>Ga0208117_100002_pt1 | contig 474193 bp, 423 predicted proteins | sample LakWasMet26_LOW6_2_FD_183870 | JGI IMG/M metagenome (GOLD analysis project Ga0208117, IMG submission 183870) | Freshwater sediment methanotrophic microbial communities from Lake Washington under simulated oxygen tension - Sediment Metagenome... | ecosystem: Environmental > Aquatic > Freshwater...
CCGATGATGCGTTGATGCAATTTCTTCAATCATTATAAATATGTGTAGTTGCGATTGGCCCTAAACGGCTTCGTTCAAGGCCAATCCATTACATATACACATAGTTGGGGACTACACATAGGGGGCGCTATGTTAAGCTTAACATAGCGACCCAAAACAGTCATTCAGTGTAGGTTAGTCGTAGCCCAACAAAAAGGATAATTGTTGGGCTTCATTACATTCAGCCCAACCGGCTCTGGTTAAATGATTTATGGTTTTGCTAAATATTTTCCAAATTCCAAATTTTATTTGCCGCTTCTATTATCTCAATCTGTCTTTTTTCTATCGCTTGTTTGTCCCAAATTGGATTAGATTTATCAGAAACAAATTTTTCACCTATTTCTTTTTGTTGATTTAATAAATTATCACGGCCATAAGATGCAAGCTTTTCGTTAAAAGGCTTATTTCCTATTGAACTGTTATGTGATTGAGAGATAAGCATTAAATTTCCTAAACGATTAAGCCATTCTCCGGAAATAATACCTGCCTCTGGTTTTTCTTTATTCTCATAAATTCCGTAACCATTCGCAACAGGATCTCCATTTGTTGGTGTTTTCGGAGCAATATGCTCAATACTTTCATTGCGAATTAGATCATTGAATGAAACCTTATGAGGTTTGGGATGATTCCCATTAGATATAAATAACTCGTATTTCCATAATAAATAATTGTCAACTTTGTTCTTATAAAAATAGCCATTTAAATGAGTGGCCATTTCTTTATCGCTCCAATATCTCCACCAGTCATCATTCTTTAAACTTTCAATTATTCTATTTATATTTTTATCTATGTCACCAGCAGATTTAAAATTAACAAGATAGCCATTTAACCTTGATTCAATCTCTGCTCTGCCACCGCGCAGCAGGTATCTAAAAGTAATATTTTCAAAAAGCTTTATTAGGCGATTAATTTGTTTGTCAGTAGCATTATATCCATAGGCTTTTATTATAAATGGATATGCCAAAGCCATATTTTTTAGATATAGCAAATCTTGTGTGTGGCCTTCTGCGCTTTTTTCGATATTCTCAACCGTCTTAAATGCTTGTGATAAGCCAAGAACAAACTCTTTTATCCACATCCCCTTTTTTTCTATTGTTAAGGAAGTAATTTTCTCCTTGATTCCCTTAACGACTTCCTCACTATAAAATCCTTTTCCACTTACAGCGCGCCAATAGTAGTTAAGCACTTCATCTTCATCAAGTTTAATTAGTACAATTTGTTTATAGATTCGAGAAATTTCACCTTCAAGGTATACAATATCTTCTTTTATTTTATCTGGAGAGTTGCTTGAAAGATATATTTGCAGCATAAAATATGCCTTAATAATTTCAAGATTAGACAGTTTTTTACCCCTGTCATTTTGAAAGGCAAATACCTGAGTTGCTTGTATTTTATCCTTGACAATATATTCGGTAATAGTAGCTTTTTCTACTAACTCATACCAATTTACTAAATCTAAAATAGTTGTCTTTGAAAACTCTTTTTCAAAAATTTCCTTAGCTGCTCTAATTCTTTTTTTAGAGGAAGTATCAAGCTCACTTGAGTGAATTTTTCCTTCAATAATCTCATCCATAAAGAAATTATTGTCATCACGAACTGTCTTAAATTTTTGCGTTTCTTTTCTTAAATCTTTTAAATAGAAATCAGTTATATCATCAAGATTTAAGCTTAATTGCTCTCCATGAATCTTTCTTTTCTCTAATTCTCTTTTGATGGTACTAAAAAAAATAATGCAAGTAGTCAATCTTTGCTGTCCATCAATTACATAAAGCGTGTTTTCCTCTTTTTTTTCAAAGAGAAAATGACCAAGATAATACTGATTTCCAGCGTTTTTTAAATCTTCAATGAATTGATTTATTTGTTTCTCCTCCCAAGAATACGCCCTTTGATTAAGAGGGGATTTCAAACATTCTATTTTTGCTATCAAACAATTTATTAATCGTACTGTCCATATTTATCTCATTTTTGCTTGCTTACTAAGTTATTATGCAGGTTGGCATAGTGTACAAGATAGCTAATTCTAAGGAGCAATAAAACCCAGCACATTAGATTGCTTTATCCTGGCGGCTCCACAATGTGCGAACCTCACAGAAATTCGTTGATATCAGATAATATTTTAGTGCCAATTATAGCCGGCGGTTGTTGGCCGATAGTAACAGTTCAAAAAGCCGTACTCTGGGCGTCAATAACAATCGCGCCGTATGTTTTGACCAATTCGCGCCCACAGTATTAAATCAATTAATTTAATGGCAGTGACGTGTTACGTAAGAATGTAGTGGAATCGTACATCCCTTATGACACCCTGCAAACGCGGGTCAATGGAGGGATTGAAGAAGCGAAGAAAAAGGTGCTAAATGGCAACAGAAAACGAGCATTACAGAAAATGTTTGGATTGACCTGCGGTGGTAATATTGTCGTCTTGGATTATTTATCGCTCTTAATTGACGGAACAATCGGCATAAGGGTTAAGTAGGGTACGGCATTGCGTACCATTAAGTATGGATTGGAATTTGGAGCTGGCTAAGATGAATGTTGCACTGGAGGTGAGTTAATGCCAACCTGCTGGATTATCGCCGGACCGAATGGTGCATGAAAAACCACCTTTGTGCTGGAATACCTGCCGAAGGTTGCCCTTTGCCGTCATTTTATCAACGCCGACTTGATTGCAGCAGGTCTGTCGCCGCTGGCGCCTGAGCAGCAATTGTTGGCGGCTAGCCGTTTGTTTTTGCATGAGATCGAAGAGCGCATTGCAGCGGGGCAAGACTTTGCCTTTGAAACCACGCTCGCTGGACGAAGTTACCTCAAGTTGATACATCGGCTACAGGCTAGTGGATGGAGGGTAGAGTTAATCTACCTAGCCTTGCCCAATGCGGAAATGTCACGCTTGCGTGTGGCGGAGCGCGTCGTCCACGGCGGACATGATATTCCCGCAGACGATATTGCCCGACGCTTTCCGCGCAGCTTGCGCAATCTTTTGCAGCTTTTTTCCCCGCTGGTTGACCAGACATTTTGTTTCATGAATAACGATAGGGTGCCTGAGCTGGTGTTTCAGCAAAACGCTGAGCAGCGGCAGGTGTTTCATCAGGAATTTTTTCAACTTTTGCAACAAGAGGCTCAATTATGAGTATTAAAACGCCCCCAACCCCCAGTCAGGAAACGCAAGCTATGCTCAACTGCCTACGCCAAGCTGTTACAAAGACCCTGGATCGCAAACGGCGATTGGGACAATATGCAGTGTTATGGTCGGGAGGAGCACCTATCGCCGTTGGCGAAGATGCCCCGGTGAACCTGAAAGCGGCAAGGGAACCCTCTCAGGACTAAATAAGCAATGAATCCATGTACCGGAAAAAATCAAAATTAAAAAAATGTCGAGGTCACTTCTAGCAACTCTTTCGAGCACTTGGAAGGTGACAAATTGATTCGCAGCAATGCGGTCATTGAGCTGGGTGGTACACTCGAACCTGATCGAGACCATCACTACCTTCTGTGATGCTGGTTTTTTGTTATTGGGAAAACATTGCGATCCACCCGATGCACACAGTTCCGGTGCTGGATCAGGGAGCGGCTGCGAGAGTATCTGGTCAAGGGTTTCACGCTTGTTGACGAGTGGCTAAAGAAGCCGGACGCCGCCGAATTTAAGCTGTAGGGTGAGCAGTGCTTATCACCTGAATCTCAATTTAAAAAAATCATCCAGCGATACCGCAATTTCTGGAAATTCACGCAGTATCTTTTTGTCCTGAGTCACCAGTTTTACGTCTAACTGTTTTGCCAGGGCGACAAATTCGCAATCATAGGCAGAACAATTGCTGCTATCGGCTAACGCCAAAACTTGCATGGATGTTACGGTAAATTCATGATCGGCCATTAACGCTTCGGCTTCTTCCTGGATCAGCAAAGCTTCTGCCAAGGTAATGATTTGTTGTCGTAAATAAAGTGCAAGCACATTACGAAATTCGCTACGCCAAAGGCTGGGTGCGGCCCAATCGGCGTCGGTTTGATAAAGCCGACTCGCTTTTTCCGAATAGACAGTCGGCAGAAAAAGATAGCTGATGATATTGGTATCCGCAATAATCATGGCCGTCCGCTGTTAATGGCCTGTTCAATGTCTTCGAGCGTGATGCGGTTAGTTTTGATGCTGGAGCGCAGCTGTTCAATGCGGCTTAGGCGGTCGGCGGGCGTTATTTTTGTGGGCGTTAATATTTTTTCAAGACAAACGATAACTTCGCTGTTGATGCTTCTTCTGTGCAATTCGGCCGCCGTTTTTAATTGTTCGTAAAGCGAGTCCGGGATGTTTTTTATGGTCAGTGCCGGCATGGTGGATTCCTTGATGATGGGCAAGGTTGCATTATGGTTTCGATTTGCAATTTTAGCAATATTTAAACCTTTTAAGTAGGTGATTGACGTCCCGCACTTCATGGTGTGCAAAGCTATGCGAAGCCGGAGCAGTTCTAACATTCCAAGCGAGACCTTTGAGACTGTAATTTGCAAACGCACTGCGCCGCATAATTTCATGAAATGATAACCGGGAAGCTATTTGCCGAAACCCATGGGGTCAGACTGAATTAATTGCAATTCAAAAATCCATCAGGTCGGACCAATCGTTGGCATGCTGTCTGTTATGAGGAAAAACAGGATGCAAAATACATTATTTGCAATCCGCCCAGGCTGTTGAAACTTATAGCCCGCTTGCGCCATTCGCCAGAACCTAAGGCATGATCACTCCCGCTCCCACAATTATGACAGCGCCTTAATTTAATGACGGGGCCCTATCCGTGGGGGCGTACCTCTTATCTCATGTAGCCAAATAACAGATCGAATAAACCGCTTTTATGAAATCCATAGCTTACTATGCAAGCCGTTTATTAGCGGTTATCATGAGGGCCGGTGTCTATCGACGTATTGTCGGAATTTAATGGCGAAGATCGGGGATACACAAGCAGCGTGGCTGCTTTGGTTCGCCAATGCGGATTAATCCGGGGCAGGCGATAAAATTTCCGTTAGCCGCTGTACGGCTTTAGCGATGGCAATCCACTATAAACTTCAATAACAATAAGGAGAGAAGCATGGCAGTATCACTTACGAAAGGCGGTAACGTTAATCTCAGCAAAGAAGCGCCGGGATTGAATAAAATCGCAGTCGGATTAGGCTGGGACGCTCGTGCAACCGATGGCGCGGCGTTTGATTTAGATGCCAGTGCCTTTCTAGTTAAAATGGACGGTAAAGTCCGCTCAGACAGCGATTTTTGCTTTTATAATAATAAAGTCGTCGGCAATGGCGCGGTTCAGCACATGGGCGATAACACCACCGGCGCGGGTGATGGCGACGATGAAAGCGTCAAGGTTGAATTATCCAAAGTCCCCGCTGACCTGGATAAAATCGTGTTTGCGGTAACCATTCATGAAGCCGATGTGCGCAAACAGAATTTTGGTCAAGTCAACCATGCTTATATCCGTATTATCAACGAAGACGGCGGCGCGGAAATTGCCCGTTACGATTTGAGCGAAGACGCTTCCATTGAGACGGCCATGATTTTCGGCGAAATCTACCGCGTCGGCGCGGATTGGAAGTTTAAAGCCGTCGGCCAAGGTTTTGCCGGTGGCCTTGGGCCTTTGGCCGCTTCTTTTGGGGTTAACGTTTGATTGCGGCCGGATAGGCTGCAATAATTGATCCGAAGCAGGGAGGGGCTTTTACATTGGGCCTGCTCAAAGCAAGTGTTTTAAGCAAAGCCCCTCCTGCAAAAAACCTTCATTCTCAAGAACTTTCCCAATCATCAAAAAACAGCATTGGCTTAACGGGGCTATGAGTCCTGTTGGTAAGCTATGCGGTCCATTTATTGAGGTATATGTATGGCTATTAATTTACAAAAAGGGCAAAAAATTTCTTTGTCCAAAGAATCCGGCGGTACGCTGAGTAAGGTCGTCATGGGCCTGGGCTGGGATGCCAAAAAAGTTTCCATCAGCAAGTTGAAAGGCTTGTTTGGCGGCGGCGGAAGCGATGAATCCATTGACTTGGACGCTTCTTGCGTATTGTTTGACGATCAAAATAAGGTGGTTGACATCGTTTATTTCGGGCAGCTGAAAAGCCGCGACGGCAGCATTGTACATACCGGCGACAATCGTTCCGGCGCCGGTGACGGCGATGATGAACAAATCAAGGTTGATCTGGATAAAGTGCCTGCCAATGTCAAATCCATGGTATTTACCGTTAACTCCTTTTCCGGCCAGACTTTTGATCAAGTCGAAAACGCTTATTGCCGCATAGTCGACAGCAGCAACGATGCGGAAGTTGCCCGTTACACCCTGAGTTCGCAAGGCTCTCACACCGCGCAAATCATGGCGAAACTGTACCGTCATGGCGGCGAATGGAAAATGCACGCGATAGGCGAAAATGGCGTAGGCCGCACCATTGATGGTTTGCTGCCGCAAATTGTCATTCATCTGTAGGTATCAATGAGAATCTGGTTTAACAAAACATTTTCGACCATACAATCCGTATTTAGAAATCTTCGCCAGTCGGTTCCGGCTGGCGAAATCACCCTGATTTGCACTCATACCCATGCCCACGCCACCGCCTTTCTGGCAGCGGATGAGAGTTACCTTGAACCTACCGAACTCACTGAACAAGAGTACCTTGAATGGTGCGTGGCTTTTTGCCGTCAACACAATATCCACTTATTCTGGCCCGGCAGGGAAGCGGCATTTATCAGTAAACACCATGAATTTTTCCATGCGGTTGGCGTGCAGGTGTTGTCGGTTGCCGATGCCGGCACGCTGACTTTATTGCACGATAAAGCGGACTTTTATACCGATCTGGATGCAGAAGTTGCCCAAGCCATGGATTTTATCGCCGTTAATAACCGCGATGCGTTTGACAGCGCGGTTGCCAGCTTATCGGTAAAGCATCAACAATTGTGCGTCAAGCCGGCGGTTTCGGTGTTCGGCCTGGGCTTTCGGGTTTTAGATACCCAGCGCGACAGCATCACCCAAATACTTAAAGGCGTTGAATACCAGGTTCCGTTGCAGGAATTGCGCTCCGGCATGGTGAACACCCCGGAATTTCCGACCCTGTTGGTTATGGAGCATTTGGGCGGCCCGGAATGGAGCGTTGATTGTGCCGCGCGGCACGGCAGATTGCTGTGTGCCGTACAACGCAAGAAATCGCAGCGGGTCGGCGGCGGGCAAACCATCGATAACAATGCCGAGATTGACGGCATGGTGAACCGATTAACCGCCCATTACCGGCTCAACGGTTTGTTCAATGTCCAGTTCAAGGAAGGCGCGCATGGCGTGCGTTTATTGGAAATCAACCCGCGTCCTTCAGGCGGCTTCGGCATGGCGTGCTTATCCGGCGCCAACCTGGCGCATATTGCCTTGCGAAGCGTTAAAGGTGAAGTATTCCTGCCGCCGACCATTCGCTATGGGCTTAGGGTGAACGAGATTAATACGCCGGTGGTGATGCAGGAATTGCTATGAGCTTCTACCGTTCCCGCGCTGGAGAGACTGTGAAAGTATTCGGTTTAAGAGATTAACCACGGAGGACACAGACGCCTGCACGGACAGGAAATGATCCTGTCATTTCTCTGCATTCCCCACATCCCTGTGGGTTATGCAGGAGGTAGAGCACCAACAGTAGGCGCTCTAGGCGATGCAGGAGCAATTGCCGAGAACACGGAGTTTTGAATATATTGAATTAATAGAATTATTTTCTCCGTGTCCTTCGTGTCTTCGTGGTGAATAATTTTCTCGGCCTGATTAAAGATATTACTTTCACAGTCTCTGGAGTGTGGGAACAACGCATGACCCTACAACAGAACACACTATGCAAAAAACATTAACCGTAAAATTAGACACAGGAACCCTGCATCTCGATCTGGAGCCTGGACACATCCCGCTTAACCGATTGCTGGGTTTTGCTGCAAGAGTCAGCAGCAAGCGCAAGTTTTTGTTGGTCAGCAAGGTATTGGGCAAACATTATCCGGTATCGCCAAAGCTGATGAGCTGGTCGTACCGCGCACTGGCGCGCGAGGTATTAAAGCGCGGCGTAGGGGCCAGTTCGCTGTGGATCGGCATGGCGGAAACCGCAACCGGCTTGGGCTACGGCGTATTTGAAGCGGCTTGCCGCGAAGGTGCCAAGCACGCGCTGTTTGTTCAGACGACCCGTTATCATCTGGATCATATCGAACGGCTTGAGTTTGAAGAAGCGCATAGTCATGCTACTGACTTTTTTTTATATTATCCTGAGCAGCCAAGTCACCGGAAGCAGTTTTTAACGGCCGAAACGCTGGTGTTAATCGACGACGAAATCAGCACCGGACTTACCTTTTTACGCCTGATTAAAGCCTATCAACGGGTCAATCCCGGTTTGCGCAAAGTGTTTATTGTCAGCCTGGTCAATTTTGCCCATGCCGATGACCGAACTGCCTTGGAAGCTCAAGCCGGCGTGGCGGTGGAATGGGTGTGTTTCAGACAGGGACGCTTGCGCTTTGAGGACAGCCAAAACATCGCCATCGACAGCATTACCGTCAATGTGTCGGGTAATGGCGCGTGTAAAAAAGCGCTGCTGGCCTGGCCGGGGCGGTTGGGTCTGGATGCGCCGATCAGCCTGGACAAAGACGTAGTCGAGCAGCTATGCGGCAGCGGCCTGAAGCGTGATCAGCGCCCGATTCTGGTGCTGGGCACAGGTGAATGCAACGCTCCCGCCTATCTGCTGGGGAGGGAATTGGAAAGCCGGGGCTTTAAGGTCAAGGTGCAGAGCACCACGCGTTCGCCGATTCATCAAGGCAACGATATTGGCCGCGTTTGCCAATTTGAAGACAACTATGGCGACGGTATCCCTAACTTTATTTATAACCTGAACCCGGACGATTACGGCGACATTATTCTTTGCCATGAAACGCCGCTGTGCGCATCGCTAAATGACCGATTGCACGCATGGCAAGCCATTAGCGCAAGATTCGAACTTCAACCGGACAGCCCAAACCATGCAAAGCTACATTTTTTTAGACCTTGACGACACGCTGTTCCAGACTCTGAGGAAATGCGCTCCAGGCGTGGACGATCAAACTTTGCAAGTCCGGGCTTTTTTGCCGGACGGAACAGCCAACTCGTTCGCTACGCAAAAGCAGCAATGGCTGTGGCACTGGCTATCCAAAGGCTTCAAAATCGTGCCGGTCACGGCGCGCGATGTTCACGCCTTTGAACGCGTCAACCTGCCGTTTCAGGAAGAAGTGGTGTTGAATCACGGCGCAGTCATTCTGGACAAACAGCGCACTATCGATCAGGTGTGGATGGAGCGCATCACGCAAACCTTGCCCGCCTACCATGAGAAGCTGCTGGAAACATGGGCTGAAGTTGAGCGTTATGTAAAATGCCATAGCGGTTTTAAACCCCGGCTGGTCGACGATTTCGGCATAACCTGGTATGGCGTAATCAAGCATAGCGACGGCACCGAGGCGATATTGAAAACGCTGCTGGATGAGGTCATCAAGCCGCATCGGCACGTTGTCGACGGCAGTCTGTATTGGCATTTGAACGGCAACAACCTGGCGTTATTGCCGAAAGTCATCAACAAGGAAAGCGCAGTCAGTTATCTGCTGGAAGGCTACAGGAAGCAGCACCCCGACTTGATAACCTTTGGCGCGGGCGACAGCAAGACCGACGCACCGTTTATGGCATTGTGCGATTACGCATTAATTCCCAAAAATACCCAGCTGTTTCAAACGCTGGCTGCTGCCGAAACACGCTAATGACAATCCCTTTCTCCGGCAGTTACAACCTGGACGATGTACAGTTCCTGCTAAAACCGATAGCGATGCAGGACACGCCGATCCACGTCAAGGAAGCCCTGATTCAATCCGGCAAAAAACATTACTCGCAAATGCTGACCCATGAGTCCTTGCCGCCGGATAATTATTTGCCGTTGTTTTATCAGGCGATGGACTTAAATCAGCAACGCATGGCGAGACATTTGCTGGTGCTGGCGGAGCGCATTCTGGCGACCCGTCCGCATGGCATTACCCTGGTTTCACTGGCGCGCGCAGGAACACCGGTCGGCGTACTGCTCAAGCATGTACTCAAACGCCATTTCAACACCGAGGTCAGCCATTATTCCATTTCGATACTGCGAGATGTCGGCATGGATCAAAATGCGTTGCGCCATATTTTGCAAAAACATGCGCCGGAGTCGCTGGTTTTTGTCGATGGCTGGACCGGGAAGGGCGTGATTGCGCGGCAATTGGCCTCCAGCTTGCAGGATTTTGCCGCAACGGATGGCGTGACTATTCCGCCTGAATTATACGTGCTGACCGATTTGTCAGGCAGCGCCGCGGTTGCCGCTGCTTCGGAAGATTATCTGATCCCTTCGTGCATACTGAATGCCACCATATCGGGGTTGGTCAGCCGCTCGGTTTACGACCCGCAGTCAGCCGCCGCTAGCGATTTTCATGGTTGCGTCTATTACCGGCAGTTTGAGCAATATGATTTATCCCGCTATTTCATTGACACGATACTGGCTTGCGTCGACCATGCGTGGCAAGAATACGAGTGCGGCTTGGAAACCGGCTCTCATGACCGGCTACAATTACAAAATGTTTCCCAAGGACTGCTGGACTGGATTAGCGAGCGTTACAGCATTACACAGCATAATTACATTAAGCCCGGTATCGGCGAGGCGACGCGGGTTTTACTACGCCGCGAAGCGCAGGTATTGCTGTTGCGGGATATGGATTGCGAGGCCACCCGGCATTTGCGCTGGCTGGCTGAATCCCGTTCTATCCCGATAGATGTTGTTGCCGATCTGCCGTACCGGGCGGTGGCATTAATCAAACGACTTGCAGACATGCAGGAGGCAGAGTAATGCAGGAGCACTTACCGGGAGGTCCAATTATGAACACGCTGCCAAAATCTTTTTCACCCTGGTGTTTAGGCGCGTCGCTGTATATGCCCGCGCATCGCCATGATCTGATGGATTGCGCCAATGGCGAAAAACTGGAAGTCTTGCGTTCGATGATTTTTTGCACCGAAGATGCAGTCTCCCATACCGAGGTAGACAGCAGTCTGCGTCATTTAGGGCTTTGTTTGCAGGGTTTTAGAGATACGCCGACCCGGTTCCGTTTTATCCGCGCCAGAAATCCGGAAATTCTGGCCCGGCTGCTGGAGTTGCCCGATATTGAAAAAGTCGACGGCTTTGTGCTGCCGAAATTTAACGAAACTAATTTTCACGCTTATTTCGATCAATTGCGGGGCACAGCGTTTAAGGTCATGCCTACGTTGGAAACCCCCGATGTTTTTGACGTAGGCGCGATGAAGGAATTGCGCCAGGGCTTGCTGCAGGACGATATTTTTGCGCGGATATTAATGCTTCGGATTGGCGGCAACGACTTGATGAATCTTTTAGGCATCCGGCGGCCAAGGAACATGACCTTGTATGAAACACCGCTGGGCCTTGTGATAGCGCAGCTGGTGACGGTGTTTAACCCTTACGGCTTCTCGCTGGCGGCGCCGGTGTTCGAATATCTGGATGACGCCGTTACCCTGCAAAAAGAGATTCGACTGGATTTGGCGCATGGGCTGATCGGCAAAACGGCCATTCATCCTACCCAGGTGCCGGTTATTGAGGCTATGTACAGCGTCGATAGTGAAGACTATGAAATGGCGCTCGCCTTGAATCAAAGTTCATCGCCTGCGGTGTTCAGGATGCACGACGCGATGTGCGAAGTGGCGACGCATAAGGAATGGGGGCAGGGTATCATAGACAGGCAGCGGTACTATGGCGACAGGGAGCCAGGGGTCTTGCCGGAGTATGCTGAGCTGTTAAATAACCGATAGTGCCCAAGGCAAGAAATTTTCACCGTGAAGGATATAGAGAGTTAATCAAAAATAATCATAAATCAGGCAGCAAGAAAAACTACACAACAACATTTATATCAGGAGAACACAATGAGTTTCGATAATTTTCTAAGTCAGCTAAAAAGCAAAGCCAATGAGTTAAAAACAGAGGCTTTAAAGTTTAAGAACAAGGATTTTTTGAATGCCGCGATGGCAGGTTCCGCATTGATCACCATGGCTGACGGTAGCGTCAGTTCGGAAGAAAAACAAAAAATGGTTAGATTTATCGAAAGCAATGATGCGCTGTCGATTTTTACCACCAGCGATGTTATCAAGGCCTTTCAGGACTTTATAAGCCAGCTTGAATTCGATAAGGACATTGGCGAAGCCAAAGCTTATGAAGCGCTCGGCAAGATGAAATCCAATGCCCAGGCTTCGCGCCTGCTGGTTCGCATGATTATCGGCATTGCTTCTTCAGACGGCGTTTTTGATTTCGATGAAAAAAAGGTGGCTGTCAGAATAGCCAAAGAATTAGGGATTGATCCTGCTGAATTTGAACTGTAGGCGCCTGATACGTGGTAAAGCTTCGATGGGCGACCGGGTGCCCAACGAAGCTTTACTAATACCCGGTTTTTCACCAGCGACATGCCGCATTATTAAAAGCTGATATTCGCCTGTACCCAGATTTTTTGGGTGTCCGTACTGAATTGATCCGCATCGTAATAGGCGTATTTGGCTAGCACCGAGTAATGCTTGCCGAATTTCTTGATGGCCGAAAAATCCCATTCCTTGCCGTAATGAAGCTGCCCGGTGTCATCGGTAAAATCATGGTAAACCCCGCTTAAAATGACGTTGCCGCGATCCAGCGTGGCGTGTACGGTACCGAATACATCGCGAATGCCGTTATTTGGCGTAACCAGGAATAAGTCCGCCCAGCCCTGAAAAGCATGGTTGGTGCCGAGCGGCGTATCAAAAGTCCTATTGAGCCCTTTGCCGTCAAGCTGTTCCATGGCGCCCTGGAAGGTGAAGTTGTAGGCGGTAAAACCCCCCATCACATTGTAGCGGTTGGCTTGGTACTGTGCCGCCCCATGACCGTAATCTTCTTGATGACTCCATTCAGCGGTATAAACCAGGCCGTAGTTATCGCCTATCTTGTAAGTGTCCCCCGGTTTTTGAAAATTGGTCATCCGCAAGCCGTAGGTTTGGCTGGATTTTTCATAATTTTCCCGCTCGGTATAATCCAGCCAATAGCCGTAGCCGACCAGATTGCCGTAATCACCGACTTTATAATTGACGTTCAGGATTGGCGCTTCGATGTTTTCGGTCGTGGAAGTAAAGGTTTGCACATTGCCGATATAACCTGCGTTAACGGTCAGACCGTAGATTTGCTGATTGTTGTGGGTAACCAGCACCGAATCGAAGGTCGTTTCCATCTGCCGCCAGCCGACGTTGCCGATAAAGCGGTCGTCATCGAGCTTGATGCGTTGCCGACCGCCTTTAATCACGGTATCGGGGATGCCGGCATAGCTGATCCACAGTTGATTGAGTTCGCTTTTTTCCGGGTCGGCCACTGTTGAGTAAGCGGTCCTGTTGTTGCGTAAGCTGTTGAAGTCTTCCTGCATCGCCAGATTGCCCTCGTATTCGGCATAGCCTTGCAAGCCGTGAAATACCGGCGACAGCAAGCCTGCCCGCAAGCGGGCGGTATTAGCGTTGGCGGTTCTTTGCGGCCCCCGGTCCTGATCGACGTTTTCATAACGGTAGTTCAGGTCAACCTTGATTGCGCCGTTTTTACCGTAATGATAGAAATTGAGCGCGTCTTCGACTTGTTGAGTAATGTCGGCAAAGGCCGAGCCGCTCATCACCGAAAGTGCCAGCAGTGATGCTGAAGATATTTTTTTTTGCGGCATAAAGCCTCCTTTTGTATCTGATATGGGGTGTTGCGCGCCATCCATGAAAATTTACGCATGGAATGTTTTCATGCTTGTCGTGGATTATTTACGTTAATGCGTGTGGTCGCATTCGGTCAGAAAGCTCAAGATGCTCTCCCGGTATTTGTAATAATCCGGATGCTCCAGCAGGGCTTTGCGGCTGCGCGGCCGGGGCAGATCGATGGTTTCGATTTTGCCGATTTTGGCGTGCGGGCCGTTGGTCATCATCACCACCCGGTCTGCCAGCAAAATGGCTTCATCGACATCATGAGTGACCACAATGGCCGTTACCTGAGTCCTTTCCCAGACTTCCATCAATACTTCCTGCAATTCCCAGCGGGTCAACGAATCCAGCATGCCGAACGGTTCGTCCAGCAGCAGCAGTTTGGGCGACAACGCAAAGGCGCGGGCAATGCCGACCCGTTGGCGCATGCCGTTGGACAGGTCGGCGGCTTTTTTGAAAAGTGAGTCGCCCAAACCGACGCGGGTCAGATAATATTCGGCGATGTCATTGCGCTCCGATTTGGCGGCATGGGGATAGACCTTATCAACGCCCAACATCACGTTTTCGAACGCGGTCAGCCACGGGAACAGGCTCGGCGATTGAAATACCACGCCGCGATCGGGACCTGCACCGTCAATCTCCTTGTTATCCAGGATAATGACGCCCTCGGACACGCTGTTCAGACCTGCGGTCATCGACAACACGGTGGATTTGCCGCAACCGGAATGGCCGATGATCGAGATGAACTCGCCTTTTTTCATTTTCAGGTCGAAGCCGTCCACGACCTTGACCGAGCCGTTGCCGTCGGGCGTCGGGTAGATTTTGGACAGCTGAGAAAACTCCAGGTAACGCGGGCGGACAACACCATTCGCCGTGGATTTTATCGCCAGGGATGGCGTGTATGCCGCAAGTCCGCCGGGAGCGGACGCGGCGATCGCCAGGGATGGCGTGTATGCCGCAAGTCCGCCGGGAGCGGACGCGGCGATCGCCAGGGATGGCGTGTATGCCGCGAGTTCGTCGGGAGCGGCGAAGACCGGATAGGCTCGATCGATGTCAGTGCTGGTATTGGGCTTGATTTTAGGCAGGACGATTTTATCAACGCCTGAATCCTTGTTCTTTTCGACGCCGATGTCCATCAAATAGCGGGTTATTTCGGCACGCAAGCGCTTAAACTCGACGTTATGGTTTAACGCGGTCCGGTCTCTGGGACGGTCGATATTGATATGAAAATCAGGGCCGAAAGTCGCATCGGGGCCCGGATTAAGCGGGATAACCCGGTCCGCCATGTAGATGGCCTCATCGACATCGTTGGTGATCAGGATGACGGTTTTCTTTTCCTGCGCCCAGATTTGCAAAATCTCGTCCTGCAAATTGCCGCGCGTCAGCGCATCCAACGCGCTAAGCGGTTCATCGAGCAGCAGGATGTCGGGACTGGCGGCCAGGGCGCGGGCGACATTGACCCGTTGGCGCATGCCGCCGGACAGTTCGGCGGGTTTTTTATCCATCGCCGCGCCGAGGTTGACCATCCGGACGTATTTTTCGGTATGCGCTTTGCGTTGCTCGGCGGGCCAGTGCTTGAAAATCTGATCGACGGCCAGCGCCACGTTTTCGAATACCGTCAGCCACGGCATCAAGGAATAGTTCTGGAATACCACGCCGCGATCCGGTCCCGGCGCAGTGATCGGTGAACCCTGCTTCAGCACTTCGCCGCTATCGGCCTGGATCAGCCCGGCAATCGTTGAAACCAGCGTGGTTTTGCCGCTGCCGGAAAAGCCGACAATCGCAATGAATTCGCCTTCCTTAATGCTCAGGTTAATGTTGTTGAGGATGGAGATTGAGCCATAGCTTTTGCATACCCCCTTTAATTCAAGCAAAGGCAGTTGCGCGTCATTCGATGGCGCAAGCGGAGGGGTTGGGATGCGCTGATTCACAATATTAAGATTTACGACGGACATTTCAGGCTCCTTATTCAAAGCGCTCTACCGAAAGAGAACAGGTTTTGTAATGAGTGCATGATCCGGTCCAAGGCAAAGCCGATCAGCCCGATGGTAAAGACCGCGACCATGATTCTGCCCAGCGAGTTGGAACTGCCGTTCTGGAATTCATCCCAGACGAATTTGCCCAGTCCCGGATTTTGCGCCAGCATTTCCGCGGCGATCAGCACCATCCAGCCCACGCCCAGCGACAAGCGCATGCCGGTAAAGATATAAGGCAATGCGGACGGCAAAATGATTTTCTTGATTTGGGTGATCCAGTTAAGGCGCAGCACTTTGCCGACATTGATCAGGTCTTTGTCTATCGATGATACGCCGACCGCGGTGTTGATCAGCGTCGGCCACAGCGAACACAGCGTGACGGTAATTGCGGAGGTCAGGAACGATTTTTCAAACCAGGAATCGCTAGTCGTCACGTACATGGCGCTGACCACCAGCGTGACGATCGGCAGCCAGGCCAATGGTGATACCGGCTTGAAAATCTGTACCAGCGGGTTGATCGCGGTGTTGAAGACCGGGCTCATGCCGCAGAACAGGCCGAGCGGCACGGCGATTAATGTGGCAATCACAAAGCCTGCGAACACCGTGTACAGACTGGTGAAAATCTTGTCCAGATAAGTGGCTTGGCCGTTATAGGGGCGGGTTTTGATTTCAGCGGCCGGATCTTCCGCAAGTTTTTGCTCGTTGCGGGTTTGCTGACGTTGGTAATACTGGGCTTCTTTGGCCCGTTCAGCGTAATGGTCGTCCAGCAATCCGGCGGCTTCATGCCACACCGCGACAGGGCCGGGAATGGCGCCCAGGCTGGTGTTGACCTTGGATGCGGAATAACTCCACAGGCCCAGGAAGACCATAAAGGCGAGTATCGGTACGCCCATGACCAGCCACAGCTGGCGGACTTGCAGCGAGGGGTTTTCTCCGGCAGCTATTTTTACCAGAGGGACGAACCAGGTGAGCCCGGTTATGTTTAAAAATTTTATCAATTGCTTGTGCATGGTCGGTACCTCTAAAAGCAGGTGAAAGGCAAAAGGTTAAAGGCAAAAAAGGCGCGTCCTTGCACCAAATCAACGTCCATTGTTTGTAGGCACTCACACGTTTTTTGGATTCATATCGTTCCCACGCCGGAGCGGTAGGGTACGCATCGCGTACCGTTCGAGTTACTCAACTACCTTGCCGCCGACTACTTTTTGCTTGCCCTTAAGGCCGATAGGAAACTTAGTCAGATAGTCATTGGGCTTGGTAGCATCGAACGCGATACCGTCGATAAAGTCAGCGCTGGGCGGCTTGATGCCGGTTTCGTTGTCGGCCGGAAAATCGCCGGCTTTGGCTTTGCCTTCGGCGATCAGCGCCTTGGCCGCTGCCATATAAATGTCAGGTCGATACACTTTTTTAGCGGTTTCCAGGTACCAGTCATCGGGTTTGTATTCGTTGATTTGTCCCCAGCGGCGCATTTGGCTCAAATACCATATCGCATCGCTGTAATACGGATAGGTGGCGTTATGGCGGAAGAACACGTTAAAATCGGGCAGCTCGCGTTTGTCGCCTTTTTCATATTCGAACGTGCCGGTCATGCTGTTGGCGATGACTTCGTAATCGGCACCGACATATTGTTTTTGTGACAGCATTTCCACGGCTTCGGGACGGTTTTTGTTGTTTTCTGCATCCAGCCACATGGCTGCGCGGATCAGTGCTTTGACTACGGCTAAATGGGTGTTGGGATTCTTCTCGGCCCACCCTTTACTCACGCCGAAGACTTTTTCCGGGTTGTTTTTCCAGATTTCATAATCGCTGATGACCGGAACGCCGATACCTTTGAACACCGCTTGCTGGTTCCAGGGTTCGCCGACGCAGTAGCCGACTATCGTGCCTGAATCCATAGTGGCGGGCATTTGCGGGGGAGGCGTGACAGACAGCTGCGCCTCGGCATCAATCTGGCCGGACGTATCTTCAGGCGGTGCGTAAAAGCCGGGCTTGATGCCGCCAGCCGCCAGCCAGTAACGTAACTCGTAGTTATGGGTAGATACCGGAAACACCATGCCCATATTGAAGGGCTTGCCTTCGTTTTTAAATTTTTCGACAACCGGTTTTAACGCATCCGCTTTAATCGGATGAACAGGTTTGCCGTCTTTCAACGGAATAGCGGATTTCATTTGTTTCCAAATATCATTCGATACCGTTATTGCATTACCGTTTAAATCCATGCTGAATGCAGTAATAATGTCCGCTTTGGTGCCAAAGCCTATGGTTGAACCAATGGGTTGTCCTGCCAGCATATGCGCGCCGTCCAGTTCGCCGCTGACGACGCGGTCCAACAAGACTTTCCAGTTGGCTTGCGCTTCAATTTGAACGGAAAGGCCTTCATCTTCGAAATAGCCTTTTTCCAGCGCAACCGCCAAAGGCGCCATATCGGTCAGTTTGATAAAGCCGAGTTTTAAATTGTCCTTTTCCAGTTTTTCAGCTGCGTAAGCACTGGCGGTAAAGGAAAAAGTTGATACCGCCGCCACAGCAATAAGTGCCGTAGCCAGCTTTTTAATCGCAAATCGTCCGGTTTGTTTCATATTGACCTCAGCAGGTTTGAAAAATCAGCAAAAAAAAGGCGTCGCCCGGTTGAATACCGCTGCATTCAACCGGGGAGACGCCTTTGTCTGTTTGGGCTCACCGTTGAACCCATGTTTTTTAAAGTTCCATCGTCGGAACCTTTGTAATGGTTAAAGCAAGCGTTGTGCCAAAGATGGGAAATGATTATTTTGTGTATTTAAGTTAACAAAAATAAGCAGTTATGCTCGGTATTGGGTAGGGTAAGGTGGTTCGGGTTTCTGTCGGAGATGCATCAATTTTGTGCGTCCGGGTGTCTGTTTGCACCAACGATGAGAATTGATGTGTTAAAAAGTTTAAAAAACTCACCACGAAGACACGAAGAACGCGAAGAAATATAAAACTTCGCGTTCTTCGTGTCTTCGTGGTGAATTAAAGAGCTTTGCATCCAGCCAGCGTAGGGCGCGCCGCGCGCGCCAGAGGGGACTGTCAATAATGAATCCACCAAAAGAATCAGCCACGAAAAGCACGAAAGGCTGCGTTTTTCGTGTCTTTCGTTTTCGTGGACCTTATTATCTTTTATGGATCAGCGCGGAGTAGGTGCGCGGCACGCCCTACGCTTGAATAACGATTAAAACTCTTCCCAATCATTATTGCCGACAAGCTGTAATTTTTGTCTGGCCGGCAGTTGTTTAGCGGCAGCTGTTCTGGCGGGGGGGATTTTCTTCGGTACGGATTTCAGGTGAAGGGCGCTGCCCGCATTACGCGAGTTGCCGGCCACTTTAAAACCGTCTACCGTGCCCGACAGGTTGTGCGCCTGTTCTTCCAGCGATTCCGCTGCCGCTGCGGCTTGTTCCACTAAGGCGGCGTTTTGTTGGGTGACGTCGTCCATTTGGGCGATGGCCTGATTGACTTGCTCGATGCCGGAACTTTGTTCGGCGGAGGCCGCGGTGATTTCGGCCATCATGTTGGTCACGCCGCGGATGGAGTTGACGATTTCTTCCATGGTTAACCCGGCCTGGGTAACCAGCTGACTGCCTCCTGAGACTTTATCCAGGGAATCATTAATCAAGTTTTTAATTTCTCCGGCAGCCGTCGCGGCGCGTTGGGCAAGATTGCGCACTTCCACGGCCACCACGGCAAAGCCCCGGCCTTGTTCGCCTGCTCGGGCCGCTTCCACGGCGGCATTGAGGGCAAGAATATTGGTCTGGAACGCGATATCGTCGATCACCGAGATGATGTTGCCGATTTTATGTGAAGATTCGTTGATGTCCTTCATCGTTATTACGACTTGATCGACTGCTTCAACGCCTTTGCCCGCTATGTTTGAAGCATCAACGGCAAGCTGGTTGGCATGATGGGCGTTGGCGGCATTATGCTGCACCGCGGAAGTCAACTCTTCCATGCTGGCGGCAGTTTGCTCCAAGCTTGCGGCCTGCTCCTCGGTGCGCTGCGACAAGTTATTGTTGCCCGCGGCGATTTCCTGGGCCGCCGTGTTAATGGTATCGGTGGAGTCCTTGATGTCTTCTACCAGGCCTTTGAGGTTTTCTACAATGCTGTTCATACCGGCAATCACTTCACCAAAAGTGCCGGGATAGTCTTTGTCGATGGTTTGGGTCAGATCGCCTTGAGCCAGTGCATTAGCGACATGCAATACGTCATTGAAGCCGACATCGCAGGTTTCAATCAGGTTATTGAAATGAGTCAAAATCCCTTTGAACATAAACTCGAATCTATCCGCATCGCTACGCTTTGAGAAATCGCCTTTAGCACCCGCTTCTACGAGCATTTTGATTTCGTTGTTAACGTCAAGGAAGGTCTTTTTGGCATTGTCCATGATCTTGGTAATGGCAATTGTCTCGCCCGGCAGAATATCCATGTCCATGGAAAAGTCGCCTTTGGCGTACTGGTTGACGATGCTGATCAGCTTTCTATTGATAGCGATGCGTGATTGAATCAATTCATTAACTTCATGCGCCATCTTGCCAAAGGTGCCGGAGAATTTTGAAGCGTCGAGCTGCTCTTTGACCCAGCCTTCAGCGTGCTTTTGCGCCATCGCGTTCAGGTCGGCAACGAAGGTGTTAATAGAATCCTGCATGGCTTTCATGGCGCGCAATAGATCCCCGATCTCATCCCTTTGATGAATGTCAATGTTGGAGTTCAGGTCGCCCACGGCAATGGCTCCCGCCACCTGTTGAACGGTTTTGAGCGAGCGCAAAATACCGCGACTGATCAGCACCGTCAGTACGATAGCCGCCAAGATGCTGCATACGAAAATGCCGACCAAGACGATTTTGTACCCGTGTCTTGTCGCGCGTGCCTGCGCCTCATCTTTTACGCTGCGAGCTGCTGTAAGCTTTACCACCTCATTAATAGCGACACGATGCTGTTCATAAGCGTGGCGCATTTGCATAAGACCGGCCTGTGAGCCGGTTCGGTCGCCCGCCTGGATACTCGGCAGAAAGCGCTGTTCGGCTTCATGGTAAAAGGTTTGCGCTGCCCGGTAAGAACGCTCAAGCAAAGAAACATGAAGTTCCTGTTCCAAAGACTGGCCTAACCAATAACTATGGCGGGACTCGTATTCCGTTTTCAGCTCATGAAAACGCGTCACTAGTGCGTTGATTTCAGCAGGGTTTGCGGTTTGGGGCAGTTGCAGAGCTACCAGATAGGATTCGATGATGTACTCAGGCGGAGGCAATACATCGGCAATAATATCTTTGTCTTGGATAATGCGTTGATAAATTGAGCCATCAAGATTAACGGTATTCATGGCCTTGTATGTTGCGAAACCGAACAGCGAAAAACCGATGATCAAGGTGCTCAAAATTATCGTAAAACGCATTTTGATAGTTAATTGCCCGGAATTTTTCATGTTGTTTAGCATGATACCCACCTATTTTAATTTTATGATTGGGATGTTAAGTAGTAAATATTTCTATCCGGTGCAGAGAATAATTCGCCTGAGAAGGTAACCCGGTGATGGACATCGACTTGCCGGGTTAATGCTTCATAACCAAGGGTATTTCCGCTCGCAATAACCTGGGAATAAGGGAGTGGTTTTCTTCTTGATTCCTATGGCGGCGTTTAATTAAGGCGTTAAACCGCAAAAAATAACGTTTTTTGCGGTTTCACCGATTGCGATAGTCAGTTCCTCAAGTTCGGATTAATTCGTTGACAGATTTTTCTGATCCTAAAGATAGGGCAAAAAAAAACGCCTCCATACGGAATGCCCGATGCATTCAGTTCGGATAGACGCCTGTGTCTGTTTGGGTTCGCCGTTGAGCCCAAGATTTTATGGTGCTCCGTTATTGGAGGTCCTGTAGTGACGGAGAGCAATCGTTATGCCAAAACTGATATTTGAGTTTGATTGTGATCCTTGTTTAATGAATACAAGTAGTTATTAGTTGTCCTTTATGTGATAAGGATGGGTATGTTTTTGAAAGCCACGCATCGAATGTGTGCGATTTTTCTGTGTGCCGCACCAATTGAGTTCTTTTAATGGGCAGGCGAGGGAAGCGTATACATTAAGCGAGGGCCTACAGGGGCAGATATTTGTTTCTGCATTATTCGACTACACGCGTTACGCCATGTCTGCATTGACCTCCATGGAGGGAGGAAATGCCGCAAGATTGTCTGGAGCAATCGCGGCTGACTGCCAGGGATGGTGGAAATGCCGCAAGATTGTCTGGAGCAATCGCGGCTGACTGCCAGGGATGGTGGAAATGCCGCAAGATTGCCTGGAGCAATCGCGGCCACCCTATCCCTGTGGATTATGTAGGTAAGATGCGGAAGATGCCCAGTCATCCGGGCCGTCTCTACAATCAGGCATAAATCCTGCTTTAGATTCGGATAGTTATCATCCATCCTCAGGAATCCCGTTATGTCTGGCACAAGCCCCCTGTATTCAATATGAAAACGTTTATTAAAGTAGCCGAAATTTGGATACCGACAAAAGATCGTACCCGACTGGAGTTTAGCGCCGGTTTGTACGGCTCTTTGAATGAATTTCGAGGCTCCAGCGAAAAGGAGTCCTTCGCCTATGATGAGGGATTGCCCGGCAAAGCATGGGCCTCTGGTCATCCTTTGGTACTGACTGAATTCGAGAACTCATATTTCAAACGGACAAAATCAGCCAAAAAAGCCGGTTTGACTTGTGGGATTGCCATACCTGTTTTTTCAGGCGAATTCTTAATGGCTGTAGTGGTTTTTTTGTGCGGGGACGACCAGCATCATGCGGGCGCTATAGAGCTGTGGAGCAATTTGCAAAACAGTGCCGAGCTGGCTGTGATGGACGGGTATTATGGGACGCTGGATGATTTTGAAGCGATATCCAGGGCTATGAAATTCACCAAGGGCGCCGGTTTGCCGGGACTGGTATGGGAATCGGGCATGCCTGTGCTGATTGAGGATATGGGCCAATCGCCTGCCTTTGTCAGGAGTGCGGATGCTAAAAAAGCCGGGATAACGACAGTGTTGGGCATTCCCGTTTCTGCGGTTGCAAGTCAGGTTTATACCATGACCTTTCTGTCGGCTAAAGCCACGCCGATTGCCCAACGGCTACAGATCTGGGTGCCGGATGAAAGCGGTCAGTGTCTGGTATGCCAGTCAGGATACAGCAGGCAAAATGACGAATTAGCGGAAATCTTTGAAACCATGTCAGTTCGCAAAGGCGAGGGATTATTGGGCCGGGTATGGCTGACTGGAGTGCCTGTTATCAGGGATAACTCAAGTTGCACTCTTGCGGAAGGCGGGCTGAATTCCATGCTGGCCGTGCCTGTGATAGACGACGGGCATTTGAAAGCAGTGGTTGCGTTTCTATTTTAACGGCTTGGCTATTTTTCCATGTCTTCCAGCTCGATATTGAGCGCTCGGGTTGAAAGCAAAAGCTCACTTACCGAAGCCAACAGCGATAGCACGATAAAGGCCATGCTGAAGCCGAAAGTAATGTTGCCGTAATATTGTTGTCCGAAAAAGATCAGCCCCATGGCGAGTATGCAGCAGATAATCCCAACCACCGCCAGCACCTGCATCGCCACAATAAAGCGGATACGGAGCCTCAGGCTGGCGATCTGTTTTTTTGCGGCCGGGCTTTGGGTTTTGGTTAACAGGTTATGCTGCTCCCTAATCCGGTTGGCAATCGCCAGAAAACGGTTGGAATAGGCTAAAAACAGAACTGAAATGGCCGGAAATAACAGGGCAGGGGTGGTGATGGTGATGTCCATGGCTCTTAAGGTTTATTAATTAATGCGCGGCAAAACAAAATTTTACCGCTTTATTATTCACTGATGTTACGCATTCAGTCGAATTTAAGGCGTCGCTAACGCGACAGTTTATTTGAATCGGGTTTGTCGCACCCGAGGGAGAGATACTTTTCGCTACGAAAACCCTCCCTGGTTTTCGCCCTGTGCGGGCCAGCCTTATGTCTGTTCAAATTCGCTCCAGGCGAATTTGTGCTCCGACCCGGCAAAAGCTCCGGCGCTCGGCGCGGCAAACGGAAGAAGTACATCTTGTGCATAACATCCGCCTGGGCGACCAGCCGGCTGCCGCCGGAGACCTTGTCCCAAAGACTGGTTCAGCTAATAACGGCGACGGAGCTCGTAATCTGTTTTCAGCGCTTGAGAGTGAGACATCATGGCCATTCGGCGGCAATGTCGATCAATAAAATACGCTCGTCGTCCAGTCTAAGGGAGAAGGTTTTGCATAGCATATCGGTATTAAAATCCCTATAACGTTCAGACGTTACAATCCGGTAGCTGTCCTTTGCCGACTCAAGCGCCAGCAATTGGTAGAAATAAGGCCGCCATGCCCAGTTAAAGCCAAGCTGCTTGGGGTCTTCGAACCATTTTGAGGCTGCAAAATTAAAGTTGGATGAGATTTGGTCGCCAGCGTTATTGCATAAATAAAACCTCAGCACGCCGCTTTCTTCAAACGGGTGCGCTGATAATTTATTGAGGTTGAAGTCGGTTTCCAGGGCTTTTCTCAGCAACTCGATCAAGCTCTTGACCTTGGCGATAAACTGAATCTTGCGTTCTTCGGTGGCTAAGGTCTTTTTCAGGAAAATTTTTCTAAGTGAGGTGATTTGTTTTTGATAATGCAGCGGCTCTTTAAACTCCGCGGTGGCGGGCGAAAACAGATAGCCCTGCATATATTGAGCGCCGCAGCTTAAGCCGAAATGAAAGTCCTCGGCGGTTTCAACGCCCTCGCAAACAATACGGCAACCGGTGCGTTTCGCCAGATGGGATACTAAATGCACTATATCGCTGGCTATGCCGCCTTTGACCGCATCCTGGAATAGCCGCATATCCAGTTTGATGATGTCGGGCTGTATGGCCATGACTCTTTCCAGCTGGGAAAAGCCTGCGCCGAAGTCATCAATCGCTACCTTCAAGCCGTGCTTGCGATACACGGCGGCAGTGGCAACGAGTTTATCCAGATCACCTTTTGATTCGGTTATTTCAATAATGACGCGATTTTTGTCGACATTAAATTCGTCCAGCATCAGCAGGGTGGGTAGCGAATTAAAGTCGGAGAGCTGGTCGATCCAGGCAGCCGAGATATTGATGGTTAAATAACCGTTGAAATTTGATTGGCTAAATTGCTCCAGCGCTAACCGCCGAACCATGCGGTCCCAAGCTATCAGTTGCTCGGCGGTAATATCCGGCGAGGAAAATAAACCGCCTGCCGAAATAACCCGGCCATTTGCATCGTGTTGCCGGGCTAATGCCTCATAACCGATGATAGAGCCGCTGGCAGCGCCGATAATAGGCTGGAAATAAGGAAAGAGTTTTTTTTGTTGATACATATCGACATGAGTTGTTTTAGGGGTTCGCCATTGAACCCGCAGCACTCCAATATTGGAATTCCATGTTATCTAAAGCAAGCGATGTGCCAAAATTGCCTGGTGCGGGATGCAAACTTTATCCGCCTGATTTAAACGGTCGCAGCTGGTATGGGCTGTGGCTTGGCGAGTGGTGCAGGTAGATCGGGTGCGCTAAGTTGGTGCGCAATTTCATGGTATCGCACCAGTTTGGTTTTATCGCGGTGTCCCTTAAGTCACAGTAATAATTTTTAAATTTGCGGAAAGAGCGACAGCGAACATATTATTGAAGCGCTATGGCTTATTATTGCCGCGACAGTGCTGTCGGCATCGGCAGGGTTTTATGGTTATTGGGCAGTAAAGTAGAAGGAGTGCTGGCGAATAATTGTGACAAGCAGAAATCAGATTGATAGACGGCAATAATAACGTCATCAAGACAACGTATAATCTTTTAGCCCGGTCATTAACTGATACTGCGCACCAGGCATGAAATCATGGGTTCATGATTGAGCCTTAAACACAACAAATTATGGATTGACATTATGGCAACAAAATATACCCCTTTAAAAGATCACGATACCCCCATCAAGGTACTGTTTACCGGCTATCTGTGTACGGTTGGCATAGGCTATCTTTTCGCATTAATCCAGATATTGTTTACCCATGGCATGGCAGACGGCAAATTCGGCCTGTCTGTTGAGGACATCGTTTACAGCTATTACGGTAACCGTTCAGGCACGGTCCTGGAGCAGAAACTGAATGGTTCGATGAAGGATAAGGCGCCGGAGCAGGAGCGTTTCAAGATCATGGAATGGGTTAGGGAGGGTGCGCTGATTGAAGATTACAGGGATGACGGTATCGACAAGATAATCGAGAGCCGCTGCGTGATGTGCCATAACGAAAGCGCCTCCGGCATACCGGACTTTACCAAGTTTGAACAGCTAAAAATCTTAACGGCACAGGATACGGGCGCTACCTTCAGCTCATTAATCCGCGTTTCGCATATTCATTTGTTCGGGATCAGTTTTATTTTCATGTTCGTAGGGCTCATTTTCAGCTTTGCGGAGACTCCGACCATGCAATATAAATGTATCGCTATCGGCATGCCCTATGTGTTCCTGATCGCCGATATATTGTCATGGTGGCTGACTAAAATTCATCCGACGTTTGCGTGGCTGGTTATTCTTGCCGGTATGGGCATGGCTGTTTCATTCGCGTTCATGTGGGTGACCGCTCTGTTGGAAATGTGGTTTTTTAAACCCGTATTCGTTGATGGCGTAGGTTCACGTTATTTACAGTGGCGCGATAGCTCGGAAACCTCAGTTGCCGATAGAGTATGGTTTTACACCAAGGTGCTTGCGGAGCAAGTTAAACGGGCCGCCTATTTTGCAAAAGAGCAATGGCTGGCACGCGGCTGGCCTCTCATTAAAGACTTGTTAAAGAAATAGAGGGGATCGCGGGCTTGTAGCGGCGCAGCCCGTATATTCTTTCTAAATTACTGGATTTCATCGCGTTCACATTCAGGCTTGGAACCATGCGCAAAATAACTTGAGCAAGCTGCCAATAAGCGGGAGTGCAGGCTTTGCCTGCCAGCGCAAGCGCCAAAAGCAGGTGCTTGAGGCAAAGCGTGCACTCCAGTTAAAAATTTATCCGCGAGTTGTTCAAATTGTTTCATGCTCATTCCTTAGCCTGATCAATCCATGACCGCGTCTTTTTTACCGTGACGATAGAAACAGGCGCGTCTTCCATTGCCGAATTTCCGGCAACATGTCCTCTAATAATTCTTGCCAGCTCAAAAATCCCGTTATCGAAAGGCCCATAAGCAAAACGGTTCAGGCGAGAAAAGATTAATGTAGGGAATTTGTTGAAACGTTAGATATTTCGTTGAGCTATGCGCGGCTCAATTAACGCCGGCGGTTGTATTACTGCGATTTAAATTGACATTGGTATGGAAGGAATATCGATACTGTGCTCTGTCCTTATTGAGATTAGCGAAGCTTGGATTTTTACTAGCACGTAATAATACTTATAGAAATAATTTTGATTGTTTTTTGATATCGGCTCTATGGAATTTTAAGGACCAGCTCGGGATACTGTTATTGCGATGGCCGTGTTAGCTCATCGAAGTGGAGGGATAGGCGGTCATTGTATCCTCGTCAGATATTTTATTTAGCCACATCTGATTATATTTTTTAATATATTCTATGGAGTAATGACAATGAAACAATTCAATAAAAAAATATTAACTGCAAGTATTATTCTTGCATTGGGCTCTGTTTCTAGTGCATGGGCGGCAGATATCACTAATACAGATAGCTTTAACACTAAAGACTTTACTAAAGACATTACTAAAACCAGTACCGACGATAGCTATAACACTAAAGACATTACCAAAACCAGCACCGACGATAGCTATAACACTAAAGACATTACTAAAACCAGCACCGACGATAGCTATAACACTAAAGACATTACTAAAACCACCTTCGATACCAGTGTAGACGACAGCTTCAACACTAAAGACATTACTAAAACCAGTACCGACGATAGCTATAACACTAAAGACATCACCAAAACCAGCACCGACGATAGCTATAACACTAAAGACATTACTAAAACCGTAGACAGCTATAACACTAAAGATATTACTAAAACCAGTACTGAAACCGAAACCAATACCGACAACAGTGTTGCCGATAGCTATAACACTAAAGATATTACTAAAACCAGTACCGAAACCAATACCGATAACAGCGTAGATGACAGCTTTAATACCAGCACTAAAGCCGTTACTAAAACCAGTACTGATAATTCTGACCATAGTTCCGCTTCTGCAAACGATGCAGCAGCCAACAATAACAGCACCGCTTACTCAGATCGTTCCGACAATTCTGACAACAGCTACGCTACTGCAGACGATGCGGCAGCCAATAACGGCAGCACCGCTACCTCAGACCGCTCTGACAACAGCTATGCCAGTGCAACTGCCCAAGGTTCTGCCGCAGCTAATAACGGCAGCACTGCAACGGCAACTACCGACAATAGCGCTGCATTTGCAAACGGAACCGGATCGGCAGCGGCTAATGGCGGCGGCGATGCAACTACCACCGACAACTCTGATCACAGCGACAACTCTTTCCACGATAACAGCGTACTAGCTGCGGAAGGAGACGGTTCTGCGGTATCTAGAGAAGGCAATGCTACTGCCGAATATAAGGTGAATAATTCAGCCTTGGAAGGCAATGTAACAGGCGCAACAGTCAGCTACTCTACTGGCGATTATGCGGATCATAATAAATTTGTAGCCAAGAACACATTGGAAAATGCTTTCAACGGCAGCGCAGGTATTAACCAAAGCGTTCAAAACACTGCCTCTAATGCTCTGGCTCAACAACAAGTGTCTTTCCAAGGCAACGTCAATGTTAATCAGTAGCTCCTTAAGCTTTCATCAGTTAATCAGCTGACGATTCATGCTGGTGAGCGAGCAATCGCTCGCCGGCTTCTAGCTGCATATCACCAAATATGTAAAGAGGGCGCTATGAAAACAACTATAAAAGCTTTAGAAGGCAGCCTTTTAGTCTTGCTTGTCGTTATTTTGCACAGTCAGGAAGTAAAAGCCGAGGCTCTTCAAGATCAGAGCGAGCTACTTTTTTCTTCGACCCAAACAGCGATGTCAGATGAACTGGATAATGAGCGGGGCCGGGAAGGCGTAGATATGACAACCCTGAATAATATGAATGTGCGGGCTACGCTAAGCGGCAACCAGGCAAACAATACCGTCAACGGTTACAACATCATCGATCACGGCGCATTTGCTCAGGCCAGCGGCATTAACAGTGTCATTCAAAACACAGGGAACAATGTCGTTATTCAGGATGCAACGATCGTCAACGTAACAATCATGCCGTAATAATTTGATCCGGTGAAGCGCGACATGAAACGATTTTTTGTTAAATGCATTCTGCTGATGCTGCCCGTTTGTAGCCATGCCGGTTCATTGAACTTTAACGGCATAGCGGGCGCCGGTAACTATGACGTTCCGGTAACGACTTTTGCGGAGCGACGCTTCAAAACCATCTACAAACAACAGTACGATTTCAGTTGCGGCTCGGCAGCTTTGGCCAGCTTGCTGACCTATCACTATGACGATACGGTAGACGAGCAAAGCGTATTTACCGATATGTATAAAAACGGCGATCAGCAAAAGATCCAAAAACAGGGATTTTCGTTGCTGGATATAAAACTTTACCTCGAAAGACGCGGCTATCGATCCGATGGTTTCAAAATCAACCTGGATCAATTAGTTAATGCCAAGGCGCCGGCACTCACCATTATCAATAACAACGGTTACCTGCATTTTATAATTATTAAAGGCGTCAACAGCGAGGAAGTTTTGGTGGGGGATCCCGCATTAGGCGTAAAAGTAATGCCTCGCGATGAATTTGAAGCAATGTGGGGGAACCGCATTTTATTTTTAATCCACGGCAAAAAAGATATAGCGGCGAAGCATTTTCAAGATCAGCAAGAATGGGCGCTTCGGGTCAAGGCACCATTAGGATCTGCGGTCGACCGAGCCAGCTTGGGCCAATTCAACATGTTGCAACCCGGACGTTGGGATTTTTAACTAAGCGGAGTGTTTAATGTGAAAGCATATAAATCTAGCATCTACCGGACATTCGTGATGGCGGGGCTCTGGATAACCGTTTTGGTCGGTCCGGGCGCATACGCGGATGAAATCGCAGACATTACCGATCAACCATCCGACAGTTGGAGCCGCGCATCAGACAGTGAGTTGGACCAGCTAAGAGGCGGTTTTGCGCTTGCAAATGGAGTGAACATCGATTTTAGCCTTGAGAGACTGACTACTTTGAATGGCACAGTTGTTTCTTCCACATCTTTTCGATTGCCAGACGATGCTTTCTTGTTTCAGAACGGAGGCTTGAATCAAGCTCCGGTCATGACAGGGTCGGCCTTGAATTCAGTTATACAGAATAATATGGATAATCAGGTTATTAAAAATATGACGGATATTAATATAGCGGTTAGTAACTTGAAAAATATGGATTTAAACAGCAGAGGCATGGTCTTTAATAACCTTATCCTGCCCAATGCGCGTTAATTACAGGGAATCCATTGTAGCCTTGGGTTGTTGAAAAAAACTCACCTTAAACCTTTCCGTTTATAGCCTTGCATTATTCTCATACCCTGCCTAATTGAATTGCCACGTCTTTCTGAACACGGGTTCGGCCATTCATTATCTGTCAGCAAGATAAGTGTTTATACCAATTGTCGCCATCGGCATAATAATTTATAAAGTTAACGGATCGACTATTTGGTTGCGCATGTCTTTTTAGCGAGAGATTTTACTTATTCATAAGGTTAATTTAATAAAACGTATTTAATGTAATTAAGGAATAATTATCTTCTATTAATTGCCGAATCTAATTTCAATCCTAAATGACAATGTAGGGGATTTAATCGCTATTAATCTAATATATAAAAAATGGAAATAATAATATGAAGATGAAATTTTGGCATCGGAAATTTCTTCTGCTTGGGTTTATTAATGGGTTTATTTATATTTGTTGTGCTTTTTTTATAAACAACTGTTATGCAGAAACAGGCAAGCAAAATGATTCTTCGGCACAATATAAAAAACTGATTGCTGAACAGCAAAAAGAATTCCAGATACAACGACAAATTATTGCTGAACAGGGAAAGCAACTGGAGGAGCTGAAAGCGCGTCTTGATACTTTAATGAATCAAACACCAGTCAATAAGCAAGCGCCAGTCAAGCAAGCAGCCAGTAAACCTCAAATCGTTGCGGCAAAAGATAACAACCAGCCGCCGTCATTGCCTAATAAGCTCCCGTCCAAGCCTGTAGGTCAAGCGCCCCCAAGCGCCACGGAAAAGCCAAGGCCACCGGAAATACCACGATTAAGCGAAACCGTAGGAGGGGTGTTAACCAAAAAAGGCAATATCGTTTTTGAGCCGTCAATGTACTATGCCTATACCAGTAATAACCGGGTATTTCTTGATGCGTTTACCTTCCTTCCGGCTATTGCCATCGGCCTTATCGATATGCGGGAAGTTAAACGGCACAGCTTTATCGGCACGTTAGGCGCCCGTTATGGCGTAACGGATCGGTTGGAACTGGAGTTCAGGCTTCCTTATGTCTACCGTGATGATACTCAGCGTTCCCGGCCGGTCAGTATTGGTGCGGGAATTGATGAAACTTTCAATGCCACCGGAAGCGATATTGGCGACCTTGAATTTGCCGGTCGCTATCAGCTTAACAGCGGAGCCAATGGCTGGCCGATTATTGTCGGCAACGTCATCGCAACGGCGCCCACAGGGAAAAGCCCTTTTGACATCGAATATGTACTGGCTCAAGGTGTCCCTGGCGCGACATTTCCCACCGAATTGCCGACAGGATCAGGATACTTCAGTTTCCAGCCCAGCCTTACAGCGCTTTACCCAACTGATCCGGCTGTCTTTTTCGGTAACCTCAGCTATAGCTACAATGCGGAAACCAGCACCAAAAACGGCGATATTGATCCGGGAGACACGCTGGGCTTAAGCTTTGGCCTGGGTTTCGGCGTTAACGAGAAGTCATCGTTCAGCTTGGGCTACTCGCACAAGCATGTGCTGGATTCTGAGATTAATGGCGTAGAAATTCCGGGGAGCACGCTGGATATCGGGCAACTGTTGGTTGGCTATTCTTTCAAATATTCACCAAGGACTACTTTCAACTTATCGTTAGGCATTGGCACTACGACAGATTCGCAAGATGTTACGCTTAATTTCAGGGTGCCGATGACTTTCGGTTTGTTCGACGGCTAAGGCTTTTACCACGAAGTCTCAGCCCTTCGTGGTATTTTTTTCAGATTCCATAGCATCAGCTACTTAAGCAATTCAGCCATGGCGATAATATTTTTCGCCATTTCGCCGATGGCGATATTCCGGTCCATCGCCAGTTTTCTCAGGGTGTGATAAGCGTCGTCTTCGGTAAAGCCTCGGGTCTTGATTAAAATGCCTTTTGCCCGATCGATCAGCTTTCTGTCTTCAAGCCTGGATTTCGTTTTTTCCAATTCATTTGCAAGCCGTTGCTGCTCTTTAAACCTTGCCACGGCAATATTGATGATGCTGCTGATACGGCTGGCTTCCAAACCGTTGACAACATAGGCGCTGACTCCGGCTTTAACGGATTGTTCAATGGTGTCGGGCGTATCGTCAGCTGCAAAAATAATGATGGGGAGTGGCTGGTTTCGGTTAATGGAATGAATATACGAAAAATATTTTTTGGGACTAGCAATATTAAAAATAACAATATCCGTTTTATGGCCCATCGCTAAGGATGGCATGTTGGGTTCGGATATTGCAGCGGGTGTGACGGAATAGCCTTGAACGACCAGCAGCTGCTCTAATAACTGATCCGTAGTTTCATCTTCAATAAGTAATATATTTAAAATATTCATGCTTAAATAATTAGCACAAACTACGCCAGTTGTTGCAAGTGCTTGAATTAACCGCCTAAGCAGTCAATTAAATAAAGTTTTATTGATTTCCACCGTTGTGTTGAATCATGGGGATAGGTCTCGATACGATAATACGCTTACGGTTCGTGAGGCAATTAAATTATCGCCGCACTTATAATGGGCATTAATTATTTATATGCACCATCTTGATTCATTGGAATGCTTTATTTTCAGATTGATTATTCAATAAGTAATTAAAATCACTGGCTTGCTTTTTGTGGCACAGGCATTGCTCTGTAACTCCAGACAAGAACATTGTTATCGGGGTTGTATATGAGCATAAAACAAACGTTAGTCGTTATTGGCAATGGCATGGTCGGACAGTCTTTTCTGGCGAGCCTGGTCGAAAGCGCCGTTAAAGAGCAATATCAAATCATTACCTTTTGTGAAGAACCCAGGGTGGCCTATGACCGGGTGCATTTATCGGCATTTTTTACCGGCACAACGGCGCAGGAGCTGTCCTTAGTCGAAGACGGCTTTTTTGAGCGGCACGGCATTACCATTCATATAGGCGATAAAGCCGCAAGCATCGATAGAGCGGGTAAAACCGTCACTTCGGCAAAAGGACTGACAATACCTTACGACAAGTTGGTACTGGCGACCGGTTCTTATCCGTTCGTGCCGCCCGTGCCAGGGCATGATAGGGCGCAATGTCTGGTTTACCGCACGATTGAAGATCTCGAAGCCATTGCCGCCGCTGCCGAAACCGGCAAGGTCGGCACCGTGGTCGGCGGCGGCTTGTTGGGCTTGGAGGCGGCCAAAGCGTTAATGGATTTAGGCTTGGAAACCCATGTCGTTGAGTTCGCTCCGCGTTTGATGGCGGTGCAGCTTGATGACGCGGGCGGCGCAATGCTGCGGCGCAAGATCGAGAATCTGGGCGTGACCGTGCATACCGGCAAGAACACCAGCATCATTACCGACGGCGAACAGTGCATCAACAAAATGTGTTTTGCCGACGGTGAAGAATTGGAAACTGACATCGTGCTATTTTCGGCCGGCATTCGTCCTCGCGACGATCTCGCCAGAGCTTGTGGCTTGGAAGTCGGCCAACGCGGCGGCATCGTCATCGATAACCAATGCCGCACCTCCGATGACAGCATTTATGCAATCGGCGAATGCGCGTTGTGGAACGGCATGATTTACGGGCTGGTCGCGCCGGGTTACGCAATGGCGCGCACCGTGGTAGCCGATCTGGCCGGTGATGAGGCCAGCTTTACCGGCGCGGATATGAGCACCAAGCTAAAACTGATGGGAGTCGATGTCGCCAGCATCGGCGACGCCCATGCCAAAACCCAGGGCGCGATGGTTTACAGCTATCAAAACGGCGACAGCGAAATCTACAAGCGTCTGGTCGTCAGCCAGGACAAGAAACAATTGCTGGGCGCGGTGCTGGTCGGCGATGCGTCGGGTTACGGCACCTTATTGCAATATTGTCTGAACGGTATTGAATTACCCGAAAATCCCGATGCGTTGATTTTGCCGAACCGTTCCGATGCCTCGGTCGGCTTAGGACCGGATGCGCTGCCCGCTTCGGCGCAAATCTGCTCCTGCCATAACGTGACCAAAGGAGTGGTTTGTTCGGCGATTGAAGGGGGCTGCATGACAATGTCGGCGCTGAAAGCGGAAACCAAAGCCGCAACCGGCTGTGGCGGCTGTTCGGCTTTGCTTAATTCGGTGTTGGACTCGGAACTGGCGAAGCAAGGTTTTGAAGTCAATACCGATCTTTGCGAACATTTTGCCTACACCCGACAGGATTTGTTCAACCTGATCCGGGTTGAGCAGATCAAAACTTTTGCCGACTTACTGCACAAACACGGGCAGGGCAAAGGCTGCGAAATCTGCAAACCCACCGTTGCCAATATCCTGGCCTCGCAATGGAACGAGCATGTTCTGGAAAAAGCTCATTTGGGGCTGCAAGACACTAACGACACCTTTTTAGCCAATATGCAAAAAGATGGCACGTATTCGGTGGTGCCGCGCATTCCCGGCGGCGAAATCAGCCCCGACATGTTGATTGCGATAGGGCAGGTCGGTAAAAAATACCAGCTCTACACCAAAATCACCGGCGGCCAGCGCGTGGACTTATTTGGTGCGCGGGTCGAGCAATTGCCGCAGATCTGGAAAGAACTGATCGATGCTGGTTTTGAATCGGGCCACGCTTACGGTAAATCCCTGCGCACCGTTAAATCCTGCGTCGGCAGTACTTGGTGCCGTTACGGCGTCGATGACAGCGTCGGTCTGGCGATAGAGCTGGAAAACCGCTACAAAGGCCTTCGCTCCCCGCATAAAATCAAATTCGCAGTGTCCGGCTGCACCCGCGAATGCGCCGAAGCGCAAGGCAAGGATGTCGGCATTATCGCCACCGAAAACGGCTGGAATTTATATGTTTGCGGCAACGGCGGCATGAAACCGCGCCATGCGGATTTATTCGCCACCGGTCTGGACAAGGCAACCCTGATTAAATACATCGACCGCTTCTTGAGTTTTTATGTACGCACCGCAGGCCGTCTGCAACGCACCTCGGTATGGATGGAAAACATGGAAGGCGGACTGGATTACTTAAAATCAGTCATCATTGAAGACAAGTTGGGGCTGTGCGATCAGCTGGAGCAGCAAATGCGCTATGTGGTCGACACCTATCAATGCGAATGGAAGACCGCGATTGAAGATGAAGCCAAGCTCAAACGTTTCAGGTCTTTTATCAACAGCGACCAACCCGACGACAACGTGGTCTTTGTTGAAGAACGCGGCCAGATAAGGCCCGCCAGAGACAGCGAACGAAAACATTTTAAACTGATGGAGATAGCGTAATGGCTAAGTGGGTAGAGGTTTGCAGTGTTGATGACTTACAGCCGGATTCGGGCGTATGCGCCTTGGTTGATGGCGAGCAAGTGGCGATCTTTTGCATTCAGGAACACGGCGGCGAATCCATCGGCGCAACGCCAACCGATCCGCGCGCCGCAAAAGTTTACGCGGTCGGCAATTACGACCCGATCGGCAATGCCAATGTGCTGTCGCGCGGATTGATCGGTGATATTCGCAAACAGCCGGTCGTCGCTTCGCCGTTATATAAACAGCATTTTAACCTGCAAACCGGCGTTTGCCTGGAAGATGAAACCGTGAAAATACCCGTGTATGGAGTTCGCATTGAGGACGGCAGCGTTCAAGTCAAGCTTTCGTCAATGCCGCATAGCGGGGTGCAAGCGCTATGAAATATAACTATTACATCGCCGACGTCTTTACCAAACAGATTTTCAGCGGCGCGCAAATAGCCGTTTTCCCGAATGCCGAAGGCTTAAGCCAACAGCACATGCAGCTGGTGGCCAGGGAGTTAAACCTCTCGGAAACGGTGTTTGTATTTCATCGGGATAAACAAACCGCAAACCGTAGGATGCGGATTTTTTCGCCGCTCAGCGAAATCGATTTTGCCGGACACCCGATTATCGCCACTGCTTTTGTGTTGGCAAGTTGCGGCGATATTGAACTGAATGACTCGATTACGCCGATGGTTTTTGAGCAGAACACCGGCCCGGTTAACGTCAATATTACCGCTGAAGACGGCCAACCCAGCTTCGTGCAGTTCACCCGCAAGACAACTTCCATCATTGACCGCTTTACGCCCAGCGATGAGGAATTGGCGAGTTTTCTGGGCATACAGCAGTCGGAACTCGACCATAAAAAATATGCCACGCGCTTGGTGTCTTGCGGCGTTCCGTATCTGATCGTCCCGGTTTGGCGCTACGAAAGCGTAAGAGCCGCAAAATTCAATTACGCGGCCTGGAGCCAATCGAGCGCCCCGCAAACCGCCGCCCAGGAAATCCTGCTGTTCGCCCCGAAAACGCCGTTTGCGGATACCGATTTTAACGCCCGCCTGCTCGGATCGCGTATCGGCATGCACGAAGACCCGCCGGTCGGCAATGCCATGCCCGCCTTTGCTTCATACCTGTGCTCATTCGATTTTATGCAAAAAGGCACCTACACCTTTGCCGTGGATCGCGGTGATGAACGTAACCGCCGCAGTGTGTTGAATCTGGAAATGGATCATAAAGGTAGCGATACCCTGACTATTCGCGTCGGCGGGGCGGCGGTGATGGTGGCTGAGGGGGTTATGAATATTCCTGAGGGATAACTCGACTGAACGCGGATACGGTTGTGGCTGGATAAAAGAATTTTAGAGGTGCATTTTTGGTTGGCGTAAAGAGGCGGCTATCAACAGCCCAATGTATATAGTATCCTGTCTAACGGATCACAGGAGTTGCGTTATACGCCTGTTATTGAAAATTAATATACACCTAAAGAGGTGTCCACTTTATGTTAAGCCTCATGATTCGAGCACTGCGGATCTTGCTTGGTGCCCTCGCGGCAATTGTCGCGCTCTTGATGCTCGCCTTGGCTCTGTGGGCCGCAACTTTCACAGAGCACAATGTACGGGCGTTTGAACGCGAACACCTAGAGGCAGCAGTCAAGTTCGTACGAGATCGGGAACTAGAGACCGGGCGCATCCCAGACGGCAAAGAGTTTGCGCGATGGGCGCGAGAAATGGATTCCAGAGGCTATCGATTCGACGGATACGGCTATGCGCTCTACCAGTGCGGGTCTAGATCATCCGAGTTCTGCATTGGATTCTGGACGGGAGACGCGTTTGTTACCTACCGATCTTCGCAAGAGTTCATGGAGAGTGTGCGCATTGACGAGTCACCTCTGCCTTTTGCGTTCGGGCTGTTGGCCGCAGGTCTGATCGCTGGCATAGTCGGCAAGCTGCTTGTTCTGAGAAGATGAGCCGGGTAGGGTACGCATCGCGTACCTTTTGGGTATTTTAATGGTGGAACGCTGTAAGGTGGATTCGCCGTTAACGCTGTAAACGCTGTAAGGTGGATCATTGTAGGGTGGATTCGCCGTTAGGCAATCCACCATGATCGGAGCCGTGACCTTGATCCTCGTTTGGCTTTTCCAAGCGGGGATTTTTTATGCTCGATTGTATTGGATATTGTGCGTCGATTGGCGGTTTGCTAACGCGAAACCGCCCTACGCTATACTTCATTTTATTTGCTGATATGGAGAGTGGGTATGCCTAATTATCGACGCAACTTTGTCGCAGGCGGTTGTTATTTTTTCACCGTTAACTTGTTGGAACGGCAACGTACCTTATTAACCGACCATATTGATTTACTGCGCGATTCGGTACGCCGGGTGCGCCGGTTGCATCCGTTCCATATTGATGCTTGGGTGGTGTTACCTGACCACATGCATTGCATCTGGACTTTGCCGCCGGATACCGATGATTTTCCTTTGCGCTGGCGTCTGATTAAATTGCTATTCTCCAAAGGCTTACCGCGTACCGAACGCTTATCGGCGACGCGACAACGGCGCGCTGAACGAGGAATATGGCAACGCCGTTATTGGGAACATACCATTGTTACCGAACGGGATTATGCTCAACATATTGACTATATTCATGTTAATCCTCTCAAACATGGCTATGTGCAACGGGTTTGCGATTGGCCGCACTCAACGTTTCATCGCTATGTTGCCGACGGTATTTTGCCGGCCGATTGGTGCGGTGGTATAGATGATTTGCTGACTATATCGGAATGATAGCCAGGTAGATACCGTCTCGTAGCCCCTTATGCAAGCGAAAAATGAGGATCAAAAGGTTGACCGGATTTGAGGATAGCAAAGGCGATATGGACCAGCTTACGCATTGAGGCACAAACGATAGCCATGCCGTTTTTTCTGTTAGCCTCCAAGCGTAACCGGAATGCGCGAATGATCGGATTATGCTGGCCTGCGACCACGGTGGCATATACAGCCGGGTAGGGTACGCATCGCGTACCATTTCCAGACCGTTCCGCCATTAAATACCCAAAAGGTACGCGATGCGTACCCTACACATGACTCGCTGTGATCTAATCTGATCCTTGTTTGAATTTTTTAAGCAAGGATTTTTTATGCCCGACATTAAGTCTTGTAGGGTGGGCACATGCTGTTCGTGCCCACACCGGATGATGCAGATTATGTGGTGGGCAAAAAAAGCGTTGCCCATCCTGCAAGGCTCTAATTCCAATGAAAATACATGTAAGGTATTGTTTCATCTTTAAAATAGATCTACACCCGTTAATGACTGTATTATCTATTTGACGCTAGCTCGGGCGCCGGCATCGGAATCGACCGTGCCTGCTATACGGTTTAGCAAGTTGGTTTGTTGTGATCTTCTATCGGCTTGAGTTAAATCGATCATACCTTTAAGGTCTGAAAAACGTTTCTCAGCTTCTGTTAGGAGTTCTGCTGCTTTAACCGAATCGCCATCTTGTACAGCTGTTCGAGCTTTCTTCAGATAATCATTAGCACGGTTACGATTACGGTCGAGCTTATCATTAGCATTGATTTCTTTACTTAACTTTAATGCCTCTTTGATATCTTCAATAACGACATCGCTACCGGCATTGTCATTCAGAGCTATCAAGGCTTTAGTGACTTGACCGGCAGTCGCATCAATTCCTTCACTTGGAGTCATTCTGTTATACATACATGCCATACCCAAACAGATTTCAGCATTAGCCGAAAAAGATCCTAAAGAGAGTGCCAATGTAGTTGCTACGACTGCGGTTTTTAATAATTTCATGTAAGGTAATCCTTGTTATAGTTATTTTTATTAGGTCTGTAACCTCTTAGATATTAAGGAATTTAATTGGTTACATGGTTAATGTGAGCTTTGTCATAGCGCTTGTCAATATTAAATGGCTTAACTCGATTCCAGGCATTCAGCCGGGTACGCATCGCGTACCATTTTCAGACCGTTCCGCCAATAAAATACCCAAAAGGTACGCGGTGCGTACCCTACCCATGACTCGCTGTGATCTAATCTGATCCCCGCCTGGATTCCCAAGCGAGGATTTTTATATTCGATCGATAATTGGGTGGCGGATTAGATAGATCTGGTTAAAAACCGCTTTGTTGCCGGCAAGCCCGGTAGGGGCGCATCGCGCCTCTTTTCGGTGTCCAACAGTGCCGAAAATTTTGATGTTCGAATTTAATGGCTTGGCATTCGTAAATGGTGCGCGGTGCGCACCCTACTTCGCTCTCATTGTTATTGCTTTAAATTTTTCAATAGCTCCAGTGGAAACACGATAGTGGAAGATTTGTCGCCGGCAATTTCGGTTAATGTTTGCATATATCTCAGCTGAATCGCTTCGGGTTGTTCCGACAGTATTTTTGCCGCTTGCAATAATTTCTCGGCAGCCTGCATTTCCCCTTCCGCATGAATGACTTTAGCGCGCCGGGTACGCTCGGCTTCCGCCTGTTTGGCAATGGCTCTGACCATGCTTTCATCCAGATCTACGTGTTTGATTTCAACATTCGACACTTTAATTCCCCAGGCATCGGTTTGCTGATCCAGACTGGTTTGAATGTCGATATTGAGGCGATCACGTTCCGCCAGCATTTCGTCCAGTTCATGCTGTCCCAATACCGAACGCAAGGTCGTTTGCGCCAGCTGGCTGGTAGCTTCGTAGAATTTTTCCACTTGTATGATCGCCTTCTCCGGTTCCATCACACGAAAATAGACGACGGCGTTGACTTTAACTGAAACGTTGTCGCGGGAAATCACATCTTGTGTCGGCACATCCATCACGACGGTTCTTAAATCAACCCGTTCCATTTGTTGAATCAGCGGAATCAAAATGATTAACCCCGGCCCCTTTACCTTGTAGAAACGGCCGAGCATAAAAATAACGCCGCGCTCATATTCTCTGAGGATTTTGAACGCACTGATCAGCAGTAACAGCACGATACTGATGAGGATGAAAAAGAAATTTGTAACCATCACTCGTTCTCCTGTGTTTGGATAGGTATAACCTGTAAAAGCAGGCCATCGATAGCGGTCACCCTCACTTTTTCATTTTTGTGCAGGGGTTGGCCACAGGATGCCCGCCAGTTTTCACTATGAATACGAACCATCCCTGTTCCGGTAAAATCATCTATCACCTCGCCTACCAGGCCCATCATTTCTTCCTTACCGCTGACAATCGGTTTATGTCTTGATTTTAATATCAGGCCGATAGCGATGATAAAAAAGACGGCGCTGCTCAAGGCAAAACCAGCGATTAGGCCCAGATTTATCCCGAACCCCGGCACATCGGTATTCATCAATATGATCGAGCCAATGACAAAAGCAGCAATGCCGCCCAGTCCGAGAATTCCGAAACTGGTCACAAAAGCTTCAGCAATCATCAGGGCGATCCCCAACAGGATCAGGCCCATGCCGGCATAATTCACCGGCAACAGCTGAAATGCGTACAAAGCCAGCACCAAACAAATACTCCCTATAGTGCCGGGAACAATGCTGCCCGGATTGGAGAATTCAAACACCAGCCCATAAATGCCGACCATCAGCAAAATGTAGGCTATGCTGGGATTGGTAATGACGGCCAGAAATCGACTTCGCCAGTCCGGCTGGATCCTTATTATTTCTGTCTGCGCGGTATTTAACAGGATTTCCTTGCCGGAAACATTGACTTTCCGGCCCTGCAATGACGTAAGCAAATCCGTTACATCTACTGCCACAATATCAATTACGTTCAGTTTTAGCGCTTCAGCAGCAGAAAGACTGGCTGCTTCACGCACCGCCTTTTCCGCCCATTGTTCGTTTCTGCCGTGCATTTTTGCCAAACCGCGAATATAAGCGGCAGAGTCATTGACCATTTTCTGAGTCATTGAATCAGGGAACGGTTTGGCTTTATCGCCATTCTTATCGGTCTTGTCTTTGTCGTCATCAACGTCGCCAAAACCACCGAATTGCACAGGCGTTGCCGCCCCCAAATTGGTTGCCGACGCCATTGCGGCTATATGGCTGGAAAGGAGGATATAGGTCCCGGCGCTGGCGGCGCGTGCACCGCCGGGAGCTACATAGCTGATCACCGGTATGGGAGAGGCAATGATTTGTTTGATTATCCGGCGCATGGAAATATCCAGGCCTCCTGGCGTATCCATGCGAATCAGTACGGCCACGGCCCCACTGTCAACCGCTTTTTGCAGATTGCGTTCTATATAATCGGCTGTCGCCGGGCCGATAACATCGTTAATTTCAAGTTGTATGATTACCGACGTTTGGACGGGGTGACTATTCTTTTCCCCGGCATAAGCAGCTGTCACGACAGTCAGAAAAACCAGAAAAACAAACCGAATGTTCCGTATAATCATGGTCTTATCCACTCATTTGATATGCAGATGGTTTCAGTCTACTCCTAAGCGATATGTGCAGCAATGATTGAAAACCCGCTGTATTGGCAGCCGGTCAACTTTTAAGTTATCCCGGCCAAGACTTGTCGTATTTTGACGCCAATTCAGGCGATAATGCTCCGCTATTAGATGCGCGAGCGCTACGTACTTTCAAATTTAGGAATAACGGTTATGAAATCCAGAGATAGACGGCGAGGATTGGTAGTAGTCAATACCGGTTCGGGCAAGGGTAAATCTTCCAGCGCTTTGGGTATGGTGTTCCGTGCCGCAGGCTGGGATATGAATGTGTGCGTCATTCAATACATCAAGGGGCAATGGCAGACCGGCGAGCAAAAAGCCGCCGAACGTTTTGATAATATCGAATGGCATGCGTTAGGCGACGGTTTTACCTGGGACACTAAAAATCCCGAGCAGGATGTTAAAACCAGCCGGGAAATTTGGGAGTTCAGCAAGGCCAAGATTCTGTCCGGAGAATTCGATGTGGTGTTGCTGGACGAGATCAATTATTGCTGCGGCTATAACTGGATTTCCGGCCAGGAAATAGCCGACTTCATCCGCAATGAAAAACCGGCCTGGATGCATTTAATCCTGACCGGCCGCAATGCGGCGCCCGAAGTGATAGAAGTGGCCGATACCGTAACCGAGATGACTAAAATAAAACACGCATACGAGCAGGGGATCAAGGCTGAACAGGGTATAGAATTTTAAGGTAAATACCCAGGGTAACCTGTAAAATGATGGGCAATTGTCACAATGAGGAGAAGAAAATGTCTGAAGCGCAAAAAATCATGATGGCTGTTGCAGCTGTTTTTGTAATCGGCTTTGTTATGGTCGGCTTAAGTAAAGAAGATCAACCGGTTGAACAAGTAGAAGCCGCAGCAAAGATTAGAAACAATGTCGCAATGCAAACGATGGCGAGTGAGAAATGCCCGCCGAAAATTAAGGAAGTCACAGGAGAGCAAGTGTTTTTTCCGTCTGAAGTAGAGGGCGATAAGGAAACTTATGTCACTTTGAAGTGGGTGGGTGAAAAGGCTGACAGCGGCGGATTCAAAAACGCATCGTGCACTTTGCATGCAGCGCTGGGCGGAATCTCTGAACTGATTATCGATGATAAGGTCATCATAAAGAAAAAAATGTAGGTTAAATTCCGGTGGATCATCCGGCTTGCAGGCCATTGGATTGATTCACCGGGCAATAAGATCCGCTTGAGCAATTTCAAGGCCAGACACTACAAGACTCACGCCCTTAACCTGCATTTATGTAGATAAGGCTAAATAACAAAAATAATTTTTATGACAAAGACAATGATTAAAGGAGTTTTAAAGACATGGAAAGAGGATCGGGGGTTTGGTTTTATTAGTCCGGATAATGATGGAAAAGATATTTTTATCCATATCTCGGCGCTCAAAGGAACGAGCCGTCGTCCGGTAACAGGCGATGTGATCCATTACCAGATTGCCAAAGATAATCGGGGTAAGTTTAAAGCGGTTAATGCGCATATTGAAGGCGTGGAAATTCTGGAGGGCAAAGCCCCGGGTCTGTTCCAAACCAGGAAAGGCATTATGCTGACAGCGCTGGTCATACTGGTTATTGTCGCGGTTGCCGCGGCTATCTATTTCGCGGCTTGACCATTGCGGAAGTTTTTCTACAAGCCGGGGCAACGATGTTGTTGCACAGGCTTGTTGGTAAGCGGTTGAGTACAACGTCAAACGAGGTGTTGCGGCCATGGGGTTATATTTTTTTCTTGTCAGCATAGCCGCACTGAGTCTTATTTATTTTGCGATCAAGGCTAATCAGGCCAGGCAACTTAAATATATCGAGCAATATTGTTTTCACAAAGGCATACGCCGCAAATTATCGCAAAAGCGCCCGCAGTTGACCGAGCAGCAGTTGGACATGGTCTTTCAGGGCTTGAGGGATTATTTTCTTATTTGTCACCGGGCCCGAAACCGCATGGTTTCGATGCCGTCCCAAGTCGTTGATGATGCCTGGCATGAGTTCATACTTTCCACCCGGATTTATGAAAAATTCTGTAACAAGGCGCTGGGGCGATTTTTACATCACACGCCCGCCGAGGCCATGCCTGCGCCGGCTCTGGCACAGCAAGGCATTAAGCGGTCATGGCGGCTGGCTTGTATGCTGGAACAGATAAATCCTAAAAAGCCGGTCCGGCTGCCGCTTATTTTTGCCATGGACGGTTTGTTAAATATCGATAATGGCTTTATCTATCAGTTAGACTGCAAAAAGAGTACAGCGGCGGGTTATTGCGCAAGCCATATCGGGTGTTCTTCCGGTTGTGGCGGCTCGTCAGGCAGTTCAAGTGACGCTCCGGATTCCTGTAGTTCCGGCGATTCGGCGGGTTGCAGCAGCGGTTGCGGGGGCGGGGATTGAGCGGAGCTCATCTACACAAATATATATTGCATTGAGGGTTTGTAATGACCGATTCACAAAAATGGCTGGTTTTCGTTTTTATCGCAGGTTCGGCCTGGCTAATTTATCTGCTGGCGCCGGTGTTAATGCCATTTGCATTTGCTGCGATGCTGGCTTATTTAGGCGATCCGCTAACCGATAAGCTGGAAACGCATCGACTGCTATCCAGAACCAAGGCCGTGCTGGTGGTCTTTTCCGTGATGACGCTGGCTTTTGTGCTGGTTTTACTGCTGCTCGTCCCCCTTTTGGAGTACCAGGTCGAGCAATTCGTAAGCAGCCTGCCGGCCTATGTCTCATGGTTGAATGAGACTGTCATTCCATGGACGCAGAGACGATTTCATCTGGGCATCAGGCCGATCAACCTCAGCCAGATCGTCAACCTTATTAAAAGCCATTGGGAGCAGGCGGGCGGTATCGCCGCGACGGTAATGAGCTCGGTTTCGCATTCCGGCGGCGTGATAGCCGAGTGGTTGATGAACCTGCTGTTGATTCCCGTGGTCACGTTCTATTTATTGCGCGATTGGGATGGGTTGGTTGCCAAGGTTCATGGCCTGTTGCCCCGCCGCATAGCGCCTGCTGCCGCCAAACTTGCTGCGGAAGTTGACACCGTGCTGGCGGCATTTGTCCGGGGGCAGCTCTACGTCATGCTGGCCCTGGGATGCATTTACAGCATTGGCCTATGGATGGCCGGCCTCGATTTGGCCTTGTTGATCGGCATGTTGGCCGGGCTGGTCAGTTTCGTGCCTTATCTGGGGGCAATCGTCGGCATCGTTACGGCCTGTATAGCGGCGTTAGTGCAATTTCATGATTTGATTCACCTGGTGCCGGTCGCCATCGTTTTTATTGTCGGGCAATCGCTGGAAGGCATGGTGTTAACGCCCATGCTGGTAGGCGATAAGATCGGCTTGCATCCGGTCGCCGTTATGTTTGCGGTATTGGCGGGCGGGCAGTTATTCGGCTTTTTAGGCATCCTGCTGGCACTGCCTGTGGCTTCGGTCATTATGGTATTGCTGCGGCATGCGCATGATTTATATCGATACAGCGACTTTTACGCACGGGAATGAAGCTGATGAAATTATTCCAGACTGCTGTTCTTGCGTTTTGCATGGCGAGTTTATTAAGTGATGCGAGTCTGGCCAGTGATGAAAAGCGGGAAGTCGAGTTTGCCGAAAACATCAGCAATACCCTGACGGTAGGCAAGGCAGTCTGGTTGGAGTCCGAAGGAAAAAAGTTTCTTGGTGTTTATACGGAAACGGAGAGAACCGGCAGCAAAGGCACTGTGATTATTCTTCATGATATCGGCGGGCACCCGAATCAACAGCAACTGATTTACGGTTTGAGAGTGTTTTTGCCGGAACACAACTGGACAACGCTTGCGCTGCAAATGCCGCTTCGGGAAGCAGGCGTTGAAAAAGAAGAATACTATCCGTTGTTTTCAGAGGCGGCGGCGCGGATTCAGGCCGGAATTGATTATGCCAAGAACAAAGGCGCAAAAAGTATTGTTGTGGCCGGCTATGGGCTGGGCGGGCTGATGGGCGCTTATGCGCTGAGTGAGCAGACGAAAGATATTAAAGCGCTGGCGGCCATCAGTTTGCCGGTGCCGGCTACTGAAAATAAAGCGGCTCAAACCTTGGAATTTATCAGCAAGATCAAGATTCCGATGCTGGATATTTATGGCTCATTAGATGTGCCGGATGTTACGGAGAGCGCCCGGGAACGGCGTTTGGCCGCAAAAGATAATGCCGGTTACCGGCAGGTTAAAATCAACGATGAAGGCCACGCTTACCTGCATGATGAAGGGATGCTCGTTAAACGGGTATACAGTTGGCTGGAGTCGGCTTCAGTTGCGCAATGATTTTGACGGGGAATAGGGCGCGATAGATTTACCTCGCACCAATAAAGCAACGTTTAAAAACATCGAACTTGAGGCAGAGTAAGAGCCTCATAACAAGGCGCGATTGTCATAATCCCGCTGGGCAATGCGGCTCGGGTTGCCCAGCACCAGGCAGTGGCCTGGGACATCTTGAGTTACCACGGCGCCCACGCCAATGGCCGCGCCATTCCCTACATTGACATTTGCGCAGACCCTTGAATGTGCGCCGATCCACACCCTTTCGCCAATCACTGGCCGCATGTCCGTATTTTCGGCCCCTACCTTAGCGTGCTGTTGAATGTTGCAATGAGGCCCGATGATGCAGTTTCTTACCTCAACCCCTCCAAAGTGGTTAATGTAGAAACCGGGTGCAATATTGGCGCTTTGGTCCAGGTTGATGCCATAGGCATTGCGCGCCCATGCTGACAGCACCCAGTACACAGGGTAAAGGGGAATGGTAAAGGGCCAGCTGATGCAATGTTTGCGGACACTGCTTAACCAGCGTCCGAAACGGTATATCGCCAGCGCCTGAAGTCCATAATTTATCCAAAACGAATGCAGTACATCAATGGGTCGGAGGGGGGCGGAGGAACGATGTACACGCATTATGTCGGCACGGATATTTTCGAACATTAACTCCTCAGCTGTGCATCCATATATTTCATGACATCCAAATCCTGGCGTTTTCGCAATTCGGAATTGTCAAAGTTCCGTAACAACAATCGAGGGGCGTTACCTTGCAGCACGACGCCTGCGGGAATGCTTTTGCTAAGCACGGTGCCCGGCAATAGCGTGGCGCCGTCTCCGATACGGATAGCGCCGAAAACAACACAATCCGAACCAATCCATACATTGCGCCCAATCTCGGGACGTCCCATGTCGATGTGGTTCATGCCCACGGTAACTCGCGTGCCAATTACCGTTCCGGCTCCTGTTTTTCGGGCTCCGAAGATGATATTGCCCTGATCTGAAAAAGAAACGCCGCCCTCAATTTCACAGTCTTTGGCAATGTCGCTTTTAGTGCCGATTTTCATCAGTGTCAGCTTCAGCAATCCAGTGGGAATGGACATGAGGCGCCAAAACCATTTGAGTTTGCCGCCATTCTTATATTTTAAGCACAACCAATGAGCCAGGCGATGTATCAATATTATCCGCAACCCCGGGGAAACTATCAGCAGCCATAAACGCGACGCCGGACTCATGGGGCGAGTCGGCCAGCGCCGTAGATGGGTAATGTCGATGTCCTTGCTTACCTTAGTGCCTGTCTGCCAATTAGCGCGCTGATTAAGGCCTGAGAGAGGATGAGTAACAACACCTGTCTGCGTCATCGGTTGAGTTACATGGGCAGCGTCGACGTCTTTGGCTAGCGGTTTCATTTTGCTGCCTGCTGTGTTGCGAGAGAACTGGCAAAATTTAAAAAGGCGGTGGCAACCAGTTCTTGTCCGCGTTCGTTGAGATGTCCGCCGTCATTGGTCAGTTCAGGACATAGCGCCTCGACCGTTTGCCCATTCACGTTTACCCGGCAGTGTTGGCCGGTTGAGTCAGCCTCGGCCCGAGCAAGATCAAACAAGCGACCTGTCGAGGCGTAGCGTTCGCGCAGCAGGGTATTGAATTCCGCCCGCCTGAGATTATCAATAGAGCCGCTGGGCTGTTTGCCCATGAGCTTTTTAGCCAAAGCCTTTGGGCCGGTTTGCAGGGCCATCAATGGCGCGGTAACCGCCACGAAGTTCGTTTCCGGATGCCGCTGAGCCAAGGATTCCAGGTTGGCGATATATTTATTCGCCAACTGCCGGGCATCTGTCGCGGCATTGAAATCGACGTAACATAGCTTCATCATGGCTATATCTGCGTTTTGGGCGGCGCCGGCATCAATGGCGGCAGCAAAGTCTTCTATCTTGGATAACGGATCGCCGTTGTTGCCGATGGAAAAATGACTGATACCTTGCGCGGCAGGCGCTGCCCGCCGCTCTTGAACATCAAGATTGACGCCATCCCTGGCGGCTAATCGCTCTATGCCGTTAAGGATATTCCTGCCAACCGACTGGTGACCGAAAACCACTCGTGTTTTTTCCAGTGCCTGCCATTCCGGCTTGTTAGTTTGCGTTGTCGTCACCATCGATGTCTCCTCTAGCTTGGATTGGTTGCACCCCGGCAGTATTAGCATCGTCGCTGCAATCAACCACCAGCCACATATATTTGTATTTGTCATATGCTTGTCCCCGTATAGCGTTATTTAAGAGCTTGCTTTCAGTCCAGCGCCGGCGGTTTGGTCATCGGGCCGGTTACCGTCTCCATTGGAATCCCCGGCCAATGAAGCGCGGCCGTGGTTTTGCGCTTGGCTTGAATGTCATGGTAGATAAATTCCGCTTGATCAAGACCGATCCCTAGCTCCTCGGCTAACCAAGAAGAGGATTTGCTGTCGTTGTAGGCCAGCAAAGCAATATCCATTTTGTCGTAGGGCAGGGCGTAATAAAACTCGTCTTGCCCCTGTGCCATGCTGTAGGTGTCGGTGGTGGGTTGGGCGTTGCAGACTTCTTCCGGAAGCCCCAGATAACGCGCCAGGGCGTAGACCTGCGTTTTATATAAATGCGCAATGGGCTTTACATCGGCCGAGCCGTCACCGTTTTTCACAAAAAAGCCTTGGTCGTATTCCAGGCGGTTGGGCGTGCCGACCACGGCATAATGCAGGCGGTCGGCATGAAAGTACTCCATCGTCTTGCGCACCCGTTGCTTGAAATTAGTGGCGGCGACGATTTGCAGGTAATTCTTCGAGTCCAGCCGCTCTTCGAATAACTGTCCATCGGGCGATTGCACAACCAGTTTGAAATAATTGAATCCGCCTGTCTGTCCGCCGGCGATAACGATTTTGTTCTTCCATCCGGCGGCGTAGCTCGGGAAAACAGCGCGGATGGCTTCGTCGCGCCAGTGGTAGCAGCCCAAAGCGTCCAATACCGGTGCGATATCGAATTCCTCATAGGCGATGCCGAGCTGATCCGCCACCATGCGGCCGCGGATAGAGCTTTCGGATGCGGAGTCGCGCTCCGGCAACAGCAAGCCAAATACGCGCTCAAGCCCGACCGCGCGCACGGCCAATGCGGCACAGACCGCGCTGTCTATGCCGCCGGAAATAGCGACGACCAGTCCGCGGCGGTGCAGGTGGCTGCGTAACAATTCACGCAGGCGCTCGGTAATTTTCGCGGTTTCAGCCGCCTCGTCCAGCTTGAGCCCGGCGCTAAGATTCGTAGGCACGCTTCTCAGCGGGACATTAAGGGTTTTAAACATAGGTAATTCCTCAACAATCAATTATTCCAGGGGAAGTAATGTGACGCACTGTTCCATAATCAGCTTGCGGGATAACTTGCCGTTGATTGTGCGTGGCAGTTCAGGCAGCAATAGGACATATTTAGGCACCATATAGTTTTCCAGTCGTTCGTTACAAATATGCTTAATTTGCTGCACGCTCAGATTTTCGCCTTCGCGGGCAGCCACAAAGGCGCACACCGCTTCGCCAAGTAAAGGGTCAGGGATGCCGGTCACCACGACTTCTTGTACAGATGAAAGACTGTAGATTGCATTTTCGACTTCGGTAGGGCTGACTTTTTCCCCGCGGCTTTTGATGATTTCATCGCTACGGGCGACGAAATAGAAGTCGCCATCTGCGTCCCGCCGGAACAAGTCGCCGCTTTTCAACATAAACTCGCCCGGCAATAAGCCAGGCACCAACACTTCGGCGGTTTTTTCCGGTTGCTTCCAGTATCCGCGCATCAGATGCGGGCCGCGTACATAGAGGGTGCCAACCTCGCCTGTTGCCACCGCTTGCCGGTTTTCATCCAGTAACAATAGTTCGGTGCCGGGTATGGCACAGCCTACCGAGTGGGGTTTAATCTCGGCCAAGGCGGGATTCAGATAGGCGCTGCGGATGCACTCGGTTTGCCCATACATCTTGTATAAACTGGCCTGGGGGAATATTCGCCGGATACCGGCGATAAACTCCACCGGCAGCATCGCTGCGGCGTTAGTCAGTATCCGTACGCTGGGAAAATTGAGTTGTTGTTTTGCATCGTGCGCCAACATCATGGCGAAGATGGTAGGCACGCTGGCGAAACTGGTTACCGCTTCGTCGTTCATGCGCTTGAATACCTGCATCGGATAAATAAACGAGCGTTCCAGTACCAAGGTTGCTCCGACGCGCACTGCGGACAGCCATTGGAAGAGGCCATAGCCGAAATTGAGCGGTAAGGCGGAAAATAACCGGTCATGCTGGGAAAAGCCCAGATATTCAGTGATGCTGTTCAGCACAAACAATAGCGATTGGTGAGTGTGCATCACGCCTTTGGGAAAGCCGGTTGTGCCCGACGTGTAGATCAGCGCGGCCAAATCCATCGTGATAGCTGACTGTGGCGCCAGGGTGGTTGGCATATGGGTTAATGCATCGTCCAGATTTTCGACACCGTCCGGCAATGCCTTGGATTTCGATAGACACAACACCCGCAGTGTCGGCAACTGCTCTGCTGCCGGGCAGAACACTCGTGCAAGATTCTGCTCGCTTAGCAATACCCGAGCATCCGAATCACTCAGGATGAATGCCAGCTTATCGGGCTTGGTTTGGGCATTGATAAGGACAAAAACGGCGCCGGCCAATAGCACGCCATAGATTGACGCGGCGCATTGCCAAGTGTTATCCATGAAAATCGCCACACGGTCGCCACGGCATATGCCGCTCGCGCGCAAAGCATGGGCAAGCCGGTAAGCGTAGTCCGTCACCTCACGGTAGCTCACTCGCACATCATCAACAACCAAGGCGGTATGATCGGGATATCGTGCGGCAGTGGCTAGCAAGGTGTCTTGCAGGAGTCGGGGTATAACGGGCATCATTCTTTCTCTTCAGGCAGCCACTGCTTGGGCTTGCTTACGCTGAATAAAAGCAGCCAGGTTGTCTACGGAATCAAGATTGGCCGGCAGCATTTCGTCGTCGTTTACTTTGATGCCGAAGGTTTCTTCGATGAAAAGTATAATCTCCATAACGCCGGTAGAATCTATAATGCCTCCGTCAAGGAAAGAGTCGCTGTCCTGTAAGATTGACTCGTCTTCGGTGAACAGAAGATTTTCCATGATGTAGTGGCGAATAATTTTTTTCATGGTCACATTCATAGCTATAGCCTAGGGTTAGGTTAAAGAAGGTTTGGGAACACTTGCTCCATGAGCAATTTGAGAAAATTTTTCAATAAAAAAATAATGGCATAACTGGGTAGAAAGAACGCCAACCAGCGCCATGTTGTCCTTGTAAGCAATTGAGCCGCCACTGCTCGCTTTCTTGAGCAAAAAACCGACTTTTTTAGCGTCGAAATAGCCGTAGCGCTTGAGCTTTTCTGCGCTCAGCAAATCATCCACATAGGCTGGAGGATGGGCGGAGAAAAAGGCAGGTATGTCCGGAGCCCGATACGGTTGTTTGTGACGCTCAAGAATCTGATTGGGTAACTGGCTTTTCATGGCTTGCTTAAACAGGTATTTCTCGTTGAGCACACGCATCTTCAGGCGCGGATTCAGGCAATTGGCGAACTCAATAAGCCTATGGTCCAAGAAGGGGAAGCGTCCCTCCACTGAATTGGCCATCAGCATGCGATCTCCTTGAGAGCAGAGTAAATAGTCGCTCAACAGTGTTTTAGCTTCCAGGTATTGTGCGCGGTTGAACGGATGCCAGCTATCGAAAGCAAGCGGCAATTGTCCGGTCAGTCCATTGACGGCATTTTCATGCAGCGTAGCGTTGAGTTCCTGCGAGAAAAAGACTTTGCATTGGGACGTTGTGAACCATCGGGGCAGATGACTGAATCCCGGCTGTCCGGGCTTATCCAAGCCGATGCTGTAGTACTTTTGTAAATAAGCTTTGGCTTGGGAGCTAGAGGTTTCCAGGTAGGGATACAGCACCTTGAGCAGCAGTGGCCGCCATTCGGACTGAGGGTGCCGAGCCCAGAATTGACGGATCTTGGCTTCCTTGAACAGGTCATAACCGCCCAGTACTTCATCGGCGCCTTCGCCGGTCAGAACTACCTTGTAACCCGAATCGCGCACCAAGCCGGACAGTTGTTGCATAGGCGAAGGGGCGGTTCGGAGAATCGCTGTTTCGGCGTGAAAAACAGTGGCCGGAAAGTTTTCGGCAATATCACGGTTTTGGCAGAGTATTCGGCTATTTTCAACGCCAAGATGTTCGACCAACTGCTTCTGGAAGCTCGATTCGTCAAGCGACTGTTCTTCGAAGCCGATAGAGAAAGTCTTGAGCGGTGCGGCTGAGTGGCGACGGATCAGCGCTACCAATGCAGAGGAATCGAGTCCTCCTGAGAGATAGGCGCCGACCGGCACATCCGCACGTAAGCGGATGGATGTCGCGTCGGCCAGGATATCGTATAACTGCTCGGTTAAATCGGCGTCCGAACCTTGGTGATAATCGCCCGGTTCGGGGAAGCGCCAGTCCCAATAAACTGACTCGCGCAAAAGGCCGTGTTCCAAAACCAGCATGTGCCCGGGAGCTACCTCGAAGATGTCTTCAAACAGCGTATTAGGGCTGCATGCCGCCCAGAAAGTGAATATTTGATCCAGTGCCGCCGGGGAGATGCGCGGCGCTTCCGATAACTGAGGTAATAAGGCCTTGATTTCCGAAGCGAACAACAGTCGATCGCCTTGGGAGGCATAGAAAAGCGGTAAAATACCGGCTCGATCACGCACTAACAGTAAGCGTTGATTGTTGCTGTCCCAAAGGGCGATGGCAAATTGGCCGTTCAGGTGTTGCACAAAATCGTCGCCGTATTGCTCGTAGGCATGGACGATGACTTCGGTATCACTGAGGGTATGAAAGCTGTGGCCCTGTTTGATTAAGTTTTTGCGCAACTCGACATAGTTGAATATCTCTCCGTTGAATGTGACCCATACGGTCTTGTCCTCGTTGTGCAGAGGTTGAGCGCCGCCGGCAAGATCGATGATGCTAAGGCGCGTGTGGCCCAAACCAATGCGTTGGTTGGGATCAAGGTAGATGCCGCTACCATCAGGGCCTCGATGATGCAGAGCAGGCAACATGCTGCGCACATCCTTTTCGCTAATTTTGGTCTGCGTTGAGAAAGCAGCAATACCATTAATTCCGCACATATCTATCCCTTAGCATCTCGTTAAGTTTAAATATTTTTTAAAGTCTCATATTGAAACCAACAGGCTGAGAATCATTCTAAGCAGAAAAAAATGAAAAAAACATAAGTGCAAATACTAGGGATGTTGTTGATTCCATTTATATAAATTTCTTACCATCGCTGTTTGAACATTTTCTTTTGAGCACCCTAATGAAGCCAATAGCTTGGGAATTATTCGCAGCAGAAAAAACATAAGCGCTGATGCTTAGGATTGTTAGATTTATTAAAAAATTAATTTGTTTGTATTAGGACTATACCCCGCATTAAATACAGCAAGCATGGGTAAAAATTGCCTTAAGATTGATGAAAGTAGGCTTTGGGAAGGTCTAAATCTGTTACAATGTTTAAATAATACAGATGTGCAAATCCGATGACGGCAAGCATCGTAGAGACGTTAGCTACATTGATTTGGATAAGGCGTGAACAGGATGCAGATAAGGGAAAAGCTTACAAGGAACGTCGCTATTTATACGTGGTGCTGGAAATGGTTGGCACAATGCATTAACACTATCATAACAAGTTGAAAATTAAGTGGATTTAAAACATATAAGAAATTTTTCCATTATCGCGCATATCGATCATGGTAAATCGACGCTTGCGGATCGTTTTATTCAAATCTGCGGCGGCTTAAGCGCTAGGGAGATGTCCGCACAAGTGCTTGATTCGATGGATATTGAGAAAGAGCGCGGTATCACGATTAAGGCGCAGAGCGTTACGCTGGATTACACGGCGAAAGACGGCGAAACCTATCAGCTTAACTTCATCGATACGCCGGGACACGTGGACTTTTCCTATGAGGTTTCCAGGTCTTTAGCGGCTTGCGAAGGCGCGCTGCTGGTTGTCGATGCGGCCCAAGGCGTAGAGGCGCAAAGCGTCGCCAACTGCTATACGGCGATAGAACAAGGGCTGGAAGTGGTGCCGGTGCTGAACAAAATCGATTTACCTTCTGCCGAGCCTGAGCGGGTGCAGGCTGAAATTGAAGAAGTGATCGGTATTCCGGCCGACGAGGCGTTGATGATCAGCGCAAAAACCGGCTTGGGCGTTGAGGATGTGCTGGAGCAATTGGTGCTTAAAGTTCCGCCGCCTGAAGGTAAACCGGACGGCCCATTACAGGCATTGATTATCGATTCCTGGTTCGACAGTTATCTGGGCGTGGTGTCTCTGGTCAGGATCATGCATGGCAGTATCCGCAGAAAACAAAAGATTACTATCATGTCTACCGGCAAGTCGTTTATCGCCGAAAAAGTCGGCGTTTTTACGCCTAAACGCCTGGATAAGGATATTTTGAATACCGGCGAAGTCGGCTATGTCGTAGCCGGTATTAAGGATATTTTCGGGGCGCCGGTCGGCGATACCATTACCTGGACGGATAACCCGGCTGCCGAGCAGCTCACCGGATTTCAAAAGGTGCAGCCGCGCGTTTTTGCCGGCTTGTATCCGGTCAGTTCGGATCATTATGAGGACTTGCGCGAGGCGCTGAAAAAATTAAATCTCAATGATGCGTCCTTGTATTTTGAGCCGGAAACCTCTCAGGCTTTAGGCTTTGGTTTCCGTTGTGGTTTCTTGGGCATGCTGCATATGGAGATTGTGCAGGAGCGCTTGGAAAGGGAATACGATGTTGACCTGATCACAACAGCGCCGACCGTTATCTATGAAGTCATTACCCATAACGACCAGATTTTGATGATCGACAACCCGGCCAAACTGCCGGATATGGGCACTATCAAGGAAATCAGAGAACCTATTATCCGGGCTAATATCCTGGTTCCGGAGACCTATCTGGGCGGCGTCATTACGCTGTGCATAGAAAAGCGCGGCGTGCAAAAAGACATGCAGTATGTCGGCAGACAGGTATCGCTGCATTATGAAATGCCGCTCAGCGAAGTGGTGCTGGATTTCTTCGATCGCTTAAAGTCGGTGAGCCGGGGCTTTGCATCGTTTGACTACGAGTTCTTGCGCTTCCAGCCGGCCGAACTGGTCAAACTGGACGTGTTGATTAATGCTGAAAAGGTGGATGCGCTGTCTATCATTGTGCATCGCGAGCTAAGCCAAAACCGTGGCCGCGATCTGGTTGAAAAGATGAAAGACCTGATTCCCCGGCAGATGTATGAGGTTGCGATACAGGCGGCCATCGGTTCCAAGGTTATCGCCCGCTCCACCGTTAAAGCGATGCGAAAAAACGTGATTGCAAAATGTTACGGCGGCGATATCAGCCGTAAGAAAAAGTTACTGGAAAAACAAAAAGCCGGTAAAAAACGTATGAAACAGGTCGGCAATATTGAAATACCTCAAGAGGCATTTTTGGCCGTTTTGCAGCTTAATAAAGAATAAAAAAATACGCAAAAGATGAAGGGCGAAAGGCAAAAAAGCTTGCGTTTGGATTTAATAAGTCGTTCAATTTTTAGCCTTTAGCCTTTAGCCTTTAGCCTTTAGCCTTTAGCCTTTAGCCTTTAGCCTTTAGCCTTTAGCCTTTAGCCTTTAGCCCTCAACCTATCTGAGTTTATAAACATGGATTACGATTTTTCCTTTTTTCTTGTCGTCGCCACGCTGGTCACCGGTGTCGTTTGGGGCGGGTATTTGCTGGTGCTCAAATCAAGAGGGGAGGTTTTTGACGAAGATAAAGAACCCATACTGGTCGAGTACGCGCGTTCTTTTTTTCCGGTCGTATTGATTGTGTTATTGCTGCGGTCATTCATCGCAGAGCCTTTCCGTATACCGTCCGCATCGATGATGCCGACTTTACTGATAGGCGATTTTATCCTGGTTAATAAATTCACTTACGGCATACGGTTACCGGTTATCAATAAGAAAATCATTGAGCTGAACGAGCCCAAGCGCGGGGATATTGTCGTTTTCCGCTATCCAAAAGATCCGGCTGTCGACTACATCAAGCGTGTGATCGGTCTGTCGGGTGATAAAGTTGCTTATTTCGATAAAAAACTGCACATCAACGGCGAGCCCGTCAATCAGGTTTCTTTGGGACGCTATCAGGGCGTGGGTCAAGGCGAGGATATGACCGGAAATGAGCATTTGTTGGAAGATTTGATGGGCGTTGAGCACAGCATCCTGATCAGAAATGGCGCAACTTCCGCCGAAGGCGTTTATGTGGTGCCGCAAGGGAGTTATTTTGTGATGGGCGATAACCGTGATAACAGCAACGATAGCCGTTACTGGGGTACGGTTCCGGAAGAAAACCTGGTTGGAAAAGCTTTCTTCATCTGGATGAGTTGGGACTGGCAAGATAAGGGTGTGGGCCTGGACCGTATCGGCACAGTGTTGAAATAAACTGCACTATACTTAACTCTTTTTATAAACCATCTGGAGAGAAAAATGAATTTACCGCTTAAACGTCAACAAGGCTTGACCCTGATTTCGCTTGTTTTTATTTTGGGACTTATCGGTTTTTTTGTCATGTTGACACTTAAGATCGTTCCGATTTACCTGGATCACGGCAAGGTAAAGAGTGCGTTGGAGGCGTTGAAAGCAACACCGGAACTTCAAACGAAAAGCGAATATGAAATCAGGGACAGCTTAAATAAGCGTTTTAGCATTAATTATGTCTATGATGTCAAACCTGAGAACATTAAAGTCATTAAACATGGCAATTATGTGAAAGTGGACATCGAGTATGAAACTGTCGTGAAGTTGGTCAGTAACCTGAGTGCATTGGCCGAGTTTCATGACACTATCGAGGCCGGCCAAGAGTGATAAAAAAGCCTGAAGAGTTGTGCAAAAAGCTGGGTTTGACGTTTAATAATCCTCAGCTTTTTACTACAGCTTTAACGCATCGAAGTGCAAGTTCGAACAATAATGAACGGTTGGAGTTTTTGGGTGATTCAATTTTGGGTTTTGTTATCGCCCAGAAGCTGTATGAGTTATTCCCGGGCGCCAGTGAAGGCGTTTTAAGCCGGTTAAGGGCGAGCTTGGTCAACCAGAGCTTTCTGGCTGAACTTGCCAGAAAGCATCAGTTGGGCGATTACTTGGTGCTGGGTTCGGGGGAATTGAAGAGCGGCGGCTTTCGTCGCGATTCGATCCTGTCCGATGCCGTGGAAGCCATTATAGGTGCGATGTACAACGATCAGGGCATGGATGCTTGCCAGAAATGGATCTTGCAGTTATTTGCGGAAAAGCTGAAAGGCTTGTCTCTGGATAATTGGCAGAAAGACCCTAAAACTCAATTGCAGGAATTAATGCAGTCCAAAAAAATGGATCTGCCGGATTACACCTTAATGACTATGTCCGGGCTTGCACATGAACAAACTTTCAAAGTTAAGTGTACGATAACGTTAATAGCAGAGTCTTGCATCGGCACCGGAAATTCCAGAAAAAAAGCCGAGCAGTCGGCGGCAGAGCTTATGCTTGAATTATTAAATAAGGACACTAAATGAATTGTGGTTATGTCGCCCTGATTGGGCGCCCCAATGTCGGCAAATCAACACTAATGAATCATTTGTTGAAGCAGAAAATCAGTATCACCTCGCGCAAGCCGCAAACGACCCGGCATCGGATTCTCGGCATTAACACCACTGACGCCGGGCAGGCCATTTATATGGATACGCCAGGTATGCATAGCAGCGAGAAACGGGCATTGAACCGTTATTTGAATCGGACCGCGGAGACAACCTTGACGGGCGTCGACGTGATCGTCTGGTTGATCGACGGCTTGTCCTGGCATGAATATGACGAAGCTATCTTCAAAAAGCTGGAGCAAGCGGGTTTGCCGGTGATTCTTGCTGTTAATAAAGTCGATAAGGTCGCGGATAAAGAAGCTATTTTAAAATTCTTCGACGAAGCCCAACATCGCTTCCCATTCAAGCATTTGGTACCCATTTCCGCGCTAAAAGGCACCAATCTCGATCAGCTCGAAAGCTTGATCATGGCGCTACTGCCTGAACAGGATTTGATCTATCCCGAGGATCAGATTACCGACCGGTCCGAGCGGTTTTTAGCGGCTGAAATTGTCAGGGAAAAACTGACCCGGCGTTTAGGTGATGAACTGCCATATGCGCTGACGGTAGAGATAGAGCGCTACGAAGAAAAGCCCAACATTACCAAAATATACGCGATTATCTGGGTGGAACGCTTGACCCAAAAGAACATCGTAATCGGCAAAGACGGCGAGATGCTAAAAAAAGTCGGCACCGACGCCCGACTGGATATAGAAAAGCTGATCGGGCAGAAAGTCTATCTACAGCTTTGGGTTAAAGTTAAAAAAGGCTGGTCGGATAGTGAACGAGCCTTGCAAAGCTTAGGCTTTAATGACTGAATCCGCGGTTTATTTGCAACCTGCTTTTATCCTGCAACAGCGCAAATACCGGGAAAGCGGCCTGATTATCGATGTACTAACCCGAGATTTCGGCCGGATTTCCCTGCTGGCCAAGGGCGTCAGAAAAGCCAGGTCAAAAACAGCAGGAATGTTGCAGCCCTTTATCCCGTTACTCATTTCCTATTTAGGAAAGGCAGAGCTAAAAACGCTGACCGGCGTAGAACGCCTCGTCGGTTCCGTACCGGCTAGCGGCATACACTCCATCCCTGGAGATCGCCAAGCCAGTTCCCTACCGGCCAGTGGCATACACTCCATCCCTGGAGATAACCCCGCCGGTTCCGTACCGGCTGTTGGTATACACGCCATCCCTGGAGATATAATTCAGCCGTTTAATGAGATAAAAGGGCTGGCGCTTTATTGCGGCTTTTATATCAATGAGCTGGTTGTTTGTTTTTTGCACAAATACGACCCCCACCCTGAAGTGTTCAGCGACTACGGCGAATGTTTATGTGCTCTTTCTTCACATGGCGCTAACCTGGAAGCTGCATTGCGGCTATTTGAGCTTAATCTAATGGAATATACTGGTTATGGCTTGCAACTGGAACATGATGACAATCAAAAGCCCATTGAGCCATCAAAAAGATACGACTTCAATGCGGGTCGGGGGCCGGTTGAAGCGGCAAATGGTCAGTTTTCAGGCAAGACTTTACAGGCGCTAAGCGCCAGGGAGCTGACCGATCCGCAAGTCTTAAGCGAAGCAAAAATCCTGATGAGGATGGTCATTGATGTTTATTTGCAAGGCAGGGAACTCAAAAGCCGAGCGGTCATTAATAAAATCATGAAGCACACCAGCGCCGAATAGGGCTTACAACCACGGCCGTAATATTTACCTATCGCCAGGCACAACAAAACCAAACGGAGTGGGCGAGGCTACAAACCTCATCCAGCATAAAATGAACAAAACACCAATCTTATTAGGCGTGAACATCGATCACGTCGCCACTTTGAGGCAGGCCAGAGGCACGCTTTACCCTGAGCCGATCCAAGCAGCATTAATTGCAGAGCAAGCGGGTGCTGACGGTATCACGGCGCATTTGCGGGAAGATCGTCGGCATATTCAGGACAGGGACATCTATTTATTAAAAGAAATGCTTCACACCCGGTTGAACCTGGAAATGGCGGTAACCGATGAGATGGTCGGAATAGCGGAGAAAGTACGGCCCTTTGCCTGCTGTCTGGTGCCGGAAAAGCGCGAAGAGTTGACCACTGAGGGGGGGCTGGATGTCGCCGGCAACCTGCATCGCTTGCAATGGGCCTGCGATAAACTGGCGAGTGCGGGTGTTGAAGTGTCATTGTTTATCGATCCTGATGAAATACAGATCGATGCGGCGGTAAAAGCGGGGGCACCAGTCATTGAATTGCATACCGGGTGTTACGCTGAAGCGGACAGCCCCCAACAGCAGGCCGAAGAGCTGGAGCGCATCAGGAAGGCTGCTGTTTATGCCCACAGTGCCGGACTGCAAGTTAATGCCGGGCATGGCCTGAATTTTCATAATGTTGAAGCGATATGCGCGCTGCCGCAAATAGTCGAACTTAATATCGGCCATTCGATTATCGCGCAGGCGGTATTTTCAGGCTTGGCTCAGTCGGTCAGGGATTTGAAGCGGATCATGCGCACTGCAAGAATGCAGCAGAGTTCTTGAGCCGTTGTTGGTCTGAAGGAAACAAGTGGCGCTGGAGTTTTACGAGTTCACCTCGATAGGTGATCGAAGGATTAATCAGGACTTTATGGCGCACGTCATTAATGAGTCTTATGCGCTGTTTGTCGTTGCCGATGGTTTGGGCGGTCATCATGCAGGAGAAAAAGCGTCCCGGTTTTTCTGTCAGGGCTTGTTAAAAGCCGCCGATATTTACAGCAAACAGATGGCGCAGGATCCCATAAACGCTTTTTCGGCCTGGATTGCATCGGCTATCGATGAAATGAAAGCGCTGTTTGCGTTCGATAAGTTAGGCCATGATGCGCATACTACTTGTGCAGTTCTTTACCTTGATGAACAGCAGGCGTTGACTGCGCATTGCGGCGATTCGCGGATATACAGGATGAATCCACAACGGATCCTGTGGCGAACCCAGGATCACTCCATTCCGCAACAATTATTGAATGAAGGCAAGATAACCGAGCAGGAGATGGCGCAGCACCCGGAGCAAAACCGGCTAACGCGCACGATCAATATAATGAAAGCCCATGAAGCGGAGATTAATCTGTATCCGGCTATTGAAAAAGGCGAGACTTTTGTGCTGTGCACTGACGGTTTCTGGGAATATGTGAAGCCATCAGAGCTATTGCGATTAGCGAAGCCCGCCATTGGTATGGATGATCTCGCCAAACTGGCGCGATTAGCAATGTCTCGCGCTCAAGGAAGAAGCGACAATATTACCGTGCAGTGGATAAGAAAGTTTTAAATGCCGAATTAATGCGGCACTGCAAAACCGTGTTTTTGCATACGGTAAAGTAAGGTGTCGCGGGAGATGCCCAGCAGTTTTGCGGACTTGCTACGATTGCCTTTAGTGCGGTTCAGGGCTTGATGTATTAAATCGGCCTCTAATGTATCCAGCTTAAGGCCGGTCTCTGGTAAGGTGAACTCGGTTGTAGCCGGCGCATTGCTGATGATTTTAGCGCTAAATTCAGCGGGCAGGTTTTCCGGCTCAATGACTCTGCCTGCCAATAAAATGCTGAGCCTTTCGCATAAGTTACGCAACTCGCGAATATTGCCCGGCCAAGGGTAGGCTTTCAGTGTTTTTAAGGCTTGCTTACTGAATTTTGGGGCAGTCAGGTTATGCGCGTCTTCGAACAGGGCCAGAAAGTGCTTGACCAGCGACTCAATGTCTTCAGTGCGCTGTGCCAATGACGGCAATTCTAATGGCACAACATTCAAGCGAAAATACAAATCCGATCTGAACTCGCCTGCTTCGATTTGTTTATTTAAGTCAGTGTTGGTTGCGGAAATAACGCGCACATTAACTTTGTAAGGCTTAATCTCACCGATTGGAAGGCATTCCCCTGACTCAAGAAAGCGCAATAATTTTGCCTGAATCGACAGCGGCAAGGAATTGATTTCATCAAGAAACAGTGTGCCGCCATCGGCAGCCTGGAATAGGCCTTGCTTATCGGTTGTCGCTCCTGTGAACGAGCCTTTTTTATGGCCAAACAGTTCAGATTCGATCAGGCTTTCAGGTAACGCCGCGCAGTTTAAAGTGATAAAAGGCTTGTCGGCGCGAGCGCTGGCTTGTTGAATGGCGGTGGCGAAAACTTCCTTGCCGGTGCCCGTTTCGCCTTTAAGCAATACGGTGACATCGGTCGCCGCAACAATTTTGGCGCTACGGATTAAGGAATCCAATGCAGGAGATTGGCCGATGATCGCGCTAAAATGATCCATAGATACCTCTTAATGTAATGCCGAATGGGTTGTAATCGCCATGGGATTAAGCCAGGGCAAGGCCGCCAGTAGAGCCAGCACAATCATGAACAGGCCGATAGCCTGTTTAAAACGGGGCATTCTGGATAACCTTGTGAGAATTCCGGTCATTATACCGACTCCCATGACTGCCGGTAAAGTTCCCAGTCCGAAAAACAGCATAGTTAGGGCGCTTTGCTTGATGTCGCCTGCGGTTGCGGCGAGCGCCAAGGCTGAATAAACCAAACCGCACGGCAGCCATCCCCACACCATGCCAAAAAGAAAAGCCTGGCTGCGATTTTTAACCGGGATCAGTTTGCGGCCGAAAGGTTCGATCATTTTCCAGAAACGCAGGCCGACTTTCTCAATGTAGGCAAACCGGGGGAACCATCCGGCTATATACAGCCCCGCCCCGGTCATGACGGCGGCGGACAGTAATTGCAGCAGCCGATGCCCGCTGACTTCACCCATTGGCAGGGTAATCAATGCTTCAATGACACCCGCTAATGCGCCGGCTATTGTGTAACTGGTAATGCGGCCGATGTTGTAATTGAACACAAAGGGGAGCAGTCGGCTTTTTTTGTTCCGTATTTCCGGGCTGAGACTCAAGGTCAAGGTGCCGATAATGGAACCGCACATACCAATGCAGTGCATGCTACTGAACAGGCCCATCGTTAAGGCGACCAGATATGAGGTAGTAAAGGCGAGATCAAATTCCATAATCGCAAGGCATTATTATAAAAAAGAGTAGGGCGAACGAATGGTCGCCCTTTTTGATTCGCATCTATTGAAACTGCGAAAGAATTTGCCCCTGAATCTTTTCGGCCATGGCTTTACGGTTCTCGGCGTCGCGTATTGGGCGGCCGACAACGATATAGTCAGCGCCATTCTGGAAAGCCATTTCCACGCTGACCACTCGTTTTTGGTCGTCTTCTTCGCGGTTGTCAACCGGTCTGATGCCCGGAGTGATGACGAGCAGCTTGTGGTCCAGTTCCTCTCTGAGCATGGCGACTTCAAGGCCGGATGAAACAATGCCGTCGCAACCGATTTGCAAGGCTCGTTTGGCGCGGGATAAAACCAGCTCGCGGACATCGCAGGCAAAGCCCAAGTCGTCAAGATCGCCGCGATCCAGGCTGGTTAACGCGGTTACGGCCAGCACTTTTAGGTCACCTTTTTCCTTGGCGGCGGCTTCCATAATCGCATCGTTGCCGTGAATAGTGGCAAGATCGACACCTTTACTGCTCAAGGCTCTAATGGCTCGGCCTACAGTGGCTGGGACGTCGAAAAACTTCAGATCGACAAAGATTTTTTTATTTTGCTGTTTTAACCATTCAATAAAACCGAAATAGTCGCCGGACATGAACAGTTCCATGCCGACTTTGTAAAAGATCACCGAGTCGCCGAGTTCTTCGACTAAAGCCTGCGCTTCCGGAATGCTGGGAACATCCAGCGCCATAATTAACCGTTCACGGACAGGGATGGATTTGGTTGAGATAAATGATTGAGACATGTTTAAAAGTAAAGTTGAAAATATAAAATTCTGTAGGATGGGCTGAGGCACGAAGCCATCGTTGTTCGCAATAGATTAGGTGTCGGCTTATTCAGTCACCAGGCCTTGTTCATGCCAAGCTTGTATGCCGCCGTTCATTAGGTAAACCTTGGAAAATCCCTCCGACTTTAATATCAGTTGGGCTTGTGCGGAACGCATGCCGGCTTGGCATTGGGTGATAATTGGTCTGTTTTTATAAGGTTCAAGCTCAGGTAGCCGGTCATTCAACTGGGATAACGGAATACGGATGGCGCCGTGAATATGATGTTCATTCCAGTCGTCCTTTTCACGTACATCCAAAATAACCGCCCTGTTCGTGACGCGCATTGTCGCGGCTTCTTTAGGCGAGATGACATCAGTTTCAGCCATTGCAAAAGGGCTGGCGAGCAATAAAAAAACGCCGAGTCGGCAATACTTTGAAAATAAACGCACTTAAACGCTCCAAATAATAAGTCGATATATATTACCGGAACTTGTTTTAACGGTGAATGTTAAAATTCACTATTGTCACAATAGTCCTCGATTATGAACTCAACATTGATACAAATGGCCTTGATAATGGCGTGCGGCGCAGGATGGCGTTTTGTAAAGCCGGCAGGCCTGTCAGCCGAGCATACGCGGCAGGTGCTGACCACGGTGGTCTATTATTTGCTGCTGCCGGCCATGGTTCTGGATGTTTTATGGTCTGCTGATATTGGTTTGCACTCGTTTCAGTATACCTTGCTGGGCGTGGGCAGTATTGTTTTTGCGATGCTTTGCCTGTGGTTGGTCGGAGTATTGTTCAAATTTGAAGACCGGCGCTTGGGCGCGATGATACTGGCGGCGGCGTTTCCCAATGTGACCTATCTGGGCTTGCCGGTTTTGGAGCAGACCTTCGGTCATTGGGCCAGATCGGTGGTCATACAAATGGACCTGTTTGCAACCTCGCCATTATTGTTTACCGCAGGGGTTATGGTCGCGCGGCACTATGGCGAAGATACCGCAGAAAAGCCAAAATCGCTGTGGCTGTTTTTTAATGCGCCGCCATTCTGGGCGGCGGCTGTTGCGGTAATACTGAATGTTAACGGTTTAATCGCTCCGGTTTGGTTTTCCGGGGTGTTGCAAAAATTATCCGCCAGCGTCGTGCCGTTGATGCTGTTCTCCCTGGGGCTGGCCTTAAGCTGGAAAGCGGTAAGCGTTCGTAATGCCCCGTATGTTATCCCTGTGATAGTCATTAAGATGGTGCTGATGCCGCTGTTTGCAATGCTTTTGGCCCGGCATTTGCCTATGGCGTTCGAATACCGGGCGGCGGCAGTGCTCGACCTGTCGATGCCAAGCATGGTGCTGGCTTTGGTTTTCTGCGATCGCTACCGCCTGGATAGTTCGCTATACGCGATGGCGGTAACGGTAACGACGGCAATCAGCCTGATTACGCTGCCGTTCTGGCATAGCGTGCTGATGAACTAAATTAACAGTTAAATCGATCACTTAAACGAAGAGTTTTGACCATGAACCCAACCCTGGAAATATTCTCCCAAGGCGAAGAAGTCGTTACCGGGCAAACCGTTGATACCAATGCGGCCTGGCTGTCGGAGCAAGTTGTCGCCATGGGCTTTACGGTAACCCGGCACACTGCCGTAGGCGACAAGCTTGATGATCAGATAGCCTTACTTCGGGAAATTTCAGTACGCGCGGATTGCTGCATTTGCACCGGGGGGCTCGGGCCGACCAGTGACGACTTGACTGCCGAAGCTGTCGCCAAAGCGTTTGGCCTGTTGTTGGAATTCGATGAGGTTGCCTTTGAGCAGATCAAGCGGTTTTTTACGCTCAGAAACCGGATCATGCCCGAATCGAATCATAAGCAGGCCATGCTTCCAAAAGGCTCCGAGCGCATTGACAATACCTGGGGCACCGCGCCGGGGTTTTCCCTGCAAGCCGGGCGCTGCTGGTTTGCCTTTATGCCCGGCGTGCCTATGGAAATGCGCCATTTATTTCTGGAATCCATACAGCCAGCGCTGGCAAGCCGGTTTATATTGCAACCTGGGAAGTTAATCACTATTAAAACCTTGGGTATCGGCGAATCGGCTATTCAGGAACGCATCAGTGCGATTGAAATCCCGCCCCAAGTTGAGTTGGGTTTTCGGGCAACTACCGACGATGTGCAAACCAAATTGCTGTTTCCGCATGATTATCCTGAAATCGCCATGGCCGTATTGGTAGCGGAAGTTGCCGGGCAGTTGGGCGACAATGTTTTTGTCATTGATGGTTTGAGTCAGGAGGGCGGTGATCTGGCTTTTGTGGTCGACCAACTGATGGCTATCGGAAAACACACGCTGGCCGTAGTTGAAACCGCCAGCCAGGGCTTGTTGGCGGCCAAGTGCATAGGCGCAGACTGGCTGCTGGAAACACGGTATGAGCAATCTCTGGACAAGCTGGCGCAAAAACTGGGGATTACGGTAAATGCCGACGATTTGAGCGCAACCGCGCAGGCCATCGCCAGCGAAATACAAAAAACAAGCACCGCCGATTTTGCGCTGGTTCAGCTCTACGCCGGGGATAGCAAAACATTTCACGACAAAGACCAGGCCATTATTCTATATAATACGCTGCTGACTGGAGACGGATTTCATCAAACCACCCATTCAGTGGCCGGCCCTATCAAACGCAAGCAAAATCAGGCGGCGTTACTGGCACTGGATTTATTACGACGCTATTTACAACATAAAGAACTTTAAGATGCCCTTATTACGATTGTCCAACGTTTCCATCGCTTATGGAACTCATGCTTTATTAAACAATGCCGAATTCCAGCTGGATGCTGGAGAGCGAGTAGGCTTGTTAGGCCGCAACGGCGAGGGTAAATCAACCTTGATGAAGATTATTGCCGGTAATGTCCAGCCCGATCACGGCGATATTTGGCAACAACCGGGCTTAAGGCTGGCCTGGCTGGAGCAAACGCCTGACTTGCCGGATGACGCAACCATTTACGATGCAGTGGCCGGCGGCTTGGGCGAACTGGGCGAGTGGATTACTCGTTATCACGCGATGTCGTTAACCATGGACTACGATGACGACAAGGCCCTGAATGAATTGGGCGATTTGCAGCATAAACTTGAAGCCCATAACGGCTGGCATTTTCAGCAGCGGGTTGAAACCACCTTAAGCAAACTGGATTTGCCCGGCGAATTGAAGATCAACGGCCTGTCAGGCGGTTGGAAACGGCGCGTAGCCTTGGCAAGAGCTTTGGTAATCGAGCCGGAAGTGCTGCTGCTGGATGAGCCGACCAACCACCTGGACTTTGAAAGCATTACCTGGCTGGAAGAGCAGATCCTGAACTTTCAGGGCGCGGTATTGTTCGTGACCCATGACCGCTCGTTCCTGCAAAAGCTGGCGACCCGGATTATCGACCTGGATCGCGGCAATCTGGTGTCCTGGCAGGGCACTTATGACGATTATCTGGCCCGCAAAGCTGCCGCCCTTGAGGACGAAGCCAACCAGAATGCCGAGTTTGACAAGAAGCTGGCTGATGAAGAAGTCTGGATCAGGCAGGGCGTAAAAGCCCGGCGCACCCGTAATGAAGGCCGGGTCAGGGCGCTGGAGAAATTGCGTAATGAACGCGCACAGCGCCGCAATACTCAAGGCACCAGCAAAATATCCCTGGACCGGGGCGATGCCTCCGGTAAAAAAGTCATCGAAGTCAACGACATCAGCTTTGCTTACGAAGACCGGCAGATTATCAAGCATTTTTCCACACTGATTCAGCGCGGCGACAAAATCGGCCTGATCGGCGCTAACGGTGCCGGTAAATCGACGTTGTTGAAACTGCTGTTAAAACAATTGGAACCCGATACCGGTACGGTAGAGCAGGGTACTCGACTCGAAATCGCCTATTTCGACCAGTTGCGCGATCAACTCGATCCGGAAATGACGGTCGCCGATACCGTTGCCGACGGCAATGATTTTGTCGAAATCGCCGGTAACCAACGGCATGTCATGTCGTACTTGGGCGACTTCCTGTTTGCCCCGGCCAGAGCGCGCTCGCCGGTAAAAAGTCTGTCGGGCGGAGAGAAAAACCGCTTGCTGTTGGCGCGGCTATTTACCAAACCGGCCAACCTGATCGTCATGGACGAACCGACCAATGACCTGGATTTGGAAACCCTGGAGCTGCTCGAAGAAAAGCTGGTCGACTTTGACGGCACCTTGCTGCTGGTCAGTCATGATCGGGCTTTTCTGGATAATGTCGTGACCAGCGTTTTTGTGTTGGACGGTTCAGGCGAAGTCGATGAGTTTGTCGGCGGTTACAGTGATTGGTTGAATCATGCCAAGCTCGCTAAACAGGCGGAAAAGGCCAAGGCATCCAAGCAGGAAAAACCGGCAGCGCAGGTTACCGCGCGCACTGGAACCAAAAAGAAACTCAGTTTTAAGGAGCAGCAGGAACTGGATAAACTGCCGGGACTGATCGATGAACTGGAAACTCGGCAAACGGAGTTAAATCAGCAGATCAGCGAGCCTGAGTTTTACAAAAAAGATCAGGCTGTCGTTGCCAAGACTCTGGAAGAACTGAAACAGATCGATGAAAAACTGGAGCAAGTTTATAAGCGTTGGGATGAACTGGAAGCGTTGACCGAAGAGAGTGGCGGCTAACAACAATGGGTGCGCTCCGTGCATTGCGGTATCTCTTGCATCCACACAGCCTAAGCGAAGGGCATTGCGCTTTAGCGCAATATCGATTATTCTACACGGCTTCTCGTGGTCTACGGGAAGCCAAATATAGGAGAGATGGCCGAGCGGTCGAAGGCGCACGCCTGGAAAGTGTGTATACGGCAACGTATCAAGGGTTCGAATCCCTTTCTCTCCGCCATATAACGTGCTGATTTATTTAAAAAAATTAATATTTTTAAATAAACAATTGGCGGTTGATGGGCGGTTTGATCACCATATCAGTCCCCAATATCTGCCATTTCAGTTTCCTGTCTTACCCATAGCAGTTCCGTTATCTCATCAATCCTTTTAAATATATTTCACTGCGCAGTTGAAGATCAATGATTCTGGCGGGTACTCGGCGCTTGACGACAAGATTCAACATTGAAATAGCACGCTACTGGTTAGTATTAGTAGCAAATTAACTGTTAGTAAGCGATTAAGCGGTTTTTCCAGGCATTTATTCCAGAATGTGTTTACTATTTTGGATAAGAGCAGATTTTGGCTCTAGATGAAGCCGAGGGTGGTGATGTCGGAGTGAATTCCGGCAGAAGTGAAAGCAATAATAGGTAACAGCTGGGATTTTTAGAATTGTATAGTTTAAAGGGTCTAAAAGACGCTCAAGGCTGTATAGCCTTAAGCGTCTTAGAGATTGAGCGGTTCAGATGGCTCATTCGCATGATAATTGTCCGGATTTACCTCTTTTACGAGTCATGCTAATGTTGCTGGCAATAGCTGAAGTAGCAAACAACGCAGATGAGATGATGAATTCGCCTGAAATAAAGCCCAACAGGCCCGTTATAAATACCGTTCCGGTTAAAATGTCTTTGTAAAAGTCGTTCATGAGTAGATTCCTGTATAAAGTTGAAAAGGTTTTTAAAATTACGACTCAACTATAGTAAAGGTCGCTATTATTAACAATAACATCATGAGTAGATGGATTGTTTCCTCATTTGATGCATTAAATTCATAAAACGTTCATATAACTCATGTAAAAGGTTAAAAAAATTAATACCGAAGTGTTTTCAATATTAATTTTTGACGTTAATCCTGAATAAAATAATCATCGCAGTGCTTTAACTAAGTGCTCGTAAATTGAGCTCTTTAAGTTGTAATGATTAGTGTCAACATATTGGGAAACTCAAAGAACAGGGTTGACATTGCCAGAGTGCGGCTATAAAATACACTCAGCTTGAAATAGTTTTACCGTTATGCTTATCTTTACGAAGTTCTTCATGTAATTGTTCGTCCTGTTATCATTAAGTAATTCTTTAATTTCCCAGCTCCATCGGTCTTTATGAGACTTCAATTACTACAAATTAGGATTACACTAAATGACTACAGGTATAGTTAAATGGTTTAACGCTGAAAAAGGCTTCGGTTTCATTCAGCAAGAAAACGGCCCAGATGTTTTTGTTCACTTTCGTAACATTAACAGCTCAGGCTTTAAATCTCTTGATGAAGGACAGAAAGTACAATTTACTGTCACTCAAGGACAAAAAGGCCCGCAAGCAGAAGAAGTAACAGTCCTCTAAATTGCGTGCAAAAAAACCGTAGCTCTTTCGGAGCTGCGGTTTTTTTATGCCTGTCATTAAGCGAATCGACCAATTCTTGCCGTTACATTTATTTCAAGCTTATCGGCATTGAAAAACAATTCATCTTTGCCTTGTGCCAGCTGGAATGTTGATTTTGCGCCCGCCGCAACTTACTGATTTGTCAATTTATTCTAAAATAAATCAGCGTCTTAAATAGTTCGGCGCGTTTATTATACACAGGGATATTTATCTGTCCGGCTTGATAAATAATACTCCAATTATCCCGGATAAACGATATCATTCCAACCTCTTGCTAAACCATTAAAAATTAGCGCTATCAGTTTGCATGATAATGTACCCGTAACGATAAGCAGTGAAGAGAAAAAACATGGTTGCATTTGCAAATCCACTAACGCAACAAATCACCGACTTTATTTCCGGCATAGGCATCCCTGTACAGGCAGGAGATGTTCCTGATAATGTTATTTTGCCCGGTATTTTGATTGATAAGGGCGTATTGGTGGTGGACGAAACCAAGTTGAAATATCCTGGAGATTTATTGCACGAGGCTGGGCATTTAGCGGTGATGGAAGGCGTGCAGCGCAATATTTTATATAACGATGTCAGTAAAAATGCCGGCGATGAAATAGCAGCGTTGGCATGGTCATGGGCGGCCTTGGTGCATCTAAACCTGCCGCCGGAAGTTGTATTTCATCCCGATGGCTATAAAGGCGAGTCGGACTGGCTGATAGATATTTTTAGCAACGGTAGCAATCTGGGAGTGCCACTGTTGCAGTGGATGGGGTTAACTGCTGAGCCAAGCAAAGCCGAGAAATTAGGCTGGAAGGCGTTTCCACAAATGCAACGTTGGTTAAGAGAATAATTCTGCATTAGCTAGCTGTTTCGAGTATAACCCACCTAAAAGATGAATTTTAGGAATCGCCAATCCTTGAAAGTTTCAACAGAACCCAACTGATCCAAACAACAGAGTTTACACCCGGCTTTCAGTTGGGCGGAGCACTTGGATAGGCAAACCCAGATGAGTTCTCAGCCTCATACACGATATTTGGGAAGGGGCAAAGAGGTGGCGAGCGAGCGTCACCTTAGGCCGATAAAACAGCCTTACTCGATTACACAGTTTTTAATTATGGGTTCTGCTTGGGTTAACGTGTGGCGAACCTGTTATTCTTAAGCAAACATGATCTCATAGTAGAGTTTGTTATCATTAGAGCCCGGGTTGATTGATAATATAGGCCCCATGAGCCATTGATGCTGTCCCAATTCAGCATGCTCAACAAGATAAATATCTTGCAGCAACAGCATGTCAGGCGGCCCGGTAAAAACCAATGATAACGGAGTGCGAAATTGTTCCGGTATATTGCGGCGCGGTAATTCCGCCACATCGATTAATTGCAAGTCGATTAGACCTGCTTGTGTGTGTATTGTGAAGTTTGTGCCCACTAACGGAGAGGCTTGTTCAAGACTAAGATTCATGGCTAACCTTTAGATAGAGTTGCGTCAAAAGTCGACGGCGTGCATGATAGCAGAAAAAATATTTTAAACTTCGTAAAAAAACTTATAGATATGTCGCCGCCCGACTTTCATTTACGTTCCGTTCATGAGCGCGATCAAGAATTTATCGATACACTTTATCGTTCAACTCGCGAAGATTTACTCATGTTGCCGATGGATACGGTCTTTATCGACAACTTGGTTCGATCTCAGCAGCAGATTCATGCACTTGGCGTGCAGCGGAACTATCCAAATGCTCAAACCAAAATTCTCGAGTCTCAAAGTCAAGCGCTGGGGCGCATGGTATTCGAACACACGACCGGCGATATTCGCCTGATCGACATTGCCGTCCTGCCTAGCGCTCAAAGACAGGGTTTGGCGCGGTACATGTTGCAGTACCTTCAACAAATGGCCGGAACCCACCAGGCAAGCTTGAGTTTGCGCGTAGTCAAAAATAACCTTAAAGCGCGCAGACTCTATCTTTCTGCCGGCTTCCAAATTGTTGACGAAGACGAACTGAGCGAACAGATGCGCTGGCGAGCTGGAATTGCGGTATGAAACAGGCTACCCGCTATTTGCGTTTGCCGTTCGAATTCGACCTGGCCGCATTGCAAATCGATTTGCAGCACTTAATGCCGGATCAATGGGTGCCTCATTACAATGGCCAAGCAGCCGCTGCCGGATATTGGCACTGTCAGGCATTGCGTTCTCCACGCGGCCGTAGCGACGATATTCTGGCGTTTTCGAATAATCAATTCCTGGATACGCCGCTCTTGGCGCGCTGCCCTTATTTCCGACAAATTCTGCAACACTTCAAATGCGAAACCTGCGCCGTGCGCTTGATGGCATTGGCGCCCGGCGGCGTCATCCACGAGCATACCGATCCGGGAACCAATTTTGAAGATGGCCTGGCACGTTTGCATATTCCTATTATCACCGACCCGGAGGTATTGTTCTGGCTGGATGGCGAGCCGATACATTTTGCCGCGGGCGGCACTTGGTACATGAATGCCAATTGCAGGCACCGGGTTGAAAATCATAGCGCAATGCATCGCATTCATTTAGTGCTCGATTGCATCCCGAACCAATGGCTGACCGATATCTTTAATGCGGCCGGGTTTATTGCCAATCCCGAACCGAAATATGGCGATCCCAATATCACCGATACAAATGTATTGGAAATCATTGCTGAATTGCGGCAATGCGGCTCTGCGGCAGCATTGAGTTTGGCTCATCGGTTGGATGCTGTGCGATGCGCTGAATAACCCCTCGATGCTGTAATTAATCGGCAGTATGCAGTTTCACTCTCAATAAAAACAATATTATAGTGATTTCATTTAAATGAATTACACGGTTAAATGGCTATGTCACTGTTACTGTCACTGGAGTGCAGGCTTCGCCTGCGCTGGCAAGCGAAGCTTCCGCTCCTGCTCACGTCCCTTACCTACATCCCTGTAGGCAAAGCTTGCACTCCCGTCACGCCTTTAGTAGCTAACTGAATTTGAAAACGCTGTAAGAGCAGTGCGCGGCTCCGGGAAAGAAAAACCGGCGTATGTGTTTAGCGAATACATTCAGTTATCTATCTGTCGACGTCACGGAAACTGTTTGTTGAGCCGATTAGCCCATGATCTTTTTTGTTTTATTTAACGGTATGATCTGCTATCTTTGCGCCGGTCAGCTGACTGTTTGGCTAGAATCAGAGAAATTGAGCCGCAGCACTGACTGTTCCAATTAAGTAAAAATAAATTGCCGCTGTGAATTAAATTCAAACCTTGGTTTTATCTTGCCGATTGGAGTTTGAGTAAAATCGTATTACCGGTAACTAGTGCTTAATTTCAAAAAATCAGGTGTTTATTGTTTTATGTAGGCTGCTTTTTAAGGCTTTTTACTAAAAAACATAACCATTTTGCGTAATTAAATACTAAGTAACTTTATCGTGCAGCGGTCTATTATCGTTGCGTTTTAATTATATAAAAATAAAAATAGGAATTTATTATGGATGCATTTATGGGAACCATTCTGGCAGTGGGATTTAATTATCCGCCAAGAGGTTGGCTGTTTTGCAATGGTCAAACAGTGCCGATTTCTCAGAATTCGGCAATGTTTGCGTTATTAGGCACCATGTATGGCGGTGATGGGCAGACAACTTTCGGCATACCGGACCTGCGCGGCCGAGTCGTCGTCGGATCACAGGCCCAAGGGCCAGGCTTGTCAAATGTTCAGCAAGGTGAAAAAGCAGGTACAAACAATACGACGGTTATCTCTAACGGTACAGCAACGATATCCCTCACTCAGTCTAATTTACCGGCACATACCCATGCGGCGACGTTAAGTTTAACGGGGTTGTCTGCCACTACTGACATTAAGGTCGGCACTGCCACTAGCGGTGGCGCCGCCGTTGCTACAGCCAACAGTACCTTAACCAGCACTCCGAATAGTCCGCCAAGCTCAATTAGCGCCGCCATTTATTTGCCTTCCGGTACTGCGCAAACGAATCCGGTCTCCCTGGGTGGCGTTACCACCACAGTGACGGGTAGTGGCACAGTGTCAAACGCCAATACCGGCAGCGGCACACCCCTGACGGTTCCGGTCACAACCACTAGCACCATTTCCAACATGCAGCCCTATCTTGGGCTTAACTACATAATTGCCATGGAAGGCATTTTCCCTTCCAGAAATTAAACTGTTAGGCGCGGCTTGGCCGCGCCTTCCTATTTTCTATCCTATCCCATGTTAAATGAACGCCAGTTATTACGCGGCCGGCCCGTTGCCGCCGATGTATTGGTATCGTTGCGCAATTGGTTTCCGATAACCCTGCAAGGCCGGGAAATCGTTTGGCGGCATGTCCCAGACCGCTTTACCGCTTCGTTTTTTACCGATACATTGCAACAGCAAAATCCGGCGCAACGTTATATCTGCCGCACAGAATTCGATTGGCTGAAGCGTCTGGAACCGGGGTTGATGCCGAGCGGGTTTATTTTTCATACCTCGCGTTGCGGCTCCACCTTGCTGACCCAATTATTGTCAACCCTGTCTTGCTGTATTGTGATGTCGGAGCCGCCGGTCATCGATGCCTTCTTGCGTCTGCATCAAACAGAGCCCGAATCCAGTGGCGGCAGCGCCAACCTGAGGCAATTGATCCTGGCACTCGGACAACAACGCAGTCCCGAAGAGTCGCATTTTTTCATCAAGCTCGATAGCTGGCATATTCAATTTTTGCCGATATTTCGTGCCGCTTTCCCGGATACGCCGTGCTGGTTTCTTTATCGAGAACCGGAAGCCATACTTGCATCCCATCAACGCCAGCGTGGGCCGCAGATGGTGCCCGGCATGGTCACCACGCTGGCGGCAGAAACATTGGAGGTGGGGGATTTGGATGGCTACTGCGCCAAGGTTTTGGCCGGATTTTTCGAAGCGGCGCTTGCCAATGTGGAGAGCTTGCAATTAATCAATTACCGGCAATTGCCGGATATCCTGTGGCAAGACTTACTGCCCCGGCAAGGACTCGATTGCACTTCGGAGCAGTTGGAGCGCATGAGGCGGCGGGCCGGTTTTCACGCCAAAGATCAACGTGTTCATTTCAGTACCGATACGCCGCCGATTTCATCGCATCCGATACTGCGACAACGGGTAGTGCCACTGTATGAGCAGCTCGAACAATACGCAGCGGTGGTCAATGAGTCTGTAGGAGCGGGCTGTGCCCGCGTACGGAATGGGGCAAGCCCCGCTCCTGCGAATCGTAAAAGCGCACCTTAGGAGCTAAGGATATGGTCAGTAATAATTTCCCGATATGGATCGATGAAATTTTTCCGTTCGCCCTGAGTCCTTCGATAAACTCGGGAGAGCCTTGTCGAAGCCTGTCGAATGAGGTAGGCGGAAAAGTTGCGGGCCTACCGCGTCAAGCCGCTCATGTTTCGACAGGCTAGCGCGAACGGCTTGATGACCGAAAATAGCGATTTCGGGAGTTATTTTTAACCAAATCCTTATTCCCCGGCTTCAGCTTTGTTGCTTAGGAATTCGGTCATATCATCGTTTTGTACCCGATGATAGATATTCTCGACTGATAAGGTTAAGCCAATGGATTCGAAAGTAATCTCGTCGCCTAGAAAATAATGTTTCGGCAGCCAGCCCTCGCTTCTTCTTATGACTTGAATGTCCACGAAATCTTGCTGAATCAGCACGTATTCTTGCAGGCTGGGGATATTAATGTACGACATCAATTTGACGGTTTCGTCCGTTCTGCGCGTTGATCTCGATAAAACCTCGACAATAATGATAGGGGTTTCGGTGAAATAGGGCTCCGAATCGTCGAAATGGCAATCGACAGTAATGTCGGGATAATAGAAATTGGAACCGACCCTCACCTTCATATCCGAGCCGAAAGGTTCGCAGGGAGTGTTTTCTAAATGATTGCCGAATTTTCTGTATATGTTTCCCGATATTCTTTCATGATTGGCACTGGCCCCGGCCATGGCATAAACATGACCGTCGATCAATTCGTGCTTGACTTCACTAAGCGGTTCGCCTTTCAAATAGTCTGCCGGGCTAATGAGTCCAGTATCTTTTGCGGCTAACATGTCGTTCCTCCAAAATAGTTATCGTGTTTCTTATTATAACGGGATTCGCTTTTTATCGAATTTTTCTCGCAAGTCGGCTTGATCGACGGCGTAAGAATATGGGGTCTACTTCTATGGATAACGTTGTGAGATGGAAGAAGTTGAGTTTAAGATGTCGTGTTGTTACACTGAGCCTAGGTATTAGTACTTATAGATATGATTGATAAGTGCATTTTCTGTTAAATTTTGCCATCCGCTTAAACTATGCCCCATTATAATTTTATTTCCGGCTTGCGACGTTCCGGTTCCACCTTGCTGGCGGTCATTCTGAGCCAGAATTCGCGTTTTTATGCGGGCATGACCAGATTAATAAGTTCTCTTTTTAACGCAGCGTTGGCGCAAATGAGTGCCGGCAGTAAATTCAGACCAGTAGACGGCATTGAGCGGTGGAGAGCGGTTCTGCTGAGCGGTTTGTTTACTTCGTTTTATAAGAGATACCCGGATAATGCAGATTATTTTAACCTCCAGCTGGAGAGCATGGCCCGCACCGGATTTAACCCAAGGTGTAATCCCCGTCAGCGTATACGATTGTCCTCTCGATTTGTGCATGAAGCGCACCCGTTGTCTTTTTGGGCGGCTCTTTGCGCAGCAAGTCTAGGTCATTACGACCAAACCGCCGGAGCAGGAAACGCTTGTGTCTAAATTGAAACCCCAATGGCTATATAGGCTTTGCAGTGAATGCAAACTAAAAAGCATATTCTGAGCAATCTTTACTTACTTAAGCTGCACAATGCAGCGCTTAAACCAGACTTTCGATAACCCATTATCGCTAATGCAGAGAGTGCCAACATGAAATTTATCAAAACCATGCTTAAAGAAAAATCAGGCGAAATAAATTCAAACCTGTCGGCTCCTGCAACCGATAATGATTTCCTATATAAACCCCGCCGAACCATGATAGCGCTGGAGCCACGCATCATGTTCGACGGCGCGGCGGTAGAGACGGTTGCCGATGCTGCGGCCGAGCCCGCCCCTACTGTACAGGATGCCGCCGCTATAGAGGCAGCCCACCTTGCCGAAGCTGCGGCTGATGTTGCGCCGCCCGCCGTTCAAACCGAGCCGGCGCCGCAACGCACTGAAATCCTCTTTATCGAAAACAACGTTGCCGATTACCAGACCCTGATCGACGGCGCCAAGTCCGGCACGGAAGTGCATGTGCTGGATGCAGGGCAGGACGGCCTGGCGCAAATGGCGCAGATTCTGGATGGACGTAGCGGCATCGACGCCATCCATATCGTTTCCCACGGCTCCGAAGGGGCGCTGCTACTGGGTTCAGTTACGTTAACGGCGCAAAATCTGGATGAGCATGCTACCGAGCTGACCGCCATCGGCAATGCCTTAAGCCAGAATGCCGATATATTGCTTTACGGCTGCGATGTGGGCGAAGGTTCGGATGGAGCGGCGTTTGTGTCGGCGTTGGCGCAAGCCAGCCAGGCGGATGTTGCCGCTTCCAACGATACCACAGGCGCAGCCGCATTGGGGGGAGACTGGAGCCTTGAAACCAGCAGCGGCTATGTTGATGCGGACATTTTTTTCTCGGCTGCCGGCATCGAAAGCTACCATTACGCTCTCGCGACTTTCGATTTTACAGGGGCTTCCGGAGATGGGACAAGCACGATTACTCAAACAGTAGGCGGCATTACGTTAACGATAACCCTCAACGATGCTGCTACTTGGTGGCTCGGAGATGCCGGCAACGTAGGGGGAACTTCCGGGTCTACGATCGTCGATCAAGGAGATCACACAGCGGAAACCTTTACTTTTAGCAGTGCGGTTGATCTGACTTCATTCCGACTGGCTAACTCAGCTTTCAACTACGATCTAATATTCACCCCCATTGGCGGTAGCAACTCGGTTGTTAATACAACATTTAGTGATCCATCCGCCGCCGCCGCTGGAGCGACCATTACAACCAACTGGACAGGTATAACCGGCTTTACAGTAGCCCAAAGCGGTGGCGGAACCTGGAGCGCTGGGTGGTATGACACTTTTATTTTCGCACCGGCCAATGTCGTCCCCACCTTGACGTCATTTGCATCGACAGTCGACACCGTCAACGAAGACACCGAAGTCGAAATCACGCTGGCCGAACTCAAGGCGCAAGGCGATGAAGCGGACTCGGATGGCACGGTCGACGCGTTTGTCATCAAAGCGGTCAGCACCGGCGCCCTCAAGATCGGCACCAGTGCGGGTACCGCCACGGCCTGGGCGGCAGGCAGCAACGACACAGTGGATGGCACCCACCAAGCCTATTGGACGGGCGCACAGAACGCCAATGGCACCTTGAATGCGTTCACGGCAGTCGCCAAAGATAACAGGGGTGCCGAATCAATCACGGCCCGTCAAGTCACAGTCAGTGTCACCGCCGTCAACGACGCGCCGACCGGCCTGGGTAACCTGACCCTGACGGCGGTCAATGAAGATACCGCCTCGCCATCCGGTGCGGCGATCAACACCTTAACCGGGCTGAGTTTTGCCGACGTGGATTCAGGCTCCAGTTTGGGTGGCGTGGCGGTAGTAGGCAATACCGCTAACAGCAGCACCGAAGGCGTTTGGCAATACAGCACCAACGCCGGTACCAACTGGTACGCGATAGGCGCGGTGGCCGATGACAATACCGCGCTGGCCTTGTCTGCGTCCACGCTGGTACGCTTTGTACCGGTGGCAAATTACAACGGCACGCCGACCGCTCTGACCGTGCGGGCATTGGATAATAGCAACGCCAGCGGCTACAGCACGGCGGCAGGTTCGGAAAGCCGGGTTACGCTGAATTCTTCGGTCAATGGCGGCGCCACGGCAATTTCGACCAACACCAACACCATCGGCACCAGCATTACCGCCGTCAACGACGCGCCGGTATTGACCGCAGGCGCTTCGCTGAGCTACACCGAAAACGGTTCGGCGGCGGCCATCGATGCCACGATCACTGTGACGGACGTGGACGACACCCAAATTACCGGAGCCACGGTCACCCTTTCGTCCGGTTTTACCAGCGGCGACACGCTGGGCTTCACCAACCAGAACGGCATCACCGGCAGCTACAATAGCGGCACCGGCGTACTGACCTTGTCCGGCACGGCCAGCAAGGCCAACTACCAGACGGCCTTGCGTTCGGTCACCTATTCCAGTTCGTCCGACACGCCGACCTCATCCTCGGCCAGCCGCACCGTGACCTGGGCTGTGACCGATGCGGCGGCTACCGGCAGCAACGGCGCCCAGACCAGCACCGGCGTCACTTCGACCGTCAACCTCACCGCCGTCAATGACGCGCCGGTATTGACGGCGGGCGCTTCGCTGAGCTACACCGAAAACGGCTCGGCAGCGGTCATCGATGCCACGATCACTGTGACGGACGTTGACGATACCCAAATTACCGGGGCCACGGTGACCCTTTCGTCCGGTTTTACCAGCGGCGATACGCTGGGTTTCACCAACCAGAACGGCATCACCGGCAGCTACAATAGCGGCACCGGCGTGCTGACCTTGTCCGGCACGGCCAGCAAGGCCAACTACCAGACGGCCTTGCGTTCGGTCACCTACTCCAGTTCATCCGATACGCCGACCTCATCCTCGGCCAGCCGCACCGTGACCTGGGCCGTGACCGACGCCAACGCCGCCGCTGTGGGCGCCCAGACCAGCACCGGCGTCACTTCGACCGTCAACCTCACCGCCGTCAATGACGCGCCGGTATTGACCGCGGGAGCTTCGCTGAGCTACACCGAAAACGGCTCGGCGGCGGCCATCGATGCCACGATCACAGTGACGGACGTTGACGACACCCAAATTACCGGAGCCACGGTCACCCTTTCGTCTGGTTTCACCAGCGGCGACACGCTGGGCTTCACCAACCAGAACGGCATCACCGGCAGCTACAATAGCGGCACCGGCGTACTGACCTTGTCCGGCACCGCCACCAAAGCGCAGTATGAAACGGCCTTGCGCTCGGTCACCTATTCCAGTTCGTCCGACACGCCGACCTCATCTTCGGCCAGCCGCACCGTGACCTGGGCCGTGACCGACGCCAACGCCGCCGCTGTGGGGGCACAGACCAGCACCGGCGTCACCTCCACTATCAACGTGACAGCGGTGAACGATGCTCCAACCGCCATCGCACTGAGCTCCACCACTTCGTCCACTTACGACAGCGGCAGCAACGTGACGATCGGTTCCCTGACGCGTACCGATGTGGACGGCGGCGGGCCGACCTATTCCATCGTGTCGGTCAACACCAATACCTCGGGCGCCACCTACGACCTGTTCAACATCAGCGCCGCCACATTACGGGCGGCCAGCCCGTCCACAACCACCCCCGGGGACTACACGGTGGTTGTTCGGGTGAACGACGGCGACAATAACTACGACCAGAGTTTTATAATCACCATCACTAACACGTTGGTTGTCGATACTACCACCGACGACGCCGACGACAGCGGCACCTACGCTTCAGAAAAGACGGACGGCACCGGTCTCAGCCTGCGTGAGGCCGTCGGCATCGCCAACCGGGCGGGCGGCGGCACCATCAGTTTCGCCTCGGGGCTGGGGACCGTGACCTTGGGGTCCAGCGTCACGATCAGCGAGAACATCACGCTGGACGCCGACGTGGTCAACAGCATCACCGTCGGCGGCGACATTGTCATCGCCAGCGGCAAGACGCTGACCGTCACCAACGGGGCAGGCGACACGCTGACCCTGTCGGGCAACATCTCTGGAGCCGGCAGCCTGACAAAGAGCGGAGCCGGCACGCTGGTCTTGAGCGGCAGCAACAGTTATTCCGGCAACACTACGGTGGCGGCCGGCACCCTTAGCATCGGCGGCGATTCCAATCTGGGCTCGGACAGTGCCACCGTCACCTTGAGCGGCGGTAACCTGACCATCACCTCCGCCGGTACTATCGACGACAACATCGTGATGTCGGCGGGCGGAACCATTACCAACGCCAACGCCGTCACCTTGTCCGGGAACATTACCGGCAACAACGCCTTGACCAAGGCCGGGGCCGGTGAGCTGACCCTGTCGGGGACGAACGTCCTCGCTTCATCCACCGTCACCGGGGGAACCCTGAAAGTCGCCGACTCGACTAACTTAGGGACGGGCGGCGTGACGCTGAATGGCGGCGGCCTGGCTGTCACCGGCAGCGGGGTCACCGTTAGCAACGCCGTCGCGCTGACCGGCGCCGGAACGATTACTAACGCCAATGCGGTTGCTTTGTCGGGCATCGTCAGCGGAACTGGCGTCTTGACTAAGGCGGGAACGGGAACGCTGACCCTGTCGGGCGACAACACTTACAGCGGCGCTACCTCTGTCATCGCCGGTACGCTGGTGGCTGCGCACAACAACGCGCTGGGAACCACTGCCGGTTCGACGACGGTGTCGAGCGGCGCCTCGTTGGGCTTACAGGGCGGCGTCACGGTGGCCGAAGCGGTGTCGGTGGCGGGTCTGGGCGTGTCCAACGCCGGGGCGATTTATAACGTCAGCGGCACCAACACCCTGTCCGGCAACGTGACGCTGACCGGGAACACGTATCTGGGCGTTGCGTCCGACCAACTGACCATCAGCGGTAATATCAATGGCGGCTTCGCCTTCGCTAAGGTCGGTGCAGGTACGCTGGTGCTGTCGGGAAGCAACGCCTACAGCAATACCATTGTTTCCGCCGGTACGTTGAGCGTGGCGGCCGACGGTAACCTTGGCTCCGGCACGGTGACCTTGGTCGGCGGCACGACGCTTGCGGTCACCGGCGCGACCACCATCGATAACGCCATCGCCGTGTCGTCGGCGGCAACCCTCACCAACGCCGACGCGGTTACCCTGTCGGGCGCCATCAGCGGAGCAGGCGCACTGACCAAGGCAGGGGCGGGAACGCTGACGCTGTCGGGAACGCAGACGCATACGGGAACGACGACGGTGACGGCGGGGACGCTGAGCATCGGCGGCGACGGCAACCTCGGTTCCGGCGCCGTGACGCTAAACGGCGGCAGTCTAACCGTTACCGGCGCCACGACCATCGACAACGCTATTACTTTATCGCAAGCAGCGACCCTCACCAACGCTAACGACGTGACGTTGTCGGGTGCGCTGTCGGGTTCGGGCGCACTGACCAAGGCCGGAGCCGGCACACTGACATTGAGCAACACCGGAAACTCCAGCGCCGCCGCGACCTTGACGGTGACGGCCGGCACACTGTCGGTGGCGTCGGACAGCCGGCTGGTCGGCGGGGCCGTCACGCTGAACGGCGGCACGCTCAACCTCAACAATGCGGGCACTATCGACAACGCCATCGCGCTGGGGGCGAGCAACGGAACGATCAGCGTCACCAACGGGGCTGGAACGCTGTCGGGCAACATTACCGGAGCGGGATCGCTGACCAAGACCGGCGGGCAATTGCTGACGCTGTCGGGAACCAACGACTATTCCGGCGGCACGACTGTCCGGGGGGCGGGCCTGTCGGTGACCAGCGGTGCCAATCTGGGAACCGGCGCGGTGGCGCTTGAAGCCGGCTTGACGATTACCGGCACCGCAACCGTCAGCAACGCCATTGCAATAAACGCTGACGCGACTATCACCAACGCCAACGCCGTCACCCTGTCGGGCGTGCTGTCGGGATCGAACGCGCTGACCAAGGAAGGGGTCGGCACGCTGACGCTGTCCGGCACCAATACTCATAGCGGCGCGGTCACTGTGTCGGTCGGTGGACTGGCGCTGGAAGGCGGCGGCAGCATCGGCGACAGCAGCGCGGTGGCGGTGTCTAGCGGAGCCACCCTGACCCTGGCTGGCGGGAACGAAACCATCGGTTCGCTGGCCGGAGCCGGTAACGTCGTCCTGGGGTACAAGCTGACCCTGGGCGGCGATAACACTAGCACTACCTTCTCCGGCGTGATCTCCGGCAGCGGTAACGGGATTGTGAAGACCGGTACAGGAACGCTGACCCTGACGGGAAACAACTCCTACACCGGTTCCACCACGGTGTCGGCGGGCACGCTGATCGCCAATCGGGTGGGCGGCGCCCTGGCCGACACGACGGCGGTGTCGGTGGCGTCGGGCGCGACCTTTACCGCATCGGCGGACGAAACGGTCGGCTCGATCTCCGGCGCCGGTGCGGTGGTTCTGAATTCAGGAACGCTGACCGTGGGCGGTAACGACACGTCAACCACAGTCTCGGGCGTGATCTCGGGTGCCGGTAATTTAGCCAAAGCCGGTAATGGTACGCTGACACTGAGCGGCGCCAACACCTACAGCGGCGCCACCATGGTATCGGCGGGCACGCTGGTAGCAACGAATTCAGCATCGCTGGGCACCACTGGCGGAGGAACGACGGTGTCCTCCGGCGCGTCCCTGTCAGTCCAGGGCGGCATCACCCTGGCTGATGCACTGACGCTGAGCGGGAACGGTGTTTCCAGCGCCGGGGCATTAGTCAACGCCAGCGGGGTCAACACGCTGAGCGGCACCGTGGCGTTGGCCGCCGACACCTCTATCGTGACAAGCGCCGAAACGTTGACTCTTAACGGCGTGGTGTCGGGGGCCTTCGCGTTGACCAAGACCGGGACCGGTACATTGGTTTTGAACGCTATCAATACCAACAGCGGTACGACCACGATATCGGAAGGTACCTTGGCCGGCACCGGCACAGTAGGCGGGGCGCTGACCATAGAGAGTGGCGCGACGTTGTCGCCCGGCGTTGCCGGTCCCGGTACGTTGACTGTCAACGGCAATTTGGTTATCGCATCGGGCGGCATCTTGTCGGCCAACATTAACGGTACGACCGCCGGTTCGGGTTACGATCAGGTTGTGGTGAATGGAACGGTCAATGTAACAGGTGCTACGTTATCGACCACTCTCGGATTCACTCCGGCACTTAACGACAGTTTCCGTCTGATCGATAACGACAGCTTCGATTCCATTAACGGAACTTTCAGCGGATTGGCCGAAGGCGCCATGACCGGCACGCTTCAGGCCAGTTATGTGGGCGGCGACGGCAACGATATAACGCTGACTTTAATTAATAATGCGCCCACCGGTGTCGGCAACCTGACGTTGGCTGCGATTAATGAAGACGCGGCCAGCCCGGCCGGCACCGCTATCAGCGCTTTAACCGGCTACAGTTTCCAGGATACGGATAGCGGCGCGACCAGCCCCGGTATTTTGGTAGTGGGCAATACAGCCAATGCCGTCACGGAAGGCGTCTGGCAATACAGCAGCGACGGCGGAGCCAACTGGAAAGCTATCGGCACGGTCGCGGACGGCGCTACTGCGTTGGCTCTGGCAAGCAGCACCCAAGTGCGCTTCGTCCCTGCGGCTAATTTCAATGGCACCCCGCCGACTTTGTCAATCCGTGCTTTGGATAATACCTATGCGGCCGCTTTCAGTACCACCACCGGCGGTACCGAAACCCGTGTCACTGCCGACAGCTCGGCCAATGGCGGCACTACGGCCATTTCCGGCAGCCTTAACACAATCGGCACCAGCATTACGGCGGTTAATGATGCGCCCGCCTTTACCAAGGGCGCAGACCAAACCGTCAACGAAGATGCCGGCGCGCAAACGGTGGCGGGCTGGGCGACCGGTCTCAGCACAGGTCCTGCTGACGAAAACGGCCAAACTCTGAGCTTTGTTACCAGTAATAACAACAGCGCATTGTTTAGTGTGCAGCCGACGATCGACAGCAACGGCAACCTGAGCTACACCCCGGCGGCCAATGCCAGCGGCACGGCGACAGTCACCGTGTCGATCAGGGATAGCGGCGGCGCGGCTAATGGCGGCGTCGATACCAGCGCCACCCAGACCTTCACTATTACGGTGAACCCGGTTAACGATATGCCCGCCTTTACCAAGGGCGCAGACCAAACCGTCAACGAAGATACCGGCACGCAAACGGTGGCGGGCTGGGCGACCGGTCTCAGCACAGGTCCTGCTGACGAAAGCGGCCAAACTCTGAGCTTTGTTACCAGTAATAACAACAGCGCATTGTTCAGCGTGCAGCCGACGATCGACGGCAACGGCAACCTGAGCTACACCCCGGCGGCCAATGCCAACGGCACGGCCACAGTCACCGTGTCGATCAGGGATAGCGGCGGTACGGCTAATGGCGGTGTCGACACCAGCGCCACCCAGACCTTCACTATTACGGTGAACCCGGTTAACGATCTGTCTACCGGCACGGTAACCATCAGCGGAACAACGCCTATAGTCGGAACTGTCCTGACTGCCGTCAACACGCTGGCAGATGTTGATGGTTTGGGCGCCATTAGCTATCAATGGAAAGCTGACGGTGTTGACATCAGCGGGGCAACCGGCAACAGCTACGTGTTGACAGACGGGGAAGTCGGCAAGACTATTACCGTAGTCGCTACCTATACTGATGGCCAAGGGACGGTGGAAAATGTAGCCAGTGCAGCAACGGCTCAAGTAGAGGCTTTAGCGCCCATCAATCTCACTCAACAAACCGGCAATGCGGATAGCAAGCCCAATTCAGATGCCGGTACTGGCAATAACACCAATACTAATACAGGTAACAACACTGGTACGGGCAATAATACCGGCATGGGCAATAGTACCCATGCCGGTCAGAACAACAATGCGGGTAATACGCATAATTGGGACAACAGCAACACCTCTGGCAATAATAGCTGGGGTAATGACAACAGTAATTCCAGCTCCGGTCCTAACCAGACCATCGTTGTGGATATGAAGCTGAGCGTCGATTCACATGGAAACGGAAGCTCCGGCGGCACCATTAACCTGCCGTCCAGTGTTTTTGCCGGGCTGAACACGTCTGGACTGATAACTATTACTGGCGTGCAGGCTAGCGGGCAAAGCCTGCCGTCGTTTATCAGTGTCAATCCTAGTACGGGAGCTGTCACGGTAAAAGAAGGCGCCGTTATAACGCACCCGATAACCGTAAAAGTCACCATAAGGGACAGTCAGGGCAAACAGGTGGTTGTCCTGGTCAAGGTGCAGCCGCAGAAGAATAGCTCTCATCAACAAAGTCAGGGGCAAGATCAAGATCAGCAGTCCGATGATGGCGATAGAGATAATTCGCAGGGACAGGGACAGGGAAGAGGGCAAAACCGGCAAAGTCAATTGGAGCAGATCGATAAAGGGCTGGCCCAGGCCGGCAAGCCCGGTTTGACTCGGCAGTTGCAGATGGCAGGCAGTAAAGGCTTTGAGTTCCAGCGCCAGAAGTTACTGGACAGTTTGGCAAGTCTGGTTAACAACGATCAGGATGCCGCTTGATCCCAGGTTGAAGCTTGGGAACTGGCGCAGACGGTGAGGGAGGGACATGCGATGTCCTTCCAACGTAAACTTTACATATCCATTGCCGGGTACATTTTGCCTATACGGTTTGCGGATATGATGGTAGTAAATCAAGGCGGGCAGAGCCGCCTGTAATTTTTTTCAATACACTAATAATAAAAATATATCATGAATCATCCAGCCCCCCGATTTATCGCCGGTCTTACCGGTGTTGCCTTGTTAGCCGGTTGCGCCATTATGCCGGAACCGATTACTCAAACCGAACAACAGGCATCGCTTAATGCCGATAAACAGGTTATTTTTGCAAAACAGGAACCTATTGTTGCGCCCCTCACCGTGTATGACGCTATGGCCAGAGCGTTAAAATATAATCTTAATCACCGCGTCAAGATGATGGAGCATGCCGTCGCTGACGGACAGTCCGATTTGGCAAAATTCAGCTTATTGCCGGATCTGATCGCTTCGGCGGGTTATCGGGGACGCGATAATTACAACGCTTCTAACAGCCGTAACGCGGTTACTGGCGCTCAGCAATTGCAGTCATCGACCTCTCAAGACCGGTCGCGCAAGGTTTACGACTTTACTTTCAGCTGGAACGTGCTGGATTTTGGCGTCAGCTATTTCCAGGCCAAGCAGGACGCCAACCGGGTTTTGGTTGCCGAAGAAAGCCGGCGCAAAACTGCACAGTTATTGATGCAGGATGTGCGCACCGCATTCTGGCGCATGGCAGGAACCCAGCAATTGGAAGGGGAGATTGAAAAAATCCTGGGCGGCGCCAGACAGGCATTGAAAGACGCGCAGAATATTGAAAGCGAACGATTGGCTGCGCCGCTGGCCATATTGCAATATCAAAAAGATCTGTTGGAAATCATCCGCAAACTGGAAGAATTGTCGGAAACTCTCCGTCTTGCCAAAACCGAACTGGCCTCTTTATTGGGCGTATCGCCCAGCCAGAAATTTCAGTTGAAATTGCCTGAAAACAGCGCGCTGCAAGCGCCGGGATTTTCATTGGCTATCGATAAGATGGAAGAAATGGCCTTGCAATTGCGCCCTGAATTGCGCGAGGAGATTTACAACAACCGCATTACCACGGAAGAGGCCCATAAAGCGATGGTGCGCCTGCTTCCCGGCATCGAATTCAGAACCGGCTATAACTTCGACAGCAACTCCTACCTGTTAAATAACAACTGGCTGGAATTGAGCGGCCTAATCAGCCAGAACCTGATGGAATTGGTCTCGGCTCCGGCACGTTTTAGTCAGATAGACGCCCAGGAAAAGCTCGGCGATACGCGCAGGTTGTCGGTTTATATGGCGGTATTGACGCAGGTTCATTTGTCCTATCAGCAGTTCCTGGTAGCGGAGCAGCAGTATAAGCGCACTCAGGAATTGGATGGCATCACCCAGAAAATTTCAACGCATATCAGCAACGATGCCGAAAATGAAGCTAAAACCGAGTTGGAACGCATCCGTGCGACGACCAATGCCTTGATGTCGCGCCTGCAACTGCTGGAAGCTTATGCCAGCATACAAAGTTCGCTGGGCAGGGTTTATGTGTCACTGGGCCTCGATCCGTTGCCGGCCTTTATTGAGAATTACGATATCAAGACGTTGGCCAATTCCATTGAAGCGGTAGACAAAAACTGGCAGGCCGGGCGATTCCCTTCGGCAGCGAAACAGGCTACAGAGCAGCTGTCGGCTGTTGATTCAAGTGTAGCCAGGTAAAATTAGCCTAACAGTCGGGGGTTGGGTTAGCGTAATCCAATGCATCGAAGCGGCAAATGTCGGGTTACGCTACGCTAACCCGACCTACATGGCTTGCCATGTATAAACCTCAGCAAATAACCAAGACTTATCATGCATACTTTTTTAAGATTGCTCATCTGTACCGCAGGCTTTAGCGCGTTTAGCACAACTTATGCCTCGGAACCGGCTGAAATTCGCGCTCAACTCAATGCACAGCATTCGTCGATCCTGTCCAGTGAAATGGCGGCGAAAATTGTTCAGCTCAATGTCCAGGAGGGCGAACGATTCAAGCAAGGGGACTTGCTGGTTGCTTTCAATTGCGCCGAACAGCAGGCGCAATTGAAAAAGGCGCAGGCCGTGGTGCAGGCCGCCGAAAAAACCTATGAGGTTAATACCCGTTTAACCAAGCTCAATTCGATGAGTCCGCTGGAGCTTGAAATGGCGGCTGCCGAAGTTGCCAAGGCTAAAGCCGATATTGCCTTGATGGGGGCCGTGTTGCAAAAATGTACGATTACTGCGCCTTTTTCGGGACGAGTGGCCGAGCGCATGGTGCAGCGCTACCAATATGTCAAAGCCGGCGACCCGATTCTGGATGTCCTGGATGACAGCCAGCTTGAAGTGACTGTACTGGTGCCCTCCCATTGGTTGAAGTGGTTGAAATCGGGTTCTGAGTTTAAGGTTTTCCTTGAAGAGACGCAGCGAGAGTATCCGGCCAAGGTCAAGATGGTCGGAGCGCGCATCGATGCGGTCAGTCAATCCATTAAAATTACCGGCGTCATCACCGCCAAAACCGATGATCTTCTGGCCGGGATGAGCGGCCGGGCTGTTTTCGCAGCGGCGACTGCCTCGGACGGAAGTTCTGCAACCGTTACTGAACTAACACGGCCGACTGTCAAGCAATGACTAATGCCATGACCGAACCCCAGCGCCAATTGGCGGTGCTGTCGACGCTGCTGCAACTGGAAAAATCTTTCCGTAATGCCGATACTGCCGAAGCGCTGGCCTATACGCTGGTTAACGACAGCCGTAGCCTGATTGAATTCCGTCAGGCGGCATTATGGCGAATAGACAATTCAGAGGTGGTTGCGGTCTCCGGTCTGTCGGTGATCGATACGAATGCCCCCTATATAAACTGGTTGAAACAGGTTTTCAAGCAGTTGTCCGCAGACACCTCAGGGACGATTCGCCCTTTAACCGCTGAAGGCTTTGAGGGCAGCATTGCCGGGCAGTGGCCGCAATGGTTGCCCGCCCATGCCTTGTGGCTGCCGGTGTCGGCCTATGGCGCTACGCCGCAAGCCGGGCTGTTGCTGGCGCGGGAATCCGCCTGGACGGATGGCGAACTTTATTTGCTGGAGCATGTGGCGGACACTTTCGGCCATGCTTGGGCGGCTTTGGCGCCCAGGCCGCCGTTCTGGAAGCAGGATTGGCTGACCCAAAAGCGCCTGATGACCGGTCTGGCCGTGCTGTTTTGTCTGTTATGGATTCCGGTACGGCAAACGGCGTTGGCTCCGGCCAGCGTCATTCCTGCCCATCCGACCATACTCAGGGCGGCTATTGACGGCGTCGTCGACCGGTTTTACGTTCAGCCCAATGAGCAGGTGGCCAAAGACCAGCCATTGTTAAGTCTTGAAGAAGAGACCATTAAAAACAAGCTGACCGTCACCCGCAAGGCGTTGGCGGTTGCCGAAGCCGAGTATCGCAAAACCGCGCAGCAGGCGATGTTCGATATGGACAGCAAGGCGCAGGTCAACATTCTTAAAAGCCGAACCGAACAGCAGGAAGCCGAAGTGCGCAGCATGGAGGATTGGCTGGCGCGCATCGACATTAAGGCGCCTCACGCCGGCATAGCGGTGTTTTCCGATGTCAACGACTGGATAGGCAAACCGGTCACCGTCGGCGAACGCATCCTGATGGTCGCCGACCCTGCCGATGTCGAGCTGGAAGTGCAGTTGCCGGTTGCCGATGCGATCAATCTTGAACCGGGCGCCAAGGTGCAGTTTTTCTTGAATATCGATCCGGCCGCGCCGATTTCGGCGGATCTTTATTTTGCGGCTTATCAAGCCGAAGTTACGCCGGATGAGGCTTTGGCTTATCGATTGAAAGCCCGGTTCAAGCAAGGGGAGATGTTGCCGAGAATAGGCCTGAAAGGGACTGCTAAGGTTTTTGGCTCACGGGTTCCGTTTGTTTATTATGTGTTAAGAAGACCTCTGGCGGCCTTGAGACAATGGATGGGAATGTAATTAACCTGCCGCCGCTACGTGAAGAACTGGATCTGTTTCCGGGGCCTTGCGCATTTGACGGCTCCCCCACCTGGACGCTTTACGATCCGGTCAATCAGCATTTCTATCGTATCGGGCAACTTGAAAGCGAGATTCTGGCGCATTGGAACCTGAACTCGCCCGAGGCCATCAGCGAGCAATTATCAAAGCACGGCTTGTTTGCCGTTAGCGTTGACGACATTCAGCATCTATTGCAGTTTCTAGCCGCCCATAATTTGCTTCAGGTCAGAGGAAAAGAGGCTATGCAACGGCTGGTCCTGCAAGCCAAGGCCGCGCATCATCACTGGTTTACCTGGCTGATACACCATTACCTGTTTTTTAAAATTCCGCTGTTCCGCCCGGATCGTTTCCTGGCCCGAACTTATCCGGCGCTACGTTGGCTCTATCAGCCGAGGGTGTTGTATGTGTTGACGGCGCTAGTCATGGTCAATTTGTATTTGCTGGTTGATCGCTGGGACATGTTCAGCCGGACGTTCCTGCATTTTTTTTCGGCTGAAGGCTTTATTTATTACGCCGCCGCGCTGACTTTGACTAAAACCCTGCATGAATTGGGGCATGCCTATACCGCTCATCGTTACGGTTGCCGGGTTTCCGCGATGGGCGTGGCTTTTCTGGTGATGATGCCGGTGTTATATACCGATGCCAGCGAGGCCTGGAAATTGACCTCGCGTCGGCAACGGCTGGCGATCGGTTTTGGCGGTATTGCCGCCGAATTGGGGCTGGCCGTATTGTGCACCACGTTGTGGCATTTCTTGCCCGACGGCCCGTTGCGCAGCAGTGTATTTTTGATGGCGACAACCACCTGGATCATGACCCTGTTCGTCAATCTAAACCCATTGATGCGCTTTGACGGTTATTTCCTGTTGTCCGATTATTGGGGGATTGAGAACCTGCAAAACAGGGCATTCGCGCTGGGGCGTTGGCAGCTGCGGCGGATATTGTTCGGTTTTGCCGATGAGGTGCCGGAGCGCTTCCCGCCGCATACTCAGCGGTTACTGTTGATTTATGCCTGGAGTACCTGGATTTACCGTTTTTTCCTGTTTCTGGGCATCGCCTTACTGGTGTACCACTTTTTCTTTAAATTACTCGGCCTGTTGTTAATGATGGTCGAAGTTGGCTGGTTTATCATGCTCCCTATCGTCAAAGAACTTAAGCACTGGATCGATCATCGCCAACACATGGAATGGAATCGCAATACGCTGACGACCTTGTCCGCCGTGCTGATCGTCATCGGCATTTTGTTTATTCCGTGGAAGAGCCGCATTGAAGCGCCCGGATTGCTGAAAATAGCCGCCCATACCGAGCTTTTTATGCCGTTGCCAGGCAAGTTGGACCGGATTCTGGTCGCTAAAGGCGAAACCATTAAGGCGGGACAGCCGCTGATTCAGTTCAGTTCTTCCGACCTTGAAGCAAAACTTGAACAAAGCAGAATAAAGATCGAGTCGTTAAAGTGGGAGGTGTCTTTTCACGGGCAGGAAAAAAACCTGAGCAATCGGCATCTGGTGGCATTGACCGAGCTGGAAAGTGCGGTCAGCGAATATGATAGTCTTATGGCTGAACAGAAGCGCCTGACCATTCAGGCGCCTTTTGACGGCGAAATTATCGACGTTAACGATCAGTTGAATGTCGGGGAATGGATAGCCAAGGACGAACCGCTGATAACCGTGGGCAAGTTCGATGTCTACCAGATAGAAGCTTTTCTGGCCGAAGACCATCTGGGGCAGGTTCAGTCCGGCGCTACAGCCGATTTTTACCCCGAGCAATTGGACTGGCCGGGCATAAAGTGCCGGATTGTGCGCATCGATAGCGCCGCCGCATTGCAGCTGCCGCCCATTTTTACCTCCCGTTACAACGGAAGCATTGCCATTCGGGGCAACAAGCAAGATGTATTGGTTCCCGAGACATCGGTTTACCGAGTCTGGCTACAGCCTATGGAAAACGGCGAATCGATCAATCGGGCCATCAAAGGCAATGTGCTGATTGCGGGCAAACCCGAAAGCATTGCTTCATCGTTATGGCGCCAAGTTGCTGCGGTGTTTATTAGAGAGTCCGGGTTTTAGATTTGTATTTGCCCAAAGCATTGATTTAAAGCTTCTCACCACGAAGACACGAAAGAAAAGCCAGAGTAAAAACTTCGTGTCTTCGTGGTGAATTAATTGGTCTGTTTTGCAGGTTATTGATTACATATACGGGCTGTCCGCTTAATAGTGATGTTTATGCATTAACAAATCCTCGGCAACTGCTCGCCGCTTAATAAATCCAGAACCCGGCTGATGCCCATTGCCGTTTGCAGCGTGACTGCGCCTCGAGGATGCGCCGCTTTAACCTCGCCGATTCGGCAGGCCTGCTGGCCCAGCGGATGCCGGTGCAACGCGCTCAGGGCTTGCTCTGTCTGCGCTTTTGGAACAAACAGCGCAAAACAGCCTTCGTTGGCGATATACAGCGGATCGAAGCCCAAAATTTCACAGGCGCTGTTAACGTCTTGATGTACCGGTAACGCCGCTTCGCTGATTTCAATGGCATGGCGCGAGGTGGCAGCCAGTTCTATCAAACAGCTGGCGAGACCGCCGCGCGTTAAATCGCGCATGCAATGAATTTCAATGCCGGTTTGAAGCAAATCCTGAACCAGACCGGACAGGTCGGCGCAGTCGCTGGTTATGCTGCTGTCGAAGTTCATGCCTTCGCGCTCCAGCATAACCGCAATGCCGTGCCGCGCTATGTCGCTGTTGATGATGATGCTGTCGCCCACTTGAATGTTGGCGGGCAACACGTTGACGTTTTCGCCGATCAGGCCGATGCCGGCGGTGTTGATATAAACCCCGTCGCCGCTGCCGTGATCGACTACTTTGGTATCGCCGGTCACGATCAATGCTCCGGCTTGTTGCGCGGCCTGCTGCATGGATTCGACGATGCGTTGCAAGTCCTTGATCGGAAAACCTTCTTCAATAATCAGCGCGCAGCTTAGGTATAACGGCTTTGCGCCGCTCATGGCCAGATCGTTCAAGGTCCCGCATACCGCCATCTTGCCGATGTCGCCGCCGGAAAAAAACAGCGGCTTGACGACGTAAGAGTCGGTGGTAAAGGCCAGCCTGGAGCCGTTGACGTTTAATATAGCGCTATCGTGTTTCTGGTTCAGCAGGGGATTGCTGAATACCGGCTGGATCAGGCTGTCCAGCAATTGCTGCATCAGGCGGCCGCCGCCGCCATGGGCCATGACGATTTGTTCGTATTGCAGGGGCAGGGGACAGTTCAGTTTTATCTCAGGCATGTTGATGGCGACGATAGCGGTAATAAGCGGCGCACGCGCCTTCGGAAGACACCATGGTGGCGCCCAGCGGATGTTCGGGCGTGCAAGTCGTGCCGAACTCGGCGCATTGTGCGGGCTTGAGCAGGCCTTGCAGTACTTCGCCGCTGCGGCAGGCGACAGGTTCTTGGGTGTTAATCGCGGTAACCGCAAAACGCCGTTCGGCGTTCCAGTCGTCGTATTCGGCCTTGAGTGCGAGGCCGCTCAAGGCAATTTCACCGAGGCCGCGCCAGCTTCTGTCGACGACGTCGAACACCTGGCTTATCAGCTGTTGCGCGGGCTGATTGCCTTGCTCTTTGACCACGCGGCTGTATTCGTTTTCAACCTGGCAACGGTTTTCTTCCAGTTGTTTGATGCACAGGTACAGGCCGTGCAGAATATCGACCGGCTCAAAACCGGTGATCACGATAGGGATTTTATAGTGAGCCGACAGCGGCAGATATTCGTGGTAGCCCATAATCGAGCAGACGTGGCCCGCGCCCAAAAAGCCCTGCACCTGATTGTCGGGCGAGTCGAGCAGCGCCTGCATGACCGGCGGTACGCGGACATGGCAAATCAGCAGCGAGAAGTTGTCCAGCTGTTGCTGTTTGGCCTGATAGGCGGCCAGGGCTGTGGTCGGTGCGGTGGTTTCAAAGCCCACGCCAAAAAAGACCACCTGTTTGTCGGGATTGATCTTGGCGATATTTAGCGCATCGATCGGCGAATAGACGATGCGAATGTCCGCGCCCTGCGCTTTCAGGCTGAGCAGGTCGTGGTGCGAGCCGGGGACGCGCAGCATGTCGCCGAAAGAGCAGAAAATCACATTGGGTTGCGCGGCAATCGCCAGCGCCTTGTCGATATAAGCCAGCGGCGTGACGCAAACCGGGCAGCCGGGGCCGTGGATCAGGTTGATTTGCTCAGGTAGTAGCTGATCGATACCGTATTTGATAATGCTGTGGGTCTGCCCGCCGCATACTTCCATGATATTCCACGGTTGCGTAGTGACGGCTTTTATCGCGGCCGCTATTTTTTTTGCAGTTGCCGGGTCACGAAACTCATCCAGGTAGTTCATGCTTGTCATAGCTTAGACTCTAAATCCGCCAAATCATTGAACGCTTCAAGACTGGCCAGAGCCTCGGCTTCATCCAGAACAGACAGCGCGAAACCGGCATGAACGATAACATAATCGTTGATTTTGGCTTCCGGCACGTAGGCCAGGCTGATATCTTTGATGATACCGGAGAAGTTAACGCGCCCGGTGCGCGCCAGGGAATCGGTGTTGTCAGACAGGCTGATAATTTGTCCGGGTACGGCTAGACACATAGGTTATCCAATATATTTTGCGGCATACAGCTGGCCGAGAGCCAGTCCGCCGTCGTTAGGGGGTATGTTTTCATGGCAGTATACCTTAAAGCCCGAACGCGTTAATCGCTTGGCCGCGTTTTCCGTAAGGCAGGCATTTTGAAAACAGCCGCCGCTCAGGACAACTGTTTTTTGCCCGGCCATTAGGGCTATGGCCTGTATGATTTCGGCCAAGGTGTTGTGAAACTTGGCGGCGATTAGCTCAGCCGGGTTATGTTGCATGTCTTCCAAGAGCTGTTCCAGGGTGATTTTCCAGTCGACGATAATGGGCGTTTTGGCCTGGATGCGGAAGTCATAGTGTAGCTCGGATGCGGTTGATGCGGCGCTTTGTTCCAGCGCCATGGCCGCCTGGCCTTCATAGTCATTGATATGGCATAGTCCCAGCAAGCTGGCGATTGCATCGAATAAGCGCCCTGCGCTGGTGGTACGAGGGCAATTAAGCTGACGGTTTAAGGCCGATTGCAATAAGTTTAATTCCTGCGCGGAAAAGGGCAGGTCTTGGCGCTCGAATACGCTGGCGCCAAAGGTTTCGTAGAGGAGGCCCAATGCCGCGCGCCGTGGTTCCTGTATGGCTTTATGCCCGCCGGGCAATGAAAACGGGGCAAAATGGGCGTAGCGTTCAAAGCCCTGCTTGTGAATAATCAGGAATTCGCCGCCCCACAGGGTGTTGTCGGTGCCAAGGCCCGAACCATCCCAGCAGATGCCGAGTACGGGCGGTTCCAGCCCGTGCTCGGCCATGCAGGACAAGGCATGGGCGTAATGATGCTGTACCGGCAGGGTTGGCTGGGGCAGATTGGCGGCGAACCGGCTGCTGGCATAGCCGCCGTGCAGATCGTGCATGATGCGTGTCGGAGTGATTTGGTAGAAGTCCTGCAAGTCCGTCAGCGTGGCCTGGAATTGTTGTTGGGTCGCTTCCACATCAAGATCGCCAAGATGCTGGCTTACGATAATATAGTTTTCATAGCTGATCGCGACTGTGTTTTTTAGCTGGCCGCCCAATGCCAGCGTGTCGGGTATGGCTGTGTTTAAGGTGATCGGCAGTGGGGCGTAGCCTCGGGCTCTGCGCAAGACAGTGATTTTACCGTTGATGAGCCGGACGACGGAATCGTCAAGCGGGCGCAGGATAGGGCGATCATGGGTCAGGAAATAATCGGCAATGCCTGCAAGCCGTGTTAATGCCTGCTGTTCATCGATGCAAATGGGTTCGTTATGGCGGTTGCCGCTGGTTGCGACCAGCATATGCAGCGGTTGTGCGGCGCTGTCTTTGCTCAGTAACAAGTGGTGCAGAGGCGAATAAGGCAGCATGATGCCGAGCAGGTTGCTGCCGGGGGCAACCGCAGATGTAAGGGCGAATGGGCGACTGAAGTCGCCCCCGCAAGCTGTATCCCGGCGATTTAATAGCACAATAGGCGCGGCGGCAGAAGTCAGTGCTTGTTGTTCAAGCGCGTTAATCTTGCAAAGCTGCTGTGCCGTCCCCAAATCGGCCACCATCAAGGCAAAGGGTTTTTGCGGGCGATGTTTACGCAGCCTGAGGCGTTCGACGGCTTGCTGATTGCTTGCATCAACCAGCAATTGATAGCCGCCTATGCCTTTAATGGCGACGATTTTGCCGTTCTGCAACTGCCCGATTGCTTCACGTAATGCATCGTGCTTTTCGGCTAACAGGTTTCCTGACTCATCAAGCAAACTTAGGTTGGGGCCGCAGTTTGGGCAGGCGATGGTTTGGGCGTGGAAGCGCCGGTTGTCGATGGCTTGGTAGTCCTGAGAGCAGGCGGGGCAGGGTTTGAATGCCGCCATTCCGGTTCGGCTACGGTCGTACGGTTGTCGGGTCATAAGGCTGTAGCGCGGCCCGCAATGGCAACAGCTGGTGAACGGGTAGCGATAATAGCGGCTGGCGGGGTCGAAAATATCGCGGACGCAATCAGGGCACACGGCGATGTCGGGCAGCACAAAGGCGGATTGCTTGTCGTCAGTCTTGCTGGCTTTAATTTGGAAATCGTCAAAGCCTGCCAGCGGCAGCGTGGTTATAGATAAAGAGTCGATTTTTGCAAAGGGCGGCAATTGATTATGCAGATTGTCAAGAAAGTCTTGCTGGTGTTCGGACAGGCCTTCAATGTCAATAGTTATACCGCTGCCGGTATTGGCAACCCAACCTTTTTGCCGATGTTGCCGGGCAAGGCGAACAATGAACGGGCGAAAGCCAAGTCCCTGAACGAAACCTTTGATATTGATTTTCAAATGCGCTTTGTTAATATTGAAGCCTTTTGTCAAGGGGATAAACGGTGTTTTTAACTGTCACTTAAATAGTAGACGGTATATAATCTCATGCTTTTATTCAATCATTTACTAAATTCATACCGGAAAAAAACATGCTGGGTAAGTTGGTTAGATTTGTTATAGGTAGCCGTAATGACAGGCTGATAAAGAAGAAAAGAGCATTGGTTAAAAAGATCAATACGCTCGCTTCTGAATACGAAAAATTATCTGATGATGCGTTAAAAGCAAAAACACAGGAATTTCGTGATCGCTTGGCGCAAGGTGAAAAACTGGACAATCTGCTTCCAGAAGCGTTTGCGACAGTCAGGGAAGCGTCGACTAGAGTCTTCGGTATGCGCCATTTTGATGTGCAATTGATCGGCGGCATGATCCTCCATGACGGCAAAATTGCCGAAATGAAAACCGGTGAGGGCAAGACCCTGATGGCGACCTTGGCGGCCTATTTGAATGCTTTGCCGGGACGCGGCGTGCATGTTGTGACGGTGAATGACTATCTGGCCAAGCGCGACTCCGAATGGATGGGGCGGCTTTACGGCTTTTTAGGCCTGACTACCGGCGTGATTATCAGCCAGATGGACAGCGACGAACGGCGCAAGGCTTATGCGTCAGACATTACTTACGGCACCAACAACGAATTCGGCTTTGATTATCTGCGCGACAATATGGCTTTTAGCCTGGAGCAAAAAGTCCAGCGCGATTTAAGCTTTGCTATTGTCGATGAGGTGGATTCGATCCTTATCGATGAGGCGAGAACGCCGCTGATTATCTCCGGGCCTACCGAAGAAAGCACCGAGATCTATGTCAAAGTTAATAAGATCATCCCGTTCCTGAGCAAACAGGAAAAAGAAGGCGAACCGGGCGATTACACAGTCGATGAAAAAGTACGCCAGTTATACCTGACTGAAGCGGGCCACGAACATGTTGAGCATTTAATGGTCGAACATGGCTTGATGGAAGAAGGTAGCAGTCTGTATGACGCGACCAACATCCGCCTGATGCATTACCTGAGCGCTTCATTGCGGGGTCACGTTTTATTCAAAAAAGACGTCGATTATATCGTCGCCAATAATGAAGTGATTATCGTCGATGAGTTTACCGGACGCGTGATGCCGGGACGCCGCTGGTCGGAAGGCTTGCATCAGGCGATTGAAGCGAAAGAGAATGTCGCCATTCAAAATGAAAACCAGACACTGGCCTCGATTACATTCCAGAATTATTTCCGCTTGTACGAAAAACTGTCCGGTATGACCGGTACTGCGGATACCGAAGCGTTCGAATTGAACAAGATTTACGGCCTTGAAGTTGTAGTCATTCCTACACATCGCCCTATGGTTCGAAGGGACTTAGGGGATGTCGTGTTCCTGACCGCCGACGAGAAATACGTCGCTGTTGCTGACGATATTAAAGAATGCGTGAGTCGTGGGCAACCGGTGTTGGTGGGAACCACGTCGATTGAAAACTCCGAGCGGCTGTCCGCATTGTTGCAAAAACAGGGCATTAAACACGAAGTGCTTAATGCCAAACAACACGAGCGCGAAGCCCATATCATTGAACAGGCCGGTATGCCGGGAGCCGTTACTATCGCGACCAACATGGCTGGACGGGGTACCGATATTGTGCTCGGCGGTAATCTGGAAGCGGAACTGGCGGCGCTGGGCGAAGATGCCGGCGAAGCCGAAAAGGATCGTGTTCGTGGCGTTTGGCTGGACAGACATGAGCAGGTTATTGCCACCGGCGGCTTGCATGTCATCGGTTCCGAGCGCCATGAATCGCGTCGTATCGACAACCAGTTAAGAGGCCGTTCGGGTCGTCAGGGCGATCCCGGATCAACCCGTTTCTATCTGTCGCTGCAAGACGATCTGATGCGTATTTTTGCGTCGGATCGTGTAGCGGGCTTGATGCAGAAATTGGGTATGGGCAATGGTGAAGCCATTGAGCATCCTTGGGTAACCCGCTCTATCGAAAGCGCTCAACGCAAGGTTGAAGGCCGCAATTTCGATGTGCGTAAAGAAATCTTGGCTTATGATGATGTTGCCAATGACCAACGTAAGGTGGTCTATGCGCAGCGCAATGAGCTGATGGCGGCTGAGGAAATATCCGACATTATTACTGCGATACGTGAAGACGTGGTCAATAATGTGATTACTCAGTATATCCCGCCCAGAACCATGGTCGAGCAGTGGGACATCAAGGGGCTGGAAGAACATTTACATCAGGAATTTAACGTTGAAATTCCTGTGCGTAAAATGCTGGATGAAGATCACTCGTTGCAGGAAGAATCATTACGTAAACGTATTATTGCGATTCTGGAACAAAACCATAAAGACAAAGAACAGCAAATGTCTAAGGATGTGTTACGGCATTTTGAAAAATCAGTGATGCTGCAAGTACTGGATAACAGCTGGAAAGAGCATCTGGCGGCGATGGATTATTTGCGTCAGGGTATTCATTTTAGAGGTTATGCGCAAAAAGACCCCAAACAGGAATACAAGCGCGAAGCGTTTGAAATGTTTACTAACCTGCTTGAACATATCAAGTATGAAGTGATAGGGATTCTGTTTAAAGTCCAGGTTAGAAAGGAAGAAGACGTTCATGCGCTTGATGAGCAAATGCAAGCACCCAGGGAAATGCATTTTGAGCACGCACAGGCCCCGGCTTTGGATGCTTATGAAGAGTCTCTGCAAGCTGCCCCTGAGCAGGAAGAAGCGGTTGCGGCTGCGGAACAGCCATTTGTCAGAGAAGGCAGTAAAGTGGGTCGCAATGATCCGTGTCCTTGCGGTTCAGGCAAGAAGTTTAAGCAGTGTCACGGTCAATTAAGCTGATTTGATGGGTAGGAGCGGGTTTCTAAACCCGCTCCGCATATCCTATCAAAACAGGTCTTCAGTCAATTTTTCATCGGGCTGATTAGAGCCGGCTATAGAGCCACCAGGTGCAAAACTGGTTGGTACATGTTCCGATTGAAAGTACTCCCATATCCCTCCTTTATCTGCGGCGGCTGCTAACAAGCCGGTTTCAGGTCTTATGAACGCTTTGACGATACCTTCCGGCATTTCAAGCGAGGTTTCCGGGGTGTCTTTTAAGGCTATTCGCATAAACTCTACCCACATCGGCAACGCAGCTACGCCGCCGGTTTCAAGATTTCCCAGGGGCGAAAAGTCATCAAATCCGATCCATGCGGTCGCAACATTGGTTTGCGTATAGCCATTGAACCAGGCATCTCTCTGTTCATTGGTGGTTCCTGTTTTTCCGGCAAGATCTTGTCTGCCTAATACTTTTGCGCCTGTTGCCGTGCCATGTTGAACGACATCTCTTAATAGCGAATTCATCAGGAAACAAATTTGCGGCGTAATAATCCTCGGGGCGTAGTTGCGGTTTAATTCCTGGCTACTGTCGCAGGCAGGACAGGCTGTTTTAGGCTTGGCTTGGTAAATAATTTCGCCTTCGTTGGATTCAATACGTTCAATAAAATAAGGTTTGACCAAGAAGCCGCCGTTGGCAAATGTGGCGTAAACCCGTGCCATTTGCAGTGGAGATGCATAACCGCTACCCAATGCCAAAGAGAGGGTCTTGGGTATTTGATCTTCAATAAAACCAAAGCGCAATGCCGTCTCGACCGCTTTTTCAATACCCATTTCCTTCAATAAGCGAATGGAAATAATGTTTCTTGAATGAGTGATAGCCGCTCTGATGCTGGTCGGGCCGTAGAATTTCTTGCTGTAATTCTCCGGCCGCCACTCATTTTCCTGGCCCGGATTGTCGATGACGATGGGCGCATCATTAATCAGGCTGGCGGGGGTATAACCTTGTTCCAGGGCGGTGGTATAAATGATGGGCTTAAAGCCTGACCCCGGCTGTCTTTTTGATTGGGTCGCGCGATTGTATTTGTTGCGGTAAAAATCGAAGCCGCCGGTTAACGCTAAAATGGCGCCATTAGCAGGGTTTAGAGAAACGAATGCCCCCTCTGCCTCGGGCACTTGCGTTAAAGCCCAAGTATTATTAGGCAGTTGACGAACGCGGATAATATCGCCGGTTTTTAATAGGGTTCCGATAGGACTGCCGGCCCATTTAATGTTTTCCCACGGTATTTCTATGACAGTGCGGTCTTGAAGGCTGGCCGTTGCGAGATTATTTTTTAACTGTAGAACCGTGGCAGGCAGCGTATCGCCGATGACCGGGAGTTCGTCTACAGAACGTGGACGAGGAGCGTGAGCAGGAGCGGAAGCTTCACTGGCTTTGTTAATGCGTAAGTGGCGATAGCCGTGGCGTTGATCATAGGCATGCAAGGCACTGGCAAGCGCCTCATTTGCGGTAGTTTGCAGCGCACCGTTTATTGTTGTGTAGACCTTAAATCCAGATGTGTAGGCTTGCTCGCCGTAGAGCTCGAAAATTTTTTGCCTCACCATTTCGGCTAAATAAAGCGCTGAAATCTCAGGTGTGACCGATTGCAGCTTTGCGGTAGAGGGTTGCCGGGATGCATTCTCATATTCCTGCTGAGTAATATGGTTAAGCTCAAGCATGCGATGCAAGACATAGTTGCGCCTTTCAATCGCCCGTAGCTCATTAGTAATGGGATTATATATAGACGGCGCTTTAGGTAAACCGGCAATCATGGCGTGTTCGGCCAGGCTCAGCTCGGTTAAGGATTTGCCGTAATAGACTTGAGCGGCGGCGGCAATGCCATAGGCTCTGTGGCCCATGAAAATCTGGTTTAAGTAGAGTTCCAGTATTTTATTTTTCGGGTACTCGTGCTCTATTTTTAACGCCAGCATTATTTCTTTTAACTTACGGGTGTAAGTCTTTTCGCTACTAAGCAGGAAGTTGCGGGTAACCTGCATGGTGATAGTGCTGCCGCCCTGTTTTTTCTTGCCGGTTAAGGCAAGTTGCAGTCCTGCCCGAAGCAGACCTTTAAAGTCGACGCCGGGATGCTCATAAAAACTGTCATCTTCTGCGGCAATGAACGCATTAATGAGTTGTTGCGGGACATCTTCTATATTAACCGGCGTGCGTTTCTTTTCGCCAAATTGAGCAATCAGCTGATTATCTCTGCTGTAAATACTTAAAGGCGTCTGGTACTGGACATTATGCAGGGCCTTAACATCCGGCAGGTCGGCGGAGAGCTTGTTGTATAAAAAATAGCCCGAAATTGCCGAGCCCAAAGTTATGGTCATAAAAAAAATAGCAAACCATTTTAGGATTTGTCCGCTTAATGTTTTTTTTGCCACAAGTGATCCTGGGAAGCTGCGCAATAAATAAAAGCCTAAGCTTTAAAAGAATATAAAGATACGTTTTTGTTAAATGTCGACTGAAACTTTTCTGCTGAAGATAAAAACAACTGGCTGAGCAAATAAATTGAACATTTTAAGCATCAAAATAAAAAAGGCTACTATACTTTTGCGAGTAAATAAGTTTTGGATTGTAAATTATAGCTGACGACTGCAAAGGCGGATTTTTGCTCCTCGGTAATTGATCGATCGCATTATTCATCAAGTTTTTCAAGGGTTAATTCATGAGTTGGTTTAGTCAGAAACAGAGTGCGGTGCTTGGTATTGACATCAGTACGGCAGCTATAAAGTTACTCGAATTGAGCAAGGTTGGCGCTCGTTACCGGGTTGAGAGCTATGCCGTAGCACCTTTGCCGCAAGATGCTGTTATTGACAAAAACATAGCCAACATTGAAGTGATAGCTGATGCCATAAAAACAGCTTTAAAACAATCCGGTTCAAAGTTAAAGCAAGCATCTGTCGCTGTTGCAGGCTCTTCAGTGATGACCAAGGTTATACCCATGTCTGCTTCACTGAGCGATGATGAAATGGAAGAACAGATTATGGTTGAAGCTGACCAGTATGTGCCTTATTCGCTTGACGAGGTCAATTTCGATTTTGAGGTGCAGGGCGAAAATGAAAATAACCCTGAAATGGTCAATGTGCTGCTCGCGGCATCGAGAAAGGAAATTATTGAGGATCGTGTGGAAGTGTTGGCGAAGGCGGGCTTAAAGGCCAAAATTGTCGATGTAGAAGCTTTTGCAATGGAAAATGCTTTCACCTTGCTGATTGACCAATTGCCGGATGCGATAGAAGGTCAAGCAGTCGCCATTGTGGACATTGGGGCAACCATGACCTCCTTAAATGTTCTTTATAATTCCCGTACCGTATACACAAGAGAACAAGGCTTTGGCGGTAAGCAGTTGACCGAAGAAATTCAGCGCCGCTACGGATTGACGTATGAGGAGGCCGGCTTGGCAAAGAAGTTGGGCGGCCTTCCGGACAATTATGCCGTTGATGTGCTTGAGCCGTTTAAACGGGCGATGGTCCAGCAAATTCAGCGGTCGATACAGTTTTTTGCTTCATCGAGCGCGAACAGGCGCATCGATTGCCTTATTCTGGCGGGTGGATGCGCATCAATACCCGGTATCGACAAATTGGTTCAACAAGGTGTAGGGGTGCCTACTGTTATAGCGAACCCATTTATCAACATGGCTTTATCCAGCAGAGTGAAGCCTCAGTCATTAAGCAATGATGCTTCCGCAATGATGATTGCATGCGGGTTGGCATTGAGGAGCTTTGACTAATGGCAAAAATCAATTTATTACCTTGGCGTGAAGAGCTGCGGGCGCAGAAAAAACAGGACTTTATCAATGCTATTGGCGTGTCTGTTCTGGTTACAGCGGTTATTTTTGCCGGGGTTCATATGTATATAGAAGGACTTAAAGCATATCAGGAACAAAGAAATAAAATAATGCAGGACGAAATAACGCTGCTGGATAAGAAAATTGAACAAATTAAATCGATTGAGGAGCAGAAAAGTAAGTTGCTTACCAAAATAGAATTGATCCAGAAGTTGCAGGAAAGTCGTCCTGAGATTGTGCATTTGTTTGATGAGCTTCCCAGGGTTACACCTGACGGGGTATTCCTGGCTACCTTCAATCAGAAGGGCGCAGAGCTGACTTTTCACGGCAAATCCCAATCCAATGCGCGCGTTTCAGCTTTCATGAGGGCGATTGAGGCCTCAGCTTGGTTAAAAGTTCCAACGCTTGACGTGATTCAGTCGACAACCAAAGTTAGCCCTGAGCAGTTAAGTGATTTTACTTTGCATGCCAAGCAAGGTAATCAAAATGCGCAAGTTGCGGCTGGAGGAAAATAATGAATCTTTCAGAAATTAATTGGGATCCTAATGAGGCAGGGACTTGGCCATTGCCTATTAAAGTGGCAACGATCGTAGCAATTTGCGGCCTGGTTTTTGGCGCGGGTGTTTACTACGACACGCTTGATCAGTTGGCGGCGCTTGATACTTCTGAGAAGAAAGAGCTGGAATTGAAGCAATCATTTGAGACCAAACAAAAAAAATCGATCAATCTTCCTGACTATCAGCAGCAATTGGCGCAAATTGAGACGCAACTGGAGGATATGATTCGCCAGATGCCTACAAAAGAAGAAGTTGCAAGCTTATTAATTGATATTTCTCAGACAGGGCTGGCCAGCGGTTTGGAGTTCAGGTTATTCAAACCCGGCGCTCCAATACGTAAAGACTTCTACTTTGAGCTGCCAATCAATATTGAGGTGATTGGCAAATATGAGGAGCTGGGTTTGTTTGTCAGTGGTTTAGCCTCATTGCCTCGAATTGTTACCGTACATGACGTAAATATTATCCCGGAAAGTAAGGATGCTAAAGAAAGGAAAATGAGAATGAATGCCACTGTAAAGACTTATAACGAAGGGGTTAAAGAAGAAACGACAGCGGTTAAAACAAAAAGAGGGAAAAAGTAATGGAATACAACAAGTTGTTGTCATCTCGGCGGCTGCTCCCTGAGTCACTCTACCTTCCCTGTTCTTGGTGGCATGCCAAGAAAGTGGTTTCCCCGGTCTTGAGAACGCGCGCGCCCCAAACAGCGATGCAGATTAGCTGCCTGGCTTTTGCAGTGTTCCTGACCGGGTGCGGCAATGATGATTTCTCAGATTTAAACCGCTACATCTCGGAAGTTAAAGCCAGGCCTAAGGAACCGATTAAACCCTTGCCTGAAATCAAGGTGATTGAGCCGTTTATGTTTAAACCGGAAGGCCTGCGTGATCCGTTTAAGCCGCTGGAACAGCCGGAACAGGCTGAGGGCGCTGATGTTTCAGCGGGCAGCGGTATAAAGCCCGATACCACCCGGCGTAAAGAGGAGTTGGAAGCATTTCCTTTGGATGGCTTGAGAATGGTTGGTACTGTAGATATGAAGTCGAGTTTGTGGGGCTTAATAAAGGCGAGCGACGGCACAGTTTATCGCGTCAAGGTTGGAAACTATATGGGCAAAAATTACGGAAAAATTATACGGATAGTCAGCGACAAAATTGAATTGATGGAAATAGTCCCTGATAAGCCGGGAACGTGGCATGAACAACCCGCTTCAATAGCATTGACAGAGTGATTCTAAGGATAAAAAATGAATAATAAAAAAGGCAATGCCGTAGTAAACACACTCAGGGCACAAGATAAAGCGTGGCGACTATTATGGACGCACATTGGGTTGGGATTATTTTTATTTATCTTTCAAGCTGCATCTGTTAGAGCCGGCGAGCTGGCGTTATCGGGCATAGACTTCGCGACGCAGCCAGACGACAAGCTGCAAATTGAAATGACAATGACGGGGCCCGCTATTACCCCGCAAGTATTTAAGACGGATAACCCCGCGCGGATTGCCTTGGACTTTTCGGGTGTAAAAAGCGCGCTGCCAAAAAAAATGTACCCGGTAAATCAAGGAGCGGCGAGCAGTGTTTATGTGGTTGAAGCCGCCGGCAGAGTTCGTGTCGTTGTTAACCTGATGGAGTCAATACCATTTGAAACCAAGCTGGTTGGCAACAAGGTGCTGTTGACCCTGAGCCATGCAAAAGCAGTAACGTCTGCTGCAAAGCCTGTTGCCGGAAAGTCAGCGGCAACTCCAACTATCCCTGCAACCTCTGCTCCAACTAAGTCAGTTAATTCAGTGGTTGCAGCCTTAATACCCGCGCAAGATATTAGCGGATTCGACTTTAAACGTGGCGACAAAGGTGAAGGGCGAATACTGATTTCTTTGGCTAACCCTAATACCATTGTCAATTCCAAAAAACTAAACGGGAAAGTTGTCATAAGCTTTTTAAATACCCGACTGCCTTACAGCCTGGCTAAACGGTTGGATGTTTCCGAGTTTGCAACGCCTGTTAAATTTATTGATACGGTCTCATCCGGCCAGCAAACCACAATTACCGTGGCCATGCAAAATGAGCTTTATGACTATTCCGTTTTTCAAGCGGACGGGATGTTGACTGTTGAGTTTCGTCCGTTAAGCAATGAAGAGAAAGATGCGCTGGACAGAGCGCGTACCAAATATACTGGCGACAGGTTGTCTTTAAATTTTCAGGAAATTGAAATACGTAGCGTTATTGCAATCCTGGCTGAGTTTACCGGACAGAATGTAGTGGCAGGTGACGATGTAACTGGCACGATTACTCTAAAGCTGGATGATGTGCCTTGGGATGAAGCTTTGGACTTTATTATGATGACCAAGGACCTGGGCAAGTATGAGACCGGCAATGTCACACTGATTTCACCGTTGGACAAAATCAAAGACTACAAGAAAAAACAACAGGAAACAGAAAAAGTCGTTGAGCAATTAGATCCGTTGGTGACTGAATATATCAAAATCAATTATGCCAAGGCCGAAAACTTTAGAAATTTATTAAACGGCCAAGATACCGGCACTTTTGGTGCTTGCGGAGTGACTGGAGCTGCTGCCGGCTCATCGACTTCAACCGGAAGCATATCATCGGCCTCCACTGGAGGTTCTTTGACGGATGGGCAAGCAAGCCAAGGGGTGGGAGCAAAAGGCTCAGAGGTAAATAATGACAAGTTCGGCTTGCTTTCGCTTCGTGGATCGGCCGTTGTCGATGCCAGAACCAATACTTTGATTGTGCGGGAAACGGCAAAGCGGCTGGAGGATATAAAGAAACTGATACGTAAGCTTGACGTTCCTGTCCGGCAGGTAATGATTGAAGCGCGCGTTGTTATTGCCGATGACAGTTTTACTGAAAATTTAGGTGTCAAGTTTGGGGCGGCAAAAGCAGGATTTCTTAGCTCTAATAAGGCCTTTGCAATTGGCGGCAGCGGGACTAGAAGTGATATGACCACGGCAGGTCAGGAGCTAACAGTAAATGATTCGCTGGTTGATTTGGGAGTGACAGCATTGTCCGCAACCCCGCCGGGTGCTCTAGGTATGACGCTCGCCAGAGGCGCGGATTATGTGTTGAATCTTGAACTTCAGGCATTACAAATTGAAGGAAGAGGTGAAATAGTATCCAACCCAAGAGTGATGACTATGGACCGCTGCATGGCGGTGATGATGCAAGGTGTGCAAATTCCGGTTACAACGCAAGGAAGCGCAAACACACCGGCAACAACGACTTATATTGATGCAGTCCTTAAGTTAAATGCAACGCCGCAGATTACTCCCAGCGGATCGGTTATCATGAATCTATTGATTACGAAGGACAATGCGAATGATACCAGTAACCCGGTATCAGGCAATCCTGGTATCGATAAAAGGGAGATTAAAACTTCGGTACTTGTTGAGGATGGTGAGACCGTAGTTTTGGGAGGGGTTTATGAAGGCACCGAATCAATAGGCAAAAATAAGATCCCGTTTTTTGCCGATATACCGGGTATCGGGTTTTTATTTACCAATTCAACGGAAAATAAAACGAAGAAAGAATTGCTGATTTTTGTTACCCCAAAAATCATGAAAGATAATATAGCGAGTGATTGATTGCTTCTACTTGGAGCGAAAAGGGGGCATAATGCCCCCTTTTTTAATGGTTTAACCCGCAGGAAGGCAGGTCATGGCGCGATCAGAGAATATATATTTAGTTGGCCTCATGGGTGCAGGAAAAACTACGATAGGACGGCAGTTAGCTAGAGCGCTGAAACTGCCTTTCTATGACAGCGACAAAGCAATTGAAGAAAGAACCGGCGTAGATATTCCAACCATATTCGAGTTTGAGGGAGAAGAGGGCTTTAGGGATAGGGAGCAGAAGATGATTCAGCAATTGACGCAAATGGAGGGGATTGTACTGGCTACCGGCGGCGGCGCGGTTTTGCGTGAAGAGAATCGCAGGTTATTGAAAGAAAATGGCTTTATAGTCTATCTGCAATGCTCGGTAGAAAGAATCCTGGAACGGACGCGCCGAGACACGCAACGTCCCCTGCTGAAGACCGATAATCCCAGGGATCGGATAGAAAGTTTGTTCGCACAGCGCGAGCCGCTGTATTTGTCGTGCGCGGACTTTAAAATTGATACAGGTATCATGCAGAGCAAAGAAGTTGTCAGTCACATTTTAGAAGAATACAACTCCGTTAATCGTTAATAAACAAAATATCGGCAATTGTCCCTGTATTGCTCTACCTCTCGCGTTAATGAAATCGTATAGGTCGGGTTAGAATAGTGCAATCCGACACAAAGCGGTAAATATCAGGTTACGTCACGCTAACCCAATCTACAAACGTTAATAAACATGAAACAATTACTGGTTGAATTGGGTGACCGCAGTTACCCGATCTATATCGGCTCCGGTTTGTTGAGCCAGTCTGAGCTTTTTATAAGGCATATAAAGTCCAAGCAGGTTGTTGTGGTTACCAATGAAACCATTGCTCCCCTGTATTTAAACGCAGTTCTAAATAATTTGCAGGGCTATACTGTCGAAACAGTGATTTTGCCCGATGGTGAGCAATTCAAGACTTTAGATTTTGTAACTCAGATTTTTGATAAACTGCTGGCCAGCAAGTTTAGCCGTAATGCCACCCTCATTGCTTTAGGCGGCGGCGTTATCGGCGATATGGGCGGTTTCGCTGCCGCCTGTTATCAGCGAGGCATTTCTTTTTTGCAGATACCCACCACATTGCTGGCACAAGTCGATTCTTCGGTAGGAGGCAAAACCGGAGTTAACCATCCGTTAGGCAAAAACATGATCGGCGCTTTTTATCAGCCGCAATGCGTTATTGCCGATGCCGATGTTTTGGATACATTGGATGACCGTCAATTATCTGCCGGTCTGGCCGAAGTGATTAAATACGGCCTGATCAGGGATGCCGAATTCTTTGAGTGGCTGGAAAACAATATCGAGGCATTACTGGCTCGAGATAAACAGGCATTGGCCTATGCCATTGAACAGTCGTGCATCAATAAAGCCGAAATTGTCGCCGAGGATGAAACCGAAGTCGGAGTCAGGGCGACGTTAAACTTGGGCCATACTTTTGGGCATGCCATAGAAACCGGCGCCGGTTACGGTAAATATCTGCATGGCGAAGCCGTTGCGATAGGTACCTGTCAAGCCGCCGATCTTTCCAAAAGAAAAGGCTGGCTAAGTGAGGAAGATATCGCAAGAATTATTGCGCTATTTAAAAAAGCCAGACTGCCCGTACTTCCACCGGAACAAATTGATGCAGACCGATATCTGGAATTAATGGCGGTGGACAAAAAGAATGTAGACGGCCAAATCAGACTGATTCTGTTAGAAAAAATCGGCAGGGCAACATTGCCTGTAGACGTAGACCAACACTTACTGGAGATGACACTTAAAACCTATGGTAGATGATGATACTTTTACTTATCATGTGAAACAGCAGTCGGCTGATCAGATAAATAGGCCCGCTCAGTCATTGATAACAAAGGAACGAACACAGAAGCTTGATTTATTAATTCATCTGCTTTCAAATCTGACCCAGGCCCTTGTTGTCTGCGGCCCGGAAGGCATCGGTAAAACGACCCTGCTTAAAATTCTGCAAGAGCGCAAGACTGAATCATGGCGGTACTGTCTTATACAAGGCAATGCCACCGTAAGTTTTGAAGCGGTTCAGGAGCAGCTGTTTAGAGCTCAGTCTGTTCAGTCGTCATCAACGGCTGCGGGACGGTCTGCAAGTCAATATAAACAAGTTGTATTAATTATTGATAATGCCGGTGCATTGGTTCCCGGCCTGACCGCGGCAATCATCCAATACGCAGCGGCAAGTCCCGCTTTAAGGGTGGTTTTTGCTTTAACTCATGATGAATTGCAAGTGAAGCGGGTATCGGATCGAGCGATCGATGATTGCCATATCGTTGAAATTCCTTCCTTGTCGGAAAAGCAATGCGGCGATTTTTTACAGCACTTGTCAACGAAGCCTTATGCAAACGTGTCGTTTAAAGCCATCGACGACAACATGGTGACGCATATCTACCGTGAGACGCACGGAATTCCGGGAAGGATTATCGCCGAGATATCCGGTCTATCTTCCGGTGCTAAGCAAGGCGGAAAATTGAAATGGCTACTTGTGCTTGCTGTTGCTACGGCAATTGCTATAGCGGTAGGCGCTCAGTGGCTAATGTCATCGGCCATTGCTCCTGCATCGCCTAAAGCGCCTACTGCTGGTGCTCCACCTCCTGATCTGACTTCCATGGATGGAGGAAATGCCGCGAGGCTGCCGGGAGCCGTCGTGGCCATGCCGTCGTCAAAAGACAATGCTAAAGAAGCAATGGCGCCTGCTACTGTCGAGCAGAAAGTGAACAGTACTGAAGTGGCCCCGCCACAGCCGGAATCTCAGATAGTGCTCCCGCTGCCGCCTGCTCAGCAGCCGGCAAATGGCGCGAAAGGTGCGTTAGAGCCTTCGGTCGAAGTCAATGTAAACAGGGAGGGTCGACAGGCTGTCACTCCCGCGGCAAAGCCCGAGGCAGCCAGCATGGCTGCTGAGAAGCGGTTAGCAAGTGATGCGTCTCATCCCTCGGCAATTGCCCCGGTGTTCGTGCAATCGCCGGCAGATCCTATGCCGCTTGGGGGTGGGCAGGATAAACCCAAGCAGCCGGAGTTAACTAAAACGGTTAATAGTGTTGAGCCGCCTGCCGCTCAGAATTTGGAAGTTAAAGGCCAATCCGTGCCGGCAGCTACAGTTGAAGTAGACCGGAAGCCGGACAAGAAGCAATCTGACGGTGCGCAGCAGAAAACGGCTGACCGGCTTCGGGCTTCGCAAGAAAAATTAAAACAAGCGGAATTGAAGACACCCCTTAATAGTGTAGAGCCGTTTACACCCAACCAGGTACCGCAAAATCCCGTAAAAGTTACAGCAATCCCTGAAGAGCGAACCATAGAAACGGCAACGCTTCAGCAAACGGAGCCGGGCCGCCTCGCTTCCCTACCGATAGCGACGCTTCCGTCATCCCCCGCTGTCGAAGCATCATTGCCACCGTCAGCAGATAATTTCACGTTGCAGCTTATGGTGTTATCGAAGCAGTCATCGGCGGATGACATACTCAAAAAATACCCGGCATTGGGGCCGGATATTAGAGTCATCAGGACGCCAGCGAAAGGCAAAGAGAAGTTTATTTTGGAATATGGCTCATATCCTGATGCCGCATCAGCAAACAAAGCAAAAGAATCCTTGCCCTTTGAATTCCACAAAGCCTTGGTAAGGAAAGCAGGTCGATAACACATAGTTTGTATCAACAGGCTTATATGTTGCCCATGGGCTAAAAACACCCTAATTTTAAACCGGAACAATTAAATTCATGACCGCATTAAAAAACGATACTTTTATTAAAGCGCTGTTAAAACAACCTGTGGAGTACACACCGATCTGGATGATGCGCCAAGCGGGGCGTTATTTGCCGGAATATCGCAAAGTCAGGGAGCAGGCCGGGAGTTTTATGGATCTGTGCACCAATCCTGAACTGGCCTGTGAAGTCACCCTGCAGCCGCTACGGCGCTTTGGCTTTGATGCGGCGATCCTGTTTTCGGATATTTTGACCGTGCCCGATGCCATGGGACTAGGGCTTCATTTTACCGAAGGCGAGGGGCCTAAATTCACCCATCCGGTCAGAACGGCGGCGGACGTCAATAAACTGCCGATCCCGGATCCGGAAACAGATTTGCGTTACGTAGTTGATGCGGTCCGGCTAATAAGAAAAAACCTGCAAGGCAGCGTGCCGTTAATCGGTTTTTCCGGTAGTCCCTGGACTCTGGCGACCTATATGGTTGAAGGCGGAAGCAGCAAGAGCTTTCAAAAAGTTAAAAGTATGATGTACGAGCAGCCCAAGCTGATGCATGTCATGCTGGACAAACTGGCGCAGTCGGTCGCGGCCTATTTGAATGCCCAGATTGAAGCGGGCGCTCAGGCGGTCATGTTGTTCGATACCTGGGGCGGCATGTTGGCGACCGAAGATTATATCGAGTTTTCCTTATACTACGCCAAGCAAGTCCGGTCATTGCTTAACACAAACGTAAACGGACAGCAGATTCCCACCATCTTGTTCACTAAAGGCGGCGGGCTCTGGCTGGAAGCCATGGCCGATTCCGGCTATGATGCCTTGGGCCTGGATTGGCAGACCGATATACAACAAGCGCGCGCCAGAGTGGGCCATCAGGTTGCCTTGCAGGGTAATATGGATCCGGTTGCGCTTTATGCAAATCCTTCCGTGATTACCGAAAAAGTAAAAACCATCTTGCATAAATACGGTTCGGGTTCAGGCCATGTGTTCAACCTGGGGCACGGCATTTTGCCCGATATGAACCCTGAGCATGTTAAAGCGATGGTTGATGCCGTGCATGAATACAGCCGGGCTTATCATCAGGCATAAGCATTGAAAATAATCTAATCAACAAAGGGGTTTCGACCATGAAAATACTGAAAACTTTTTTGGCAACCGGATTGCTCGTTGCCAACGTAGGCATTAGTGCAAAAGGCCCGGACAAACCAATCGATATCGTCGTCCACAGAAGCCCAAGCTGTACCTGCTGCGGCAAATGGGTGGAGCATTTGAAAGACAATAATTTCAATGTGGAAGATATCGTTACCGAAAACGTACAGGCTATAAAGGATAAACATGGCGTTACCAGAGAAATGGCGTCCTGTCACACCGCCATCGTCGACGGCTATGTCGTTGAAGGTCATGTGCCTGCAAATGACATTAAAACCTTATTAAAAACCAAGCCTAAAGTTGTCGGTATTACAGTTCCCGGCATGGTCAACGGTAGTCCCGGCATGGAAATGGGCAACAAAAAAGACCCTTATAAAGTGGTGAGTTTCGATCATGAAAACCACACCAAGGTGTTCAACAGCTATGAAGGCACGAGATGATTCATGACGGGCTATCCATGCCCGCCCCTCTTCCGGCGCGTCGCGCGCAAACCCGCTCCAGGCGGATTTGTCTGGCTGGCGACGTAGGCGGCACAAAAACCATCCTGGCGTTGTTTGAAACCGAAGAAAATAATGTTAAGTGTCTAAAAAAAGAACAATTTTCAAGCAGTCATTATCAAACGTTTACTGAGTTATTAACATCATTTTTGACTGGCGCAGAACGCTTACAGATAACAGCCGTTTGCCTCGGAGCGTCCGGCGTTATTGCCAACGGCAGCTGCAAAACAACCAACTTGCCGTGGGCGCTCAGCAGCAAGGAAATCGGCGAGCAGGCCAAGACTCAAAATGTCTGGTTGTTGAATGACCTGGAAGCTACGGCATGGGGCTTGTTGGACTTGCCTGAGCACAATTTTGTCGAACTAAATCCCGACGCACAACGACAGCCAGGCAACATTGCCGTGATTGCCGCCGGAACCGGCTTGGGAGAGGCAATAATGTCCTGGGATGGCGCTGAATATCATATTATTGCCACTGAAGGCGGACATGCCGATTTTGCACCGACTACTGAGCGGGAAATAGAACTGCTCAGGTACATGCTGGAAAAATACCCTGGGCACATTAGCTGCGAGCGGCTGATATCGGGTGAAGGGCTTGTCAACATTTATCAATTTCTCAAACACACCAACTACGCACCAACAAATCCGGAAACCGAGCGGCACATGGCAGAGCGAGACCCAGCCGCAGTCATAGGCGAAGCGGGCGTTGCCGGAAGCGATGTGTTATGTATTGAAGCATTAAAATTGTTTTGCAGGTTATATGGCGCAGAATCAGGAAACTTGGCGTTAAAGTGCCTGCCTTATGGCGGGGTTTATTTGGCCGGAGGCATCGGCGCAAAAATCTTGCCCATGCTGCAACAGGATGAATTTATGCACGGCTTTCTGGCAAAAGGACGGTGCCGGGCCGTGTTGGAAAAAATATCGGTTAAAGTATGCATCAACCCTGAGGTCGCCTTATTGGGCGCGTTAAACTACGCAAAAAGAACGGCTAAGCTAATGCTATGACATCGGAGGGGTATATCTGTTACAGTAAAATTACATGTTAAGATGTAGTCGGAGGGCTATAAGTGTGCTGGCTAACTATCAGTCGATAGCAAAGTTTTAAATGGTCTGACAGTGGTACTCTAAGGTTTGATGGCACTAAAGCCGATGTAGCTCAGTTGGTAGAGCAACTGATTCGTAATCAGTAGGTCACGGGTTCGACTCCCGTCATTGGCTCCATATAAATCAAGTTGTTATCATGTTTTAACTTGGTCTGTAATTTTTTTGAGTTACCAATAAGTTACCACTAGGATTGATTTCGTCTTAATTAAGTCTTTTCAAAGTTACCGGCAATGGCTGCGGTAAGAATCCTAAATTCCCTTACTAAACCCGAATAGCAGCCGCGATTTACGGGCTTAGTCTTGCTTTTTCTTACTGTGTTCCTAGGGTCTGTATCCGTTGTAGCAGCCTTTACCAGCTACCATTATTTCAATCATTTTTGCTGCGCCTCAATATAGACTAAATACTTTTCCTTGAAGACAGGGTCTTTTATATCTTCTGGGGCTTTTTCCATAGTGTAAAGCAGTCCGCACATCTCCTCGTCGGAAACATCACCCTCATGAGTTTCGTACTCAAAATAGGCAGGGTCTTCCGATGGCTTTAACTTTTTGTTATTAGCGCTCTCTCCGTTTGTGGTTCGAAATTGGTTATCAGTTCTGCTAGGCGGATTAATATTCTTCGGGCAAAAAGATAGTTGTCGCAGACCAGTCCCAGAATTTAACTGTATCAAACTGGTTAGCATTAAAAAAGGAGGGCATTCGATGAGCCAAATGATAAAAAAATTTACCTCAAGTTTCACTGGTGATTTTAAAATTAAAATCTAGTGTGTTTGATAAGGAACTATAATTGTCCGCTTTATTCAGTTGTTGCTGTACCTAACTGAGCTCAATTGTCCTAAATCCATTGAGTCCTAATCTCAGCAAACTCATTCTCGGAATTACAAACGTTTTGCCATTCATCTATTACTGGTGGAACGGCTCTTTTTTGTGTAGTGTAATATACAAATAATTCGTAGGCCAAGCTAGCTGCCTCTTGACGAATAGTAAGCCGTTCAAATAAAGTCAACTTATTCGAAAAATCTTCAATTTCTTCCATAGCGGTTTCTTTTAGAATATGTTGTAAGCCCATCAATAGCGATCTCTCAAGCTCCTTACTAAATAAGACAGGATGTTTTTTTATTACCTCTTGGAATACGCGCAAAGCATTAGATAATCCTGTCTTCTTCCGCCAGCGAACAATTTGCCCTAAAACATTCAGAATAAGAGTCAAGTCTGATTCGCTTAGAAGTAGTTTTTCTCTGTCTATGAGCATCCAAATTGATTGGAGACTATCTGTTACAGTGTCTTGTATATCGGAAGCGAGTCCGTTTTCGATTTTGCCAAAAAGCTCAGTTTTCCTTTCCGGAAATAGATGAAGGCAAGCAAACTCTAAACGAAGTGTGGGTAACCCATACTCATGGAACTCACCAATCAAGCGTTGTAATGTTTCTTTTTGAACGGTTTCGGTATTCTGATTAAAATTAGGTCCTATAACTTCTGTACATATATCTATTAATTTTGTAAACCTTGCTCTGAACTCATCAATGATTGAGCCAAATGGCAAGCCTGGTGTTTTTTTCTTCAAATAGTCCTTGTCTGCTTCCCACCACTCAACTAAACGGTTAAAAATTTCTTTAACTTCTTCATCAGTCCAATGAATATATCTATTCGCACCAATTATCTCCCTGTAAATAGGTATCTCTCCGCCAGTGATTCCAATACCTTGTTCAATACTCTTTTTCTGAACGGGAAATTGCTTGCTAAAAATATAATTTTTGAGCAGCGAAGTCGGATCAACGCTTGTAGGATGAGGTAGATTAAGAAAAGCGAATTTATAATAAGAGGTTTCAGACGGAAGACCGAAATCATCTAATTTGCACCAGAGTATATTCGCAAGCTTTTCCTGCTGCTCTTGCTCTAACAACTCCAAATCATATAATTGTACAAGACTAAAGATTGCCCATGTTCTAGCATTAGGGTTATCTGACAATGCTTTATCGAATAAATAATTTATTTTTTCTTCAGGGATGACTGGCTTGCTCTTGTTTCTAATAAATTTTTTGTCTAATTTAAGAAATCGAAATGGATTAATAAACTCACTTTCATCAATGGGGTTTAGATTATCAAGAACAGGAAAATCTAATAAATTTGTTATTAAATCGTAACGTTGATGAACTGAAAATGACCCTAGAAGCCTTTCCATTAAATTTCGAATTCCGTTGTAACTGTGCTTGTAAGGGGACTTATAAATCCCAATTAAAAAATCAATTAGTCTATATTTTGATTTCAATGAACATTTAGTACAGAGTCTGGATAAAACCTCTGGAATTACTTTTGCTAATACAAGGCCGAAATTACTCGAATAAGTGCTCGTTTTCGCCAATAAATCTCCGGCACTTTGCTCAAGAGAGTGCAAGTAACTCTCAATGAGGTTATCAATAAAGCTGGCTGACATTCGAGATAGCGATTCACGATTAAAAATATGCTTGACGACTTTTTGATCACCAATGCGAACCATAATAGCCATGGCCCAGTAAGGTGAATACTTTGAGATACGTAACAATGCACCTTCAGCGCTCTTCTTTGCAAAAGAACTGGTAGATATTTGAAATGGGATTCCCGTATCTTCGCAAAATCTCAGAAAGTTGTATGCAACCAGTGCTTCTTCATCAGTGCTTCTAAAATGATTGATTCGATTAACTCGCCCAATATCAAACTCCTGTACTTCAGTAACAGTACTTTGTTCAATAGGAGGCCTCTCTAGGCAATACTCAAATAGTTTAAGCTCGTTCCACGGATCGCATTTATACTGTTTTAGAGTATTCCAACGCTCAGTAAATTTAGCGCTACTCTCTTGTTCTAACCATTGATGGTTTTTGTATCTTAAGGCATTTTTTATATATTTGAGCAATACCATAACAAAAGCTTCTTGCGAAACTAATGAATAGTTCGACTTTATTGGTTTTAAGTTTAATTTTGACCGAATGTTTTTGAGGGATTGTTCAAGGATTTTTTCCGCTTCCTCTTCTTGTCCGGTTTCAGCGAGGATGCCAGCTCGTTTTGCCTCCCAAAATGGCAATGACTCATTTACAGGCCATTCTGTGAGTTCTTTTCTAATATTTACCAAATCCAATGCAAACAAAGCATACAGAACTCGTTCATAGTGCAAGCTAGCTTTTTGTTCGGCAGAAAAGTATTTAATTAGGGAATTGGCTTTGACGTTTAATTCCTTCCACTTTTCCAGCAACCCTTCTTCGCGATAAAAACGCATCAGCGCAATTAATAACGGCAGACTCATGCTAACGACATCTCTATGTTGTAAATCGCTTTCTGTTAGATGTTCGTATTTGGTAGATCGTGAGTCAGCTAGGTCTGTAGAACTGTTAAACGATAAATATTTCGTCAGTACCGCTTCGAAAAACTCTTGCTCCGAATTAAAAATCGGAACCAAACACTTTTCCAAACGCCAGTGCAGTTCAAAGGCAAATTCGAGATCAAGAGGTGATTCCAGATCATCTTTTAGGGAAATAAAATTTACCCAATACTGCGTGCATATCCAGAGCTGATGCCGGCGATCTTCTGGAAGAATTATCCACTCTGGGTATGATTCTCGCTGCTTTTTCCAAATAGCAATAATTTGAGTTAATTCTGATAGTTTGTCATTTTGGCTGTTTGGATGGATAAATTCCAAAGACTCGGGCCATTCCAGTCGATTGTCTTCTCCTTTTCTTGAGAGTAGATAATCAAAGAATTTTTCTAAGCCTTTATAGTGATCTCTATCAACACCCGAACAGCCTGCCATATCAACCAGAACAATATTGCGTTGTTCTAAAAGCTTCTGTTGCGCATGAGAGAGATTAAGTACGCCAATTAAATAGATTTTAGGAGAATTTTGGCTACCTAAATTGTCGCGAATCCACCCGATCCATTGAAAGAAGTTAGGATCCTCACCAGAAAATCCGATCAGACAAAGTGTATTCTCAAGCAGCGCCTGCTGGACCGTATTAACAAATGGGGCGAAATCTTTGGGATAACGCCTATAATCTTCTTCGGTAATAATGAATGGGCGTTCAGAAGGAAAACTACCATGCAATTTAATAATGCGTGGCTTTTCCGAATAGACCAAATCTTCTTTGTTAACAACTATATCGTATTTCTGCGATGTAACAGAAATACATGCTCTCTCAAGTAATGTATCGTAATTGGTCGTGAAAACATCTTGCCAAGGTAAATCTAACAATTTTACGTGTAATGGAGATGGTTCATAATCGGCATCAGGAATTGCATCGCGAAGAAGTTGATCAAGAACAGGTCGCCCAAAAGCAGCTTGCAATTCATCACCTAGTTTTAAGACGTTGAGATATTTGCTTTTATTGTTGGGTTTGTCGTCGTGAGTTTTCTCATAAAATAGATCACCCAATTGATTCCAGTCTGGAAAACCCAAACAGGACACGCCATTAGGTTTAGCATTCCTGCTAAATCCAGCCCCAACCATTATAGCTGCATGCCCAGACCACAATCGTTCTGCTATTTCATTTAAATATGGACGAATAAATTCAGGAACATTAAAAGGTGTTTTCTCATCCATGCAATTGTCTCTACCGTTTTTTCTGTTTTATTGATATGTATTTTATATTTTAGCGTTTTAACTCTACAAAAATATATTGTTTAAGGGGAATTACATGACAGCATAGATTTCATAATTATTCTTTTGGGATCAGCTGACCGCTTTCTGCTGGTACGCTGCCATTTAGAAATATGCATTGAATGACGCTTTAGGTCGATTTTTGCCTGTCGAATGACTGGCAAAGTTGTACCATAAGTAGTCATTCACTATAGACTGATATAGCTGGGATTGAATGGCTGCTTGTCTCCGGGTATCTGAAATTGATGAAACCACAATTAGATATTCTGCTTTTGTTTTCAGAAGCGTATGGGGATGCGCGAACAAGTGACTTCAATGTCATAGCCAGCATCTTGCAAAAAAACCTTGAGCTTCGTTTCATGCTGCTTCTGATTTGGCCCAGGTTCAACGATGATTTTTCGAATCGGCAGTCGACAGGCACGGTTCACTTCGAGTCCCTCAAAGAGATGAAGGCAAGGAACCTGATGTCCCTTTCGATCGAAGTAGTGAAGCTCTCGCTCGACGACAGTGTTTCCAGCAACTTTATATTCTTGGAGCATTCTTGGGCCATTAAGTACCGTCACTACGCGAACCTCCTTTTCCTCAGCAAAGGCCCAGTGCTTGTAGTGAATACAGCAATCTAGAAAGGGTTCAAGAAGGGGCACAAAAGCTTCTTGTGAATCAAACTGACAGTTCTTTAAAGCTTCGAGGAAAGCTGGAAGAGACTCAATACGTTCGGCCAAAACTTCCTGAGAATCGGACGAGTAACCAACCTCCCCACAACTGAGCCTGCAAGACCAATGCGAATGCTCAAGTTCCATGAGATGTTCCAACTCAATTGTATCAAACACAAGGGCATATCCACCTTCCTGTCCGTAGTAGCGCCACTGGCTGAGCAATCCATGATTTCGGACTTCAGCAAAAGCACCGTCCGGAGTACAAAATGAAGTTACGTAGAACTCAAATAAGCCCTCATTTACGTCATTGAGTCGCAATGACTTATACATTTTCTCGGCTAAATAATTGGCCTGTTTCGAACAATATGCATCTATACCTCCATGGTCAGTTAGCCACAGCTTGGTTTCGCTATTCTTCGAAGCGTTCTCGGTTGCGCGCTGCACTAATTCTGGCATGATGAGGTGGGGAAGTTCCTCAGAAAAGTGCATCAACTCATTAAAATCATTCAGGTGCCGCCAATCCGTGGCTCTAAGGTATTGTGTTTGAAGTATGCTGAACAATCCCTCAGCGCTAGTGTAGTGGAACAGCTCGGGATGAACTTCTGAAAGGCGTGTATATGTCATTGATTTTCAAATTGCAGGGAGGGAACCTATAATGTTAAATCCTTCGCTCGTTGAGTATCATTTTAATATCTATTTGAATTCTGGAAGCAGCTATTCTTTTATGGGGATCGGGGACAACTGAATTTGGTCGAACTCGGCCTTTCGCGAATGGCAAAGTTCGGCCCAGGGTGTGTCAAAACGCACAAACAAAATCTACAGCGACGGAATTTACTCCATTTTCTGGTAAAAAAACGGCTAAATACTACTAATCACACCCACTTCGTAGTGAAATTTAGGTAATAATAGGTTTGTTATCTCCACCATGATTATGGACTTTACGTTTTGACACACCCTGAGCCAAAAGCTGTCGTTCAACAACGAAGTAAGAGTCAAAGCTGCTTGATGGACATGTTAAGGCGCTTTTCCGCCATTCAATCCTCGCAAAATTTTATTTAAATGGGAGTCAACTATGATTTCAAAAATGCCTTTTTTTTCTTCGACGGATAATAACTTGTCTCCTAAATCACCAAATTTTTCTTCTATTTTCTTATCAATCTCTAGTCGATGTGAGCGATCTTGAGAGTATTTGATTAATTTGCCAACTTTTTGCCTGGCTAAAGCGAAGAAGTCATCTAGCTTGCCCTTTTCCCAAGGATGGGTTGTCTCCCAATTCTTCGATTTGAGATAGTCTTTATCAACTGTAATTTTTACTGTATTACCCGTAATAACATCAATCCCATGAGAAAATAGTTGTTCTGACTCACCCTCATACGGCAAGATAACGGCAACGCCAGGTAAATTAAAAAGCTCTACATAAAACAGAGTTAATTTACGCTCGTGATCGGAAAACATTACGATGATATGACTTATTTCGCAGTCTATTGAGAACCAATTTTCAGGGGGAACCCAGTAGAAAGTATCAGGCGGTATCGTTGCTGTATTAGCCAGCATATGTTCATCATCGCTCAATGTAGCATCATTGAAGCCGTTTACGAACTCAACAAGTCTTGGATGCGCATTAAGTCCATTAGAAGCAGAATATAAAGACGCCATTATAAAAGCTGCTGGAAAAAATACGTTTGGTCCAAGGTTTAACCTTTGGCTCAGCATCCCATCAAGAGGCGTCTCTTCAAAATCTAGATTGTTTGAAATTTCGCTAATGTCGGTATCTGGAAATTCCTTCTTAACTTTTCCAAGAAGGGTTTTTGCTTCTTTACGTGTTCTTGCTTTTATTTCATATTTCACTTCGCCCGAATCAGTTTCGGTGCGATTAAATTCCGGTCTTGTTGGTATCAGGTTTTCGCCGTATTTGACTAAATAATCCTTGCCGTCTTCAGCCCTCATTTGCGTAGGCTGAACGTTTCCTCTGTCAGGGACGGCACCAAGCAGAGCCATGAACGGATGTAAGGCTTCTATAAGAGGGGCGTCGAACTTTTCATTAAGAACACCATTAGCTTTATTGGATATAACCCCTTTGGGTTTAATGTTTCCACCTAATGCGCTTGGAATAATATGTGCTTTAGAGTCATTTTCCTGAGTTAACTCTTCATCAGTTAAAATACATTTTTTTACGGTCGTGTTCATTTTCTATAGATCGCCCTAATTAAGCATTTAAATAATTTTCAATATATTTTCCACGTTTCCACTTCTCCACACTAAATTAGCGGTCTACAAAACATTTTTCCCTTCTATATATCAGACATTATGTAAAAGTTGTTGACCGGTAAAACTAACTTGCAGTCACTCTACAGAATATAGTGAACGGCAGCAAAGGGTCTAGGCTGTGTAAAAACGCAAAATTCGAAAAGATGGTGGAGTGAGCTTGCTAAATGTTAAACTAAGTATCAGCCATTGTGGAGTCAACTATAGATAAATTACTCATTTCTTGCTGTTCAGTGGGATAAATCCCAACCCTGATGGGTTCGGTGATGCGTTTTTACACAGCCTCGGTCGTTTGCTGACCTTCACCGCATGAGGCAACCATTGCCCGGGGTGTTTAGGTAATTGCAATTGATTGCAATTACCCGTTAGCCCTCGGAGGCGCGTTTTAAGATATTGGATACTGTTGATGGGTACCACTTACCGCCCCGCCGTGTATTAACGCCCATGCTGTTCAGTCGGTCAGCAATGGCGGGTAAAGTCTCGCCCTTATTTCTAAAGTCCATGATCATGGATAACACCTTGTCAGCAAACTCGGATGCCTTCTGTCTATTAGTGGCTTGTCCTTTAAGTTGGGCAGCTTCTAAATTGGTGCGGTTGCCCAACTGTGCGCCTTGATCCTTTTTAACTTTCAATGCTGCTTTGGTGCGTGTACTGATTAATTCTCTTTCTTTTTCCGATAGGGCAGCATACAAGTGCAACATAAAACTGTCAGCATCCTTACCTAGCTGAGACACGATAAAGGGAACCTTTGATTCCATCAGGCTAGATATAAAGGCCACGTTCCGACCCAGCCGATCTAGTTTAGCCACTATCAGGTAAGCCCCTTCTTTTTTGGCATGAGCTAAAGCCTTAGCAAGCTGTGGCCTTTTTTCCAGTGCGTCAAAGCCTTTGCCGGTTTCTGTTTCTTGGTAGTGATCCAACACTTCGATATTTTCGGTAGTGCAAAAATCGGTAACTGCATCCAATTGAGCTTGTAGACCTAAGCCGCTTTTTCCCTGGTCGGCTGTTGATACTCGTGTGTAAATGATTGCTTTCATTAGCATTACTCCCTTTTGTTAGTATTTTATAAATACTATATGAGGGTTAAGTCCATGTAAATTTATTTACAAATATTAAACGAACTACTTTTACAGATTGTAAGTCTTTGAAGTACAGACATGGATGGGTCCGCAAAAGTGCTCTATATGCCGGGTTAGCTTTTCATCAACATAGGCTCTGCTTAAATGGCTAACTCTTGTTCTCTATAGCTTTTAGCCTTCCCATACCTCTTTATTATTTGTGCCTGAATTTGATCATAACTGACTAAGTGCCTGCTGGAAAAAGCAATGGAGCTGCACGCCTAAGTTACAAGTTCATTTAGGAAAGTCTTGTATTCGTTTTCATGGCGACCATCGAAATTTGGCATGCCGGGTTGAGTAAGAATTCCTTTGGGTGGCACGTAACTATAGATTCTATTTTTTGGCTTTTCGTGCCAGGAAACATTAAACGCAGCAAGCTTCGGAAAAAAACAGATGTCTGAATACCCGGGAATGTTGTCATGAATCCACCATGCCAATGCAGTCCAGTTCCTTGTTTGCTCATAATACGGAATAAATGAGTTTACGACTATGCAAGCTGTGGCTCCCATGCGCTCATCTGAATCTCTTCTATCCCAGATATGCCCAGCATAATTTGACTCGTTACTGGCGCAGTTGTATTGATTCTTGTTCTCCGCGCCTTTAGCATTGACGGCGCAAGACCTGTAGGCAGAACGAATACTGATGCGACCTAATTGGGCTTGTATCGGTTCAAGTACGTTTTCACAAAGTGCCGTTCCTGCTTGTATTGCCAATTCGGGGTCGTCCGGAATATTTGGAATGCCCTCAATTTGTGATATTTCTGAATAGAGAAAGTCTCGCATGAAGAACGACTTGGAAAGCCTAATACGACCAAAATCCTCTAGGGCTTTAACTGATGATGGAATTTTTATTTTTTTTCTCATGAAGTATAACGCCTCAGTAGATACCTGTGGCTTCAATAAAACTAAACATTGTTGAGCTAGGTATTATAAGTAGCCTAGATATTGGTTTAGCGGGTCTGTGCTCTAATGTTTTTTAATCCTCCGTGTAGGTCTCCAGGTATTTTGCATAAGCGGCTTTTGCTTGAGGGTCTTTTATAAAGTTAACTGTTATCCCTGCCATAGCCCACAATTCATAGTCTTCCTCGGCATCAGTAGATGATTCTTCGTTGGGTGCCCAGTCAAATAACGTTTGATCCTCTGATGGTTTTAATTCTTTTTTCATGGGTATCCTCCGGTTGTGATACGAGAATGATTATAACCTTGGTAATTTATGAGCGTCCACATAGGGTGATTTAAGCTAAAGGCATCTTGATAGCTCAATATGTGCATTACAGCTTGTGTATTGAACCCTCTAGTTATGGCAGTTTCTACCTTGGTATATTTATTCTTTTATTAGAGTATTTGGTTACCTATTGGTTCCAAGAATTGCAATTAATTGCAATTAATTGCAATCGACAGCATCCACTTCATATTGTGCCGGTTAAGCATTCACTTTGCTTGCCGGGGGTAACCTGAAATGTAAAGGTTGTTGTTCGATAATATTGGTATCAGCCAGCAGGGAAGGGGGGTAGCAACACGATACTTCTCACAGTAATGTCTTTTGTTGGTTAAGTTATATCGTTAAGCCAGCAGCGTTTTTAGCTTGATGTCTATTTTTAATTTAACTCCGGTATATTTGGGGATCACTTTCTAAAGCATGCAAGCCAATATTTGTTATTTATAATCAGTAAAAAGACATTAGGCGTCGACTCTATTGGGATACTTCAATAATGCAGCCGCGCCACCCAGCAAAGTAAGATTTTGATAGGTAGCGGGCATTGACCTGCTTGATACCTTAATCGCGGGCCACTAGATTTATATATGGGTTGAGACCCGTGACCAACGATGCCTTATTCCTGATTGCGTTTCGCATTAGGAAAGTCTCGTTGGTACGGCAATTGGTATTTTATAAAGACCTCCTCACTGACGCCGACTGACTCACAGAATGCAAGTAAATTGACGACGGCCTGATTCCGGTCGATAGCATTTTTGCTAATGTAGACAGCCATATCTAGAGAGAGATATTCAGGCATCACGGAATAGGCGCGCTCTTTTTGTTCTTCGTAGTCTTTGTCGGCCCTGAGTTTGTGCTCTTGAGAAAGCGCCGATTGTTGTTCGGATTCCAAGGTTTTCTGAGCTTGCTCCTGGGTCTTCTCTGCCTCTTCGGCGACAATGTTCTCTGTAATAGCTAATATCTCTTTGGGGTGGCTTAAAAAATTGTCGATAGCCGGGGTGCTTCCCAAATTCCAGTTATACATAGCCTTGCATTCTTTGTGAATTCTTATCCAGTTCTCAATCACCTTGGGAAATAAGTAAGACAGGTGTGAGAATCCGAATCTTTTGATTAATGCCCCGATTTTACCCAGAACTGTCGCGGTTGGTGCAACGGGTTGTCCGGTTTCAGGGTGCAAGTCATATAGAGCGCTATCCCATCTATTAATCAACTGCCTAGAATCATTCCATAGCTTGGTATTATCCGGGTCTGACTCGTTATCAGGAGAGATGGTATTGAAAACGTCACTAGGATTCTTTAATAGATGACGATATGCCGTTGCTTTACTGCACTTAGTGATATGCATGTACCGTCGAGCCTCCCCGGCTTGTCCACGATTACTGGCTTGGCCTGACTTATCTAACCATCGAACATTTCCAAGTACGTACCCAATATTGTTATCTATACGGTCAATTGAATGATCTCGGTACGGCTTGAATCCACAGCACTTAAGAAATGCCACAAAGTCTTTGAAACACATCCCAACAAAAACTCCCTTTTTACCTGCATCATATTTTCGATTTTCCCAGCTTTTCCGGGTCTCCTTATAATCAGTCGGATAGGCGGCTCTAAGCGTAGACATGATTTGTATTCTAGTGATCCCCGCTTCCTCCATTTTCACGATTTCCATTTGTAAGATAGCTTGGAAGCCTACTTTGTTTTCCGAGGTGAGACTATTAGTCTCATTGACGTTACTTTGGTTCCCCTGAAACTGGCTTGAGATATGGGGTTTGTGGGTTTTTGCCGATGAGACTGAGCGCAGTACGTTAACAGGGTTTTGAGACGAAGCTAAATACATTACGGAGCCATCATTGGCGGTATGTTGAGTGCCATGCTTGCCAAAGGGGATGATCTTCCCCTTGATAGTTTTTTGATTCATGATTGATTTGTCTCCTGATATGCCGGAGAGTGCAATCAAAGCTGCCGTAGACTATAATAGTCCTGCGTTTGGTGGCTATGGATTGCAGAGAGACCGGCTGATTTTTTAGTTAAAGTCAGTCGGTTTTTTTATGCCTGAGGAAATCTATCCATAATTAAGCCTCTGTATTATTCATGTGCTCAGACTCGTACTTCTCCACAACCTCATGCGGGTATCTAATCGCCTTTCCCAGCTTCAGATAAGCTGGGCCGGTACCTTTTCTTCTCCAATCCTGCAAAGTTTTAACGGATAGTGTCCAGCGTTCAGCAAGTTGGTTTTCATTAAATGAGGGTTTGTTGATAATAGCCATCGTTTATGCTCCTTTAGCGGTAAATGGTGCGAGCATGCTAAGTCTTTGAAAAGAAAATATAAATATTGTGAATGCTGTGTTTTTAATACTGTGAATCACACACAGTATTAAAGCCTTGGAATAATGCGATACGCATAAAAAAGGCGGTATTGCACCGCCTTAAAATTCACACTATTCACATAATATTTTTACATTATTTCTTGTCGGGCTTCTTGGGCTTGCTGGGCTTGGACCCTGATTTTTTACGTGGAATAACTGAAAGATCACGACGGCGATCAAACCAATCTTTTGCTCCAGTGAGAAACAATGTCGGATCATGGTTTTCAAGTGTTTTGTTATATACCTCAAGCTCTTTCAATATCTCTTTATTGGTTAATTCCTGTAGTTTTGGTTCCTTTTCCTCTACCCATTTTTTAGCGACATTATTTCTCTTCTCATCTCGAATTAAGCTAGGTGTCTTAACCTTGCTACTATTCCCTATGCTTTCGGTTTGGGTGGGCTCGTCTGCCAAAATTTTAATTTTATAGAACTTGCTTTTATCAATGAAAAAAGTGAGGTTCGGATAATCTATATGGACACTATCCATTAGCCCTTTGCTTAGGGCTGTTGATAATTCATCCTCTGGGTGTTTGGGTGTGGAAGGTAGGAGTGAATCAGCGTCAGGAGTCTCTTCAGTCAGCTTATATTCGGTTTCATCGTCTTCGGTTAGCCTGAAAACTCCAATTGTTTCGTAAGGCTCCGAAGACCAAGGATAATATGGACCATCTTGGTCTTCATCCACTGAGACCCAGCGACCGTGTCCACGAAAAAACACATTTGTCACGCCAACACCTCATTTAAGTGCGGTAGGTTAAGAAAAGATAGACCAAAGCTGTTCACAGAATTCTGATCTGATTAAGTTAGTTTAGAGTCTTGCCATACCAGTTATCATCTGTCCATGCTGCTCCAAGGCGTCCCTTACATTGTCTTGCCCAAATCGTGCATAAACCGAGGTAGTGCTTTGGTTTGAATGATTTAACACCTTACCGATCAGGTGTAAGCTGTTACCCGATTGAGCAAGCCAACTCCCCACTGTACGGCGTAAATCATGTAAGCGTACATCTTCAAGTCCTGCCGCCTTTCTGATGCGTTCCCAAGGTTTGGCTATATTCACTAAATGACAGCCGGGATTCTTACCGACAATCACATAAGGATTGCTTTTAATGCGTGGTGTTTGATTTAAAACATCGATGGCGGCGGCACTTAATGGTAAATAATGAGGCTTTCCATTTTTCGTATCTGTCAGTTTTAGCTCCTTGCGTTCCAGGTCAATATCTGTCCATTTGAGCGTTAATAATTCCTCTTTACGAACACCTGTCAGCAAATATAACCAGATTGCAGAAACCACGGATTGATTCAGCTCGGCATTAATGGCCTCGGCAAGTCTTGGAAACTCATCCTGTGAAATAAACCTGTCCCGCTTTTCTTCTTTGAATTTCTCGATACCGAAACAGGGGTTAACATGCTCTTTCGGGACAAAGCCCCAAACCCGAGCCAGATTAAACATTTTGGATAATAGTGAGTAGATGCGGTTTGCTTGGTAATGCCCATGCTTCCCAAGTTTGGCATGAAGGGCGGCAACATCGGCACGTTTTATATTTGTGGCTAATAGATTGCCCCATTCAGGCACAATAAAACGCTCAATTCTTGTTATATCGTCCCTACCTGATTTTTTATTGGCAGCGTGGCGTTCGATGTAAGCATTACATAAATCCTTAACTAACTTACCTTGACGCTCTCTTTGTCGTTCCTGCAATGGGTTGACGCCATTGTTAAGTCCAACCAGTTTTGTCCGGGCATCTTTACGTGCTTGATCCAATGTTAAAATTGAATAGCTGCCGATGACCATGATGCTTTTTCGGTTGTTATACCGATAGGACAACACGAAAGATTTTTTTCCGGTAGGGTAGAGTCGAATACCAAAGCCGGGAACTTCATCATCCCAAATAATATGCTGTGCTTTTCCATTGAATACTTGAGCATCAATAAACTTTTTCGTCAGCTTCACATTCTGCGCCTTTTTTAAGTTACCAATAAGTTACCACGAGGCGCAGTATAACTTAGTATTTGGCAGGAATGAATGAGTGCGTTAGGAATTGATTTTAAAGGCTTTGCGGGATTGGTTGGTAGGTGGCAGTAAGGGCTGCCATGAGATTCGTAATCAGTAGGTCACGGGTTCGACTCCCGTCATTGGCTCCATAAAATCAAGCGCTTACGCGATGCATTTGTTTTTAATTTTTGTTTTGGTTAGGTATGGGTTAGGATTTAGAGGGAAAATTGTAGTTTTCCAGAGAATGTTTTGTTGGCACGTTCCGCAAAAAATTCCCAAATGTTTCTTGTCCTCATTATGTGATTGCTAGGTTCTGTTGACATTTCATCTCAACCAAATGAGCGCTGAAACGAACCGGATAAATCCCATGTAATTTCTGGCCCGTTTTTCAAATCGCGAAAAAACTCGCCGGTAATGTTTAATTTTACCGAAGAAGCACTCAATCAAGTGACGTTCTTTATAGACAAACCAGTCACAGTCACGCGGTGCAAGCCAGTTGTTTCGAGGTGGAATAACCGCTTGCATCTCCCTGTCCTGGATGGCTTGGATAAACGGATCACTGTCATAGCTCTTGTCCCCCAGTAGCGCGGCCGCTCCTGCTGGGGTAAGCTGCAACAAGGCCTCAGCCTGTCCAACATCACTGGCCTGTCCGCCAGTCAAGATAAAATCCAACGGATTGCCCAAACCATCGGTAATGGCGTGGATCTTGGTGGTGAAACCGCCTTTTGACCGCCCCAACGCTTCAGCTTCAGCCCTACTTCCGGCAGCCCCTGCTGCACAGGCATGGGCTCGAGTAATGGTGCTGTCAATCAACACCTGTTGCAAATCGGGATGTTGGCTACACCCCTTGTGCAGGCTTTGCCATACATCCTGTTCGCACCATCGGGAGAAGCGTTTAAACACCGAGTTCCATTTGCCCAGTGAAGCGGGCAATAGCCGCCACTGTGTACCGCTACGTAATATCCAGAGAACCGCGTTGAGAAAACGTCTACAGTTTTCTTCCGAACCGGTATGAACGTAAGGGTTCACTAACAATAAACTGTAAAATGTTTGCCATTCTTCATCGCTCAGTTCTGCTCTATTTGGCATGCTTCCCACCAAAAATTCACAGAAGTTGGGATGAACTAACAAATGTCAACAGAACCTAAACGTCGAACATTGCACCGCCCGGTTGCTCATTGTGTCGGCAGCGCAGCACTTCTGTCGGTAAGGGCTCATACTATTCATTTCGTAATCAAAATTGATACCTTATGGGCGAAAAATGAATTTCCAAACAGCTTCTTAGCTTTGCGATATTCATATGTGCGTTACCGCACCGACTGTGTTCAGCCTTGGGCATATAATGATTTTTGTTCGGAAATGATGTTTTTCCGCGCAAGGGTCATCATAAAATTAACAATAAGGAAACACTCATGAACAAAGATCAAATAAAAGGTCAAGCCGAAGAAGTTAAAGGTAAAATCGAAGAAGCTGCCGGCGTGATACTGGATGACAAAAGTATGCAGATAGAAGGAAATATCAGAAAAAACGTAGGTAAAGCCCAGTCTGTTTTAGGTGATCTCAAAGAGGCCATTAACGACGACAACTGAAACGGGCGGTGCTGAGTCGCGCAGTCGGGTTCAGACAAGCTGGTCAGTTCCATTCCGGTAACGCGAGATATCCACAAATATTGTTTTCACAAGAGATGAACATGAAACTCGTCGGTTAATGGGCAATTATCGCTTTTGACCTTCGAGTACTCACGTATTTATCTGTAGCTTATATACTGTCATCAACTGATGACCTCTTACAAGGAAGCACCAATGCTTGAAACTTTAGCGATCGTCTTAGTTATTCTTTGGATAGGAGGATTGGTTTCCTCGTATACATTGGGTGGGTTCATTCACATTCTTTTAGTTGTTGCAATTATTGTGATCCTGTTACGTATCATTCAAGGCCGACGTGTCCTGTAGCGTTTAGGCAGCACTGTAAGTAAGGGTGTGACGATTGTTAGGAATCCCTAATAATTCAAAAATTCGACATATTGCCCTATGTAAGTCATTGGTTTTTACAAGAGAGGGAATTTTAAAAAAGCAATTTTTAGAGGTCCCCATAAATAGGAAGACAAGATGAATGTAGTCAAGATCATGGCAATCGTGCTAATCATAGCGGGCATTTTAGGACTGGTTTATGGCAGTTTCACGTATACACGGGAAACTCAGGAAGCCAAGTTAGGCCCGTTGGAACTCTCGGTTAAGGACACACAGACGGTTTATGTCCCGGTTTGGGTCGGTGTGGGAACGATACTGGCTGGGGGTGGACTCTTGCTTTTTACAAGCAGGAAGCGTTAGCGGCTGCGGAATGCAATTAAAACATACGATATAGCTCACAAAGCTCTGGTTAATCCAGAGCCTTATCGCATTAGGATGCGCAGTAAAAAATGGTGTTGAGCAACTGATTCTGGCGATTAGCAAAAAGCCACATGATCAGCTGGTGGTTTCCGACAAATTAAGGATGGACTTGCAAGAGCTTTCTTAACGACTTCTAGAGAACGACTCTAGCTCGAAAAATTTTGTTTTGGTACTGATGCCGGGCCATATGGGTTGGTTGATGGTTTGTAATACTTTGGAAAGAGTGGAAAAGAACGAGGGGCACTGCGGGAATATGTTCAGGATGTTACCAAGGACACGCAAAGAAAATGTAATATGTTGATAGAACTTCATCCCGAATCTGAATAGTTTTATATGGCGAGGAAGGTAAGTGGGCGGAGAGTCGGCGTATTCAAGGTTCAGTAAGGCAGTAGCTTCTGGATGCATATCGCGAGGCTGATGCTATAGGGTGTTTAACTGCTATGTGGGGTACCTTAAAGAAGAACAGCAAATGTTGCGGTTAAACTACATATGATATTTTATTAGCAACATCGGTTACTGTAGTCTATAGTTAAAGTGCTTTCTTAACAAAAGACATTAGTATTATCATTATTTAGGGTAATCTAAATTGAAACAAAATAGCAAGACCAATCCCTTAAGGAATAATACGCATGAAAAATAAAAATGAATATAGAAAGGAAACTAGTGCGCTGAAAAACAGCTTACTTGCCATTGCCTCATTGACCAGCATAGGTTTCCTGCCGTTGGCGCAGGCCGCAGATCAAGCCCATGAGAATGATCGTTACAGCAGTCAAGTGCAGGATACTCGTTGGTATATAGCACCTTTCGGTTCATTTGTCAGAACCGGTGGCGACCGGAATTCAAGTGACGGCTGGGGTGGCGGTATGGGCATCGGCAAGATGCTCGATAAACATTTCAATGTCGAGTTGAAAGGGTTTTATGAAGAATTCGGCGGCGCTAACGGTCCCTGGAGTCTGGCTGGCGGCACTGCTGATTTACAGTATTATTTTGTTCGCGATAAATTCTCGCCTTATGCGGTTATCGGGGCCGGCGGTATGAACAGCTGTGCTTCCGCAAATTGCGGGGCTGGCTTTATTGGCGAAGCCGGTGCAGGTTTTACTTATGAGCTTCACGACAACTTCTTACTCCGCAGTGACGTGCGCTACCGCTACAATAATAATCTCAATGCTCAGGTACAGCCCGGTACTGACGAATTTCATGATATGACGGTTAACGTTGGTTTTGTCATTCCGTTCGGTGATAAGCCGAAACCCGTGGAAAAGCCGCATGAGCCAATTGCAGTTGCTGCGGTTGCTCCTGTTAATTGTTCTGCCGTTGATGAAGATTCTGACGGCGTTAACGACTGCCTGGATCGCTGCCCTGGAACTATCAAAGGCAGCAAAATTAACAATAGCGGATGCCCGGTCAGGCTTGTACTTAAAGGTCAAAACTTTAAATATGATTCAGCGGAGTTAACGTTGAATGCCCAGACTATTCTTGATGATGTTGCACAAAGTCTTGTTTCTCATCCTCAGAAAAATGATATTGAAGTTCAGGGCCACACCAGCAGCGAAGGTTCCGATAACTATAATATGAAATTGTCGCAGCGACGTGCGCAATCGGTTGTCGATTATCTTAAAATGAAAGGTGTTACCAATAAAATGATGGCAAAAGGCTTCGGCGAAACCCAGCCTATTGCTGCTAACAGCACGGAAGAAGGCAAATCTGAAAACCGCCGTGTTGAGTTGATCTGGATCGAAGATTAATGATGTTCTAAGACTGAAAAATTGGTCGGAATTTTCTTAATTCTTTAAATAAAAAACCCGCCTTGTAAGCGGGTTTTTTTATGTTAACTAGTCTCTTATTAATGTTGAAGCCAGACCATTTATTTCTCTCAAAAGTGTAGGTTCAAATATCCGTCAACTTCATAGACCTTATGTGGGGTAACGTACAGACCGAGCCTGAACTTGTCGCTAAAATGGACTTGAGTTTTCCACTCACTGCGCCTGATTCAAATCAAGATGTTTTTTCCCTCTGACGTTTCCTCTCAACGGGTTATCACTCTAGCTATGTCACTTGACGCATTTTAAAAACACAGCACAAAGGAATATCCCTTGAAAACAACAAATGAAAATAGGCAACAGAGTTTAGCAGATAGAGTTTTTGTGGTTATCTGTTTATCAGCTACTTTTGGATTGGCGGGTTGCCAGCAAGATGGCGCGGCAGAAAAGGCAGGCAAAAAAATTGATAGTGCGGCTGAAAATGCTGAGCAAAAGTATGATCTAGCGACGGCAAGGGCCGATCAAAAAATTAAAGAGGCAAAAGAATTATTGGATCAGAAAGCGGACAAAGCCGGAGAATATATCAATGAATCGACTGACGCCTCTAAAGGCGCGTTAGAGAAGGCTGGAAAAAAAATTGATCAGGCAACTGAAAATGCAGGACAAGAACTTGAAGGCGCAAAGAAATCGGTAATCAATAAAGCTGAAACAGCTGGTGAATACATTGATGACTCAGTGATTACGACAGCAGTTAAGGCGGCAATTTTGAATGAACCCTTGCTTAGCGCATCCCATATCGACGTGACCACAGCCAAAGGCGTGGTGAAGTTGAGCGGTAAGGTTGATTCCGAGCCAAGCATCGGCAGGGCGATGGAAGTAGTCAACAGCCAGAAACATGTGAAATCGGTTGAAGTTGATTTGGTTGTAAATGCAAGCCCCAGCAAATGATGGCTCATTTGCGATGTATAGCTGTTCTTGGCGTTATGCTGATGCCTGCATCTTTTGCTCTTGCCGCTAATTCCGATGACGCGTATATCGCCGGTTATGCCGCTGGCGTATTAAAGCATGATCTAAAGCTTGATGTGCCGCCATTAATAGTACGGGATGGCGTAATTACTTTACCGGTCGGCGATCTGACAGCTGCCGACCGCGCCAAAGCGGTGCAATTATTATGGGAAATCCCTGGCGTTAATACGGTGAAGACAGCGGAAACCACAGGCGGACAACCCACGGCCTCGACTTCAAATGCTGCCCAAATTTCCGGTGATGAAGCTGAATCAACCCTATTGTCAACAGGACTTCTGCCAAAGGGGCATCTATTCAAGCCCTTATTAGCAGATACCCGTTGGGCTCATTTTTCGGCCGCTTACCGCAATTACCAAAGTAAAAACTTTGATGGAAGAGATATAGCCTCGGTTAGCTTCGGTGAAACGATACCGTTTTATCGCAGTAACTTCGGGAATTCTGCTGTGCAATGGGAGGCGGGACTTCAAGCGGGCGTTTTTAGTGACTTCAATCTGGGGGCCTCATCATCTGATCTTCTCAACACCGACTTTATAGTATCAGCCTATTCAAGTATGCGGGCCGATCGGTTTTCAGCATTTGCTCGTCTTTATCATCAAAGCTCGCATCTTGGTGATGAATTTCTGCTGCGCAAAGTTAATACCAAATTCGAGCGTGTGAACCTCAGCTACGAAGGCGTGGATTTAAAACTCTCTTATGAGCTTCCTTATGGCGTGCGTGTATATGGCGGCGGAGGCGGTCTGTTCCATAAAGAACCTTCGGAGCTTAAGACATGGTCGGCACAATACGGTATTGAGTTTCGAAGCCCTTGGCGCATAGATTTTGCATCAATGCGTCCTATCGTTGCAGCCGACATCAAGAATTACGAAGAAAATAATTGGAGTACCGATGTATCGGCCAGAGCAGGCGTCGAGTTTGAAAATTTACAGGTCTTAGGCCGGAAACTTCAGATTCTTGCGGAATATTATAACGGCTACTCTCCAAGTGGGCAGTTTTATAAAGAAAAAGTGGAGTACATTGGCTTGGGTGCGCATTACCATTTCTAAACTAAGAGATGCGGCTTATCGGCTATCGCCAGAGAACTCCCGATACATGCATTATTGATTTTTTCAAGCTTGGTCCGATAAGCCGATTTTGCGGTGAGTGCTGGCAGTCTACAAAGCTGTCAGTATTATCTAAAAGCCGAAGTTTCTGGCTATAGTGAGACTCTTAGTAAAGCCGGGAAGCTAAACCCGCACTGCGCCAAAAGCGCATCGGCTTTTAAAATTCTGGATGAATAAACTGACCTTTCTTTTATAAGTCATTCAAGTTCAAGGTCCTAAACCTTAGCTACTCTACTTGGGTTATTGTGTTATAAAGGAATTGGACAATGTACGCTTTTAAAGTCTTACCTTATTCGCTGTTTTTTTGATTTTCGCCCTATTGCTCATTTGCTCCAGAGACAAAAAAATGGTCGCACTCACCGCCGCTCAGCATACCCCCCATCAAAACCATCTACTCGCCGCTTTGTCTGCGGAAATATTCGAACGACTCTCCCCGCATCTGGAACTGACCTTGATGCCGCTCGGTGAAGTCCTTTATGAGTCAGGCGAGCAATTGCTCTACGTTTATTTTCCGACGACCGCTATCGTGTCCCTGCACTATGTTATGGAGAATGGCGCATCGGCCGAAGTCGCAGGCGTAGGCAATGAGGGTATACTCGGGATTTCGCTGTTCATGGGCGGCAATACCACGCCCAGCTTGGCCACCGTGCAGACCGGAGGCTATGGTTACCGACTGGAAGGACATTTGATGATGGAAGAATTCAATCGCATTGGACCGATGATGCGTTTGATGTTGCGTTACACCCAGGCATTAATGACACAAATATCCCAAACTGCGGTCTGCAATCGACATCATTCGGTAGAGCAGCAGTTGTGTCGCTGGCTATTGTTAACGCTCGATCGATTGCCCTCGCATGAATTGACCATGACGCAGGAATTGATTGCCTGCATGCTCGGCGTGCGCAGGGAAGGCATCACCGAAGCAGCCGGGAATTTGCAGCGCTCCGGTTTGATCAGTTACCGCCGTGGCCACATCACGGTACTTGACCGGTTGGGATTGGAGTCCCGCTCTTGCGAGTGTTACAACGTAGTCAAGAAAGAGTTCCAACGCTTGCTTTGCGACGCAAAAACCGTCAACAGCCATTCCGATTAATCATAAAGCTGAGTCGATCCCGGACACTAAAATTAATGAACTGTATGTTTGTGTCAGGATTAGCGTATAAGTTATATAGGTTGAGTGGCACGATAAAAACCGATATGACAACCATGGCGCGATCCGTCTCCAGATCATTATACGATTTACATAAAGGTAAACCATGTTCGAACAATCGATCTCGACCCCACTAATATCAACTACGACGCCGGCACGGCGTTGGTGAATCTTCCTTGAAAGCGACTTATAGAGTTTTTGCTTCACTTGTTGGAGCGGGGCTACTGATTGCACTGGTGGCCGCATCGTTCTGGGCCTTCAACCAAATAGGAAAAGCCGGCGAAGCTCGGAATTATACCTACTCTTTAATTATTCGCGCGAACGCTCTGCTGTCTGAATTGACAGATGCCGAGACCGGTCAGCGCGGCTATTCGCTGACCGGTGACGAGGCATTTCTGGAACCGTACTTGGCGGTACGCGATAGCATCAGTGGCAATCTGGAAGCATTACATGAACTTACTTTAGACAGTGCTGCCCGGAAACATCTGGACGCATTGGCTCCCTTGGTGGCGGACAAACTGGCGCAAATGGCGCATGTCATTGAGTCGCGACGCCATCATGATATGACTGCCGCACTGGCGGAGGTAGGTGGCGGTCAGGGCAAGCATTTGATGGATTCAGTGCGTAGCGAGATGCGTAACTTCGTCCAGATACAAGAAGCTGCGTTGGCGCAGCATGATGTAGAGTTCCAATCGAACATGCGCCATTTATTTGCTCTTATTGTTACTTCCAGCTTGTTTATGCTGCTGGTTGTACTTTTGTTCGCCTATGTTTTTTATCTGGAAACACAACAGCGGATCAAGCGTTTATTTAATCTTGAAACACAGCATTTGCTTGATATTCAGGAGGAGACGAATAAACAACTGCTACAAGCCAACGTTACCTTGCAGATCAGCGAGGAAAAGCTCGCCGTTACGTTAAACTCCATCGGTGATGCCGTGATAGCCACAGATGCCGAAGCGCGAGTGACACTCTTGAATCCTCTTGCCGAACAGCTTACCGGTTGGACGCAGGTTGAAGCTATCGGTCGTCCGGTGGACGAGATTTTTAACATCATCAACAAGGAAACGCGTCAACCTGCCACCATCCCGGTAATGGAAACCTTGGCGCATGGCAAAATACAAGGCTTGGCCAACCATACCGTACTGATTGCACGCGATGGTAACGAGTGCGATATTGCCGACAGTTGCGCACCGATTCGCGACCGCGACGGTCGGGTGATCGGCGCGGTGCTGGTGTTCCGCGATGTCACCAAAGAATATGCAGCACAGCAGGCCCTGAGCGACAGCGCCGCGTTGATCCAAACAGTTCTGAATACCGTGGTGGACGGCATTATCACTCTGCATGCCCGTGGCGGTATTATCGAGACTGTTAACCCAGCCGCTGAGCAAATGTTTGGCTATACCGCCGCAGAGCTTATCGGACAAAATTTCAGCCTGCTGATACCCGAGCTTGATAGGGATCAGCGCAATGGTTCTCTTGAGTACTACAGCGCAAGCGATGAGGCCCGTGCCATCGGCCTTGGACGCGAGGTCGTGGGCCAACGCAAGGACGGCAGCATTTTCCCTATGGAAATAGCGGTAAGCGAGATGCGGCTGGGCGGGCAGCGTTACTTTACCGGCATTTTACGTGATAACACCGCGCGCAAACTGGCGGAAGAGGCGCTACTCAAGGCGGGCGCTTTGCAGAATGCCATTTTCAACAGCGCCAACTTCTCAAGCATCGCCACCGACGCAAAGGGCGTCATCCAGATCTTCAACGTCGGCGCGGAACGCATGTTGGGCTACGCAGCCGCCGATGTGCTGAACAAGATCACGCCAGCCGATATTTCCGATCCGCAGGAAGTGATCTCGCGTGCCAAGGCGCTGAGCGATGAGTTATCCACGTCGATTTCGCCAGGCTTCGAAGCCTTGGCGTTTAAGGCCTCGCGTGGCATCGAAGACATCTACGAACTGACTTATATTCGTAAAGATGGCAGTCGATTCCCGGCGGTCGTGTCAGTCACTGCATTGCGCGATGCTCAAAAAGCAATTATCGGCTACCTGCTGATCGGCACCGATAACACCACTCGCAAGCAGATAGAAGCGGAGCAGAAGTTGCTCGATCAGCGTCTACGGGACCAGCAGTTCTACACGCGCTCATTGATTGAGTCCAACATCGACGCGATCATGACTACCGATCCGTCCGGCATCATCACGGATGTCAACAAGCAAATGATGACGCTTACCGGTTGCCAGCGTGACGAATTAATTGGCGCAGCGTTTAAGGATTATTTTACCGATCCGGAGCGGGCCGAAGCGAGTATCAAGCTGGTGTTAAGTGAAAAAAAGGTCACCAACTACGAGCTCACCGTGCGAGCCCGAGACGGTAAGGAAACGGTGGTCTCCTACAATGCGACCACCTTCTATGACCGAGATAGAACTTTGCAAGGCGTATTTGCCTCTGCGCGCGACATCACCGAGCGTAATCGTCTGGATCAGGTGCTGAAAGAAAAAAACGCCGAACTGGAGAGCGCAAAGTCTTTGGCGGAGAAGGCCAATCTCGCCAAATCGGATTTTCTTTCCAGTATGAGCCATGAGTTGCGCACCCCACTCAATGCCATTCTCGGCTTCGCCCAACTGCTGGAGGTTGGTAATCCGCCGCCAACGGCCGCCCAGATTTTAAGGTTACAACAGATTATCAAAGCCGGCTGGTATCTGCTGGACCTGATTAACGAGATCCTCGATCTTGCGGTGATCGAGTCCGGCAAGCTGTCGCTATCGCGGGAAGCCGTGTCGCTGATCGAGGTCATCCAAGAATGCCAAGCCATGGTTGAGCCGCAGGCGCAACAGCGCGGCATCACCCTGAGCTTTCTGCCCTTCGACCACCACTGGTTTGCCAACGCTGATCGAACCCGGGTCAAACAGGTCCTGATCAACTTGCTGACCAATGCGATCAAATACAACCGCGAGCATGGAACGGTCGAGGTGCAGTGCACCGAGAGCAGTCCGGAGCGTCTACGTATCACCGTCAAAGACAGCGGTGCCGGATTGCCTCCGGAAAAGCTGGTGCAGCTGTTTCAGCCGTTCAATCGTCTCGGGCAAGAGACTGGCGCCGAGGAAGGTACAGGCATCGGCCTGGTGGTCACCAAGCAGCTAATCGAACTGATGGGCGGCGCGATCGGTGTCAAAAGCACGGTCGATGTCGGCAGCGAGTTCTGGATTGACCTAATCAAGGACGTCACACCGCAACTGGCCGCAGGACACACTCCGGCTGCGGAACTGGCGCCGCAATCTCAGGGCAATCCGGCGGTGCGTACGCTGCTCTATGTTGAAGACAATCCGGCCAACCTGATGCTGGTCGAGCAAATCATTGAGGATCACCCCCATATCCGTATGTTGAGCGCCCGCGATGGTTATCTCGGTATCGCGTTGGCCCGTGCCCATCTCCCCGATGTGATCCTGATGGACATCAACCTGCCCGGTATCAGCGGTGTCCAAGCTCTCAAACTCTTGCGCCAAGACCTGACACTCGCGCACATTCCGGTCATTGCCCTCAGTGCCAATGCCATGTTTCGCGATATTGAAAAGGGACTGTCGGCCGGATTCTTCCGGTACCTCACCAAACCCATAAAAATCAATGAATTTATCAGCGCGTTGGACGATGCCCTGGAATTTTCTGAAACGAAATTGCCCCATGCCAATGAAACCGGTCCCCTACAATGATTAGCGAACAAGATATTCTTAACGCCGGCATTCTGATCGTTGACGATCAGCAATCCAATGTTCAATTGCTTGAAGAAATGTTGCGGGATACCGGTTATCTCCGCGTTACCTCGACAATAGATCCTTATGCGGTTTGCGAGCTGCATCGCAAAAATCGCTACGACCTGATCCTGCTCGATCTGCAGATGCCCGATATGGATGGCTTCCAAGTGATGGAAGGTCTTAAGGACATCGAAACCGAAGGCTATCTTCCGGTCCTGGTGATTACCGCCCAGCCGAGCCACAAGCTGCGAGCGCTAGCTGTCGGCGCGAAAGATTTTGTCAGCAAACCGTTCGATCTGGTTGAAGTACGGACGCGCATCCATAACCTGCTGGAAGTGCGGCTGCTATATAGAAAACTGGAGAACTACAGCAAGGTACTGGAACAAACGGTGCTCGAACGGACCGCCGAACTACGCGAAAGCGAAGCACGTTTTCGCCGACTGACTGAGCTGTCGTCGGATTGGTATTGGGAGCAGGATGAGGACGGGCATTTCACCAAGATTTTCGGTCCGGTACTTGAAATGCTCGGAATCCAGGTTGATGATGCGCTGGACAATACTCGGGATGACCAGGGCGCGAGATGGAATGTAACCGAGCGCAAGATACTTGAAGCGAATCTGTCTGCCAGGCGCCCCTTCCTTGACTTTGTCTACAGCAGGACCAATCCCGACGGTTCCAAACAATATTTAATGGTAAGCGGGGAACCAATGTTCGATTCTTCCGGCCGTTTTACCGGCTACCGTGGAATAGGTAAAGACGTGACCGAAACGATGTACTCTAAAGATGCATCATTAATTTAATTAACTGATGTTAGGCACGCACACGACAGAAAAGCGCAGTGATCTTGCCCCGATTTTCTGGACACTTTGCAAAGAGACTATTTTGGCCTCAAACGCTTCTAGGCTGAGATAGCCCAATGTGGAGTGAAGCCTTTTGCGATTGTAATACACCTCAAACTATTCAAACACTTGATACTTTGCATCGGATCGAGTTAAAAACCGCTCGCCATGAACAGCTTCAACTTTAAAACTATGGTTCCAGCTTTCCATGGCCGCGTTATCATAACAATCACCTTTCTTGCTCATACTACAGATCAATTGATGCTTGTCGAAAAGCCTTTGGTAGGCGGCTGAGCAATACTGGCTGCCTCGATCAGAATGAACAATCATGCCTTTCGGCATGCGCTGACGCCATCACGCCATTACCAGGGCATCACAAACCAACGATGCCGTCATCCGTTCGGCGATTGCCCAACCCATCACTCGGCGCGAATAAAGCTCAAACACAACCGCCAAATACAACCAGCCTTTTCCAGGCGGGCATTTTCTCGTTTCAGGCGAGCCATTTCTGCCAGCTGAAGTTTTTGATCTTCGAAGGGCGGGCCAGTTTGACGACGCTTTGCTCGCCATGAATACACCAGTGATTCGGCAAGTCCTAAATCTTGGGCCACCTTGGGGACACCGTCCTTGTCAGCGCGTTCCAATGCCTGCTCTTTGAACTGTGATGTATATTTGTTACGAACAGCTGTGGTAGTTGATTCTTTTTTGGATTTCATTATTTACCTCGGTTTTAGAGATTACTCTCTTAGCCGAGTGTCCGCTAGACCGGGGCAAGATCACCGCTACGCAGCAAACTCATTAAGGAACTTAATGGATGAATAATGAGGGATCGTGATCGTTAGGCTGTTTTTTAACATCACCTAAAATAGCCTCGGTTTGCCAGCCGCCGCCCAGCGACTTGTATAGCGCAATCAGGTTGCTGGCAAGCTGGGACTCGCTGGTGACCAGACTGCTCTGGGCTTGATAAAGCGCCGCTTGGCTGGTTAATACGTCCAGAAACGAGGTCAGGCCTTTTTGATAGCGCTCGTTGGCTAATTGAACCGCCAGCTGGTTGGCTTCTACGGCTTTTGCCAAGGCCTTGCGGCGTTCCTGTTCTTTACGGTAGGCAACCAGTGCGTCTTCCACTTCCTTAAAAGCCAACAGCACGGTGGACTGATAAGTCAGGAAAGTTTGCTCGTATTGCGCTTTTTTGCTTCTGATATTGGCGTTCAATTTTCCCCAGTTGAAGATCGGCATGGTTAATGAGCCGGCTGCCGACCATGATTTGCCGATCGGGGTGAAGTCGGTGATGGTGGTGTTTTGCAGGCCGATGAACGCGGCCAGGTTGATTTTCGGGTATAGCTCGGCGGTCGCGACGCCGACGGATGCGTTGGCGACGGCCAGTTGCCGTTCGGCGCGGCGGATGTCCGGCCTGCGTTGCAATAGTTCTGAGGGGAGGTTGGTTATTACATTAGCGGCAACGGTTGGGATGGCGCCTTGCTGGTCAAGGCGAACAGCCAGAGCACCGGGTTCTCTGCCGAGCAACACGCCGAGTGCGTGAATCGACTGCTTAGCCGCCGATTCGTAATTCGGCAGCTGCGCCTCGGTCGTGGCAGCCTGGGCCTGCGACTGCGTCACTTCCAGCATGCTGGCAAGCCCTGATTGTTGCCGAATTTGCGTCAGCTCTTGGGTTTCTTGTTGCGCATGCAAATTTTCACGGGTTATTGCGACCAGTTGTTGATTGGCGCGCAGCTCGATGTAGTTGCGGGCGATCTCTCCTTGCAAGGTAACCAGTACATCCCGGCTGTTTTCCTGTTCGACCTCAATCGTGGCATCGGCGGCCTCTATCGCACGTCTGACGCCGCCGAAAAAATCCAGCTCCCATTGGGCATCAAAGCCCAGCTGGAAGATGTTGATGAACTGGTTGCCGATACCAAAACCGCCGCCGACAGAAGAGGTGCCGGTTTGGGACGCCGGTGAGGAGGTGTTATTGAAACGCCTGCTGACATTGCTCTTGGCGTCCAGGCTGGGCAAGCCTGCGGCAATGGTCGCGGAGCGCAGGGCGCGGGCGTCTTTGACCCGCTCCAGGGCAAGCTTTAAATCCAGGTTGGAGGCGATCGCGTCGCTGATCAGCTTGTCGAGCACCGGATCATTAAAGCTCTTCCACCATTGGTCCGGCTGTTCTGCGCGGGGACCTGTAGCCGCAGTCGTTTCGCTCCATTGCCGGGGAACAGGCATTTGCGGCGGTTTATAGTCGGGGCCGACAGCAGGGCAGCCGGACAGCAGCAGTGCGGCAAAAAGCGCAAACGGGCGATGGCTCATAACGGTGAACCGCCGTCACCTGCATAATCCTTGGCTTCAATGAACACATCCATCTGCTGGCCCACATAGACGGGCAGCTGATTGCGGTCAAAGCTGTACAGCGCTTGCAATACGCGCGTATCAACCTGCTCGGTGCTGTCGCCGGTCAGCGATTTTTTGGGCACCACGTAGGGCTCTACATAAGCCGGAACCAGATCGGTCTGGAAGTCCCGGTTGCCGCGCAGGAAAGCCACAGCCTTGCTGTTTTTGTCGAAGCGCCAGGCATCGTTCTCATCGATGTCTACCCGGACATGCAGCTGATCCATGTTGCCCAGCAGCAGCAACGGTGTGTCCAAGGCTCCGGCCTGGGCGAACTCGCCCGGCCGGATGTTGACTTGCAGTACTTCGCCATCTACCGGCGCTTGCACGACGAGTCGGGCCAGCGTGGTTTGCGTGGTTGCCAATGCGGCTTCGGCCTGCTGCACCAGCGCTTTGGCGCTGTCCAGTTTGGCCGTGCTGATGAGCAGGGCATTATGTCTTCTAAGCAGTTCTTCAGAGCTGATGGCGCGCCGGTCGGTTACGGCTTCGGCCAAATCGCTCAGCGAACGGGCATCTTTGAGTGAGGCATTGGCTTCGTTAACGCCGGCCCGGGCTTTGGCAAGATCGGCGATCTTAACGGCCAGTTCGGCTCGGGTATTGCGGTCGTCCAGATAAAACAGCGGCGCTCCGGTTTTGACTTTATCGCCGACTTTGACGGCTACAGTCTTGACAATTTCGGACAACGGCGTGCCGATGGCGATGTTCCGGCTTTTTGCCTCGACAATGCCCGATCCGGCAATAAACGATTTAAACGGCGCGGAGGCGGGTGCGGCAACGGCCGGAGCAACCGGTATCGGCTTGTTACTGCTGACGACCGTATAAGCGGCAAAGAGGAATCCGGCTGCCGCCAGCACAGGTAATGTGTATTTAACTTGCATATCACCTTCTGTGGGAAGTTTTAGAGTAATGCATTGTTCTTACAAAATTGCGGCGGGAGTGCAAGCTTGGCTTGGCTTGCGCTGGCAGGCGGAGCCTGCACTCCAAATGGTAATTTCCCGTTCAGTTTTCATCTTTCACCTCAATAATATGCCCGTCGTCCATTTTGGCAATGCGGTCGGCGAAACTGAAAATCCGGGCGTCATGGGTAACGATGACCAGCGCCCGATCTTTATGTAAAGCGACATCCTTGAGCAGGGTCATCACATTATGCCCGGTTTCATGGTCCAATGAGCTGGTGGGCTCGTCGCAAACGATCAATCTCGGGCTATGCACCAGCGCCCGGGCAATGGCGACACGCTGCTGCTGCCCGCCGGAAAGTTCTGAGGGTAATGCCGTTACCCGCGTTCCCAAGCCTACCTGCTCCAGTACGGCGATGGCTTTGCGCTCAGCCTCGGGGCGTTTCATGCCGTTGATGATCAGCGGTAGCGACACGTTTTCTGCCGCGTTCAGCGCAGGTAACAGGTTGAAGGCCTGAAAAACAAAACCGATGTTACGCGCCCTGAAATTCAGCTTGCTTTGGCCGCTCATGTTCAGTAAATCCTCGCCGAACACTTCGCAGCAGCCTTCATCCTGGTCGAGTATGCCGGCGATGACTGAAATCAGCGTGGTTTTACCGCAGCCGGAGGGACCTACCAGCATCATCAGTTCGCCCATGGCAATATCCAGGTTGACGCCGTTCAGTGCGGTTACTTTTTGTCCACCGGTGTCGTAAATCTTGATCACATTTTGACAGCGTACTGCCAATGATGACGAATCCATGCGTTAGCCTTTAAATACGATAGCCGGTTCCAAACGGATCACTTTAATGATGCTGACCAGCGCCGCAAAGACACAAATCAGGCTGACTCCCGCGCCGCTAAACATCAGCAGTTGCCACGGAAACTTGAATGCCAGTATCGAATTACGCATCGAATAGCCGAACAAGGCGGTCAAACCCACGCCTAAACCGTAACCAATGGTGCCGACCAAAACAGCCTGTAACAAGATCATGCGCAGCAAGGTCCAGTTGCTGGTGCCCATCGCTTTCAGCACGCCGAATTGGCGCAGGTTCTCCAACGTGAAATTGTAGAAAGTCTGGCCTGCAATGGCCGCGCCGACGATAAAACCCAACAGTACCGAAATACCGAAGTTGATCGGGATGCCGGTATTGCGCATAAAATATTCATAAGTAAGAGACTTAAATTCCTCGCTCGTATAAGCCGCCAAACCAGTAGTTGCGCGGATGCGTCGGGTCAAGTCGGCAAGGTCTTGCCCCGGTTTGGCTTTAACCAGAACGAAAGATAACAACTTGCGCTCTTTGGGCGCATAGTTCTTGGCGCGCGAATACGTGGTGTAGACCACGGGTTGGGACTGGAAAGTGCGGGTAACTTTGGCGATGCCGACAACGATAGCGCGCTGATCGTTTAATTCCAGGCTGTCGCCGACTTTAATGGGAATGAGCTTGTCGCCTGGTGTTGGCGATGGCTTGCCCAGTTTGTCCTGGGCGCCGTCTATATCGACGATAACCCCGTCGCTACGGCGCAAATCATCAAGCTTGCCTTCAAGCATGACCGGCGGGCCGCCGATTAAAGTGGCGTCGTCCAATCCCACAACAATACAGGTTTGAAAAGTGCCGTCGGCAAGCCGCGCTTTTAATAATCCCTTGTACATCGGCATGGCCCATTGCACGCCGGAAATGCCGCGCACCCGGTAAAGTTCGGTATCCTGCAAGGGCTTGATGTCATCGACGAACTGCACTTTCTCGTCCATCACCCAGATGTCGGGCAAGCCGACATCGGTGATAAAGCTGTAAGAGCGCGACATCAGCCCCAGAAAGATCGCCGGTTGCTGAGTCATGATTAAGGATGCAAAGGTCAGCCCCATGACAATACCGAGATATTTGCCCCGGTCCCCCATCAGCATTTTTATGGCAATGTGATTCATGGTTTTGAACTCCTTGTTGGCTGAACTTGATTTTATCACGCAATGGAAATTGATAGCGTACAACCGGGAATGTCCATAGTAACTATCACAAAGCGTAGTGAGCAAATGCCCGAATGACTTTTTGATCGGCGCTAAAATGCAAGACTTCGGCTGCGAGGCGGTTGTTGGCGCTTTTGTAGTAAAGCGTGATGCTGTTTACGCCGATCAGAGTTGATAGTAACTCGAAATGCAAGTCGGGAATAAGCTGCAGCGCTTGAGCCCAATAGGCGCTCACGGCGGTTTTTCCCTGGAGCGTGCCGGCGGGTTCGTTGGCAATTTGACTAATCATCGGCGACGACATTTCAAAGTCGTCGGCGTAGTGGGATAGAATTCTGTTCAAGTCGTGGGCGTTCCACGAAGCGATCCAGTCGGCGGCAAAAGACTCGGCGAATTGATGATCCATGTGTATTCTTCCTGTCAGGTTTGAGTTTGTTTTAAAAGGCAAATAGTACATTAAACAAAATTTGAAAACTTCAGCATAAATTGACATCGCACAACTGTATTCATAGAATACAAACCATGAACCACATGATTTTATCCCTAAAACTCAACACACGATGGCTGCGAAAGATTATTAGCTTTTGCCGCAGTGCTGTTTTTTTGGTTCATTAATCCCATTTTTACTAAAGCAACTGCGGGTCTTGTCTCCCAGTTACTTTAGTCGTCTTTCCGGCAAGATTCGCAGTTTTTCCATGTTAAGGAGAAGTTTGTGCATCAACCCGAACCCGTTATATCGCAAAACAATCAGCAGGTTATTTTCGGCTATTTATTTGTTTTACTCGGCGCGTTTGGCTTTTCAGCCAAGGCGGTACTGGTCAAATTAGCCTACACATACAGTTATCAACTGGACGCCATCACTCTGATGGTGTTGCGCATGGCGATCTCCTTGCCGTTTTTTCTGGCGGTTGCGATATGGTCGGCCAACGATTCGGCAAGAATAAACGATGCGCAACGCCTAAGCGGGCAGGATTGGCTGATGATTTTCGGCTTGGGCCTGTTGGGCTATTACATTGCCAGCTTCCTCGACTTTGCGGGGCTGCAATATATCTCGGCAAGTCTTGAGCGCTTGATTTTATTTCTCTACCCGACCATGGTCGTTTTGTTCACGGCGGCGTTGCAACGCCGGGCCATTAACCGTCATCAAGCGCTTGCGCTGGCTTTAAGCTATGCCGGGATGATTTTGGTGTTTGTCGACAATATGGCGTCCATAGCCTCATCGGGGCTGTTGTTAGGCTCGGCGTTGGTTTTGAGCAGCGCAGTTGCGTATGCCTTTTTTCTAATGGGCAGCGGCATGATGGTTAAACGGATCGGTTCGACGCGTTTTACCGCCTACTCGATGACGGTAGCGTGTCTTGCAACGGGCCTGCATTTTTCGATTCAGCATGGCTCTGAAATGTTGAACCTGCCGGCCAATGTTTATTGGCTGGCGCTGATCATGGCGATTTTCTCTACTGTGCTTCCGGCTTTTTTAATGAATGCCGGGATCAGGCGCATCGGCGCCGGTTCGGCATCCATTATCAGTTCAGCAGGGCCGATAGCTACGTTGGGGCTGGCGTTTTTGTTGTTAGGCGAAGCGCTGACATTGGCGCAACTGGCCGGGACTGCGTTGGTGCTGGTTGGCGTTTATGTGATTAGCCGGGCCAAGTCGTAATCCGGTCGTATGGCTTTTAGACCCGTTATGTTGCAGCAGCTGATTACCGTTCATAGGGATTGCCGGTTTCGTACGGAGTATTGAATGAATCGGATGAGTATGGATTGCCGTAGGGGCCATAGGGGGGCGATACGGAATTCGGATCACGAAGCGTTCCTGGGTAACTTCCGTGGCTATGATAGAGCGGCTGCGGGTCTGTCGCATAAGGGTAAGTGGCTGTATAAGGGCTGCCGTAAGTTCTATAAGGATTTCTTGCCCTATACGGGCTCTCATTATACGGAGTGTTGATTGAATCACCAGCGTAGGGATTGCTGTTGAACTTATACGGATTCGGTGAGCTGTACGGGGTGCTGTTCGAATAAGCGGAATGCGGATGGTTGTAATGCCTATAAGGGGACAATGTAGTATTCGGAGTATAGGGACTATAAAAAGGCTCCGGGTAATATCTTTGACGGCCATAAAGCTGCGGTGCGTTTGGGCTGTAAGAGTTGCCGCCGTAGCCAGCATACGGATTAGAGCTATAGTGGCCCCGGTCCCCGTCGCTCCAGGCAACGCCTGTCAACAGCATCAAGGCCGGAATAACATAATGTTGGCGTTTCATAGCAATCTCCGTCGAGTTTTAAGTCATGCTGATACGCATTGCATGCCATTTTTCAAGCCTTGATAAATGAACCTCCAGTTTGGAAAGCTTATACCTTACTTCAATTATCAATGGCAGCAATCGGTGCGGAGATTAGATTGGCTCATTTGCCTTAAGTTTTTCTAGTAACCGGAGCGTCAATGCATCCCTCTCCCCATTAAAATATTTATCAAGGACAGATAAAAAAACGGAGTGCGGGGCCGCGACACAGGCAAACAGCGTCATGGAGGACTTAAACTTTAGGTCATCAGGGTAACCAAATATTTCCGAAACTGACCGGCCTTCAACGGCAAAAACGGTTTCCGCGCATTCCAGCAGTCTTTTCCCAAGAACAGGGTGATTCAGGTATTGTCGAGCTTCTTCCAGGCTCTTAATGGCGTAGTGTTTTGATGTTGCGCTGTGCCCTAAGCCATCAATTTGCGGAAAGATGTACCACATCCAGTGCGTGCGTTTCCGGCCGCTTCTTAACTCTGCGAGGGCGCTGTCATAGGTATTTTGCTGCGCATCCATGAAACGTCTTAAGCCTAAGATGTCGCTTGCGTTTACCATGCTTGCCCCCTTGTTGTTTACCCGACAGGCTGTGATCCAGCCCTGGATAGCTTGCACCTGCACCCAATGGATGCTGTCCTAAAAGTCAAATAATCAAACGGTTGCTACCGTCAGTTCAAGAGTGCCTGTGATACAAACCCAACACCGTTTTGACGTAATTGCGCGTTTCGGGGTAGGGCGGAATGGAGTTGTGGTATCTGATTACGGCATTTTCTCCGGCGTTATAGGCGGCAACGGCCAAATCCAGATTCGAATTAAACATTCTGAGCAGGTCTTTCAAGTAATGTGTGCCGCCGTCGATATTCTGTACCGGATCATTCCGGTTAACGACGCCGTAGCGTCTTGCCGTGTCGGGCATTAGTTGCATTAAGCCGACGGCTCCGGCTGAGGATATTGCGGAAGCATTGTAAGCGGATTCGGCTTGGATAACGGCATGTACCAGTCTGGCATCAACCTGATGGCGGTTAGCTGCTTCGGTAATCAGGTCGGTGAATTTCTTTTTATTAACGCCCATGTACGGCAGTGCGGCGGAATAATTTAATGCCCTGGTGCGTATGATACGCTTGTACATGCTGTTTTTAGGTTTATCGGTATAGTAGATGCGGCCGTCATTGGCGATGAATTTGTAGATGTCGGCCAGCGCCTCGTTTGAGATGAGTAAACTGGCTAAAATAACGGCACAAATCTGTCTGGAACGGATTTGCATTAGCCTGACGTGACAAATCTGTCTGGAACAGATTTGCATTAACCCGAAGGGCGGCAGGCGGGATAGCCTGACGTGACAAATCTGTCTGGAACAGATTTGCATTAACCCGAAGGGCGGCAGGCGGGATAGCCTGACGTGACAAATCTGTCTGGAACAGATTTGCATTAACCCGAAGGGCGGCAGGCGGGATAGCCTGACGTGACAAATCTGTCTGGAACAGATTTGCATTAACCCGAAGGGCGGCAGGCGGGATAGCCTGACGTGAATTCTCATCATATTGTCACCTACCGATCAGGTTTAATAACGATCATAGTTGCGGCTTTGACGGCTCTGTTTCTGGCTTCATCGACAGTTTCAGCGGTCGCTAACGCAACTCCCATGCGTCTGTTTACAAAGGCCTCCGGCTTGCCAAACAACCTGATTTCGCTGGTTGGGACAGACAACGCCTTATCCAGCCCTTCGTAAATTACGCCTTGTGCATCCAAGCCGCCTAATATGACGGCGCTGGCTCCTGTGCTTTGCATGCCGGTATCGACGGGCAAGCCCAGGATAGCTCTGGCATGCAATTCAAATTCATTTTGTTTTTGGGTGGCCATCGTCACCATGCCGGTGTCGTGCGGCCTGGGACTGACTTCGCTAAACCATACGGTGTCGCCCTTGATAAACAGTTCAACCCCAAACAGACCGAGTCCCCCGATCTCATCGGTTATTTTAAAAGCAATGTCTTGCGACGCTTTTATCGCGGCGGAACTCATGGCTTGCGGTTGCCAGCTTTCCCGGTAATCGCCGCTTTCCTGCACATGGCCTATCGGTGCGCAAAAGTGAGTTTCGACTTCGCCGTGCTGATTCAAGGCGCGCACCGTCAGCAGGGTGATTTCAAAATCAAAGTCTATTTTTGCTTCGACAATGACTTTGCCGGTATCCACTCGGCCGCTGGATTTGGCGTAATCCCAGGCAGCTTTAAGTTGGTCGGCGCTTTTGACCATGGATTGGCCTTTGCCGGATGACGACATGGTCGGTTTGATAAAGCACGGATAACCGATGCCGCCGTCAACTGCCGCCTGAAGTTCATCAAAACTTTCAGCAAACGCATAGTCCGAGGTGGGAATTTTAAGCTGCTCTGCGGCCAGGGTTCTGATGCCTTCCCGGTTCATCGTTAATTGAATCGCTCGGGCGTTGGGCACAACTATACACCCACCCTCTAACTCTATGTCAAGTAGTGCTTGAGTCGCAATTGCTTCAATCTCAGGTATGATAAAGTCCGGCTGTTCCAGAGCGATCAGTTTTTTGACGGCTTCGGTGTCGGTCATGTCGATCACATGGCTGCGATGCGCGACGTGTTGAGCCGGTGCTTTCGGGTAGCGGTCGACGGCAATCACTTCCACGCCGTAGCGTTGCAAGGCAATCGCCAATTCCTTGCCCAGTTCGCCGCTGCCAAGCAGCAGGGCTTTGGTTGCGCTGTTCGATAATGCTGTGCCTATTTTCATTGTGAATCTGCCAGATAGTTGTCTATATCTTCTTTGGAAAAACCGATCTTTTTAGCTACGCGATCCGCATGGCTGACCCTTGAAATGCCTGGAACCAGTTTGTAGGTGGGGGCATCGTTGGCAAATTCGACCTGCCTTGGCAAGCCTATGCCTTGAGCGACAAAATGATCGACCAATTGATGATTGTGGGTAATTAAAACAGTGCTGTTGCCTTTCCGGTAAAAGCCGTTCAGCACATTCGACGACGATTCCATTTTTTCTTCGAAGGTTGTGCCTTCGGATAATTCGTCCAGCACCACCAGGCTTTTCGCGGTTGCGGCCAGAAAAATCTCTTTGGTTCTTTTCAGTTCGGTGCCGAAGCGGCCTTCGCCGTCGTCCAGATGACTGATTTCCGGCGCTTGATAGAATACCCGGTCGGCGACGGTCAGCGTTGCCGATTTGGCCGGAACATAGCAGCCGATTTGAGCAAGTAGCTGGATTTGGGTGACGGTTTTGCAAAAAGCGGTTTTGCCGCCGCTGTTGGGACCGGTAACCAAGACCAGTTTGTCCTCTTCCAACACAAAATCGTTACCGACATAGTCCGGGTTTTGCTTGCCTAAAACCGGATTTTTGGCATCTTGCAGGTTTATCCGATGATGCGGTGCGTCAACCAGTTCGGGTAACACCGTGTTTCCGGCGAATGCCTCGGCAAACTTCAGGAATGACAACAATTCATCAAGCTGACCCAGCGCATCCAGAGTTTCGGCTACTGCGGGGGATTGTCTGAACTCGTTTCGTAATGGAATAATGCAGCTGTCACGGTCAAATCCGCCGACTATCGGATAATAAATCAGCAAAAGAGGCACGAAGAAAATAGACGCGGTCGGGATGGCCTCAACCGAAATCTGGAACATGTCGCTCGGAAAAAAATGCGCGAGCGTCCAGACGGCTCCGAAAAACAGGGCGATCAGCAGCGGCTTGAATAGCCGAGGCCTAAAAATAATCGCAGGCGAGAAATTGCCCTTCCGTTGTTCCTTGCACTGGAGATTGTTCTCAGTGATGTAGACAGGTCCTTCCATTAGCGAGTAAGGGCGTGATTCTGCGAATGCTTTGATCTTGTCGCAAATGCCTTTGAGGTACTCGCTTTGCGGGGCTTCCACGGATTGGATCTGATCGACCAGTTCCAGCATAAAACGGATGCCGCGTTTGTATTGCAGGTAGCCGTAGCCTTCGATTTCATGCTCTTCTCTGGCGGTGCCGAACGAGCCGAGGAATTCGCCGAACAGCAATAAATAGAAGTTCTTTTCATTGGGCACAGCCTGTTGCACGATTTGCTCAAATTGTTCTTTGAGCACCGGATTATCGCGCAGTTCTTCAACGGCTTGCTGTTTGGCCTTGATTTGCTCCAGGTCATTCAGCGGCTGGGCTAAAGATCGATACAACGCCGCTTGTCCTACAATCGTTGAGGCATGATTGACGGTGTCGAATAGCTCATCGACTTCAATGGTATTGAAGGATTTTTCATCAAGAACGCCATCGCCGGTATCCAGGGGTTTGCTGGATTTGATTATCGGCCAACTGCTATCTTGCCAGGTTTGTAATAGTGTTTCTTTCATGGTTTAGCCTATATCGTGACCGGATTATGCTCTTCTTCTCGTTCTCAAGCTCTTGCTCTTAATTGTTACGCACAACTTTGCCGAGTCAAAAGCCGTCATCGGCATGACGTGATTGGAAATGCTTAATATTAAAGTATAGCGTGTTACTGTTTTATGTCCCGGCAACTGCGCTATGCCGCGTTGGCGGTGTTGCGCCTTAAGCAGCCGGGATAAGTTTACAGCTTCTGTTCAAGCAAATTAACTATCGCATCAGCATGGGCTTCTGAATCATTCAGCGCCGTGATATAGCGATACTCCTCGCCGCCGGACGCTAAAAAGATAGCCCTGTTTTCCATTGCTATTTCTTCCAGCGTTTCAAGACAGTCCACCGCAAAGCCCGGGCAGACAATATCTATCTTTTTAACGCCTTGCGAAGGAAGACTTTTTAACGTGTCCACGCAATAAGGTTTTAGCCATTGCGCTTTGCCGAAACGCGACTGGAACACAATCATCCATTGTTTGTCATCAATGCCCAGTTTTTCTGCAATCAGGGTAGCGGTTTTGTGGCACTGGTGAAAATAAGGGTCGCCCCACTTGGTGAGTTGCTCGGGCAGGCCGTGGAAAGACATCAGTAGCAGCTGGTTTTTGCCGTGCTCCCGCCAGCTTTGTTCGATGGATTCGGCAACCGCGGCAATATAATGGCTGTGCTGGTGATAATCGCTGATAAAGTGAATGTGGGGCAGGTGCTTCCAGTGGCTCAGTTCCTTGACCATTTCATCATAGATGGAGGCGGTGGTGGTCGAAGAATATTGCGGATATAACGGCAGGACGATCAAGTTATCGACGCCCGCATTTTTGAAGGCTCTTAATTGCTTCGCTATCGAGGGTTCGCCGTAGCGCATGACATGCTGGGTAGTGACGCCTTTGTGATGCAATTTCTCGGCGACCCGTTCGCTTAATTGCAGAGTCAGGAAAATTAACGGAGAACCTTTCTCATGCCAGATGTTGCGATAGGCTAAGGCCGATTTGCGGGGGCGAAACGGCAGTACGAAAAAATTTAGTATTATCCACCACAATGGTCGGGGCAGGTTGACGACGCGCGGATCCCACAGAAATTCCCTAAGAAACCGCCGAACTGCAGACGTGGTCGGTGCGGTAGGCGAACCTAAGTTCGCCAGTAACACGCCGGTTTTTTTGGTCGTCATGAGTTCGACTTTATCTCCCATAGGCTTAGGTTTGACGGTTGATCAGGTTTAAAAATTCCGAGCGGGTGCTGATTTCCTTGCGGAAGATCCCGGTCATCACGGAAGTGGTCATTACCGAGTTTTGCTTTTCAACGCCGCGCATCATCATACACAAATGCTTGGCTTCAATAACCACCGCCACACCGCGGGCGCCGGTTGCCAGTTCAATCGCATCGGCTATTTGCTTGGTCAGCACTTCCTGGATTTGCAGGCGGCGGGCGTACATGTCGATAACGCGAGCCACTTTGGACAAGCCCATGACCTTGCCTTTCGGCAAATAACCGACATGACATTTGCCGATAAACGGCAATAAATGGTGCTCGCATAAAGAATACAGTTCAATATCCTTCACAATAACCATGTCTTCGGTGTCTGCGGTAAAAATAGCGTCGTTCAACACTTCATCCAGTGTTTTTTCGTAGCCGTTATTTAAAAACTTGAAAGCCTTGGCCGCGCGTTTTGGCGTATCGATCAGGCCCTCGCGATTTAAATCTTCACCGACTGCCTCGATAATCTTGGCAAAATGCTCTTCCATTATTTCAATCTCACTTATAAAAATAGCTGGTCAGTATACACATTGAGCCTTGAGTTTTAAAGCTTCCGCTCCAAGCTCACGCCCCTCGCCTACGTCCTGTAGGCGAAGCTTCTGCTCCTCGACAATTGCTCCTGCAATTCATGCAGTCGAGCTTACACCCCTTGACTACATTCTTGTAGGCAAAGCTTCGGCTAACGCCTTTGCCTACAGCTCTGTAGGTAGCGCATTCAAGACTACATTGATGTCCGCACCGGGTTTGCATACATTTTCGCTAAGATGGCGGCGCCAGCCTCTGGCTCCGGGTTCGCCATGAAAAAGACCCAAAATATGCCGGGTTATACTGTTCAAGCGGACGCCATCGTTAAGGTCGAGCTGCTCCTTAATATAAGGAATCAACAATTCCATAATCATTTCCCGTGACCGGGGAGGGCTGGAATCGCCATAAAAGCGTCTGTCCACATCGGCCAATAAATAAGGATTGTGATAAGCCTCCCTGCCGACCATGACGCCATCAACATGCTGTAAAACATCTTCGGTTTGATCCAAGGTGGTGATGCCGCCGTTCAGGATGATTTCCAGTTGTGGAAAGTCCTGCTTTATTTGATAGACCACGTCGTAGCGTAAGGGTGGAATATCGCGGTTTTGTTTGGGCGACAAGCCGCTCAGCCACGCCTTTCTGGCATGGATGATAAAGGTTTCGCAACCGGCAGCGGCCACGGTCAAGACAAAATGCGTTAATTCTTCATAAGAATCGCGCTCATCAATGCCGATTCTCGATTTGACCGTAACCGGAATTGATACCGCCTGCGCCATTGCCGCTATACACTCGGCGACCAGTTCGGGTTCCGCCATCAAGCAAGCGCCGAAACGGCCGTTTTGAACCCGGTCGCTCGGACAGCCGACATTCAGGTTGACTTCGTCGTAGCCGTAATCTTCGATCATTTTCGCGCAGTGGGCCAGTTCGCGCGGGTTGCTGCCGCCCAACTGGAACGCAACCGGTTTTTCAACGGCGTTAAATTGTAAAAACCGGTGGTGCTCGCCATGAATCAACGCGCCGGTAGTTACCATTTCGGTATACAAAAACGCATGTTGTGAAATCAGCCGATGGAAATAGCGGCAGTGCCTGTCAGTCCAATCTAACATAGGGGCAATACAAAACTTGTGTAAGTTGTTGCAATTCAATGAACTGTTGTGATTTTTTCGAGCTTGTGACATTAGTTTTCTTGTAAGGATTTTGGATATTCTTGTCTATTTTCAAGAAATTTATGGATATTGTTGAGCCAGAAATGGCTCAACAATTTGGTACTATGAATTATCACCATTAAACACTAAAACAGCTTTTTTCCGGCAACATTTTCCGAAAAGTTTCTGAAATCTGCCTTCAAAATGTGGGCATCATGAGATTAGACGGGATCACTCGCCCAGTTCAATACCAGAATTGCCTAAGCCGCCATCAAGACATTAGAACCTGCCGTCTCAAAAGAACGCCGGCTCAAATATAGCTAGGGCAATGGGAAGGCGCTGCTCATATTTTGTCTGACTTCGACAAATTTCTTTTAAACAGACTCGAATCAGCATCACGTTATAAATCGGATGCTTAGGGTGTGGCAGTAAGTATTAATACTTAATTGTTTTATATTTCAACAGCATAATAAAAATTGACTTTTCACCCATCAGTCAATTAAATTCGGGCATGCCCGTCTAGACAATCTCCGTCCCATCTGCCGGACCGGCTGAATCTCCAGTATCGTCGTTAGAACCAATAACAAAAGAACACTGAGGAGAAGCTATGAGTCAATTAAGCGAAGAAGAACGTCAAAAAATCATCAATAGCCCGCCTGTCGGCACTTGGGCGCTGATGCTTACCGTCAGCCTAGGCATGGTTGCCGCCTGGTTGTTTCTCTATTACGGCGTATTCTTGCCGCGTGGCGCTATAGACTAAGGCTGACCTTATGAATACCGATCCATTAAAAAAGAAATGGGCCAATGCAATTCAGTCCATAGCCGATCTGTCTAAAGGCGACCCTATTCATATTGATCCATTGGAAAAGAGATGGGCCTACGTGATACTGGCCATAGCCAGCCTGTTTGTCGCCATCATTATGATAGATGCGCTAGTCCATAACATTAATCCTCCTAGCCATGTTGAAACCATCGATTCTGCGAGTCTGCATCTGAGCAAAGAATTCGCCGAAGACAACCTGGGTGTTCAGGTTGATGACAACGGCAACGTAACGGTCAGGATCGTGGCCGGGCGCTATGGCTTTTACCCCAAACAGGTTACCGTACCTTCCGGTACGCCTTTAAAATTCCGCTGGGCCAGTATGGATGTCTTGCACGGCATCCATTTGCCGATGACTAACATGAATACCATGATACTGCCCGGCTACGTCGCAGAGCTGAAAACGGACTTCCCGAAACCCGGCAATTACCCGTTACTGTGCAATGAATATTGCGGCATGGGGCACGATCACATGTGGGGAAGTATTACAGTTGTCGCAAAAGAACACTGGACCGCTCCGGTAACAACAGCCTCTAAAGGAGACAGCGACCATGAATGATGCGGCAGAAAGAAAACTGGCATTAAGCCACATGTGGATTGCTTTCGGAGCATTTCTTATTGCTTCATTCATGGGCGCCTACCAAGTTATGGAACGCAGCGGTTTCCTGCCGATTATTGAGTCAAGCCGGGTTTATTTTGCTTCGGTCAGCAGCCACGGCGTGTTGATGGCTTATGTTCTCACCATCTTTTTTGTACCCGGTTTCGGCTATTACACAGCCACGACCAGCCTGAATCAGCCGGTATGGAACATAAAACTGGCCTGGGCCGGCTTCGCCGTTTCCCTGTTTGGTACGGTTCTGGCGGCCATACCGTTGCTGACGGGTTCGGCCTCCGTGCTCTATACCTTTTATCCGCCGATAAAGGCGCATACGCTATTTTATGTCGGCGCGACTTTATTAATTGCCGGCTCTTGGGTCTGGTGCGCCATCATGATTGTCATGATGGGCCAATGGAAGCGGGCAAACCCCGGCCAGCCCGTGCCTCTGGCCATGTTCGCAACTGTGTCCAATGCCGTGTTATGGCTGTGGACCAGCGTTGGGGTCGCTGCCGAAGTCCTGTTTCAAATACTGCCGTGGGCTTTCGGCTGGATGGATACGATTGATCCCGGCCTGGCGCGTACGCTGTTTGCCTGGACTCTGCATCCCATCGTTTATTTTTGGTTGATTCCGGCTTACACGGCTTTTTACGTATTGGTGCCCAAGCAGGCAGGCAGCTATATATTGAGCGATGAAATAGCCAGAGTTTCGTTTATTGTGCTGGTCGTTTTCAGCCTGCCGATTGGTTTCCATCATCTGTATATGGATCCGGAACAGGCCAAAGGCTGGAAGTTATTGCACGGGGTCGGCACTTTCATTGTGGTCCTGCCAACTTTGTTGACCGGTTTTGCTGTAATTGCCTCGCTGGAAATTGCCGGCAGACTGCGTGGCGGCAAAGGCTTGTTCGGCTGGATAGGCGCCCTGCCTTGGCGTAACTCGATGGTGCTGGCCATGATTCTGGGCTTACTGATGCTGATGCTGGGCGGTTTTGGTGGCATCGTCAACGCCAGCTATGCCATGAATGCGATGATTCATAATACCGCCTGGGTACCCGGCCATTTCCATCTGATCTTTGCCGGCACGACCGTGATCATGTACTTTGCCATCGCTTATTATCTCTGGCCGATACTGACGGGCAAGCCGCTGTTCTCGAATGACATGGCATTGCTGCAATTATGGACCTGGTTTATCGGCATGGTTGTCCTGACCACGCCTTGGCATATTCTGGGGTTGTTAGGGCAGCCCCGACGCATTTCCAGCGTTCAATATAACCATCCGCTCACGCTGGCCTGGGATACGTTTGAATTGGCCATGATTGTCGGGGGCCTGATCATGCTCGGATCGGCTTGTTTATTTGTCTACAATCTGGCGAAGACCCAGTTAAATCCTACGACTGAAATCTATACCGGCAAAGTCGAATACGCCGAACCGATTCATCCGGTCCATCATCTGCCTGAATTTCTGAATGATTTCAAAATCTGGCACTGGGTTATTGCTGTTTCCATGCTTATCAGCTTTGGCTATCCTATTCTTCAGTTCTTTTTCATGGACACGTTCGAGTCAAGCGGATGGGGCTACTAATCATGAATAAAATGATTCAAGCAGTATTGCTGGGGCTTTTTACTACAAGCCTTGCGCATGCGGAGCCCTCATCACAAGTCGCCTGGACGCCCGATAAACTGAATTTCATAAAGCAGGCCAACAGCAATAACGGCAAGGAGTTGGCTGCGCAATGCGCCGCCTGTCATGGCGACAACGGCGTCAGCCCAGCGCCGGACTTCCCCTCGCTGGCAGGCCAACTCGCAACCTACACTTACAAACAGTTACAGGATTACAAAAACGGACAACGCACTCACACGCTCATGACTTCAATCGCTGCGGGATTAAGCGATCAGGATATGGCCGATATGGCCGCTTGGTACAACTCTCTGCTGCCCCCCAAGAATAAAGCCGGCAAGAAAGATCTGGAAATTGCCGAGCGCCTGGTTTCTGAGGGTGATGGCAAGCGCACCCTGCCGCCGTGTTATACCTGTCATGGCTCAGATGGGGAAGGTGAAAGAATGGATATACCGGCTCTGGCTGGGCAGCAGGCTGAATATTTTGCAGCGACGCTCATGGCCTATAAAAAGGGTGAACGCCACAACGACATCTACAGTCGAATGCGCGTGATCAGCCAGCAATTGAGTGATGCAGAAATACAAGAGCTCGCTCAATACTATCAGCAACTACGGTGATGGTAAGGCTATGAACATATGTCATGTCGATCTGTTACCCCCTGTGCTGGTGGGCAGCCGCCGAGAACGCTCATTCATAAACAAAAGTCCTGCCGCCCATCGAACCCGCCCAAATTGCCAGGATTCACGCTGCCGGTAAACGCGTATCCATGTAAAATAAGCCAACATTTTTACAAGGAAACTTCTTTTGAATACACAGACTTTCTGCCTTTGCGGCTCGGGCATTGAATACGCGCAATGTTGCGGCCCTTTTCACTCCGGCGAAAAAAAGCCGTTAACTGCCGAAGCCCTGATGCGTTCGCGCTTTACCGCTTACGCCATGCATAATGCCGGTTATTTGCAGGATACCTGGGATGCTACGGTACGGCCCGAATTGATCGATTTTTCCAAGGAAAAAGTTGATTGGCAACGCTTGGAAATCGTTAATACTAAAAAAGGCGGGGCTAAGGATGCTAAAGGCATTGTAGAGTTTAAAGCGTATTATCTGGAGGATGGCGAAGAGTACGTTATGAATGAGATCAGCCAGTTTATCAAACGCGCGGGCGGCTGGTTTTATCTGGACGGGGTGGTTAAGTCGATCGGCAAGGTAGGCTTGCAGACTAACCTGGGTAAGAATGCCCCGTGTTCCTGCGGCAGCGGCAAAAAGTTTAAACGGTGTTGCGGAGCTGGGTGAGTCGGGGGGCAAAAAAGGCGGCCGAGCCGCCCTTGATTAGGCTGTTTTAATCGGACTCTACGAAAAACAGCGTTATTTTTCGTCTTTCGTAGGTTCTTCCGATTCTCCGATAAGAGCGGACAAACAGTCCATCTGACTTTCGGTGTAGTTGGAATGGGCTTCTGCAAGCTCTTTTGCCGAGCCGAAATTAGCGCGTAATTCTTCAAGAGTCTTTTTAGGGTCCTTAGAGGATGACAGCGTCAGCATTTTTGTGTAGTTACGGTAGGCTTCCATGCGTTTTGGATCGAAAGCAAAAATGCCGGGCATATTGTTCGAGCTTGTATCAACGACGCATTTGGCCATGCGTTCCGGAGATAATTTGTAGTCCTTGATATCCTTTTCCAGCTGCATTTGCTGCAATACAGTCTCTTCATATTCTTTTCTATCTGCGCAACCGGAGAGTAATAATGCAGACAGAGAAATGAGCAGTAGTTTTTTCATGTGATTGTTCCCGTTGTTAAATTGAAAATGCGCTTTGCGGCATTATACGCATATGTGAAAGGTAAAAGGCTAAAGGGGCCGCTGTTCTTTTCGCCCTTTGCCTTTCGTCTTTCGCCTGTAATCAACCCATCTCCTTTATTGCCTGAGCTATCCAGGCTTCTGCCTCTTCGTTAATGTCGGAAGCTTTGCGGCCCTTAGTTTCAATAACCGGTCCTATTTTTACCTTGATGACACCGGGATATTTCAAAAAACTATAGCGCGGCCAAAAATCGCCGGCATTATGCGCGACCGGAATGACCGGGAAGCCGGTTTTCTGTGCCAACATGGCTCCGCCCGCGCTGAATTTTCTGACTTCCCCGGCCGCCGTTCGCGTGCCTTCCGGAAAAATAACTATCCATAAGCCTTGGTTTAAATACATCGCTCCTTTTTCCAGCAGAATACGCAATGCGGCGCGCTGGTTGTTTCTGTCTATGGCGATGGGTTTGACCATTCCCAGCGCCCAGCCCCAAATGGGAAACATCAGCAACGAGCGCTTCAATAATACGCTTTGCATCGGAAGAATATGTCTTAGCGCCAGTGTTTCCCAAGCGGACTGGTGATTGCTCAAGGCAATAGCGGGTTGTTGAGGATTGATGTGTTCCAGTCCTTCCACTTCATAACGCAGGCCGCAAAAGACCTTGGACATCCATAACACCACAGTACACCAGGCCTTTGATATGTTGTAGCGAATGATAAAAGGAAAAGGCTTGGTTAAAATAATTAACAGGCCGACAATGGTCGCGGTCGAGAATATGCCTACAAATAACAGTGCCGAGCCGATATAGTTTTTTGGTCTAGGGTCTTGATGTGAGGTGTTTTGCTGCGTCATATAAGTTCTCAAAAACGGGAATGTCGAGATTGGGGTTTTCAGTCAGGGTTTTTCGGCCTTTGCCGGTTTTAACTAATATCGGGCTTGCGCCGGCAGCCTGCGCTGCCTGGAGATCGCGGAGCGAATCGCCGATAAAAGCAATACCGCTCAGGTTGACGTTATTGTCGGCTGCAAATGTTTCAAGCAATCCCGGCTTGGGTTTGCGGCAGCTACAGCCATCGTCCGGGCCGTGGGGGCAAAAATAGATCGCATCGATTTTCCCGCCTTTTTCCGCGGCCATGCGCTGCATTTTTGCATGGATTTTTTCCAGCGTTGCGGCATCGAGCAAGCCCCGGGCTAAGCCGGACTGGTTGGTGATCACGACGACTTTATAGCCGTGCTTATTGAACAGGGCAATGGCTTCAAGGCTGCCTTCGATCGGCAGCCATTGTTCCGGGGACTTTATGAATTCATCCGAATCGTGATTGATAACGCCATCACGATCCAGCAATACGTAGCGGTTTTCAGGCATGATTTATAGGCCACTCCAGCGCATCATTCACGAATGATGCGCTTCACTGCGTTCAGCACATCCTACGGCACTCCCGCTGGAGCGTTGGGACAAGGTACTGTTCATTTACGATTGCAGTTTGGAGATGTCTGCACAAGTCAAAAACTGCTCGGACAACAGGTTGAGCAGGGCGAGCCGGTTGGCGCGCAGGTCCAGATCGTCGGTCATTACCATGACATGATCGAAAAACGCATCGACGTCATTGCGCAAGCCTGCCAAACGGTTCAGTGTCGCCTGGTAATCGCGTTGCGCCAGCAACGGCTTAATATCACCTTCGGATTGCAGCGCGGCTTGCAATAACTGCTTTTCTTGCGCTTCAACCAATGCCCCGACGCTGGTAGCCGGTTGCGATTCCGATTTTTTCAGGATATTGCGGATGCGTTTGTTGGCTGCCGCAAGGCTTTCGGCTTCGGGCAGTTGCCTGAAAGCTTTAACAGCCTGTAAACGTTGCATGAAGTCCAGCGGTTCGGCAGGCGTTACAGTGATCACCGCATCGAATTCATCGGCAGTGTAGCCTTGATCAAGGCAATAGCCTTTCAGACGGTCAAAAATAAAATCAATGACCCGGTCGGAGGTTGCCGATTGATCGGACGCTGTTTTAATCTGGGCGCCGGCGAATTCCACTAACTCAATAATATTGATGTTGAGCTTGTTCTCTATGATGGTGCGGAGAATGCCCAGGGCGGCGCGCCGTAAGGCATAAGGGTCTTTGTCGCCGGTCGGGATCAGGCCGGCCGCAAAGATGCCGACCAGGGTGTCCATTTTTTCCGCGATGGCCAGAATCTGCCCCGTTGTGCTGCTGGGGGTAGGGCTGCCGGATTGTTTGGGGAAATACTGCTCCTCAATCGCCAGTGCGACTTCTGCCGGCTCGTTGTCGGCCTGCGCATAATAGCGGCCCATAATGCCTTGCAGGTTGCCGAACTCGCCGACCATTTCGGTCATCAGGTCGGTTTTGGCTAATAACGCGGCGCGTTCGGCCAATTCGACGTTGGCATGCAGATGCCCGGCAATGAATTTCGCGAGATTTTGAACGCGTTTGGTTTTTTCGAAAACCGTGCCCAGACTTTCCTGAAAAATAACGCTGGACAGGCTGTCGACGCGATCTGCCAGCGTCTTTTTCCGATCCTGATTCCAGAAAAATTCAGCATCGGAAAGACGTGGAGTAACCACGCGCTCATTGCCTTGCTGGATGGATTTGGGGTTGGTGCTTTCAATATTGCTGAAGGTAATAAAGTACGCCAGCAAACCGCCGTCGGCATTTTTAACCGGAAAGTATTTCTGGTTGGTTTGCATCGTGGTAATCAATACTTCCGGCGGCAGTTCCAGATAGCGCGGGTCGAACGTCCCGGTGATCGGCACCGGCCATTCGTTCAGCGCGGCAATTTCTTCCAGCAGATCGTCTTCGATATGCGCAATGCCGCTCACTGCGGCGGCGGCTTTTTGTGCCGCGTCACGGATCAATGTTTTTCGTTGGTCAAAGTCGGCAATGACATGGCCTTGTTTATACAGGGTATCGGCATAGTCTTCCGGCTTGGTCAGGGTGATTTTTTGCGGTGCGTGAAAGCGGTGTCCTTGGGTTGAAGCGCCTGTTTTCAGGCCCAGAATTTCCGTGTCAATGACGCTGTCGCCGTACAGCAAGACGGCCCAATGCACGGGTCTGACGAATTCGGTCGTAAAGCTGCCCCAGCGCATGCGCTTGGCAATCGGTAGTCCGGCAATACTTTGGCGGATAATGTCCGGAATCAGGTTTTTAGTTTCTTGGCCTTTGACGGCTTGGGTATAGCTGAGCCATTCGCCTTTGTCGGTAAGCAGGCGTTCCAGTTGCTCGAAACTGGTGCCGCAGCTGACCGCAAAACCCAAGGCCGCTTTGCTGGGCGTGCCGTCGGGCGCAAACGCCGCTTGCAGCGCCGGGCCGCGCTTTTCCACGATTTTATCGGGCTGGGCGCTGGCCAGGTTTTCGATAAAGACGGCCAGACGCCGGGGCGTGGCGTAAGCCTTGCTGCCGGTAAAAGTTAGCTCGGCGGCATTCAGTCCCTGGATAATGTTGTTCAACAAAGCGTTGCTGAGTTTCAGCAAGGTCTTGGGCGGCAGTTCTTCCGAACCCAGCTCGAATAATAAATGTTGGCTTGTGCTCATGTTATGCTCCCTGCTCGGTTAACATCGGGAAGCCCAGCGATTCCCGGCGTTGGTAATAAACTTCAGCTACGGATTTGGCCAAATTTCTGACCCTTAACAAATAGCGTTGGCGTTCGGTAACCGAAATCGCGTGGCGCGCATCCAGCAGGTTGAACGCATGCGAGGCTTTCAGCACCATTTCATAGGCCGGTAGCGGCAGATTTAATTCGATCAGCTTGGTGCATTCCCGCTCATAAGTTTCAAAGCACTGGAACATAAACTCGACGTTGGCGTGCTCGAAGTTATAGGCGGACATTTCCACTTCGTTTTGATGGAATACGTCGCCATAAGTGACGGTGCCGAACGGACCTTTGGTCCAGACCAGGTCGTAAACGCTTTTAACGCCTTGCAAGTACATCGCGATGCGTTCCAAGCCGTAAGTAATTTCGCCGGTGATTGGCCGGCATTCCAGGCCGCCGACTTGCTGGAAGTAGGTAAACTGGGTCACTTCCATGCCGTTCAGCCAGACTTCCCAGCCCAAGCCCCACGCGCCCAGCGTCGGCGATTCCCAGTTGTCTTCGACGAAGCGTACGTCGTGTTCGAGCAGATCCAGACCCAGATGACGCAACGAGCCCAGATACAGTTCCTGGATATTGTCCGGCGACGGTTTTAACACCACCTGAAACTGGTAGTAATGCTGCAAGCGGTTGGGGTTTTCGCCAAAGCGGCCGTCAGTCGGCCGGCGTGACGGCTGCACATAAGCCGTGTTCCAAGGCTCAGGGCCTATGGCGCGTAAAAATGTGGCGGGATGGAACGTCCCGGCGCCAACTTCTTGATCCAACGGCTGCAATAAAATACAGCCTTGATCTGACCAGTATTTCTGTAAGGCCAGGATGAGTCCCTGAAAAGTAGATAAGTCGTTGTTTATGCTGGACACGGATTAACGCTCTTAGGCAATAAAAAGTGGGGGATTATAACTGAAAAACAGGCATGCGGCATATCGTTAGATTGGCTCTGCGCAAATTTAGGCGAACGGATGCGCTCAGCATTTTAAGTCGGCGGCGTGTCTGCGTGTCAGGTGCAATCGCATTCGCCGATGTCTTCAAACCAGATTTGCGGCGATTGCTCGATAAAGCGCCGCATCAGCTTAATGCAATCGAGATCGTTCATTTCTATGACCTTAACCCCAGCCTCTTTGAGCCAATCCAGGTGGCCTTCGAAGTTGACCGATTCGCCCACCACTACCGTGCCGATATTGAACTGCCGGATCAGGCCCGAGCAATACCAACAGGGTGCCAGCGTCGTGACCAGGATTTTGTCCCGATAGTTGGTTTGTCGTCCGGCTTTGCGGAAGGCGTCGGTTTCGCCGTGCACGGACGGGTCGTTGTCCTGCACCCGGCGATTGCGGCCGCGTCCGAGCAGATTGCCGTGAGCGTCGAATAGCGCCGCGCCGACCGGGACGCCGCCTTCATCAAAACCGGCTTGCGCTTCGGCAAACGCCACGGCCAGCATATTTGCATAGTTCATCGAAAACTCCCTGATGGATTTATTGCGAAAGCACAAATTATGCGTTTAAAAACAAGCGGGGTAAACCGCTTGTTTAAGCGAGGGCTTGGGTTCAGGCGGTCGGTCATTTCTTCATCAATTCGCTTGAGAAAAATCCTTGTTTCGATAATATCGGCTAAAGCGGCGGTGACGGGCATCGTTATCAGAATTTTGATGAATATTCGAATGAGGTGTTGCTTAAGCAACGCTTTTATAATCAAAAGGAGACACGACATGAACGATCAACAAAAACAACAGGCGGTAGGAATTCTTAACAGAATTATGGAGCTTGAACTGGCGGGGGTTGTTCGCTATACGCATTATTCCCTGATGGTTTACGGCTATAACCGCATTCCTATCGTTTCCTGGCTTAAAAGCAATGCCGACGAGAGCCTTATCCATGCCCATAAAGCGGGTGAGTTGGTGACCTTGTTGGGAGGTCATCCATCGCTTAAGATCGGCCCTTTATTGGAAACAGCCAAGCATGATATCGGCGATATTCTAAGGGAGAGCCTGGAACACGAGAAAACAGCGGTAGCCGCCTATTTTGAGCTGCTGAAGGTGGCTGAGGGCGTTTCCGTGCTACTGGAGGAATATGCGCGAGACATGATCGTAGACGAAGAACTGCATCTTGACGAAGTGAACAAAATGTTGCGAAAGCCGGGCGATGTGCAACCGTTTGGCGCGTAGTGTCCAGGTTAAATGCCGGTTGTGTGAGTTATTAATCTGCGCACCGGTCCGTGCGATGCAGTCAATACCGGTTTCAAATTGTGCGGTCAAAGACTGATCGGCCTTGTTTATTAATTCAGCTCAGAGGATAAAGCCATGAAACTCTATTACAGCAAAGGCGCCTGTTCGCTGTCGCCCCATATCACAGCCTGTGAAGCGGGACTCCCTATTGAACTGGTCGAAGTCGATTTGCAAAGCAAGCGTACCAGCGCCGGGGAGGATTTCCGGCTGATCAATCCGAATGGCTACGTGCCGGTGTTGATGTTTGACGACGGCAAAAAATTAACCGAAGGCCCCGCTATCGTTCAGTATCTTGCCGACCAGGCGCCGGACAAAAAATTAGTCCCGCCGGCGGGAACATTCGAGCGCTATCAATTGCAGCAATGGCTGAATTTTATTTCAACCGAGATTCATAAAGGGTTTGGGGCTTTGTTTAATCCGGCTATGCCTGAAGAGGCTAAACCAGTGGTCACTAACCTGCTGGCTTCGCGTCTGGAAACTGCCGCGGCGCATCTTTCCAACCGGGCATTTTTGCTCGGCGATGATTTTACCGTGGCCGATGCTTATCTGTTCGTTACCCTGCGTTGGGGGGCTTATGTCAATATCGACATTTCCCGCTGGCCGGTATTGGCGAACTATGCCGCTAAAATTTCTGCGCGGCCCGCAGTACAAAAAGCATTGAAGGAAGAAGGGCTGGCTTGAATGCGGGATTCGTTCATAGGATGAACAGAGTAGCAATCAACCCATTAATAGGGCTCAATTTCAATTAGCTAAAAAAGCACTCATCGAGTACCTTGTGAGCTATTAAGTCAGGTTAATGAGGATATAACGCTATGAGCGACCAGAGTGCATGTTTGATCTTTGCCCATCGCGGCGCTAACAGGGAGGCCGCCGAAAACACCCGAGCCGCCTTCAATAAAGCGCTGCAATACCCGGTTGACGGCATTGAAACGGATGTGCAGTTGAGCCTGGATGGAGTGCCGGTACTTTGGCATGACTGGGAGCTGGATAAACTGGGCCATCAGGGAAAATGCATCGACGATTTTGATTTCGTGCAGCTTGAGCAAATGGATTTTACAGGATACTGCTCGCCCGATGCGCCGCCGGAAGGCGCGTTGAGCCTTAAGGAATTCATCGACACTTATCGGGGGCGTTGCGGTCTGGATATCGAGCTTAAAAGCCGCGACGGGGAATCGCCGCAGCGGCTGGAAAGCAAGATATTGCAGATGCTGGCGATCATTGGCACATCGGCTGCCGACGGCGTGTTTATTTCTTCATTCAGTCTGCCCGGGCTGATTTTCGCTCACCAACAGGTGCCGGATTTTCCGCTTTATTATCTACTGTCCGGCCACCACACTCAGGCCGACATTGAGCAGTTCCTGAAACAATACAATTTTCTGGCCGGATTTTGCCTGCCCATCGACGTCCATAACCCGTCTATTGCCAGTCTTTTGCGGGAGCAGGGCAAAGGCGTTGTGGTTTATACCTGCAACAGCGTTGAGGAGATTCAAAAGGCGCTGAACCTGAGAGTCGATATCCTGATTACCGATGACCCGCAGCTGGCGTTGAGGATGCGCGATTCATGAAGCGAGACTTTGCGCAACTGGCCGATCGGCATTTTGACGTGCTGGTTTGCGGCGGCGGCGTTTACGGCGCGTGGACGGCGTATGATGCCGCTTTGCGCGGCCTGAAAGTCGCCATTGTCGATCAAGGCGATTGGGCTTCGGGAACCTCGTCCGCTTCCACCAAGCTGATACACGGCGGCTTGCGCTATCTGGAATCGCTGGATTTCAAATTGGTTAAAAAAGCCCTGCGCGAACGAGAGATGCTGCAACAAGCCGCGCCGCACCGCGTCTGGCCGATACGTTTTGGCGTTCCGGTTTTTAAGGGCGGGCGGCTAAACAGCTTCAGTCTGAAACTCGGCTTGATGCTTTACGATTTTTTGGCCGGAACGCTGGCCTCGGGCCAGGCCCATCGTCATTTCAGCCGGACCGCGTTCATGGCGCGTTTTCCCTGTCTCAATCCGGCCTCATTAACCGGCGGGTTTACTTATGCTGACGCGCAGACTGACGATGCCCGTTTGGTTTTGGAATTGGTTGATGGCGCGTTATCGGCCGGAGCGGTATGCGTGAATTACTGCAAAGCGACCGGTTTTATTGAAGACCAGGGGCAAGTTTGCGGCGTTACAGTTCAAGACCAGGTTGACGGCAAAACAGCAGCCGTCTACGCCCGGCAAATCGTCAATGCAATCGGCCAATGGACTGTTGAAAGCGGATGCCGATTAACCAAGGGCGTGCATTTAATCTTGCCAAAAATACTGGACGATGAAGCGTTATTGTTGACCGCTGAGTCGGACGGACGGGTGTTCTTCATAATCCCGTGGTATGGAATAACGCTGCTGGGCACTACCGATACCGATTACACCGGCAATATCGATCAGGTGCGTGTCGAAGAGGATGAGGTCGATTATCTGCTGGCCGAGGCCAATCGTGTGTTGAAGGTGAGTTGGACCGAGGCCGACGTTATCGGCCGCTTCGCCGGGCTGCGTGTTTTAAAACAAAGCTCAAAAGCAATGCCGTCCGACGTCAGCCGTGACTGGGAGCTGAAAGTCGCCGATAACGGCTTGTTGACTTCGATCGGCGGAAAAATCACTTCGGCCAGGGAGGATGCGGCGCAGATCGTCAATATGCTTTGCGAGAACTTAGACGTCAACGAACCCTGTGCAACAAACGGCAAACCGTTTCCGTGGCTATCCGGTCAGGATTATCGGCGATGGGCAGGTACGATTTTGCTCCAAGCCGCAACACTGGGCATAGACAAGGAAAGCGCCGAATGGCTGATACGGAGACACGCAAAACGCGTGCCGGTGATTTTTCAATTAATAGAGCAGGATGCTTCATTGGCACAGCGGATAACGCCTACGCTGCCTTTAATTTTTGCCGATCTGGTGTTTTGTGCCGCTAATGAAATGGTTGTGCATTTGGAAGATTTGCTCAGACGACGAATCCCGTTATTAATTCTGGCAAAAATGGCTCAGCCCGAATTGCGCTACCTTGCCGAGCTTGCTGCAAAAACGCTGGGCTGGGATGAAGTCAAGTTAAATTACGAATTTGAGGAGTGCGTCACAAAATATTAAGTAATAGATGATCCAGTTCACTGTTTTGAATATCCTAAGCGATTGTGGCAATGGCCTAATTGGAAGAGAATTACTAAGAGATCAATATATTTTCCGATGATTTATTTTTCTTTAACGGCTATTATTGCGGCTTCCTATAATTAAATAACTTTAAATGATTACCCCCAAAGGCTCCTTTTTAGTATTAACGTGCGGTTCTAACGGAAGATACTAGGAATGAAGCGCGTCTTTTCTGTCTTTTTTATCTGTTTTCTATTTATTGCCGGAAGCTATTGGTCTGCCCATTCCAATACAGGATCGGTTATCTATTTTTATAATCCTGAAACAAATATTAATAATTTTGCCACGCTTAAAACAGCTTTCGATACCTATCTGGTGAACCATGGCGGTTATTATTTTCAGCCTTTTGACAATAAAGAAAAATTTGAAGCGGTAGTCCATGAAAAGAAAGGCGATATTTATTTATTATCCAGCTGGCATTTAAAGGCCTTACAGCAAAAAAATGTGCCACTGAAAATTGCCTTGGTCGGCACGTCAAAGGGCAGCACCATGCAAAGGAAAGTATTGAGCACGAAAAAAGACATTGTCAATGTCAATATGCTCAGGAATACCGTGGTTGCCGGCGCAGGAAGTGAAGAATACATTCAGAGCGTATTGAAGCAAATACTCGGCAAAGAGCAGGAATCGCTGCTTAAAGACATCAAAATACTCATCGTGCCTAAAGATATAGATGCGATTATGGCGGTGGGTTTCGGAATGGCGACAGCCGCTATTTCGGCAGAAAGCAGCCTGGATAAACTGGCGATGATTAATCCCAATCAATTTAGAGAATTACATGGGCTAGGCTTTAGCGAAAAGGATTATTTATTGGTTGCGGCAACATTGAAAAAATCGGAGCAGCAAGAAGCGCCATTGCTAGAGATACTACGCAAAATGCCGGAGGATGCAGGCGAAGAAAATTTAAAGTTACTGGGCATAGATGGCTGGAGGGCGCTGCAGTGAAACGCTTCAATAACCGCCACGCATCTTCTCAAGACTGGAATCAACTATGAAAATAATAAATTTTTGTAAGGTCTTAATTCTATTAACTACTTTTCTGGTTAGCACCGGTTTTGCCCAATCAAATAAAATACTCATTATTAATAGCGATAATAGCGTTTTTCGGTATGAAACAATCGCCATAGAATTTAAAAAAGTTTTACAGCAAAACGCTTATCAATGGATTGAGTTTAATTTAAATAGTCACGTCGATGCCGAAGTAAAGCTGAAACAGCTTATCCTGCAAGAAAATCCTGAGTTTATTTATTGCATAGGAACCAAAGCTTATTCGTTAGCGCGTAATCATGCCGAGAACAGGAAATTATTATTTTCAGCCGCCATTAATTGGCGTCGCTTGGATGTTAGCGAAGGAACCTATGGTGTAGCCAATGAATTGTCGCCTGCGCAAGAAATATCATTGCTACGCTACTTCTTTCCCGCGATTAAAAACATTGGCTTACTCTACAATGACAAATTTAGCCGTGAATACGTAGAAACCATCAAGAAAGACGCGCTAGCCTTAGGCATCAATATCGTTAATCAGCCCATTAATGATGCGCAAGAGATCAGCGATGCGCTCAATGAATTACTGCCAAAAATAGAGTTGTTCTGGATTATTTCCGATCCGGTTGTTTTAAGCAGTAAAGCCTCAGTGCAGCAAATTTTTCAATCGGCGAAACAGCAAAAAAAACCCGTCTACGCCTACAGTGATGTGTATATAGAGCAAGGCGCGGTCATGGCGATTTCTGCTGACCTTGCAACGATTGGCCGGCAATCGGCAAATTTAGCCCTGATGATGGATAAGGATAAAGTGCCGGAAGGGACGGTGCAAAGTCCTGCCGGTTCAACAGTGACTTTAAATAAATGCGCTCTCGATGCATTGCAACTCGGTTTTAATCAGGACGCTCTGGACTCGGTTAATAAGATCGTGGAGTGCGGGAAATGATTAAATATATAAACACGTCACTGATTGGCGCATTAATCTTGAATTCAGCCGCTTTTGCAGGCGCGGCAGCACCGAATGACGATCTTGAAAAGGAATTGGCCTATCTCGCCGCAGAAAGACAAGTCGTGGTCACGGCCTCGAAAATTGAAGAGAATGTGGACAAGACTGTCGCAACGACCACGGTTATTACCCAAGACGATATTGCACATATCGGTGCACGTAACTTACTGGATGTCCTGCGTTTGGTTCCGGGTATCGGCATTACCCAAACCCAGTTTGGTTGGCGTGAAATAGAGGTTCGTGGCGTTAAAACATTGGCTTCCGAAAAAGTGCAGATTATGTTGAACGGCCATCCGCTGGACCATAACCTGCAAAATGCCGGCAGTACTTGGGTTTACGACGATTTGCCGGTTGATACGATCAAGCGCGTGGAAGTCGTGCGTGGTCCGGGCTCGGCTTTATACGGCGCTAATGCTTTTCTCGCCGTCATCAATATCATTACCCAAGACGCCAAGGACTTGAATGGGCTGCAAACTTCAGCCGGGTGGGGCAGTTTCGATACCCAGCAATATCGTGCATCTTGGGGCAAGCAATTTGACAATAGCGCTGAAGCGGCGTTGCATTTTAATTTTACCGATACCAATGGGATTAATTCGCCAATTCCCGACGATAGTTTGAGTGTACAAGGACTCAATTCTTCGGCACCCGGCAGAAGCCAGCTTACGGAAGGCCGCTACGACTTGGAATGGCAGTTAGGTTATCAGGACTTTAAGCTGGACGGGCGCTATATTAACAAAAAAGCCGGCACATTTTATGGCATAGCATCTATTCTTAGCGATTCCAGGACTCAACAAGATTATAACGATTACTTCCTGCGCTTGAGCCGAACCTGGAAGATTAAGGATAATTTCACGGTAGACACCCAGATATTTCACGATTTTTTTAGCTACGACAATATCTGGCAAACTGAACCGAACCAATTTATTCGTAACGGTGTTCAAGACACACGCACAGGCGGTGAAATTCAAGCTAATTATCATATTAGCGACGCCCAAACCCTGATCAGCGGATTTTCTTATGCAAAAGAACAGCAGGGTAATCTTATTGATGAAGCCGGGTCAGATCCTGCGAATATGGTGCCAGTTCCATTTACTACCGAAGAAAGAATACGCAGGCGCTGGGGCGTTTATCTGGAAGATGTCTGGGACCCGTTAAAGAACTTGCGTCTTACTTTAGGTGCCCGCTATGACCGATATAATGACTTTGGGGGTACATTCAATCCAAGAATGGGATTTAATTGGGAATTTATTAAAAATTATTCGCTCAAATTTTCTTACGGCACGGCTTACCGGGCGCCCGCTTTTGGTGAACTCGGCCTGGCCAACAATCCGGTGTTATTGGGTAATCCAGCGCTTAAGCCGGAGGAAGTTAAAACCTTTGAAACGGGCATTATTGCTCATCCCGTGGCGGGTTTAACGGCCCAGGCTACTTATTATCACTCTGCAATCAACCAAATTATCTCACGAGTTCCCGTTCAAACAGCGATTTCGCGTTACGACAATAATGGCAGCGTAGTAGCCGAAGGCGTTGAGTTGGAGACGCGCTATGATTTTGACGGCAATCTGCAAGGCTCCTATGTGAGCGCCAATTATGTCTTGCAGCATAGCATCCAACTCAATCGACAGTTAGCGGATGTACCCCAACACCGCGCCAACTTGATAGCAAATTGGGCTTTCGATAATACCTGGAGCAGTTTTGCGCATGTCCTTATCAAAGACAGTACTTCACGCGATTTAGGCGACATGCGCAACGATGTGCCCGGATACGCCTTATTAGATGTGGGATTATTCGGGAAAAGTATGTTCAATAAGAAAGTTGACATCAGTTTTAATGTGTACAACCTCTTCGACAAACGATATTACGATCCGGCTCCCGCCAGCTTAAATTTTATCGGCGATTATCAAATGGCCGGAAGAGCGTTTTTTGGACATGTCAGCCTGAAATTTTAGCCTAAGGTAAAGAGTAATTGATGTTATGCAGCCATATAAAAACCACATGATGCAGAAAATTACGACCCTGGAGGTAGAGTTAATGCAGGGCAGCATTGCAGTGTGTCGAGAGCGCAAAAGCAGGCGCTTACTGTATGTAAGCGGTACAACTTATGCATTAGGCTTGATGGTTTAACAAGAACAGCCTTGTAGGCTAGATCGCCCCCCTACAAATGCTCAGATTATTTACGATAAGACATTAAATCTGACAGGGGGATATAGCTATCGGGAACAGGTACATGATCTTCCGGGAACGCGGCTAAGGTTTCTTGAATATTTGATAAAAACAAGCCCACAAGTACAGTATTTTGCAATTTTTCAAAAGCACATAGCCCGATAATACCAATCGATGTTCCTAACGATATGTTTTTAGGGTTTTTTTCAGGATCACTATTTATATCGGCATTTGACAATGGTTGAGCGTCTTTCCGGGCAAGAAAGTTTATTGAATCAGGCCCCATGGCAACATAGCATTTTCTTGTTGCGTTCCAGGCTAACAAGCTTTCATTTTTATAATAGATAAAAAATGTTTCAGCTTCATTTGATACGGTAATTTTACCCGCGTCAAAACCGCTTATTTCTCTCTCTTCCTTGTTGGTGATTATGCCTTCGAATAGTGTGTAATTGCGTACTGCCGAGCTGTCCAGGAACTTCGTGAATTCATGGTAGTCTCTGGATTCAATAATATTTCGCCCCAGATTCCATGCAAGCCCCACTGTCCATTGATTAAATTTAGCCCAATTTTTGTCAGATAAAATTGAACAGTTTAAATCAGCGCCTTGCATTGGATAACAGGCCATACCCGCTAAGTTGTTATGAGACAAGGCGAAAAGCCGGGCTTGATTCTCCGCATCATCCGCATCTTCTGCCTGTACAATTATCTTTTGGTAATTTCCCGATTCGTCTGTATCGGACGTCAAGATAACAGGGTTTATGGACAATTTATTAATATTGAAGAGTGTCATGCTCAATTCCGGCATTGCTCTGCCACAGGGGTCGCCATTAATGACCTCTATGCCTTTTTTCGCTGAAATTATAAAAGGGATTAGGGTATTAATTGCTCCCATTTCAACGGGTATCAAATAGCCTAACGGTTCTTGACCGGATTGGGTTAGATGGTTATTCATTTCCAGGAAAGCATTTAATGAAGCCGTTTGCCCGAAACCTTCAAACATTTTACCGGGTGAACCTAAAGTCGCTATAAAAGAGATATTTTTCGTTGCCTTAAGGTTATCTGGATTTACATAATGCATAACATCGGTGTCGTTAATCATGGTGTCAATAAATAGCCGGGCTAGCCCGATTGATCCGCCGCCGCCAGATGCTAAAAAACAGGCACCATGTGCAATATAGCTAATATCTTTTTTCGTTAATTGATAATTGCCAGGGCCAAAATATTTCAATTGATGTTCAGTTCCAGCAGATTCTTTTTCCTGCTTGTCTTCATTAAATGATGATTCTTTAATTGAAATATTATTAAGCATAAAAACGCGTCCTTAAGGCAAATGAATGATGTCTGTTTCAATTGAAGTTTATCTTTGTTCATGCCGTAAAAATTTTATCTGTATAACCTGGGTAAAATGCCCCTCAGAAAAAACCAGTAGTGTAAGCCATAAGTCGGCAATGTTGGCAAAAGCGCTGTCACTGCCGCTTTCAGCGTTTGTTGCGTGTATTGAAGAGATGCTTAACATCGAACTGGACAGGAGCTTGTTTTTCAGCAGGCATTAAGCTCATTTTAGGCCGCTAAAACCTGATTATTCCTGGATAGAGCGTAGAGCGGCCGCCTGCTACCGAATTTGATTATCGACAACAGGGGACAAGTGAAAATGTAAGCCGGCATAAGGGCTCAGGGGGCCGGCTTTTTAACTGTAAGGCAGCAGAAATAATATCTTCTACGTCGGGTTAGAGTTATTATCGGATTAACCGGCAGAAATCTCAGGCTGGTACTATGCAATTACCTCAATTGCTTTTAGGGCAGTTTATATTGAAAATGTGGATTTGGACAATGGTGGTTTCTTAAACGTCTACCTTATTAGACAAAGACGGTAATATGAATAAAACACTGTACCCCGATAACTGGCCGGATATAGATACCAAGCTCTACAATAGATCGGTCAAGTTGATTAATGCAGTTAAAAACATGCTGAGAGTTAAGCTTGATCTGCACGCCGACCCACAGCTCTTAGAAGGCGACATCTTTTTATTCAACCATTTCTCCCGCTTTGAAACTTTCATCCCGCAATTTCTAATTTACGAGCAAACCGGGGCTTACAGTTGCGCCATTGCATCAGGAGAATTCTTTAAGGAAGACAATGTGCTGTCGCGATACTTAAGGCATGTTGGCGTTTTTCCTCACGATCATAACCGACTGTTTCCGTTGCTGGTCGCGCAGATTTTGCGCGGTCGTAAAGTCATTATTTTTCCTGAAGGCGGCATGATAAAAGACCGCCGGGTTGTCGATAAACGAGGCTATTACAGCATTTATTCCCGTGTGACCGGCAACCGGCGCAAGCTGCACACGGGGCCTGCGGTTTTGGCGCAGGGCGTGGAAACCTTTAAGGCGGCTATCCGTCACGCCCATAGCAAAAACAATGTTGCGCGGCTTCAGCAATGGAAGGACGCTTTGCATATCGACAGCATGGATCAGCTGATAGCGGTAGCGAATAAGCCAACGCTGATGGTACCTGCCAATATTACTTTCTATCCGATTCGCTCCTCCGAAAACCTGTTATTTAAAAGCGTTGAGCTGTTTTCCAGCGGCCTGAGCCTGCGCCAGTCCGAGGAATTGCTGATTGAAGGCAATATTATGCTGAAGAATACCGACATGGATATCCGCATGGGGGACCCGGTCGATCCTTGTTGGGCCTGGGACTGGCGAACCCGTTATCTGGTAGATAAATTCGTCAGGGAAATTGATACGATAGACGATGTCTTTGCGCTGAATTTCAGGCCTAAAAACTGGAGGCAACGCTTATTGAGATCGTATTTTATAAAAAATGCCGAACGTTCCCGCGACCGGTTCATGGAAGTCATTTATACCAATGTCACGATCAATTTAAGCCATCTGGCGGCAACCTTGATTATGCATTACGTCGAGCAGGGGCAGACGCATATCGAAAAAGACAAGTTCTACGGCATTTTGTATATTGCCATTAAGCACTTGCAAAACAATACGGTGATCCATCTGCACCGAAGCCTGCTCAATCCCGACGATTACAGCGATTTGTTTAAGGCCACTAACACACGTTTCGATTATTTTATGAGTGCGGCAAAAGAGGCCGGGCTCATCCGGGAAGATAGCGACAACTACCATTTTTTGCCCAAACTCCGCGCCGAATCGGATTTTGATAACATCCGCCTGCAAAACCCGATCGTCGTTTACAACAACGAAGCCGCGCCGCAGCATTCCGTTCTTGAGACTTTGGTTAATGCGATAAACGAAAGCTCTCATACCGACAAAGATAAATTGGCCGCTTGGCATTTTGAAGATGAATGCCGCACTCTGGCATGGGAAAAGCAGACGTACTCTAAAATGATGTTTGACGATATCAGTTATGAGGAAGTCGCCATTGCCGACCCTTCGCCTTTTTTCATCCAGCCGGAGTTTGCCAACGGCTTCGGCGTTTTGCTGGTTCACGGCCTGCTTGCCAGTCCCGCTGAATTAAGGGCTTACGGTGAGTATCTGGTCACGCAAGGTTACACAGTATTGGGTATTCGGCTAAAAGGTCACGGGACATCGCCTTATGCCTTGCGTGAGCAGAGCTGGGAAGATTGGTACGGCTGTGTGCAGCGGGGTTTCGATATACTCAAGGTGCATTGTTCGCGTATTTTTGTTGCCGGTTTCTCCACCGGAGGGGCGTTGGCGTTAAAGTTGGCTTCCGAACACTACCCTGAAATGGTCGGCGTTATTGCCGTCTCAGTGCCGTTAAAATTCGTCAATCCTGCTTTTATGCTAGTGCCGCTGCTGCATGGCACCAACACGCTGGTCGAATGGGTCTCGGCTTTTGAGGGCATCAAGCCTTTTATTGACAATGAACCGGAACATCCGGCCATTAACTATCGCAATACCCCGGTCAGGGCGCTTTATGAGCTAAGGCGTTTAGTGGCGCAGATTGATGAATTACTGCCGCAGATCACCCAGCCTGCACTGATCTTGTATGGTGATGAGGACCCGATCGTTGCGCCCAAAGGCTCGACGATCATTATGGATAAACTGGGTTCCACGCATAAGAAAATCCAAGCCATAAAATCCCAGCGCCACGGCATATTAATGGAAAATATCGGCAATACCTGGAGCGTGATTGATGATTTTTTAAATGAGTTAAGCGCCGGACACAATGACAATGTCCCGCTTAAAATTTTTGATTTGCCACGAGAGCACGAAGTACACGAAGATACAAAGCATTAGTATTCCTCGTTCCCGCTCATCGCGTGGAAACAACAAATAGAGGACAGCAAAATGAAAAATGTCGTTATCGCAGGATATTGCAGATCGCCCTTCACCCCGGCGCAAAAAGGTCAATTGGCTAAAGTGCGGCCGGATGATCTTGTCGCACAAATCGTTAAAGCCTTGATCAATGATGCCGGGGTCATTCCGGAGGATATTGAAGATTTGATTTTAGGCTGCGCCTTTCCGGAAGGCGAACAGGGGATGAATCTGGCGCGTTTGGTCGTTCAGCTTGCCGAGCTGCCTGTGACCATTGCCGGCACCACTATTAACCGTTTCTGCGGCTCCTCAATGCAGGCGATACATAACGCGGCGGGTGCGATTCAATTGAATGCCGGAGACGTGTTTATCTGCGCCGGTGTCGAATCGATGAGCCGGGTGCCGATGGGCGGTTTTAATTATTTGCCCAATCCCAGCCTTTATAAAAACTATCCCCAAGCTTATATCAGCATGGGCGAAACGGCGGAAAATCTGGCCTTGCAATATCACATCGACCGGATGGCCCAAGACACTTTCGCCCTGGCCAGTCAGCAAAAAGCGACAGCAGCCCGGCAAAACGGCTTATTCGCCACGGAGATTATTCCGATTAAACGGGCTGACGGGGAAATTGTTCAATACGACGGCTGCATCAGGGCGGATACTTCCCTACAAGCATTATCCGAGCTGCAACCGGCTTTTCTTAAAAACGGCAGCGTGACTGCCGGAAGCTCTTCGCCGTTAACCGACGGCGCTGCCGCCGTGCTGGTATGCAGCGAAAAATACGCAGATGCACACGGTTTGGAAAAGCTCGCCCGCATCAAAGCGATTGCAGTATCCGGTTGCGCGCCTGAAATCATGGGCATAGGCCCGGTCAGTGCGAGCCGCAAAGCCTTGAAGCGGGCCGGGATGCGGTTGGAGGACATCGATATAGTCGAGCTGAACGAAGCCTTTGCGGCGCAATCTTTGGCGGTCTTAAAAGAATTGCCGGTGCCGCTGGAAAAATTGAATCTGGACGGTGGCGCGATTGCTTTAGGCCATCCTTTAGGCGCTTCAGGCGCCAGAATAACCGGCAAAGCCGCTAGCCTCTTGAAACGGGAAAACAAGAAATTTGCGCTGGCGACCCAATGCATCGGTGGCGGCCAGGGCATAGCCACTATTCTGGAGGCTATCTAATGGACGCCAAGACAAGCGGCATCAAAAAAGTTGCGGTGATTGGCGCAGGCGTTATGGGTGCAAGCATTGCCGCTCACGTTGCCAACGCCGGTATCCCCGTTGTTTTGCTGGATATCGTGCCTAAAGAAGCAAAAAACCGGAACAGCATTGCCGAAGCCGCCATTGCCAAGTTACTCAAAGCCGAGCCTGCGGCATTCATGCATAAAAATAATGCTCGCCTGGTGACTCCGGGCAACGTTGAAGACCATCTTGAATGGCTGAAAGATGCCGATTGGGTGCTGGAAGCGGTGCTTGAGGACCCGGCCGTCAAGCAATCGCTGTATCAAAAATTGGAGCAGATTTGCCGCCCCGATACTCTGATTTCATCGAACACCTCGACATTGCCGTTGAAACTGCTAACCCGCAATATGCCGGACAGCTTCAAACAGCGTTTCATGATCACGCATTTTTTTAATCCGCCCCGCTATATGCGCCTGCTGGAGCTGGTTTCAGGCGCCGAGACCCGGCCGGAACTGGTTGATGCCATCCGCTGTTTTGCCGACACTCATTTGGGTAAAGACAGCGTTACCTGCAAGGATACGCCGGGGTTCATCGGCAACCGCATCGGCATTTACTGGCTGCAATGCGGCCTACTGGAAGCGATCAAGCTCGGATTGACTGTCGAACAGGCTGACGCAGTCATGTCCGCGCCGTTCGGCATTCCCAAAACCGGCATATTCGGCCTGCTGGATTTGGTCGGGCTTGATCTGATTCCTCATATTCTGGACGGCATGAAACTGGCTTTGCCTAAGGACGATGCGTTTCATCAAATTAATCATCTGCCGCCGCTGGTTCAGAGCATGATAGCCGACGGCTATACCGGTAGGAAAGGTAAGGGCGGTTTTTATCGTTTGAACGAAACAGGCGGAAAGCGGGTCAAAGAATCCATCAATTTGCAAACCGGCGACTATCACCCCAGCGAAAAATTCGTTTTGCCGAATTTTCCCAAATCGCAGGATGAACTCAGGGTTTTTTTGACTAACGACGACACGATTAGCCGTTTTGCTTGGCAAGTGTTATCCAATACCCTGGTTTACAGCGCCAGTCTGGTTCCGGAGATTTCCGACGACATCGCCTCTGTCGATACCGCGATGCGGCTTGGCTATAACTGGAAATACGGGCCGTTCGAATTGCTGGAACGGGTCGGCGTGGATTGGTTCGTCGGTCGGCTGCATGCAGAAAATCGCCAGATTCCCCTATTGCTGGGAGGTCGTCAGAGTCTGTACAAGGTCGATTCCGGCAAACGGTTGTACCTCGATTTAACCGGCAATTACCAGCCCGTCCACCGGACGGACGGCGTCCTGCTGCTGTCCGATATTAAATTGCAGGCCCCGGCGCTGTTGGAAAACCCGTCGGCCAGCCTGTGGGACATTGGCGACGGCGTTGCCTGCCTGGAATTTCACAGCAAAATGAATACGCTGGATATGGATAGTTTGGCGATGGTTCGGCAAAGTCTTGAAAAAGTCAAAACCGGTTTTTCCGCGTTGGTCATCCATAACGATGCCGACAATTTCTCGGCGGGGGCTAATTTAACCTTACTGATGCAGGCGATCCACAATCAGGACTGGTCTGCGGTAGAGCGATTGATCAAACTGGGGCAACAGACCTATCAGGCCGTGAAATATGCGCCGTTTCCGGTGGTCGGCGCGCCTTCCGGTTTGGCTTTGGGCGGCGGCTGCGAAGTGCTGCTGCATTGCGATGCGATCCAGGCTCATGCGGAGCTGTATATCGGTCTGGTCGAAGTGGGCGTAGGCTTGGTGCCGGGCTGGGGCGGTTGCAAGGAATATTTGCGTCGCTGGCTGGAGTTTGCACGGCGGCCCGGCGGTCCGATGCCGGCAATTGCCCAGGCTTTTGAAACGATCGGCATGGCCAAGGTCTCCAAATCGGCGGCGGAAGCCAAGGAGATGTTGTTCTTGTCCACGACCGACGGCATTACCATGAATAAAGACCGCTTATTGGCGGATGCCAAAGCCAAGGCGTTGCAGCTGGCAAATGGTTATGAGCCGCCTAAACCTGCCGAATACCGTTTGCCCGGAGCCAGCGCCAAAGCGGCGATGGAAGTTGCGGTCGGCAATTTAAAATTGGCGGGCAAAGTAACCGACTATGATGTGGAAATCTCGCAGCAACTGGCAGGCGTGCTCAGCGGGGGGCAGTGCGATATCACTGAGCCATTAAGCGAAGACGACTTGCTAAATCTGGAATTGAGCGCGTTTTTGCATCTAGTCAAGCAACCCGGCACTCTGGCCAGGCTGGATCACCTGTTAAAAACGGGAAAGCCGTTACGCAATTAACTTAAGGAATATCCCATGAGCTGGTTAATCGTATTACTCATTGCTATCGGCGTTCTGGCTTATGTCAGGGCATCTCTGCGCCGGTCTACGCTGGTTCTGTTCGGGTGGTTAGGGCTTTATTCGCTGGTGCAGGGGCCTAGCGGTTTTGTATTCCTGCTCTGGCTTATTTTCAGCGCCGTTTTTGTCACGCTCAATATTCCGGCGATCCGCCAACAACACTTTAGTAGCATGGTTTTCAGGATCATGAAACGGGCGCTGCCGCAAATGTCGCAAACCGAACGCGACGCATTGGAAGCGGGCAATACCTGGTGGGATGCCGAACTGTTTTCCGGTCATCCCGATTGGAAAGTATTATTGGATTTACCTGCTCCGAAACTGAGCGCTGAGGAGCAGGCATTTATTGACGGCCCGGTAGAAACATTATGCAGCATGCTGGATGATTGGGACATTACCTATAACCGCTTTGACCTGCCGGATGAAGTCTGGGGCTATATCCAGCGCAATAAATTCTGCGGCATGATCATACCCAAGCGCTACGGCGGCTTGGAGTTCGGCGAGTACGCTCATTCCGAAGTGGTGATGAAAATTTCCAGCCGCAGCAGCACCGCAGCCGTCACGGTGATGGTGCCCAATTCCTTGGGACCTGCAAAATTACTGCTGGCATACGGTACCGAGCAGCAAAAAAACCATTACCTGCCGCGTCTGGCAACAGGCGAGGAAATTCCCGCGTTTGCCTTAACCGGGCCCCATGCAGGCAGCGATGCCGGAGCGATGCCCGACACCGGCATCGTTTGTTACGGGTCATTCGAAGGCAAGGATAATGTCTTGGGCATCCGGCTCAATTGGGAGAAACGCTATATTACCTTAGGCCCGGTCGCCACGGTGCTGGGCCTGGCATTCAAGCTTTATGACCCGGAACACCTGATCGGCGACAAGGAAAACGTCGGCATTACCGTCGCCTTGATTCCCACTAATACGCCTGGTGTTTCCATCGGTAATCGTCACTTCCCGCTGAACTCAGCGTTTCAGAATGGCCCGAACTGGGGCAAAGACGTGTTTATTCCGATGGACTGGATTATCGGCGGCCTCGAGCAGGTCGGCAACGGCTGGAAAATGCTGATGCAGTGTCTCGCTACCGGCAGGGCGGTGTCCTTGCCCGCGCTCAGCACCGGCGCATCGAAAATGGCCAGCCGCAATACCGGCGCTTATGCTCGTATCCGCAAGCAATTCAATCTGCCGATCGGTGAGTTTGAAGGCATTGAAGAGCCGCTTTCGCGCATCGCCGGAGAAACCTATATTATCGATGCGGCGCGTAAAGTGACTGCCGCCGCGTTGGACGACGGGCAGAAACCGTCGGTCATTTCCGCCATTATCAAATACGAGCTTACCGAAAGAATGCGCCGGGTCATTAACGATGCGATGGACATACAAGGGGGCTCGGGCATTTGTCTGGGGCCTAAAAACTATCTTGGCCGGATTTACCAAGTGATTCCGGTCAGCATTACCGTCGAGGGCGCCAATATCCTGACCCGCACCATGATGATTTTCGGCCAGGGTGCAGTGCGTTGCCATCCTTACATCCAGCGGGAAATGGAGGCCTTGGGCCACGAAGATCCCGAATTGGCGTTGCAGCAGTTTGATGAGATCCTGTTTGAGCATATCGGTTCAATACTGCACAACCTGGCGGCCGGTTTTTGGCTGGGATTAACCGGCGCACGTTTTGTCAATGTGCCGGGCGATCACGATACCCGGCGATATTTCCGGCAGATTGCCAGACTTAGCGCCGGCTTTGCGCTAGTCACAGATTTTGCGTTGCTGACGCTGGGCGGCTCGCTTAAGCGCAAGGAACGTATTTCCGGGCGCTTTGCCGATGCCCTGAGTAATCTTTATCTGTGCTCCTGTGTGCTGAAACATTATCAGGATCAGGGGAGTCCCAAAGACGACTTGCCGTTGTTGCATTGGGCTTGCCAGCAAACCCTGCATCGCGCCCATCAATCTTTGCTGGATATTTTTCAGGCATTGCCTGCGCATCCCCCGGCTGTCCTATTAAGGGCTACTTTCCTGGCCTTGCCTAGACGCACCTTGGCTTCTTTGCTAAGGTTTTTCCTTTTCCCCAGCGGTAAGCCCTATGCGCCACCCGCCGACTATTTGATCCACCAGACTGCGGCGCTGTTGCTGAAAGATTCTCCGGCCCGGGACCGCTTAACCCACGGTATTTACATTAATCATAGTCCCGATGACGCTACCGGCAGAATTGAAGTCGCCTTCCAGGCCGTGCTTGCCGCGATGCCTGTGGAAGCCAAGATCCATGCCGCGCAAAAGCAAAAACAGCTGCCCAAAGGCACGATCCTTGATGTACTGGATGAGGCGATAAGCAAGGCCGTTATTAGCAATAAAGAAGCCGAACTAATAGCAGCCGCCGAAAAGGCCCGATTTGCGGCCATTAGCGTGGATGATTTTAGCCCTGAGCAATTAATCAGCGGTGATGTTAGAATATAAAAACAATATGGCGGGTAGGCTTTTACCTATCCTGTATAACTTATACGGCTTGATAAATCCCATCAACTAAGGAAACCGTTTGCCGACTCAAATCCAGCTGGAGTTTGATCAATTTATCAAATCCCATTTTGCAATCCCTCTGATGCTCTTAATCTTTTTCTCAGGCCTGGAATTTACCCCGCTGGACCTATGGATCAGCCGGCATTTTTACGATGCAGAACTTCATCAGTGGATTTATAAGGAAAGCCTACTGGCTGAAACTATTCTGCATACTGGCGGACAATATATTATTTATATAAGTGCAATCTTTATGTTGCTCTGTCTATTAGTGTCGCTCAGAACAAGCTCTGCTTTTCACCGCTATCGGCGTGAGCTGGTTTTTTTACTGGTCGCGAGCATCAGCGGACCGATTATCATCGCGCTGTTGAAAAACAGCACTCATATTTATTGCCCGTGGGATTTAGCCTTGTTTGGCGGCGATAAACCCTATGTGCGGTTATTCGATGACATTCCCAATAATTTGCCAATAGGTCATTGCTTTCCGGCAGCTCATGCGGGATCAGGCTTTACCTTCATCAGCCTGTATTTTTTCCTGATGGCCGTTAAGCCCGAATATAAGTTGTACGGCCTGTATTTCGGTTTGGCGTTAGGTTTTGTTTTCGGCGCAGCTCAGCAAGTGCGCGGGGCGCATTTTTTTAGTCATGATGTATTTGCGCTGGCGGTATGCTGGTTTTCATCATTACTGTTATTTATTTTATTTTTCAGGAAGCGGCTTAAATGGGCATAAACGCATTGTTTTCAAAGTCACGGTTCACTATTGTGTTGCTGTTTTTGTTGGTTAATTTAGGTGCTTTTGCCTTGCTGCGGGTGGTCTTGCTGATCAAGCAACTGGCCGATATCGATTCGCCCGTTTACCAGATAGTGCTGGCTTTCCTGATAGGGATGGTCAACGATCTGGCTTTTTTCAGTTATTTATTAATCCCGTTCGTTCTGTATCTCCTGGTGCTGCCCAACCGGATTTACCAAAGTAAGATTCATAAGATCATCAGCTTTGGGGTATTTATTACCTGTCTATACGGGCTGTTTTTTATAGAGTTATCGGAATGGACTTTTTGGGATGAATTTGGCGTCCGGTTTAATTTTATTGCCGTTGATTACCTGATTTATACCCATGAGGTAGTCAGCAATATTATTGAATCCTATCCTTTGGGCTGGCTACTGTCGGGTATTTTAATTATTACCGTGCTTTGCTTCTTGCTGGTCAGGAAAACGCTGGCGCGCACATTTACTGCCAGTGAATCGTTCCCGTCCCGGCTGAAAATTACCGGAGCCTTGCTGCTACTGCCGGTCATAAGCTACGCCACAGTAGGGTCGGCATGGTACCAGTTCTCAGCCAATACCTATCTTAATGAATTGGCCGCCAACGGCCCTTATCAATTTTTTTCGGCATTTAGAAACAACGAACTGGATTACCGGCATTTTTACAAGGTAGGCGATGATCAGCATTTATCGAATGCTATCAAAAAACAGCTGGGTGCGGAGGATGCGGCCGGGAATTTATACAACATCAAACGCATAGTGAAACCGGCGGGCGAAGAAAAACGCCTGAATATTGTGTTAATTACCGTCGAGAGCTTAAGCGCCGATTTCCTGGCAACCTTCGGCAATAAAGAGAACATCACGCCATACATGGATGAATGGTTTAAAGAGGGGTTATTGTTTACCAATTTTTACGCGACCGGCACCCGAACCATTAGGGGACTTGAATCGTTAACCTTGTCCATTCCACCTACGCCCGGCCAAGCCATCGTGAAGCGACCTGATAATGGCAATTTATTCAGCTTTGGCAGAGTGTTGCAGCAAAAAGGCTACGATACTGCGTTTTTGTACGGTGGTCGGGGCTATTTCGACAATATGAACGCCTTTTATTCCGGTAACGGTTACCGCATTGTTGATCAAACCGATTTCACCCAGGAGGAATTAACCTTTACCAATGCCTGGGGCGTTTCGGACGACATCATTTTTAACCGCACCCTGAAAGAAGCTGACCAGGATTTTCAAGCCAACAAGCCGTTCTTCTTCCAGATCATGACTACCAGCAATCATCGTCCTTATACTTATCCTGAAGGCAAGATTGATCTACCGTCAGGCAGCGGTCGGCAAGGGGCGGTGAAATATACCGATTTTGCGATACATCAATTTATCGAGCAGGCCAAAACCAAGCCGTGGTTCGATGATACCGTGTTTGTTATGGTGGCTGACCACTGCGCCGGTAGCGCTCGCAAAATCGAGCTGCCAGTCGATAAATACCATATCCCGTTGTTTATCTACTCGCCAAAGCATGTGCCGGCAAAAAGAAACGATATCCTGTCCAGTCAGATTGATGTCGCCCCGACCGTGCTTGGGCTTTTAAACGCCAGTTATGAAAGCCAGTTTTACGGTCAGGATATTATGCAGATGACCAAAGAGCAGGGCCGGGCATTAATTAGCAACTATCAGAAACTGGGCTTGTTTAAAGACAATAAACTGGTATATCTGTCGCCCCAACAAAAAGTCGATGTGGTTGATGATCCTTTAGGCGCGCATAAGCCGCTCGACATGAATGCAGTCGCCTCATTGGTAACAGAAGATATGGCTTACTATCAGTCGGCGGATTATATCTGGGCGCATCGGTTGAGCCGGTATCAATAATATGGGCGTCTATGCCTTATAACCAAGCAAGTGAAACCCTTTTAAATGTACAAATAAAGGCTTGGTTGGGCTGGACCTACAGTTGTATGAATACAGGGCATCTGTCACAATAACGCTCATTTAGTGACTAACAATAGGACAGCTCCATGGCTGAGATAACTGAAGTACCTAGCCCTTTTTGCGGCATCGGCACGGATGACCTGACCATTCAGGTCGACGGTGTATCGCTTAAGGTGATTAAAAACGGCTGTGCGGTTAATACGCCCGCTTTTGAACAGGCTGTTACCGATATCAGCCCAAGAGTTGAGGGCAAGGAAGTCAGTTTGGATGTGGCGGTGGCAAAGGCGGCGGCGCTGTTAAACAATACTAATCAGCCGGTTATCGGCGGCTGCGCAACCGACGTTAACGGGATGCGGGCATTGCTGGCCTTGGCTGATCGTAGCGGCGCTGTTGTCGATAATATGAATTTTACCGGTGCACGGAATAATTTCTTGGCCTTGCAAGATTCCGGCTGGATGAATACAACGCTGGCTGAAGTAAAAAATCGTTGTGATTTGTTGCTGGTGGTCGGCATCGATCTTGAAAGTTTCTCACCGCGCTTTTTCGAGCGTTATCTATGGAATGAAGAGTCCATGTTCCTGGACGATACCGGCAAACGTGAGGTTATTTATTTGGGCAAAGCGCCTTCCGGTAACGCTTCTACCTCACCCAGCGGCCAAAAAGCGCAGGTTTTTGAATGCGCAAACGAAGAATTGCCTGATGTGGTTGCCGTATTAAGAGCGCTGGTTAAGGGTAATCCGATCCGCGTCGATTCGGTCGGCGGTATTGCTGTAGCTGATTTACAGGGCATTGCCGACAAGTTAAAGGCGGCAAGCTATAGCGTTGTAACCTGGGCGGCCGGGGCGCTGGCTTATAGCCAGGCTGAGCTGACGGTGCAAACGCTTTCTGAAATGATTAAAGATATTAACGATAAAAATACCCGTAGCTCCGGTTTGCCGTTAGGCGGTAAAGAAGGCGACCAGACGGCTAACCAGGTTTGCGGTTGGACAACCGGTTATCCGGCGCGTACCCGTTTTTCCAGCGGCTTCCCGGAATACGATCCTTATTTGAATGATGCCAATTACCTGTTAAACAACGGCGAAGCTGACGCGTTGGTTTGGGTGCAGGCATTTAATGCTAAGGCAGTGCCGCCTGCAACAGATTTGCCTACCATTGTGGTGGGCCGTTCCGGAATGACCTTTGCTAGAGAGCCCGATGTGTTTATTCCTGTCGGTACACCGGGCATTGACCATGCCGGTCATGCTTATCGTATGGATAACGTGGTTGCAATTCGATTGAAGAAGTTGCGCGATTCCGGCTTGCCCAGTACGTCTGACGTGCTTAACGCCATTGAACAAGCTTTGTAGGAAAATAGTATGTTGATTAGATTAACAGGCGGCGCAGTTTACGATCCTGCCAGCGGGATTGATGGCGCGAAACAGGATATTTATATTCAGGATGGACGTATCGTCAATAAGCCGATTGGCGATTTTAAAGTCGATAAGGAATACGATTTAAACGGCAAGGTAGTCATGTCCGGCGCAATCGATATGCATACGCATATTGGCGGCGGCAAAGGCAATATCGCCAGAACCTTATTGCCGGAAGATCATCGCGCCGACCCTGTCGCACGTACCGATATTACCCGTTCCGGCTGCGGTCATGCGATGCCCAGCACTTTTGTGACAGGTTATCGCTATGCGGAAATGGGTTACACCGCCGGTTTCGAGCCTGCGGTGTTGCCGATCAATGCGCGTCAGGCGCATATGGAAATGGCCGATATTCCGATTCTGGATAAAGGCGGTTATGTGTTGATGGGCAGCGATGATTATTTGCTGCGCCTGTTGACGGCCAAAAAAGATCAAAAAGCGATTAATGATTATGTCGCTTTTACCATGCAGGCCGCTAAAGCGATTGGCGTTAAAGTCGTTAATCCCGGCGGTATCAATGCGTTTAAATTTAACCAGCGCAAGCTGGACCTGGATGAGCAGAACAGCCATTACGGTGTGACTCCGCGCGATATTCTGCGCGCATTGGCGACAGCGGTTAAAGAGCTGGGCATTACCCACCCGCTGCATGTGCATGGCTGTAATCTGGGCGTGCCCGGCAATATGAATACCACGCTGGATACCATTCAAGGCATCGGCGGTTTGCCGATGCATTTGACGCATATTCAGTTCCATAGTTACGGTACGGAAGGTGATTTCAAGTTTTCATCCGGTGCGGCGCAGATTGCCGAAGCCGTCAACAAAAACAAAAACATCACTATCGACGTGGGGCAGATCCTGTTTGGGCAAACCGTGACCGCGTCCGGCGACAACATGCGCCAGCACGCGAACCATAAACATGCCAGCCCGAATAAATGGGTGGTTATGGATATTGAGTGTGATGCCGGTTGCGGTGTCGTGCCGTTCAAGTACAAGGATCAGAACTTCGTCAATGCGTTGCAATGGGCGATCGGTCTGGAAACCTTCTTGTTGGTTGATGATCCTTGGCGCATTTTCCTGACTACGGATCACCCGAACGGTGCGCCGTTTACCAGTTATCCGCATTTGATCCGTTTGTTGATGGACAGAAGTTTCCGTAACGATGTGTTGGCTACGATTCATCCTGAAGCGCAAAAAATGACGACGTTGGCGTCTATTGATCGCGAATACAGTTTGCAGGAAATTGCGATTATGACCCGCGCCGGCGCTGCCAGATTAATCGGGTTGCAAGATCGCGGCGGTTTGAGTGCCGGTAATTGGGCGGATATTACCGTTTATACCGATAATGCCGACCGGCAACTTATGTTTGAAAAACCGGATTATGTGTTTAAAGACGGTGAGTTGGTAGTTGTTGACGGAAAGGTTGTTTACACCAAGTGGGGCACGACCCATGTGGTTAAGCCGGATTATGATTTGTCGGTAGAAAAGGATTTGCAGAAATATTTTGATCGGTTCCTGACCATGAAACTCGGTAACTTTAAAATCAGCGATGATGAAATAACAGAGGATGGACGCGGCAGCTTGACGGTGCATCCGCTTAAAGGAGATGTGGCATGATCATTAATGGCGTAGCAATAGACGCAACCTTTGCCGAGGCTTTCCCGATGAAAGCTACTCGCGCAATCATCACCGCACAAAATGAAAAATGGGCGATGATTTCAGCCCAAGCCATGACCGGTTTTGCCACCTCGGTGATTGCCTGTGGTTGCGAGGCGGGTATTGAGCGGGTTCTTGATCCATCTGAAACCCCGGATGGACGCCCCGGTGTGTCTATCATGATTTTTGCGATGGGCGGCAAAGGTTTGGCGAAACAGCTTGAAACCAGGGCAGGGCAATGTGTACTAACATCGCCGACCTCAGCCTTGTTTGCCGGTATTGATGGCGGTACACGCATAGCGTTGGGAAAGAACCTGCGTTATTTTGGTGACGGTTTTCAGGTGGCTAAACTGATTGACGGCAAACGGTACTGGCGCATTCCGGTCATGGATGGCGAATTTTTGACTGAAGCCACTACCGGGCAAGTCGATGCAGTCGGCGGAGGCAACTTTTTGGTGTTGGCCGAGTCGCAACCGCAAGCGTTGGCGGCTTGCGAGGCGGCAATTGAAGAAATGCGCAAGGTCCCCAATGTGATCATGCCTTTCCCTGGCGGCGTAGTACGTTCCGGTTCCAAAGTCGGTTCAAAATATGCGGCTTTGGGGGCATCAACCAATGATGCTTTCTGCCCGACCTTAAAGGGTATGACCAAAACTGATCTGTCGCTGGAAATTGAGTCGGTCATGGAAATCGTGATTGACGGTTTAACTAAAGAGGATATTGATAAAGCCATGCGCGTTGGTATTCAGGCAGTTTGCGATTTAGGCGCTACGAATGGCATTAAACGCATTAGTGCGGGTAATTACGGCGGTAAGTTGGGGCCATTCCACTTTCACTTACAGGAGATTATGGCATGAGTGCTTTAACCTTTACGTTGAAACAGAAGCCGGATCAGCGCGTGGATATGTCGCCGTTGGTTTGCCAAAAGCTGGCTGAAATGCAGTCTGCTGAAATTGCTGCGCTGACTTTGCAGAACGGCAAACGTAAAATTCGAGTGGATGAGCTATTCGATATTAGCGGTTCCAACGCACAAAACATCGTGATAAAAAGCAGCTTTGATAAGCTCGATTTTATCGGTAAAGAACTGGATGGCGGACGCATAACAGTTGAAGGCGATGCGGGCGCATATCTGGGTTTGGGCATGAAAACCGGTGAGATTGAGGTGTCGGGCGATGTCGGACTTTATGCGGCCTGCGAAATGAAAAAAGGTAAGCTGGTCATTAACGGGAATGCCGGTGACTTTTTAGGTGCAGCCTTGCCTGGCAACAAAATGGGCATGAAAGGCGGAACCATCCTGGTTAAAGGCAATGTCGGCGAACGCGCCGGCGATCATATGCGTCGAGGCAATATCCTGATTGAAGGTAATGCCGGTGATTATTGCGGCTCCAGAATGACAGCGGGTACTATAGCGGTAATGGGCCAGACCGGCAGATATTTGGGTTTCGCAATGCGCCGGGGTACGCTATTGTTATGGAATCAACCGCAAGCATCGGCAAGATTTAATGATTGCGGTGCGCATACTTTGGCGTTTTTACCGATATTGTTTGCATCGTTTAAAAAGTTTAATTCCACGTTTGCAGACAGTTCGGCAGCTTTTAGCCGGGTGCAGCGCTATGCCGGCGATATGTCGGAAATGGGGCGTGGCGAGATTTTGGTTAAAATAAGCTGATTCTGTAATTTAGGTTAAGGATAAACGGAAGCCTCAGCATAAAAACTGGGGCTTTTTTGTTAGTTCGCTAATATCTGTTAGCCTGTTTATTAAGGGTTATATTCAAGTATTGTCATGGTAACAACGTTAACAACAACTAATCATAGCCGCGATATTGCTGGGTTAAAATACGTATACCCTGTGCTTTCCAGGCGAGCAGGCGGCTTGTCTGTCGGCATCAATTTTAATACCAATAATGCCTGTAACTGGCGTTGCATTTACTGCCAAGTCCCTGATTTAAAGATCGGTGCCGCGCCGGACTTGGATTTTCAGTTATTGGAAGATGAGCTGAGATTTTTTCTTGATGATGTGTTGAATGGTGATTTTTACCAGCGCTTTCAGGTGGATGAAGACAAGCGGGTCATTAAGGATATCGCTATTTCCGGCAATGGAGAACCGACCAGCGTAAAAGATTTCAATAAGGCGGTAACTTTGATTGGTCGGGTAGCGACAGAAGTCGGGGTGCTGCCGCAGAGTAATTTTGTGTTGATCACTAACGGCAGTTTAGTGCATCGACCTAGCGTTCAGAGTGGCCTGAAGAAATTAAAGGAATATGGCGGAGAAGTATGGTTTAAACTGGATAGCGCTACGGAAGAGGGTAGGGCTTTAATGAATAATGCAGGGCAAAGTTATCAGGCGAGTGTAGAGAACCTGTTGTTTTGTGCAAAGCTTTGTCCAACAAAACTACAAACCTGTTTATTGGATTACGATAAACAAGGTTTGTCTCGGAAAGAAAAAAATGCATTTCTTGACTTGCTGAGAAGTATTAAAATGAAGGGTTGTATGTTGACGGGGGTAATGCTGTATACGATTGCAAGACCTTCTCTTCAGCCGGAATCAGTCCGATTGGAAGGATTGCCGGTGGAGGTGTTGAATGCATTTGCTGATGAAATCAGGCTCTTGGGTTATGAGGTCTTAGTGTGCGGGTGAGTGGTGCGTTAGCCCATGATATCCAATAGAGAACCAATCGTTTCTTTATCCGCTTCAAGTAATTTAACGGCAGCAGAAGTTTCAAGTTCAGCTTCTTTTAGGCTGATCACTGGTTTGATAATGTCGCTGGATTTGAACTCTGAACTGCCGACTTCATCTTTTTGCAGAGGTAATCTAGCTATCACATGGGCGGCATCCGCTGATTTATGTTGAGCGGTATTGATTAGATTAACTGCGCTGGCAGTTGGCGTGATGTTCATTTCGTGCCCCCTTATGCATTAAATTGGCGTCGAGTTAATACTACATTGATAAATCGATATGTAAAGATCGGATTATGGTTTTAAGATACAAGTGCGAATAACATGGCATTATTAAGTAATGGGCAACTTTATACTTCCATTTTTAAATTTACAGCTTGTTATAATTGTATAGTTATGGATATAATTGCAAGTTCATTTAAAGTGCGAATGTGGCGAAATTGGTAGACGCGCTGGATTTAGGTTCCAGTAGGTTACCCTGTGAGAGTTCGAGTCTCTCCATTCGCACCACCCAATTCATAATTAAGAGTTAGTGAATCATCATTAACTCTTCAGTTCTTTGAGCCGTTTACCGGTAATCTATCAAATTCTTATTTAAATTTAGTTGAGGTAAAGAAATGCAAGTTTCTGTCGAAAAGACATCAGAATTAAGCAGAAAAATGACTGTTAGCGTGCCTGAAGAGGTTGTTCAGGAAAAAATGGCAGCACGTTTAAAGTCGTTAGCGCGCTCAGTAAAAATCGATGGTTTTCGTCCAGGCAAAGTGCCTCAGCATGTAGTTGAAAAAATGTATGGCGACAGAGTGCGCGGCGAAATTGCCGGAGATCTGATTCAGTCTACTTATTTCGAAGCGTTACAAGATCAGAACTTAAGGCCTGCCGGCCATCCGCATATTCACCCGACAGATGAAGCTGACGGTTTTAAATATACCGCTGAGTTTGAGGTTTATCCTGAAATATCGTTGGAAGGTGTTGAGCATATTGAAGTATCGCGTCCTGTTGCTAGTGTTCAAGATGCTGATGTTGATGGAATGATCGAAAAATTAAGAGCACAAAAGAAAACTTGGAATGTTGTTGAGCGTGAATCCAAGGAACATGATCGCGTGATGATTAGTTTTTCAGGGACTTCCGAAGATGAGAATTTTACGGATGGAAAAGTAGAAAACTACCCGGTTGAAATTGGCGCAAAACAAATGATTCCAGGTTTTGAAGAAAATCTGATTGGTCTGAAGGCAGGTGATAGTAAAACCTTCGACGTGTCTTTTCCGGAAGAGTATGGCAATGAAAAGCTGGCTGGTAAAACCGCTGTATTTGAAGTTGAAGCCGTTACTGTTGAAGAGCCTGTGCTGCCTGAAATTGATGAGGCTTTTATTAAAGCCTATGGTGTTGAAGATGGATCCGTGGATTCTTTCCGTGCAGATATTAAAAATAATATGGAAAGAGAGCTTGATCAAGCATTGCGCGGCAAGTTGAAAAACGCAGTAATGGATGCCTTGTATGAAAAAATCCAAATTACCGTTCCAAATACACTGGTTGACCAAGAAATCGAAAATATGATGAAGCCGTACATTGAAACGGCTAAAAGACAGAAAATGAAGCTGGAAGATCTGAAACTGCCAAGAGATGCCTTTGAGGAACAGGCTAAGCGCCGAGTAGCTCTAGGTTTGATTTTGGGTGAAATCATTCATAAAAATGAGATTAAAATAGACGATAATAAAGTACGCTCTACTATTGAAGACATGGCGAAAAGCTATGAGCGTCCTGAAGATGTGGTTAATTGGTATTATTCAGATGAAAGCCGCTTGAATGATGTGCAACAGATGGTTTTGGAGGATCAGACTATCGAATGGCTGGTTGCAAGAGCGAAAGTGTCTGAGGAAAAAGTAAATTTTAACGATGTGATGGGCAAGCAACAATAAGGGGTTTGAATGTATAACCAGTATATTAGAAATCAAATGACGGCCCCGGAAGCAGCAGGTGGTTTAGTCCCTATCGTTATTGAGCAAACGGCTCGAGGCGAGCGTTCATTCGATATTTACTCAAGATTATTAAAGGAAAGGGTAATTTTTCTGGTCGGCCAAGTAGAAGATTACATGGCTAATCTGGTTGTTGCTCAGTTGCTTTTTTTAGAATCGGAAAACCCTGATAAGGATATTCACTTGTATATTAATTCGCCCGGCGGATCAGTAACGGCAGGTATGTCAATCTACGACACAATGCAGTTTATTAAGCCTGATGTCAGTACCATGTGTATTGGCCAAGCCGCCAGTATGGGAGCATTGCTGCTGACCGGCGGAGCTAAAGGTAAGCGTTATTGTTTGCCGCACTCAAGAATGATGATTCATCAGCCATTAGGCGGTTTTCAAGGGCAAGCTTCTGACATTGATATTCATGCCAGAGAAATTCTGTCAATCAGGGAAAAACTGAATAAAATTCTTTCGGATCATACCGGTCAGCCGATAGAAAAGGTTCAGCAAGATACAGACAGAGATAATTTCTTAAGTGCAAACGATGCCGTTAGTTATGGTCTAATTGATCAAGTGTTGTCGAGCCGAACAGCCGTTGTTAATAAATAACGGTTGGTATTTTTTTGTATTTCGATATATTCTTTGCTCAATCGAAAGTAAAAACATCATCTCTGGATGTTTGTGGGAGTCCAATTTATGAGTAATGACAAAAACGGCAAAGATGACGATAAACTGCTTTATTGTTCTTTTTGTGGTAAGAGCCAGCATGAGGTCAGAAAGCTTATTGCCGGGCCGTCAGTTTATGTCTGTGATGAATGCGTAGATCTTTGTAATGACATTATAAAAGATGAATTACAGGATGATTTTTCTTCTTTTGGCGGCGGTGAATTACCCAAGCCGAAAGAGATAAAAGAAGAGCTTGATAACTATGTTATCGGACAGGAAAATGCGAAAAAGATTTTGGCAGTGGCTGTTTATAATCACTATAAACGCCTGCGTAGCAAATCTAAAAAAGAGACTGTTGAATTAGCCAAAAGCAATATATTGTTGATAGGACCTACAGGGTCAGGGAAAACTTTGTTGGCTGAGACCTTGGCTCGTTTACTGGATGTACCTTTTACTATCGCTGATGCAACCACGCTGACAGAAGCGGGTTATGTGGGTGAAGATGTAGAAAATATTATCCAGAAAATTCTACAAAAATGTGATTATGATGTGGAAAAAGCTGAAACGGGTATCGTTTATATCGATGAAATCGATAAGATTTCCAGAAAATCCGATAATCCGTCAATTACCCGTGACGTTTCAGGTGAAGGTGTTCAACAGGCTTTATTGAAACTCATTGAAGGAACGATTGCTTCCGTTCCGCCCCAAGGTGGACGCAAGCATCCGCAGCAGGAATTTTTGCAAGTTAATACGGCTAATATCCTGTTTATAGTCGGCGGTGCTTTTGCCGGATTGGATCGGGTTATTAAAAATCGTTCGGAAAAGGGCGGGATAGGTTTCTCGGCTGATATAAAGACTAAAGACGAATCTAAAAACATTGGTCAACTTTTTGCTGAAGTCGAGGCAGAGGATCTGATTAAATACGGACTAATTCCTGAGTTTGTCGGTCGTCTTCCGGTTGTTGCCACATTGGAAGAGCTGGATGAAAAAGCTCTGGTGCAGATATTGACCGAGCCTAAAAATGCGCTGGTTAAGCAATATAAGCATTTATTTGAGATGGAAGGTGCTGAGCTGGAATTCAGGGAAGATTCTCTGACTGCGATTGCTCATAAAGCCATGGAAAGAAAAACAGGCGCCAGAGGGCTAAGAACTATTGTTGAAAATGTCCTGCTGAATACCATGTATGAGTTGCCGTCTGCGGATAATATTAGCAAAGTTGTTGTTGATGGCAGTGTTATTTTAGGTGAGGCAGAGCCTATTTTGGTGTATGAAACCGAAAAGAAAAAGGCTTCCGCTGAATCTTAAAGTTTAAAATTTATTGGTGGATAGCAGAAAAGGGAGCTTTTATTTTTAAAGCTCCCTTTTTTTTGTGCTGGAGGTGCTATTTTGAGTCGGCATCCTTGCTATTTTAATTAACGTCCCAATAATCTTCTTTTAAAGAATAGTTAGAAGGTGCCATTTATGGAAACGCACAAAATGACAGAGTTACAACAAATAGATGCGCTGGTTCCGGTATTGCCGCTCAGAGATGTGGTGGTTTACCCGCATATGGTGATTCCCTTGTTTGTAGGCAGGGAAAGGTCAATTGACGCATTAGATGCTGCGATGAAAGACAATAAGCAGATTTTGTTAGTCGCGCAAAAAGAAGCGGAAGTTGATGAGCCGGATATTGCTGATCTTTATGGGGTTGGTACTCTGGCTAATATTCTGCAGATGCTGAAATTGCCGGATGGAACAGTCAAGGTTTTGGTTGAAGGGGTTCAGCGTAGCAAAGTATTGCAGTACAAAGAAACAGAAGGTTATTTTTCTGCTGCGGTAACAGAGGTTAATAGCATTTTTAAGTTAAGCGAGCAGGAGCGGGATGTGTTACAGCGCACAGTAATTAGCTCGTTTGATCAATATGTTAAGTTGAATAATAAGATCCCTCCGGAAGTCTTAAATTCATTGTCCGGCATTGATGACCCTAGCCGACTTGCCGATACCATGGCCGCTCATATGACTTTAAAAATCAATGAAAAGCAGGCCATTCTTGAAACGGCAGATGTTGAAAAGCGTCTTGAGAATTTAATGGCGTTAATGGAAGGGGAGGTTGACCTTCTGGAGATGGAGAAAAAAATTCGGGTGCGCGTTAAGCAGCAAATGGAGAAGAATCAAAGGGAATACTATCTGAACGAGCAGATGAAAGCGATTCAAAAAGAACTGGGCGATATGGATGATGTGCCCAATGAAGTTGAGGAGTTGGCGAAGAAAATTGAAAGCGCAGGCATGACTAAAGAAGCCAGGGCAAAAGCGGATGCAGAGCTTAATAAGCTTAAGCAGATGTCGCCTATGTCAGCCGAGGCAACTGTAGTGCGCAATTATATTGACTGGATGGTCAATGTGCCTTGGAAGAAAAAAACCAAAGTCAGGCATGATTTAAAAATTGCTGAGCAAGTTTTAGAGGCTGAGCATTATGGTTTAGAGAAGGTTAAAGAACGTATCCTTGAATATCTTGCGGTTCAGCAGCGGGTTCAGCAGCTCAAAGGGCCGATTTTATGCCTGGTAGGTCCTCCAGGTGTAGGGAAGACTTCTTTGGGCGAGTCCATTGCGAGGGCAACTAATCGAAAATATGTGCGCATGGCCTTGGGTGGTGTGCGTGATGAGGCCGAAATTCGTGGTCATCGTCGAACTTACATAGGTTCTATGCCAGGTAAGATTTTACAGAATTTGTCCAAGGTTAAAACGCGAAATCCGATGTTCTTGCTTGATGAAATCGATAAGATGGCTGCTGATTTTCGTGGAGATCCGGCGTCTGCTTTATTAGAAGTATTGGATCCCGAGCAGAATCATACTTTTTCGGATCATTATTTAGAAGTGGATTTTGACTTGTCTGATGTGATGTTTGTAGCGACGGCCAATACCATGAATATTCCTGCGGCGTTGCTGGACAGGATGGAGGTCATACGGATCGCCGGCTATACAGAAGATGAAAAAATCAATATCGCAATCCGGTATTTGATTCCCAAGCAAGTTAAAAATAATGGTCTTAAAGAGGAGGAGATTCAGATCACGGAAGCAGCCGTTAGGGATATGATTCGGTATTACTCTCGAGAAGCAGGTGTGCGAAGTCTTGAGCGGGAAATTTCTAAGATTTGTCGTAAAGTGGTCAAGGATTTGTTGTTGAGGACGGAGAAAACCAAAGTCGTGGTTGATTCTGAAAGCTTGGATAAGTATCTGGGAGTTAAACGTTTCCATTACGGCCTTGCGGAAGAGGAGGATCAGATTGGTCAAGTTACCGGTTTGGCTTGGACAGAAGTGGGCGGTGAGTTGCTAACCATAGAGACGGCAGTAATTCCCGGAAAAGGAAAGCATTCTGCAACAGGCAAGCTCGGCGATGTGATGAAAGAATCGATTGAAGCTGCGATGACGGTAGTTAGAAGTCGGTCGAAAATTTTCGGTATTGATCATGAGCTGTTTCAAAAGAATGATATACATATACATGTGCCGGAAGGTGCCACTCCAAAAGATGGTCCAAGTGCCGGTATAGGCATGTGTACTGCTATTATCTCAGCTTTGACCAAGATACCTGTCCGAGCTTCTGTTGCCATGACGGGAGAAATTACTTTGCGGGGTCAGGTATTGCCTATCGGAGGCTTAAAAGAAAAGCTTCTGGCAGCACATCGAGGTGGCATAACAACGGTTTTAATTCCTGCCGAGAATGAAAAAGATTTGACTGATATACCGGAAAATATCAAGCAAAACCTGGAGATAAAGCCTGTCCACTGGATAGATGAAGTGTTGGAAGTTGCGTTGCAATATATGCCTATTCCTTTTGAAAAAATGGAAGCTGAAGAGCAAGGCAAAAATGAAACCGAGGCGGTTAAAAAAATAAAACCGGGTGTAACCGCGCATTAATTAATTTGTAGATTTGTCGAAAAAGTTGGCAAAACCGCAAAAATCATGGCTTGGAGGCTGGTTATTGCTTGACACTGCGTAAGGGCAGTTGTTATAAATACAGGTGTTTCTTGCGTTGTTGACGATGGGACGCAAGAATTATCACGCTGGTCTTCTACAATATAACTTTAAAAAATGATTTCCTAAGGGGGAATAATGAATAAATCGGAACTTATTGATGCTATAGCAGAATCTGCTGAATTAACTAAAGTGGACGCCGGTCGTGCATTGGATGGCTTTATTAGCGCGGTTACAAAAGCATTGAGCGGTGGTGATTCGGTTGCTTTAGTTGGATTTGGAACCTATGCCGTAAAAGAAAGAGCGGAGCGTAAAGGACGTAATCCACAGACTGGGGCTGAGATTACAATTAAATCTGCAAAAATTCCTTCATTTAAAGCTGGCAAATCTTTAAAAGATGCTGTAAACTAGTATTTCTTTAGTCGGGTGCTTAGCTCAGCTGGGAGAGCATCGCCCTTACAAGGCGAGGGTCGGGGGTTCGAACCCCTCAGCACCCACCAGACTTTGGAGTGGTAGTTCAGTTGGTTAGAATACCGGCCTGTCACGCCGGTGGTCGCGGGTTCGAGCCCCGTCCACTCCGCCAAAATTAAAAAGCCCCGGATCGATTGGTTCGGGGCTTTTTTTTTGATTAAAATTAAGTTGTTTCTTTAGGATAGATCATATGCTGACAAAAATAAGAGAAAAAGCACAAGGTGCTTTCGCATGGGGTATTCTGATAGTGATTTGTGTACCTTTTGCATTATGGGGCATACAGAATTACCTGGATACTGGAGAAGAAGCGCCTGTCGCTTCCGTAGGCGATAAAGATTTTTATCAGCGCGATGTTAATAGGGCTTATGAGCAATATAGCCAGCAACTCCAGGGAATGACGTTTGATGAACAAAGCTTGAAGGCGCAAGCCTTGGAAAAACTGATAAAGGATGAGGTTTTGTTGCAGTATGTACGTGCTCAGGGACTTGTAACAACAGATGATGCCGCGCGTGAATTTATAAAATCTCTGCCCTATTTTCAGGTAGATGGTAAGTTTGATGATAAGCGTTACAAGGCAATGCTTAATTCACAAAAAATATCCTCGGCTGAATTTGTAAATAGAATCAAGAATGCTCTGATTATGGAGCAGTTTCAGCGCAGCATTATAGATAGCAGTTTTGCAACTAAATATGATGTGGAAAGCTTTTTCAAAATCCAGAATCAACAGCGCGACGTGGATTATGTCACCGTTGCTGTACAGAAGTTGACGGAACAACCCTCAGAGCAAGAGATAGAGACTTATTACCAGCAGCATCAGGATTTGTTTCGAATACCTGAGCAGGTTTCGGTAGAGTACGTAGAATTATCACTTGAAGATATAGCCAAGACTATAACGGTAACCGATGACAAGCTGAAAGCGTTCTATGAAGAGCAGAAAGATCAATATACCACCCCAGAGCGAAGAAAAATCAGTCATATCCTGTTTGCAATTAACGACAAGACCGACGAGAAAACCGCACTGGAAAAAGCTTTAAAGGCAAAACAAGAACTTGCAAATAAAGACTTTGCCGCTTTAGCGGCGGAAGTTTCCGATGACAAGCTAACCGCTAAAACAGGCGGAGATTTAGGCCTGTTTAATGCAGGCGTCATGGAGAAATCGTTTGAAGATGCAGCAAGCTCTTTAAAACTGGGTGAAGTATCAAATCCCGTTAAATCGGCGTTTGGTTATCATTTGATAAAAGTTACCGAGTTAGTGTCTGGCGAGGTTAAACCGTTTGAATCAGTCAAAAATGAAGTAACCAAGGCTTATCAAAAAGCCCAAGCGGAAAATGCCTTTTATGAGGCGGGGGAAAAATTAACTGAAATGAGTTATGAAAATCCCGACAACCTGAAAACCGTGGCGGACGCTTTGGGCATTGCTGTTAAGAAAACAGCCTTGTTTACCAAAGATAAAGGCGACGGTATTGCCGCTGAAGAAAAAATTCGTAATGCTGCTTTTGCTGAAGAAGTTCTGAAAGGTAACAATAGTGCGCCAATAGAATTAGGAACCGATCGTCTGGTTGTATTGCGAATGCTGGAGCATAAACCTGCTGCTGTACGCGACCTAAAAGATGTTAAGAAGGATATAGTTGACGCATTACTAACTGATAAGGCTAAGCAACAGGCTGTTGAAAAAGCCCGTCAGATTAAGGCTCGATTGCAGGCGGGAGAATCCATTCAAGCTGTTGCGGCTGAAAATAAGCTGCAAGTGAAGACAGCAACAGGATTAACGCGTAGCAAGGAAGATGTGCCGCTTCCGTTGAGCCAGGCCATTTTCAAGGCAGCTAAACCTGTTGGCGGCAAGCCGACTGTCTTTATCGCCGAATTGCCTGCCGGCGAGCAAGTGGTTGTGAGCCTGTCAAAAGTAAAAGAGGGCGCAATGACTGAGGATGACAAGAAACAAATGGAACTGGCGACTAAAAATATTGCCAAAGCGTTCGGTCAGACTGAATTCAATGCATTGATAAACAGCTTGCAGGCTGATGCTGACATAGAGGTGAGAGCGCCTAAGTAAAAACTGCTGGGCCGGAAATAAAAAAGGGAGCTTAAAGCTCCCTTTTTTTGTGCCGCTACTTTTGCATTAAGATGCCGCTAGACCGGCAATATTATAGCCGCAATCGACAAAAGTGATTTCGCCGGTAATACCCGAAGCCAGATCCGAACACATAAATGCCGCGGCATTGCCAACTTCTTCAATGCTTACGTTTCTTCTTAACGGCGCAGTATCGGCCGCTTTGCTGAGCATGGCTTTAAAATCATTAATACCCGACGCGGCGAGCGTTCTGATAGGGCCTGCCGAGATCGCATTAACACGCGTACCTTCGGCACCTAGCGCTACAGCCATATAGCGGACATTGGCTTCCAGGCTGGCTTTAGCCACGCCCATGACATTGTAGTTAGGAATCGCCCTGTCGGCGCCTAAATAAGACAGAGTCAAAAGAGAGCCGTTACGGCCTTGCATCATCGCGCGACCGGCTTTTGCCAGAGCGGTAAAGCTGTAGGAGCTGATATCATGGGCAATCTGAAAGTTTTCGCGGGTGGTGACGTCAACATAATCACCATTCAGCGCGTCACGAGGCGCGTAAGCAACCGAATGCACGATACAATCCAGGCCGTCCCAGTGTTCGCCCAGTTTGTTAAATACATTGTCGATATGCGCATCAATGCTGACATCGCATTCAATGGTAATGTTGGAATCACATTGACCAGCCATTTCTTCGACGCGACTTTGCAGCTTTTCATTCTGAAAGGTAAAGGCTAATTCAGCTCCCTCGCGGTGCATGGCTTGAGCAATTCCCCATGCAATAGAACGGTTACTGGCTAAACCTACAATCAAGACTCGTTTGCCTTGCATAAAACCCATTATCATCTCCCAATGTTTTTGTTGTTACAATAGAGTTTCAAGTATCTATGACCCTTTTATTGATGTCCAGTCTTTTGTCTATGAAGATGCGTACCTGCAAAGCTCGTGTATTAATTATGATATTGTCGGTCATATTTTGGGCCGCCTCGTTTTCGTGCGCTACACAGGCCTCTGGGCAACTTAACAATCCTTATCCGGAAGATGAGGGCGAGCAGGCGGTTTTGTATGAATCCTTTTCAGAACGGCCCAAGCATATGGATCCGGCTGTCGCTTACAGTTCCAATGAATATGCCTTTATCTCGCAAATATACGAGCCGCCGTTTCAATATCATTACCTGAAAAGGCCTTATCAGGTTGTACCGCTCACCGCCACTCGTATGCCTGAAGTGATTTATCTGAACCAGAAAGGCGAAAAGCTGGGGCAGGGCGCAAATAACAGCGATATCGCATTTAGCGATTATGTGATTGAAATCCAGTCAGGCATTAAATACCAACCGCACCCCGCGCTGGCTAAAAACTTCCAGGGCGCTTATGAATATCACCAGCTAGACAAAGCGCAAATCGAGGCCGCTACCTCGCTGAATGATTTTAAAACTACCGGCTCGCGCGAACTCACCGCCGAGGATTATGTTTACCAGATCAAACGTCTGGCGCATCCCAAGATCCAATCGCCGATTGCTGAAATCATGAAGAATTATATTGTCGGCTTTGACGATTTTTCCAAGCAGGTCAAAGATAAACCCAAGACAGCGGTTAGAGACCTACCGATAGAGGGTGCAACATCGCTGAGCCGCTATCAATACCGCATTCGTATTAAAGGCAAATACCCGCAGTTCATCTACTGGCTGGCCATGCCGTTCTTCTCGCCGATGCCGTGGGAAGCGGATGTGTTTTACGACCAGCCGGGGCTTGCCGACAAAAACATTACCTTGGACTGGTTTCCGATCGGCACCGGGCCATATTTGCTGTCAGAGAATAACCCGAACCGGCGCATGATCCTGCTGAAAAATCCGTTGTTCCATCTAGAAACCTATCCGAGCGAAGGCGAGCCGGAAGACCGGCAAAAAGGCCTGCTGGCCGATGCCGGAAAGCCGCTGCCGTTTATCGACAAAGTGGTTTTCATGCTGGAAAAGGAAACCATCCCCTATTGGACCAAGTTCCTGCAAGGTTATTACGATGCGTCGGGCATCGCCTCGGACAGCTTCGATCAGGCCATACAATTTACCGGTAGCGGCGGCGTGGCGCTGACGCCATCCTTGCTGGAAAAAGGCATTCAGCTGCAAACGTCAGTAACGACCTCCAACTTTTACATGGGCTTTAACATGCTGGACGCCACCGTCGGCGGTGCGACCGAGCAGGCTCGAAAATTGCGGCAGGCGATCTCTATCGCGGTCGATTATGAAGAGTTTATCTCCATCTTCATGAATGGGCGCGGCGTTGCGGCGCAAGGCGCTTTGCCGCCCGGCATCTACGGGTTTGCCGAGGATGAAACAGGTATCAATCCCTATGTTTACGATAATCAGAACGGTAAAGTGCAACGCAAAAAAATCGAGGCAGCACGGCAATTGATGGCCGAAGCCGGCTATGCCGGCGGCATAGATCCCAAAACCAAAGAGGCGCTGATCTTGTACTTCGACACCACCGCCACCAGTGTTGACGACCGCCCCAGAATGAACTGGTATCGCAAGCAATTTGAAAAGCTGGGCATCAAACTGGTGATACGCGCTACCGACTACAACCGTTTCCAGGAAAAAATGCGTAACGGCAATGCCCAGCTGTTTTTCTGGGGCTGGAATGCCGATTATCCCGACCCCGAGAACTTCTTTTTTCTGCTGTACGGCCCAAATTCCAAAGTGCGGCACGGCGGCGAAAATGCCTCGAATTACCAGAATCCTGAATTCGACCGCTTATTCGAGCAAATGCGCAACATGGATAACAGCGAGCAACGCTACCGGATTATTCAGCAAATGCAGGAGATCGTGCGTCATGATGCACCTTGGATTTTCGGCTTTCATCCGAAGAATTTTTCACTATTTCACAGCTGGTACAAAAACCTCAAGCCGAACCTGATGGCGAATAACCAGCTTAAATATACCCGCATCGATACAGCCGCCCGAGCCGAGAAAAGGCAGCAATGGAATAATCCGGTATTCTGGCCATTGGCATTGGTCGGAGGGGGATTTGTGCTGATGTTGATTCCGGCGGTTAACGCCTACCGCCGCCGAGCCAAGGAACCCAATCTATGACCCAATATATTATCCGGCGGCTTCTGTATAGTTTGCCTTTGTTGATGGGCGTCAATATCTTAACCTTCGTGCTGTTTTTTGTCGTCAACAGCCCTGACGACATGGCGCGGATGCAGCTGGGGCAAAAGCACGTGACCGAGCAAGCCATCGCCAACTGGAAACGGCAGCACGGCTACGATATGCCGCTGCTCTGGAATAGCGACAAAGAAGGCGCAAAAAAAGTAACCGACACCATTTTTTATCAAAAATCGGTTGGCCTGTTTTTGTTTCGTTTCGGCGTGTCCGACAGCGGCAGGAATATCGGCGCGGACATTAAAGAGCGCGCCTGGCCCAGTCTGGCTGTGGCGTTGCCGACATTATTGGTCGGCTTGTTCGTTAATATCTGTTTTGCGTTGATGATGGTATTGTTCCGCAACAGCTATCTGGAACATGGCGGCATCGTGTTGTGCGTGATTTTGATGTCGATTTCCTCGTTGTTTTATATTATCGGCGGGCAGTTTTTCATCGGCAAGGTATTAAGATTAGTACCCATTTCCGGCTATGACGGCGGTCTGGCAGCCATTAAATTTCTGATCCTGCCGGTGCTGATCGGCGTGTTTTCAGGCATAGGCTCAGGCGTTCGCTGGTACCGAACCCTGTTTCTGGAAGAAGTCGAAAAAGACTATGTGCGTACCGCAAGGGCCAAGGGCCTGACCGAAACGCAAACCCTGTTTCAGCATGTATTGCCGAACGCGATGATCCCCATTTTGACTGGTGTCGTCGTGGTGCTGCCGCTGTTATTCATGGGCAGCTTGATCATGGAATCGTTTTTTAGCATCCCCGGTTTGGGCAGTTACACCATAGATGCGATCAACATGCAGGATTTTGCGATCGTCCGGGCCATGGTTTTCCTGGGTTCGGTGTTATACGTGATCGGGCTGTTGTTGACCGATATTTCTTACACACTGGTTGATCCGCGCGTGAGGTTATCGTAATGATTTGGGTATTGTTCAAAGCCAGCTTTGAACTCCACTGGTGGTTTAACACGTATTTAGTCATTTAGTCGGAGTTCAAAGCTGGCTTTGAACGATTTGTAAAGGTTCTGCGATGCTAAAGAAAAGCCTACATACGCCAGCGCATTTATTTTTGGACAATACGCCCTATTTTGTCACCAGCGCCATTTATCAAAAAAGACCGCTATTGGCAGCCGATACTGTCAAGCAGCATTTGCTGGAAACGATTAAGGCCTGCTTTCGTGAGAAAAATTGGACGCTAAACGATTGGGTGATTCTGGATAACCATTATCATCTTTTAGGCGTGAGTGATAAAGGCGATGACTTGAGCAAGATTTTTCGTAAAATTCATGGCATAACCAGTCATGTTATTCAAGCGCACTGCTTATGTGAGCTACCGGTTTGGTGGAACTTTTGGGATTATTGTCCGCGCGATGAAAAAGATTACTTGGTTCGGTTGAATTATTTATTGATTAATCCGGTCAAGCATGGCTACTGTGAGGATTTACACGCTTATCCGTTTTCCAGTTTTCATCAACGGTTAGCGCAATCGGGACGGGAAGATTTGGCTAAACAATTTAAAGACAATGACGGTTATCAAAAAATGGTGTTGCAAGAAGATGATTTTTAATAGTCCAAAGCCAGCTTTGGACTCCGATTCAGGCGTCCACTATTTAAAATGGAGTTCAAAGCTAGCTTTGAATGTTGTCGGATGTGACCAACACAGGCTAACGCAATGATTGTTCTATGGACAGACGCACTGATCTACGTGCTGATCGCAGTGATGCTGGCGCTGGGCTTGTACCTGCGCGGCAAGGAACATATCCAGCGTCCGCTGCAGCAAATTGGTCGCAGCAAAATCGGCATGGTGTCGCTGGTGGTGTTGCTGTTTTTTGTGCTGATCGGCTTACTCGATTCCGTGCATTTCAGGCCTGCCGACGATAAAAAAAACGAGATCATCAGCCTGCTGGACGATTGGGCGACGCCGCTACGCGAGCATGGCGAAAAAACCTACTCCGCGCCTTTTGCGACCACGCTTTACAGCAAGGAAATGATGACGTTGGCAGACGGCTCCATGCAATGGGGTTACCCGCGCCTGGAGTTCGGCGGCAGGCATTTGAATAATCCTGAGATAGAGAAAGTCCCCGATATTTTACAAAAAACAGTTTACGGTTTGGCCCAAGGCGCCAGCCTGATTGGTTTTTTTATGCTGCTTATGTGGATGTTATTTGTTGAGCAGCATAAACGTTTCATGCGCAGCTCAACGGCAAAAACAGTCTGGGCGGTAGCGTTTTTTATGGTGTCGTTTAGTTATGCCTTAATCTATCTATCCGGCTATTACCATGTGTTCGGCACCGATAAAGTCGGCGAAGACGTTTTTTATCAAGCGATAAAAAGCATCCGCACCGGGCTGGTCATCGGCACGTTAACCACGTTAATCATGCTGCCGATGGCGATCGTTTTTGGCATCCTGGCCGGCTTTTTCCGCGGCTGGGTGGATGACGTCATTCAATACATCTACACCACGCTCAATTCCATTCCCAGCGTATTGCTGATCGCCGCCTCCATCCTGATGGTGCAGGTGTACATGGCCAATCACGAAGCGGACTTTACCAGCGTCATCGTCAGGGCCGATATGCGTTTATTGTTTCTGTGCATGATTCTCGGCGTGACCAGCTGGACAGGCTTGTGCCGGTTGCTTCGGGCGGAAACCCTCAAACTCCGGGAAATGGAATACGTCCAGGCCGCCCAGGCCTTGGGCGTCAAGCAAGGCGCGATTTTGCTGCGCCATATCCTGCCCAATGTCATGCATATCGTGCTGATCTCCGTGGTGCTGGATTTCAGTTCGCTGGTGCTGGCCGAAGCCGTGTTGTCGTACATCAATATCGGCGTCGACCCGACCAGCTACAGCTGGGGCAATATGATTAACGGCGCGCGGCTGGAAATGGCGCGCGAGCCTATCGTGTGGTGGTCGCTGTCGGCTGCTTTTGTGTTTATGTTTGCGTTGGTGCTGGCAGCCAATTTGTTTGCCGACGTGGTTCAGGATGCGTTCGATCCAAGAAGGAGCGGCAATGAATAATCCGATACTGGCCGTACGGCGCCTTAGCGTCACCTTCAACCACCGGCAGAAAGTCGTCGATGACATCAGTTTTGAAATTCAGGCAGGCGAAACCTTTGCGTTGGTCGGGGAATCCGGTTCCGGCAAATCGATCACCGCCTTGTCGGTGCTCAGGTTGTTGCCGAACAATGCAAGGCTTAACGCCGACGCGATCAGCCTACATGGCGATAATTTGCTGAACCGCTCGGAATTCGAGCTGTGCAAAATTCGCGGCCGGCGCATCGGCTTTATTTTCCAGGACCCGATGTCTTCATTGAACCCGGTGATGACTATCGGCAGACAAATCGAGGAAGTCATCAAGCTGCATTTTGACTTGCCCAGAGAAGCGCTTAAGCAACGGGCGCTGGAATTATTGCAGCAGGTTGAAATACCCGATTCGCAGCAGCGCATTAAAGACTACCCGCATCAGCTTTCTGGCGGCCAGCGGCAGCGGGTGATGATCGCCATTGCCTTGGCCGGAAAGCCGGATTTGTTAATTGCCGATGAGCCGACCACCTCGCTAGACGTGACCATCCAGGCGCAAATCCTGGCGTTGCTGAAAGCTATTCAGCAGCAAACCGGCATGGCGTTGTGGCTGATCAGCCATGACTTGGCGCTGGTGTCCACGATGGCGGACCGGGTTGCAGTGATGCAGCAGGGTAAAATCGTCGAAACCGGCCTGACCGCCGAGTTCTTTAGCCAGCCCAAACACCCCTACACTCGCAAGCTGCTGAACGCCTTGCCGTTGATGCAAAGCTGCTTGACGCATACTGCCGAGGAAAAACCGCCGTTGCTTCAGGTCAGCGATTTTTATTGTTATTACCCGATACGGAAAGGCATCTTCAAGCGCATCGTCGATCATGTGCGGGCGGTCGATGGCGTCACTTTCAACATTCAGCAGGGTAAAACGCTGGCCCTGGTCGGCGAATCCGGCTGCGGCAAAACCACCCTGGGCAAGAGTCTGCTGAACCTGATACCCGGCACCGGGCGCGTCGTCATCAACGGCGTCGAGTTGAATGCCTTGACCGGTGAAGCATTGCGGCAGCAACGCGCCAATATCCAGATCGTGTTTCAGGACCCGTTTTCATCGATGAACCCGCGCATGCTGGTCGGCGACATTATCGCCGAAGGCATCAGGGCCTTGCATCCTGGTATAAGTTCAGATGAGCGCAAGGCCAGAGTCCGGCAACTGTTGCAGCAAGTCGATCTACCGGAAGACTCGGCGCTACGTTATCCGCACGAGTTTTCCGGCGGCCAGCGCCAGCGCATCTGCATTGCCCGCGCGCTGGCGGTCGATCCCAAGCTGATCGTTTGCGACGAGCCGACCAGTGCGCTGGACGTGTCGGTACAGGCGCAGATTATCCAGTTGCTGAAAACCTTGCAGCGGGAGAAAGGCGTCAGCTATTTGTTCATCACCCATGACCTTGCCGTCGTCGCGGAAATTGCCGATGACGTTGCCGTGATGTATAAGGGCAAGATCATAGAGCAGGGCAGCGTGGCCGAGGTTTTGACGCAGCCCAAGCAGGCTTATACCCAAAAACTGTTGGCGGCTGTGCCGGTTTTGAAGATGGAGCATTGAAGTGGAACTCCATTTCAAACATTTGTCGGTATGTGTGGCATTTTGGGACGCGCTGCTTTAGTCTGCTAATCTACCGACATGAAAGTAAATGAAATATTAATCATGCTAAAAGAAGACGGCTGGTACCTTGTTGCTACGCGCGGAAGTCATCGGCAATTCAAGCATCCAATCAAAAGCGGTCGCGTAACTGTACCAGGAAAACCGGGCGATGATTTAGCTCCCGGCACTTTAAGTAGCATAATCAAACAAGCAAAACTAAAGGAGTAACCCATGCGTTACGCAATTGTTGTCGAAAAAGCGGAAAATAACTATTCAGCCTATGTGCCTGATTTGCCTGGTTGCGTTGCTACTGGAGGTACTTTAGAGGAAGTCGAGCATGAAATACGCGAAGCAATGGAGTTCCATATTGAAGGATTGGTTGAAGATGGTTTACCAATACCCGAACCGGCAAGTGTCGTTCAATATGTTGAAATAGCCGCTTAATTATTTAATTATATTTGAAGTGAGTAAGGTCGGTTTCGCGTAGCAGACCGACCTTACTCACTTACAACTTTAACTTTGTAAATAAAACTTATGAAAAAACAAATTTTACTTACTGCAACCATAGTTCTTAGTACATTAGCCTTTACTGCATCGGCCGAAGAAATCGGTGATGTCAGCACGACATTTAAATTTCTGGGGGCCAATAATAAAATTGTGGTCGAAGCTTTCGACGATCCTGAGGTTCCCGGTGTCGCTTGCCATATCTCACGCGCTAAAACAGGCGGGATGAAAGGCGCCGTAGGCTTGGCTGAGGATCCGACAGAGGCATCCATTTCATGTCGGCAAATAGGCGCCATTGATGTAAGTAAGCTGGATAAATTGAAAAATGGCGGTACGGTGTTTAAAGAAAGCCTGTCGCTGGTTTTTAAGACGCTGCAAGTTGTGCGTTTCTATGACAAGAAGCGTAATGTCCTGGTCTACCTGGCTTACAGTGACAAAGTAATTGAAGGTTCGCCAAAGAATTCCATTTCATCTGTGCCGGTTATGAAGTGGGATTAGTAAGACAAACGTATGCCGTAATACGCTGGAGTTATTGCGGCATAAAGGCTGGCTGAAGAGCCCAAAGCGAGTTATCCAGTTGCTCAAACCTTTACAGAAGGAACAAGGCTTCATGACCCATGATCTTACGATACAGCTTTGGGCACCGGATGCTTGTTTCAAATAAAGTGCAAAAAATATTAGGCTAAAAACACAAAAATAAAAGCAATGGAAAAACTCAGGTTACCGAAAAATAAGGGGTCTCTTAAAAACCGTTTAAAGATTTCATTCAGTATGGCGCCGCCCAAAAGATAAACAGGAAATACATAGATAGAGGTCATGTGTCCCATATCTCCGGGGGTGTAATAAAATATGAACGTGTTAAGGAAAAAGTCGCTTGAAATATTTACAAATATTTCAAGTAACAAGGCCTCAACAGAGAGCACGAAAGCAAAAATATAGGCTTCATGTTTAAGGTTAAGGTAGTGAATCTTTTTCTTAACAAAATAAAGATGGTAGCCATAGAGTGACCACTGGAAAAACGCAAAAATCGAAGTATCGCCATTATGTACAGGTGTCACTAGATATACCCAAAGAGGCGATTGGAAAGCTGCTCTACAGAAGCTGTTAACAGCCACCTCGCTAATAACGCCTATCAGGGCGAGGGTTCCTGAATACATGTAGACCTCTTTGATTCTTACTTCCGTTGGGCTTTTGATGAGCGCAAGGCCTGCGAAATAAATAACTGCAATCAAATACAAGAAAAAAATAATAAGGTTTGCAACCATAAGGTAGTTCTCTAAACTGGTTTAATCGTCAAAGCGGGGCGAAGGGCGGCTTGCCCTGTTCGAAACGTTTCGCTGGTTTGGTTAAGTAGTTGCGTAAGCCGGGCATGCTATTTATGCCTGGCATTCATAGGTCTAAATATGGAGACGGGTTTGGGTTTCTCTCCCGTCGTTGCCTCAAACGCAAAAATGCCGGGCACGGAAGATACTGCCCGGCAAACTCAAGTCGTTCAATTCGGCGCGTGGAACAAGGTATCAATCAACTCGATAACCGCTCCTGCCATTCGGCGATTTTTATTTTCAACTCATCAATATTAACCGTAGTCAGATGGCGCTGCTTTAACAGGCGCTTGCCGGCGACCCAGACATCGGTGACTTGCTGGCGGCTTGCGGCATAAACAATCTGCGAAACCGGGCAATATAACGGCTGGGTTTCCAAATGCGATAAATCGATGGCGATCACGTCGGCGGCTTTGCCGATGCTTAACGAGCCGGTTTCATGATCCAGACCCAAAGCTTTGGCTCCATTGATAGTCGCCATGCGCAGGGCGGTCATGGCGGGGATGGCGCTGGCGTCACCGGCAACAGCTTTACCGAGCAATGCCGCAGTGCGCATTTCGCCGAACATATCCAGGTCGTTGTTGCTGGCCGCGCCGTCGGTGCCTAAGGCCACGTTAATGCCTGCTTCGATACATTTAGCGACCGGGCAAAAGCCGCTAGCCAGTTTTAAATTGGATTCCGGGCAATGCACAATATGAGCGCCGGATTCTGCAAACAGGGCGATTTCATCGTCGGTTAGCTGGGTCATGTGCACCGCGATGAATGACGGATCGATCAGGCCGAGTTCATGCAGCCGCTGCAAGGGCCGCTGTCCGGTTTTTTCCAGCGCCTGTTCGGTTTCGTGCAGCGTTTCGTGGACGTGAATATGGATTGACAACTCCAGCTCATCGGTAAAAGCTTTAATTTTTTGCAGCGGTTCGTCCGATATCGTGTACGGCGCATGCGGTGCAAACGGTGTGGAAATTAACGGGTGGTGACGCAGTTGATCATGTAGCGCCAAGCCTTTTTCGATATAGGCGTCGCTGTTTTCGGCCCAGACCGTCGGGAAATCGATGACGATCAGCCCGACACTGGCGCGGATGCCGTGATGTATCGCCTGCGCGGCGGTAATTTCCGGGAAGAAATACATGTCATTGAAGCAAGTTGTCCCGCCCAGGATCATCTCGGCTATTGCCAGATCGGTGCCGTCTTTGACAAACGCCTCAGTCATCCATTTTTGTTCCAGCGGCCAAATATGGTTTTGCAGCCAGTCCATCAGTTGCAAGTCGTCGGCAATGCCGCGCATTAGTGTCATTGCGGCATGAGTGTGACTGTTGATCAGGCCGGGCAGCAAGGCATGGTTGTCCAGATTTTCGGTAGTGGTACCCTGATATTTTTGCTTGGCGAGCTCGGTAGGCAGCAGATCGATAATCCGGCCGCCATCGATAACCAGCGTATGGTGATCATAGGTTACGGATTCCGGTTCAACGGGTATAATCCAGCGAGCGTGGATGAGGGTATCGACAACTGTCATAAGATATTCCTGTATTGAATTGCCAAATTATAACTTTTTACCATTGGTTTTTGATAAAAATGACTATGCAAAACAGATTGACTGTACAAGCCTTGCAATGGACAGGTGATACTTTAAAAGTGCTGGATCAGCGACAATTGCCGGAAAAAATCGTTTACGACGAATACAAGGATGCCGAAGGTGTCACCGAAGCCATTGCCAGCATGCGCGTTCGCGGCGCACCGGCTATCGGCATAGCGGCAGCTTACGGTGTGGTGCTGTCGGTTCGCAAACAATATGCCCAGTCCAATCAGTGGCGGAAAAAAGTGGCCGCCGATATCGAGTTGCTGGCAAAGTCCAGGCCCACAGCGGTCAATTTGTTTTGGGCCTTGGACCAGATGAAAGCCGAACTAGCCAAGCAACTTGATAATCCGCTGGCCGCCATTCTGGCTTGTGCGGAAAAAATCCATAACGATGATATTGCCGCCAACCATAAAATGGGCGAATTCGGCGCCGATATTCTGGACGGTGCAAAAGGCGTGATGACGCATTGCAATGCAGGTGCCTTGGCGACAGGCGGTTACGGTACGGCGCTGGGCGTTATCCGCAGCGCTTATCAAAGACAGCGCCTCAACGTTTATGCGGGCGAAACCCGGCCCTGGCTGCAAGGTGCGCGGCTGACGGTTTGGGAATTGGCGCAAGACGGCATCCCGGCGACCCTGATTGCCGATTCGGCGGCGGCATGGCTGATGAAATCCGGGGCTATCGACTGGATCGTGGTCGGCGCAGACCGCATTGCAGCCAATGGCGACGCCGCCAATAAAATCGGCACCTATTCCCTGGCCGTATTAGCCAAACAGCATGGCGTCAAGTTAATGGTCGCTGCGCCGACCTCGACCATCGACTGGACTATCGAAAATGGTGACAAGATAGAGATTGAGCAACGCAACCAGAACGAATTATTGCCCGCTTGTTATAGCAAAGAAGGTTCTTTGATCAGTGCCTGGAACCCGGTTTTTGATGTGACCCCGGCGGCATTGATTTCAGCGATTGTGACCGAACGCGGCGTAATATTAAATCCTTCCGAGCAAGGCGTGAGAGGTTTAAAAAATGCAATTTAATAAAAAAGGCAACAATCCGGTATTGGCCGTTAGCTTTTTATTCAAGGGCCTGAATCTATTGAGCAGTCCGGAACTGCGTAAATTCATCATTATCCCCATGTTAATCAATGTGGTGTTGTACAGCGCCGCGTTAACCTTGGGTTATTTTTATATTTCAGACTTGATTGACCAGTTTATCCCCAGCTGGCTGAGTTGGTTGAGCTGGGTATTATGGCCGTTGTTTTTTATCAGCTTTTTTATTGCCGGTTTTTTCACCTTTACCTTATTGGCAAATATATTGGCCGCGCCATTTTACGGAAAATTATCCGCAAAAACGCTGGCGATGGTAAAAGGCCAGGCATTTGCAAGCGCTGAACAGCCTTTGGCCAAAGTCCTTGTTGGGGAAGCTAAGCGCATGGGCTATCTGGCGACTCGTGCCTTGCCGTTGCTGATACTGTCGATCATTCCCGGCATTAATGTCGTTGCGCCTTTTTTGTGGGCGCTGTTCGGAGCCTGGGGCATGGCGCTGGAGTATTTGGCCTATCCGCTTGAAAACGAAGGCGTATTGTTTTCCGAGCAAAAAGAACTGGTCAAAAGCGTAAGGCTGGGCGCGTTAAGCTTTGGCGGACTGGCGGTGCTGGGGCTAACCATTCCGGTGCTGAATATCATCGTTGCTCCGGCTGCGGTGATCGGCGCTACGCTTTATTTTAATGAGATTAGGCGGGATTGAGTTTTTTTATATTTTTAGGAAAATAATGGCAGCAATTCCAGAACTTAATTTGAGTGTAATTGAGTCCATATCTAAACTATTCGGCGATACAAACGGTGGTTTTACTAGCTCGCAAATAGCAACATTACTTAGTAATAGCAGGATAGAAGACTGTGATTCGGCAAATACCAAGTGGAGAAGACTTAATTCAGCTCTAGTAAAGAAACAACGTTTTGATAACTGTGCAAATAATATCTTGGCATTTATCGAAAATGCAATGAGTCCTGCTAGGCATTACGATAATTGGAGCGCGACGGTTAATTTGCGACAAAATAACATTAGAAACGCGAAACAATCAAACCGCCTCAATCATGATGGCCTTTGGTGACAACGTAGCCACTCCATTTACCACGCTGACTTTATCTCCAATAGATAACCTAACCGTTGATACGGCATCGATACCCCCGCTTCGGGTAGCCAGCCTGACTGACAGGCCGTTAACCGCCGTAACTACGGCCAGACCGTCTGGCCTTTGCGCTAATGCTTCTTTGATAATCTGTAGGGCCGTGCTCATATTGACTGCCTTAACTTGATATGAGTATCCATTGTCAGTTTTGGTTCCGTGCCTTCCGATAGGCTGATAGCTATGGATATCCCGGTTATTTTTGACCGGATGCTGCTGGTTGATGTGATATCAGGCGATTCGGCCAGTTGTCCAAGCCTCATGCCTGGCCTGAAAATAACTTCGCCAGAATGCTCGGTTACCGCATGGGCATTGGCATTCATTTCCGCCCGCCCCCGAACAATCAGCATATCATCAGACAATAACGGTGTGATAATCGGGGACCCCGTACGGTCTCCTGCTCCGCGATACACCTCGATATCCATTACGCAACCTCACCCTGGATCAATACCAGGATGCTGAAATCCACCTCGCCGCTGACCGATGCAGGCGAGGCCAACGCTCCGACAATGGCCGTAGCATTGTAAGTGATCGACAACACGCCAACACCTGACGTTGGCACCGTAACCGTTACACCGTCCATTCCGATCACCGGAGTCCCCAAATCCCGGCCTATCCATTTGTAAGATACGATACCGTCAGCCGGCACATTGAGCGAGGCTGTTGCAGCATCGGCAAATTGCAGCTCCTCCGTGTGCTGAACTGAAGCTGTGCCGCCATAACTGAAGCTGCCGGCTGACGATTGTGGCGGCAGCAGCGAGACATTAGCCGATTTATAGATCAGCAGGTAAGCCGTAGAACCCGGTGTGAACGTGCTTTGACCTGCATTTAATCCCAACGGCCGCGAATCGACTTCCGCCGATAAACGCGCATTGGCCGCCGCTGCGGCCTCCGGGTTAGTAAACTGAACTTTGATGGTTGTTGATGCATTCATTACTTGTCTACCAATATAAATTGAACTTCTTCGGCCAGTGACAGGGATACAGCCCAGTCTACAGTCCGAACTGTATAGGAGACGGCGGCCAAGCTATAACCATTTGCAACGGATGACGTAGCGACCGTGCCCGATAGGGACACCGCCCCCAGATCCACATGTTGCCAAGCCAAACCGGTCAGCGCCAGCGCCGGGTATTTTAATGCCGCCTTTCCCGCCACGAATTCGATTACCTCAGATTCAGTGCGCTCAACGACGCCCAGACTCGTAATAACCGTCTCTGGCGCCCCGGTATGCACTAAATCGACAGCCCGTTGCGACGAGAGGTATGCACGGATTAGCTGTTTGCTGCCGTCAGCCGCATCCGGAACCACTTCCAGCTTATCCGCATTGTCTGCCGGCACAGTCGAGTTATTACTGATCATTACCCGATTAAATCCCTTGGCGGGCGCATCGTTAGAGCCCACTGCAACCCAATCATTATCGCCAAAATAATGATCGGCCGTTAAAGTAGCGTAATCCGGTATGTTGATCGGATCGCGCAGCCGACAATTTATCTCGCCATTTGAAAAACTTTCAATCACCCCGCCGACGGCTTCAACAATCGCGCGCGCGGCTTGTAACGGCGTTACGCCGGTCATGGACAGAGCGCCTGCAGGGATAGTCCAGGTCGGGAGATGCCACTGCACCACGCTATTTAATATAGCCTCAACGGCGGCACGGGCATCGACCGCTTCGGCATAGTGGATAGTGGTTTCGGTGGCCCACGGCGAATCATGGAACCCAAGAGGCGACATGGCGCCGATAACATAGCGCTGATAGCCCAGCTCCCGGTCAATCGTGCGGCTATCGACGCGCAGCACAAATACCTCACCCAGCACGTCCAGCTCTATAATGTCGCCAATCCGGGTACGGGCGTAGCTATCGATATTGGCCAACGCGACTTCAGCCGTCCAGGCGTACTGGCCCTCGTCGCAACTTACGCGCGCCGATGTATAGCCGGTAGGAATTAGATTAGCCATTGGGCGTCCTCAATGTAAATGAGCCGGATAAAACCTGCGTTGGTGAATTTGATAGCAGGCTGTACGGCAGATCGAACCGCGTCTGCAGCTTAACACTCGCATCCAGATCGTAAACCACATCAAATCGAGCAGACACCACATCATACAGGTTGTAAGGGAGATCGAACCGAGCGGTCAATTGGGCAAACTCGCCGTAACGGAGATCGAACCGAGCGGTCAATTGGGCAAACTCGCCGTAACGGAGATCGAACCGAGTGGCCAGTTGAGCGGGCGGGGCAAAATCGTAAGCCACAGCAAACCCGAGCTCAAGAGAATCGCTATAGGGCAGAGAGAACCCAGAGTCAAGCGTATCCCCGTAAACCAATGAGTATCTGGATTCCAGTGCTCCGGGCGCTGCTAGTTTATCGCCATAAGGAAGCTCAAAGCGTCTGGAGATAAAGACAACGCCCGCCTGGGCGGCCGCCCCATTTATTGATACCCCATTAATCGCAGCGCCGTTAATCAGCATTTATATATGGTCCGGTAACTCAACGAAAAAACCTATCACAAAAAATCGCCCTACACACCGCCCAGCTGTGGCAGATGAGTTAATCGTAAATACGATAGTGTCACCTCGGGGTGCAGCGATAGACGGCACTCCCGTGAAATAATGAATCCCGTAGACAGAATTAATGCTGACCGATTGGTTATTAACCCACTTAGTCAAGTTACCCCAAGTCCCCACGGAAACAGTCGGGGTCCCCGTTAGTGCGCTGAACTTGTGGCACAAAAAACCGAATTGCTGCGGCACAAATACCGTCCCGACAGGCTGGTTCTCCAGATAAATACCATCGCCGCCGACGATTGGCTCCTCGTTCTGCCATTCCCCGGCGCCTTCAGGCCGGGGGTACCAAGAATAGGGTTGAAAATCAGGCTCAGTCGAACCCGATATCAAACTTAGTTTCTTGGTAGGATTAGCCGGGTCATCGGGCATCCAGAGCCGGTACTGGAACCCGTTAGGGGTGGTCGGCACTACTATGTCACCGTGCTTGTACACCGTAGCAGGTGCCCAGGGTGGGGGTACTCCAAGGTCGTATTGAGGTGTGCAGCGTACAACCGTAGGCGCACAAGTGTACCTATCCAAAGCCATATCCCCATCCTCCATTTTCGCCACGGGATACCTTCCGATCATGTAGGAGTTCTGAACTCGGTTAGTAATTCCTCCTAATGCGATAGAGTTAGACGCCACTGCGTGATCGTTGGCTAGCCCCTGAGCGAAATTGCTTAGCGTATCCTTCGTTACAAACCCCTCGATGACAGTCCCCTCCACGGGCCACAAACGAGCCTCCGTGCCCTCCTGAGCACGAACCACCGTAAGCACATTGTCGGCATTGCCTGTAATTTTGACAATCTCGAATACCGCGAATGCCTCATCGTGTAGAGTAGCCAGTGTAAATTGCCCCAATGCACTATTTGGCGTTGGGAACGATGCCGAAGAAATCAGGGCAATTGATACGGCATTAGCCGATACCGGGCTAGCCAAAACGCCTTTGGCATTATTGGCAAATAATTGCATAGTGGTCATTACGCGCTCTCCCCACGGATGGCAATAGCGCCCACATTCCCCGCTAGGCTGCCGCAATCAGCCGGTATGCGCTGGCGGATCAACAACGGCAAACTCGCTTGCGTCGTATTAAACGTGACCGTATCCCCCGCTGCATAGGTACCGCCCCATGCCGTCGACTGGATAGTGAAATAGGGAGTCCCTGTGGCCTGGTTAACAGCCGAATAATTCGCGCCAATCGCACCCGTACCGGCCAGCACCCCCGTGACAGCGCCGGACACGGCAAAACTGGTCGCATTGCTGAATGTCAGCGTCCACGCGTCATCGATCGAACCCTTGCTGGGCACGGCTAAATTGCCCGTCGTACTCTGGTCCAGCGTGCCCGCAGCACTGGTTATCACCAGGGAATTAAACGCTCCGGCCACCGTCGCCACTTCCAGCACGGCACTCACGAGAGTGTTGGATGCCAAATAGGCATCAGCCAATGGATATCCCGCAAATGTAAGGGTAGCCGTCGCTCCTGTAATGGATACCGCCGACAAACGCACAAACTCCTCAGTCCCCGTGCCGCCGCCAACCGGAATGTTCGAGATGCGCACCAGCATGCCCACCCGGAACGGCAGCAGCGTCTCATAATCAGCGTGCTCACAGGTCACGGTAATTTGCTCCAGTCCAGCGTTAACGTCGCTCGCCAACGTACCTACTCCGTACCACAGCGCATCGTTTTTATCGGTAGCCTCCGTGCCGGTCGCCGTAACAGGCTGAAACAGCAGGTAATCATCCGCTGTCGTCAGTTTATCCAGGAACACCCGCACGTTATTCATTGCGGTAGTAGTGTTTGAGTTAATGTGCACAAACGCCTTGCGGCACCGGGTGGCGCCTGACAACCGCTGGGCGGCCGATACATCCGGAAAGAGGTTGTTTTTAACACCGCTCACCGCTTCGATGTACGCCATGCGCCCACCATTTTGCGCGGGCACGTTGTCGGAATTTAAAACGGATCGATTGAGTATGATGTCGCTGTTTGCTAAAGACATAGCCTATCCTTTAAACGGTGATGAGGTTGAGGGTAATGCGATAAAGATCGTCAGGACCAGGGTTGGCAATGTCCTGAATCGGCTCAGCCGAGAATGCCGGGCCTTCATGGTGCCGGAACATGACTTGAAACGCTGTACCGCGAAGTACCAGCGGCATGGATAATCCCGGCTGATCTGCGGCGGCTTGCAGCAGCAGCACGGTGGAGCGAGTGACGAATGCGCCTTCATCCCACGATTTTAGCGTGACAGGAATGCCTTTGCTGCGGCTGATCGCCGTAATATGCGGCGTAGCATCCAGCGTGGTTTTTAGCTGTTGCAGGACTTTTGGAGCGAACTCGTCCGGCCATTGCAGGTCGCTGGGGAGAGGGATGGTGTTTAAGGCTGTGGTCATAGCATTCTGAAATCGGCCATAGGCATCGCATTGGGCACTGGTGTGCCTTTTTGGCCGAAACCTGAGACCCTAAGTATTAAGTTATGCCCAGTAACCTGTAGATAAAACGGGTCTGTGGTCGGACTGTTGAATACATGGGAGGTTGGTCCAGATTGCAGGATCATCCCTCCGGGTATCCCGTTTTCTGCATCGGGCGGCACATAGGAGAGGTCTACCCTCTCAACAATGGGTATATCAAGTAGAATGCTATCCGAGAGATCAATAACCAGTGGGAACGACTGCACATCAGGGCCATAGGGGCCATCAGGAATCTCCGTATATACGTTATCGAGGTAATGGAACCTATGGTACCCCAGGTAGGCATTGATATTGAGTGCAGGGGGCTCCCCTATATGAAATAAGTACACCCCAACAACTAGTACACTATCTGATGTGATAACGACAGCCCCCAAATTGAGCTTAAGAAAATAATACGACTCCATAACACTGTTGAAACCTGTCGGCGGGTATGTGGAGCTACCGCTATACTCTTCAATCCCCACCACCACTCGCCTTGGGTGAACTACGCCGTTCATATCGACTATTTTTTCAATCTCGTTATTAAGCTCATATACCGTAGCTACGGTGTACAGCTCGATAACATAATAGATTTCAACCCAACCGCTCTCTTGTACATCCACATTAATAGGTACCTCAAAATTAAGGTATACCGCCTTTGAGTCAATCCCACCTACCGTTACCCCGCCTGAATAGCGTACTGAGTGCATTAAGTGTGCACCGTCAGGCAGGTAGACATGCCGAGTAACAACAAAGTCAAGACTAGAAACCAGCGCCGAAAAGTTGGCGTTAAGATTGCCTGGGTCTTGGAGGGTGTAGCCATCCGGTGCCGAGATATATTGCACGGTATCCGCTGATATTGTCGTAAACCACGGCAGCGAAATAGCTACCAATCCGCTCGATGGGGTATGTAGCTGTATCAGATAGTTAGAGTAAAAATTCCACCACAATTCCATAGTCCATAAAGCGGGCGAGCATACCGCCCATGAAATAGGCCCCAACCTATAAAACGGCTTCCAGTCTAGCGTATCCGCTGCGTTAGCAGGATTGGAAGGAGTGAACGGCACGTTGATTTGGGCGGATAACCCGGCGCTTGACGATGCTCCCGCCGACACAGAACCCCCCTCCAACCGGGTCTGCACCGCCAGCCGGAAACCCGGTTCTGTTTCCTGCGCGGCTGGAGTTGACGCACCTCCCGCCATACAGGTGTCAAATGCCGATTGGGCTGAATCGTAAATCGCCGTGTTGCGCTTGGCGGCCAAATCGTCCGCATATTGATTGAATGCGCGGCCCGATAAAGAGGCATAGGTGATGCCATAATTAAGGAGCGAAACCGTCAGCCATTGAGGGGCGTAGATAGAAGGCTGTCGCGCCCAATAGTCTTTCTGGGCCATGGTAAAGGGCGCAACCCAGGCGGTGGGATCGGCCGCATCATAGACTGATGCTGCTTCGGCATAATGCTCGCTAAAGTCACAGTGCTTGAATTTGATTAGTGCGGTAGCTTGCTGGGCCATTAGCTCACACTCGCTAATCTACGCAGCTCTACCGCCAAATCGCGGGCGGCGCTACGGGAACCTTGCAACGTAACGGTTTTGGGACCGAAATTAAAGTTTAGATTAATCGTTTCGCCTTGGCCTGTGCTCGGCTGCGCTGCCGAGCCCGCCGGCGCGCCGGCATCGCCGATCGCGCCGCCGATGGCGTAGCCTGGCGCAACCGGGAGCTGCTTGTTGTTCAGGGCGTTCATGAAATTGACGCCGTAATGCTGCACCGCATCCGTTTTAACGACAAACTCGCCATTGCTGGCCATCACCGGCACATCGTCGGACGTGCCGGTACCAGGACCTTTAATCGCCCCGACCACACGGTGGAAGGTTTGCGCCGCTACCCGGCCACCAGTAGCCAGATGCTGTATGAGGCCGCCGGTCGCATTGTTTTCAACTTTATTGACATAGACGGTATGAGTGCTAAAGGTATTCCGCTTGATCTCATTGATTGCTTTAAAAACCGTCTCAAAGTCAGGTTTAACCGTATGAGCCGCCTCAGTCGGAGCCGATAATTTTGCGTCGATATCGGCCTTCATCGACTCTAACGTGGCAACCGCATCTGACGTATCCACGCCAACCGGTACCGCCGTTAAAAACGCCATCGACTTGCGCAATTCTTCCTGGATTTTCACCAGCTCTTCATCGCGCATATTGTCAAACGCCACTACGGCCGGAACCGTGATTTTAGCCTCGGCTAATTTGGCCTGCAGATCGGCGATTTCCTGGTCGGCATTGATCGGGTCGGCTTTGATCTTGACGGACAGTTCTTTAGCCGCTGTCAATGCGGCCAGCTTGTCGATTTCGGCCTGAGCCGATTGAGCATCGACGCTGATTTTTAGCTGAGCCTTGTTATTGGCGTCGGCAATAGCCTTGTCGAGTTCGCCCTTAAATTCGGCCAATCCCGATTGCGCGCCTTTCAGTGATGAGGCTATATTGGCTGCCTGCGCCGTCTGGGCTTTACCCAAGCCGGACAGTGCTTGGTCCGCCAGCGCCGCCGATTCCTTAATCTGCCCTATGGACTTGGCAACCGCCTGGTTTTCACTAATGGCCTCTTTACGTTGGGTTTTGCCTCGCGCATCTTTCGACACGTTATCCACCGCATGCGCGCTACTCTCTGCAAGCCGTATAGCTTCTTCCGCATATTTTTTAGCGTCAGTAAAATTACCTTCCAGTATGGCTTTTTTGGCCGCAGCTTGTTTTTCGTCGATTTGCTTTTGTTGATCAGCATAAGCCTGCGCATCCGTCATGCCTTTTTGCTGCAAGGCCCGGATTTTATCTTCAACACTACGTGATAAGTTTTCGCGCTCTTCTGCCGTATGCCGGATCGCATCGAGCAGGCGCTGTTCCTCGCCGATCATATTATCGACGGACGACTGATAGGCATTAACGACACTTTGCAAGCTGCTGATCCGGTCATCCGCACCTTGCTTTTCCAAAGCGGTCACATCGGCTCCGGCTTTGCGGGCGAGTTCAATCGCTTTGCCGTAAGTTTCGTTCCAGGTTTGATCCAGCTGGATTTTGGTATTCAGTGCAGCGGTGGTTTTTTCGAACTCGGCGGCAACAACCGCTCGTGTGGTTTCTTGTATTTTTTGCCGCTCGCTAGTCGCCAGATAGTCGATAGCATAGAGCCTATTTTTCAGGTCGGCATCGATCTGCGTTGATTGCGCATCAAAAGCGGTCGTGATGGCTTTAGCGGCTTCATCGTAAGGCTTGACCATTTCCTCGGCATGGGACTTGGCGGCATCTTTAGTTTTGGTCAGCGCCGCATCAATGCCTTCAGCCATGCTGTTGGCCGATGTTTTAAGCCGCTCAAAAATAGTCGGTACCGGCGCTGTGTCGACTTTGCCAATATTTGTGCGGACACCGTCGAAATGTTCATCTATCCGTACCAGCTCGGCGCTAAACTCGCGCCAGGCAGCAATAGAAAACGGATGCGCCATTAACTCGCCGAACGCTACAAACTTGGCAGTCATCGTCGCGACATTAGCGCCTACATATTGCACCCATTCGAATTGTAACCCCCACTTACCGATTGCCTGGCCGATCTCCCACGCGACCAACCCACCCAGCGCTTTATTGACCAGGTTAATTGCGCCGCCGAATAAACCAACGGCTGTCGTTGCTGCGGGCAAAGGGCCGACAAATGCCGCCGTGGCCGCGCGAGCTGCAAACATACTCTCGGCGTAGAGGATCACCCCCTTGAGCTTGCTTGCGCCGAATACGGCCAGCAACACTTCGCCGGCATGGACGGCTATAGTGATCAGTCCATCTAAATGATCGGTTACAAATTCAATGCCGGCAGCAATACTATGCGTTGCCTCGTTAGCATCTTTTGATTTGCCGATATACTGCAGCGCCTTGTTTTCAAGCTTCTGCCACATGCCGCCGACGGTGATGTCCAGTGTCGCGTACTCTTTTGCCAACGTGTCTTTTTGCGACAATAGCGCCGCAATAACCCGCTCTGATGTCAGCTCGCCGGCTTCGGCCATGCCGCGCAGTGCGGCAACAGGAACACCCAAACCATCCGCCAATGCTTGGGCCAGACGCGGCCCGGCTTCCATGACCGAGTTAAATTCATCGCCGCGAAATATGCCGGATTGGATTGCTTGGGTAAACTGTTCAATACCGCCTGCAGATGCAGCGGCCGTAGCCCCGGATATTTTAAATGCCTGCGCGGTAGCCTCGGTTATCTCGAGCGCTTGCTTTTGAGTGCCGCCCAGCGCTCTAATACCGTTCTGCACTTTGGTATATAAGCCGACTACTGAATCCAGCGCAGTCCGAGTGCGTTGCGCTATATCAAAATCCTCAGTCTGCGCTTTGTCGTATTCCTGGACCGAGGTGGTAGCGAGTTTTATTTTGCCCGATAGATTTGTGTACTTGTCGGATAGCTCAACAAGGTTTGTAATGCCTGATTTAATAGCCGTGAAACTAAGCCAACCGATAGCAATCTGCTTAACTCGATTCATTTCCTGGCCGACATCGCTAACGCGTTGGCGAGTTGTCGCCAAGCCGCGGCTGGCATCGTCTTGCAGTCTTAAAATGATTCGAGCGACTAGATTTTGGTTAGCCATACAAAAGAAACCTCTCGTTGCCTGAGAACTGATTCAGGCCGCGCTGCGGCCTATTTCTACACTATGCGTCGAGTCAAAGCGGCGCGGCGCGCTAAACTGCATTCCCACGCAGCGCGTGGGAATGCGGGTGAAACGATGGACTATTACGCGGACTGCCACTTCCTGATACGGTACGGGTTGTTTTTATCCGGCTGCGTGACCATGAACCCCGACAACTCCAACTCGGAAAATTTGTCGGTCATAAAATCAACCGGCGAGCTGGGCGTGAGATGCGCCTCGTCGATTTCGATCTCAACGTTTTCGCCGTCGGCATTGTTAACGCCATCGATCAGGAAATAGCCGACCACATCGGTCATAGTCGCCGCTACGGTCTCGAACCCCTCATAAGCCGCATTGGCAAAGTCGACGTGCACTGACGCCGCGTTAACGATAGACCCCGTTGATAGCGGTTTAATCATGCCGACCGCATAGTTCACGGTATAGTCGGTGCCCTCAACATAGGTCACCAGGTCGGTCGCGGCATCGGTAACGACCACGGAACCGGCTGTGATATTGCGTTTCGACAACCTGGCAAACGTATCCAGTTTGGCCGTTACCGTTTCATTGGTCACCGTGCCCGCGCCGCTGCTTAATACCGACGATTCGCCCATCATCGCGATAGCCATCATCTTTGAATTAAACGCCGAGAATTTGATTTTAACTTCTGCCGGTTCCGGCGTTGACGCAACACCTGTTACCTGGCCGGCGGTCGCCCGGTCTTTGGAGATTTGGGTAATGGTTTTCGATTTTGGCGTTACGCTAAATTCGACAACCCCCGGCACATCTTTCAAGCCCTGAAAAGCGCCGTTAATTTTGGCATTGATATAAACAGTGCCCTTAATCTGTAAGGCGCCAGTTGCTTCAGTAGTCATTATTTAACTCCGGTTGGGTTTTGGGCGACAACACCGCGGCCGCGCAACCATTTGGCTTGCGATTCGGTGACAGTGATTTTTTCGCCTTTGTTAAACGGTTTACCACCGTCTTCGTGCGGCATTAACAGCGTCACTTCGACAGTTGGGGCTTTTTTTTCGGGCTGTTCAGCCATGAGCTTGCTCCTTACGTTACAGGTTATAGTGATCACCGCGGCGCAACGCTGCCGGTGGTGATAATGCGGGTTGAAAACATAAACGGAAAATGGGCAAAGCCGTTTTTATCGGTACGCCGGAACGGGCACTTTTGCCGGTGTAGCGGCTGGTGTTGCATGGATAATGAATAACCTTGCAATGCCTGCAATACGCTGACAATCAATTCGCCGGCGTCCACTTGCGCGGCGGTACCGGCATCAGCCACATTGCGTATCGATATCAACACCAACCAATACTGAAGGCTGGCCTGAACTTTACCCTGCATACTGGTGCCGCCCGCATCGGTGACCGGTACATCGTCAAAAAAAATAATGTTGACCGATGGCGATAGCGCGTTGTTAACAGCCCATTCCAGGTTAACCGCCGCGCGGATGTTTTTTTCCGGCACCGTAGTGATTTGCTGCTGTGCATAAGCGACCAACAATGCCGAGGCCGACAAAAAGTTATCCATCAGAACGCGTCCCAATTAAACCGGGATTGCCCCTGGCGAATCACCGATGTGCCTGTCTCTGTCACAGTTTGGTCTTGTTCGCCCAAGGTGACTTTTTTAGCCTGCACATCTTTCAGCCAATTTATGGCGTCTTTATAAGCCGCCCTGATCGGCTCGTTGTCTATATTCTTATAAAGAATTCCGCGCACGATATCGCCACAGATTTCTGCCAAGCCGCTGGAGGCAATCAAGGCATCCGACAACGGCAATGGATACGCCGTGCGCAAATAGCCGTCAATCTTCTTCCCGGCCGCATCGATCGCCTCATCCACTACCGTTTGATTAATCGTGCCGGTAAACGGCTCCCGGTCGGTGCGCTGGATTAACTCCGGCTCACCGAACCAGCTGATTAATTGTTCCGTGGTGCAGTACATTAGCCTTGCATCACACCGGGTTCTAGGTACATCGGTACGATATCGCCGACCACGCCGGACACCTCGGCAATGCCGATAATATGTGCATTCGCACCAGCAGCCGGGGCGGCTTCAATAACTTTACCATCCGCATCCGACGTCAGTTTTTTACCCCGCGCGATGGTGTCGCCATATTCCACATCAGCCATTCCGCTACGCACGATATCGATACGTTCACCGGACGCCACCGCGCCTGGCTGGCACGAAACGCCGACTAACAGATCGGTCGCCGCCGCGCCTTGAACCACCACGCCATCACTGGCGCCAAACTTAACGACACGGTATTGGTTAATCGTGCCGCCCGCCGTGTAATTTTTAATTAATCCTGGATTAGCCATTTTTACCCCCTTTTGAAGCCGGTTTTAATTCAACAACGCGCACCGCGACTAATGGCTCCGCCTCGCGCTCAGTGAGTTCAATTTCGCCGCCTATGCCGACAGCCTCACCGTTGTGCATCAGTGGAGACTGCACGCTATATAGCGCAGTTTTATCGTTTTCTTCCGCCATACCATTCCCCTATGCCACTGCATTTTGAAAGAAATAACCCAAGTCGTTAGCCGGCATAAACTCCTTAACACTCTCGCCTGACCGTACACGCACACCGCCACGCAAACCGATATCCCGATCGGGGATGCTGCCGGCAATGCGGGTTCCGAACTGGGCGGTCAACATAAAGGTCGTGCCGCGCGTGGAATCAGCGGTTGAATCGCGATGAATCAAGGCGACATGCTTACCCCAGGCTCTGGCCAGCGAGGCCGACTGGCCTTTGCGGGCGTTATTGACAAACGACTCGCCAACCAGCACGTCGTCCAATTCGAACAACTGCTTCAGGATTTCGCGGTTAGCAATGCCTTTATCATTACCGGTGCCGTAATAGGCTTTAATAATCTCCGGGTTTCTAACCAGCTTGCTGTAGGCCAAGCGGCCGATGACCATCACATTAGCCCGCATCACCATACTGTCCAGCGCATCGGTAATGGTATCGATCGGCGTTGACGAGGCATGCGAAAATTGCGACGTGCCGGACAAGGTTGACTTGTTGCCGGTTGCGTAATTGGCGGCATTGAACACCATATTCGCGACCCGCACCTCACGGTCCAATTCAATCAAATTAGTCGTGTACTCAACTGCCTTGCCCAAGGGATCGTAATTAGGCGGTGCGTTATCAATATCGGCCTGCGGAATAGCGTCATCAAGACCATAATCAACCGTGGAGTCCGTTTCTTCGGTCGCTGAAAATTCGACTTCATTCGGCCTGGATTTACGTCCCACTTTGGTATCCGGCACGGTAAAACCCTCGGCCAGATCATGCTTCAAATACTTGAACTCTTGTTTACCGACCGGAAAGCGCGGCGCCACCAAATCGGCAATCATGCTTTTATTTTTGTACATCACCGCAATCGCGGTGAGTTCCGGCTGGATCGGAAAGGGTGCGTTACTCATGGGTAGCTCCTTTAGTTACAAAAGCGACCGCATCGGCTGCACTGACAGTGCGCCCCGCTTGGCTTTCGGAAAATTGATAGGATTGCGCGGCTTTGGTGATATCTTCAACCGTGCCGCCGGGTTTAACATCGCCGCTAAAATCGATTGGCCCCGGCTTAACCGCGGCCGGCAACGCATCAAGTAGACCTTGCACAAAATCGAGTTGTTTAACTGTCTTTTTAGCGTTATCTGCGCCGACGCTAAATTCAAATACGCCGGTTTCACCCTCATCCAGTTGCAGCATAAAATCCACGGCAGGCTCTAACAGCGCGGGTGCTACGCCTCGGGCTTTATGCTTATCGACGATTGCTTGGAATTCGACGCGTTTTCGGCCATCGCGTTCCGCATCCAGCTGTTGTTGAAGTGCCTGGTTTTGCGCGGCAAAATCCGACGCCTGTTGTTTAGCGGCATCCGCCTGCTGCTTGGCAGCATCCAGATCAGCCTGAGTTACAGTCATGGCATTGTCCTGTGGTTGTGGTTGTGAAAATGAAGAAGGCAGACCGGCGGCATCGGCTTCAGCTTGCTGCTCGGCCCGCTCCTCCTGGTACTGTTGTTCGGACAAGCGATTTAACTCATCGATGTCGTAATTGGGTAGCACGGCGTCGGCTTTCTCCTGCCCGAATTGAGCGATCAAGAACTCGCGCATATTGCGTAGGCATCGCGCCATAATGCCGGCAGATTGCCACTCGTCCAGACTGAAATCAAACACCTCATCAGCGTTGGCAAATTGCACAGGCTGAAGGCCATCGACAGCAGGCGGCGTCGCGCCCAACCAACCGACATGGCCCAGCTTGAAACCCTTAGCGCCCTTTAGAATGCGGATTGAACGGTTTTTAAGTTTGCCGTCTTTGATCAGTTGTTCAAATCCCGGATCAACCTGAGTAAATTTACCCAGCAATGTAGTGCCGGACCGCTTAAGCTGCTCGGTCCAACCATACGCAAACGAACTGGCATCGTCTTTGGGGTGACCAATAACAATCGGCGCGGCAGTAGCAGCGCTGTGGTTAGCAATCATTTGATCGAGATCGGCGGTGGTCCAGGTTGCGGTACGTCCCGCGCTATCGGTGCGCGCACCGGCCTCAAACAACTCAATGAAATCGTCAAAGCCTTTAAAATCTGATTGGGAGGTGTTTTTATTTTTCATGGGTCAATAATACCCACGACTAACGAGGAGCATAAGCCGTGAAATGTTTCACGGCCTTGAAGGATGAACTGCTTTTATTAGGCTAGGGCAAAAATACTTTAGATGCAAGTTAGATTACTTCGCCCAATTCGACCGTCTGGCCCACCAACTCATGCGAACAGTCGGGCAGAAATTGCGCATTTCCGTCATTTATCCAAGAATGGCAACGGAACTCATGGTTTGTCGTTAAAACACTCGGTCTGATCGTAGGGCTTTCTGTGTCGCCATTCCACGTCCAGTTTCCAGTCCCTTCCCGTTTTCCTTTGATTATCACCGGTAGTGTGAGCTTTCCGGTAGGCCCTGGAATGTTCAGGGTCACATGGGTTGCTTCTTCGATTAAGCAATCCTTATAACCTTCTCCGTAAACCAACTTCACGGGCTTTGCTTTCATAGTATCTCCGTTAATTACACAATCGCATTATCCCCGCGCTCAACAGGAGCGCGGGGATAATGCGATTGTGTTGTTCAGCTTTCAGGGCCGCGCCCTGTTAGCTAATGCGTTATACATCAATGCCGAAATGCATACCTATCATCCCTATATCCATAATTCCTATTGTGCTCGGGTCGTTTATCATTTCCCGTAATGCCTCGATACCTCCGCTAATTCCGGTGGCATTTGCAACCTGGCCAAGTTTACCTTTTTGATCCATATTTAAAAGGGCTGCTCTAAGCATGGTTTTCTTTGTCTCAAGTGTTACTGTTGCCATAATGTATAACCCATCATTCAACGTGAGCCGGATAGCTCACTGGTTTTGTTCAGCCGCGCGGTGCGGCCACGTTAATTATTGCGTTAGTACGTAGAGGGCGCATCGCGAGGGTTGGGTTACGATTTATAACTTAATGATGTAGTTAAGGGCTAAATAGGGCTGCATGACCGACACGTCATTTCCTGAGCCTGTAGGGGCGTTTTCCACGGTACCCGTAACCGTTACTGTGGTGGTAACGCCGCTCAAGGTAATAGGGGCTGCTTGTGCCGTGGCGGAAGGTAAATAAATGGCTGCGCTAATTGAACTTGGCGGAGCGTTCGGGGTACTGGTTAAGGTACACCCTTCACTAGCCACAGAGGAGCCGCCGCTGGTGGCAGTGCCGACCTTAATGTCAGTGGCGGCAGATACCTCCGTTAAATCCAGCGTGGCCTCATGGCTATGCGAGGGTAGCTGCGCCTCAGTAAGCGTCACACTTTCCGAACCGCCGCTGGCCCCCAAGGCATAGCCTGCGCCTGCGCCTATAACTGTATTACCTCGCAAGTCAGGTACATTGAACGTAGTACTTCCGTCACCGGCCCCGTAAGTTGTCTCTATCACCGCAAACAGATTGGCGTCGGTTGTGCGTGATAGAGCTGAGCCGTCACAAATATGCCAGCCCGCTGGGCTTGTGGCCCCAGCGTACATGCGTATTTCCCCAGGCAACGTGCTCACGCCGAGATTAGCACGCGCCTCGGCGGCCGTTGTGGCGCCGGTGCCGCCATTGGCTACGGGTACAGCGTCACCATCTGCAAATTGAGCGCGGTGACCCTGGCTAATCTTTAAGGGCCGGACGTCAGTCATAAATTACGCTAAAACATCAATGTCCGAAGCTTGAAAGTTGACGTTTGTCGCTGAAGTAGCGAACCCGACAACCTGAATAACGTTTCCTGATCCTGATGGAGGGGTGGCAGAAGTGCCACCGGCGGTGGTGCTTAGATATTGCTTTCCAGGCGTCCGTCCTGTCACCGCATCGTTTGATCCTTCAAAGTACACCACCGCACTGGTCGGATGAGTAAACGACGCTAAAACAAATCCGTGAGCCTCTTTCCCTGCGGTTGTAGCGTCCGATTTTCTTACCTCAGCAGTGCCGGCGTTATCCCAGATATTGACAAGATCCCCGGCAGCCAGCGTTTCGGAAGTTGCAATCAATGATGTATCCGGGCCCACACCGGTCGGCATAAAACTTAGATCCAGTCGACCACCAGACCCCAACGCAGGAACCTTGCCGGAATCACCCGCACCCGCACTGGTTGTTTTACTGTTTACGATGGAGGGATCAAGCACGCCACTAGCGTTAAGTGCGATAATTTTCCCTGCGTCAGCAGCTCCAGCGGATGTATCGTTGGAAGCGGTTTCGGTTCTAACACCATTAACTAAGGCTATATATTTTTTTCCGGCCATGATTTTCCCCTTATAGGACGATTGGTTCTGAAATGTTAATTAAAAGTTTCGTTGTAGATATCGCCACACCAACCCGCTGTAAATAGCCGGATGTAGGTATGATCTGAGTAACCGTTCCTGAAACGGATAGATAAACCGGCTGATCAGCCGTCAGGCCGAAGAAACCGTCAAGCTCACTTGTGGTTGCAATATCCACTAGCGATCCTTGGCTTGCCGCGCCCGCTGTTATACCTATAGCGTTGCCGGCGGTTGTTATATCTGCACTATCGGCATAGACGGCGGCAGCCGTTACAACGCGGTTTCCGCCCAGATCAATACCGGCAATGAGTTGTATTACTGAGCCGCCCGAAGCGCCTACAAGTGACACCAGCCATTCTGCCTCGGTACCTACAAAGCCGTTAGCCACGGCCGACTGATAGGCGCTGAGCCCAGGCGGCCCCGGAACCCCGACCTCAACCACGACCGACTCAGCAGAACCAGCCTCGACAGTAATAAGCTCCGGCTGCTGAATAATGACAACATCAGTCATGCGTCTGGTCTTCCAGCACGGCCAGCGCCGAGGATTCGTAGGTTTTCACCGTGCCGTCGGCATGCGTCACCTCAAGATCAAATTTATATGTACCCGGCGCCCAGGTAGCCGTTTCCGCCGCCGCCACCGTCAACGTTAATTTGCCTGCCGTAGCGTCGACAACAATATCTCCGTTCACGGTTGACGCGGCATAAATCAGGGCCTTTGCGTTATTGCGAACATGCAGGCGCGCCGTTGCCCCGGACAGGTCAATCGGTTGTTTAACTGGATTTTTCAGCACCCAGACTCGCGACCAGGTATCGCCGCGATACAGTTTGGCTGCGTTCATGCTGCTAACGGTAAGTGATGAAGTAAGTTCATGGGTAAAGCATACCCATGCCGAACGGGGTGAGTAAGACGTGAAACGTTTCACGTCTTAAGTAAGGCAGGTCGTTTTTATAGACTATGGCAAAAAAAAGCACCACGCAAGCAAAACAGGAAAAGCCTAATGATTACCCAAAGGTACCTTGAAAAATTAACTATTAAGCAATTGCAAGAGCTCAAGAACGCGGTAATTACATTAATCGCACAAAAAGAATCAGCGCCAAAAGTATTGCTTTGGCAAGTGTGTGATGAAGATATTGCCCTAGACTATTTTTTAGAGAAAGACTACCTAAAGGCAGCCGAACACCTGCTTAAAACAGCTCAGGAATATGCAGCGAATCCAGACATGAATAATCTGGATAAAAGACTCGAGCTTACGTATATCACCATACCCGAATCAGAGATGAAACATTACCCCATCAATCCCAGTTAGACCGCATTCAAAACCCCTTCAAAAATCGATATAAGGCGCTTCGAGGGTTTTTTAATGGCTCAGTACGCATAAACGCCTAACGCGCCCGTGACGGCCTATTTTTACAACATCCGGAGCAACATGAAAGCAGGGTTAATTTTTCGCTGGGGCAGCTGTTGGATAGGCGCCCATTGGTCGCCTTATAACAAACGGCTGTGTATTAACCTGGTGCCTTGTGTGACGATCTGGGTAACGATACCGGGCGGCGTTGAGCCAGCTTGTACGTTAAAACCATGATGGTGCGCGGTGCGCACCCTACTGAGCTAACTCAATTTACGAGCACGTTGTTCTATTTTTCGCTGCCTGGTATTAAGCAACACAATTTCATCATCAATGATTTTACGGTAAGTATTTCTCTGCGTTTTCGATACTTTGGCAAAGCCGCCTTTTTGCCGCCAACCCCATTCTTTATACAAAAGCTCTCGGGCATCGGCAGTTATATCGACATCATCATAAAGTCCCTGAAGCCAACTAAGCGCCTCTTCATACCGATCAGCCAGATGATGGTAACGTGCCAGCCTGAAATAAGTTTTGATAGGCCACTCGGTTGAGCAAGTCGTCATTAACGCATAAGCTTTTGACAAGCTGCCAATGGCAGCATCGTAATCTTTATCATTGGCTTGTACCGTGGCCCTTTTCAACAGGTTACGGATTTCTTCATGATCTACATCATTGCCGGTTAATCCGAGCATACTTTCCCCCGTTTAAAATCTATCTGTTTAAATCTCACCACTCATGCATCGATGCAACAACTCGTCCAATCACCGCCATATCCAAAGCCTCATTCGATAAATCCACTTGATATGGAGCAAAGCCAGCATTAAAGCTACAGACCTGTACCATGCCTTGCGGCAGCAATTGCAGGTTTTTAACCAGCAGATGCCCGTCTATTCTTAGTACGTAAGTCTTACCGCTTGTGACCGTTGTCTGCGAACGATCAACTAGCACCATGTCGCCATCCTTAAGGTAAGGTTCCATAGAATTACCGCTCACATCCACAATCGCCAGCATGTCGGGAGATAAATGCCGCGTCGCTAACCAATCACGCCGAAATGCTAACGGCTGCAGCTGTTCTTCAGTCCCATTAATCGCTCCGTGCCCAGCGGCTACCTGCACGTTATAACGGGGTACGGCAGAAAATTCGTCACTTTCGTAATTACTATGCTTATACGACACCGGGTGTGTAGACGGGGATATTGTTTTATACGGAGTAGTGCTTGGCGAGAGCATATGCTCAATATCCATATTATGTGAATACAAATATTCGATTAATTCATCATAAGGGATAGAGCCGCGTTGCTTTCTATTCGAATACGCAGTAGGACTAATGCCAAGGCATTCAGCAATAGCCTTATCACTTCCAAGACCTACGGCCTTAGCGAATCTGCTCATCACTAGATCAAAAGAATTAATCCCCATTATCCATTAAACGTGTTGACATCCATCATTGATGGATTTATTATTCAAACCGTTGGTAAAAAAATTATTTACCAACCCCAAAAAAATAGCGGCAGCTCACTGTCCAAAGCTAACTGCCGCTTTCCCGTTACAACTTTATAGGAATTGTCATTATGCCAAATAGCGCCCCCGAACAAAAGGGAATGCACCCTGAAGACATAATTGCCGAACTCAAAAAGCGCAAGCTAACCATGAAAGCAGTGTCCAAGCAATTGGATTGCTCCGCTAATTCGGTTCGGTTGGTTATTCACGACAAACAGCAAAGCAAGCGTATCGCTGATCATATTGCCAAATTGATCGGCAAAAAAACCAATGAGCTTTGGCCTGACGTTTACAACTACGAAGCCAGAAAACCGTTTCGTCAAACATTAAAAAACGCAAAGGCGGCAGCGTGATGGTCGCTTTTTTTAAAGCTGAACTTATTTGCCGTCTGGACACAGAGCGTACCAGCGCTGCACGTCTTCGATTAGCCCGGCGAGCACAGCCTCATGCTCTGCCAGCGACGGATTGTCTGACACCTCAGAACCCTGATCCATTAAAAATTGCAGCGCCTCGTCCTGCGGATGCTTTGCCAGTAGCCAGCTCACAACCAGCAACGTACCCGATTGCCGGGAGTGCAACTGATCCAGGCGAGCGCTTAGATGATGCAGATGTTCATTAATTTCAGTTAATCGAGCTTCTATTTGTTGAGACATAACCGTAATCCTTATTGAGAGCAAAACCCATGAATTTAAACGACAGCATTAGTTTAAGCGGCCAAGCGGGTTTAGTCAGTGGCTAAAAAGAAACAATCTTTTACCAGCAATCAGGTGGATATTTTCCAGCGACTGGCAGAAGAGACCGCACTGGAGGCTTCCACAGCAGTTGATCTGGATATAGGGCCGGAACTACAAGGAGCGGTTAACTTCGGCATTCGTGAAAGTAAAAAGCGTGGACTGTCCAGGGAGCGCATTGTCGAACGGATGAATCTGTGCCTACCCGACCTGGAAAAGCCGATCACCCTGCGGCAACTGAACGCATGGACTGCGAACAGCAAGGAATTCAGCGAGTTTCCGGCCCGGTATTTACCGGCATTCAGTTGGGCGTGTGGCTGCACAGTGACGATCCAAGTGCTGGCGCAAGCGGTCAATCACGACTTGGTCGACCGTCGCGAAAAAATAGCTTTGGAACTAGGACAAACGTTAGTGGAAAGCGCCAACCTGACGCGCAAGGCTAACGTTTTAAAAAAACAATTAACCGGAGAATAATCATGCTTACCAATCGCACCCAAATTATAGATGCGTTGCTGTATTTCCGCACCGAGACGATTAAAGCACAAGCAACCGCCGACATAGATGAGCTATGCAACTCTTTTGTCCGCCCATGCCCAACACAGGGCTTGGTTGATGAACTCATTTCCCAAGCATTACTGGAGATCAATAATGAAAACCTTATTCGGCTGACCGATGCAGGTTCGGCTATGCTCCGAGCCGAAGGGAATCCCAATATAGAGATAGAAGTAGTTAGCGCGGGTGATCGGGGCAGTAAAGAACAACAAGCCCTAAAACCAAACCCAGCCCTGCCTTTGTTTATGTACATCCGTTTCTTAGAGGTGATACAGCTCGATCTGGACGCGCTGTTGCATCACATCAACGATAGCGCGTTTTTTCAGCATAACAGAACAATGGCACACGGTTTTGTCCTCAATCTTAGCATGTCTTATGCCGATCAAGATTGCCTAGAGTTTTTACAAATACTGACTGATTTGCTAAACGAATTCAGACGCTTAGCAGAAAAAGACAGCGACAAAGTAGCACTGCTAACAAACATGAAAACTCGCATAAGAGATTTATTGGAAGTGTTAACACACAGGCAGGAAGCCGATCATGACTGATTTAAAACCACGCCAAGCACAGGATCGCCGGGCCGTGGGCGAGTTGTCCAACGCTACACCTCCAGCGCATGTTGCGGCCTTGCTGCAAGCGGAAGGTATGAATTACGACCCGGCTGCATTTGCTGCGATGACACTTGAGCAGCACACCGAGGAAGCATTTAAAGGCTTAAAGGCTTCCGTATTAACGGCTGTTTATAGTGGGATGCACTTTGTACAAGTGTTAGAACTCTCCAATCGATTGGAGAGTTCTAACAAACACTTCATTAAGGAAGAAGCTGATCGTCGAGGAGTTGCAATCCAAACACTTTACAACATGATCGATGTCTACAAGCTCTTTTGCCGCAGTCCTGAGAAATGTGTACACGCGTTTCCTCATATTGGTATTACGAAGTTAATAGAATTTAAAAGCTTCGATGAATCCGACCTGGAACAACTCGCCGAAGGCCAGGAAGTCTACGGCATCACCCTGGAAACCGCGCAACGCTACAGCGTCCGCGAATTAAAAAGCGTCCTGCAAAGCCACCGCGCCGAAGTCAAAAACCTGAAACAGCGCATCCTGGACGCCGAAAAAAAGATGAATGTCGAAGCCGACAAAGCCGCCGAGCTGCTGGCCGAAAACCTGGACCTGAAAAAGCTAAGCCCGGAACGGCGCTCATTCGTGGCGCTACGCAAGCAACTGTTCGAAGACATGGAAACCCTACAAGGCATTGTGGTACGCGCCCGTAAGACCTACGAGCTGTCTAAAAACTTCCAACAAGAAGTGCAGTATGAGGCACAAGAGGCTGTTATCTATCCATTGATCCATTTGCTGAGCGTGATGCACGGCAATTCCGAGTTAATCATGGAAGATTGTTATATGACTTGGGGCATCGATCCGGCCATTCCGGTTAACCCGCCGCAACCCAACAGCATGACGCATGAGGAGCGTTGGGCGGCTCAGGAGTCGGCTCGGTATCAAGCGGCATTAACCGAGCTGCACTTTCCTACGGCTAAAAAACCAAAAACTAAAAAAGATAAGGGTGACCAGTCATGAACACCGCCGTGCAAGTTATCGACGCCTCATTAAAACCGTCCGCAACCACGGCTAAAGCATTGTCGACACGGGTGCTGGCCGACCCGCTAACACCGGCCAAGCGTCAGCAAGTCAGCGCTTATCAATCGGTGTGCAGCTATGTGCTGGGCTGTACTGGTAACAGTGACTCTGCCCGTATTGTTGCCTTCCAGAAGGCGTTTCAGGACGGTCAATTGCCGCATCCTGTGTTGAACGCGTTGGCAGTGTTGCGCGGAAAAAAGCGCCATCAATGCCCTGACCGGGCGACGGTATACCGCTGGCTCAATGATTTAGCGAAATTTAAAAACGGCAATGTCTTGGCGTTGACTAAGCAGCACACCGGCAGGATGCGCAAAACATACGGCTGGGAGCATAAAGCGATCGAGCTATTTAACCGGCCCAGTAAACCGGGCTATGCGGATGTCGCTTACTGGCTGCGTACCGATTACGGCTTTGATTCGGCAACCAATAGTCGAGTCACCAGCTATCTGAAAACGATGCCGGCAACATTGGGGAAGCAATCGCCTGGGCGAATGGGCAAGACGTTTTATAAGCACAACCTGGCGCCGCACAAAATACGCGACAACGACGTGCTGCCGGTTGGTTTTGGCTATGAGGGCGATGGCCATACGGTTGACGTGTATATGTCGCATCCATCCGGAAAAAAGGTTTATCGGCCTGAGCTAACAATCTGGATCGATATACGCAGCCGCTATGTGGCAGGCTGGTTTATGTCGGATGACGAATCGTCAATCAGCACGTTATTCGCACTCTCAAACGCCATGCTCAGCGAGGATCACGTCCCCTCCATGCTGTTCCTGGACAACGGTTCTGGGTTCAAGTCTCGGATGATGGCGGATGAAACTATCGGCTTTTTAAATCGCATGGATATTACGCCTTCGTTTGCGTTGCCGGGCAATTCTAAAGGCAAGGGACTGGTTGAAGGCTTTTTCAAGATTTTCAGGAACAGGCATGACAAGAAGTTTTTAACCTACTGCGGTGATGACATGGCTCCTGAAATCAACCGCCGGTTATCGGATGAGGTTGCTCGCGGCTTACGTACCTTACCGTCTTACGCCGATTATGTGGCATCGGTAAAGCAGTATATCGATGATTACAACAATGAGCCTAAAGGGGTGTTAAACGGCGAGACACCGCGCCAAGTTTGGCTACGGGACTTACAGCAAGTCCCCGTACATATTGCCGCCGAGGCACTGATTATGCCGCGTGAGGTGCGTACGGTTAAGCGGTGGCGCATTACTTTGCATGGCCGCACCTATCAGGCGGCTGAATTGGCGCAATACAACAACGTCAAGGTGCTGATCGAATACAGCCTGCATAAAGATAACGAGATACGCGTTCTGGATGAGCAGGAGCGGCTGATTTGCATCGCAACCTTGGTGGGTAAAGTGGATCGTTTGCCGGAGTCGCGCATTGTCGAGGCGACCCAAAAGAGCCTGCAAGGCTCAATCAAACGGCTGGAGCGTAAAGCCGACGAAAAGAAACTGCGGGCGCAGCCGGTGCTGACGTTGGAAGAAGGCACTGCGGCTCTGCTTGATTTAACTGATTTCTCACGTCTGGAAGAGCCGGACGCACTGAATTTTAATGCCGACGATGCGATGTATCTAGGCAATAAAAACGAAGCTGTGAGTGACGATTTGGACCTCACTGACAGCTTCTAATAGCTTGGTGCCCTTCGACAAACTCAGGACAGGCCCGTCCTGGACGAGGGTCACCTTTTTCAACTACAAGAGAGATTATACCGATGCTAAGTAAAAAAACAAAAACAACCCCGCGCTTTGTGGTCAATCGCGCCATTCGTTTTGGCGCCAGGGAATTTACCTGCCCAGAACTGGTCAACATGGAGAAAACCACGGTTTACATAGGGTATGACGCTTTTAGTGATACTGAAATCGATATTATGAATGAAAACATGGATGTTATCGCAACGGCTACGTGCTGCAAGGCGGTGGCGTAATGAGTACCCCAGAGATTGCTTACAAATCGACCTATAGCGATGAAGACAAGTTGATGGTGCAACGCATTAATGCCTGGTTAGCGGAGCCCGGCAGAACGGGTGCCGATTTATCGCGGTTGACTGACATTAAAGAGGGTACCCGTAGCAGCATCTTAACCGGCGCTTATATCAGTTCGCCGACCAAATTTTTGCAGCGCATGATTGATGCGATCGAACGCGTTGACGCACGGAACCAAGCTGCGAAAAACGAGATTCCGTATACCGAAACCAGTGTCGCGGTGCAGATCGAGGCGGTATGCAAACGTACGCATGTCGACCGGGATTTCGGGTTTTTCTCCGGCAAGGTAGGCGTGGGTAAAACCACGGCATTGCGCAGTTATGCCCGTAAAACCCAATCAGCCATTCTGTTAGAGGCTTTTGAGGGTATCGATAACTCGACATTTATCCAGGAGCTGATTACGGCGACCGGTTCGGTCGCGGTTAAAGGCACTCAGGCTCAGCAAATGGCGGGGCTGATTAAGTCGCTGAAAGGTTCTGACCGGGTGATCCTGGTTGATGAAGCCAACTGGTTGCCTAAGCGCAGCTTTGGCGCTCTGCGGCGTATATCGGACGTTGCCGAGATCGGCGTGGTGCTGGTCGGTACCGCTGAGCTGTTGCCGATGGTGCAAGACCCTGAGGGACGGTTTGGACAGATCAGTAGCCGCATTGGGTTTTGGCCGGCACTGGCCAAGCAGATCAGCGAAAAGGACTGTGCGCTATTGGTGACCAGTTATTGCGCTGAGGAACTGCCAGACGCGGTTTTGAAGGCGTTTTACGGATGTTGTGAAGGCAGCGCCAGGACGTTGAAGAATCTGCTTAAAAACACCTACCGGTACGCGAACAAGAACAACGCCGACATTACGCCGGAGTTGATCAAGCGCATTAACCAGCAGGCTATGGCCGGGCGCGGCTTTGTGACGGGAGGTGCATGATGGAGACCGTAAATTCTTTTGAGATTAATGCAATGGCGGGCGGCAAGAAAAATTACGCCGCCAACCGGTTGAGAACCGATCCTGCTTTTCCCCAGCCGATTATAGAGCAGAACGGTTTCCCATCGGTTTGGATTAAAAAAGAAATTGAGGCCTATTTGGCTAAGCAAGCCGCCAAGCCTAAAAAGCATGCAAAGCAAAACATTGTGCCGCGAGCCAAACTGGATTTGACGCTGGCACAGCACTTTATCCGTCGTCCCAAAAGCATCATTTAGCAGAGGTTGTTATGTTGAAAACTATCATGCATTTTTTCAGTCATCCGTTAGCAGCGATCCCGCCTCTTGTAGAAATAGGGCCTGCCATTGATTGGACGGCTGTTTACCGGCAACTCGATGTTAAGTACGGCCTCGCTCAGCACGGTGTTAATGGTTACCTGTTCATGCGCGCCCCGGAGCAAAACGAGTACTGGATAAAGTTCTTTTTTGCCAATGAGGTGTTATTTAAAAACCGGGTTGGCCTGCATTTTTTTATCAGCCACGATCCTGAGCACATTGTCAACGTGCTGCGGGAGAATAAACGGACGCCTTTTGTCTCCGAGCTGATGTGCAGCAGTCAGGTAGAGCGGATCGGCGATAGCGCATCATCGTTGATCCAGCCCAGGCGCTGCAAGCAGCTGCGTGATGTCGCCTTTAGAAATGGCCGTTATATCCAACCGGTCAACCGGCATCGCATTAACCCACGGTTTAAAAGGGCGCACGGATGACGACTGTATGGACACAGGAGGTAGAGTAATGCAGGAGCGATTACCGAGAAACTGCACTATTCAGTGCCCGTATTGCAATAGCTCTGTCGATGTGATCATGGCAATAGAAGTGCTGACGGGGAATGAGTGGACAGAGCTATTACAGGGCATCCCTTTATCGATGGTCGGCGTGTTACTGCGCTATTTGGAATTGTTTAAGCCGCTGAAGCAGGACCTGCGTTGGTCGCGGCGATTAACCCTGACCAAGGAATTAATGCCGATGATCAAGGCGGCGCAAGTCAAACGTAACGGCATTACCTATGCCGCTCCGTTACCGGTTTGGGAGGCGGAAATGCTGAGAATGGCGGCACGTCCGCCCACGCTCACCCTGCCGTTAACGGGGCATGGCTACCTGTTGAAGGTATTAGCCAACAAAGGCGAGCAAAACGCGGCGGCACTGGAAAAGGCAGTCGATCAACAGCGGCAGCACCGGGTTGTCTCTACCGGTAGCAATACCACATTACCGCCGGTCGATAAAAACCACGCGGAAAAATTAATGGCGGAAGCCGAACGCAAACGACAGGAGCGTAAACCACCCCCCAATGATTGGAAAGGCGCAGTAGGGAAATAACCTTAAAACAACTTTTAAACCGAGATTAAACCATGACACAAGAAACGCTAATTAACCCCACCGATTTATCCGAACAACAACTGCTGGATTTATTAAAAGCCAGACAGCAAAAGACCGAGCAAGACCGTCAAGCCTATAAAGACCTGGTCGGCTCTACGGTGCCGCCTGCCGTGCAACGCTTGATGGATGTCTCCGCCCTGCTGATTGAAGCCAAAAAGGAAACCTTTGACTATTTCCGAGGCATTTTGGAGCTGAAGGCATCGGTCTATAGCGCCGATAAAAAAGACCGTAAGAACGAGCAGCAAAGCCATACGTTCTCAACCGATAAATACAGTATCACTATCGGCTACCGTGTTAACGATGGTTGGGACGATACGGTGTCCGAGGGGGAGCAAAAGGTTAATGTCTTTATCGAGTCGTTGGCCAAAGACGAGGACTCGGCCAAACTGGTGCAAACCATCTTTAAGCTGCTTAAAAAAGATCAAAAAGGCAACCTGCGGGCCAGCCGCGTGTTGGAGCTACAACAGTTAGCTGAAAAGTTCAATAACGCTGAGTTTACCGATGGCGTTAAAACCATCCGTGAGGCCTATCGTCCGGTCCGGACGTGCTGGTTTATCGAGGCCTATTTTATTAACGACAATAAAGAAAAGGTCTCGATCCCGCTGTCTATCTCATCGGTGGATTTTCCTGACGGGTTTGAGTTTGACTTTTCTTCGACTGAGGAGGCGGCATGAGCCAGGCTAAACATGCCCAGGTCGATAACCGCACCCGTTATTGCCAGTTGCTGGCAATCGGCAAAGCACAATTAGGTTGGGACGAAGAGTTTTACCGGGGTATTTGGTTGCCGCTGCAAGGTGCGACCAAAGATGCCAAGGGCCGCTATTCGGCTACGACGATGACTATCGGCCAACTATGCCAAGCGGTTGAGCGTATGAAAGATTCAGGCTTTAAGCCGACCGGTAGCGGCGGAAAAAAGTTTACTCATACCGACAAAGACTGGCGAGCGCCGCGCATTGCCAAGCTTAATGTGATGTGGCTAGCGATGGCCGAGGCCGGTGTTGTCCAGGATGAATCCCAGGACGCTTTGGAGGCGTGGTGTAAAAACCACCATAAAAAAGACCGGCTGCAATGGGCCAGCTCGCAAGAACTGAATGCCTGCATTGAGCAACTGAAAGCCTGGGCCAGGCGCTGCAATGTCAAACTTAATCACTGAAGCCGAGCTGGACGCGGTCAATGCCGACTTGCTGCCGCCCCAGGCGCGGCAGTTGGTGCGTTTGATCGGCATGGCCCACACGCTGACGCTGCTGGAAAAGCGCGGCGGCGTGACTTTGCGGATTCCGGTTAATGCCCATCAGGCGGAGGTATTGCCGGGCATTTTGCCGATGGACGCCATTGTAAAGCTATGCGCCGCCATGCCGGGGCAACGGCTGGAACTGCCCAAGGTCGACAAGATTGTAAAGCAGCTCCGCAATGCGGTGATGCGGGCTGAGCGCCAAGAGCTGTCGGCGTCTCGCGTGGCGTTGCGGCATGATCTGAGCCGCCGCCAAGTGATTAATATTTGTCATCCTGTCGCCGATGAGCGGCAAGTGGATTTGTTTGAAGAACTTTAGGAGACCTTCCAGGTTTTAAAAACCTGGAAGGTCTGGATGGCTAGAAATGTAGGGCGCAGTGTGCGCGCCTTTTTAATAGGAGATAATCAATGGCAGATGATGCAGACAAAGTGGAGGCGTTAAGCGACATGACACGTCAATCCAACATGTACAACAGCCGACGCGATGAGCCGCAAGCGGTAGCGATCGGCGAGTGTTTATTTTGCGGCGAGCCGGTAGAAAAGGATCGCCGTTGGTGTGATGCGGCTTGCCGCGATGATTGGCAAAGGGAGAATGACTAATGACAGATGCTGAACTAAAAAAAATCGCGACGAAAATAGCTAAATGTTTGGCTCTGGCCGCATCCGATAATCCTGCTGAAGCTGAAACGGCTAAACGTCAAGCGGATGCCCTGATGAATAAATACAACTTGACCAGTGGCGACGTGGCTGCAAGTCAAGTCCATGAAAAAACCAGCAAAGCCGGCGGCAAATACAATCCTCCACAATACATGACACAGCTGTCCGCTTTGATTGCTCAAGCATTTGGCTGCGGCCCCGTATTCAGTTCAGGTGGCGGCTATAACGATAGCCTGATGTATTTCATAGGGCCGGGGATAAAGCCGGAACTCGCGGCATATACCTTTGACGTCTTACACCGCCAGATAAACAAAGACCGCGCCACCTATACCGCTACTTTAAAGCGCTATAAACGGGAAAATAGAATCCGCATGGCTGATATCTTTTGCAATGCATGGGTAACGCGTATCGCCTATCAAGTCCGTGAGTTCGCCGGAACCGAACAGGATAAGACGGCGATTGCCGCTTACAAAGAGCAACGCTGGAGCGGCGATTTAGTTAAAGATCAGCGCAAAGCGGTAGAACCTAAAAAAGATTCAGACTGGAAATCCGTTACTGCCGGTTATCAGGCGGCTAAAGATGTATCCCTGCATAAACCAGTGCAAAGCAAGCGCAGCACTTATTTAACAAATACCCAGAATGATTAACATGGCAAAAGTAACTTTTACCTTAGAAGACACTCCGAACGGCACTCTGATCAAGAGCGATCCGGGCTTGGAACAACTGGTCGTCCTGGCGCAAAGTGACGGCCAGGCCACCAATGCCCACGGCTACGCACTGGTAGTATGGCAGGCGATTTGTGAGGCAGCGAGTAAAGGTTCGGCTGTTAAGATTCATTGAAGTACGTAGGGTGCGCACCCTACACGGCTAAGGTAAGTGCGGATTATATGTTTATTTCTTTTACGATGCGCTCATCGCTAAGAAAGCCTCTCATGATCAATTTATAGTTTGAGTAGTGCTTGGCATCAAATACAAAATAGGTTTTATGTGTAACTCCGGGCTCTACCTTTACGCTTTGCCCGCTTTCATAGTTCATTTGATATTTAGCATAAACACTATAGGAAGACGATTCATATTGTCGGCCATCAGCCGTTAATACCAAGTTTGAATGAATATATTGGGCTTTGTTGCTGATATTTGTTGCTTCGAACTCAACCACTATGAAAGTGCCATTGCTTGGGTGTTGCGGATTGTCGGAACTGCCCAACTCGCTAAACGCATGAACATTAACGATGCTCCATTCAAAGCCATCTAACCTAAACCGTTCATACTGTTTGTTAAAGGTAGGTTTAGTGGAAGCTATTTGGCTTCGGGGTCTAACAGATGTTGTTGCGGGCGCAATTGAATATATACCGGCTAAATGGCGGGCATTTTCAACGTGAATAATGCCGTTCTGGCGGCCTTTACCGGTTGACAGGCCTAAATCTCTGTCTGTTTGCGCCCGTGCCCCTGGGTTGCCTAAAGAAATCCCAGGGATGATAAGTAAGATCAAAAAAAGTATTTTCATAGTTATAACGGCTTTTAGCTGGAGAATTAATTTAGGCGTTTGAGTGAATACAAAGTCTAAAATAAAGCAGTAAAAATGTAAAAAGTGTCGATTTAGCTGAGCGGTGTAATACCAGTTAAAGAAAGCAGTTGACACCCAGCCGCTAACTCCGGCATCCTAATATCCGACCCTTCAAACCCAAGGCGTGAAACATTTCACGCCTTTTTTTATGCCTGTCGAAAAGTCACACTCTAACTGTGACTGCACCTATTTTCCCTAATTATCTGGGCAAACGCCCCCGGCACTATGCGGCTGACATTATTGCGCTGCCAACTCGGGATGCGCGTTTAGCCGCTTTCCCTGAGGTTCCCGAACCCTACCGGGATTGGGTGATGGAGCTGGTGCGGGATTATTTCCTTAAACGCCATTTTTTACAGAGGTATCGCCATGCCCAATCCCAACGCAGATTCAGCGCTCGTTAATCAGTTAAAACGCCATGAGGGCTTTAGGCCGCATGTTTATCGTTGCACCGCAGGCAAGCAAACGGTCGGCTATGGGCGAAATCTCGATGATACGGGGATTTCTGAGCGGGAGGCTACGGTACTGTTGACTCATGATATTAGTCGGGCGGCTGAGGATTTAATTGATCAAGTTCCGGTATTTCCCAATCTATCTCTAACCCGCCAAAACGTGTTGGTTAATATGGCGGTCAATATGGGCATCCCCCGGCTACTGGGCTTTAAAAAAATGCTGGCGGCGTTGCGCGCTAATGATTTTGATCGGGCGGCGGATGAAATGCTGGATAGTCAATGGGCCAAGCAGGTAGGCAACCGAGCGACCGAATTAGCGCAACAAATGCGCACCAACGTGCTGCAAGGGGGCTAAGTTATGTTTGGAATAGATGATGCGGTCGCCGCAGTCGCTACATTAGCGGATTCGGCGGTTAAACGGATCTGGCCGGACGCGACGGAAGTTGAAAAAGCCAAGCTGGCCCAATTAACCCAGGAAATGCAAAACGAGTTTTTATTATTGGCCGGGCAGATGGACACCAATAAGCTGGAGGCGCAAAACGCCACTGTGTTTGTGTCGGGCTGGCGGCCGTTTGTCGGTTGGGTCTGTGGTGCGGCGCTGGCTTATGCGGCGTTGATCGAGCCGGTAGCGCAGTTTATCGCGGTGGTGGTGTGTCAGTATCAAGGTGCTTTCCCTGCGATAAATACTGACGTGACCTTGCAAATCCTGCTCGGGCTGTTGGGTCTGGCCGGGATGCGTTCTTTTGAAAAGAAAGCCGGCGTGGCGAGGAGGAAGTAATGTCTCAAGATCTGCATTTATTACTCGGTGAGATCAACGGCAAGCTGGAGTTGGTCGTTAAAAATCAGGACAAGATGGATGGCAAGATTGACGGTTTAAGCAACCGGATCAGCCATGTCGAGTCCAGGGCGGCTAAGCACGGCATGATTACCGGCGCGGTGGCGGCGGTGGGCGTAGCGTTGATTAAAGGCAAGTTGGGGGTTTAGTGGCCCATTCACCGGAAAAAATCCAGGCGGTTCGGAAGCTGTTTGTCTACGAGCGCTTGCCGTTGCCGGAGGCGGCTGCCCGTTGCGAGGTGAGTTATAGCGCGGCTCAGGCGTGGAAGAAGAAAGCCAAGGCGGCCGGTGATGATTGGGACAAGGCGCGTAATGCGTCCAGGATGGCGTCCGGTGGTTTGGGCGATATTACCAATCAGCTGCTGGAGGATTTCGCGCTGCTGTTTCAATCGACGATTGAGGATATTAAAGAGGGCGAGTACAACGCGCTGGACAAGGCTGAGGCGATTGCCCGCTTGTCGGATTCTTACACCAAGACGATGAAGGCGGCGGGCGGCGGCAATCCGAAGATTGCGAAGTTGTCGATTGCGATGGAGGTGCTGAGCGAGTTGGCCGGGTTTATTAAAAGCGAGTATCCGGAGGATTTGGAGCGCTTTGCACGGATTTTGGAGCCGTTTGGGGTAAGGGTTAGCGAGGTGTTTGGGTGATGGAGAACATTGCTTGTGGCGCTAATTTTAGCATTGCTGAGCTTATTAACCACATGGCAGCGATGGGCGCTAAGAAGGGCCATATGGAGCGCATCACGGTTTTAACCGAGACGCAGCGGATTACGTTATATGTGGGTGTGGCGGCTGTTGAAGAGGTTGCGTCTACCGATCAGGTGGTAAGCGACATAATCGCTAAGCTGCAAGTCGTTAAATAGGGCTTTAAATGCTGTTTAATTATTTTTTAAGATTTTTTCGTACAACCCAAAGAGAGCGGCTTTTAAGGAGAGTCATTGGGGTGATTCAGCCATTACCTGAACACCCATGGCGTTCAACGGACAGGGAGCGGCCACGGCAATTGGCGTCGGATTATGGCTGAATTGGGGCGGACTCGAGTAATGGCCGGTAGTCCGCCTTTTTTGATCATGTTCTCACGCCTGTCCAAAGCTTGTTGAATGGGCGTTGCGTGGGAACTCAGCAATTAAGGGTACGTACAGCGTCCCCTACGGGACTAAAGCAATGACAATCGATACCAGAGACAAAGCGCGAGAACTAATTGCAGCAGCTGGGATAACGACAGCAAATGTGACCGAAGAGCAACTAGCGGCATTGCAGGAACACATTAATGCCAGAATGGTTGAAAGTGGTAATTATCGCGGCTCATACAGAATGAATGATGAAGTGTCTCCATACATGACGTGCCAAACCGACCAATGGGACGCGCGAGAAGCTGTATCGTTTAACCGGGACGGATTTATTGGACTCGCAGGATGGGCTGACAATGACAATATAAAACCTATCTTGCTCGGTATTGGCGACTGGCTGGGCAATTACAGGGCATAACCATATTTGATCTGGTTCCCACGCGCTGCGTTGTAATTAAGTAACTATTTTAGAGGGTATGTGATGGCTGTAAATATTGGCGATCGGGTTGGTGCAATTTTAGAAGCAGACAAAGAGACTGTTCATCTACTCGGTTATGGTGTTTATGAAGGTGAGCATTTGCTACCTGATTGCCCAATTAAAAACCCTAAGATCCTGTTAGATGACGGCAATGTTGTGTGGGGTTATCAATGCTGGTGGGCTGCAGAAGATAAAGTTCGTGAAAGGATTGGTAACCGCACTGTGGTTGCTGCCACCCTTAATGATTAAGCTAACTCCTCATGGCCGATCTATCCGAAAAAGAATTCCAAAAAGAAGTAGCTGAGCTTACTCGGGCGCTGCGCCGCGACATTGACGCCTACAGCATCGGCCTTGATCCGTCTCCCGCTGCCATTACCGAGCGCCGCAAACGCGTGCTGCTCGGTGATTTCCGGTTTTTCGCTTACACCTATTTTCCGCACCACATCCGTGGCGATTCTTCATTATTTCAGGCGCATTTTTGCGAGCGTTTCCCAAAGTTGCTGCGCCAGAAAGGCGGAACCCGCGACTGGTGGGTTGCGCCGCGCGGGGAGGCTAAATCGTCGCTATTAACCAAGGTCGGCCCGGTCTGGTGCGCCGTTCAGGGCTTGCTGGAAAAGCCTGAAATTCGTAAGGAGATCGGCTGGGAGGGTCTGCCGCCGCCGTTTATCGATTATATCGTGCTGCTGGGTGCCGAAACTAAGTTGCCGACCAAGTTGTTGGAGGTAGTTAAAACCGAGTTGACGGCTAACGCTGCCCTGGCACTGGATTTTCCGGATGTGTGCGGCAAGACGGCGGTGTGGAAGGTCGGCGAGTTTGTCACTAAGACGAACGTTAAGGTCGAACCGTTCGGCGCTGAGCAGGCGATCAGGGGGACTTTTCACGGGGCTTCGCGGCCTAAGTTGCTGCTGGGTGACGATCTGATTACCGATGCGGAAGCCAAGTCACCCACCGAGCGCGAGAACCGCTGGAACTGGTTGGAAAAGTCGATTGATTATCTGGGCCCGCCGGATGGGTCGGTCAAATACATGGGCGTGGGGACGATTTTAAATAAAGACGATCCTATCTCCCGCGCTAAAAAGACCATCGGCCATTTGGTGCATCATTTCAAGGCGATTGTACAGATGCCGACGAATGATGATCTGTGGGCTCAGTGCGAAGAGCTGATGCACAACGACGATAAGCGTACTGAACTGCGGCTGGCCGATAAAGGCGATGTGGTGGAGGTGGAATCGCTGCCGTCGTATCAGTTTTACAGGCGTCATAAAAAGGCTATGGATAAGGGGGCGGTGATTTCGTGGCCTTCGGTGCGGTCGCTGTATACGTTGATGCGGGCCCGAGCGAAAAGCCGCAGGGCGTTTGCGACGGAAATGCAGGGCGATGCGCGGTCCGATGAGGATAAGGTGTTTACGTCGTATCAATTTTGGGTGCAGCGCTTATCGCATTGGATTTTTTATGGCGGCTGCGATCCGTCGATGGGCAAGGGACAAAAGTCGCATCCCAGTGCATTGCTGGTCGGCGGCTTTGATCCGGTATCGTTGATTTTGCATGTGATGTATGTGAGCCGAAAGCGGCGGGTGCCAAGTAAGTTGGCGGCTGATTTAATCATGCTGCAAAAGGAGTTCAATTGCCAGGCGTGGGGCTTTGAAAGCGTCAATGCTTACGATTATATGCGCACGGAGTTTATCGATGCGGCGTTGCGGCAACAGGTGTATTTGCCGCTGGTCGGGGTGACCACCAATGTGCCGAAAGAGGTGCGCATTGATGGCTTGGAGCCGGTGATTAGTTCGATGTCGCCGCGTATTTTGTTCCAGGCCGATCAGACGCAGTTGACGGATGAGATGGATACCTTTCCGGAGCCGCAGACTGAGCATGATTACGATGGGCTGGATGGGTTGCAGATTTTGTATGCAACGGCGGTGTCCAGGGCTGGCGGGGTGCCGCGGATTGTTACGCGGTCGAGGGGGTAAATACCATGATAAATGTTAATACTGAATTTGACATTGAAAGAATTGATAACGGCTTGCTGGTTACCAGCGGGATTGGCGACGAGCAAACAAGGAGGTATTACGAAAATATTAATCAGGTCATTAGCGCATTGACGACCGAATTAGAAGAGCAATTTAAACAATCCCGCCATTTTACCTGGGATGGAAATTTTAAGATTATTTTAACGGCTCATGACATAGGCAGAGAGTCCCACCATGATTAATGTATTAAAAAAAGCCGCCAAAAAGCTGTTAGGCACTGAGATTGCCTCGCGCACCTCCGACCCTAATTTTTACGGCGCTCTCCAGTTTTTGCCTAATCCCGACACGATCCTGCGCAAGATGGGCAAAAGCCAGGAGGTGTTTGACGCGATTATTGCCGATGCGCATGTGATCGGCGAGCTGCGGCCGATGCGGGCCAATATCATCACGTATAACTGGCGTATTTCGCCAGGCGGCGACAAACCGGAGGATATGCGGGCGTTTGAATTGGCTCAGCAGGTGTACAGCAAGCAGCCGGCACCACGTATGGGCTGGCCGGACGTGTTTTGGAATATGCATGAGGCGATTTTACGCGGCCAGCGTATTTATGAGGTGGTTTGGAATGTGGTGGACGGTCTGCAAACGCCGGTACGGTTGATTGACCGGCCGAATCATCGCTTTGTGTATGGGCTGGACAATGATTTACGGCTGTTGACCCGTGAGAACCGCTTTGAAGGTGTGCCGGTCGATGATTATAAGTTTTTAATATCGCGGCACATGCCGAGTTATGACAATCCTTACGGCGTGGCGCTGCTGTCCAGCTGCTTTTGGCCGTATACGTTTAAGCATGGCGGTTTTAAGTTTTTTGTTAAGTTTTGCGAGAAGTACGGCCTCCCGTGGGCGGTCGGCAAGTATCCGGCCGGTACCGCGCAAGCGCAGATCGATGCGTTGGCGGATGGTCTGGCCCGGATGGTTGAGGATGCGATCGCGGCAATTCCGGACAGCGGCGCGGTCGAGCTGATCGAGGCCGGTTCTTCCGGGAGTCAATTGCCGCAAGAGCGCTTAATCCAGGTGTGTAATGCGGAGATGAGCAAGTGTTTGAACTCGCAAACGCTGGCTACGGAAATTAACGGTCAAGGCAGTTATGCGGCGGCACAAACGCATCGTGGCCGGGAGCAAAACAATGGCGCTGCCGATCGGAAGATTGTCGAAGACACGAATAATGAGCTGCTGGCCTGGATGACCAAGCTTAATTTTGCCGGGGCCGCTGCGCCTAAGTTTGAGTTTTACGATGAGGCGGAAGCTCGGAAGGATTGGGTCGAGGTGTTTACTGGGGCGCGGGATTTTTTGGATGTGCCGGTTAAGTTTGCGCATGAGCGTTTGCAGATCCCGGAACCGGTGGACGGTGAGGCGGTGTTGCCTAGATCGGCGGCTCCAGCTGTTTTGCCTCAGGGTTTGGGGCGTAATTTTAGTCAGAGTGATTTTGCGGCCAGCGCTGATGTCGATCCGTCGCCGGTCACTGCATTTACTAATCAACTGGCTGGGGAAGCTGCCGATCCGTTTAAGCAGATACTGGATGTGCTTCGCGCTAAGGTCGATAAGGCTGCTAAGTCCGGTAATTTGGAAACGCTACGCGATGATGTAATCAGTAGCTATGGCGATTTGGATAGTGACGACTTGGAAAAGGTGATGTCGTTTGCGTTTGCGGCTGCTGAACTGGCGGGGCGGTTTGATGTGCGGGAGGAAGAGTAATGGCTAAAAAGCGTATTTATCCAACGTACTGGAGCCAATGGTTTGGTAAGTTTGCCATTCAGAGCGTTAAATCGGGTCAACCCTGTGTTGTCTACATAGTAGGAATGAATGAATCCGGCTTAATGATTGCAAGAAAAGTAAACACAGGAATTATCGGTTTCGTTAAGCCATGGAACTTGATCGATTATTCACCCAGGTTATTTGATCGTCTGAATGTAGCCTGGAAACTGAAGGAAGCACATCAGGTAATTGATAGACAAACTATGCGGCTTATGAGTGGGAAATGATGAATAAATACGATCCTGAAATGTTCACGTTTTTTATCGTGGCTATAAAAAATATCACTCTTGTTGCGTGTACAGCCATAACAGTAGTTGCTTTGTTTTATTTCAGTCGTTCATGGTGGAGTTTGCTGGCTATTCTGATGCTCGCCTTCCTTTCATCTGGTAATTTCACTAGAGATTGAGCAGATGCCTTTAAATATATCGCCAACTCAGATCGCCTTTAACACCAGAGGTGACGGCACTTTCAACAAACCGTTTAAGGAGCAGGTCGATTTCTTACGGCAAAAGCTCAATTTGCCGACCGAGCATTACGACGACGTTATTAAGTCGGGCCATGACCGCGCTTTTGTTATGGCTGGCGTTACCAAGGCCGATTTGCTGGATGATTTTCGGCAGGCGATCGACAAGACGACGGCTGAAGGTAAATCTATCGGTTGGTTCCGCGATAATTTTGACCGCTTCGTTGAAAAGCACGGTTGGGCCTATAACGGTGAGCGCGATTGGCGCACTCGGGTGATTTATACGACTAATATCCGGGCCAGTTATGCGGCCGGCCGCTATGCGCAATTGAACGATCCGGATTTGTTAAAAGTCCGTCCCTACTGGAAATATAACCATTCCGATACTGTCGCGCATCCACGTGAACTGCATCAAAGTTGGGATGGTACGGTATTGCACTATACCCATCCGTGGTGGCTTACTCATTTTTGCCCTAATGGCTACGGTTGCCAATGTTACATCACGGCGGTCAGGGCCAGCGAGTACAAGGGCTATGCTGCTCCGGATGACGGTACTTACACTAAAACCGATCGCTACGGGGCGACTCATGTATTGCCTAATGGTGTGGATTACGGTTTTGACTATGCGCCTGGCAGTAAAACGGATACGTCGTTACGTCAATTGGTGCAGGATAAGTTGATCCGCTACCCGGCCGCTATTACCAGGGCTTTGAGTAAGGATGTTAACCGCTATATCAACGCAACTGCCGATATCGCCGGTTTTGCTGCCAAAGCGCTTGCTGAGCGCGGCAATACGGAAACTTTATGGCTGGGCTTTGTCGAAAATGCTGAGCAAATTAAACAGGCGGTTGATGAGGATGTGACCGGTTATCTGGTGTTATTGCCCGCCCAATCTGTCCGGCACGTTGAAAAAAGCCGGTCATTTGATGGCGATGGACAAAGAGCTATCAAGCCGGATGATTTTGCGGGGGTAATGGATGTTTTGTCGAATTACGACTCGATAAGCTCTGGCGATAAGAGCATTACCGGCAACAATACTGTTGTGGTATGGGGTACTTATAACGGCGAAAGGATAAGGTTGGTATTTGAGGTGTTGAACGGAAAAAAGAACAGGAGTTTGTCGCTGTCTTCGTTGGTAGTCAAAACAAATAAATAGGCGGTGTCCAGTGCTGCAAATGCCCTCTGAACTAAACGTCCGAAACGAGTCCGCCTCTGACTACAGTATAGATCAACACCATATGAATGTTAATAGTAGGAGCATGTCGCGATGGAAATAGATGATCGTGAGGTTTTAGCGGCGCTGGGCAGGGTGCAGGAGCGCATTGGTAATATGCGTCCGTTGTTGGCTGAGATCGGCGAGGATATGACGGCATCGACCAAGAAGCGGTTTGATACGACTACTGCGCCGGACGGTAGCCCTTGGTTACTCAATAGTGTGTTATCGACCTTACTCTATAAGGAGGGCGATACGCCGCTGACCGGTGAAACGGGGTTGCTGCACAGTACGATCAATTACAACGTGCTTTCTACAACTGCGGTTGAAATAGGTAGCCCGATGGAATATGCGGCTATGCAACAGTTTGGGGGTACGAAAGCTGAATTTCCGCATTTATGGGGTGATATTCCTGACCGTGAGTATTTGGGTCTATCTGAGGAGGATAAGTCGAATATCTTGGATTTAACTGTCGATTATTTGCTTTAAATTAAGTTTTAAGAGACTTAGAACTTAGTTTAAAGATGTAAGAGAAGAGAGCGACTCGGGTATGCGTCAACATAACCCGAGACCTCAACCCACAGCCACTTTCACTGTGAGACAAGCAAGGCTCCCTGCCATGTGCACACGGCGTATGGAGCCTATCATATTTTTGTTTTATAAATAAAGAGGCTCGTTATGGCAAAAAGTCCGTTATCCGGATGGATGGGTGGTAAATTCCAGTTATCCAAACAAGTTATTTCTATGATTCCACAGCACCACTGTTACTGTGAGCCCTTTGCTGGGGCTGCGTGGGTGTTCTTTAAAAAAGAGAGGTCTGAGGTTGAGGTTTTAAACGATATCAATACGGATATTATTACGCTGTATCGCGTGATTCAGCACCATATTGATGAGTTCGGCCGGTGGTTAAAGTGGGTTCTGGTTAGCCGATCTGAGTTTGCGCGCTGGCTGTCGGCCGAACCGACATCATTAACTGATATTCAACGTGCTGCTCGGTTCTTCTACATTCAAAAGAATTCGTTTGCTGGCAGAATTGATAAGCCGACTTTCGGCTACGCACCTTCCAGGAAGCCTCGGATGAATATATTGCGCATCCAGGAGGATTTATCGGAAGCACATTTAAGGTTATCTGAGGTTTATGTAGAAAATCTTCCTTATGCTGAGTTGATAAAGCGTTATGACCGGGAAGGCACGTTTTTCTATATTGATCCGCCTTATTGGGATTGTGAGGATTATTACGGCAAAAATATCTTTTCTAAGGATGATTTTTTGGCTTTATCTGATCAACTTGGGAAGATTAAAGGCAAGTTTTTGCTTAGCTTGAATGATACGCCTGAAGTAAGGGAGATATTTGCCAGGTTTATCATTGAGCCCGTCTCAGTGCGGTATTCGTGTGGTACTAAAAAGACTGTCGCTAAGGAGGTGTTAATCAGAAATTACGAGCTATCGGCGAATTAATGGATAAAATGGTGGTAGAGATTTTTTATTTTTTACCACCATTTCACTGTTTTTTTACCGGTAAAAAGTGAAATATCATTGAATCTGTCGCAAATTAACTTTTTTATATTTTCTTTATTGTTTGTGTAAATGATTGATTTATTGGGACGATTTTTTATTTATGCTTGCTTATTTCTTCGCATATTAAATGTCTCCCCACAATAATCAGGAATGGTTTAACGATATCCGTTTCGAACTGAATAAGATTTTAGCTTTTGCTGGCTATTCCCTTGGCGAAAATGGAAAAATATCCATTACCTCAAAGTCTTCCACAATCAGTGAATCGGCTGCAAAAGCCAGTAAGCTTAAAGAGCACCGTTCATCCAGATATACTGAAGTATTGCCAGGAAGAATTACTTGTAGATAACTATTTTCATGTGGTATTTGAAGCAACAAAGAGTGTTGCTGATAAAATTCGTATTAGAACTGACTTAACTTCTGACGGCGCATCTCTTATTGATGAAGCTTTTTCCTTCAAGGAAAAAATACCTCATCTTGCTTTAAATGCTTTGGAAACGGAAAGTGAACAAAGTGAGCAAAAGGGTTTTATGAATTTAGTAAAAGGTTTATTTGGTACTTTTAGAAACACAACTGCACATGCACCAAAAATTAAATGGTCAATCGAAGAACAAGACGCCCTAGATATTCTTTCAATGGTATCGCTTATTCATAGACGATTAGATACTGCAATTGAAGCCCGAAAAATGTATGAAGGAAAAGTCAAGTAGGTCAGGCATACTGTTTATGCCCGACATTCATACTAAAAATTGATCAGAGGAAATAATAATGCAAGCAATAAGACAAATTGTCGAAACCAAAAGGCTTAAAGACCTGATTGATATACCTGACGATTTTAGTTCTGAAACAGTTGAAGTTATTGTTTTACCTATATTGCCCGCAGATACTGAAAAAAAACAGTTAAACCCGGAACAGTTTTTTGGTGTCAGTCATATAGAGCATGTCGATCAATTGCTTGAAACTATGCGCGATGAGTGGGAACACTAAAGCATGAAGCAGTATTTGCTGGATACTAACATTCTTATTTATTACTTTAACGGTAATATGGAGTGTGCAGTAAAAGACAAAGTTTCCACGTTAATACGCGAGAGTTTTCAAATTTCAATAATTTCTAAAATGGAGTTTTTAGGCTTCCCCTTTAATCCCCAGGAAAGACTAAAAGCCGAGCAGTTTATGGGATATGCTGCAATTAAGACATTAACGGATGAAATTGTTCAGCATGTAATTGATATTCGAAAGGAAAAGAGCATTAAATTGCCCGACGCAATTATTGCCGCAACCGCTATGCAATATTCAGCAATTTTAGTAACACGTAACACTAAAGACTTTAAAGCACTCGCGTTAGAAACCTATAATCCCTTTGATGGAGATTAGAGTAAAACCAAATGAAATTCGCCATACAAGTTAACTCCAGCCCGTACCAGTCCAATGCCGGGTATACCGCGTATCAATTCATCAAGGCCGCCTTGGCTGCGGGACATGAAGTGTTCCGGGTGTTTTTTTATCAAGACGGCATTTATCACGCATTCAAATATGCCGCGCCGCCGGATGACGAACTCCAGTTCACCGCGCAATGGAGCGAGCTGGCAAGACGGCATCAGATTGACTTGGTAGTGTGCATTTCCGCCGCCCAACGGCGCGGCTTGCTATGCAGCGACGAAGCCAAGCGGCAGGGCAAGCAGGATAATGACTTGGTCGAGGGCTTTCGTATTTCCGGTTTGGGGCAACTGGTCGAGGCCACGTTGGAAGCCGACCGCTTTATCGTATTCGGGTGAAGGCATGAAACGTTACTTATTCGTACTGCGCAAGCCGCCGCATAGCGGTGCACAGGTCCAGGAAATGCTGGACATCATTCTGACCACCGCAGCATTCGACCAGCACGTCAGCATCTTGTTGCTGGATGATGGCGTGTTTCAGCTGAAAAACGGGCAGCAGCCTGAGCTATCGGGCATGAAAGATACCGCTGCTATTTTTAAGGCGCTGGAAATCTACGATGTTAACGATATTTACACCGAAGTGGAGTCGCTACAGGAGCGCGGCTTGAAACCGGGGGATTTGTGTTTGCCGGTGCAGGAGTTTTACCGGAAAGACATAGCCGGATTGATGAAACGGTTTGATGTGGTGTTTGCGGGGTAGGGCTTAGACCTTCCAGGTTTTTAAAACCTGGAAGGTCTGGAAGCTTACGAAGACGGCATTGAGTACCGGTTTATTTCGTGTTTTTTGTGCCTTTCGTGGATCAACCAGTCAGTTTTTTATACTTCAACCGATGAGGATTATCCGCATCGCTACCTAACCGACGGTGACGGTCGGCCTCGTAATCTTCATAGTTGCCTTCAAACCAGACCACGCTACTGTCGCCTTCAAAGGCCAACATGTGCGTGGCGATTCTGTCCAGGAACCAGCGGTCATGCGAAATAACCACCGCGCAACCGGGGAAGGCCAGCAGCGCTTCTTCCAACGCGCGCAGGGTTTCAACGTCCAGATCGTTGGTTGGCTCATCGAGCAACAGCACGTTGCCGCCGGTTTTTAGCAGCTTGGCTAAATGTACGCGGTTGCGTTCGCCCCCGGAAAGATCGCCGATACGTTTTCCCTGATCCGCGCCTTTAAAGTTGAAACGACCGACATAGGCGCGGGAGGGCGTTTCATACTTGCCGACGGTAATCATGTCCAGCCCGTCGGAAATTTCATCAAACACAGTTTTCTTCGGGTCCAGGTCATCACGCAACTGATCGACATAGGCGAGTTGAACGGTTTGCCCTAGTGTTAAAGCGCCTGAATCGGGCTTGTCGACACCGGCCATCATGCGGAACAGCGTGGTTTTACCCGCGCCGTTCGGGCCGATAATGCCGACGATGCCGCCGGGCGGCAGTTTAAAACTCAAACCGTTGAATAACAGTTTGTCGCCGAAAGCCTTGCTGATGTTGTCGGCCTCAATCACCACGTCGCCCAGACGAGGTCCGGGCGGAATATAAATTTCCTGAGTCTCGTTGCGCTTTTGCACGTCGGATGAAGACAGCTCTTCAAAACGGGCCAATCGGGCTTTGCTTTTGGCATGGCGGCCTTTGGGGCTGGAACGCACCCATTCCAACTCTTCTTTCATGGCTTTTTGGCGGGAAGATTCCTGTTTTTCTTCCTGCAACAAACGGTTGCTCTTTTGCTCCAGCCAGCTGGAGTAATTGCCTTCCCACGGAATGCCGGAACCTCTGTCCAGCTCCAGAATCCAGCCGGCGACATTATCCAGGAAGTAGCGATCGTGGGTTACCGCGACCACGGTGCCGGGATAATCGTGCAGGAACCTTTCCAGCCAGGCAACCGATTCCGCGTCCAAATGGTTGGTCGGTTCGTCCAATAACAGCATGTCAGGATTCGACAGCAATAAGCGGCATAAGGCCACGCGGCGTTTTTCACCGCCCGACAGTTTGGTCACATCGGCATCCCAATCCGGCAGCCGCAACGCATCGGCAGCAACTTCGAGCTTGCGCTCCAGGTTATGCCCGTCGCAAGCGTTGATGAAGTCTTCCAGGAACGCTTGTTCGGCAGCGAGTTTGTCGAAGTCGGCATCGGGCAGCGCGTAAGCGGCATAGACGGCGTCGAGTTTTGCCAAAGTTTCCTTGATTTCCGCGACCGCTTCCTCGACATTGCCGCGCACGGTTTTATTGGGGTCGAGCTGCGGCTCCTGCGGCAAATAGCCGATGTTGATGCCTTTAAGCGGGATAGCCTCGCCTTCGATTTCCTTGTCGATGCCCGCCATAATGCGTAGCAGCGTCGATTTACCCGAGCCGTTTAAACCCAGTACGCCGATTTTTGCGCCGGGAAAAAAAGACAGCGAGATGTCCTTGAGGATATATTTCTTGGGCGGGACTATCTTGCCGACCCGGTTCATTGAATATATGTATTGCGCCATAATGTTTAGTTCATCAGTTTAAAGTTGGTATAGGGTACCAGAAAGCAGGCGCCTTGGTTGGCGCGATCTCGGCTATTATTCCACGTTATTTGGCAATTTTTAAGTGTTGATGATGAGGCGGATGCTGCGTGGTTAATTTTTAGCACGAAAGCAGCAATCGGTATTTGAATGAAGCGAGGAGTTACATGTTTATATGGCTGAACTTCGCTGAGCGAGGTTCAATATTCTATCGGTTCGGCATGGCTGGCTAGCAACAACCCTTATGCGTCAGCTTGATTTTAAATAGAGCTATCATCAAGTTGACGCATAGGGGATATGTCCCTGTTCAGTGCGGTGATTCGACCTCTAGTGGTGCTTCTGTTTCTCCAGCAAATAATCCAGCCAGAGATTAGACAGCTTTTCCTGTACGGTATTTTGCCGCAATCTTGCATTCAGGTGCGGGAAGTCAACCTTATCCAAATCCTGATCCTGGTTGTAGCACGAGTACACGAACACTTCCTTGCCGGTCTCTGCGTCGACATGTTTGCACAAGCATTGCGCGCAGATGCCTTTCATCATGCACTGCATCGGCGAGTTAATGGAACCGATGGCGTGATGGGCTTTTTTCAGATAAGGTTTCAAAACATCGAAGCGTGCGCTTTTCACTGCGGCCATCATGCGATCCGACCCGATCACGATCAAATGGTCGACATCCGACAGCGAAATGGGTTGTTCACCGAGTTCGCCGTTGGCGTAGGCCAGCATACATTCCAGGATATTGCCGACAAAAGTCTTGTCTTGCGGACGGGTCGGGGTAATAGGCGTAACGCCTTCGCCTTTGTCGACCGACCAGATAATGATGTCGGCGGCGGCTTCCACGTCTTCGACTTTAAAGCGGTCTTGCGCATATTTGTAACCGGCGAAATAGATCACCTTATTGCCTGCCGCTCTTAACGCCTTGCCGATGGAGAACAGTACCGCGTTGCCCAAACCGCCGCCGAGCAACAATACGGTCTCGCCGGTCGGGATATCGGTTGGCGTACCGGTTACACCCATCAACACCAACGGATCGCCGACTTTCCAGGTTGCGCACAGGCGCGAGGACGAGCCCATCTCCAGTGCAATCAATGAAACTGTGCCTTTTTCCTTATCGACTTCCGCGCCGGTCAGTGCCAAGCCTTCGGCGGCCAGTACCGTACCTTCGACGACAGGAGCAAAGGCTTCATAGTTTTGTACGCGGTAAAACTGTCCGGGCTGGAATTTTTCCGCCGCCATCGGCGCTTTGACCACCACTTCGATAATGGTCGGCGTCAGGCGGTTAATGGCTACGATAGTGGCTTTAAACGCTTCATCCAGACGAGCAAACAAGGCTTTCAAGGCTGCATCGCGTTCCGCTTGTTGCGCAGGATTTAGTTGAGCCAGTTCTTGTTCAAACAGTTTGACCACATGCGGGTAGCCGTTTTTGGCGCTGGCCATGGCTTTAACCACATTACCTGCATAAACAGGATGGTTATCGCCGTAGAAGCTGATGAATTTGCCGTCTTTTTGATAAGACGTCAGCGGCGCGGGTTTGCCGAGTTTGGGCATAGCTTCATCGTGCATCGGCACCAGTTCAACTGAATCGTTGTTCCATTCCGGCTGGTAGCGTTGGAAGAACCATTTGTCCATCACGAAGGTGTCAGGGTATTCGCTTTGGTAAATAGTGTTCGGCGAAGTGCCTGCCGCAACGTATAGGCTGCGGAGCGGTACCTTGACATTCTGCCCTGAGCTCTTCCACCTGCCTTCTTCCAGCATCAGTTTTTCAAACTCTACCGCGTTTAAATGGCCGTATTCATCGGTTTCTGCGCCGAGCGGGCTCATGCCTTCGGCCAAAGCGATGCCTTCTTCCAGCGCTTTGGCGATTTCTTCGTGGTTTTGGCGATACGCAGGCGCATCGTTGATGCCTTTACGGTAAAACAGCGTGACGCCGCCCCAGGCATCTACCAGCGGTTGAAAATCAGGCAGTTCGCCTTCCGCTTCGGCGCGTTGGCGTTCGGCGACGATGGCTTTGCCGTGCGCCAGGAATTCATCAAGGATAATGGTTTCTTCCTGATCGTAACGGCTGCGGACGGTTTGCTCGCCGTACACGTTCACCAGGGTTTCATAACGATGCAGGATTTTTTCGACCTGTACCGGATAATACGCCATCAATTCGGTTGCGGTATCCATAGCGGTCAAGCCGCCGCCGATAACGCCGGCAGGCAAACGAACCTGCAAGTTTGCCAGAGAGGAATCCTTAGCAGCTCCGGTTAATTGCAAGGCCATCAGGAAATCCGACGCTTTGCGTATGCCGCGGATCAGGTTGTTCTTCATGTCGATAATCGTCGGCTTGCCTGCGCCCGAAGCGATACAGATATGGTCGAAGCCCATGCTCCATGCATCTTCGATAGTAATCGTGCCGCCAAAGCGCACGCCACCGTAAGAGCGGAACGCTGCGCGACGCTGCAAGGTCAGGTAAATGACTTTCAGGAAGTTCTTGTCCCAGCGTACGGTAATGCCGTATTCGGCAACGCCGCCAAAACCGGCCAGGATGCGTTTGTCCAGCTCTTCGTAAAGGTCCTGGAAGTTGACAATCGGCATAGGCAGATGTTCGCTGTCGCCGGTCAGTTCGACCGGCAGCGGCTCAAGCTTTAAGCCGTCGATACCGGCAACGCCGAAGCCTTCATTGAGCAAGTAATGGCTCATCGTATAACCGGCAGGTCCCAAACCGACCACCAGCGCATTTTTGCCGTTGTAAGGCAGCATATACGGGCGCTTGACGTTTAGCGGATTCCAGCGGGTCAGCAGGCTGTAGATTTCAAAGCCGTAAGGCATGAACAACACGTCGGTCAGTACGCTGGTTTCGATTTGCGGAATGTCGACCGGATCGGTTTTTTGATAGATGCAACCTTTCATGCACTCGTTGCAGATACGGTGTCCGGTGCCTGGGCACATTGGGTTGTCGATGATGACTATCGCTAATGCGCCGATATTGTCGCCGTTACGTTTGACGAGGTGCATTTCGGAGATTTTTTCATCCAGCGGGCAGCCGATCGTGGTCACGCCTAATGGGTCAACCTTGAAAGTTTCGGTTTTTTTGTTGCGCATGCCCTTGGAGCAGGAATCGGTGTCGCGCTCGTGGCAGTAAATGCAATGATTGACTTCGGACAATACCTGGCGCTGGTTGTAACGCGGGTCGGTCAGCTTGAAACCGTCCCTGCGGCGGCGGTGTTCCTGCTCGCCCATCCAGGCCTTGAACTCGCCGCGGTCGACCAGGTCGTGTGCAACCAAGTGGTCGAAGTCGCGTTTTTTCGGGAATTTGAAGCTTGACCAAGTCGCAACCACATCGTTGTCTTGCTGGGCGACAAAGCTCCAGCGCTGCACGATGTCCATCAGCGCGGCGACAAATTCGGCCGGGTCTTGCTGGCTGATGATGTCGTTAAATTCAGTTGCTGCTTCCTGATGCGCGGCGAGTTTGGCGCGCAGAGCCTCGGCGACCAAATCGGCATTTTCGTAATCGCTGTCTTTGCCTTTGGCAACCAATTTGTAATGGCTGGACAGCAGGCCGATAGCTGCGCCAACTCTTGCTACGCGGTGTTCGGGATCATTATCCTGGTTGGCTTCGGGGAAGCCGGCATCTATCAGCAGATCAAAACGGTTCAGGATGGAAGGAATAGCCCAATCACTGGTATCCTGGCCTTTAAAGGCGAAGCCTAACTTTTCGACCACTTCATTTTTATAGGTAAAAATGGTGTCGAGCTCATCCTTGATTTTTACGGCTTGCGCCTGATGTTGCTCGGTAACATTGAACAGCTTGGCGACAAACTGGCCGACATAAGGCCCCATGCGTACCAGCAGGTCGGAAACAGCCTCTGCCGATAATCCTGCGCCTTGGTTTTCGCGGTAAGCCTTGAATTCATTGTGCAGCGCTGAATCATGGCGTTCAACCGAAGCATCAAACACATCCAGCAAATCTTTCAGACGTGCAGAGTCATATAAATCGGGGTAGTTAAAGCCGGGAATGCCTAGGGTAAGATTGTGTTGTTCCATAGTTCTCGTGTTTGATTAGTTCGCTTGTCCATACAGCCCACTTGAAAAGTAGCTTTATCTGTACTTGAAAGGTTACCGAAAAGACTGAATTTAACCGCGCATTATAAGCAGATATGGCTTTTTTTGCCACAGATAATCTTTTAAGGGTGGTCTGCAACAAGTTTCTGAATCATAGGATTTTTTACAAATTATTATTCAGACATGCGCTACTGGCATTTTTTCCCTGAGTTTTAAAAACCGCTGATAACGCGTCATTGAAATATCGCCGTTTTCGGCCGCAGCCCGCACGGCACAACCCTTATCAACCAGATGGCGGCAGTCTTTAAACTGGCATTTATCAATCAGCGGCTGAAATTCACGATAACCGTAAGCCAGTTGTTGTTCGGATAGGCCTGCCAGGCCGAATATGGCGACGCCGGGGCTGTCGATCAGGTCTCCGCCTTGCTCCATGTGATACAGCGTTGCTGCGGTGGTGGTGTGCCGGCCGTGTTTAGTGGTTTCCGAGATGGTGTTGGTTTTGAGGTCTTTATCGGGAATGATCGCATTGGTTAATGAGGACTTGCCGACGCCGGATTGTCCCGCCAAAATGCTGACCTGATCTTTTAAGGCCCGCTCCAGTTCGTCCAGTCCCGATGCCGCCGTAGCGCTGACCCGGTATAGCTGATAGCCCAGATTGGTATAGTCTAGCAGTTCCTGTTCAATAACGGTCGATTGCGCCAAGTCTGTTTTATTCAGCACTAACGCCGCATCTATATTGCGGTTTTCGCAAATGGCCAGGTACTGGTCTATCAGCAAAAAATCGCAATAAGGCTCGACAGCAAAGACGACAAACACGGTGTCGATATTGGCGGCCACCGGGCGCGTTTTGCCGCTTCGGGATGGGCGCATCAACAGCGAACGGCGCGGCAGGATTTTTTCTATGCGCCCCTGGTCGGGCGAGGATTGCGTCCATAAAACTCGGTCGCCGACTGCGACGGTTTCAAGCCGCCGCAGGGTTTGGCACAGTACAATCTTGTCGTTATGTTCAACCGCGATACCCTGGCCTAAATGGGAGATAACCAGGCCTTCAATTAATTCACTCATCAAGCAGGGCGTATTTGTGATTCTAAGTTGGCAATACGAATAGCCGCAGGCGGATGACTGTAATGGAATGCGGAATACAAAGGGTCCGGCGTTAAGGTGCTGGCGTTTTCTTCAAACAATTTAACCAAGGCGCTGATCAGCTTTTCGGCTTTGGCATTGTTTGATGCAAAATTATCGGCTTCAAATTCAAATTTACGTTGAAAGTAGGCAACGATAGGCTGGATAAAAAAGGTAAACGACGATGATACCAGCATGAACAGCAACAAGGCCGCAGCATGCGACGGTTGCTCTACGCCCAGTCCGTTATAGAACCATTGCTGGTCGATCAGCCAACCTAAAACCGCGAAACTGACCAGAGTCATAACGGCATTGGCAACCAGCATCTTGATGGTGTGTTTGCATTTAAAATGTCCCAGTTCGTGGGCCAGTATCGCTTCCAGTTCTTCATCGTCCAAGGAATTAATCAAGGTATCGAAAAATACGATGCGCTTGTTGTTGCCCAGGCCTGTGAAGTAGGCGTTACCGTGGCCTGAACGCTTGGAACCGTCCATGATGAAGATGCCCTGGCTGCTAAAGCCGCAACGGGCAAGCAAATCCTGAATACGGTCTTTTAACGAGCCTTCTTCCATCGGGGTGAACTTATTAAATAATGGCGCGATCAGGGTTGGATAAAGCCAGCTTATCAGCAGCGAAAAGCTTATCAGTATGGCCCAAGCCCATAACCACCATAATGAACCTATGCTGTCCATAACCCACAGGATCAGAGCGATTAAAGGCATGCCGATAGCGGCAACCAAAACCATCTGCAATAGTTGATCCTTGACGAATTGTTGCGGCGTGCTTTTGTTGAAGCCGTACTTTTCTTCAATTACAAAGGTTTGGTAGACGCTGGTAGGAAGCTCTAACAAAGTCATCACCAGAAACACAGTGGCTAGTGCCGCCAAGCCCGCCATTAAAGGTGATTGCACCGTAGCGGCCCAAAATTCGAAAGCCCAATTAATGACGCCGCCGAGAGTCAATATTAATAGCAGTACAACACCGAGTACGCTGTCGATATTGCCTAGCCTGCTTTTTTCCAGCGTGTAGTCGGCCGCTTTCTGGTGGGCTTCCAGCGAGACAGTATTTTTAAAGGCTTCTGGCACGGCGGAGCGATGCTTTGCAACATAATTAGCGTGCCGTTGGGCCAGCCAGAACTGGACTGAAAAAGACAGGGTTAGCGCGACTAAAAAGACGATGGTAAAGCTATTCATAGACGGGATTCTTCAAAGTTTAAGAGTTAGACGTACACATTAGCCAATGCTACACTAACCGCCACCTTCAATACAATGGAATCAATAAATGGCGCAGGATTCATCGCATCTCATCTGGGTAGATCTTGAAATGACAGGACTCGATCCTGACAACGATTTGATCATCGAGATTGCTACGATTGTTACTGACAAGAATTTGAATGTTTTGGCCCAAGGCCCGGTGCTGGCGGTGCATCAGTCCGATGCGGCGTTGGCGGCTATGGATGAGTGGAACCAGCAGCATCACGGGCAGTCCGGCCTGATTAAGCGCGTCAAAGCGTCTACTATTAATGATGCTGAAGCCGAGCGGCAAACGCTGGCATTTCTAAAGCAGTGGGTGCCGGAAAACACCTCACCAATGTGCGGAAACAGCATCGGCCAGGACAGACGGTTTTTATACCGCTACATGCCCAAGTTGGAAGCGTATTTTCATTATCGCAATATCGATGTTTCAACGGTTAAAGAGCTGGCCGCCAGATGGGCGCCGCATGTCAAAGACGGCTTTAAAAAACAGTCCTCGCATCAGGCCCTGGACGATATTATCGAGTCTATTGAAGAGCTGCGTTATTACCGCGAGCACTTTATCAAGTTCTAAGTTATGAACCAAATACTTGCAGTTGGGCTGGGCGGAGCGTTTGGCGCAGTGATTCGGTTCCTGGTGTCCTCGGGTATTTACCAGTGGTTGGGGCGCGGCTTTCCGTATGGAACATTAGTCGTCAACGTGATCGGCTCGTTTATGCTCGGCTTGTTGACCGAGTCGTTGATCCAGCAACGTATCACCATCACATTTGAATACCGGGCGGCTATTCTGATTGGCTTTATCGGGGCGTTTACAACGTTCTCCACGTTTTCGCTGGAAACTTTTTACCTGATAGAACAGGGCAATTTAAACAAGGCGGCGTTGAATATATTCATCAGCGTCACGGCTTGCGTAGGTGCAATCTGGATCGGATTGCTGTGCGGCCGCGGCCTGTTTTATTATTCGGACGGCATTATTCAGGTGTCGGGCGGCGTCATCCCTTATGCCTTGATGACAATCAATGCGATATTCGCTTTTCTTGTCAGTATGTTGGCGACCATTTTGTTGCAGAAAGTGGCGATATCCGTGGAATATCGCGTCGTTCTGACCGTGATCACAGTGGGTGTGTTTTTAACCCTGTCCGGCTTATACCTGTTGTTGTTTTTGGTTGAGCACGGTTATTCGTTCGACACCCATCTGAATTTAATGCTGAGCACCTTTGTCGCCAATAGCCTGGTTTGTATTTTAGTGATTTGGATGGGCTTGCTGGTCGGTAGGCAGATTTGAGAGACGAAAGACAAAGGGCTAAAGGCACATGCTTTTTTCGCCCTTTGCCTTTTGTCTTTCGCCTCATATATATTTTAATTTTAAGGTAATAATTTAATCATGTTAGATCCCCGCTTATTCAGAACCGAACTTGATTTTGTTAAGGAACAACTAAACAGACGTTCATTCGATTTTAACCCGGAGTATTACACCGAGCTGGAAACCCGGCGCAAAGATATCCAGGTTAAAACCCAGGAACTACAGAACGAGCGCAACAGTCGATCAAAAGCCATCGGCATGGCCAAAGCCAAAGGCGAAGACGTACAGCCGCTGTTGGATCAGGTTCAGCATTTGGGCGACGAACTGAAAGCCGCGGAAACCGAGTTGTCCGGTATTCAGGCGAAAATGACCGCTCTGATGGAAGGCATACCCAACATCCTTGATGAGTCCGTGCCGAGCGGCAAGAGTGAAGACGACAATCTCGAAATCAGCCGCTGGGGCGACATTCCGAGTTTCGATTTCGAACCCAAAGACCATGTTGATTTAGGCGCAAAGATAGGCATGGATTTCGAGCTGGGCGCAAAAATCGCCAGCGCAAGATTTGTTGTTTTAAACGGGCCGCTGGCGCGCTTGCAACGGGCCATTATCCAGCTGATGCTCGATACCCATACCACCGAACACGGCTATAGCGAAACCTACGTGCCATTCCTGGTCAACGCCGACAGCTTGCGCGGCACCGGCCAATTGCCCAAGTTTGAAGCCGACCTGTTCAAGGCCAGCGACGATCCCGGCTTATACCTGATTCCGACCGCCGAAGTGCCGGTCACCAACATCGTCAGGGACGTGATTATCGACGCCAAAGACCTGCCGCTTAAATTCGTCTGCCATAGCCCTTGTTTCCGTAGCGAGGCCGGTGCCTACGGCCGTGACGTAAGAGGCATGATCCGCCAGCATCAATTCGAAAAAGTCGAGATTGTGCAAATCGTAAAGCCTGAAGATTCAGCTGCGGCTCACGAAGAGTTAACCCATCACGCCGAAGCCATATTGAAAAAACTAAACCTGCCTTACCGCAGGATGTTGTTATGCGCAGGCGATACCGGTTTTTCATCAAGCAAAACCTACGATCTGGAAGTGTGGCTGCCGGGGCAGGGCGCGTATCGCGAAATTTCATCGTGCAGCAACTTCAAAGACTTCCAGGCGCGCCGCCTGCAAGCGCGCTGGCGCAACCCCGAAACCGGTAAACCCGAGCTGGCGCATACCCTGAACGGTTCCGGTCTGGCTGCGGGCAGAACCTTGATTGCGGTGATGGAAAATTATCAGGATGCAGAAGGCCGCATTCATATTCCTGAAGCGTTGCGACCTTATATGGGTGGGTTGGAGGTTATTGGTTAGCTGTGGGCAGGCTGCTTTTGGCTTTATGTTCAACGAAACCGCTTTCCGCTCGCCGCATCATAAATAGCAGTTTCTTGTCCAAGTTCGCCGACTTTGCCGTGCACGATAAAAATATCGGAACCGGCAAAGGTTTTTAGGAGTTTCCTTGAATCTTTGATGGCTGGTCGGGTCGTCGGGTTGGCGCTGGTGGAGACTAGCGGACTGCCGAATTGGGCGCATAAAGCTCGGGCTATCGGATGGTTGGTTACTCTGACTGCCAGGGATTGATGTTCGCCGGTCAGACATTTTGGCACCCAAGGCTGGGCTGGAATAACCCAGGTCACGGGGCCTGGGTAAGTCGGTATGATCCGCTCAATAATGGCTTGATTCAAGACGAGGTAAGGGCGCAATTGCTCCAGCGATGAGGCGATCAGTATCAAGCCTTTTTCTACCGGGCGCTGTTTGATGGCGAGCAGGGACATCACAGCCGTTTCATTGAGCGGATCGCAGCCTAAGCCGTAAACGGCTTCAGTGGGATAGGCGATTACTGCTCCGGTTTTGATATGACGAACAGCGTTTTTTATTTTGAAGCCGGAGCAGTAGGGCATTTGAGTTGGATTTTAAAGCTTCACCGCGAAGAACACGAAGTTTTTACTTTCTTCGTGTTCTTCGTGTTCTTCGCGTCTTCGTGGTGAATTAAAGTTTTAAGCTACTTAGGCCCCTGCACATCCGCCGGATCGCCTTCATACGGTGTTGCGTATTTGCAGTCTTTTTGCGGACAAACTTTTTCCACGCCGCGCCGTTTGGTCTCTTTGACGGTCAAAATAGGCCATGCACATTCCGGGCAGCTTTCTTTGATCGGCGCGTTCCATAATGCGTAATCGCATTTCGGGTATTCCGAGCAGGAATAGAAAATCTTGCTGTTTCGCGACTTGCGCTTGAGGATGTTCCCTTGTTTGCATTGCGGGCACTCGACGCCGGTGTCCGACGGCTTTTCCAAAGGCTCGATATGCTTGCATTTGGGGTAGCCGCTGCAACCGATAAATTTGCCGTAGCGGCCGGTCTTGATCACTAACGGCGATTCGCATTTAGGGCAAACGCGGCCTTCCACAACTTCGGGCTCATCGATAGCGCCCGCGTCATCGTTCAGGTTTCGGGTGTATGAGCAGCCGGGATAGTTGGTACAGCCGATAAACCGGCCATTACGTCCCAAACGGATGGACAGCGGACTGCCGCAATCCGGGCATTTTTCGTCGATAGCTTCCTGGGTGACATCCTTGCGCTGGACGCTTTCTTCTTTTTCGTGGATTAGCGTGTTAAACGGCGTCCAGAAATCGCGCATTAACGGAATCCAGTCTTTTTCTCCCCGCGAAACCGCATCCAGTTCATCTTCCAGATTGGCGGTAAAACCGTAATCGACATATTTGGTGAAATGTTCGGTCAGGAATTTGTTGACGATTCTGCCGACATCGGTCGGGTAGAAGCGTTTGCCGTCCAAAGTGACGTAATCGCGGTTTTGCAAGGTCGAAATGATCGAGGCATAGGTCGACGGCCTGCCGATACCGTGCTCTTCCAGCGACTTTACCAGGCTGGCCTCGCCGTAACGCGGCGGCGGCTCGGTAAAGTGTTGTGCGGCATTGATGTCGTTCAGTTGAACCGGACGGCCTTCTTCCATCGGCGGCAGGAAACTTTCCTTGTCGTCGCTCTCGTTGCTGTCGTCTTTGCCTTCCAGGTAGGCGGCCATGAAGCCGGGATGGGCTATCGTAGAGCCGGTGGCTCTGAACACGTGCTTGCCGTCGCCGCAGGTTAAGTCGACGGCGACCATGTTCAGTGTGGCATGAATCATCTGGCAGGCAATGGTGCGCTTCCAGATCAGTTCATAGAGCTTGAACTGTTCAATACTCAGATGGTTTTTTAGCTGGCTCGGCAGGTACCTTGGATAGGTCGGGCGTATCGCTTCGTGCGCTTCCTGGGCGTTTTTAGATTTGGTCTTGAAGACTCTCGGCTCTTTGGGCACATTTTCAGCGCCGTAGTTTTCGGCAATCAGCGCACGGATTTCTTCGACGGCGTCTACCGACAGGTTGACCGAGTCGGTACGCATATAGGTGATTAGACCTGCGGTTTCGCCACCTATATCGATGCCTTCATACAGTTGCTGGGCAACGATCATGGTGCGTTTGGTGGTGAATCCCAGTTTGCGCGAGGCTTCTTGTTGCAGTGTCGAGGTGATGAAGGGCGGGGCAGGGTTGCGTTTTTGCTGTTTCTTTTCCAGCTTGGCGACCATTAATTGGCCGTCGGCGGCATCCAGCAAGGTTTGCCTGGTTTTTTCCGCCAGCTCTTCATCGGTGATGCTGAATTGTGTGACTTTTTCACCGTCAAACTGGGTCAGTTTGGCTTTGAAGGCTTGAGCCTGCGCGGTCAAGGCGGCATCGATCGTCCAGTATTCGCGGGATTTAAAGGCCTCGATTTCCAGTTCGCGTTCGACGATCATGCGCAAGGCAGGGCTTTGTACGCGGCCTGCGGACAAGCCGCGGCGGATTTTTTTCCATAATAACGGCGACAGGTTAAAACCGACCAGATAATCCAAAGCGCGGCGCGCCTGTTGGGCGTTGACCAGGCTGATGGCGACTTGCTCTGGGTTGGCTATGGCCTCGGTGACGGCTCTTTTGGTGATTTCATGGAAGACAACCCGATGCACCGGCTTGTCTTTTAGTAATTTTTTTTCTTTCAGCAATTCAAGCAAATGCCAGGAAATGGCTTCCCCTTCTCTATCAGGGTCAGTCGCCAGATATAAGGTGTCTGCGGTTTTAAGAGCTTTGCTGATCGCTTGGACATGCTTTTGGTTGCGATCGATAACTTCGTATTTCATTGCGAAGTTGTTATTCGGGTCGACGGCACCTTCTTTTGGGATCAGGTCGCGGACGTGTCCATAAGAGGCTAAAACTTGAAAGTCTTTGCCTAAATATTTTTCTATGGTTTTGGCTTTTGCAGGTGATTCTACAATGACGAGGTTCTTACTCATTTATTTAAAAAGATGAAAGGCGAAGGGCTAAAGACGAAGGGCGAAGGGCTAAAGGCAAAAAACGTACATTTTCGCCTTTAGCCCTTCGCCCTGGGTCTATTTTTTAATGCAAATAAGTTGGAATAAGATCATAGACAATATCTTCCATTCTGGAGAAAGCGATTTCCTCATCAGGCTGGCTGAGCAATACCATCAGCACTATCCACTTTAGCTTTTCCATTGACAGCTCTTCATTTTCAAGTGCCATGGCCCGGTCGATGACAATTTCCCGGTTGGCGGAGCTGAGGATGCCGCTATGTTCAAGAAACATGATCATATTGCGGGAATCAAGATCCAGACGAGCTTTCTCCTGGCTGCAAAAAATGCGGAAAGTAGGCAATATCGATGCATTTATGGCCCGTTGCAGGCTAAGCGATTCCAGCCAGTCAAAAGCTTTGTTGACTTCGATTTGTTCAAAACCCGCTTCAAGCAATTCTGTTTTGACGATATCGCTGTCAGGAAGTATTTCAATTTCATCTTCCATGTAGTTTTCGAATAAGTACATCAGGACATCAAAAATATTTTCTTTCATAAGCTCTTGGTTGTTTATTTGATTCGGGTATAGCATCCGCCGGCGGATGCTTCTATATAGCCTTGCAGTTCCAGAATCAGTAACATTGACGAAATAACTTCGACGGATTCGTTGGCATTTTCAACCAGAGTATCGATAGAAGTTGGGCTAAACATGACAAGATTCAATAATGTTTGTTGCTCCAGGTCAAGCGTTGATTGCATTGTGGGTAGGGAGAAATTCTTATCCTGTTGATTATATTGATGTAGTTCCTCAAGAATATCTTGAGTTGTTTCGACAAGTTTCGCGCCTTCACGGATCAGTGCATTGCAGCCGCGGGCCAACGGGTTGTGAATAGAGCCTGGAATTGCGAAAACTTCGCGGTTTTGTTCGAGCGCCATGCGCGCAGTAATCAGCGAGCCGCTCTGTTTAGCGGCTTCGACTACTAAAAGTCCTTGGCACAGGCCGCTGATAATGCGGTTGCGTCTGGGAAAGTGGTTGGCTTTGGCGGTCGTGCCGGGCGGAAATTCCGAAATCATCGCGCCGGTATTGACGATTTCAGTGGCCAAGTTTTTATGGCAAGCCGGATAGACGCGATCCAGCCCGGTTCCTGCTACCGCAATCGTATAACCCTGAGCCTTTAATGCACCTTGATGGCTGGCGGCGTCTATGCCCAAAGCCAGTCCGCTGGTAATTACAAAACCATAATGACTCAGGGTCTTGGCAAAGTTAAAGGCGGTTTCCAGGCCTGAGGTCGAAGGGTTGCGACTGCCGACGATGGCGAGCTGCGGCAGTGATAACAGTTCGGGGTTGCCGCGAACAAACAGAATAGGCGGGGGATCGGAAATTTCCTTTAACGGCAATGGATAGGCTGCGTCATGGAGAGTGATTGCGCTGTTGTTTTCCTGGTTCAGCCAGCTCAGGTCATAGTCGATCAGCGTCCAGTCAGGGTTTCTGATCGCATTAACAATGTTGCTTTTTAAGCCTAAGGCGCTTAATGCGGAGGCTGATTCTGCAAATAATTGCGCCGGGGTATGGCTTTCAAGTAAGCGGAGAAATGTTCTGCAACCAACGCCTGGCGTGCGCAATAACGCAAGCCAGTATTTTATGTCGTCGTCGGTTTGTTGGGCGGTAATGTTCAGGGGGTTCTGACTTTGTCTAAAACATGAAGAGCCTGGGTCGCTTTCATAACCAGGGCATAACTGACACGCTCAAACGGGCGGAAAACCATCAGGGTGCCGGCAATTTCATCGGGAAGATTAACGGCATCATTCTTAATTGGGCTATAGTCATCCCTGACAATCTTGCCAGCTCTATATATATCCAGTTCGTGTCCGGCTAAGAGACCGTCGGCAGTGCCTTTGTCGATTACGACGACATTATATCGGCCGATTTGGGAAACACCGCCGAGCACGCTGATAATGCTGCCTTTTATGCTCTCTTCAGGCGGACGGGGAAAATAATTTAAGGCCAGGTCCTCTTCTAGAGTGGGCATGATCCGATCGCCAATGCGGATTTCACGATCAGCTTTGGTTATGGCCAACGTTGCCGGATCGCCGGGTTGTTGCAATGAAGCCTCAGCAATGTATTGCGCCTCATAGCCCAGGATTTCCCCACTTTCCGGACTGGCATACGCGCTTCCGGGACGGTAAATTGTGTGGGATAGGCTATCTGTTTCGGTTATTGAGCGAACATAAACACGGTCGCCGATACCTACAATGAGATGTTCGCCTGCAAAGTCAACAACATAAGGAGCGTTGTTGAGTTCATCCTCGCCCACTACTTTGGGTGACGTCAAATAGCTAGCTATGTTTGCCGTAGGAATTAACCGGATAGCCTGTTCTAGTTTGGATTCACGAACGCAGGGCAATACCTTTCCGTCTTCTGAAACGGCAAATTCTTTACGCCCGTGTTTATAATCTTCTTCTTTAAGCACGCAGGGAGCATTGGTTGTGGTTTGAGCTGGAGGTATATCGCTTCTGGAAAGACTAAGCTGCGGTTTGCCGTTTATCACGGAAAAATAAAGCGTATCGCCGGGATAAATCAGGTGAGGATTTTTGATTTGAGTATTGTGACTCCACAGATCAGGCCATTGCCACGGGTGCGTTAGAAATTTACCGGATATTTCCCATAAGGTATCACCTTTAATAACAGTGTATTGATCAGGATGGGACGGATTTATTTGTATTTCATCAGCCCATGCGCTTAAGCTGAAAAGCAGAGAAACTATCAATCCGGTGAGTGTTCGAAAAGCCATGTTGGGTTCCTGTAGAGTCTTTTTTACTATCTGAATTCAAAGTTTAGATGAATTCAGATAGAATTCCAGTATTCAAACATTATAGTGGAGAGTTTGTTGAGTATTCTATCTATTCTCGAGTTTCCGGATGAACGGTTGCGTAAGAAGGCTGCAATCGTAAAAACGGTCGATGATAAAGTTAAAAAATTGGTCGATGACATGCTTGAAACCATGTACGAATCGCATGGTGTAGGGTTGGCCGCAACCCAGGTTAATGTGCATCAACGGATAGTGGTCATTGATGTCAGTGAAGAAAAGGACACCCCGTTATGTCTAATCAACCCTGAAATTATCGAAAAAGACGGCGTTAAGGAATCAGAAGAAGGTTGTCTTTCGGTGCCCGGCTTCTTTGAAAAAGTGACCAGAGCCGAACATATTATAGTAAAAGCGCTCGACAAGGAGGGGGAACCTTTTGAATTGAGCGCCAGGGATTTGCTGTGCGTGTGCGTTCAGCACGAACTGGATCATCTGGATGGAAAACTGTTTGTTGATTACATTTCACCGTTAAAGCGGCAGCGAATTAAGAAAAAACTGGAAAAAATTCACAAAATGGAAACGAGCTGAGCATGAAGATTATTTTTGCGGGAACTCCCGAGTTTGCTGTGCCTTGTTTGCAGATGTTGCTGGATTCGAAGCATGAAATTTGCGCCGTTTACACCCAGCCCGATCGTCCGGCGGGCAGGGGGCGCAAGTTGCAGCCCAGTCCGGTCAAGGAACTAGCCTTGGCAGCCGGAATCCCCGTTTTTCAGCCGCTTACCATGAAAACCAGTGAGGACTTGCAGCAGATCAGTGCATTTAATGCCGACTTGATGGTGGTGGTCGCTTACGGCATGATCTTAACCCAAGCCGTTCTGGATGTGCCCAGATTGGGCTGCATCAATGTACATGCTTCATTATTGCCGCGCTGGCGCGGCGCCGCGCCTATTCAACGGGCGTTGATGGCGGGCGATGAAAAAACCGGCGTGACCATTATGCAGATAGTGCGCAAGCTGGACGCCGGCGATATGCTGCATAAGGAAGAATGCGTGATTGCTGCGACCGATACCGCTAGCGGCTTGCATGACAAGTTGGCTGCGTTGGGCGCCATAGGCTTGGCCAAAGTGCTGGAGCAAATCGAAGCCGGAACCCTTAACCCCGAGCCGCAAGACGAGGCGCTGGTGACCTATGCCGAAAAACTGGAAAAAAGCGAAGCCTTTATTGATTGGGCGCAACCTGCTGCTCAAATAGCGCTGAAAGTCAGGGGTTTGAATGCCTGGCCGGTTGCTCAAACGCTTTATCAGGGCAACGTGTTACGCATCTGGCAAGCGGTCGAAGTCAATGACGATTCATCCGTACAGTTGGAGCCCGGTGTCGTGCGGTGTGCCGATAAGCATATGGATGTGGCAACCGGTAAAGGCTTTTTACGGCTGCTGGAAGTGCAGTTGCCGGGGGGGAAACGCATGCCGGTTCAGGCTTTTTTGAGTGCGCATGATGTTAACGGGGTAAAACTCGGTTGAATACACGACTAGTCGCGGCACGGGTATTGTCCCGTGTTTTGCAGGACGGGCAGTCTTTAACCGCCGCCTTGGATAATGCATTTTTAGCCGTAGAGTCGGGAAAAGACCGGGCTTTCATTCAGGCGTTATGCTACGGCGTTTGCAGGCAATATCACCGGCTGGATTATATTTTAAGCCAGTTGCTGGATAAGCCGCTGAAAGATGCCGACGTTAAGGCGCTGGCTTTGGTGGGCTTGTACCAGCTCAAATACATGCGGGTAAAACCTCATGCGGCAGTGTCCGAAACGGTTTTGGCGGCGCGTAAAAAGCCGTGGGCCAAGTCGCTGATCAATGCGGTGCTCAGAACCTATCTGCGAGAGCAGGAAGGGCTTGAGCATAAAGCCGATAAATTTCAGGTTGCGGCCTTGAGTCATCCTGATTGGCTGATTAAGCAGATTGAGCGGGATTGGCCTGAGCAGGCCTTGAATATCTTCCTGGAAAACAACTTGCAGCCGCCTATGGTGCTGCGGGTCAATCTGGCGAAAGTCAGTCGCGAACACTATCTACAGCTATTAACCGGGCAGGGCATAGAGGCTGAAACCATCAGCTTTTGCCCGTCGGCGATTAGATTGGATAAACCTGTGCCGGTAGACATGTTGCCCGGCTTTGCCGATGGCTTGGTGTCCGTTCAGGATACCGCCGCGCAGCTGGCCGCAGGGTTGCTGGATGCCCAGCCGGGACAGCGCGTGTTGGATGTGTGCGCTGCGCCGGGCGGCAAGGCTGCGCATATTCTTGAAAGCCAACCGCAACTAAAAGAACTGGTTGCGGTCGATATAGACGAGTCCAGAATGCAGCGGGTCAGCGAAAATTGCCGCCGTTTAAAATTGCAAGCTACGCTGGTGGTTGGCGATGCCGCCAATCCATCAGGCTGGTGGGACGGCAAGCCGTTTGACCGGATTTTACTGGATGCGCCCTGTTCGGCATTAGGCGTTATCCGCCGCCACCCGGATATTAAATTATTACGCAGAGCCGAAGACATTCAGCAGTTGCAGGCTTTGCAACAAACCATCCTGAAAGCTGTCTGGCCGCTGTTAGCGCCCGGCGGGCTTATGGTCTACGCAACCTGTTCCATTTTAAAGCAGGAAAATGAGCTGCAAGTTAAAGCTTTTCTAGCCGAACATAGCGATGCCGTCGAACTGCCTATAAATGCCGGCTGGGGTGCTGCCGGGGCATGCGGGCGCCAGATTCTTACCGGTGAATCGGCAATGGACGGGTTTTATTATGCGCGCATCAGCAAGCAGTAAGTCATCGCTTTGCTATTCATTGCTATATTGTCTTTTTGCATGGCTGTTGCCTGTTTTAAGCTATGCCGATGCGTTTGGCGTAGAGGTGAAAAATGCCGAAATGACTTTGCAAGGCAACAGCTATGTTGTATCGGCGGATATCGATTATCAGCTCAGTGCGAGGGCAATGGAGGCGTTGCAAAACGGTGTGCCGTTGTATTGGGATACGCATATTAAGGTTCAGCAGCATCGCGATTACTTCTGGGACAAAACACTGATCAACACCGGCATTCGTTATCGCATTCAGTATCATGCGTTACTGAATATGTACCGGGTCAGAAATGAGGGTAGCGGCGAGCTGTACAATTTTTCTACGCTGTCATCGGCATTGGATTTAATGTCAACGATACATAATTTTCACCTGATGGATAAACCGGTTGATACCTCGAAAGAACGTTACGCTGTCGGCATAAAAGTAACGCTAGACCGGGACGCGCTGCCTTTGCCGCTACGTCCGGTTGCTTATACTAATCCTCAATGGTATTTATCCAGCGATTGGACATTATGGCCTTTGACAAAATAAAACCCCCTATCAGTTTGTCTATATTGGTTCTGTTTGGCCTGATTTTGCTGTTGTTGCAGCTGATGAGTTCGGCAACTCAGGAATCTTCAGAACTGAGCGCAATGTATTCATGGCTGCTGTTGGTTAATGCGCTGGGATCTGTGGTGTTGCTGGGCTTGGTCGGCGTTAATATTTACTCCTTGGCGCGGCAGTTAAAAAAACGCGAGGCAGGTTCTAGGTTAACCACGCGCATGGTGTCGTTGTTTGTGGTGCTGGCTTTGGCGCCCGCCGCTATTGTGTTTTATTTTTCGATGCAGTTTCTGCATCAGGGCATCGACAGCTGGTTTAATGTGGAAATAGACCGGGCGATGGAAGACGCCCTGGAGCTTAGTCAGGCATCGTTAGATCAACGGATGCGTTGGCATTTGCGGCAGACTCAGCAATTAACCTCGAAGCTGGTGGAGTCGTCAGAAACGCAGGCAACGCTGGAGATGGAGAATTTGCGCGAACTTTCCGGGGCATCCGAGATGACGTTGTTCTCCCGGCAGGGCAGGATTATTGCCTCTAGCAGCATCAATCCCGGCGATATTTTGCCGAGTTTGCCGGATGAGCATACGTGGTTACAGTTGCGTCAGAATTCTGAGTATGTCGCTTTAACGCCGGTACGCGATGATGAGTTGATGATCCGGGTGATCGTTACCGTTAAAGCCAAGGAGCCGCAATACTTACAGGCGTTATATCCGGTACCGGTAAGAATTGCCGACTTGGCCGATTCGGTGGAATTTGCCTTTGTGCGTTACCAGGAAATGCATTTTTTAAGGCACTCGTTAAAGTTGAGCTTTTCTTTGGCCTTATCGCTGGTTTTGTTGATGAGTTTGCTGGCGGCCATTTGGGTGGCTTTCATCAGTATCCGTAATATTGTTGCCCCGGTAAAAGCCCTGGTCAAAGGCACGCAGGCAGTTGCTTCCGGACATTACGACCAGGAGTTGCCGGTTATGGCTCAGGATGATCTGGGCTTTCTGGTGGAGTCCTTCAATGAAATGACTCATCGTATTGCCCGGGCCAGCGATGAAACTAGAATGGCCGGTATTGAGGTGGAGAATCAGCGGGCTTATCTGGAAACGATATTGGCGAATTTAACGGCGGGCGTGATCAGTTTCGATGCGGAGCATAAAATACGTACTGCAAATCAGGCGGCTTACCGGATTTTCCATATTCATGTGAATCAGTTTGTCGGGCGGACTTTACTGGAACTGGTCGAGAATTATGCGGAATTGGCCGAACCTTTAAAATCCATTCAGCGTTTGTTGGAGCAAGCCGACGATATATGGCAGCAGCGGATTGCTTTTTTAGGCCCCAATGGTCGGCAAGAGTTGTTGTGTAGAGGTACGCCACTGTTTTCCCAAGAAGGTTTTCGGGTCGGGGCGGTAGTGGTTTTTGATGATGTGACCGACTTGATTCAGGCGCAGAAAAATGCGGCATGGGGAGAGGTCGCCAGGCGTCTGGCCCATGAAATCAAGAATCCGTTGACGCCGATACAATTATCGGCAGAACGGTTGCAGCATAAGCTGGCCGATAAGTTGGCTGCCGGCGATGCGGATATGTTACAGCGCTCGACCACGACCATCGTGCAGCAGGTTGAAGCGATGAAAGAAATGGTGGATGATTTCTCGGAATACGCCAAGCCTTCCAAAAAGCAGACAGTGGATATTGATTTGCCTCATCTGGTCCAAGGGGTGTTAGCGCTTTATGCGCTAAGGTCGGGAGTCAAGTTCAAAGCCGACTACGATACCGGCTTGTTGATGATTAAGGGCGATCCGGTTAGTATCAGGCAAGTGTTGCACAACTTGATAAAAAATGCGTTGGAAGCGATAAACACCAAGGGCTTGATCGAAATAAGCCTGCGCCGGGTGCAAAAAAATAACACCGATTTTATTGAAATAGCGCTTTACGATGATGGGCCGGGCATTAAAGACGAGCAAATTGAACAAATCTTTGAGCCTTACGTTACCACCAAAGCCAAGGGAACCGGCTTGGGGTTGGCGATAGTTAAAAAAATAATTGAAGAACATGGGGGTGCGATATGGGTCGACACCAGCCGAAAAGTGGGAGCGGGATTCATCATTCAGCTTCCGGCGTGTAATTTTTGAGATGCCGTAAAAAATATGAATGCACAAAAACCACATATATTGGTTGTAGATGATGAGCCGGACATTCGCCGGCTGGTCTGTGAAATTCTTGAGGATGAGGGCTATCAGGTCGCTACAGCCGAGAATGCCAGTGCAGCCCGGCAGTTAAAAGCATCTAAAGCTCCCGATTTAATCCTGCTCGATATCTGGATGCCGGATACGGATGGCATTACCTTATTGAAAGAATGGGTTGCGGAAGAGATCATGCTTTGTCCTGTCATTATGATGTCGGGGCACGGTTCCGTCGAAGCCGCTGTTGAGGCAACCCGGCTGGGGGCTTATGACTTTCTTGAGAAACCGTTGTCTCTGGCAAAATTATTATTGATCGTGGAAAGGGCTTTGGAAGCCAGCAGCCTGCAAATGGAAAATGCAGGGCTTAAGCAGCAGTTGCACACCGATATTGAGCCGGTTGGCAAGAGTGCGACCGTTGCCAGGCTCAAGGATCAATTAAAGCGTCTGGCTCAGCATGATGCCAGGGTCTTGTTTGTCGGTGAGGCTGGCGTTGGTAAGGAGATGTTTGCCCGGTATCTGCATAACAACAGCGCGCATCGGGACGGCCCCTTTGTGGATGTGGCTGTAAGCAGTATCTCGCCGGAAAATTCGGCGGTAGAGTTTTTCGGCAAAGAAGATGCCGGCAAGGTTTATCCCGGCTTGTTGGAAAGAGCGCACAAGGGGACATTGTTTTTAGGTGAAATTTGCGGCATGGATAAGGAAACCCAGTTAAGGTTGCTCGGTGCCCTGGAGTCCAGCTCTTTTCTGCGGGTAGGCGGTAGCGAGGCAGTTCGTGTCGATGTTCGGGTTGTGGCGTCAACTCGCATTGCCTTGGATGAGGAGGTCAAAGCCGGACGCTTCCGGCAAGACTTGTATTATCTGCTTAATGAAGTTTCGCTCGATATCCAGCCGCTTCGGGAGCACAGTGAAGATGTGCCGGCATTGCTGAGTTTTTATGTTGATTATTTTGTCAGTCAGGATAGATTGCCTTTTCGAAAGTTTTCCATGGCCGCGCAAAATTTCTTACGTAATTACAGCTGGCGCGGCAACGTGCGGGAATTGAAAAACCTGGTGCAGCGGTTGATGATTCTGGGAGCTGGCGAAGATATAGAAATGGATGAGGTGAAGGCGGCGCTGGGTTCGGTGATTAGTGACACCCCGACTTCCCACGCGGTGCCTGAATTTTTTAATTTGCCGTTAAAAGAAGCCAGGGATCATTTCGAGAAAGCTTACCTGGAGTACCATTTTGAAAGAACCGGGGGCAGTGTTGCGAAATTGTCAGCGGCAGTGGGCATGGAGCGAACACATCTTTATCGCAAGTTACATTCATTGAATATTAAGTTATAATTCAAACAAGAGATGGAGGGTTCAAAAAACTGTGCTTTTTCATCTGAAAACAAATAAACTTGAAAAACACGTTACTTTTTAGTAGAATTTCGCTCTTTATATTGAGCCTTTAACAGAAAGCCTAAGCAACGATGAAAACATTTAGTGCAAAGCCAGCAGAAGTTAAGCGTGATTGGTACGTGATCGATGCAGAAGGAAAGACGCTTGGCCGTCTTGCTTCTGAAATTGCGCTACGCCTTCGCGGTAAACATAAACCAGAATACACACCGCATGTTGATACCGGTGATTATATTATTGTAGTAAATGCAGAGAAAATAGGCGTTACCGGCAATAAAGAAAATGATAAATTGTATCAGCACCATACAGGTTATATCGGTAATCTTAAGACTGTTACCTTGGGAAAATTAAGAAAGACTTTCCCTGATCGTATTCTTACTACAGCAGTTAAAGGAATGTTACCTAACAATCCACTGGGTCGTGCAATGTTCAAGAAATTGAAAGTTTATGCAGGTCCTGAACACGATCATCAGGCTCAACAGCCACAAGTTTTAGAATTATAAGCGGGTAGATCATGGTAGCAGCAGCTCAGTACTACGGAACAGGTCGTCGTAAATGTGCAATAGCACGTGTTTATGCAACAACAGGTACCGGAAAAATCACTATTAACAAAAAAACCATCGAAGACTATTTCGGTCGTAAAACTGATCAGATGGTTTCTCGTCAACCATTAGGTTGTGTTGATATGGAAGGCAAATTCGATATTAATGTCATCGTTAAAGGCGGTGGTCCATCAGGTCAGGCTGGCGCTATTCGTCACGGTCTGACACGTGCGTTAATGGTATACGATGAAGCCCTACGTCCAGCGCTTAGAAAAGCCGGTTTTGTTACCCGCGACTCGCGTATTGTAGAACGTAAAAAAGTGGGTTTACACAAAGCCAGAAAACGTCCACAGTACTCAAAACGTTAATCGGTTACTTCCATGTGGTAGCTCGCGTTGTTACTCATGTGAAAATAAAGGGTCGCATTCTTATGGATGCGACCCTTTTTTATGGATGCTCAAAGGAGGAAGGGATGTGAAGATCTCGATTATTATTCCTGTTTATAATGAAGCCGATAATATTAGCGCGTTAATTGCAGAGGTTGGCAGGGCTATGAGCGGAGTCGAAGCCTACGAGATTATCTATGTTGATGACGGCAGCAATGACAATACAGCTGAAGTTTTGAAGCAGGAATTGCAGCAGGTTAACGCATTGAAAGTAATTCGCCATCAGCGAAGCTGCGGACAAAGCGCTGCTATTTATACCGGAGTAAAGGCTGCAAAATTCCCCTTTGTCGCAACACTGGATGGCGATGGACAAAACGATCCAGCCGACATTCCCCGATTATATGAAGCATTGATACAGCAAAGAGAAAACATCAGCAATTTATGGATGATAGCCGGATGGAGAAACAATCGCCATGATTCCGCTTGGCGGCTTTTTTCTTCAAAAGTGGCTAACGGCGTTCGTTCCCGGCTATTGGACGATAATACGCCGGATACCGGTTGCGGTTTAAAGGTGTTTTTAAGAGATGAATTCCTGAGCTTGCCGTATTTTGACCATATGCATCGGTTTCTGCCCGCTTTGGTTTTAAGAGCGGGAGGGCAGGTGATTTCCGAACCGGTTAATCACAGATCCAGAACACATGGCCACTCGAAGTACGGTACATTGGATCGGCTTTGGGTAGGAATTATCGATATATTAGGCGTGATATGGTTGAAAAAGCGGGCAAAGCTGTCGGAGGCAAGCGAAGTTGAACGTGGATAAAGAAACTATTTGGCTCATTATAGGTTTTATAGGGCAGGCGTTATTTTCGGCTCGATTCATAGTGCAATGGCTTAAGAGCGAACGTGAGAAGAAAAGCGTATTTCCTATCGCTTTCTGGTATTTCAGTATCGGCGGCGGAGTCACCCTGCTGGTTTATGCAGTATACCGGGAAGATCCGGTTTTTATCGTGGGACAACTTTCCGGCCTGCTTATTTATTTCCGGAATCTGTATTTTGTGGTCCATGAGCGTAAGAACTTAAGCATTGAATAGCCCGCCATGTCTCAATTGCTGTCTGCCAGACTTTGGGTTTTTCTTTTATGGGGACTGTTAACTGCCGTTAGCCTTTATATCCGACCGCTATTTCCTATCGATGAAACCCGCTACGCCGCCGTGGCATGGGAAATGTGGTTTAGAAATGATTTCCTCGTCCCTTATTTAAACGGGGAAACCTACAGCCATAAACCCCCCTTGTTATTCTGGCTGATGCAGTTAAGCTGGTGGCTGTTTGGTATCAATGACTGGTCGCTACGGTTAATTACTCCGCTTTTTTCTCTGGCAATACTATTTTTATCCGGTGCAGTGGCTCGTAGTTTATGGCCTGATCGCAAACGGATTGAAGCGCTGACCCCCGTACTGCTGTTGGGATTGCTTTTCTGGATGGTCTACAGCACATTGACCATGTTCGATATGATGCTGGCATTTTTTGCGCTATTAGGCATCTACAGTCTGCTAAAACTCGTGGATTCGGGTTTGTCATTAAAATACTGGACGCTGTTAGGAATAGCCATAGGTGGTGGTGTTCTGAGCAAAGGTCCAGTGATCTTGCTGCATATCTTACCTGTCGCGCTGTTGGCTCCCTGGTGGTTGAAAGTGGCTTGTTTTCGCTGGAAACATTGGTATTTTGGTTTGGTTGGCGCTATTTTGGTTGGGGCCGTCATCGCATTATGTTGGGCAATACCGGCCGGAATTGCAGGTGGGGACGCTTATAGAAATGCGATCTTCCTGGGCCAGACCAGCGGGCGATTGGTCGAGTCTTTTGCGCATAAATTGCCATGGTGGTGGTATTTAGAGATTTTGCCCTTATTGCTGTTGCCGTGGCTGCTTTGGAAACCTTTGTGGATCGGATTACGCAAGCTCACGTACCAGGATCCGGGTATCCGCTTTTGTCTGGCTTGGGCATTACCGGTTTTTATCGCGTTTTCCCTGATCAGCGGCAAGCGCATCCATTATTTATTACCTTTAGTTCCAGCCGTAGCTTTGATATTGGCGCGGGCCGTGGATGAAATAACGGAACCTGAGCGTTGGGAACGAGCCCACAGTGTTGTGATGGCGATTTTCGGATTGCTGGGTGCGATATTCATAGCTGTGCTGCTTTTAAATGATACGTATCATTGGCAGACCGAATTATCATCAATATCGGTAGACTGGGGCATTCTGCTGGTTATTAGCGCGTTAATTCTGGGCGTAACCAAGGCAAAAGGGGCGCAGGACTCGGTTCTATATATTTGTATAGCCTCGGTTATCGCATTAATCACTGTCTGCGGCGGTTTTTTTGAGATTAAATACGAGCGCTACGATACCCAACCCGCCGCCCAGGCAATTGCCGAATTAATGGCTGAAAATAGGGATATTGCGTATTTCGGCGGTAAATATCACGGCCAATATCAATTTGCCGGGCGTCTTAAAAAGGCAATTACCGTCGTGCCGGACATTGATTCTTTGTACGGCTGGGCTGGGCAACACCAGTCCGGTTATATCATAGTGACCTATCAGGATGAAGAGGCATTGTCCCCGTCGTTAGTCGATCATCATTATCCGTTCAGGGGCCAGAATATCGGCTTGCTTTCATGTCGGGATTTGTTGGCGAACCCTAGGCTTAGAGCTGTTTTGACACCGTAGATGATGAATATGCGGACTTCCTGCTTAAGCCCGTATGCATGGGTTGCCCGCTTTCCGGCAACCCATGCATTGCAGTTTCATCAAAGCGTTCAGCGTTTAAATGGGAATATCATCCACGGTTTCAGCCGCTTCATCGATTGCATCATGAGCGGTATTGCCAACTCCCGGTACGATTGATACAACCGCTCCGCCTAAACGCATGGGTACGGAAGCGATTTTAGTTAATACGCATCCTTGTAAAATCATAGTTGTGACTAATAAAAATACAATTCTTAACTTCATTTTTAACCTTCTTTTGCAAATATTCAGTAGACATATTTGATAATGCTCCCACCCATTGCCATGTGCAATATTTATTTGCGATTAAGCATCTTCATACTTGCTTTGCAATGCCAAGCTCTTTGAATGAGTGAGAAATCAAATCGATCCGGCGCGTTCAGGTATTGGCCTAACCCAGCTTGATTCGTTGTCCAATAGCCGCTGATTGCAAAGCGGCAACGATGACTTGGCAATTGGCTTTCGCATCGTCCAGCGAAAGTGCCGGAGCCTTGCCTCTTAATACGCAATCGCTGAAATGCTCGATTTCCAGCCGGAAGTGATTAGCCGTTGGCAACCATTCTTCGCTTGGTTCGCCGCCTTCCGTCCACCATGAAATCATCGGCACATCGCCCGGCATACACCAGACGTTATGGCATTTAACACCGCCCTTTGTACCGACGATTTCATACTCGCAACGCCTTGCGCGTTCAAAACTGAAATCGAAATGCGCGTACCTTCCGTCTCCGAAATCAATAATTCCACTGGTTGCTACATCCGCTCCGCTCTCGACATATTTGGCTACGGCTGTAACAGCGATAGCAGGCTCGTCGAAAAACATCCGCGCCGAATGAATCGCGTAACAACCGATGTCCCACATCGCGCCGCCGCCGTTTTCAACGTTCTTTGCCAAGCGATACATTCGCTCAGGCCGCATCATGAAAGAATAGCTGGACCGCACTGATCTGATTTCGCCGATCAGCCCCGACTGGATCAATTCCCGCACTCTGGCATGTTGCGGGTGGAAACGGTACATGAAGCCTTCCATGACCGTGACTTTGTGTCTCAGTGCGGCGGCCTGAATGGCCTCGATGTCGGCTACAGTCAGCGCCATAGGCTTTTCGCACAATACATGTTTGCCCTGTTCGATGGCGCGTAACGTCCATTCTGCATGTTCGTGGTTGGAAAGCGGCAGGTACACGGCATCGACTTCAGGGTCATCAAGTAGCGCTTCCAGGTTGTCATAACAGCGCACCTGCCGCTGTTGCGGCCCGTACTGAGCCAACGTTTGTGCGGCAGCGCCGGGGCGGCGGCTGGCGATGGCGACCAGCTCGGCATTGGACGCTTCCAAGATGGCCGGCATTAAGCGTTCATTGACGCGCGCCGCTCCCAAAATGCCCCAACGCAGTTTTTTATTGTTATTCATCAGATTTACCTTCGGTGTATGTTTTTTGCTTATGTCGCTGAGTTTATTTCAAGAGTGGATGATCTTTAGGCAATTGCCGCGCTATCCATAATGCTAATTTATGTTTCATATTCACCCCGTTTTCCTGGTCAATCGCCAACGGCTGGATAAGTTGATCATTGACCAGCAGACGGTATAGGCATTCAGTTTTATCCTTTGCCGAATCCGTTGAAGTAAATCCGGAGTATCCGCGGTTTTTCGCATACTTTTCGGCAACCTCCATCGCTTTTTTTAACAGCTGAGATTCATTTTTTAACTTAGCCATTGTTGTTTCCCACTGGGTTGTCGGTATTCAAAAAATCCCACTGCTGGTTAATCAAGCCTTGCAGGGGGTGATATTGGTTTTTATAGTTCATTTTTTGGCAGTCGGCAATCCAAAATCCAAGGTACAGCCACTCCAGTTCTTGTTCTTGCGCATATTGAATTTGCCACAGCACTGCATAGACGCCGAGGCTATGATCGGAGAACTTGGGGTCAAAGAAGGTATAAACCGCTGAAAGAGCATTATCAAGGCGGTCTACGACCGCCACAGCGGCCAGTTCGCCGGCAATGGAAAATTCTATAAATTCGGTATTGCACCATGAACTACCCAAAAATCCAATGTACTCATCGGGGCTGGAGCTTGCCATATTACCCTCGGCATGGCGTTGATTCTGATAGCGCAAATAAAGATCGTAATGGGTTTGTTCGAAGGCAGCGGGCTTGATTATAGCGCTGGTATGTTGATTTTTTTGCAAACAGCGCTTTTGCCTGCGATTGGGTTTGAATTGCGCAACGGGCAGGCGCACCGGAACGCATTGCGAACAATGTTCGCAATGCGGGCTATAAACATCGTCACCGCTACGCCTGAAACCGTAAGCACTAAGTTGCGAGTAAATAGCGGTATTAATTTCAAGAGAGGGAATAACATACACGGATTGTGCCCGCTGACCCTCCAAATAGCTGCAAGGATGCGGGGCGGTAATCAATAGCGGGATAGAGGTCATAAAAATCGTTTTGTCAGTTCACGATGTAGCTAAAGTACGCACAGCTTACCCTAGAATGCTAATGCTTGGCTGCGTTGTTTTGGAAATCATCCGTCCACTCCTTGGCTTGTTGCTGTAACAGCTGTCTTTGTTCGGCGGAAAGCCCGACAGGGTCAAAACGTAGTCGATAATGCAATTTATAAAGCCGATTTAATGCCGGTATTTGCAAACGCCCAACCCATTGCTGAATGCTTTCGTTATGCCGTCGGGCCTGGCCGGTATTTTGCAAGCATTGCTCGATCAGGTAAAACTCGGAGTCGAATCCCTGATAAGAAGTTTTAAGCACTGCTGTTTTTGTAAACGGTACATTCCTGTTTAGTTTCTGCCTTGCGGAATATATCCACCATGCCAGAAAAACCGGTAGCAATAAGGCTGGCAGTTCCAGTTCGGCATTCTGTTGAAATTGCCATTGGCTAAAATGAAATATGCAATTCGACCACCAGTCGTTGAGCGGCTGCCACAGGCTGGCATGCTCTGTTTCCATCGCCAGCCATTGCGACGGCGTAGAATCGACAGGTTGCCATACACCGTTTATATAGGCAATCGCCCAGGCATGGGCATGGCGGCTGCGAACGATATATAAGCCTTGCCGACTGTCGTATTCATTGATGGCATAGCCATTGGCCAAGCGTGCGGGAATTCCCGAATGCCTGAGCAATAGTACGGTGGCGACAGCAAAGTATTCGCAATGGCCGGACTTGCGCTTTAGCATAAAGTCTTTCAAGGCCAGATCGGAATCCGTTTGACTACCTAAATAAAGACTGTAAAAAAAGTTGCTCTGAAAATAGATTTTGATGCGTTCGGCGATGGCTTCCGGCCGTTGTCCTTCCATTTTTAATTCACCGTGAACCTGCTGTAACCAATCGAGATGCTGCTCAGGCACTTGCAGGTCCAATTGGCTTGGCGCGCCGGTTCTTTGGCCGGTATAAAAAACCTGATAGCGGGCAAATCTTGGCGGCAGGTTCGCTTTTACCGCGCCCAGTTCGGTGTATTGCAGGTCAGCGTCATCGAGTCCTGTTATTTTCGCCGTGCCATCCGGCAACGCCAATACAGATTGATGATCAAGTTGTTGCAGGATTTCCAGTTGTTGCAGCCGGCCGTTTTCGGATACCGGATTTTTAGCCGTAAACAGCCGCGTGGAAGCGGTCCAGTTGTGGCCTAAATACAAGTCATAACTGGCTTGATGCAGCAGCAATTGCCCATCGGCTCTTACCCGGAATTGGATCTTGTCGGATAGTTTTAACTCGCCGACATCGCCGATAGACGTTTGTCCTTTAAAAGGATCGGTTTGCCGGTCGCCAAGCCACTCAAGGGATTCTTCTTCGAATGTTGCACTTAACCGTTTTAAACCCTGATAACCGGAATGGCTCACCGCAACAGCCAAGCCGATGCATAACAGCCATAGCGGTACCGGGGAATGCTTGGGCCGAACCGACCATAAAATGCCGGTAAACAGCGTCGCGGCAATGATGAAATAAACAGGCGATTGCACATTGGCAGCTCCGGCGCTCAACACGGTTAAAGCCGCATAAGGCAGGATGAAATCAATCTCTCTAAGTAGCCTGATAACGCCGGACTCCCTGTTATAGAGCGAGGCATAAGGTGGGTTGGAGTAAAATTCTTCGGCTGATCCGGGTTTGCGCAATGAATAAAGCAAAGCCGCTAACGGCAAGGTCTGAGTGTTGCTGAACAATTGCGCAAATAACGTCGGCGCAAACACCACCGGCAGCCACTTTAGCAACACAAAAATAGGCCGATCGGTGGGCTGTAAAATATACACATCGATTAACAGCAGTATCACCAGCAGCGCGGATAAATCGCCGCAACGGTAAAACTGGCGTGAGCTTATCCGCCAACGCCACTCACTGTATTTACCGATAGCGATGACAAGCAACAATACAAAAGTCGCCAGCCAGGTTTGCGATAACCATCCCCATGACAGCAGACTGAAGCATAAAAACAGCATGTTCTTATTCATAACGCCGCCAGCTGTTCGGCCAGATGATGATAGTCGAGCAGATAAAAACATTCAGGTTTATCCGCGCATTGCTGTTGGGTCAGTGAGCCGTCGTGCAATAAAAATACCGCAGCGGGCAAACCGCGAGCCGATAATTGTTTGATAAAGTCCTGCCGGGCCGGGTCCCAATGCATCAGCACGCAAACCAAGCTGCTGCACAATCCGGCTCTGGCTAACACGGCCTGCTGTAACTGGGTAAACGTGCCTTGTTGGCTGGGTTGAACCGCCGCCAGAATCTCCTGCAAATGCGCTAACTGGTCAACGCCGCGCCCGGCGGTAAAACAATAGGTTTGCAAGCCGACAAACATTAAATCCAGCAAGGCTTCATGTTGCCGCTCGGCGGCCGCAAGTGAGGCCGCCACCGACACCGCCGCTTCAAATTGCTCAACCGGCGCATCGCCGGCAAAGGTGTCCAGCAGTAACGCGCGGCGGACAAAATATTCATCCTGATATTCCCTGACGATCGGCTTGCCGTGTTTGGCGAAGCTCTTCCAGTGGATGCTGTTTAAAGGATCGCCGCGTTGATAGTCTCGTAGCGACATGAACTCGCTGGAATTGCCGACCGAACTTGCCTGCGCCACACCGCCGGTTTGGTATTTGCGCTTTCCGGGCAGCGTTAGCGGCTTGACCGGATAATGTTTGGGCAGCACCAGACAGCTTTGAGGCGCTTTCAGCACGATTAAACGCCTGAACAAGCCCAGTAAATCCGGTTTAGCCAGATAGCTGTCGGCAAAAATGAGGGTGCCGCGCCGGGTAGGAGTAAAGCTGATTTTTACCTGTAGCGGCATTTGCGCCAATTCAGGCAGGGCCGTTTCGGCAATCACGCCGCCGCGCCGATAGGCCAGATAGCGCAGCCATTGTCGAAAGCTTACGCCCTGTTTGAACCACGGCTGTTTTTCCAGTCGATAAAACTTAAGTAATGGCATTGCGCCGGGCAGGGTTTCCGACAACTGCTCGCACAGCGCCAGACGGTCATAAGTCCGCGGCGTTAAATTAGTCAGCGTGACGCTGTAGCGTAGTGGCTCGCCGACCATACCGTAACGCGGCAAGCGGCGGGTTAATGACACTTTGAGTCCATTAAACATGCTGTTCAAAAAGGAGCAAGCCAGCAGCACGAATAAAAATACGAACAACTGATAAGTAGTGCTTTGCCGGGTGTTGACGCCAAAAACGGCGGCGGCAACCATGAAAGTAATAACGAGGTGGCCGGTAAAGGTAAAATGCTGCCGCATCCAGTTATCAAAACGATAAACCCTGCGATACTGCCTGAGCATAAAACCTTGCCGCATCGTCTAGCTCGGTATCGGGAGGCTGTCGACTATTTCCTGCATTAACGCCGTCGCTTCAATGCCGGAAAACTTGCTTTGCGAGTCCACGTTAAGCCGATGCGCAATAACCGGGATGGCGAGTTCCCTGATAACATCCGGGGTGACAAACTCAAAGCCGTCCAGCAGAGCCAAGGCTTGCGCCGTTTTCATCAAGGTTAGCGAGGCTCTGGGACTTGCGCCCAGCTTGATTTCCGCCTTGTCGCGGGTGGCCGAGACGATAGCGACAATGTAGCGTTTAAGTTCCTCGCTGATCCGCACTTGCTTAACCTGGGCTTGTAAAAACTGCATCTCATCCAGGGTAATGCACGTTTTTAACGTATCCAAGGGATGCTGTTTGCCTTGCGAACTTAAGATTGCGACTTCCTGAGCGCTGGAAACATAGCCCAAACTGAACTTCATCGCAAAGCGGTCCAACTGCGCTTCCGGCAACGGGTAAGTGCCGTGAAACTCAACCGGGTTTTGGGTGGCGACCACAAAAAAAGGCGAGGGCAGCGGCCTGACTTGGCGCTCGACGCTGACCTGATTTTCCGCCATGGCTTCCAATAACGCCGACTGGGTTCTGGGGGAGGCGCGGTTAATCTCGTCCGCCAGCAGGATATGGCAAAAAACCGGCCCCTGCTCAAAACGAAAACTTTGCTTTTGCGGGTCGAAAATCGAGATGCCTATGATGTCGGACGGCAGCAAATCGGGCGTAAACTGAATGCGCTGGAATTGCGCGTCGCAGGAAACTGCAAGCGCTTTAGCCAGCGTGGTTTTGCCGGTGCCCGGAACATCCTCCAGCAGTACATGCCCGCCGGTGCTGAACGCCGCCAGCAGCCAGTGTAAAGTGCGCTGTTGCCCAAATATCACCCGCTCTAAATTATCATAAAGTTTGTCGAAGATAGAATGTGCTTGTGCAAAAGGTGGCGAGAGAGTAGTCATAGCACCAAATCACTCGATTGTTGGGTTGAGGCACAGGCGGCGACGTTGAATTTAGCGCTTTATCTGCCGCAAGAGACATCAAATCCGGGTCGAAACAGTATAAAGAAAGCATCGCTGTTGAAAATGATGCAGTCTTAAGCTGTGAAGTGGCCGGCGTGGCTGCTGTAACCGGTCTTCGATAAACCCTTATTTTAGTGATATTTATTTTCAATAAAATGAAGATTATTATATAAAACAAATAAATCCCATTAACCGCACTATTTTCCTCAGCAGTAGATTCACTTAATAAGCCTTAAAAAACCGCTTTGTCAAGATTTGGTGACCATGATGTGTTCAAATGAACCTTTATTAAAGCCGGAAACGGCGATTTCTAATGGCGTTGAAGAGGCGAAAGAAAGCGCTGAGCATTGTAATCTTCAACTGGCAATCGATCTGGAGGCCAATAAAACCAGGTTGATTAATGTTCTGTCACAATTCCCCGCCATTGCGTTATGGTTGCTTCATAAGTATGAAGCGAGCGTTTGCGAGTCCGAGCAGGCTTCCGAAGCGCTGACGGTTGCTTTAGCCAAAATTAAGAGCCGTTATTTGCAGGCGAGTTTGTCGTTTTCAGGCAGAGGTTTTAAGCGTAAAGCTGAAACCGATGAAAAACGACATTTAACTGAGGCACTGCAGGCATTTCCTTTTTCAGTTGATGATCTACTGGTGCTGATTGAGTTTATTATTTGTGTTTTCACGAATCGAGAAGGCGGCTATCAATCGGCTGCCCAGAATGTTAAAAATCATTCCGCCTGGATTGTTAAACGGCTGAAAGGATCAAATCGGCACAGCAAGTTAAATTTGCCTGATATAATGGATGCTATACGCGCCAGCCAATTTGATGAGCAATTTCTGTTTTTGTCCGGTGCTGATATGCAGCAATATGTGACTGATATGATTGTTGCCGAACGGCTGTGGTTAAACTCAAGGCAAGCTTTAGCAGAGGCGAATTCCGGTCTGGTTTTATTCATAGCCAATCGGTATAAGTGCGGCTTTTTAGATTTTGATGACTTGGTCCAGGAAGGCCAAACCGGCTTATTAAAGGCTATCGACAAATTTGATCACCGTTTAGGGTTTCAATTTTCGACGTATGCGGCTTATTGGATCAGGCAGGCGATATCCCGCGCCCTGTCTCGTAGCGAAAGAGTCGTGCGGGTGCCTTGCGAACAGGTGGCTAATATACATAAAGTGCTGCGCGCCAAGAACGAACTGCTCTCAAAAACGGGTAAAGAGCCGTCGATTAAAGAACTGGCCGACTACTCAAAAATACCTGACGATCAAATAAATGCTATTTTATGCATTTCTCAAACGGCAGTGTCATTGGAAAGCTTGGAGGACGATGAGGATTCATTAGCGCCGATAGATTTTTTAGAACAGCAGGTTTTTGCTCATCCGTTTAAAAAAATAGAGCAATCAGATCTTAAAGACTGGATCGGCAATGCGATTAAAGTCCTTGATCCACGTGAATTAAAGGTGATTTGTTGCCATTTTGGCGTCAATACCGATAATGAAATGACATTGCAGGAAATTGGCGCGGAACTTAACTTAACCCGGGAACGGGTTAGACAGATTCAGGTTAAGGCGCTCAATAAAATGAAACTCAGCTATGGTAACCAATTAATGAGTTTTTTATGAGTTACGCTCATTAATATACGAGGTCGCACCGGTTCCCATGAGCTGTGGCACTTCCGCCACCCATGGCAGTCGTAACCAGGAGATACACATGAAAAAATATTTGTTCAATATTTTGATTTTTGGCGTTGTTATTGTCGGAGGATATTTGATCTACGACCGCGTCCGCTCTACGCCACCGGCAATTGATACCCTGGCTTACTCAGATTTTATCAGTAAGGTAAAGCATGGGCAGGTTGAGCGCGTGGAAGTGTCCGGTCAGCAGCTTGGCGTTCGAACTTCCGACGGGCAAAGCTACCTGACCTTCAATCCCGGCGATGGGCATTTAATTGACGATCTGTTAACTGCGGGCGTTCAGATAAGAACAGTTCCACCCGAGCAGGAAACATTGCTGATGAGAATCTTCATCTCCTGGTTTCCAATGCTGTTAATGATCATTGTGCTCATTATTTACATGCGCAGAGTGCAAGGCGGCATGGGCGGCGGCGCTTTTGGCAAGAGCAAGGCCAAAATGCTTGAAGAAGATAAAATGACCGTCACCTTCCGAGATGTTGCCGGTTGTGAAGAAGCCAAAGAAGACGTCGCCGAACTGGTTGATTTTTTGGCCGATCCGCAGAAATTCCAGAAGTTGGGCGGACAAATACCTCGCGGCATATTAATGGTCGGCCCGCCTGGCACCGGTAAAACCCTGATTGCCAGAGCCATCGCCGGTGAAGCAGGCGTAAAGTTTTTTACCATTTCGGGTTCGGATTTTGTCGAAATGTTTGTCGGTGTCGGTGCGTCGAGAGTCAGGGATATGTTTGCCCAGGCTAAAGAACATGCGCCCTGTATTATCTTCATTGACGAGATTGACGCGGTCGGTCGCCAGCGGGGCGGTCCAGGTGTGGGGGGCGGCAATGACGAGCGGGAGCAAACTCTCAATCAATTGCTGGTGGAAATGGATGGCTTTAACGGCAATGAAGGCGTTATCGTTATCGCCGCCACCAACCGCGCCGATGTACTGGATAAAGCCTTGCTCAGGCCTGGACGTTTCGACCGCCAGGTCAATGTCGGTTTGCCCGATGTGCGCGGCCGCGAGCAAATACTGAATGTGCATATCAAAAAAGTGCCGGCAGCCGCCGATGTCGAATTGGAATATATTGCCAAAGGAACCCCCGGTTTTTCAGGCGCCGATCTTGCCAATGTCGTCAATGAAGCCGCGCTGTTTGCCGCTCGTTCGAACAAGCAGGAAGTCAGCATGACCGATCTTGAAAAAGCCAAGGATAAAATCCTGATGGGCGCAGAACGGCATACCATGATCATGACCGAAGAGGACAAACTGCTGACCGCATACCATGAAGCCGGGCATTGCATTGTCGGGCAAATGTCGCCTGACCATGATGCTGTTTATAAAGTCAGCATCATGCCCAGAGGCATGGCCTTGGGCATCACCATGTTTCTGCCCGACAGAGATCAATACAGCGCCAGCAAACGCAAATTGGAAAGCCAGATCGCCAGCTTGTTTGGCGGCAGGCTTGCGGAACTGATGATTTACGGGGGAGACCGGGTAACCACGGGCGCGTCGAATGATATTGAGCGCGCCACAGAGCTGGCGCGCAACATGGTTACGCGTTGGGGCTTATCCGATAAACTCGGCCCATTGGTGTATGGTGAAGAAAGCGGCCGGCCGTTTATGGGACATCCCGGCGCTCAAGGCAGTTCCGTATCCGATAATGTTGCGCAGCTTATTGATGAGGAAATTCGCTCAGTGATAGACCGCAACTATCATCGGGCTGAAACTATCTTGAAGGAAAACATCGATATCCTGCACAAAATGGCCGATGCCTTGGTGAAATGGGAAACCATAGACCGCCTGCAAATTGAGGATTTAATGGCCGGCAAAGATCCTCGTCCGCCTATGGACGACGGTAATTCAGCGAGCAAGACTTCGGAGTCGGGCAGCGAAGTAAAAAGGATAGCTGATGAGAAAGCAATTAGCCCGAACAAGCATGCCGGACAAGTTTGAAGTGTGTTTATGCGGGCATTATTTGTTAAACAAAGCCTAACGGAATCATTGCATTGCGGTAACCAAGCCGTGCCAAAACAGCTTTTGGCGAAGTTGCTGCAATGCTTCTCTACTACGGATCAAGATGATCTTGGGCTTTGCAAATAATGCCTTCGCTTGACGTTTTTAAGTCAAGCGAAGGCTCAGTTGCTTTATTTTGAGAGCATCAAACTTTGCAGAATAACTTGATCAGTTGATTTGTCTGTTGGGTTCTTATTTGATGTTGGATAAGTTTTGAGGCCAATTTATCCTTCCTATCAGCCCCTAATTCAGCAATTTTAGTTTTAGTCTCAAGAAAGTCTATTGACTCATAGGGCTGTGAGTGCACTTAGCCCCGTTGCGTTAACATAAAAGTAAGCCATTGTTCTATGGCTCTTCCGCTAATTTACTTCACTATATAAGCCGCCAGCCAGTATGGACGGCATAAACCCAAACCCAAACCGGGAAACGACGACAGGCAATAAACCGGTGCGTTGTTGCATGACTAGAGCAATTCTCCAATTCACCGTCAATCGAACTTGAACGCTTTCTCTGGCCGTGCCCGCATGGACAGAGCCTGAGCCAGAGTCTCCGTTAGGACGAAAATTAAGCAATGCTTAACTTTTCGCCGCTAGGATGAGCCTGAGTTTTTTACCATTGGGATGAACCCGGATTTGCCGGTAACAGAATCGTAGTTTGGATTCTATTAGGGATGTTCCCATCTCATGTTAATACCCTCACAGTACACGCCCAAAAGACTACGCCTTCAAAACTGAATGGGCTTTTTTAAAAGTGCCGTATCTGGTTTTGCCTCATGTAGTCTTTTATCTGAAATCAATAGCTACCGGCGATTGCAACAATTCGTCCGTAGATTTTATTTTGTAATGTATGAGATTTAATTTATGAATAAGAACAATATGATGAGAAGCCTTTCTTCTTTCATACTCATATCAACCATTACTGTCACAAGCACCGCCGGTGCCTTTGAAGTAGGGAGTGATGTCCCTGTGGGCGATAACCCAAGCTCCGTAGCAGAGGGTGATTTTAACGGAGATCAAAAACGGGATCTCGTCGTTACTAATTTTAACGATAACACTATCTCAGTGTTGCTAGGTAACGGTAATGGCGATTTTCAATTACCGACTAAATTTAGTGTAGGGTCTAGCCCGAGGCTGGTGCGTTCATCAGACCTGAATGCTGATGGCAAGTCCGACCTGATCGTAGCCAACCAGGGCAGTAATAACCTTTCGGTGTTGTTAGGAGTCGGCGACGGTACCTTTAAAGCGGTCAACTACGCAGCCGGTATCTCTCCCTTTTCATTCATATTGGCCGATTTCAATCGTGACAAGATCTTGGACGTTGCGGTTGCCAACTATACAGCCAATACCATCTCCTTACTCCAGGGAAAGGCTGGCGGAGGCTTTCTGCCGCCATCGACTCTCGCAGTGGGTTACCGGCCCAGCTCAATCGCTAACGGCGACTTCAATAACGATGGTTTGGTCGACCTTGCCGTTGCAAACTATGGGGGGGGCTCGGTCACGGTTCTATTGGGTAATGGAGCAGGCAAATTTTATAAAAAAACCAATTTGATTATTGGCTCGGGCCCTTTTGCTATCACCGCAAACGACTTTAACGGGGATAAAAATATCGACCTGGCTGTCACAAAATCTAAGAGTGACAAAATTTCCATACTGCTAGGCAAAGGCAATGGCTATTTCCTCCCCGAGCGTCAACTGGCCGCCGGCACTAACCCCAAGGCAATAGAAAGCGCAGACTTTGATGGAGACGGCGCAATTGACATCGCGGCAGCCCGTTTCTCAAACGCTACTTTATCGGTGCTGCCGGGAAAAGGTGATGGTACTTTTTCAGCTCGTGAAACCTATCCCGTAGGCAACGGCCCTTCTGCCATTGCCGTGCGTGATTTTGATGGTGACCAGCGCCTTGATCTGGCAGTTGCCAATCAGAACGACGGCAGTGTATCGCTTTTGTATGGCGAAGTTCCTTCGGATTCGGCTGTTACTTCTCCCGATGTCCAGCCGCCTACTACCACAACGTCCCCCAGCACGGACATAGCAGCGCTAGAGCAGAGTGTTTTTCAGCAGATTAACGCCTATCGTAGCTCCCAGGGGCTGCCGGCACTAACGCTGAATGCGACTATCAGTGAGCAAGCGCGGATTCATAGCCGGAATATGGCATCAGGGACAGTCGCTTTTGGACACACGGGTTTCGAAACCCGCATTCAAACGATAGCGCAAACCATTTCCTATAGAAGCGTAAGCGAAAACGTAGCGGCTAATAGAGGCTATAGCGACCCGGCGGCTACAGCCGTGGCAGGATGGCTGAACAGCCCAGGGCATCATGCCAATATTGTCGGCAATTACCGATTGACAGGAATCGGCGTGGCGAAAAGTAGCACGGGGCAGGTTTATTTTACCCAGATATTCTGGAATTGAACCTCCCTTAGCGAGACAATGAGCTCTGTAGATTCGGCCTGAAACAGTCTAAATATCGGAAGTTTCAGGTCAAACAAGAAGTAGGGATATCAGTACAGTGGGCAAAGCTTTACCGCTTGCCCACCACTTCCATTAAATAACGATTGGCAGAAAAAAGCTGTCCTTTCCCGGCTATTCTGTGCAGTTAAAGCCTAAAGCCGGGTAAAGACCAATTGCTCGTAAAAAGCCTGAAAACGAAGCCGGCTTTTATGAGTTGAAATCTTGCAGTAGACTAATGCCACTGTTCCAGCCAGGCATGTTATTTTTTTGCCGCCCTCACTTTTTATTGCAATGGTGAACCTCATGACTTCAAAAAAAATAGACCTGACAGAGGCCGACTTACCCAAAGCCTGCAACTACATAGCCGAACAGTTTGCCGCGCATAGCTGGTGGCCGACAGAACAACCGGGCGAAGCCAAGCGTGAATTTGAGTTAATGAAAGGCAGCGTAACCGCCTTGAATGTCTGGTGCGAGCGATGGCTGGATGAAGGGCAATGCAGAAAAATGGAAAACGAGCTTCGATCTTAGTCGGATGGGCCGGGAGCCCAAAGCAGGCGCTCCCGGCATTCCAAACATACTGAGATGGTCCTGAAAAACGACCCACTCGTTACATTTATTGTGTTGCCGGGCAAGGGCAAAATTGCAAGAAGACGGCACGCGGCCTACAAGCGAACCGTCCGCACTCTTGAGTACAGTTACTATATTTTTCGACCGGAGTCACCGAATAGGCCGTGGTCTGCGGATTTGGCCGAATAGCATTCCGTTGGCTTATAACGGCATTAAGGTTTTTCTACCCGCCCAATGGGAACTGCTTCCGCAAAGGCGGATGTGGTTATGAATAACGCCTAAAAGAATAATCTGATTTTCTCATTGCGTCCGCCGTAATAGACCGCCTATAAGAAGGAAAAAGACCAGCTCAACGTAAAATCGACATCTTTAGCGTTTAAATTTAAAACACAGAGTCGTAACACCGCCCCGGTAATCCGTAACACCGACGTCATAGTTACTCGCGCTTTGCGAAACAGGGTGCAATAGATTTTAGCCGTATTGCACCCTACGTATTGCGCCTTAACTGGACAGATTCTATCTCCTTGATAAACCGCCTAAGCGCCTTTCGGTCCTGCAAACCACCAAATTATCAGACCGACAACGGGCAGCAACAAAATTAAAAGCACCCATAAAATTTGCGATCCAGTTGTAGCGCCGCTTTTTACGATGCTAATAATGGCCCAGATGTCCAGCACAAGTACGATAAAACCTAAAAAACCGCCGACTTCAATATCCATATGTCCTCCTAACAGGTTCATGGGTAATAGATAAACTATTCTTCATCAATTTCAGACTCTACGCTTAATACTGGACCTGGTCTGTACGGTAGCGTCCATTGCTCATCTTTCATCATTTTTTAAGCATTCTTTAACTGATAGGTCTATACCAGTAATTAGTGAGCCGTTTTAAAAGGTCTGTATCGGCTTGTGTATTTTCAATAAACGATTAGATTGGATGTCTATTAGACAACTTACTCTTGCTATAGAGTGACAGGACTGGCGACCCAGCGTTATTTGGGCGGCTAAACGCATTAAGAACAGCTGCGTACACGTGAATATAAAAACACATTTAACTTTTCTAAAATAAAATATCGGCTAGCCATTATTATTTCGGATAGGCTAAAAGCCTGATGCAAGGTAACTAAAACGGGCGCTAAACAGTGGAAAAATCGAAGGTGGTTCGCATTTCCAGGTAACAGGCCGCTAGAGTCCGCCCATCAGCATGTATTTCATACTCACGAACTCGTCGAGGCCGTGACGCGACCCTTCGCGGCCGAAGCCGGATTCCTTCACGCCGCCGAAAGGAACCGTTTCCGTCGAAATCATCCCTTCATTGATGCCGATCATGCCCGACTCCAGCGCCTCGGCGACACGCCACACGCGGCCGATGTCGCGTGCGTAAAAATAGGCGGCCAGCCCGAACGGCGTAGCATTGGCGAGCCGGATCACCTCGTCTTCCGTCGAAAATCGCACCAGCCCGGCGACAGGGCCGAATGTTTCCTCCTGCATCATCAGCATGTGCGGCGTCACGCCGGTCAGCACCGTCGGCTCATAAAACGTGCCTCCCAGCGCTGCCGGTTTTCCGCCCAACACCAGCTGTGCGCCCTGAGTTACAGCATCCAGCACATGCCGCTCCACTTTCTGAATTGCCTTGGCATTGATGAGCGGGCCTTGCGTCACGTCGCTTTCCAGCCCGTTGCCGAGTTTGAGCTTGCCCACTTCCGTCCTGAGTTTGGCGGTAAAGGCATCGAAAATGCCGTCCTGTACGAATACGCGATTGGCGCATACGCAGGTCTGGCCCATGTTACGGAATTTGCTGGCCATCAGTCCCTGGGCTGCCTTGTCGAGATCGGCGTCGTCGAACACGATGAAGGGCGCGTTGCCGCCGAGTTCCAGCGCCACTTTCTTGACCGTCCCCGCCGCCTGCCGCATCAACTGCTTGCCGACCTCGGTCGAGCCGGTGAAGGTGATGGCGCGTACCAAAGGATTGGCGGTCAGCTCATCGCCCACGATAGCAGACCGTGACGTGGTGATGACATTGAGCACGCCCGCCGGCAGGTCTGCCTGCTGCGCCAGTTCAGCTAGCGCGAGCGCCGTCAGCGGCGTCTCCCCGGCCGGTTTACAGACGACTGTGCATCCGGCGGCCAGCGCCGGAGCGATTTTTCGCGCGATCATCGCCATCGGAAAATTCCACGGCGTGATCGTGGCGACCACGCCCAACGGCTGCCGAATCACCACGATGCGCGCGTCCAGCTTGTGCGACGGGATGGTTTCGCCGTAAAGGCGCTTGGCCTCCTCGGCGAAAAACTCGACGAAGCTTGCGCCATAGGCAATTTCGCCCCGCGCTTCAGTCAACGGCTTGCCTTGTTCCTGCGTCAAAAGCTGCGCCAGCTCTTCGGTATGCTGAGTGATAAGATCGAACCAGCGGCGCAAGATTTTGCTGCGTTCCTTGGGCAACAGCTTGCTCCATACAGGAAAAGCGCGTTGAGCCGCAGCAATGGCCGCGCGTGTCTCGTCGCATCCCATATCCGGAACTTGGCCGATCACCGCGCCGGTGGCAGGATTAGTCACGGACAGAGCAGGCGTTCCTACCCACGCGCCGTCGATGAGGCACTGGTTTTTAAGCAAACTGTCAGAAAAAGTCGGCATGGCATCCTCCTCGCAGCAGGTTGTTTGAGGCGAGTTTACGCTTGTGAAATCAAAAGGAAAGGGGAACGCTCGGTTCAGAAGCACTCTTTAGGTATTAATCGGTAGCGCCAAGCTTTCAGCGATTTCACTTCATCGAAAAAGCCCCAACTATCATGACCGTCCTGGACACCAGCGAGGATATAAATGAATGGTTGGTTTAATGAGATGAAACGCTTTTTCTTACGGAGCCTGTAGTCGTTTCCATAAACTATTTAAGGTTATTGTATAATCCGACTTAGGCAGGCAGTGGGTTTGGCGCCTGAATCGATAACGATGTAAACAAAGGAGACTTAATGTCCACAACAGATAGCCTTTTAACAGCCATTCGAAAAATCGAGCCGATTATCCGGCAGTACGCCCCTGATGCAGAACGCGACCGGAAGCTGGCTGCACCCGTAGCCAAAGCGATGCACCAGGCGGGGCTTTACCGCTTATGGCGTCCCAAGGCATTCGGCGGCTTCGAGCTCGATCCGGTCTCCGGTTTCCGCATTATCGAAGCAGTCTCGCGTATCGACAGCGCCGCAGGCTGGAATCTGCAAATCGCCGTCGCCCATGATATGTTCGCGCCCTGGTTTGGCGATCAGGCCGCGCAGGAGATTTTCAATGCCGACGCGATCCCGGTCGGCGCCTTCAACCCCGTGCGCAAAGCCGTTCCGGTTGCGGGCGGTTATCGCATCTCAGGGCGCACGTCTTTCGTGAGCGGCGCGCACCATGCCACGGCGTTTATCGGCTTTGCCCATATTTACGATGGCGGCAAGCTGCGCGTGGATACCAACGGCATGCCCGAGACGCGGCTGATCGCGGTTCCCGCGTCCGAGGCCGAGATTATCGACAACTGGAACACCATGGGCATGCGCGGCAGCGGCAGCCATGACGTCGAGATGCGGGATGCGATCATCCCCGAGCACTGGGTCGCACCGTGGGGGCCGCTGGAGAAGCCGGGCAGCGCTTATCAAGGACCGCTTTACCGGCTGACGGTCTGGCCGGCGATCGCGGCTTTGGTCGCACCGGCGCTCGGCATCACGCGCGCGGCCATCGATGAAGCGTCAGAGCTCATCATTAACAAGACGCCGGCGTACGGCGCGAAAGCGCTCAAGGATAATGCTGTCGTGCAATCGCAGCTCGCGCAGGCCGAAGCCAAGCTCGGCGCCAGCCGTGCGTTTTTCTTTAACGCGTTTGAGGAAGCCTGGCAGGAAGCCGTCGCCGGCAGACCCATCACCGTAGCGTTGAAAGGCCGCATGCAACTGGCGATGACCCATGCCACGCTCGAATGCGCCAAGGCCGTAAGCCTCATCCACGAGATCGCCGGCGCTTCGGGCATTCGCGAGGAGTATTCCTTTGAGCGATACTTCCGCGACATTCACGTCATCACGCAGCACGGTTTTTTGAGCGCGAGCAAGCTGGAGTCGATCGGGCAAATTTTGCTTGGGCTTGATCCCGAGTGGCCGTTTTTCCGGTTCTAAGCGAGAGATGCAGGCCGCATTTTGACACTATCTGAGAAACGGCCAGCTATTATGATAGACATTAGAAATAGTAACTGATGTTACGCACGGGTGTTTTTTACCCCCGTATGCCGCGCCGAGCACCGGAGCTTTTGCCGGGAATAGCCCGTTAGGGGTGCGGCAGGGATGCCGCACGTCAGCAGAGGGGCAAGAGCCCCTTCTGCTGACCCTCGGCAAAAGCGAGGAGCACAGGAGCAAAGCGGCAACCGGGTCGCCTTTTCTTTGGTTACTTTCTTTTGGCGAAGCAAAAGAAAGTAACTCGCCCTCGGGTGCGACAACCCGATTCAAATAATCGTCGCGGTAGCGACACTTTAATAATCAAAATATTAATGCAGTCTAAATCCGAACAACTGCGTAACATCAGATAGTAATTTAATAACTCAAGGGCAAGAGGCAAGTATGGAACAGAGCATGAGTGAACTGATGAACCACACGGCCGACATGGGCCAGGCAGAAATGTTTTCCAAGGCCTGGTACAACGAATATTTCCGGCGTGCAGCCGAAAGCCCGGCGCATTCGCGCTTCTGCGAGGCCGTTTATGGCAGGGACCTGTGCCAGCACGGCATGATGGACATCGATGAGATGGATTTTCTGGCTTCGCTGCTCAAGTCCGGCGAAAAGGTGCTGGAAGTCGGCTGTTCCAACGGTCACATTACAGAGTACCTCCACCAAAAGACGGGCTGCAACATTCTGGGTCTTGATTATGCCGATGCCGCCATTGCCCAGGCGCAAGAAAGAACTCGGGATAAAGCTGCCGCATTGAATTTCCAGTGCGCGGACCTGATTCATGACGAGCTGCCCGGCGGCGATTATGACGCCGTCCTGGCCATCGATTCCATTTACTTCATGGGCGATTACAACAAAACGCTGGCCAAGCTCAACGCCAGGTTGCGGCCCGGCGGCCGCATGATCATCGCGGCGTTTCAGGCAAAAGAAGATGGCGATCCCGATACGATCCTGCTGCCTGGCCATACACGCATGGACGAGGCTTTACAATCCTCGCCGTTCAGCTACGTTCAGCATGACTTCACGGCCAACATCCGTAACCATTGGCTGAAGAACTATGAATTCTCCCGTAAGCTCCAGTCCGAGTTTGCGGCCGAAGGCAACGCCTTTCTGTGCGAAGCCCGCATGGCCGAGAATGGCTGGTTCAAGGACCATGCCGAGCGCGAGACGCTGGTTCGGTTCATGTACGTTATCGAGCATAATGCGGATTTGATGCAGGGTTAGCAGATTGCTTCATCACAAACGACTTAGCGGGGCGAGTTTATTCAATCCGCCCTAAACGTTAGGTTGAGCATCTTAATAAAATACATTCCGATGCTATCGTTATGGCAATATGTTCGGTTACAGCCAGCGTTGCTCCGTGCTTGTTGATTTGAGTCCTTTATTAAGCCTGTCCTGAGCATTAATTATCCATGTTTTAGCCCATTTTCGGTTTAAATTGACCGGTACCAGCGTTCCATTTTCAACCGGCGGTAACATCCTGATGGGCTATTTTCACAGTGTGTTATTATTCAGTCCCTTTTTTTAAGCAAATGAATTTTTAGTGGTAAGTATGCGTAGTTTATTGACGGTTTTGGTTTTTTCGGCCCTATTGTTGACTGGATGGTCTACCAGTCAGATAAGTGCTGAGCCAATGCCAAACTATGATCAAAGTGTAGAGCGGATACGTCTAAAGGCCGAGCAGGGAGATGCGGAAGCGCAAAACGATCTTGGCGTGATGTATGCCAATGGCGAAGGCGTCGGGCAAGATGATAAACAGGCCGCGTTTTGGTTCCGAAAAGCGGCCGAACAAGGTTATGCAAAGGCGCAACTCATCCTCGGCTTGATGTATAGCGAAGGCCAGGGCGGATTGGCGAGAGACTACAAACAAGCCGTGTCATTGTTCCGTAAGGCAGCTGAGCAGGGCTTGGCAATGGCGCAATATAATCTCGGTGTAATGTATGCCAGGGGCGAAGGCGTAGAGCAAGATGATGAACAAGCCGTCATTTGGTACCGCAAGGCCGCAGAGCAGGGCGAAGCCATCGCACAAAACAATCTCGGTGCGATGTACGCTAATGGCGAAGGCGTCGGGCAAGATGATAAACAGGCCGCACTTTGGTATCGAAAAGCCGCAGAACAGGGCTTGCCAACGGCGCAGAATAATCTCGGCGCGATGTACATCAGGGGCGAAGGCGTAGTGCAAGATGATAAGCAAGCCGCCGAGTGGTACCGTAAGGCTGCCGAACAAGGCTATGCAGAGGCGCAAAACAATCTCGGCGTGATGGTTGCCAACGGCAAGGGCGTCGCGCAAGATAATAGACAGGCCGCGTTTTGGTTTCTTCAGGCCGCTGACCAAGGCGAAGCAATAGGGCAGTTCAACCTCGGCCAGATGTATTTCAACGGAACAGGCGTGCCTCAGGACTACGCTCAAGCTTATATGTGGACAGAACTCGCCGCTGCTCAAGGACTAGAAAAAGCAGTCGAGGCACAAGATAGCCTTATTAAAGTATTGACGCCACCGCAAACCGAAGAAGGGAAAAAGCTCGTCCGTGAATGGATAGCGACGCACCCGCAAATTGCGCAATAATTTTAAATAGCATCAAAACGCAGTTGCCCACTCTCCAGACCTTTTTTATGTTGAGACAAACTTCAAGGGGTTTTGTCATATGGTTTCTATTGTGATTCGCTTTGTTGGCTGTGATTTTTGGTGGATCAGGCCTTTGTCAGGAACAGCGCACAAGAGTGATCATGGGCAAGATGCAGTCTAATAATTGCCCTCGGCAAAAGCGGCGTTCGATCACCGCATTGATATCTGTACTGATTACAAGCTGTGCCATTGCGCTTCCTGTTTATGCCGCCGAAACTCCGCTAAAAAACGCGTCCCTGATGCCGATGTGGAGTCCGCAAGCCCAGTTTGCCGGATATTATGTAGCTCTCGACAAGGGAATCTATGCCCGGCATGGGATTGACCTTAAAATTCTCAGGGCAGGGCCCGGATATTCCCCCGCTGAAGCCCTGAAAAAAAGCGATGTCGATTTTGCCATTCTTTGGCTGACGACCGCGCTACAGCATCGCGCGGCGGGTACCGAGCTGGTTAACCTGGCCCAGATTGTCCAGCGTTCGTCGGTCATGCTGATTTCAAAAAAGACAGCCGGCATCAAGACCATTAATGACATGGATGGCAAAAAGGTGGGCTTGTGGGAAGGCGACGTATCGATACCGCCCCGCACGCTTTTTGCCAGGCACGGCATCAAGGTTCGAGTCGTGCGCCAGTCCCAGACCGTGAACCTCTTTCTGCGCGGCGGCATCGATGTCGCATCCGCGATGTGGTTCAACGAGTATCACACGATCCTCAATTCCGGCGTCGATCCAGAAGAATTGAACACCATTTTCCTCAGCGATCAAGGCATGAATTTCCCGGAGGACGGGATTTACACCATGGAAAAAACTATCCAAAAAGATCCTGCGCTGGCGGCAGCCTTTGTTGACGCATCGCTGGAGGGATGGCGCTATGCCTTTGATCATCCCGACGAGGCGCTGGATATTGTCATCAAATACATGCGCGAAGCCAAATTGCCGGCCAACAGGATGCACCAGAAATGGATGCTGGAACGGATGAGAGACTTGATGATGCCGGTCGATTCGCAAGCAAGGCTCGGCTATCTTATGGAGCAGGATTACAAGGCCGTAGGCCATGCCATGCAAAGCAACGGCCTGATTCGCAGCTATCCCGATTACAGCGCCTTTGCCTGGAGAGCCGATGCTCAGAAAAAATAGCATCGTCGTCAGGCTTGTTCTGGTCATCGCGCTCTCCAGCGCAGTCATCTTTGCCGTAACGCTCGGCTATAACTACTACCGGTCCCGCGTCATTCTGCAAGACGAGCTGGAAAGCAATGCGCGCAGTCTTGCCCTGTCGCTGGTCAATAAGGTAGAGACGCAACTGACGGCAGTTACCAAAGTGACGGAAGGCTTAGCCCGCTCACTGGAGACAGGCAGCTATACGGATCAGCAACAGCATGCCTTGCTCAGAAAGACCGTCGAGAGCAATCCGGAAATTTACGGCTCGTTCATCGCCTTTGAGCCTTATGCCGCTAATGCCAAACAGTCCTTGTATGCGCCTTATTATTACCGGGAAAAAGGAAAGATCGCCTTTAGCCGACTGGATGAATCCTATATCGACTACCCGTACCCGTACTGGGATTGGTACCAGATCCCGCGCGAGCTGGGCAAACTCGAATGGAGCGAGCCCTACTTCGATGAAGGCGCCGGCAATATCCTGATATCGACCTGTTCGCTACCCTTTTACAGGGAAAGCAATGGCACGAAACAACTCCAGGGCATTGTCGGTTCAGACGTTTCCCTCGAGGCCCTGACGGAACTCATCTCCTCGGTCAAGATACTCAAGACCGGCTATGCAGCGCTGCTTACCCGCAACGGGGTGATACTGGCCCACCCGATGAAAGACGCGATAATGAATGAAACGTTTTTCAGCATAGCGGAAGCGCGCAATGACCCATACCTGCGGGAACTGGGCAGAAAAATGATCCGGGGCGAGACAGGCTTCGTCCACTACCAGAGCCTGGTCGGCTTCAAGAGCTGGATGTATTACGCGCCGATTCCTTCGACCGGCTGGACGCTTGCCGTGGTCTTTCCCGAGGCGGAGCTGCTGGAAAACGTCAGGAAATTGAGCATGACCATGGCGGCGATGGGTTTTGCCGGCATATTGCTGCTGACCCTGGCGGTTATCGGCATTGCCAGGGCCATCATCAGGCCGCTGCAAATGCTGACGGCGGCAACCGATCAGGTTGCTTCCGGCAACTTCGATATGGCATTGCCAACGGTACACTCGGACGACGAAGTGGGGATTCTTACCCGCGATTTTCAGGCCATGCAGGCGTCGCTCAAGGAATATATCAAGAACCTGACCGAAACCACCGCCGCCAAGGAACGCATCCAGAGCGAGCTCAAGGTTGCGACCAATATTCAGGCCAGCCTGTTGCCGCGCATCTTTCCGCCTTTTCCCGATCATCCCGAGTTTGATATCTACGCATCAATGGTGCCGGCCAAAGAGGTCGGGGGCGACTTCTACGACTTCTTTTTCATTGACGAGAAGAATCTGTGTTTCCTGATTGCGGACGTTTCCGACAAGGGGGTTCCCGCCGCGCTGTACATGATGGTGGCTAAAACCCTGCTGAAAACCGAAGGCCAGCGGCTTGGCGAACCGGACAAGATGCTGAACTCCGTCAATAGGATTCTCGCCTCGGACAATGAAACCTGCATGTTTACAACGGTGTTCTGCGCGATTCTCGATATCACCACCGGCGACGTGAGTTTTGCCAATGCCGGGCACAATCCACCGCTTATCATTGACTCAGCGGGTGTGCGTTACCTTAGCTTGAAGCCGGGATTAATGTTGGGCGCCATGGCTGAAACCGTCTATGCGACTGAACGCTTCACCCTGGAGAAGGAAGGCATCCTCTTTCTTTATACCGATGGCGTGACCGAGGCAAAGAGTCCAGAGGATGAGTTATACGGTGAGGAGCGGTTGCTGAAAGCATTGCAAGCCGCGCCCCAAGAGGGTCTTGCAAACCTGATCCATTACATCAGCTCTGAGGTGACGCATTATGCCAGCGGCGCCCCACAATCAGACGACATCACCATGCTGGCGATAAAAATGACGACGGATAACGCCGGCATGGAACAGGTAGGGAAGGGGACATGAAAAAAACGACGTTGTTAATGCTGATTATGCTGGCGACAATCGCGGTGATGGCCGGCTGTAGAAAAACTGAAATCGTCATTGCCAACCTTGATGATGCAAAGAATGCCAGAATCGGCGTGATGACCGGCTCAACCGGAGAGGCGCTCACTATCAAAAGATTCCCGAAAGCGCAGGTCAAAAGTTTCGACGATATTATGGATGCCGTCGCCGCGATGAACTCAGGGCAACTGGATGCGATCGTGACCGCATTCCCGGCGGCGCTTCAGGTTTCCAAGAAAAATCAGCAATTGGGACTGCTGTCCGAGCCATTAGATTACGAAGACACCGCGATTGCGGTCAAAAAAGGCAATGACGAACTGCTGGCCGCATTGAACCGGATCATCGCCGAGCTGAAAAGCGACGGTACGCTGGAATCGATGAAAAAACGCTGGTTCAAGCTGGATTTGAGCCCTTACGAAGAAATGGATATACCGCTTCCCACAGAAGGCACACCGCTAAAAATAGGCGTCAGCGCCACACGCGAGCCGTTCAGTTTCGTCGATCAAAACGGCAGGGTAACCGGGCATGACGGCGAGCTGGCGCGCATTATCGGCGTCAAACTGAACAGGCCGGTCGAATTTTTCAACATGAAATTCATGGCGCTGGTCCCGGCACTGCAATCGGGCAAGGTTGACCTGATCGTCACCGGCATGACGGCAACCGATGAGCGCAAAAAATATGTCGATTTTACGGCACCCTATTACGCCAACGCCCAAGTCATGCTGGTCAGGAAAAACGCTGCGGCAACGCCTACAAGCGCTCCAGTCAGCAGTGATAACGAGGTTGCAAAGCTGGAGGATATCGACGGTAAAAGAGTCGCCGTGTTAGGCGGTTCCGCCGGAGACTTGGCGGCCCGCAAACACTTTCCGAATGCAAGCTTTCAAGTGTTTGTCGCATCGGCGGATGCCGCCCTTGCGGTCAAGGCGCGCAAAGCGGATGCCTTTGTCTATGACAAGAGCGTGCTGCTTAATCTTGCCGAGAAAAATCCGGAGCTGGTCATTCTGGATCAACCGGTCGACAAGCTTGAAGTGGCCGCCGCGATCAGGAAAGACAATACCGCGTTGCTTGCCGGGATAAACAATGTGCTATCCGAACTGAAACAGGAAGGCATGCTGCAAAAGCTGAGAAGCAAATGGATCGATACAAAACATACGGCCACGCCGCAGATGTCGCCAATCAACGGCAACCCGAGTGAGGATGTTCTGAGAATGGGGACCTGCGCCACCATCGAGCCTTTTTCATTCCAGGCGGATGGCAAACTGACCGGTTTGGATATCGAGCTGAGCCAGCTGATTGGTCAGCGTCTCGGCAAAAAGATCGAGATTATCGACATGAATTTTGAAGGGCTGATCCCCGCGTTGCAGTCAGGCAAGATCGATTTTGCGCTGTCGAACTTCAATGTCACGGAAGAGCGCAAGAAACTGGTACTGTTCTCTCTTGCCTATGTTGAAAATGACATCTCTGCGCTGGTGAGACGGCTGCCGGCGCAGGATTCAGCCGCTAAAAAGCAGGACGCAAAGCTTGCCTCCGTCGCAGACTTGAAAGACAAACGCATCGGCGTGCTGGTCGGCTCCGCCCACGACACCTATGCCACCCAACATTTTCCTGAGGCAACGATCCTGCAATATAAATCCCCTTCCGATGTCGCCCTGGCGGTCAAGACCGGCAAGGTCGATGCCGCGCTGTTCGACGCCGAGCCCTTGCGCGAGATCCTGCGCCAGGACGACAGCTTCGGATTATTAGGCGATTCCCTGTTCACCTTTGACGTAGGCGTCGGCTTCAACAAAGACAATTCTGAACTTAGGGATCAGTTCAACCGATTTTTAGCGGAGATCAAACAGAACGGCGTTCACAAGGACATGGTCCAGCGCTGGATGGAACAGGGCGATACGCGCATGCCGGTCATAAAAAGCGCCAAACCCAATGGCGTGATTGTCGCCGGGGTCAGCGATGCCGGACTGCCTTTTACTGCGGTCCAAGATAACCGGCTGGTCGGGTTCGATATTGAGCTTTGCGAAAGGTTTGCGGCGTATTTGGGCAAAGAGGTCAAGTTTGCGAATATGGATTTCGGCAGTTTGATCGCTGCCGTATCTACCGGCAAAGTCGATCTAGTTTCCAGTTCCATCTATGTGACGGAAGAGCGGGAAGAACAGATCAATTTCTCCGAGCCTTATTACCAGATGGGCACCAACGTATTCGCCCTTGGGACGAATTTGGCAGCCCATGATGAGGCAGGGCCAAATGTAGCAATGGAACCGACTGCTTTCTTCGCCAATGTAGCCGATAGTTTCCGCAGCAACATCATCCAGGAAAACCGCTACCTGCTGATCTGGGACGGCTTGAAAACGACGGTGATTATTTCGATATTCGCGACGTTGTTCGGTACGTTGCTGGGCGCGCTGATCTGTTTTATGCGGATGTCGAGCAGAACGGTGCTAAACCTGCCTGCCAGAATTTATATTAACATTCTTCGCGGCATGCCTGTGCTGGTGCTGTTGATGCTGATTTTCTATGTCGTCTTCGCCTCGATAGACATCAATCCGGTGCTGGTGGCGATTATCGCGTTCGGGATGAATTTTGCCGCCTACGTATCTGAGATTTTCAGGTCCGGCATCGAGGGGATCGGCAGAGGCCAGATCGAGGCCGGTATCGCGATGGGTTTCACCAAGGTCAAGACCTTCGTGTACATCGTGCTGCCGCAGACCGTGCAGCGCATTTTTCCGGTCTACAAGGGGGAATTCATCTCCCTGGTCAAGATGACATCCATTGTCGGCTACATCGCCGTCCAGGATCTGACCAAGGCCAGCGACATCATTCGCAGCCGCACCTTCGACGCGTTCTTTCCGCTGGTCATGGTCGCGATTTTGTATTTTGTGATCGCGTGGATTCTGATGCTGGGACTGGAATATCTTGAACGGATGACCGACCCGAAATACAAACGGCGCAAGGCGGCCAAGTCATGATCAAGATTGAGCATCTGTCAAAAAAATTCGGCGACCTGGTCGTGCTGAAGGACATCAGCACCGAGATAAAAACCGGCGAGGTCGTCACCATCATCGGCCCGTCCGGCACCGGCAAGAGCACTTTGCTGCGCTGCCTGAACCTGCTCGAAATGCCGAGCGGCGGCTCGATTTACATTAATGGCGAAGACATTCTGGATAAAAAAACCGATGTCGCCAAAGTACGCCAGAAGATGAACATGGTGTTTCAGTCGTTCAACCTTTTTTCGCATTTGTCGGTGATGGAAAACCTGACCCTCGGGCCGATCAAGCTGCAAAGGATCAGCGAGCAGGAAGCCCAGACAAAAGCCCTTGAACTGCTGCGCTTGGTCGGACTTGCTGAGAAAGCCGACAGTTACCCGGACGAGCTTTCCGGCGGCCAGCAACAGCGGGTGGCGATTGCGCGCTGCCTGGCTATGGAGCCGGACATCATCCTGTTTGATGAGCCGACTTCGGCGCTGGACCCGACCATGATCAGGGAAGTGCTTTCGGTCATCCGCCGCCTCGCCAAGGAGGGCATGACCATGGCGATAGTCACCCATGAAATGGACTTTGCCCGGGACGTATCCAACCGGGTGTTGTACATGGACGAGGGCTTGATTTACGAAGAAGGGACGCCGGAGCAGATTTTTGAGCATCCGCAAAAGGAAAAAACCCGGGCTTTCATCAACCGGATTCTCAGCTACACCCGCCGCATCGGCTCGCCGGATTACGACCTGTATGCCATCAATGCTGAAATAGAGGCTTTTTGCGAAAAGCAGATCCTGCCAAAGAAAACCCGAAACAACTTGCTGCTGCTGGTGGAAGAGTTGTTGCAAATCTATGCGCCGTACCTGGGCTCCATCGTTCTGGATATGACCATCACCTATTCGGAAAAGAACGACCGCCTTGAGCTGATCTGCGAAAGCACCGGGGAGCAGGCCAATCCGATCGAAAGCGAAAGCTTGGACAACGAGCTGGGTTTGATGATCATCAGGAATTTGACCGAAAGCATTGATTACCAGTGGATCAACGGCAAAAACAGATTACAATTCCTCATTAAAAAATAATCTCCGATGAGGAACAACAACCATGGATTTGCACACCAGAACAGAAGGCAACGCCATCGTGGTCACGCTTAGCGGCAGACTGGACGCCGTTACTGCGCCGGAATTTGAAAAAAGCATCCGGGAATTGATCGATAGCGGCAATAGTCGCATCGTGGTCGATTTTGGCCAGGTGGACTACATCAGCAGCGCCGGCTTGCGCGGTCTGTTGCTGATGGCCAAGCTGCTGAATGCGAAAGGCGGGCAATCCTGTCTGGCGAACGTTAAAGGCAACGTGCGTTCGGTATTCGATATGTGCGGTTTCTGCTCAGTGTTCAAGATCGAAAATTCCGTCGCCGAAGCGCTCGCCGCGATTGCCTGAGTGAATCAAAATTGCAGCTGCTCACACCTCTGTTAATTGCAACGCCAAATCCAAAGCAAGTTTTGGATTCCGAAAAGCGTGACTACCGGAGTTCAAAGCTTGCTTTGAACTTTATAGGAGCGAGCATCGGGTAGGGGGTAACTAGTTACTGAAAGTTTTTACATTGTAACTTGATGATGCAAACGCTTGAGCAAGACAATTAAATTGCCGGTACTATCGTAATCGGCATGAACCTCATCCATCAGCTTTTTCACGATATGCACCCCAAGTCCGCCGATAGGGCGCTCGCTAACATCCAGGTCGAGGTTGGGTACCGGGGCTTGCATGAAAGGATCGAACCGGGGAGCGTCATCCTTCAGCAGGATTTCCAGCCATTCGTCCGACATATTTATCTGAACATGTATGAACCGGCCAGTAGCGCCCTTGAGGCCGTGAACAATGGTATTTGTTATCAACTCATCCAGACACAAGTTGACAGAGAAAGCCAGGTCGCGGTCGGGTAGGGCCATATTGACAGCCTCAGCCAATTTTTCGATTTCTTCGAGCCGTGCGGGCACCTGATAATCCAGCAACACCTTCGTATCATGCCCAGCAAGACGGGATTTCTTGAATTGGGCATTTTTAATCTGGGTAGGTTTGCTGGATTCGGCCATATTGATGGGTCCATTAGAATTGGCTGCCTGTTTGAAGACTTCAAGGCGCTCAAGGATCATAAACTAATGGTATCACCAAATTTTATCGACGGCTCATATGATCGGTTTCAAAAATGGGCACTAAATGAATTTGGGTTTCGCTGGCTGAATCCGACCCGGTGCTGCCATTGAATCGCTTAAATTTAATGTCACAAAGTACGCTGAAACCAGTCGCTTATTCCGACTTGGGGCAGTCAGAATAAGCGTTGAAAGACAGTACAATGACTACTTAATGTCCGTTGGTTGTTGTCTTGGTTTTGGTCATTAGGTTTGGCGGGGGGCCGATAGGATCAAAATTCTTGAGCAAAGGCACATCGTCTTTGTTGACCCATAGCACATCCATGTTGTAGGAGCCTTGAGGCCCCCAACCGCCGAAGAATTTCTTGCCGTCCGGCGTGAAGGCCCAACACATGTCTTCACCAGCGGTATTAATGGTGTCACCCAAGTTCAATGGCTCCTGCCATTCGCCCTTGAGATTCTGGTAAGAAATCCATTCGTCGTGGCCGCCGCGCGAGCCCATATCGGGGCGGGTGCTGGTGATGATCAGGCTTTTGCCGTCCTTCGACAGCCCGGTCCAATGCAAATGGTCGCGGTACGGCGAATTGATCCTTGCTCCCAGGCTCTGCGGTTTCTGCCAGGAGCCGTTTTTCTTTTCGACTTTCCAAATGTCGCTGTCTTGGGTCACGCCCGGTTGCTGATAGCTGAAATAGATCAGACTGTCTGAGGCGATGATCGGGCAATGCTCCTCACCGGTTGGCGTATTGAGGTGCGGCAGTTCCCGCACCTCGTTCCAGCTTTTGGCCGCTTGCCAGACGCCGTCGATTTTCTGCACCACGTACAGATCGCCGGTTGATAGGTTGCCCGGCTGGTAGCGGGTGAAATAAATCGCGTTGCCGTCTTCGGACAGGCTGGGCTCCAGTTCCCACGCTTCGGTATTGATGTTCGGGCCCACCTTAGGGTCGATACCCGGCCCTAGATGAATCGGCGTTTGCCAAACACCATTGACGTTGTGGGCCATCCAGATGTCGAAACTGTAGGAGGTGCCAGGAGATTCGATGCTGCCCGGCCGCGTGGAAACCAGCAATACGGTCTTGCCGTCGGCGCTATAGGTCATTTCGAAGTCTGCCGCGTCCGAGTTTATCGGTGCGCCAATGCTTTTGGCCAACGAAGGTGCTTGGGCGTTTGCGCCGGACGGCATATCCATGCCGGGCATCGCATACGATGCGCTTTGTCCTAACAGCAGCGCCAACCCAACGATACGGAGATTGAGGTTCAGTGATTTTGTTTTCATAGCGTGTGTCTCATAGATTTTTCTGGAGCGATCAAAAGTGAATATTATTGTTTACTGAGGTCAAGCCTTAGGCTTTTTCGTTTCGAACAGAATGGCTTGCATCGGATAGCGCATCGGGTTTGAGCCAAACTCTCTGTTAAACGCGGCTGCAAGTTCCTTGATGATTTCTTCGGGATCGACACCGCCCCGGTCCCTGATTTCAAAGATCACCGGCGTGTAAACCAAGGCTCGGGCAAATGCCATCACATCGAGAATGTCATAGACGTGGCGTTGCACGGAGATGACAATCGGGTCGAAGCCGATCTGAATCAGTTGTTCCTTGAGCGGGTCGATTTGATGGCAGGAAACCGGATCGAACAAAAACTGCGGGATGTCCGACGGAAAATATTTCTTGAGCACTTCAAAGCTCAGACTCGCAAAAGGATTGTAGCGTTCGGAGTCCCAGACGCGGAACAGGTATTGACCGCCGGGCTTCAATACCCGGTAAACCTCGCGAAAGCCCTTGTCCCGGTCAAAAAACATGATGCCGAATTGGCAGACAACAGCATCGAAGGCTTGGTCATCGAACGGCAGCGCGGTAGCGTCGGCGTTCTGGAATATGACTTGTTCCTCGGGAAGAAACTTTGAGCGAGCAACCTCCATCATGGAATCACTAATGTCGATCGCGGTCAGGTGCGCCTCTTTAGGAAGCAAACTGCGTAGATGCCGCGTCACAATGCCGGTGCCGGCGGCAATTTCCAGCACATTTACCGGCGATTGCTCTGCGAGGCGTCTTGCGGTGTCGGCGCCGTAATGCTCGAACAGCACCGGGCCAAGATCGCGGTCATACGGTATGACAACCTCATCAACATAACCCGCCATAGTCAATTTCCTTAATTAAATTGGAACACAAATGTGATTCATCAGCTGCAACAAATGGTTGAAACCAGTGCGGAAGATGATGGCATTTTCCGGTTTCTTCAAAGCAATCCAAACATTGTAGCGCAGCTGGTTAATGATTAAAATGCATAGCTACTATCGAAATTAGCATAAGGCTTTTGCAAATATGCATACTCTAAATTGGAACGATCTTCGTTATTTCATCGAAGTGGTTCGCTCAGGCAATGTGACCGAAGCAGGTTTACGGCTCGGCGTTAATCAATCAACCGTAAGCCGCCGGATTGCTCAGCTGGAACACCAATTGGGGAAAGCTTTATTCGACCGCACCGCAAAAGGCTGGGTAATTACGCCTACCGGGGAACAGATCATCACGCTGGCCGAAGAGATGGCGAACCAAGCCAATGCCATTCACCGGAAAATCGAAAGTGACTCCGAGGACGTTTCGGGACTCATTAAAGTGACAGTTTCAGATGTTTGCGCCAAGCGGTTTGTGATCCCGGTCATCCGCGATTTCAAACGCGACTATCCTGATGTCGAATTTGAGTTGATTGCTGCTGAAAAAGTCTTAAATCTCGCTAATCGAGAGGCTGACATCGACATTCATGCTATTACTGAACCGCCGCTAAATGTAGTCGGCAAACGTATCTGTAGGCTGGCCTATTCTGTATATTGTCACCAAGCGTTATTGAAAAACCTTTCGCCAGAAACGCCACCTTGTATTACCTGGACAGGTGACGGAATTACCTTACCTTTTTGGCTTAAGAAAAACTTTCCCAAACTCAAACGAGCATATCGTACGAATTCCAGCGTAGCCATGTATGAAATGTGCATGGAAGGTTTAGGCTTGGCTTTGCTTCCTTGTTCCGTAGGCGATGAAGTAGATGATCTGGTGCGATTTCCGAGGGACTATGTTGAGTCCGGCGACGACGTTTGGGTGCTCAGCCATGTTGATTTACGTACCACCGCAAGAGTCCGCATGTTTCGAGACCGCATGGTCGAATTTCTGACCAACGAAATCGACTTATTAGAAGGGCGTAAACCAAGAACCAATTCATCGAGTTGAAGTCCGGCTTTGAGCAGAATGCCGGTCATTTCGCGAAAAACTTTTATTGCCTGCTTTTGGCCGAATTAAAACAATCAATATCAGGCTCAATCTAAACGAATGTTGTGAAACTGCCAGATTAATCGCACCGCCGATAACAGCTGGCCGCAATTGCGGCGGATTGCCTAGAGGCGAGTCCACCTACAGCTTTGCCTTTGCGCATGGCCGGCGAGTCAACTTATGTCTGCCTGAGTCGACGCCAGCAGCTTGATGAGTTCCTGGGCCGCAGCTGTTGAAGACGCCGGGTTCTGTCCGGTGATCAGGCGGCCATCGGCGATCGCGAAACTCTGCCAGTCGGCGGCCTTTTCGAAGTGGCCGCCTAGACGCTTGAGTTCGTCCTCGACCAGAAACGGCACTATCTCAGCGAGGTGAACGGCCTCTTCTTCTGAGTTTGTAAAGCCTGTGACGCGTTTCCCCTTCACAATCGGTTCGCCGTTAAACATGGCGTGACGCAATACGGCAGGACCATGACAGACCGCCGCGACGGGTTTGCCAGTGCTGTAAAACGTTTCGATCAAGGTCTTCGAAAGGGGATCTTCAGCCAGGTCCCACAGCGGACCGTGACCGCCCGGATAAAAGATCGCGTCGTAATCCTGCGCTTTTACGTCGGACAACTTCTTCGTGCCGGCTAGTGCGGCCTGCGTTTTAGGATCGTTCTTAAACCGGCGTGTAAAGTCGGTCTGCCCTTCGGGTGTGTCGCTCTTGGGGTCGAGCGGCGGTTCACCGCCTTTGGGGGACGCGAGCGTAACGCTAGCACCCGCGTCAATGAACGTGTAGTAAGGAGCGCAGAATTCTTCCAGCCAGAATCCCGTTTTCCTCCCTGTATTTCCAAGCGTGTCATGAGACGTCAGTACCATCAGAATATTCATGGTGTTCCTCCTTTGTTCAATCGATTAGGAAACTATAGCTGCGGTTAAGCCGGAAGCGTGGAGACAGTCTATTGGACGAAGGTAAGGACGTGCCTACTTATCAGTCGGCGCGATGGGCGGCGTTAACACTTCAATGCGCATAAAAACAGTTTGCGGATAATACAGAATGTAAATCGAATGCCCACAATCGGCTGCTGAGGGCCATCTATAGTTTAAAAGCGCCATTCCATTCTAACCGCTAAAAAACATAACACTTTAAATTAAATACACAATTCGTATAAATACTAAAAATCAGCCGGGTAGGGTCGCATCGCGTACGAGACTGTGAAAGTATTCTATTTAAGAGACTAACCACGAAGGACACGAAGATCACGAAGTTTTTAATGCACTGAATCAACACGGTTATTTTCTTCGTGTCCTCTGTGGTGAATTATCTTTTCTGCTTGATTTGGATAATGCTTTCACAGTCTCGTACCTTTTTGGTGTTTTAATGGGGGAACGGTCTGGAAATGGTACGCCATGCGTACCCTACCCATGGTTCGCTGTGATCTAATCTGCGCCCAATTATTATTGACAGCTTCAGCCAATTTTTCGATTTCTTCCTGATAATCCAGCAACACAAATGAATTTAAGTTTGGCTGGCTGAATTCGACCTCAAGAGAGGATGCTTGGAAATTAAGGGTTTGCTGTCAATACTGATCCCATTGATTTCTCGCCTGACTTAAGAACCTTTGACTACAGCGCAATCTGGGTTATCGTTGTGTTGACTATAGACACCTGTCGCTAACGCCAGAGTCGAACAAATATTAGTCCTTTGGCACCCTTGATTTATCAATTGGCGGAATCCTTCATGCTAAGGACACATACCTGCGGCGAACTGCGCCGGTCTCATATCGGCCAGACCGTTACCCTGACAGGCTGGGTCCAGCAAAACCGGGACAGGGGCGGGGTGTTATGGATCGACCTCCGTGACCGTTACGGCATTACCCAACTTGTATTCTACCGAAGCGAAACAGAATCTGCGTTGTTGGAGCAGGCCCGCTCGCTGGGGCGCGAATTCGTAATCCAGGCGTCCGGGGTGGTGGTTGCTCGCGGAAGTCAAAATAGAAAAAATCCAACCGGGGAGATTGAGGTCAAGGTTGACGCTGTCACGGTTTTGAATGCCTCGAAAATCCCGCCTTTCACTATCGAAGATAATACCGACGGCGGTGTCGAGCTTAGAATGAGATACCGCTATCTCGACTTGCGGCGGCCGCAGGCCAGGGAGCGTCTCTTGCTCCGCGACCAATTGGCGCGACAAACCCGCGCCTATTTCCACAGCCAAAATTTTACCGAAGTAGAAACCCCGGTTCTGATCAAGCCGACTCCGGAAGGCGCGCGCGATTTCGTTGTCCCCTCACGGATCAATCCGGGGGAGTTTTACTCGCTTCCCCAGTCGCCGCAGCTTTTCAAGCAACTGCTGATGATTGCGGGTTTCGACCGCTACTTCCAGATCGTGAAATGTTTTCGGGATGAGGACCTGCGCGCCGACCGGCAGCCGGAATTCACGCAACTCGACTGCGAGATGGCTTTTGTCACCCAGGATGACATTCTTTCCACGTTTGAAGGGCTGATCCGGAAGCTTTTTGCGACAGTTAAAGGTGTCGAGCTTCCGGAAATCCCCTGCATGACTTACGCGGATGCCATGCGTCTCTATGGAACGGACAAGCCCGACACCCGCTACGGCATGCAGTTTGTTGAACTGAACGAGGAGGTGAAGGGCAGGGGATTCGGATTATTCGATGAGGCGGAATGGGTGGTCGGGTTTTGCGCTCCCGGCGGTTACGCTGACTATACTCGCAGCCAGCTCGACAAACTTGCGGCATTCCTGAAAAAGCATAAGCTTGGAGCTGATGGGCTGGTGTGGGCTCATTACACTGTAGATGGATTACCGAAATCATCAGTCGACAAGTTTTACGCCGAGGACTCGGTAAAAACCTGGCTGGAAAAATGCGGGGCCAATCCCGGCGATCTATTACTGATCCTGGCCGGATCTGCGGATAAGACCCGGAAAGCCTTGGGCGAATTGAGGTTGTTAATCGGCGAGCAGCTGGGATTCAGGGATAAAAATACTTTTTCAGCCCTCTGGGTGGTCGACTTCCCTCTGCTGGAGTGGAGCGAAGAGACCGGCCGTTACCTCGCAATGCACCATCCCTTCACCTTACCTAAACACGAGGATATTGCCATGTTCGACACAGATCCTGGCAAAGTCAGAGCGAACGCTTATGACCTGGTGATAAACGGCACGGAAATCGGTGGCGGTTCCTTACGCATTCACGATCGTCAGACCCAAGAACTGATTTTCAAACACCTGGGCTTGACGGAAGAAGAGATACAACAGCAGTTTGGCTTCCTGCTGGAAGCTTTCGAATACGGCGCTCCCCCGCACGGCGGCATCGCACTGGGTTTTGACCGGCTATGTTCGCTGTTCGCAGGCTCCGGTTCCATCAGGGATGTGATTGCCTTTTCGAAGAATAACTCGGGCCGCGATACCATGACCGATTCACCTTCCACGATCAGCGACGAGCGGCTTGCCGAGCTGGCTATTTCGCTGCTCCCAAAGCGTTGACCGTCGCTGTCTGTAGCTCAGGCATGTTGCCGGAGGGCCGTCCCTGTATATCGCTTTCTCCGTATCAGGCATTTATATATACTGGCCTGCAATGACTTCATATTCATCTCTCGCCCGTTTTATCCTCGCCACTTGCCTGCTTTTGTTGAATCCCGGCTGCAACGGTTTCTGGAAACAGCCACCGCTCGATACGCTTGCTGTGCCATAGGCATGGCACAGCAAGCACCCCTTGGAACCGTCGAATTGACCCTGCCAAATTCCGCTCCCGACCAAGCTATGATCCGCGTGGTTCAGGCTTACCCTTTCACGGAAAAGTGAAGACCCCGTAACAGGGCGTAAATTTCGCGCAGTCCGATGGGCGACGATTGGAACAGCAGGTATAAGGGCTCCCTTTGCGCCACGCGGAATTTTTCCCAAAACACGGTCTTGTCGTATTGGTGCATTAGCTTGGTCGAACTCAAGTAGTAAAGCTTACGGGACAGCCATTCCGCGGTGGCGCCGCACCCCTCAATCCGCCCCAGCTTTTCCAGCGGCCCGACCCCCAGGCAGACCGAGCGCACGCCCTCTTCGCGTAGCGCCTGCAGGGCCGTGGCCACCATGAGCTCGTTGGTATAGAGCGGCGCAGCAGGCGAGGAAAACACGATGTTAATCAGGTTCGAGCACTCGGTGCATCCCACCCTCAGCATGGAGAGAAAGCCGATCACCTTGCCAGCCTGTTCGGCAATGAACCAGCGCCGCCCCACCCGATCATCAAAAAGCCGGGGCCGACCCAGAAACATTTGCAGCCCATGGCGCCCGCGCAGCCACGATGCGCACATCGCCTGTGTCTCTGCTTCAAACTGTGCATCGGGTTCTCCCTTGTACTCGCTCACTTTCACCTCCGCCCGCCGGGCGTGGTTGAGATGCTGGCGCAAATGGCGACCTTCCGGGCCTGCCTCAGGGTCATTCTGTGGGTCGGCCATCAACAGATCGGCAACCTCCATCGAAACATACCCGCGCTCGTGGGCATAGGCCTGCATGCCGGCGGTTGCAGTAACATACAAGATCGACCAGCCCTTGCTTGCGCAATAATCGGCAAAGGCGTCGGCCAATTGGGCTTTATGCGCCGGCGCGCAGACCGGATCGCCCTGTACGACAGCGCACCGGCATACCGGCAAATAGCTGATCAGCCCGTCAATGCCGGGAGCGCGGAAAGCACTGTGCGTGGGATCCAGGGCGGCGTGCGACACGACGCCGCCGTACTGCCGGACCAGGTCTACGACGGTTGAAAGCGGCTTGGTCATAGGTTGAAACTCAATCTCGATAATTTGTCCATGAAAAATTATTTTGTGTGGATTCTCTGGAAGAGATGAGCGCTGGAAATGGTGCATTTTGGGAGCCGTTTTACCTGATGATCGAACGACATTCATAAAGCCGGAGGAGTTCAAGGGAACAAACACCCCTGTATGACGCAACCGGATAAAAAACAACTTTGCGTAGAGCTATTTACATTTTTTGCAAAGCAATTGCTATTCGTACGATGGCTTACTCGACTTTAGTCGCCTTTGCTATTTTTTTGGGGCAGGATGACACGGGAACAGGCGGCGCTTATTTCCATGTAGACGGCTTCAGGCTCTTTTTCGTAACGCCTTGAAAAATGGAACGGCACCAGTTGTTTGACATCAGCAGAGGTTGCGATCTCACCGCAGGCCCGTGCGGTCAGATGGCCGGTTCTCCGGGCTTGCGCTATATCGGATTCAAGAAAGGACGCTTCGCAGAACAAGAAGTCGGCCTTGTGCGCCAACGCGGTCAGGGCGGTGCGGTTGGCTTGAGTATCGGCAAGGTCGGTTGCATAGACCAGTTTTTCGCCGGGCGTGACGGTCAGGAGCAAGGCACCCAGTTCTCCCGCTTTCCGGCTGCTATGGTCGGGCAGCCGGATCAGCGCGTTGTTTTCGCCCGCGCCGATAAGCTGCTTTAATTGGTTCAGCCAGGGACCGGCAGTTAGATCCAATGTTTTTAGAGCGGTATTATCGACGTTGAATTTGGCCTTGCTCTCAAAGGCATAGGCCTGCACCGGCGTGTGGTGATCCAGTGTGACCGTGCGGACGCTAAACAGCGGATCGTCGATAATCAGCCCTTCGGGAATCTGAATTTCGGGGAGAGCAACGCAATCCCGGTAACCCGTCTGAATGCGAGCCCTCAGCAGCCGGTCGCCATGTATTTCGGCAATTTCAAAGCGCGGCCCGGTATCGCCGATGCGATCCCAAAGAAAGCCGTCGATCATGCCTTTAATATGGCCGATCAAACCCGGCGGGCCGAAAAGTCGGCAGCTTGGAAAACTGCCGACACGGGAGCGCAGCAGCCACAGGAAGCCGCCGATATGATCGATATGGGCATGGCTGATGAAAACATCGCTGACTTGATGGGCTATGCGGGTGGGCAACCTGCCCGAATCGCCCAGGTCGAACAGCAAGCTGCGTTGTTGCTGATGCAGCCGCAGATGCAGTAACGGATCGCCGAGGACGCCATTGATCATTGTCGCGTACAGGCCGCGTAATTTGGCCGCCGGCCTCGGTCCGCCGCTGTAATCAGTCGTCGGGTAGGGCATGGCGTCGGGCGGCGGCAGAAATTGCAGGTTACTTGCTGCAAACGGCGCGGCGCTGCCGAGCAGGCCGTTTTTTTCGCTGCGGGCATCGCGCACCAGCAATGTCGAGGTTGTTGCCGCTGCCGCAGGCAGCCGGATGTGGAGTTTCGTGTCTTGCAGGGCGATGATTTCGCCGATGCTGACGGTCTGGTTGGCATCGATAAAAGCGCATTGGCGGCCGGTCCAGGCATCCGGGACATCAATCGGTGGAGGCGAACCGACCAAGTAAAGATCGGAAAGGCTGATTGTTATCTCATTGCCGGTAGCAAGATAAGATCGCCATTGATGGGTTCTTTTGTGCGCCCGCGTCTTCTGGCCGGGACGGCAAGCTTCCGGATGGGCATGCACCGGCAAGATGCGGATATCCAACGACAATAGCTCGTTCATTAAGGACAGCGGTTTCGACTGGCGGTTCAGCACCGCTACGGTATCGATGCCCAGCAGTTCGACCATGCCGGTCAGCAATTCCGAGCCTGCAATGCCTCGAGTTACGCCGGGAGCGTCGACCAGTATTAATCCAGGCGGGGCCTTTTGCATTAACCGGTTGACCGCCGACAGCAGCGGCAGCCGGAAGCGGCCTGCATCCAAGGTGCAAAGCGCTTCAAATGCCTGTACTTGCCAGATGGGTTCCCGCCACTGCCCCAGCGATACGGTGCCGGGCAAGCCGAAGCCGGGCGATCCGGGGTCGGCGCTGATGCAGGAGCAGGCTAGGGCTTTTTCGGATAATATCAGCGCGAGTTCGCTAACCAGCGTGGACTTGCCGATGCCGGTCTCGCCATACAATAAAATCTTTTTGCCGCCGTTCAGCAATTGCTCGGCGAGGCTTGACGGACAATAGGGCAATAACGGAAGTGGCGCTGGATGGATCATGGCGGCTACCTGTGCTGGATCGTTTGCTGCTACCGCAGAAATCTCTCGGGCGGCGGCGCACCACATAACCCAAGGCTTTGGCCGGTCGTTTTAGGCAGTTGTTAGCTGTTGTTAAAGCTAATATACTCGGGCCGAATAGTCATGATTTTTCTTCAATTTACCGTGATTTTCAGTTAAAGCAACTGGATCACGCGGCTGCCCGGCAGGAATGCGTTGATATTCTTTCCGGGTATTTTTCTATCGATAAGTTGTTTTATGGACTCCGAGGTTGGTTATGAAAAAGCTACTCTATCCCATCATTTGTATTTTGATCGTTACCGGCTGTGCGTTTCAAAAGCCGGATTATCTTAAACCTATAAGCGCGGCTGACTTACACCAAGTCATGCAGCAGGCCGATATATTCCTTGTGGATGTGCATGTTCCAGAGCAAAAGCATATAAGAGGCACCGACCTTTTTATGCCTTATAACGAAGTCGAGAAACACCAGGGCAAGCTGCCCGAAGATAAAGCTACCCCTATTTACTTGTATTGCGAAGGCGGCCCAATGGGCAATGCTGCGGCAAGGACTCTTTATGACTTAGGCTACCGTAACTTATACAATCTTGAGGGCGGAGCGAAGGCATGGAAAAAGGCTGGATTTGATTTTGAATGAATTCGATGTCATCTAAAAATTTAATCTCAATTAAACCTTGCAGGCAGATAACGGCTGCGGAACGGAATCACTAGGGTTTGCTTGATGAGGTGTCTAAAAGGTTTCCCATGCAAAATGCTTAAGTGTAAAATCCGCCTATTTTTCTTTGGAGCAACAGCCAAATGGGTAGAGCCTATCAAAATCGTAAAGTTTCCATGGCCAAGACGTCTGATGCCAAGGCAAAAGTCTACAGCAAATACGGCCGTGAAATATATGTGTGCGCCAAGTCGGGAGGCATGGATCCGTCTGGAAATTTGGCATTGCGGGGGCTGATCGAGCGAGCCAAGAAAGACCAGGTGCCCACCCACGTTATTGAAAAAGCGATCGACAAGGCTAAAGGCGGCGGCGGCGAAGATTTCGCGCCGGCCCGCTATGAAGGCTTCGGTCCCGGCGGCTGCATGGTGATTGTCGACTGCCTGACCGACAACCCTAACCGAACTTTTGGCGACGTGCGCCAGTGCTTCACCAAGACAAAATGCAAAATCGGCACCCAAGGCGTGGTCAGCCACATGTTCGACCATGCCGCTATCCTGGCGTTTAAAAATGATGACGAAGATGCTGTTCTTGAAGCGTTACTCAATGCCGATGTGGATGTGTCCGATATTGAAAACGAAGACGGAGAAATCACCGTGTTCACGCCTCAAGCCGACTACTTTAAGGCCAAGCAAGCCTTGACGGATTCGTTAGGCGAGATTGATTTTGATGTCGATGAAATTCAATTTGTGCCCAGAGGCGCCACAGCCATCAGCGGCGATGATGTGCCGATGTTTGAAAAGTTTTTAGACTTGTTGAACGATCTGGACGATGTGCAAAACGTTTTTCATGATGCCGAGTATTAAGGCACTGCCATTAAGTTAAACGGATTAGACAAAATAGTTGCTGATGTGGGGGCGATTTTAGTCGCCGATTAAGCAATAGCTTGTTGTTTGACTGGGTGGCTGAAGTCGCCCCCACAATCATGACCATGTTATTAACTTAGGAGCGCGCACAAAATAACTTGAGCAAGTTGCCAATGGCGGGAGTGCAGGCTTCGCCTGCCAGCGCAAGCGCCAAAAGTAGGTGCTTGAGGCAAAGCTTGCACTCCCGCTGAAAATTTACCCCGCGAGTTATGCAAATTGTTTCATGCGCTATTGCTGGTGACGGAATTTTGACGCCTCACGCCCCGCAGCCGCAATAATCAGGTATAATCTGATCGTTGCATTCTCTTCCGGTCAAATCATGAAAAAAATCCTGCTTTCGCTTCTGGCTGTCTTCCTGATCGTTGAAGAATGGCTTTGGGATTTATTGACCGCATTCGGGCGCTCGTTATTCCACTGGCTGGATCTGGACCGGTTTGAGCAATGGCTCCGCCAAGCCAATCCGACCTTGGCGCTGGTAGCGTTTACTATCCCCTTGCTGATTGTTACGCCGATCAATCTGCTCGCCTTCGGCTTGATTGCAAAAGGATTAATTCTGCAAGGCATTCTAATGGAAGTGCTGGCAAAACTGCTCGGCACTTTGCTGGTGGCCAGGGTGTTTGCGCTGACCAAACCGCAGCTATTAACCTTTGCCTTCCTGATGACGGTTTACACCACCATTACCCGCTGGCTGAACTGGGCGCATCTTAAAGTCACTGAAACCTCTGTTTATCGCTGGATGAAGCAACTTAGAGCCTGAGAATTCACGGTTTTGCAAAACTTTTCATGCCGTTATTTTGAAAACAAAATCACCTAAATTAACCTACCGAGTAAGCTGGCTGGCTGCCTTGTTTGCGTCTGGGTCCGGTTATCGAACACTTTCTTTGGCTAACGATGGCATTGTCCTGGCGGGACGGGAATCAGCCCCGGACAGGGTTTCATATTTGGCGATCAATCCTGATGTGACGGTAGAGCAGGGCTATTTCTGGAATGCCCTGGTTATTCCTCTGGAAAACGGAGACATACTGCGATTCCGGGGCTTAAATAAGAAGAAATCGGGGCCATTGCAAAAGGCGCTTAACCAACAATGCCGCAGCAATATTAAAGCCTTCTTTCAACGCATAGCGCCTGATTTACAGCAAGCCTGTCAACAGGCCCGCATGTTGTTTTCGGGACAGCGTTACATTCGTCACGCAGCGGCGCAGCAATGGTTTGCAAATCACCAGCATCTGGCGAAAGGGATAGAGCGGCGGGATATCCATGATTTTTTACCACCTGAAGCGCGGCAACATCTAAAAACCATCCAGCCGCTGTTAACGCAAGGTTACGGCTACATCGCCAAACGCAATAAAGCCTATGTACGGCAGCAATTGGCGACCTTTCAGCTGTTTTTTGACCAGGTCGAAAGCAACCCGCTGACGGCCAACCAGCGTGTGGCATGCGTTATTGATGAGCAGTATAATTTAGTGCTGGCCGGTGCCGGTACCGGCAAGACCAGCACCATGATCGGCCGCGCCGGTTACTTGATAAAAGCGGGGATTGCCCAACCGGAAAACATCCTGATGCTGGCGTTTGCCCGCAAGGCGGCAGAGGAGATGGATCAGCGTATCCAGAGCCAATTGGGAATCACGAATCTGACCGCAAAAACCTTTCACGGCCTTGGCAAACACATCATTACTCAGGTCGAAGGCGTGGTGCCGGCCATCGACAAAATGGCCGAAGACGAGCGCCTCCGGATCCATTTTGTCGATGAACAAATCCAGCGCCTATTGCAGGATGAACAGTATAAATCGCGTTTGGTCACTTACTTCTTGCGCTTCAGCCAGCCCTATAAAAGCGCCTTCAACTTCAAAACCCTGGGCGAATACAACAACTACATCCTGGAAAACGACATCCGCACGCTACAGGGCGAGTTGGTGAAAAGCTATGAGGAATGCGAGATTGCCAATTTCCTGTTCCGCCAGGGCATCAACTATCAATACGAAGCCAATTATCAGGTCAATACGGCGGGGCCGGATTATCGCGCTTACCAGCCGGATTTTTATCTGCCTGAACACGGTATTTACATTGAACATTTTGCCGTCAATGAAAACAATCAAACGCCGCCGTTTATCAATCAGCAAAGTTATCTGGACGGCATGGCCTGGAAGCGGGCGTTGCATCAAACCCATCGAACCCGCTTAATCGAGACCTACAGCTATTTGAAACACCAGGGTATTTTAACGAAGTCGCTGGAAGAGAAGTTGCTTCAGGCGGGCGTTAAGTTTAAGCCCCTGCCCAACAATGAACTGCTGGCAAAACTGAATCAATTCGGGCGGGTTTCGGAATTCAGCCAATTGTTGGCGCAAGTGCTGGCGTTGTTTAAAGCGGCCTGCCTGAATTTAAAAAGCCTGGTTTCGCTTGCCAGGCAGCATGAAGATCATGAACGCATGCAGGCCGCCGCGTTTTTGTTCGAGCCGGTTTACGAGGTGTATCAACAGCACTTGCGCGATACCGCTACCATCGATTTTGAAGACATGATCGGCAGGGCGATTGGGTATGTCGAAGATGGGCGTTACCAATCGCCTTACCGCCATCTCTTGGTCGATGAATTCCAGGATATTTCCGCCAGCCGGGCCAGGCTGGTGAAGGCCTTGTTAGCGCAACATCCGGGTAACAGCCTGTTTTGCGTGGGCGATGACTGGCAGTCGATCTATCGTTTTACCGGCAGCGATGTGGCTCTTACCAAAGAATTTGAGCAATATTTTGGCTATACGGCCACCAGCGTGTTGGATAAGACCTTTCGTTTTAACAACAAAATCGGCGCTGTCGCATCGCGGTTTGTGATGCAAAACCCTACCCAAATCGCCAAGAAGATCCAAAGCCATCATATCGTCGAACAAGCGGCGGTCTCATTGATCAAGACTTCTCAGGATCAGGTCGGATTGAATGCCGCGTTATCGGCCATTAACCGCAAAACCGATGCGAGTGCCAGCGTGTTGATTTTGGCGCGGTTCAATTTTAAAAAACCGGAACTGTCCGCCTTGGCGCGGCAGTACCCGAAATTAAAGCTGCAATTTATGAGCGTGCATGCGTCAAAAGGCAAAGAAGCCGATTACGTGATCGTGCTGGGCCTTGAAAAGGGCAAACAGGGTTTTCCGTCAGAAAAAGCGCTACATCCGCTATTGGAGTTGTTGTTGCCTAAAGCGGAAGACTTTGCGCATGCCGAAGAGCGGCGCTTGTTTTATGTCGCCTTGACCCGGGCCAGACGGCATGTGTACTTGATCAGCGATGGCAATAAAGCCTCGGATTTTGTCAGGGAGCTGATCGATAGCCAGTATGAAATTCTCTGCGACGAATTTAGCGGTGAAAAATTCCAGGATAAGTTGGCCGACGTTGTTTGCAGCGAATGTCAAACCGGCTACCTGGTACCCCGGGATAGCCAATTCGGCAGCTTTTTGGGATGCAGCCAATACCCGTTATGTAACCATACCCAGCCAGCCTGCCAATGGTGCGGCAGCGGCTTAAAAGAGAAGGGCCGGTTTCGGGTTTGCGAGAACAAACGCTGCGATTATGTTGAGCCGGTTTGTCCCCGGTGCAACGGCAAGATGAGTTTAAGAAACGGCCCTTCCGGACAGTTCTGGGGCTGTTCAAATTACCGAAAAGGCAGCGAGTTCTCTTGTTCCTATACCGAGAAATTTATAGACGTAAAAAGCCGTCAATCGTAAAGGCCGTCTGAAAACCGTTTGATTTGGACCGCGCTTAATGCGCCTGTTTAGAAGCTATGATTTTTTTTGAGAAATCCAGTAAATCACTGGAGGTTGTATGTTGAATTCTACATTGCCGCGCTTGGCGTTTGTTGACCTGGAAACCACAGGGACTAAAGCAACGGTGGACCGCATCACCGAGATCGGCGTTGTGCTGGTGGATGAAAACGGCGTACGCGAGTGGAGCCAATTGGTTCATCCGCAAACCCGTATCCCCGCATTTATCGAACAATTAACCGGCATCACCAACGACATGGTAACCGATGCCCCGCGTTTTGAAACTGTTGCCAAAGAACTGGCAGAGCTGTTGCACGGCTACCTGTTTATTGCCCACAATGCCCGTTTCGATTACAGCTTTCTGAAGAACGAATTCAAGCGCTCAGGGCTGGCGTTTCAGCCCGATGTATTGTGCACCGTCAAATTATCCAGAGCGCTGTTCCCTGCTTACTCGCATCATAATCTTGATAGCCTGATTGAACGCCATGGCTTGATTGCTAATGGCCGACACAGGGCTCTGGCCGATGCTCAGTTGATTCATCAGTTTTGGCAAAAAATCCATGCGATGCATGATGCCGAGGCCATTGCCGCTACCGTGAAAAAGCTGGTCGGACGCTCCAGCCTGCCGTCGAATATCGACCGCAGCCTGATCGACGATTTGCCCGATGCCCCCGGCGTGTACCTGTTTTACGGCGAAAACGACTTGCCGCTGTATATCGGCAAAAGCATCAATATCAGGCAGCGGGTACTGGCGCATTTCTCGGCCGATCATAGTCATGGTAAGGAATTGAGTTTGTCGCAACAGCTGCGCCGTATCGACTGGATAGAAACCGCCGGTGAATTGGGCGCGCTGCTGACGGAAGCCAAACTGATCAAGACCTTGCAACCGATACACAACCGGCGTCTGCGGCGCCACAATGCGTTGTGCACATGGCAGTTGCAACAACAGGGCGAGCATCTGCGACCGGTACTGATATGGGCGGACGACCTTGATTTTGGCGCGCAGGATAACCTGCACGGTCTTTACCACAGCCAGCGCGACGCCCAAAAAGCGTTGCGCAGTATCGCCGATCAGAACCAGTTGTGTTTAAGCGTGCTCGGCATTGAAAAGACAGCAAAAGGGCGGCCTTGTTTTGCCCAGCAGTTAAAAAAATGCAAAGGCGTCTGCATCGGTCAGGAAAAGCCGCTCGAACATGCCGCGCGGCTGATGATGGCGATGCACAAGCTTAAACTGGCGACTTGGCGCTATCCCGGCGCAGTGGGGCTTCAGGAAGGCGAGGAGATCCATGTGATCGATCACTGGTGTTATCTGGGTACTGCGAAAAACGAAGCGGAAATACACGACTTGTTAAGTTCAAGCCGTCCGGCATTTGATCGCGACACTTACCTGATTCTCAGCAAAGCCCTGAAGAAGCCTGTGCGCTTGATACCTGTTGCAAGGTGATATTCAGCATGGCAGGGCGGCGCGTACTGTGAAAGGTTGACAGGGTTGGAATGGGCTAGCATCTTCCGAATCGTCCTAAGATTTGCATGTTATCGCCAGCAAGATAGCTTTGTTTACAGGGCTTAAACCAAGCAAGCTTCAACTCAATAACCTGCTAAAATAATCCCCTTTTTCAAGGGCGGTGAATAGTGGTCAAACCGGAACTGATGCGAGCGCTGGATAACAAACAGCCGGAATTTAAGGCAAAGAATGCAGCGTTGGCGCTGAATGGCGCTCTTTGGCGAATGCCTCAATGCAGAATATGGGCTTGCCATAAGAGAACGGATTAACTCGAACCCCTGTCAATCCAAATTTTTATAACACGAGCGACGATGAATCGTTAACAAAACGTCCAGACCGCCGCTCGATCTAACAACACTAATGGAACCTAGTAATAATATGTTTTTAAAAGAATTCTATGAAATTCATGACGGCAATATCAGGATTACCGCCGAGCACGCCAGCATGTTCGCCAAGGAAGTGGCGCATGATTTCAACCCGCTGCACGATGTCGATGCCAAACGTTTTTGCGTACCGGGCGATTTACTGTTTTCCCTGATATTGGAAAAATACGGCCTTAGCCAGAATATGCACTTTATTTTTTCCGGCATGGTCGGGGATGGCGTCCTGCTGAGTTTTCCCGACACCGATGCCGAGCGCATAGAGGTCACCGACAACCAGGGCAAAACCTATTTGCAGGTCGAGCGCTCCGGCGGCCTTAGCCGGGATTCAGCGTTGATCGAAAGCTTTGCTCGCGATTATGTCGCTTTCTCCGGGCAAAATTTTCCCTATGTGCTGGTACCGTTATTAGCCAAGGAAAATGTTATGTTCAACCTCAACAGGCCGCTGGTGATTTATGAAAGCATGACCCTGTCATTTGACCATCTTGATTTTAAGCAAGCGTCCGTGAAAATGCTGGAGCCGGAGATGAAAGTCGATGGTAAGCGCGCTTCGGCTTTTTTACATTTCCAGGTCAAGTCTGGCGAAGAGGTGGTTGGTAAAGGCTTTAAAAAACTGGCTATCAGTGTAATGAGTGGTTATGAAGCTGAGCCGATGCAGGCCTTTGTCGATGACTATTTGTCCAGGAAAAACGGCTATCTGGATAATTTGGCGGTGGCAAATTGATTTTCATGCATGATTCCGAGTAATGGGATGGGGCTGGCGGCCTGTTTTGAGGCAATAGGACTATTGCTTTTGTTACGAAGAGTTAATAAAAGCAATAGTTATCGTCTGAGGTAAACTGAAGTGATTCAATTCTGGATGTTAGCAATCCGCCAAAAGCGGTCATTAGCCATAGATGCAGATTTTACCTGCCAAGACAGCGCTCCAATCTCATGTTTTTCATTAAGACTAGATTAAAACTCAAAAAATAATCAATATTATTCAGTTGCTTGTGAAAAGATAGGGGTAAATACTTATTAACATACACCTAATTACGTAATAATCTCTGACTCAGGCATGATAAAGCTAACCCTAGGATAAGCTAGATAAGAAGGATGCGAATTATGACTCAGGAAAGTCGAACTGAGTAGTTCGGCTATTTGATTAGAATCCAGGAAAAAGTGAGGTAGTTTATATGAATATGCGACAAAGATTATTAGCTGGCGCAACGGTTATGTTACTAACGACGAGCCCTGTTTGGGCTGGTGGAGAAAACGGTAACCAAGGCAAGGGAAATAATTGCCAAGGAAACAGTTGTGGCGGAAACTTTAAGGCCCCTGAAATTGATGCAGCGTCAGGAACGAGCGCGATAGCCCTGTTAACAGGCGTTTTATTGCTAGTGGGTGAAAGATCTCGGTCTAGACGTTCTTCTTAAATCGGACAAATAGGCTAGCTTGGGCGTTGAAGGCTATTTTTTACATCAGCCAAAACAGCAACCTGAATCCACGCCAGAGACAAATCAAACCGCCCTTTCGGGCGGTCTTTTTATGGTTTTTGAACACTAGACATACGAACTGCCTAATGTTTTGCTCGACTGTTCATTTAAAAACTATCTTGTTTTAAAACAATTTTGACTGCCTGCAATGGGTCACGAAAGCCTGTGTTCGGTCAAAAGCCAACTGCCGTTGTTGTAAATTGGTGACCTGTCTACTGCGTAAAGCTGCCATTATTTATGGCGCTGAAGAAGATGGCCTTATGGCTTGTCATTTTTAGCAGCCAAATAAGCAAAGTGCAAAGACACTTGCTCTCCTGAATCGCTTTAGTCGTTAAATTGCGGAACTACGGGTAATTTAATCTATTTTTAATGTGCTTTTCATGTTGAATTAATCTGTGCCCGGTAGGATTGAGGCAACAAAAGGAGCTAACTATGAAAAGAAGTAATTTATCAACAATATTGGTGCTTTCTGCATTAACCACCGGATGCGCATCGATGAGTGGCTGGCGTCCGATTGTCGATCCCCGCATGGACCAACATCCGGAATCCGTTCAGCGCGATATGGTCGAGTGTAAGGCACTGGCGGATCAAGCATCGGATATCACCAAAGAAGTCGGTATGGGCGCAGGCGTGGGTGCCATTACCGGTGCAGCTGGCGGCGCTGCTGTTGGCGCTATAGCGGGTAGTGCTGCAACAGGTGCCGCGGGCGGTGCTATTTTGGCTATCCCCGCTGGATTGTGGAAAGGTTACGAAGCCAACGAGGACTTTAAACGGTCATTCAAAACCTGTATGCGCCAGCGCGGCCATACACTGGTCAACTAAAGGCAACCTTGAAATCGCATGTTGGGCGAGTAGCCGTTTCTGAAGAAACCGAAATTTCTGTGAATCCGGCACTGATAGTTAAAGCAGCGCAGAAGTAGGCCGGAATAAGCCTGTCCGCGCATTAAGCGCAGGATAAATGTTTCCGGCATTCCGATTGCCGGAAAAGCTTCCGCTCCTCGGCAACTGCTCCTGCGTTGCTCTACCTCCTGCATCCTTGCAGTCGTGCTCACGCCCCTTGCCCACATCCCTATGGGCAACGACCACCCTGGCTGACGCCGGGTGGTCGTTTCCGGCCTACATCCTAACCACGGAGTTTTATATTGAATTAACGGGATTATGTTCTCTATGGCCTCCGTGTCCTCCGTGGTAAATAATCCTTTCAATCTGATTTGGATAATACTTTCACAATCTCAAGCGCGTCTTACAACAAGACCCGCTCAACACCGCCGCTTGACGCCTGTTTGATATAGGTTTTCATCCAGTCTTTGCCCAACACATGCCGGGCAATTTCCACGACAATATAATCCACTTCCAGCTGGTCAACATCACCCTTGTAGCGTTGCAGGCCCTGTACGCAAGATGGGCAGGACGTCAGCATTTTAATCGGTCCGTCGAAGCCGTCAGCGCGAAGCTTGGCTTCGTCATCCTGCAACTCGGCCGCTTTACGGAAGCGCACCTGTGTTGAAATATCAGGACGCGCAACCGCTAAAGTTCCCGATTCACCGCAGCAACGCTCCGATTTGTTGACTGTTGTACCGATCAGGCCGTTGACGGTCTTCATCGCGTCCTGTTGTTTCATTGGGCTGTGACAAGGGTCGTGATACAGATAACGGCTGCCATTAACACCATCGAGTTTCACGCCTTTTTCAAGCAGATATTCGTGAATATCGATGATGCGGCAACCGGGGAAAATCTTTTCGAACTCGTAATCCAGCAATTGATCCAGACAGGTGCCGCAGCTAACCACGACGGTTTTGATGTCCAGATAATTCAAGGTATTGGCGACCCGGTGAAACAGCACACGATTATCGGTGGTGATTTTTTGCGCCTTATCGTATTGGCCGGCTGCGCGTTGCGGGTAGCCGCAGCACAAATAGCCCGGCGGCAATACCGTCTGCACGCCGATTTCGTATAGCATGGCCTGTGTCGCAAGTCCTACCTGCGAAAATAAACGTTCGGAACCGCAACCCGGAAAATAAAATACCGCTTCGGAATCGGCGCGGGTTTTGTTTTGATCGCGAATAATGGGCACGATCTGGTCACTCTCGATACCCAGCAGTGCTCTTGCCGTTTTGGCGGGCACGTCCTTAGGCATTTTCCGGTTCGTGAAATGAATAACATACTCACGTACCGCCGGTTGGCCTGTCGATGACGGCGGATGCGCAAGCTGCTGCTTACCCCAAGGCTTAAGCAAATAGTACCCTAGCCGTTGCGCTTTATAAGACCACTCGATCAGCAACTTGCGCATGATTTTAATGCTACCGGGACGACTGGTGGATAGAAACGCGATCGCAGCCGTTTTTACCGGATTAAAGCTTTGCTTGCCCATCTTGCGTAATAGATTGCGCATGTGCATCGACACGTCGCCAAAATCAATATCGACCGGACACGGGTTGTAGCACTTGTGACACACTGTGCAATGATCGGCTACGTCCTCAAATTCTTTCCAATGGGTGATGGAAATGCCGCGCCGGGTTTGCTCTTCATAAAGAAAGGCTTCAATCAGCAATGAGGTCGCCAGGATTTTATTGCGCGGCGAATACAGCAGATTGGCTCGCGGCACATGCGTAGAACATACGGGTTTGCATTTGCCGCAGCGCAAGCAATCTTTGACGGAATCCGAGATTGCGCCGATATCGCTTTGTTGCATAATCAGCGATTCGAATCCCATCAGGCTGAACGAGGTGGTGTAAGCCGCGCTAAGGTCGGCGCCCGGCATCAATTTGCCCCGGTTGAAATGGCCTTCCGGGTCGATACGCTGTTTGTAGTCATGAAAACTGGAGAGTTCTTCATTGCTTAGAAACTCGTATTTGGTAATGCCAATGCCATGTTCACCGGAGATCACCCCGCCCAAAGCACGGGCCAGCACCATGATGCGCGCCACGGCCTCATTAGCTTCCTGCAGCATTTCGTAATTGTCGGAGTTGACCGGCAAGTTGGTATGCACATTGCCGTCGCCGGCGTGCATATGCAAGGCAACAAACACACGGCCGCGCAAGACTTCTTTGTGCACAGCCTCGATCCTTTCGATGACCGGGCGGAAATTGTCGCCTTCAAAAATCTCTTTTAGCCCGGGCAGCAATTCCTGCTTCCAGGACACGCGTAGCGAACGATCCTGTAAACGGTGGAACAAAGTGGGGTGTTCCGCTCGATTAGTTAGCTCGCCGACACTGATGCCGCGCCCGGAGAACGCGGCTTCCGCCTGTTGCAACGGTAAATCCAGGTTGTCATAAAGCCACTGCCAGCGTTCACGCACAGAGGTAACGGCTGCCAATGCCAGGTTACGGCGGTCGCCAAACAGTTCGGTTTTGTCCACACCGTCTTCATAAGTCCTGAGCGGCAAGCCGCCTTCCAGAACACGAGTCAAGGCATCGCAAAGCCTCAGTTTATTGCGCAGCGATAATTGAATATTGATGCGCTCGATACCGTCGCAATAATCGCCCATACGCGGCAGCGGTATCACGACATCTTCATTGATTTTGAAAGCGTTGGTATGCTTGGCGATAGCGGCAGTACGCGCACGATCCAGCCAGAAGGTCTTGCGGGTTTCCGGGCTGACGGCGATAAAACCTTCGGCATCGCGCGCATTACACAAACGCACCACTTCCGAAGCGGCCAGCGCGACTTGTTTTTCATCATCACCGACAATATCGCCAATCAGCACCATTTTCGGCCGGCCTCGGTGCTTGGCTTTGCTCGCATAGCCCACCGCTTTGACATAACGCTCGTCCAGATGCTCAAGACCTGCCAGCATCACCCGCGCCTCGCCGTTTTTAGGCAAAGCGGCCAGATAATCGCGGATTTCAAGGATAGCCGGAACCGCTTCACGGACCTGGCCGTAAAATTCAAGGCAAAAAGTGCGTGTATGCGGCGGCATTTTATGCAAAATCCAGCGTGCCGAAGTGATAATGCCGTCGCAGCCTTCTTTTTGTATGCCCGGCAAACCGCCGAGAAACTTGTCGGTTACATCCTTGCCCAGTTCGCCTTTACGAAAATGCGCTCCCGGAATGACCAGTTGTTCTTCTGAAAGCAGCTGCTTTTTACTGGCGTCGAAACGCTTCAGTACAAAAGTGACCTGTTCCTGGTCATGAATCTTGCCCAGGTTATGATTGAAACGTTCAACTTCCAGCCAATTACCGTCGGGCGTCACCATCGTCCAGGATGCCAGATTGTCCAGTGCCGTTCCCCACAACACGGCTTTTTTGCCGCCGGCGTTCATCGCGACATTGCCGCCCACGCAGGATGCATCCGCTGAGGTAGGATCGCACGCAAACACCAGACCGGCATTTTCCGCGGTATCCATGACACGGCGTGTCACGACGCCGGCTCCGGTATGAATCGTTGCGTAAGTCTGCGCTACTCCGGAAAGGATGGATTCAGGTTCTACGCGGCCTATTTCAATCAGCTTTTCGGTGTTGATCACTGCGGAATAGGGCGTTAGCGGCACCGCGCCGCCGGTATAACCCGTGCCGCCGCCGCGAGGAATAATGGTCAATCCCAGCTTGATGCAGTCGCGTACCAGGAAACCGACTTCCTCCTCAGTACACGGATACAGCACCACAAACGGATACTCGACCCGCCAGTCGGTGGCATCGGTCACATGCGACACGCGCGCAAAGCCGTCGAAGCCGATATTGTCTTTGCGTGTATGCTTGGATAACAAGGCCAGGGCTTTGCGGCGCATTTCCCGCGTGCGGTCGAAATGGGCTTCAAAGGCATTCACTGCCTGATGCGCGGCTTCGAGCAGCAACGCCACCCGGCTGGCCCGAAGCGCATCTTCGCGTTCAAGCTCGGCATGACGTTTCTCCATCTGTCGAAGACGATGGCGCAATGCCTCCAGCAACGCTTTGCGGCGTTTACGGTTATCGAGCAAATCGTCTTCAAGGTAAGGATTGCGCTGGACAGCCCAAATATCGCCCAGGACTTCATAAAGCATTCTTGCCGAGCGGCCGGTTATCCGTTCGTCATGCAAGGATTCCAGAATCTGCCAGCTCTCTTCGCCCAGCAGACGGATGACGATTTCACGGTCAGAAAAAGACGTGTAGTTATAGGGAATTTCGCGTAGCCGTATCGGCGATGATGCTTCGGAAAGCAAGGGGGAGAATTTTGAATCCACTGATATTTCGAATAACGAAGTGGTTGAGAAAGCTCATTGTAGCACTTGCGCATAGGGGCGAAAATACCAAAAGCTGTGTGGGTTTGGTTATATTTAATTAATGAATTTTGCATTGAATCAGCAGGAAGCTCGGTAGGGTACGCATCGCGTACCGTTTCCAACATTTTTTGCTGGATCAAATCCTAAAAAGGTACGCGATGCGTACCCTACGGTACTAAAAAATCAGCATGAGGCTTTAGGGCTATGAGCGTTGTTTTTTAACGCCGGAATAAAGTCTACAATCCAATAATATTAACCAGTAGCAAAGCGACACGATATGTCTGAAATTAAATATGCGATTGAAGCGCGCGCTTACGACATTGTTGGCCTGGCGGCTCATGATTTCTGGGTGTTAAGAGATGAAAAAGGAAACGTTTTAGGGCAATTGCATGGACTGGCAACGGATACTAAAAACAAGATAAAGCCGATTGGTACGATTGGCGATAAGCTGAAATTTTATCATTTCGGGCCTCGCGCGATCTTATTAGGCTTAAACCCGGCTTGTAATTTGAACCTCATAAAGGCCGGACAAAAATCAAAGCTGGTTTTTTCTGGAAGCCAGGATGAGGTATTGAGCCGATGGGATCATGCGGTTAAAGCCCTCCCTTATCTGAATAGCCTTAACGTGCCTTACACCCCTTTAGGAATTGTTGGCGTAGCCCATATCAACAGCAACACGGCCTATACATTATTGGGCAAGCTCATGGGCATACCCTTGCATAATTTTTCAGGTTGCTGGCAGCCGGGATGTAAAAACACCGATAAAATCCTGAGTTCTTCGCAACTGGAATCGATGAAGTATCCTCAAGACCTACCTGGTATTTATAGCGCTTAATGGCTCGTTAGCAGCCATGAAGCGGTAAGCAGCATGGCAGATTACCATACGGTGAAATACCCGATAAAAGTCGCTGTTGCGGCTTATGGATTGCCCATTAAAACGTTGAATAAGTCCATGAGACAGCCTACAAACCCTGTGGATTCGGTTCGCTGGCAAAAGAATAAAACGCTTACCATGAATGCGAGTATCGATAATAACAGTAAGGTAACAGGCGTTTTTAAATCTTCCCGCTCTGCGGGAAATAGTTCGGCTGCCCCCATTCTTATCCTGGAAATGTCAGGCATTTCGTAAACCATCTCCCAGCTTTTTTCGTCCTCTTTTTGGATAATGGGCGGAGGGGCTTGTTCTGTTTCTGCTTTCTTCTGCGCAGCTTTATCTACTGTTTCAGGGACAGGCTTATCGGCTATTGGCGGTGGTTCACGGTTTTTAGTTTCCCTTTCTTTTTCCCGCTCTATTTCCTTTTCTCGTTCTCTTTCTTGGGTATTTAACAAGCAAATGTAATGAAAAACGTCTGTTGTCAATCTCATTCTCTGCGTTGCTTCATAGACGTCCCTGGCGTCAACAGCGGGTTTTTCCCGTTCACAAGCAACGCTGAATGACTTGTCGCACAGTGAGTTGATGGTACGCGGTGTCCCGCCTGTACTGAATGCGATGGACAGCGCTTCCCATCCGGTATCTGAAATGAGGTCGGGGGTGCCGCCAGCCACCTGAAGGCGATGCGTGACATATTTGATCATGGTATCGACATTCATCTTTCCCAGAACTTCGAGTGCAGCGATGCGCTGTTTAAAAGGTTCCATATCGAGACTGTTTATTTTGTCCATCAATTCTTCCTGGCCGAGGAGCAGCAACTGGATGAGCTTGATTGACCCTTCTTCAAGATTGTTCAGTAAGCGGATGCCGTTGATAACATCGTCTGACATCAGATGCGACTCATCCAGGATAACCAGGCATTTTTTTCCTTCAGCATTGATCTTTAAAAGGGCATTTCTGATGTCCCGCATAACAAAGGTCTTCTCAGGCGATGACGGCTGTAGTCCGAGTTCCTGGGCGAGAAACAGATAGAGGTCGGCGCTGTTTGCAGGCGGTTCGCCCATCCATATTAATTTGATGCTTTCAGAAAAATCGAATTTGATCATCTGGCTGAGGGTAGTCTTGCCGGAGCCGATCGGCCCGATCACAACGATTAAGCCCCGGTTGTTCTGCAAAGCCCCGTATATCTGTTTACGAATATGGGCACGGCTCCCATAATCGTAAAAAAACAGCGGGTCCGGTACATTCTCGAACGGGAGTAAGTTAAGGTTAAAGTGCTCTGTGTACATATGCATTAATTTCCTTGTCCAGGCATAAGCTTGACCTCGACCCTGCGGTTTTTTGCTCTGCCTGCTTCAGTATCGTTGGAGTCTATCGGGTGGGTGTCGCCATAGCCGATTGCTGATATCCGGTCAGGCGATACACCGCGAGAGACCAGTATATTCGCGATGGCTCTTGCCCGGCGCAATGACAGGTCTTTATTGTCAACGTGCAGCTTGCCGGTCGGTATATTATCGGTGTGGCCTTCTATAATGACGCGGCTGCCTTGCGATGCCGATATTTCCTCGACAAAATTATCAATCGTAGATAAGGCAATGTCGTTTATCGCTGATTTCCCGGAACGAAACGTTTCGCCGCCAAACACCGCCAAGGTCCGTGGACTGTTATCAGGTTCTGGGGGCTTAATGCTTTTAAGGGCGACTTCTTTGGTTTTGAGTTGCCCCTCAAGCTGGGCAATTGTCGCCTGTAGTTTTGCAACAATGGCCCTGTTGGCAGCCTGTTCCTCCATCAATTTCTTGATGGCATAGTCTGTTCCAGGAGATACGTTTTTTTCGGAAGTTATTTCTTTTTCAGGCGTTACGTCTTTTGGGGGGGGCTGATAAGAAATTTTGTGAACCGGAAGCTCCAGTGCCTTAAAGGTGATAATTGCCGATAAGGTAAAAAATATAATGGACAGTCCAAAAATAATGAAACGCATAATTAAAGTACTCGATTTAAGATGAGGCCGAGGCGCAATGCATAACTGCGCACCGATTAAGTGCCGTTATTCCGTTATTTTTTCTATGGCGGGAATAATAAGCACATGAAAAAATCATGAGCCACTACTCGTAAGCCGTAAATCAGGTGGTGTGGCCTCATCAGTCAATCTGTGTTGTTCATTGGCAATATCCCCAGCAATATAACTTGGCTTCAGGCGCGTCGAAGTGATTCCGGCTTTATGAGATATTGAAACCATTGTGTTTTATATCGCGTTCAAGGTTAGTGGATTCCTTGCATAGCAAATCCAATAGTGGAAATGACAGGGCTATACATAGGTTACATTGCGTAAGTTTCAGGCTCCTCCAAAATAACTTTTTACGATTGCCGACAGGCATATTTCTGGTTTAGGTCGGTTCGGCGGCGTCATGTTTCTTAATGAAACGTTATAAGACATGAGTCAATAAAACAATCAGTGCTAACACCTAATCACACGGGATGGGTATTTAACAAAGCAGGAATATTGAAAACTTAGGGATATCTCTAGCCGTTAACAAAGACTCATATCATCGGCATTACCCCGATCCGGATGACACAGTGAACAAGCTGACTGATTTGAACAATGCTTCTGGCGATGGGTTTACCGTTAACGCCCTGGTACGCGATGCGTACCCGACGGTACTTGTTTTAATTTGAAATTTTTGCATTAAGCCAGCTCAAAGCCATGTGGATTGAATGTTATCCATATCTGTTTATAATGCATCAAACTTTGATATTTCTTATAAGCAGTTTCCGAATTTTTTATCTTTTCAACATCGGCTTTTCCGGTCGAACTAAGTCACAGATACCTTAAACAGCAAGCTTAAAGCAGTGTTGTTAAATTTTTTGGGGAAACCCGGCAGGTATCCAGACTGTTTGGGAGCTGCCGGGGTTGTGTGATCGCGTTTTTGATTCGGGAACAAAATTCAATGAAACTTGATTACCACCTGGCGGACTCCTACCTATGATGACCCTGCGCTCGATTTTCATATTCACTATGCTGGCTTTTACGGTGTTATCGCCTTGTAACGCAGCCATGCCTACTACGCATATTTCCGTGATTGTGTCCCTGGTCGACAACCTCACGCAAGGCATTGAGCCGGTTCCTGCGAAAATCGGCAATGGCGACGATCCGCGCAATAATCTCTATTGGGGGGCGCTTTACGGCGTTAAAACCTTTCTGAGCAAGGCGGACGGCTGGCGTAACTTGGGCTGCGAGAAGGATATTAACGACACTATCCTGGAGCGCTGCCATTTCGCCTGGAAAGACAAACTGACTGTTACCGCCGATGCTTATCGCGGCAGCCGGATTGACCGGGCGATGCTTGACTTTATGCAACAGGCAGCGACTCCGCCCGATACGGCAGCGCGTGAAATGGTGGTATTCATCGGCCATGACGGCTTGATGGACGAACAAAACCAGCCGATCATCAGTCGCTTTCCAAAACATGCCGGGCACGACAAACAAGCGGTTGTGCTCGCCTGCATGAGCGATGAGTATTTCTCGGAGTATTTGCAGGCAGCAGGTTCAAAACCGGTGGTCACCACGTTTAGCTTCATGGCGCCGGAAGCCTATGTATTGGAAGCCGTTGCGCGCGGTTTTGCAAACCAGGCGGGTGAAGCTGAAATGCGCAATTCCGCCGGCGCCGCTTACGCCAAATACCAGCATATCTCGGCCAAAGCGGGAAGGTCGGTTTTTGGCGCCAATACTCGAGCCAAGCCTATCAGCTTGAGCTTGCAATAGGCTGGAGTTTATCTGTAAGTTCTGCGTCAATTCGTTTGGGCTTTAAGTGTGGACCGGTAGGGCGTAAAGTAAGGGCATCGCTACGGATGATGCCGTAGGACATTTAGGATATTAAGAATGTACTTTTCGGAATGTCCTGATTCCGACTTTTTTGTTAATGGAACTTTACTGTGAAGAATATCGTGAACATCCGTTTTATGGTTTTTATGCTGCTGTGGATTTGTGCGGCTGATGTTTACGGTGATGCAAGCCATTTAAGGTCGTGCAGATCCATTTATAACAAATTGAACGACCTGCCGGTGCAGCAGCCTCCAAGTCGGGTGCTGCTGGTGCCTTTACTGAGCCGGGAGCCGCATTCGACCGAAAGCCCAAGGTGGTCTGAACAACCGGCCCGCATGCTGGAAGCTTTTTACCGTAAGCGCTTTAATGCAGACGTTCAGCAACTGCGGGATATCTGGAACTGGACGGATTATTACCGGGAGATCGAGCGCATACAGCGGCAGTTCCCCCCTTTCGACCGGGTTATTTTTATCAGTCACGGCGGCTTTGACGGCCCGGTGCTCGAAAATGCCGTGTTTTGGCAGGACTTTAAAGTAAAGGGAGGCAAAGGCTCATTGCTTCAGTATTCCGAATCGCAACCGGGACTCAAGCATCTGCTGTCCATCACTTATGATACCGAAAAAAATCGCACCTTCACCGATTACATGTCCGCGCGCTGGAAAGAACTGGCACACCTGAAATCGACTGATATCTGGGACCAGCTTAAGGGAGTGGAAAAACAGTTACAGCCGCTGGATTATGCCTGTTTCCAAAACTACTGCTCAGCGGATCGACTGGCCACAAGCCCGGAGGACCAGCGCGGATACCGGCTCGAGCTCTGCGAACGCATTTGCCGCGAACCGCTGTTTGAGCAAAAGACATCGGTTGACATATCCCCGGAGCGGTTCTTTCATTTTACAAAATCCCTGAGTTCGCTGGCATCGGCTGACGGCCTGATTTTTTTCGGCGCCTGCAACCCCGGCAGCGCGGCTCCGGTAAAAGTGATGGAGAAGGATGAAACCGAGTTGTTGATCAATTCAAATCTCGCCAGCGGCCCACACAAGACCTACGTGCATCTGGTCAGCGCAGTAACCGGCCGCGTTACCGCCGGCCCAATAGGAGACAGTAGTGCCGAGGATATTGTAAACCGGGTTATCATGTTTGAGAGCGGTCGTCCTCAGTACAATTTATGTATTGTTGAGCCGGCTGCGAGGTGATTATTCGGCTGTGCTGTAGGTTGGGCTGACGTAAGGAAGCCCAACATTTGTTGCTTCGATGTGTTGGGCTTCGTACATCAGTCCAACCTATGAGCTGGTAGCGCAAGATAAGTAAGGTAGTTCATGTTAAAGGCTTAGCGTGGAGGTGAGGGGGCGGCCGGAGCGCAAAGCGGGGAGGGATGACTATGTTAGAAGCGCATTTCATGAAAATATGGCTCGGAGATGCGGTCGAAGACAGCAGAAATGACAGCATGCAGTGCTGACTGAAGCTGCTCCATGTCTGGAAACACCGTCGACTTCTCATAGAAGTAATTCAATTCTTTCTTGTTAAATATGACGCTTGCAGAAGCGATGGCATCTCGCTGCGGAATAGTGAGCGTGATTGAGGCAAATAAGCCGTGTTTCTCAGCTTCCAAGAGGCAGTGCGTCACATCGTGACGATATGGCCGATTTGCGAGGGTCTTAGCGGCAATCCCATTGGATAGAAGATACGACTTGAGCGCAAGCTCCAAGGAGTGAACAAGTAAGTAAATGGTAGGCACAATTAGTTCTGATGTACCTTGGGCCATGAGTGTTTCCGCAGCGCGTTTGTAGCTGCTAGCGTAAACAAAAAAACCTTCTGGACTGTGGTCGGCACTCATATCGGTGTTATCGAAAGACGGAACGGACAAATCGTGAGCAGTCACCGGTTGCCCCGCCGGTATCTGCTAGTGTGACGGTGTAGTTCTTTGCGGCGGCAACCTTTCCATCCGAGAACACAACTACAGCGAACTCGTCAGAACCGCGACCCGTTCTACAGAAATGCCAAGCCTCTCTTGAACCGGCAAATTCAGTTCTAGCCGGCATCCCCATGATCTGCGTGACTATCTGCTTGGACATACCAGGATTGAGCAAGGCAATCTTTTGCACTGGCTGTTGTGTGGAATAACTCCCGCCAGTGGTAGCGCAGCCCGCCAGTATGACAGTCGCAAAAATTGTTGAAGCGGCAGAGTTGATTTGCATAAGAGTCCCTAACGTAAAATAAACACTAAATAGGTATGAATTAAATCCAATCACAGGTATATAACGCAACTCCTGCAATCCGTTAGACAAGATACTATAACTCTTGGATTATTGGTAGCGGCCCCGTTTCGGCAACCCGAAAATATCAGTAAGTCATGCAGGCTGCATTCAGCAGACCGGCCGCGAGCGAAAACCCGGCCAGCACAATCGCGGGCCCCAGTTCATCGTCGGCGATGCGGCGGCACAGATCGGCGAAAGCAAATCGCATCCCTACGAACACCAGCACTTGCACAAACAGCGCCACGCCGGCCCAGATCAGCATGTCGACAAACGACACGCTATTGGAAATGGCGCCGGCCAAAGCCAGCACGAAACCGAGCAGCGCGGCGCTGAAAGCCAGCGCCGGTGCGGTTTTGCCTTCGCGGATTAATTTGAATTCGGCATAGGGCGTAATCCAGAGGTAACTGAGCGCAAACAGGCCGGTCAGGATAACGGCCGCAGCAAAATGCAGGAAAAAGCCGTTGACTCCGGCCAGAATGTCGGTCGGGTTTATAGATTCCATGATCAATCCTCGATGAAAAAATGCGGTATGAAGCGGCTGTTGTTGCCGGTGATTTCGGTTTTGTCTTCGCGAATGCCGATACCCGCCGGCTGGTCGGCAATCATCCAGGAGCCGATGACCGGGAAATTGCCGGAGAAATTCGGCAGTGGCGCGTGGCGCTGGTAGACGTAGCCTTCGCCGCCGTAGCTGCCGTCGGTTTCGATGCTGTGGCAGCCGCGGCGAATCTCGATGTTGGCGCCTTCGCGGGAATACAGCGGTTTGCGCACATAGTCGCCGAGCAGCGGCTTGTCTCCAAAGCTGGCCGGCAGCAGGTTGGGGTGGCCTTCGAACAAATCCCACAAAATCGGCAGGATGCCTTTGTTGCTGAGCAGCAGTTTCCACGGTGGTTCCAGGAGATTCAGATTCGCTTGCGGCAAATAGCGGCCGAACTCGTCCTGCAACAGCCACTCCCACGGATAAAGCTTGAACAGCGCCTTGATAACCTTGTCGTCCAGATCGACAAAGCGGCGTTGGGATTCGTCCCAGCCGATTTGCTCGATGCCCAGCCTCTGCGTGTGCAAGCCGGCTTGCATGGCGGTGTCGCGCAAGTATTCGATATTGCCCGAATCCTCGTCGCTTTCTTTAACACAGGCAAAATACAGGCTCGGCTGAGATTGACGGTAACGCTGCCAGAACGCGATCAGTTTTTCATGGATGGAATTGAACTGATCCATTTCCGGGAAGCGATCTTCCAGCCAGAACCACTGCACGACGCCGGCTTCCAGCAGCGCGGTCGGCGTATCGGCGTTATATTCCAGTAGCTTGGGCGGGCCGCTGCCGTCCCAGGCCAGGTCGAAACGGCCGTACAGGCTGGGTTCCCGCCGCTCCCAGGATTCGACAATATAAGCTATCGCCCAATCCGGGATGCAGAGTTGCTTGAACAGTCCGCGGTTGATGATGGTTTCGATGGCTTGCAGGCACAGCCTGTGCAATTCTGCGGTCGCATCGTCGAGAACATCGATCTGGCTGCGTGTAAAGCGGTAGCAGGCCGACTCGTCCCAATAAACTTCGCCGTCCAGGGTGTGATAGTTCATGCCGACTTCTTCCACGCGCCGTTGCCAATCGGCGCGTGGCGTCAATTCGATGCGTTGCATGGCTCAACCGCCGAACGAAAAATGCGAGCCGCCGGAAGAGCCGAAACCGCCGCGCCTGATTGAGTTATGATGGTAGCTCGAGCCCGAGCCGCCGCTTGAGCTGCTTTGGCATTCGGCGGCATTGCCGTTGTTGTCCTGGCAATTGTTTTGGCGGATTCTAAAATCTGCCGGGTTACCGGCATAACTGGCCAGCGATAAGCCGCCCAGCAATGCCAGCGACACTTGCAGCGAACGGCGCGGTATTGTGGCCGGGACCGGCGGAGCGGAGGGGGCGGAGTTTTTCAGTAGCCGTTCCCAGTCCGATAGACGCGGATAAAAATCGTAGTAGAAGCCCGCGCCGATCAGCAGCATTAAATAAAAATCCAGCTTATTGCCGCATAACAAAAACAGCGGCAAACCCAGCCAAGCGACGCCATTGGCAACCAGCGCCGAACGGAATGCCCTTTGATGGGCGCGCAGCAGTTTAACTGTGTACACAGGTTCAGGGGGAAGCGGCGCGGCCAGCCGACGCAATAACCCGTATCCACCCAGTGCAATACCGACAAATAGCAGTCGGAGCGGCACTTCCGGCAAGTTGGGTGCGTAACCGTTAAAAGCCCAGTAGCGTTGGTTTAGAAAAGCCGCAACAATCACATACAACAACAGATAAACGGCCGTCACGACCGACATAAATCGAAACGACGACACCGCTTTCCCAAATTCGATGCCAACTACGCTGTTCTGGCTAATGGGCGTACGGGCAAAACTGCCGATGTGATAAACGTTACGGTGATAATTATTCAGCCAGAGTCTAAGTTCTGCCGACATGCAGCTCTCCGATACCTTGATTGATTCGCGGATATTCCTGTCCAGGCCGTGAAAAAAATATGTCGCCTGCTTCCGGTAGTCTGTAACCAGCGCATGGGTCGGGATCGTGGTTTCGCCAAAATAGCCGGCTTTGACGATTTTGTCAGGATAGAAGGTGACCGAGCGGGTGTTCAGAATGCCGATGATGTTCCAGGCTGCATATGACGCCAACAGCACCAGAATGACTTCGAGGATAAAAAAATTGCTGCACAGTCCCAGCCACGCCAAGAAGATCGCCAAGGCCAAACACAGCAGAGCCAACAGTTTTTTCCACGGGCTGTAAACGATAGTCAGTTTCTGATGATGTGAGGATGTCATTTTTGCAGCTACGTTCAACGAGGATGGTCAAGTTAGTGTGCATGTAAATTAACGGCTAAGCATAGCCGATGATGATCAGATCTGCCGAAAATATGGGCATTGGCTGTTATGAAAGGCAGATCGTGAGGTTTGATCAGGGCGTCTGCTATGTACGCTAGCCAACGGTAAGCAACGAGAAATTCTGCTAGTGTAATTATAATAAAAGTAGTTGTTTAGAGCTTTTATTCATGTTTTACCGTATAGGAAATTAAGGCCTATTTAGGAGAAAGGTTATGGCTATTAAAAAAGAGTTATACGGCTTAAAAAGGTCGACAATTTTGACGTTGGTATCGGTTTTCATCATTTCTATGCCGCAGACGTTAAACGCCAATATCTTACGATCAACAGATTCCCTGGAATTGATTAATTCCTCCTGTCCGGCCGGCTCCGGGCAATATGAAGAACTCAAGCAATTAAAGAAAGACATCAGTGCCGCCGACACGCTCAACCATGCGCGTGAACTGGCGCTTGCCCCCACTGACGAAGCCATCCAAGCCCTCAAGAATGCACGCAACATCATGCCGTTCAGCGATGATTTGCGTTCGGCCGAAACGCGTCTTAGTGATTCCCGCTCGCGCATACTCGTGGCATCCTCCCAGGCACAAGTCGCCGATGAATTTTCCGGCATGATGCTGGCGGGGCTTGATGACGATAGTGCCGCCAGGGTAAGCACCGGTGCGGGTGGATGCAATTATTCTACAGGTGAGGTGATTGCCATCGTGGTCGGCTTGATTCTGGGGATTATCCCCGGCCTGATTTTACTTGTGGTGCTTTGTTGACAGCGGGTCACCGAACAGCATGACGATACCGTATTGAGGAAACCGATGGCGGGAGGCTTAAGTCATCTGACTGTCCTTGTTACCGTTTGATCCGGATTGCAATAAGTTCAACTCGAAAATGTTTACAGTTTTATATGTTAAACTCAGGCTCTTGTAAGCAATAATTTTTATTGCGCTATCGTTCAGCAACTTCCTCATCATTCATCGGAGCACCCTATGTCATTGACCATGTATCAAGCATCCATTCCTGCTTTTGTACGCATGTTAGGCAATTTGTCCGCGATTCTCGATAAAGCTGCCGCCCATGCCGAAGCGAAAAAGATCGATCCCGCCGTTTTTGTGAATGCGCGTCTGGCTCCGGATATGTTTCCGCTTAGCCGCCAGGTACAAATTGCGACTGACATGGTTAAAGGCTGCGCTGCCCGGCTGGCAGGCATCGAAGTACCCCACTATGAAGATAATGAAACCACTTTTGCCGAGTTACAGGCGCGTATCGACAAGACCAAGGCGTTCATGCAAAGCGTAAATGCCTCGCAAATCGACGGCAGTGAAGAGCGCCCAATTACACTGAAATTCGGCAGCAGGGAACTGAGCTTTTTAGGCCAGCCTTACTTGCTGGATTTTGTGCTGCCCAATTTTCATTTTCACCTCAGCATGACTTACGCCATACTGCGGCATAATGGCGTGGAAATAGGAAAAAAGGATTATGTAGGCGATTACTGATCGGCGCTTTGTAATGCCTTAACAAGCCCTGCGCGGATTTAAATCTGCGCAGGGCTTTGTTTTTTAGCCTCGCTTTAAGCTTACCTCAAGCTGTACCGGCTATCATAAAGCCACTTGCATCAAATTTTCCCGTTCAACCCCGGATTGCCGTTCATGGGCGGCAGCCGGACTGTTTACGATAAAACTTAGTATGAAAACACTCAAAATGCAGGGGTCGATTGCCTGCGGAATCGACTTCGGAACCTCGAACACCACGGTAGCAATTGCCCACGGAAATGACGATCAAATAATCTTGGTCCCATTAGAAGAGGAGCATTTAACGATACCTTCGACTATTTTCTTCCCGGCAGAAAGCCCGACCGCTGTTTTTGGCCGTAAAGCCATTAACGCCCATGTCGCTCAAGATGAGGGCCGGTTTATGAGAAGTTTTAAGCGCGTGCTTGGCACATCCCTGATGAAAGAAGGGACTCATATTAGCGGAAGAAAAACAAAATTCGAGCACATCATCGGTCACTTTATCGAGGATATTAAAAGCAAGTCAGAGTCATTGGCCGACAGGGAAATCCAGAACGTCGTTGCCGGCAGGCCGGTTCATTTTGTCGACGGCAATGACCAAGCGGACAAGGAGGCGGAAAGCCAGCTCGAAGCCATATTCGCGTCCGCCGGTTTCAAAAATATCCGCTTTCAATATGAGCCTATTGCCGCCGCATTTGCTCATGAATTAACAATGGGCGATACCGAGCGTTTAGCGGTCGTTATGGACATTGGCGGCGGCACGTCCGACTTTACGATCATGCGGCTATCCGAGCGCTATATCAACAAGCTCGACCGCCAGCAGGATATTCTGGCTAATGCGGGAATTCGCATCGGTGGTAACGATTTTGACCGGGCATTAAGCTTGAAAAGTTTTATGCCGCTGTTGGGATTGGGTTCGCTTTGGGGAGCCAAAGGCTTGGGCTTTCCGATAACGCCTTTCTTTGACCTTTCTGAATTGAGCAAAATTCAGTATATGTACACGCAAAAATACAAAAGGGATTTAAAAGAGCTGGTCAGTCAATCGAATGACAAGACCCTTACCCATAGACTGCTGTCAATTGTAGAGGAAGAGCAGGGGCATACCTTGATGGCCGCAGTCGAGGAAGCCAAGATTCAACTCAGCTCATCCGAGCAAACAACCGCTGATCTTTCTTTCATTGAAGCGGATTTGCAAGCGGATATCGAACGGACGCAATTCGAAGATAGCCTGTACGGGAATATTGAGAGCATCCAAAAAACCATCAATGACTGCATTACCGTTGCGGGAGTGAAAGCAGACGATGTTGCGCTGGTCATTTTAACCGGTGGCGGCACCGCTATTCCGCTGATTCAAAAAATCACCCGACGGATATTTCCGCAAGCCGAAATTTCAGATGGCAACCGCTTGTCTAGCGTTGGCTTTGGTTTGGCGTGTGATGCCAGACGGTATTATTTAGAGGGCTAATTGAACTCAGGCCACAGGAATAAGGAATTAAGGGTAATCTCCATGAGGACTGCGGAGTTTGTCGAATTTGAACTAAGTGCGTCTAGACTTACAGAGGGGCCAACTGGGTAGGGCGTGCAGGGAGTAAGACATGATTCGCGGCTTTAATCAGCAAGGCTAATAACCGCTGGAGTGCAGGCTCTGCCTGCTCTGGCAAGCGGAGCTTGCACTCCTGGCACTTTCCGGTAGAACCTGATAGATACCGGTTTATCACGGGTATCTATCAGGTTAAGTTCAGCCTATCCGTTTTTTACTTCAGACCGTTTTTCCATCAATTGCGATGGGTTGATTCTCTCGAAACAACATTCGCAGACTAAATGCCGTTTGGATAATCGTAACTGTAATGCTTGCGCAATGGTTTGATCACTTCCCATTGACTATCCAAGCCTGCGTGGAACGACACCAGATCGCCAGGCAGAATGCGTACCGACTCTCCGCCGGCAGGCGTTACCAGAATTTCTCCTTCCAGCACATAGGCGCATTCAGTTTCATCAAAATCAATTGGAAATTTTGAAATTTCTTTTTCCCAGATTTCCCAGTTGGAAACACCCAGTTGTTGTAAGCGCTCTTCACTTGGATTGTGTTCGATGGTAATTTTGCTCATGTTGTTCCTAAAAAATTAAACTTGTTAGAACGGCAATTTTAACACCAGGTCAGCCTGTGCGCTATTTGCCACCTAAATTAACCTGGGTTCGGGCTTGAATTGGATGTCAAGGTAGTCGAGGGTCCGCTTTGCCTGCTCCCGTGTTTTGGTATCGACAACAACCAGTACCGCTTGATCGTCCTGGGAAAAGCTTTAAGAAAAAACGGGCCCGATCCTTTAAAAAGGGCAACCTGGGACAATATTTTCGCGGTATCCGGTCTTAATGCCGAGATTCCGCGCGGTGTAATAAGCTTGTAAGCCCAAGGGTAAGGACGCCTGAGATTGTTTTTCCGTTTTATACCCAAAGGGCATAAGTTTCGTTTGAGCAGGCAGGCTGCTCAACTCAGCTTTAAAATTAAGTTATCTTAGGTTTTGCCAAAGATAACTTAATTTGTCATGCAGAATGACGAATTAATTCCCTGCACCCGCAAAGCCCGGCTTCGGCAAGTCGTTATTGACCGTTTGCAGCAGTAGATCTTCAAACGTGTAAAAACCTATAGCGCAATTTTCGAGCTGGGCTAATGCAAAAGCTGCGCCGGTGCCGAATGCTTCGCGCCTGATCGATGAATGGACTAAACGAACTGTTTGGTGGGGGAAGCCGAAAATGACTTCATGCTCGCCAATAATGCCACCGAGCCGCAACGAGGTGATTTGTTCTTCCTCCAGGCCCAATTTTTCTGCAATTTTAATTGCCGTGCCTGAAACTTCGGGCTTTTCCTTAAAGTGTTGCTCAAGGATTTCCACATCGGCGAACGGAGCGATTTTGCGCAGCAGATTGGCCGCCGTCATCAGGAAATTAATGCCTAAGGTAATATTGGGAGAACACATGACGCGTGTATGTTTGCCCAGACTGCGAACGTAAGCCAGATCGCTTTCCGAATAAGCGGAAATTGCGCTGACCAGCATGATTTTGCGTTTGCGCACTATTTCCCCATAAGCATGTACAGCTTCCGGCGAAGAAAAATCCACGACCGCATCGACCGGATGCCGGGCAAACAACATTTCGAACGATTGCCGATCGACGCCGAAAATAGGAATATCGGTATCAGGATGAGTTTTGACGGAACCGCCGGCAGTGCGGCGGGCAATCCAGCAGAGTTCGAAGCGCGGGTCTGCGTTGAGTACGTTGGCTACGGCTTTGCCAGTTTTACCATAACCGATAAGACCGATACGGGTTTTAAAAGACACGATAAACCTCCTTTGATGTGTATTGGAGAATATTAAAGATACGCAATCGAATGCATATGATTAAGTGTTGAGTAGCGCAGAACAAAGAGCGAATATTTAAAGTGCACTCGGAAAAATCTAACAATATGCAGCAAATGTAATGGTAGAGGCCTTTTCGCGTACCCTCGGAATGATAGCTTTTCGATCCTTAAATTTTGATTAAAGTTTGCTTAAAAAGCTTTTTTAACAATATTCTTGCTGAGTACAAGAGCGTTGTTATCGCTTGTTTTGTCGTATCAATTCCATATCTTTAGTAAATGCAGCTTACCACCATCGCTTTACTTAAAGTTGCAAGCTATAGCTATTGCACTTTTGCCCTTAATGAAGCCGACCGCTTGCGACACCGGGTATTCGGGCGGGATCGAAATCAGAATATGCACATGGTCCGACACCCAATGCCCTTCCAATATTTTGTACTATTGTTGCGCAGCCAAATCTTTCAGCAGCTCCCCCAAATATCTTCCGAGCCCTTTATAGAGGCTTTTCTTCCTGTAGTTCGGTATCCAAACCGCATGATGCTTACATTCCCATTGTGTATGTTTTAAACTCTCTGGCGGATTCATCGTTTGTTTTCTTATCTTTACGGTGAGACTCTCGACGATTCCCGGAATTGTCAAACTCTGCGAGTCCCTCGGCAGAGCGGGGGGGTTACCCATGATTAATTAAAAAATCTTGCCGCTACAATCAGGAACAGAACTTGAAATCACAAAAAACAAACTGGCACCATTTGCCGCCCGAAACACTGACGACAAACTTGCAGGTTGATATTAAGCAAGGTTTGACTGAAAACGAAGCCAGGCAACGGCTGCAAAAATACGGCCTTAACCGCCTGACGCCACAGCGCGGCAAGAGCCCGTTGCGTTTACTGTTTGAGCAGTTTAACCAGCCTTTAGTCTATATTCTGCTGGTTGCGGCGGGCGTTACAGGATTTTTAGAGGAATGGGTAGACAGCGGCGTGATTTTTGGCGTGGTGCTGATTAACGCTATCATCGGTTTTATTCAGGAAGCCAATGCCCTGAAAGCCATAGACGCGCTTAGCCGTGTTTTAACCGTCACCTCCACGGTATTACGCAATGGCCAACGCCGTTCTATTGCCGCCGACCAGCTGACGGTGGGTGATGTGATAGTACTGCAATCGGGCGATAAAGTACCGGCCGACTTGCGTTTGCTGCAAACCCGCGAGCTGCAAATCGATGAGTCGGCGCTCACCGGCGAATCCGTTCCGGTGGAGAAGCGTGTTGCGACCTTGGGCGAGGAAACCGTATTGGCGGATCGTCATAATATGGCCTATTCCTCAACGCTGGTCACCTATGGCAGCGGCTTGGGCGTCGTCGTGGAAGTCGGCGACCGTACCGAAATCGGACGTATTAACAGCATGATCAGCAGCGCCATTGAACTGGAAACGCCGTTGACCCAAAAAATAAGCCAATTCAGTAAATTGCTACTATGGGTCATTATTGGTTTGGCGGTGCTGACTTTTGCCGTGGGCGTTTGGCGGGGCAAACCGATGCTGGATATGTTTATGGCATCGGTAGCCTTAGCGGTAGGGGCAATTCCCGAAGGCTTGCCGGCTGCGCTGACCATCACCCTGGCGATTGGCGTATCGCGCATGGCGAAACGCAATGCCATTATCCGCAAACTGCCGGCAGTGGAAACGTTGGGCAGCACCACCGTCATTTGCTCGGACAAAACCGGTACGCTGACGCAAAATCAAATGACCGTTCAGGCGCTGTATGCAGGCGGCGAATTGTTCGACGTCACCGGCAGCGGCTATACCCCGGACGGCGATTTTCAGCTTAACGGCAAAGCCATTGCCCACTCTGACCACCCGGCCTTAATGGAATGCTTAAAAGCGGGGCTTTTATGTAACGACGCCCGACTGCTTGCCGAAACGGACAACTGGCGCATCGAAGGCGATCCTACCGAAGCGGCGTTGCTGGTTGCCGCCCACAAAGCCGGCCTGCATCATACCCCGGTCAGCATCGCCCATCCTCGCCTGGATGCGATTCCTTTCGAATCGAAACACCAATTCATGGCGACCTTACATCATAATCAAGCCATCGATACCCGCCATGTCTACGTGAAAGGTTCGGCGGAAAGCCTGTTAAGCCGTTGCCATAACGCTTTCGACCGGCACATGCAACTGACGGCATTGGATAAAACCCGGTTGCAGCAACAAGTTGAAAGCATGGCGGCGCAAGGTTTGCGGGTGCTGGCGTTTGCGCGCGCCGATCATGACAATGATGCCGTGCAACATGAACATCTGCGTGACGGCTTAACCTTTCTAGGCTTGCAAGCCATGATCGATCCGCCGCGTCCTGAAGCCGCTACCTCAATCGCCGCCTGTTACCGGGCGGGGATTCAGGTGAAAATGATTACCGGCGACCATCCTGTCACCGCATTGGCGATTGCCGAACAATTGGGCATGCAGCAAACCGGGCGTGTCATTAACGGTGCCCAATTGCAAACGCTTGATGAAAAGCAATATTCGCAATTGATAGAAGATTGCGCCGTGTACGCCCGTATTGCGCCGGAGCAAAAGCTACAATTGGTGCAAGCCTTGCAAGCTAACGGCCATATCGTGGCAATGACGGGGGACGGCGTCAATGACGCGCCGGCCTTGCGGCAAGCCAATATCGGCGTGGCCATGGGCCAGGGCGGCACTGAGGTGGCGAAGGAAGCGGCGGCAATGGTGTTGACCGACGACCATTTCTCCACCATTGCCGCGGCGGTCGAAGAAGGCCGCGGCGTGTTTGACAACCTGGTTAAATTTATCGTCTGGACGCTGCCCACCAATTGCGGCGAAGGTTTAGTGATCAGTGCGGCGATCTTTGCCGACGTTGCCCTGCCTATCACCCCGGTGCAAATTTTGTGGATTAATATGAGCACCGCCATCTTGCTTGGCCTGATGCTGGCGTTTGAACCGAAAGAGCCGGCTTTAATGCAGCGCAAGCCGCGCGATCCCCAACAGCCCATTCTGACCGGACAGCTAATCTTCCGGATTTTCCTAGTGGGCGTTTTGATGCTAATAGGAGCTTTCGGCCTGTTTGAATGGGAGTTGGCGCAGGGTGAATCGTTAGCCTCGGCGCGGACGATAGCCGTCAATGTGTTTGTGTTCAGTGAGATGTTTTACCTGTTCAACTGCCGCTCCCTGAAATATTCGATGTTTCACGTTGGTGTGTTTTCCAATTTATGGGTAATTTTTGGCGCGGTGTGCATGACGCTACTGCAATTACTGTTCACTTATTGGCCGCCGATGCAAAAACTGTTCGGCAGCGCGGCGTTTAAAACGGATCAATGGCTGTTGATTTTGGGCGTTGCGCTGACAGTTTATATTACAGTGGGGTTGGAAAAATTCGTGCGGCGGCGGTTTTTTTAAGGAATCAGGATGTGATATAGAGCCCGTAGTTAGTAAAGCGACATTTGCTCCTTCTCCCTAAGGGATGCCTGCATGGATGCAGGTAGTAGAGCAACGCAGGGAGCGGTTGCCGAGAAGGTTGGGATGAGGGGATATCAATAAGCATTTTTCCTTAATTTTGTTTTCCCCTCACCCAACCCTCTCCCTCTGGAGAGGGCTTTTTATCACTTTATCAACTAATGACTCTATAACTCCAGAAATTGCCTTAACGGAGAGGATAGCAGCGTAATTCCATTTTGGTAAAAAACAGGCGTTATTCTTTAAGTTGTCGCATATGGGACTGCCACTTTGTTGATAAATTGCCCTTGGGATGCACGAGGGCAGGCTCTGCGCGCTTTGAAACCATGGCTTGCACGCCAAAATACCGGAAAATTTTAGCTCGATGACTTAAGTCCGCTGGTAATTTATTGCCCTGAATAAAATCGTGGCGTAGACTCGGGCCTATCTATCAAGTTTGGATGAGTCGGGACTATGTTTATGACAAAACCAATTGATCGCCACATACTTTCGCTACTGCTCGCTGTTTTCCCGGCATTACTCGCGCCCGCCCGGGCCGGGAACGACGCTACGTTCGGTATGGGTGCGGATGCTGTATATGCGGGACGTCCTGGAAGAGAAAGTGGACTTACCCTGACTGCTGTAACCGTTAAATCGTTCAGTCTGCTGCGAATATGATGATCATTGTTGCCACTTTCGTTGTAACACTAATTTGCGTCTTTTTTGTCATCAACCTCAGTTTTGGCAGCAAACCGATAGACGCGCGCATTGAAACGCTTTACACCGTTACCGACCCGCAATTCTTAAGGTCCATGGGACATCTTTTAGGGCCACCGGTTATCGAAGGCAACCGTGTCCAAACCTTATTGAATGGCGACGAAATTTTCCCTTCCATGCTGGAAGCCATACGCGGCGCACGGAAAACCGTCACTTTCGAAACTTTTATTTATTGGTCCGGAACTATCGGTAAAGAGTTTGCCGAAGCACTCAGCGAACGGGCGCGGGCGAATGTGCGTGTACATGTCATGCTGGATTGGCTAGGTTGCAGCGATATCGACGAAGCCTACGTCAATGAGATGAAGCGCGCGGGTGTGGAGGTCTATCGTTACAATCCGTTACGTTGGTACACGTTGAGACGTATGAATAACCGGACGCATCGCAAACTGCTGGTGATCGACGGCAAAGTCGGTTTCACCGGCGGCGTCGGCATCGCGACACAGTGGACCGGCAATGCGCAAGACAAAGCCCATTGGCGGGATACGCATTTTCGCATGGAAGGTCCGGCGGTCGCGCAGCTACAATCCGCTTTCATCGATAACTGGATTCAAGTCCGCGGCCAAGTACTGCACAGTGCGGACTATTTCCCTCCGCTCGAGCCGGCCGGTGAGTACCGGGCGCAGGTCTTCAAGAGTTCGCCTAGAGGCGGCGCCGAAGGTGTTCAACTGATGTATCTGCTGTCGATTGCGGCGGCAAAAACTTCGGTGCAGTTATCGATGTCGTACTTCGTTCCCGATAAGGTCGCCATTAACACATTCGTCGCCGCGCAAAAACGCGGGGTTCGCATACAAATGATTGTCCCTGGACCTTATATTGACCGGAAAGTGCTTCGCTATGCCTCGCGCAACGCGTGGGGCGCATTGTTGCAGGCGGGCATCGAAATTTACGAATACCAGCCGACGATGTTCCACTGCAAAGTGATGATCGTGGACGAGCTATGGACCTCGGTAGGATCGACCAATTTCGACAGCCGCTCGTTCAGCGTTAACGACGAAGCCAACCTTAACATTTACAGCGCTGAGTTTGCGCGCATACAGGCACGGATTTTCGAACAGGATTTATGCGATTCACGCCGTATAACCTTGGAGGAATGGCAGAATAGGCCCTGGAAGAACAAAATCAGGGATAGCATTGCAGACCTTATCAGTTCGCAGTTATAGAACGGGATGCTTAATGCCTTTTAATGAAGTAAACACCTGATCGTCCTGATTGCGTAAAACCGTCAGGCTGCCGTCCGTTTCCAGTACAACGGCGGCGACACTTTCCATTTCCGACAAACCTTGCGAGCGTACGGCGGCACGTACTTCGGCTTCGGTGACGCGTTCGCTTTTCATTGCCTCAAGAAAGCGCCCGTTGAAATAAAGCAGAGAAGGCTCGGCTTTAATCAGGTTTTCCACCCGGCGCGAACGCACTGACAGCCAGGTAATGACATATTGCAGCCCAATCAATAAGGTGAACGCCGCCACGCCATCGGCAAGTGCCACGTCTTTAGAGAGCAGAACCGTCGCCAACGTCGAGCCGATCGCCACGGTCACCACCAAGTCGAAAGCATTCATTTTCGATAACGTGCGCTTGCCGGAAACATGCAATAGCAACACCAGAGATAAATAGGCCAAGGTACCGACGATAAGCACCCGAAGCAGACTAAACGCATCGTTAAAAAACATGGTTCATTCCTCTTGAGTATGATTCTGGGCCAGAGCAAGCAATGTTTGTTGAAGCCGGTCGGCTACGCGCCGGCGGTCGGTTTGGTTAGTGATTTGGCTCGCGTCTTCACCAACCAGCTGAGCATGGCGCATTAACAAGATGCGGTCCTGGTCGCGGTATACGTCAGGCGCAATTTCGCCGATGGTTTCAAGAAGGTGTAGCATCACGTCCGGATTGTTGGCGCCATAGAGACGAATCTGGCCGAAAGCGATATCGGTCAGCTCCTCGAAATCGAGCGTGCAGGCAATCACGCGCAACCGGCCGTGTTCATCCTGACGTAGCGGCATGGGTAGTTCGCGTCTTGCCACGCCGCTTAGCGACGCCCCTATCCAATCGATACAAGTCAAGGCGGTGAAAGGTTCGTTGATGCCCGGCGACAGCGCATGGACAGCAATTTCGACCATCTGCTGCAACATATACTGTGCGTCTTGATGCGGCGTGCGGTGGGCTCCGAGACTAAAGCAGTCTCGCAATTCAAGCTCGATATCCGGGTTGATATGCGCACGCGGCAGCACACGCAGCAAGGTCGTGGTCGTGGTCACGAAATCGCCGGGGCGCCTTGCCAATTGCAGTATCAAGTCGTGTTGCGTGGCCAACTGCATTAACTGTTCATCGTCCACGACTTGCAGATAGCCATTGGCTGCGGATAGCACCATATCCGCGGCTTGCCATTGGCTGTCATCGGGCAATTGCTCCGGACGGGTGTTGTCGCTGTGCGGTCGGCCGATGCGTTCGGGGAACAGAACCGGCAGCGATTTTTGGAATTGTTCTCCCACATTGGCGATCAGATTCTCGGCCTGAATGTTTTGCGAAATGTGGTGAATGAAATAGATCAGGACTGCCATTGAAGCCAGCGCCAACAGTATGCCGATGTTCACGGACAGATACGGCACGAAGCTTTTTTCTTCGAGTGAGCGCACTGTCCGCAAGACCAGCAGGCAATAGACAAAAGTGGCGATAAAGGTGCCGAGCGTGAATTGAACACCCCGGTCGGAGGTAAAGTTTCTCAGCACGCGCGGCCCGAAATGCGATGACGTTTGCGCCAGCGTGGTCACGGTCAGCGAAAACACAATCGAAACGACGGTCATGACTGAACCGGCAATGACCGACAGTACGCTGCGCGCGCCTTCGGTACCGCCCGACCACACCCAGCCCATGTTGCGCAGCCATGCACTGCCGATGGCATAATCAATGGCCGTGCCAGCCAGCGCCGCGCCTGCCGCAACCAGTGCCATCACTGCCGGTAAAAACCAGAAAGTATCGACCGCCTTATCGCGGATTTTGATCAATTGCAGCTTCATGGCCGCTTGGAATTCTGTTCGCTTGAAAGCGCTTCTTTTAGCTCGCGCAAGGCATCGACAATACGCGCCGGACGCGGAGCCTCGCCTTTGCCTTGAGGCCAGCCTTCGCGTTGGCGTGAACGGTCGCCGTCGGGTTCTTCGGTTTGATCGTGGAACAGGATTTGTTGTGTCGGGAACGGTAAATCGAAGCCTTCGGATAACAGCGCATTGACTACCTTTTCCAAAACAACATCTTGCGCATTCAGGCTTTCAAACCGGCGCGGCGGCTTCACCCACCAACGCAAGCGGATATTGACGCTGCTATCGGCCAGTTTGACCACCAGCGCATCGGGCTCAGGATCGGCAAGGACTTCCGGAATCTCTCGCACAGCATTGAGCAGGATACGCTTGGCGTGAGCGATGTCATCGCCGTAGCCGATACTGATGTCGTATTCCAGGCGCCGTTTTTCATAGGCGGTGTTCACCGTCACCGAATTGGTGAACAGGTTGGAATTGGGAATCACCACCCGCCGCCCGTCATAAGTTCTGATGAAAGTCGCTCGAGTCTGGATGTCCTCGACCGTGCCTTCGAAATTGTTCAGGATGATCTGGTCGCCGATGCGGAAAGGTTCGGCCAACAGCAGCAAAATCCCGGCAAGAAAATTTTGCAAAATATCGCGAAAGGCAAAGCCGATAGCGACGCTGGACAGTCCCAGAATACTGACCAGTTCGCCTGGCGTAAAGCCGGGAATGGCAATTACAAGAGCAATCAGCAGGCCGATAAAGATAATCAAGCCATAACTCAGCCGTCCCATCACCAGACCCAAATTATAGTGGCGACGATTGCGCAGCATGACGATCCGCACCATCGCACGCACGCCCTTGCCGACGAACAGGAAAAATATAAAAACAACGGCAGCAATGGCGAGATAGGGCAGTCTTTCAATAAAATCGTTAATCATTTCTTGTGTGGAGCCGGTTGCCTCGCTAAGGTTGAATCGCATAACGGCCGCTCCGTACTAACAATGAAGGTTTTTTTAGAGAACATAGCGGAGCCGTCATCAGGGTCTAACTCTGCCAGGTCCTGAAACTGCCGGTGTCCAAGTGGACAAAGCCTAAACGTTGAGAATAGCCGACGCCTCCGCGGCGCAGCGCCAATGCAGCGTTCCTGATTTTGCGAATATCCAGCCCATCCACGTGAAGATCGATAGCCCGGCCTTGCATATGCAGACTGTGTTTTGCGACATTGCGACGTCTTTTACGTAATCGGGCATTCGTGCGTGGAGAACGATAGCCCGAGAAAACCAGAAATGGCTTATGGGTTCCAAGCGCAAGCTTCAGATCATATAACTGGTCGAGCAAGGCCGGGTCAATGGGATGAACTTGGCCGGTATGATAATCACGCAGCAGGTAGCTGATTTCTTGCAAGGCATCGTCGAGGTAATCGCCCTGTTCGAAATAGGTTAACTTCAACTTATCGCCGGTATGAATATTTTTTAAAGCGAGCGTTTTAGATTCAGTGTCCGCATTCGAAACCTCTATGCCGCTCAGTGCCAGCAAAGAAATACCGGCTACAGTCTTTAAAAAACCGCGCCTTGATGCAATAACACGGCTTTCATCGCTGCCTATTATCGGTTTGTTCATAATCTGCCTTCATAACTCTTGGCCTAAAACAATTGTTTTTCAGGCTTGTTTATGCGTTATGCCAAAACATGGTTTACAGATTAACCCGAACACTTAAGGTTAGTCAGTGCGTTGTCGTACTTAAAACGCATCAATCTGCCTGCTGCACCTGTAACAAGAGCAGCCGTTAAGATAGCGGTGTGGCCCTACTCAAAAATACTCCGGATAATAAGCCTACTTTATTCGGCAATTGATTCAAAAGCGTCCGCTTCGGATTCAGGCAGTTTTTCCTGGCTGGGATCCCAGCGGATAACCTGGTTTCTTCCGGACTCCTTCGCCACATAAAGCGCTCTGTCGGCTTGATTATTCAATTCGGCAGGACTTTCGGCATGATCGAAAATTGATGCAACGCCAAGGCTGGCCGTTACGTTCGGGCCGGTCCTTTCATAAATTTTGATCGATTCATTCATAATGCTTAGTCTGATACGTTCAGCGACAGAAAAGGCGTCATCAGCGGAAAGGCCCGGTAAAACCAAACAAAACTCTTCACCCCCGTAACGGCCCACCAGATCATCTTTTCTGGAGTTCGAATGCAGAATATTGGCTAGAAGCTGGATAATATCGTCACCGGTTGAATGGCCATAATTGTCATTTACCAGTTTAAAATGATCAATATCAACCATGAGGCAGGATAACTCGCTCCCTTGTTTTTTAGCTTTGGCGAACTCTATGTCAAAGGCTTCATAAAATGCACGGCGGTTTAAACATCCTGTAAGAGGGTCCCGGGTCGCCAGAAAATGCAATTCCTTATTTTGCTGTGTCACTTCAACTTGCGCTGTCTCAAGTTGAGCAATCAACGAGGATAACTCGATATTTTTTTGCTCGAGCACGGTAACGTCGTCAAAGGTGATTAATACGCCTTGGGCTACATTATAATCTCCTAAAATAGGTGCGCAGTTAACCACAAATTTTCTGACCGAACCTGAAGAAACCGGTAAGTCCAGGTTAAAGCCCATATGGGTTTCGCCATTTTGCAGCGCGCGGGTCCAGGGCAATATTTTTCCGGATTTATCCTCGGGCTTATATTTCCAGCCTAATTCAAAGGCTTTAATTCCAAGCAGGGAAGCGGGCGTACGCCCCAGTTTTTCGGCAAATGCCTTGTTTGCCAAAACAATCTGTTCCTTTTCATCAAGGATCAATACGCCTTCAGTCAATGTATCAAAGGCAGCATTAACTCTTTCCGGAACCACTGCCGAAGGATCTAACTGTCTTAGGGTTCGTAAAATAAAGAACAGATAAGCAAAAAAACCGAAGATTAAAATGAACAGCGCCAGTTTATAGATGGACGCACTAATAATGCCTGGAAAGATATCGGAGCTCAGCGGCGCGAATTTTAATTCAACCGTTCGCCAGGTTTTGCCGTTTTTCATGATGGGGACCAATATGTTGCTAGCCGTTGATTTTTGGCTATTGTAATTTCCCCATTGTTCGGCATGATTGCCCACCTGAAAAACCAGATTGCCGTCATTATTTCGCACCCCGGCCGTTAAAATAGTGTCGTCCCTGTTAATAATGACATCCAGGAAACGATAAAACTGAGTTTCAGCGTTTACACCCAGAATTGAAAATTGTACCGCCAATGATTCGCTGATTAATTTTCTGGCTCTGAGTTCTGCTTGACGCTCATCAGGTGTGAAGCCGGCAAAATCCGCAATAAGTAACAGGCTGACAGTCAATGATACCAGGGCAAAGCTTATGCGCATGGCCGGTAAAATAGTAGAGGTCTTGGCAGATAATTTGTTCATCAATTAAAGAACCTTGGCATAAAGCTAATTAGTCGGACTTGTACAAGCCATTTTGCTCAAAGACGAGCTTAATATCAGCCATTATCATGATGTGTAGGCCGGGAAAATAACCGCTCAACTTTATCCTGAACAATTTCGTCACCTGAAGACTCTTGACTTTCAGGCCCGGCAAGTGCCGCTGATTGTTTGGAGGCAATAAAAATCGGTAACGGATCAAATCGCTTTAATAACGATACGGATGAAAATATGCTCGCTACTAATGATCCGCTACGCAACATCCAGCGAACAAAACCGGCTGTTAAAGTCACGCTGGATATCACAGCCACACTAATTTCCAAAGAGTTGCGGCGCGACTCGCTATCATCGATCTGGTTTCTCATGGCCGCAAGGTGTTGCCATAAAGCCTGCTCTTCACTTTGAGTAAAACTACGATTCATGTCAACCGTGTAGTCAGCGCTGGAACTTGCCGATAGGTCTCTAAAATTATTTGCCAACCTGTCTTCTGGGGGCTGCTCTGCCATTGATGGAGGCGGTTCGCTTGTCCAGGAGGCCGTGATTATTTGCTGATTAGCCTCAATAACCACCGCACCCTTTGGGGCAGTCATGGCGGGAGCGGATAAAGCGGCTTTATTACTCAGCAAGGCCTCGGTATCAAAAATATTTTCGTTGCCGGATCTGATAATGCCGAGGTGATTGACATCATGGCTGTCCGCACTAGCCGTGTTATTGAAAGAGCCCTGTTGCATATCGACAGGCACGGAGGCGACACGCGTATTAATGTCGCCGAATATAGGAGGCATGCCAAGAGGACTGGCATTGATGACGGGCGGCGCTGGAGCAGCCTGGGGCTGATCTTGGGCCTCTGTGGTAGTCAGGGTCTGGCCTTGGGTTGCGGTACTAGTCACGGTGTTTGCCGGGGCGTTGCTGATGTTGCTGACAGAGGCGACAGAAGCGACAGAAGCGACAGAGGTGACAGAGGTGACAGAGGTGACAGAGGTGACAGAGGCGGTTAAGGCGCTGCTGACGCCCTCGTTAGTGCCGTGGCCGTCGGTATAGCTGGCGGTGACGGTCAGGGTCTTGCCGACCTCGGCTTCGGTCAGCACATAGCTGCTGCCGGTGGCGCCGGTGATCGCGGCGCCGTTGGCGAGCCACTGGTAGCTGATCGGGCCCAGCCCGTCGGCATCGGCCAGGGTATGGCTGGCGGTCAGGGTCTGGCCCTGGGTCGCAGTGCCGGTGACGATCACGCTGCCGGTCGGGGCGTCGTTGACGGCGGTGCCGGTGATCGCCTTGCTGCCGGTCACGGCCGGGGCGCTGCCATCGCTGACGCTGGTGGCGATGGTAAAGGGGCTGTTGACATTCAGGGCCGGGGTGAAGGTCAGGCCGGCGAGCAGGGCGTTGACATCGGCGAGGGCGCCGCTGGCGCTCCAGACCCCGGCCGCGAAGGTCGAGGTGACGGCCCCGGACGTGCCGGTGTTCAGGCTGCCCGCGGCCACATCCGACAAAGTCAGGGTCGCGGTGACGGTAGCGCTGTCGACATCGCTGATGACGATGGCGGTCAGCGCCAGCGGCGTGTCTTCGCTGTAGCTCTGCGCGGCGCTCAGGTTGGTCGCGGTCGGGGCATCGTTAACGGCGGTGCCGGTGATCGCCTTGCTGCCGGTCAGGGGAGCGGCCACGCCATCGCTGACGCTGGTGGCGATGGTAAAGGGGCTGTTGACGTTCAGGGCCGGGGTGAAGGTCAGGCCGGCGAGCAGGGCGTTGACGTCGGCGAGGGCGCCGCTGGCGGACCAGACCCCGGCGGCGAAGGTCGAGGTGACGGCCCCGGACGTGGCGGTGTTCAGGCTGCCCGCGGCCACATCCGACAGGGTCAGGGTCGCGGTGACGGTAGCGCTGTCGACATCGCTGATGACGATGGCGGTCAGATTCAACGCGGTGTCTTCGCTGTAGCTTTGCGCGGCGCTGAGGTTGGTCGCGGTCGGGGCGTCGTTAACGGCGGTGCCGGTGATCGCCTTGCTGCCGGTCACGGCCGGGGCGATGCCATCGCTGACGCTGGTGGCGATCGAAAAGTTGCTGTTGACGTTCAGGGCCGGGGTGAAGGTCAGGCCGGCGAGCAGGGCGTTGACGTCGGCGAGGGCGCCGCTGGCGGACCAGACCCCGGCCGCGAAGGTCGAGGTGACGGCCCCGGACGTGGCGGTGTTCAGGCTGCCCGCGGCCACATCCGACAGGGTCAGGGTCGCGGTGACGCTGGCGCTGTCGACATCGCTGATGACGATGGCGGTCAGCGCCAGCGGCGTGTCTTCGCTGTAGCTTTGCGCGGCGCTCAGGTTGGTCGCGGTCGGGGCGTCGTTAACGGCGGTGCCGGTGATCGCCTTGCTGCCGGTCACGGCCGGGGCGATGCCATCGCTGACGCTGGTGGCGATGGTAAAGGGGCTGTTGACGTTCAGGGCCGGGGTGAAGGTCAGGCCGGCGAGCAGGGCGTTGACGTCGGCGAGGGCGCCGCTGGCGGACCAGACCCCGGCCGCGAAAGTCGAGGTGACCGCCCCGGACGTGGCGGTGTTCAGGCTGCCCGCGGCCACATCCGACAGGGTCAGGGTCGCGGTGACGCTGGCGCTGTCGACATCGCTGATGACGATGGCGGTCAGCGCCAGCGGCGTGTCTTCGCTGTAGCTCTGCGCGGCGCTGAGGTTGGTCGCGGTCGGGGCGTCGTTGACGGCGGTGCCGGTGATCGCCTTGCTGCCGGTCAGGGGAGCGGCCACGCCGTCGCTGACGCTGGTGGCGATGGTAAAGGGGCTGTTGACGTTCAGGGCCGGGGTGAAGGTCAGGCCGGCGAGCAGGGCGTTGACGTCGGCGAGGGCGCCGCTGGCGCTCCAGACCCCGGCCGCGAAGGTCGAGGTGACGGCCCCGGACGTGGCGGTGTTCAGGCTGCCCGCGGCCACATCCGACAAAGTCAGGGTCGCGGTCACGGTGGCGCTGTCGACATCGCTGATGACGATGGCGGTCAGATTCAACGCGGTGTCTTCGCTGTAGCTCTGCGCGGCGTTCAGGTTGGTCGCGGTCGGGGCGTCGTTGACGGCAGTTATGGCGATCGTTGTTGAAACAGCGGTACTGCTGCCGCCATAAGGGTCGGTCGCCACCACATTAATGACTCGACTCGTTGTGCTGGGGGCATTCGAAGTGTTGTTGTAAGTGACTGTGCGCAATACCGTCTGATAGTTTGCCGCTGTGTCCGAGCCTGACAGTGTTAATACTCCGGCGTTATAAGAAGCCGTGATGGATGTTCCTGACGTCGTTGCAGTCAATGATTCGGCGGCACCGTCCAGTAAATTGCTGATTGTAATTGTCATGCCCGAAAGGTTCGGGCTGATGGAGTTGGAGCCCGCAGTCACAGCGGCATCGATGTCGGCGATCTTGACTGCCGGGCCGTCTTCTGTGAACGACGTTGTGTAGTTGCTGCCGGTGGCGCCTGAGCTATTATCAGCGTCCAGGTCCATAGACGGGGGCGTGGGTGCAGTATAGGTAATCGATAATTGCGGCCGATAAGCGATTGTTGCTTCCTCGGACGAATAGAATTGCACTGAGGTTATCCCGGCAGTCAGCAGCCAGCCGTTATTGTTCGCAGGGTTGTTAATCCAGGATTGCACTGTCGAAGCCATAGACGCGCTGCTGAAAGTTGCCGTACCGTTTAATCCGAGCAATGCCCCCCAACTGGCATCGGCAGTGCTTGACGCTTCAAGGTCGTTGGTGGATACGCCGCTGCCTAAACTGCTCCATGTCGATGTGCTTTCCGACCAAGAGCTCAGCATCTTATACATATCAACGCTCGGCAACAACGCGATAGCGCTCGACGCGGTAAAGGTTACTGAAGCACTGGTCACAATCGACCCTGCAAGAATACTGCTGAGATCGAAGCTTATCAGTGATTGCTGCGTACTACCCAACAGCAGCGGAGTAATTATTTGCAATGTGCCGGACGCTCCATAATTCGTGCCGGACGATGAAGAGTCGAGATAAGTATCCGTGGTTCCGGTATAACCGCTCACGCCTTCCTGAAAAGTCGTAGTCGCCAAGATACCTTGCCAGTTAGCTTGTGCGGCTGCACTCGGGGCCACTAAGCTCTCAATACTGCCTGTGCTGAATTCCAGGTCCCAATCGCCGCCTAATGCCGAGTTGCCGGTCGCATCGACGGAAGCGGCGACATCGGTACTGGTTAGTTCGGATAAGTAGCCGATGAAATTTTGGCCGGATTGCGTTTCGGCAACATCACACCCGTAGATACGGATGTCGCCATTTTCAGTAAACGAGTTGCCCCAAGCAATGATCGTTTCCTGGTTGCGGGTCAGGCTTTCGATGTTGAGTTGGCTGTTGCCGATATCGATGCTGCCGTCGCTGCCGTGGGATATTAAATGCACGGCATCGAGATTGCTGTATTGGCTTAATGCCTGGGTGATTTGCTGTATGCCATCGCGGTTATTGTCCAGCAGGATGACTTGTATGTTTCGTTCGGCATCGCTTTGCTTGTAAATGTCATTGACCAGTTCTTGATAGTTTTCGACATCCGTATCGACAAAGACCAATTCCCGGCTAGCGCCGTCCTGGACTGGATTACTTGCAATGGCCGTATCGCCTGATTGCGCGGTTGAGTTGGTGCTTGAATCTATATCGACATAAGTCGCAGGCTGTGGCGACAGCTCTTGTACCATCACCCCTTCAATGCCATCGGAAAAAAGTTGTCGTGCTTCCAACTCTTCCATAATCAGTTTATGACTGAATTCACGCGCAATCTTGTTATTCATGACTTTACCTGGCTATCGGCTGTGCATGTTCTGACTGCTTGAGTGATCGACGTGTCATTCATTTATCAATTATGAGGTTTTGATGACGATGGCTCGGCAGCGGTTTTTTTGGTGTTGGCGGTCGGAAGCTCCGAAGGAAAATTAAATTTTGCGACGCAATTAACCCCGCCGACCAACTTATCGTTGGGATTAGGCAGCGCCAAGCGCACGGTAAAGCTGCCGCTGGCCGGATCAATCAATTTATCCACTGTCGTTACGGTTGCCTGATAGGTTTGATTGGCCGGCTTTTCAGGATGGATTTCAGCTGACATGCCTTTGCTTATTTGTCCAAACAACGCGGCCGGAGCCACCAGTTCAACCCGTAGCGGGTCGATCTGGGCCAATTTCATAATGGGCCGGTTTTCTACTGTTTCACCGGGCATGGCATAGCGCTCGATCACGATGCCGGTAATGGGGCTTTTGATGGATTTTTGTTCCAATTGGGCCGTCGCCAGTTTGAATTTGAGTTCCGCTATTTTCTTATCGCTGATGGCTTTATTTAACGCCAGCCGTGTCAAGTTCGCTTCGGTATTGGCCTTGTCGTCATCAGCCCATGACCCTGCCTGCTTTTTGTACAATTGGTCGAAACGGTCTTTGTTGCGCTTTGAAAATTCCGATTCAATCCTTTTACCTTCTATGACGTCGATAACCGACGCTTCCTGTTTGGACAGATTGACTTGCGCCGTTTCTACGGAAGACTCCAGTTTTGCCAAAACCTGGCCTTTCTGGACGCTATCGCTGGTTTCCACCAACACGCTTTCCAGCACACCATCGACGGGACTGCTCAGTTCTACATACATCTCCGGCTTTACCATGCAGTCCAGCTCTGTCGTTTCAGCGGCCTGGAGTGCGGCAACATAGCCGCTGCCTAGTATGAACATAATCGTTATCAGCTTAGGGTTCATTGAAAATAACGGGTGGCTGTTTTTTTGCATGGGTTTTAATTTATTTGGTATTGATGAGCTACAGTATAAGCCTTAGCTCCAAGGTGCATAGCGGCAGAAAAAGTTTTTTTGGACGGCAAGCTGTAGTTAGTAGCGCTTGCACAGCATTAATGGTTGCAAAATCATTCAAAACGCCCTGAGAAAGCCAATATTCTGGCTCGTTGCTTATCTTGCTTCATTAACTGATCGCGTATTTCGGCCTGCTGGTTTTCGATCTTTTTCTGCGGCCATCTCAGGATTATTCTTGCCAGCCTTTCAGGCACGAGTTGCTCATTTCCAGCAAGCCGGGAAAAAAATTTAAGCAAGGATTCGGGGTAAGCCCGCGCTATTCTTTCGTCTTGCAGCGAGATAAAGGCTTCCGCGCTGCCTGGGTCGCCTTGCCTGGCGCACCGGCCATATAATTGGCGATCTATGCGCAGGGCGTCGTTTCGCGCCATCGCAATAACATGCAGTCCGCCGAGCGCTATAACGCGTGCATTCAGTTCGATATCGGTTCCGCGCCCCGCCATATTGGTTGCAACCGTTATGTTTCCCGATTGTCCGGCCTTGGCTATGATTTCGGCCTCGTGCTTGTTTTGCTTAGCGTTAAGCACTTGATGAGGCAGTTGATGCGCTGTCAGCTTTGCACTGATTTCTTCTGACTCCGCTACCGAGCAGGTGCCGATTAAAATGGGGCGGCCAAGCCGGTTGAGCTCTTTGATACGCGTTATCAAGGCTGCCCATTTGGCATCGGCGGTCAGATACAGCCGTTCCGGCAACATTTTTCTCTGACAGGGTTTATAGGTCGGAATGTCAACGACGTGCAAGCCATATACGGCATGAAGCTCCGTTGCGACTTCCTTTGCCGTGCCTGAGGTTCCCGTCAGTTTTAAGTAGCGGCTGAAAAAACGCTGATAGCTGATACGGGCCAGCGGTTCCCGTTGATGGGTGATGGCGCAGCTTTCTTTGGCTTCAATCATCTGGTGCAGCCCCTGTTCCCAAGACCTATCGGCCATGACCCTCCCGGTAAGTTGATCGATCAGCTGGATTTTGCCGTCGCTAACCAGGTAGTGTTTGTTAACGATAAACAGGTATTGGGCGGTCAGGGCCTGGGTTATCAAGGCGTTTCGCTGCCTTGTGCTTTGCCATAATTCAGCCATCGCCTGGGTCGCTTCAAGCAGATGGTTTTCGCCCGCTTCGGTTAAGGTGAGGGTGCGCTGGTCAAAATCTACCGTAAAATGTTCGTTAATGATGAGCCTTGACGCTAAATGCAAGGCATCGACATAGACTGCCTCGCTGTCTTCGGCAGGCAGGTTCTTTGAAATAATCAGCGGGGTCCCCGCTTCGTCTATCAGCACGCTGTCCGCTTCATCGATAATTGCAAAACATAAGCCGCGCAAGAACAAGCGTGATGAATGCCGGCGTTCTTTTTGTATCTGTTTAAATTGCAGCCGAAAAGGCGTCGTGTCTTCGGCCATTGCAATTTTATCTCGCAGATAATCGAAGGCTATCTGTTTATGGGTGGTGTGAACAATGTCGCCTGCATAGATTTTACGGCGTTGATCTGTTTCCATGCCGTCAATGACCGAACCGGCAACCAGGCCCAAACGCTGATAGAGCGGTTGCAGAAGCTCGGCATCGCGGGCGGCCAGATAATCGTTGGCCGTTATCACGTGCACCGGTATTCCTGCCAGGGCAGCGGTGCAGGCGGGCAGTGTTGTCGCCAGGGTTTTGCCTTCGCCGGTTTGCATTTGCGCGACCATGCCGTGAATCATTACCCAGCCGCCTAACAGCTGCGTGTCAAAATGACGCTTGCCCAGCGTGCGGACGGCTGCTTCCCTGATGGTTGCAAAAGCCTGGATAATCAGTGGTTCCTGTAGGCCTGAGCGCAGTAGTTTTTCCCGGATGTAGGCAATCTGGACGGTTAAATCAGGCTCGGATAATTGCTTTAAGTCGTGCTCGTAGCCATTGATCTGGCTGACGATGTAGTTTTGACTGTATTTTTGCCGGGTAAACAGGAATTTTGCGTCGGCGGCCCAACGAGCGATCAGCTTTTCAAAGTCGGTGTTTCGGGTTTCTTTTTTCTGCGGATATCTGCCGAGCAACACGCCGGGGCGGGGTTTATTATCCGGTCCGGCCGGTGTGGCGAAATGACGTTCTCCTGCCGTGTAAGAGGCCATATCCGCTGTATCGAGTCCAGTATCAGACATTGAACTGCCTCAGAAATAATTGCCGCAAGCTTCTGTACCACTGCTTGGCCAGCGCTTGTCCGCCATGATCAAAACGCACATAAGTTCGGGTGCCGATCAGTATGGTCGGATCCAATGGCGAGAACTCAACATCTACCAGAAAAAAATTCTCCAGGGTTACCAAGTCCTCTGTCCGGTCCGGGTCCAGAATCATTCTGCCGCCGGCTGAGGTTGCAAGCGCTGCGCTGGGAAGGCGATTGGTGGCCTCCGGGATTATGCGGATAATTTTTGCCGGTATAACTTGATCCAAGTGGTTGACCAATCTTATCTGCACGCGCTCCGTACCCGCTTGCAGTTTACCCATATCGTCTTGAGTGACCACGGTGCGAACGATAGGCAGGGAATTATTAATTACATAGCCGATCAAGTCGCCCTGTTTGAGGAATTGGCCGGGCAAATCATCCGCATCCGGTATTAATAATTGGCCTTGCGTTGCACTTTTAAGCTGCATGGACTGTACGTTTTTCTGCGCGTTGGCTAATTCTGCCTGGACTGCCGGTATCTGTTCTTTGAGTATTTGCGCTTTTATCAGATCGTTAAATTTTTCCGCCCGATAGTTGGCTTCCAATTCCTTTAACTTTGCCAGCTGAATTTCTACCTGGGTTTGCAAAAAAGGGTCTTCCAACTGAAGAATGCCCGTGCCATTGTCGATCTGGCTGTTATTTTCGGTTAACAACGGCCCGGAAAAGCCGTTGCTTTCCGCCCTTAACTGGGCGTTATCGGGCACCCACAGAATGCCTTCTGCCAAGGTATAGGACGGAAAAGGCACGATAGAGATCAGCGCCATTAAGACAGCCAGCAGTGCGCCGCAACTGCCGATGACCCGGCAGCGCTTTTTCTGGATGCTGGGGCTGGCGGCAATAAAACGCAGCATGTTGAATAGCGGCAATACGATTTGGGCCATCACTAACCATAAAGCCAGAACAATGCCGATAGCAAAAAACTTGTCCGTGACGTAAACGATGATGAACCACAGCAAGGCCATTCGGTAAGTCATCGACAGAAGGCTGTACAAGATAAACCAGGACGATTCCCACGATGTGTAAGCCGGCGATGCCAGCTGCTTCAAGCCGAAGAGATAGCGTTGGCACAGATAGCCCCAATATTTTGCCGAGCGCTGGAAAAGGTTGGGGATATCGATCGCGTCGGCGAGGACGTAATAGCCGTCATATTTCAGTAACGGGTTGCCGTTAAAAAATAGCGAAGAAACGCCGCCGATCAGCATGATGTTGAAAGCAATATCCCGCACTATGCCGGGCTCGGCCATCAACCAGATAAACAGGGCCAGGGAGGCGAGCAACAGTTCAACGATAATGCCGGCGGCCCCGACCAGCATGCGTTTATATTTGTTCCTGAAACTGGTTACGGTAGAGACGTTGATGTAGGGGATGGGAATGAACATCATAAAAATGATGCCCATTTCATGCACTTCCCCGCCTTCCAGCTTGGCCGTAAATGCGTGGCCTAATTCATGCAATATTTTAATGCCCGGATACAGGATAAACAGGAGGGTCAGGTTATAGGGCGACAGCGTATTAATAATTATATTGTTGCCCAGCTCATGCCAGTGCATTGCCGCCAGTAAGGATGCTGTCAACACGGTTGACAGCCATGCCAGCGCGGCGGTCCAGTTGAACAACCCGCTTACTTTGGGTAAATGCCGCTCAAGAAAATCATCCGGGTCCCAGAGCGGAAATTTTTGGGAAAGAGGATTACTGACGCGTTGCTTGATCTTTAAATTTTGATGCTGTTCTTGCCGATGAAACAGCTCGTCTATATCCGTTGCCGCATTCGAGTGCAGCAGATCGGCGCTATGAAGCTGGCCCAGCAGTTGTATCACTTCATCCTGGGTCGGTGCGAAATCGCCCAGTTGATCGTTAACCAGTTGCCAGGCTTCATTGACGGTGCGCTCGCCATCCAGCAGGCCGATAATCCTGAAGGCTGCGGCATTGAAGCGATGATGCCGGCCGGAAGATTTATCTTCAAGAATAAACCAGATCTGCCCGCGATAATCATGGCGGTGCACTTCAATATGCTTACGCAAACGGGGCGTTAACGCTTGAGCACGGTACCACTGCGGGCTTAATAATGACTCACTCACGACCCATTCCTTACACTGATGCCATTAAGGCCACCAGGACCAGAACCATAAGCTTGCCCAGTCGACCAGCTCATGCGTCCAAATCCATAACAGCGGCTTTTGGCCTGCGTTGATTTTTCCTACGCCCGCCATGCCCGGCTTTAAAAGATCGGAATGGTTATGCAGGCTGGCTTCTACACGGAAAATATTATTGCCGCCTTCTATCCGGGATACCGCGGTAATTTTTTCAACGGTCAGCGGGATGTGCTGTTCCGGCAGGCTCGATAAGGCCAAGGCGCCGGTCTGCCCGGCTTGCACATAGGAAATGAGCCGCTCGTTAACATTGAGCACAACCCGGTAGCCTTCCAACGGCGCCATTTTAAACAGACTGGCGCCCCGTTCGACCGGCGAGCCCAGCGATTGGCTGAGATCGCCTTCAATCACCACGCCATCGAATGGTGCCACAATTGATGTGCGCTGCAATTGCTCATTAATAAGCTGAAGCTGAGCTTTAACTTGCTCAAGTTGCGCGCTGAGCACGCTGACTTTAACTAGGTCCCTGTCGGACATCGCCTCCCGGTATTCGCGGGCAATTTGCTGCTGTTGGCTGGCTAACTTAACGGCTTCCAGCTTTAAATCGGCATCGTCCATCATAGCCATCAACTCGCCTTTTTTTAGCGTATCCCCGGCGCGGGCATCCGCCGTTAATATGAAACCCTGCATAGGCGCGGCAACGACTCGTTGCACTTTGCCTTCCAAGACAGCATCCGCATGGATTTTAAAGTCGCCTTTGATAGTGTTTGTTGCGCCCAGCAGTAAAATTAACGCTACAGCAGACAGCTTCAGGCCCAGATGGTTAAGGCCAAACAGCCCGGAAAGCTGTTTTTTCAGGCGGCTGCCGATTTTATAAGGCAGGCTTTGTTCTTCTGTACGCTTCAGATGCAAAAAAGGGCTCAGCAGCGACAGGGTTTGTTCTAGCAGCAGAACTGTTGCGGACGCAAACGGATTTTCTTCGCTACGTTCCAGTGTCATTGCCGCAAAAGTCGAGTCCTGGTAAATCAGCGGCAGCGTGCAGATTGAGCCTGACCCGTATTTTTTCGCCAATTCCAGATGGGCTCGACTAATGTAGCCGGGCTGCTGTTTTGCCGGCGGATGAACAATGATCCTGTCCTGGTCAACGGCTTCATCCATTGCATTGGCAAGGGTTCGCATCAGGTTGGCCCTGGAATCAAAGTTGGCGCTATTGGACAAGGCAATAATTTCTGCATGGTTGCGTTTAACTTCGCCTATCGATACGCGCTCACATTGAAATTGCCGGGTGAGTTCTGTTATCAGCGCTATTAACGTTTCGTTGTAAGTGTCTTGATCGAGACAGGCGGCTGCCAGGCTTACGACTGTTGCATAAAAGTCCTTGGGACTGCCGGTTTGTGGTTGTGCTGTTAAAAGTTCCGAAAGTTCCAGCCATTTCTTGCCTTGGTCCAGAGCGGCGAGAATTTGCTGTTGATTTTGTTCTGACTGGAGGGCGGTTTTTACGGCGATAACGCCGATTAAATGCGTATCGATAAAGATAGGAGAGGCAAAGTAATCGAAAGCCTGCTGATCCGACTCGGGCGCCAGTACATTTTGGTTGATGACGGGAACGCCCTTTTTGAGCGCCAACTGGGAAATGGTTAACAGCTCCAGAGGCTCTTTGCTATTAGCGGGCCATTGTGCCAAAGGCAGCAAGGCGTTGCCGTCGGGCTCTATCATCAATAATAAAGCGCAACAACAATCTGTAATTACTTTGCACTGAATATCCAGCCAACTTTGAGCAAAGTTATCCATTTAAAAATCCTTACACTGCTGCGGATCTTGTTGGGCAAGACGCTTATGGTAGGGAGATTCAACAACAGGCCGTAAGGCATGAAAAACCTTCTGAACATTTTTCGGCGTATCGAGGCTGGCAGGATATCGGTCGTCTTCATGGCGCTTAACGATTTTCAATGCCGGCGAGGAAACGGCAACTTGTTGTTCACGAGCGTCGATAAAGCCGACTTCGACCTGGGTTATAGTGTAAGCCAGGTGCACGATGGCTGTTTCCAGTGGGTAATGTTGAGCTTTCTCAGGCTCAAAACGGCACTGGGCAATTTCTTGAAAATTTCCGCTGTTAAATTGGAGTTTGCGAATCCAATTTTGGGAAAGCCATCAATACCGGAATTCTTATCGGCCACTAACGTGTGAAGGTAAGTGTCGGGTAATGAGAATAAGCAAGTTACCTTGCCGATTGCATTTTGAATAATAGCTGCATTTAGCTGGGCGTGAACCATTGTTGACTTCCTTTTATCCAATGCCGAGGCATTAAATTATTTTTATTATGAGTGATAAAAGTACGCATTTACTTACAGTATAAACTATTTTCACTCATCCCCTAGAAAAGGGAAAACATTTTTTAATTAGGCTTGTTTTCAACAGCTTGGCCTATAAATTAGGCTGTTATGCCGAGCGGAGCGCGCCTCAATGTCGACGTTTGAGGTTGCCGCAATAATCCGGTTTCACCGATCGGATGGTAAGTGAGGGGCGAAGCGCTGTTGAAGCTGATGGTATTCTGGTTACCGGCAGCAAGGATTTCATTATTGCACATTTTCCATTTTGACGCGGAGCTTGCCGGAATTGATATAGAAAATCACCGGCTGCGATTTAAGGACATTTTGAATGTGTCGCCTGGGCACTTGGGCATCGAAGAAGTTGAGGGCGTGAAGCGGTCGGCCAATATTTTCCGGCAAAACCGTTTTTTACAGGCGTTAAAAAATATCGTTTTTTAACAGCTGCAAGGCCAGTTTTTTAGCGCCGCTTTGCAATAGCTGTTGTCTTGTTTCCATTTCCTGTTGCGCTGTTTGCTCTTGTATGGTGCTTGATCTTTCGTTTATCTGAAGTTCGGCTGTTAAACGTTTTTTCTTTGTTGAATACACTTTTGCAGAGATTTTAACCCTATGTTCTGTTGCGACATCTTCGCCGCTATAGAAGTCGTATTGGGGTTTCTTGGAAGAGCTGTCAATATCGTGCCAAATAACGACCTTAATGCCTTTTTTATAGCAAGTATCAAGAAACTTCGAAAAGTCTGGCGAGGGAATAGGGCTGGCCGGAGGTGTTAACTTGGCGGTATTCATAACTTCGTACATGCCGCTGTTGATCAAGGCGTTTTTAATCGCCTGGTCATTTAATGTAGACCTGTCGGATTTACGACTGCCGAAAACTCCAATTTCTAACGGGTCGTCCAGCCGCTGAATCCATTTTTTTGAATCACGGGCTTCCGGACCGTAAGGTTGCTTTTTAATGATATTTTCGAATTGTTTTAGCGCCCTGGACTTGTCTCCGGTATGGGTGTAACTCGCCCCGGTATAAAATAATGCTGCCGGCTCGTCAGAGGCTATGTTTGATGCCTTTGCGAATAAATATAAGGATTGGTAATAATTTTTTTTATCGTATTGAAACTGCCCCTTTTCATAAAGGTTTTTAAAAAGCTCAAAATCAGGCAAAGCCCCCCGGTTTCTCAAATTTTCCGCTTTTTTGATTTCAAGAAGGGAGAGAAGCTCCTGCGGAGGCCGGGCGTAAAAATCATTGATAATTTGGGTGGCCGCAGAAAAAGCAGCCCGATAGCCTGTTTTCCCTACTTCTTCCATATCCGTAAGCAAAGTCTTTACGAAATCCATGTGCTTGCTTTTACTTTCGCCGGTTGCTTCATCCTGCCATAACGCATTGCCGCCTAAGTCATAGGCAGTGACACGTAATTTTGTTTTCGCTTTTATATAGCCTGAAAAAGCGCCAACAGCATCGCCATAACAAGAAAGGACTTCCGGCCTAATGACGGCTTCAACATCCGGCCTGTAGTTACCGTCATAAGGAGGCAAAGAGTTCACCAGCGTCACCTTGTCAAATATGGCCGAGCCCATTTTCATGGCGATCGGGAGCAAATATTTCCCTACATTCATTTGAAAGGTCGTACCCATTCTTTGCTGCTCGTAAATGTAGTTTTTAAGATCATCGCTCAAGTACATGCCAACCTTGATGGGCATCTTTTTCCTGACAAGCCGGGATTGACGCATATCCTTGACGGGGTCAGCCACGATAGGAACATTGTAGGCGCAACCCGATGCCGCTATGGCAATAACTAACACAACATAAAAAGCGCAACGGTTAAATAACATGGGTTCTCCAAGGCTTATAGGTCATCTCGGGAAGGCGGCGCAAAACTGCTCGTTTTGGGTTTCCACTTTTTACTCTTGGCGATGTTTGAAGCGAGACGCGTGCTGCTTCGCGAAGCCGTGACGTATCCGGCATTTGCGCCCGGACTCCTTAAAACCCCAGCTAATGGCTGCTTTGGTGTGTTTTTTATATTCGCATGGGGTTCGACAGCCAGGGCAGGAGGACAAGCGATGCCATCGCAACGGGAATCTTCAGGAAACTTTAGGGCAAAGTCCCAGTCCTGAGAATGAAAATGCATTGCGATGAGATGTGGGGGCGGTTGGGTTGCCGTCCAATCGGCACAGTGGCTATTAATGCGAAAACCCAGTTTGTCTTGATCCCTGCATTCGAAACCGTAGTGCGTCTTGCCTTTCAACGACTTAAAGCCGTCTCCCCAGAATGCTTCGGCACTTTTATCGAGAATGCCGTCTACCCGGCTAAATTGCTGATAGTGAGCAACCTGATCCACATTAACGGGCCTATTTTCGGCTTCAGCCGGTGTTTGCAATGGTTCAGGTTGCGGCATTGCGGGGACATACGGCTTTTCCGGAACAGACGACATATCGAGCTTTTCTTGCTCAAGGGCGTGCTTAGTCACTGAACTGCCGAATGAATGGACCAGTAGGGTTAAAACGACCACGCCCGCTGTCGCGCCGTGTATTAAATTAGAAGGTGGCTTGAGTATATTCAGGCCATTTTTTAGTGTTGTTTTAACGATAAATTCAGCAACGGAATAAAAAAGTATTCCCGCAAAAATGGCGCTAATCAGGAAGTATAAAAACGGTGAATGGCTAAAGGAGCCGATAAAACCGGCGCAAGCGGCCGCAAGGGGCACATAAGTCCTTCTGAAACTGGCGGCAGCTTCAAAGTTATTCAGGATAACCCTGAAAGATATCAAACAGGGAGGGCCGCCATTGGTATCAAGGGTAATTGTGCCTCTGGCATCATAGGTATTGGCAGGCATCTTGGCAGTAAGGATGGAGATATCCAGGGTTTGTTCGGAGTTACAGGCGAGATTTCCTCTCTCAGGCACCAGCCATTCGGCGTCCGACTTTATCTTGCCTTGCAATTGGCCTTTATGGTCGTTTTTGATGACGATCGTTTCAGTCAATTGCGAACCTTTTTTTACATCCTTGTAAAGATAGCCATCCATTTTGCAGATGACTTTCAAGACCGGCACACCCTCTTCAATCTCTGGTTTTGGCTCGTTGATCTTTTTGTCATAGGCTTCTCTCTTTTCGCGGTCTTTCAGTATTTCCCAGCCGTCTGAAACCCTGTCCCATCGCGCCTTATCTTTTCCATGTACATACCGGTTATATTCTTTTTCATAGACTCTCAGTATTTCCGAGTAGTCCGCATCCTGGGGAATCCCGAACAGTTCATAGTAGGTCTTACCGGAAAGTTCATCGTGCGGCACATAAGCGGATGAAGAATCGGACGTTGACGGCATTTCAACCGCTTTTACCTCATCGGCCTCCATCCACAGGGTAATCATGTTGATGATTTGCATTTCGGACAAGCCAATTTCCGTGCCTTCTTCGATGAGGTCTTTTTTCTGTTGAGCACTCAGCTCTCGATCAGCGCGTGTAAGAGATACAAAACGATTGCGCAGCTCCTTTACGCTGAGCTCAAGCAAATGATTGTCATATTCGGATCGGCATTCACATAACAGAGATTCAATGGCCCGTCGTGAGGAAATAAACTCTTTTGTTAAGGTTTTCCAACCGCTGACGTATTGCCTGGAGAGATAGAACTTGTAATTCTCGTCGATGCCGGCTTTTATCTGTTCCTTGGTCGCTGCTTTGTCGATATCAAGAAAATCGTACAAAGTAGTGCTGGCGGTATATTCTCCGCAAATTTGGGCGGTCATCAGGAGCCGTTCAATCTTCTTTAAATTTTCTTTAAATTCGGACATCGTTTTTCCCTTGGTACGGCTTCTGTTGGGGGATTACCGTGTAATCATTATCGACCAGGCTTTGTATCGGTCGTGAGATGCTACGACTTTGCCTGAGTGTCCAGGGCAATTTTGATTCCCTTGGCTAAATCGTTGACAGAGCCTGTTCCCCAATAGTGCAAAAAAACGATTTTCGGCGTTTCATTGACCATGTGATGATGAATGGCGACGATGTTGATGTTCGCGCCTCGCAAAGCTTTCAATACGCCTTGAAGTTCGGAGTCGAGCATCGCGAAATCGCCATCAACGACAGCTTTGTCATTGCTGCCGGCGAAGGCCGCCCAGGTATTAACGCCCATCGCTTTACCGGCGCCGTGACCGCTCATCTGAGTCGTGCGCCCCAGTGTCACTTTATAAATAGGGCCTGTTTTTTCGGCCGATGCGCCGAGGATGGTTTCGATGGCTTTGGGGTCAAGCGTCGTTTTAGCGGTATCGAATCCGGCTGCCGGAGCTTGCTTTTTATCGCCATGCTTTTCCTTAGCTTTAGCAAAGACTTTTCCGACTCCGGCCGCAAGTGTCTCCAGACTGCCCATGCCGCCGATATGCATGAACATGATCCTGGGTTTATCCCAGAGAAAATGGTTGTGCAGGCCGGTGACTTCCAGCCCGTTATCCAAAGCGGCGCTCATCACCGGATTAACCTGATCTTCCAGCAACACGATGTCGCCCATCACCATGACCTGATCGCCGACAGCCTGAAACCCCGCCCAGGAGGTCAACCCCATTTCCGGGATCATTTTAATGCCTGCCACGGTGGCGTTCAGGTCTTTGCGGGGTTGGCTGACCTTGAAAACAGGCTCCGTCTTATCCAGCCTGCCTTTCATGCCGGTGAGCTGTTCAATTTTGGCGCTATCCAATGCAGCCGGGCTATCGGAAGGCTGTTGCGCTACGGACTGCCCGGAAATCCAGGCGCACAAAACAATCATGCTAACTTGAGGCCAACGCGTCATATTCATAAACATTCCTTAGCACTATTAGCTATAGGCTTCAGCCAGAGCCAGCAGACTCTAAATCTGGTAGCCTAAAAAATCAGTCGGAAGAAACAGAGTCAAATTAGAGCAAACGCATTGCCTGCACAATATGCAGGAATACTTATGGGGTAAAGCCAGTCGCCTTATTGCCTGTGGCTGGATTTAGGCTGCAAGCCGGGTCGGCCGCTTGATGGTGTTCTTTATAACAGTTGCAGCGAAGGCCTTGGACTTAAGTGTTCCCCACGAGCGTGGGGATGAATCATCAATCGCAACCGTTTTTGCAATCCCGCTATTCAGTCGTATTGGCAATGATCTTATGAATCCGCTTGATGCTGATGGCAATAATTATCCAAATAAAAGGAATCGAAATACCTTCAATGATTTCAGGATTAACTTTCCAACCGATAACATGCAGCGCTTCGGCTATTTTGCCGATCAGGCTGGCGGCATAATAGGTAATGGCGACCATCGAGATGCCTTCCACCATCTGTTGCATTCGCAGTTGCATCTTGGCGCGCAGGGCCATGGACGCGAGCAAGCCCTGGTTTTGTTTCTCGATAATGATGTCGACACGCGTGCGCAGCAATTGGCTGGCGTTGCTGACCCGTTCGGACAGCAGGGTAAAACGGTGCGAGACTGATTCGCAGGTGTTAACCGCCGGTTCCAGCCGCCGTTTGATGAATTCGCCCAGGGTCTGGATGCCTTGAATCCGCACTTCGCGCAAATCGTTGATGCGTTGTCCGACCAGCTGGTAATAAGCGCTGGCGGCCGCAAAGCGAAAGTGGTTGCTGGAGATGTAGTTTTCAACTTCAGAGGCCAGTGCGGTCAGCTCATCCAGTAATTCGCCGTCGTTATTGTCAGGCCGCGTCATGGCGCTGGTGATGCTGTAGAGCTGCCGGTCGGAGTGGTTCAATGCCGGGCGCAGTTTGCGCGCGATGGGGAAGGCCAGCAGCGCCATAACCCGGTACACTTCAATTTCAAACAGCCGCTGCAATAAGCGCCCGGCCTGTTCCGTTCTCAAGTCGTGGTTAATAATCAAAAAGCGGCTAAAACCGTCAACATGAATGCGAAAATCGGTAAATACCGAGGCTGCGCCGCCGGTGACTTTGGAACCGATAACCGGGTTGTTGGCGAAGTAAGCCGACAGGGACGCCAAGTCGGCATTTTCGTTATAGTTAATATCGGCGGGCGAGACAATGGTTGCGTGAGCCGCAACAATGACTTGCCCGGTCAGCTGCGACATCCAATCCACCGGAACCTTTTTTAGCGCGGAATCCGCAAAAGGGTCTTTGGGCATGTCATGCACATAAAAGCTGTAGGTACTAAACTCGCCGTGCTGCTCCCAGCGTATCTTAAAAGAATTAAAGGTGGCGCTGAAATGATCGACTTCTTTTTCAGGCGGAGCGACCCCCAATCGTTCGCAAAGTGTCGCCAAATGTTTACGCTCCTGCATTTTTTCATCGCTGGACAGCAATAAGGCAAGATGGCTCGCCCTGACCGGCAGATTGCCGACAGACGGCGCTCGGGCGTGGACTTCGTTGTGAAGCACAAAACGTTGCGGATGGTTTTCAGGAATCGGGAATAATGTCGTCACAAGTTTTTTAGGTCTCTATTAAGCTGATGAACCGGATCAATTTAAAAGCGCAGTTGCCGGGTTATGATTTTGCGGTGGCTTCTTCCGCCGCTTTCCGGTACCAGTAGGCCGCTTGGTTATCATCCTTTGCTATGCCTTGGCCCATCTGATATTTAAGGGCCAGGTTGTACTGCGCATTGGCGTTGCCCTGTTCTGCTGCTTTTTGATACCAGGCAACCGCTTGGGTATAGTCCTGTGCGACATATTGTCCCCGATCATACATCACGCCTAAATTGAACTGGGCTTTTGCGTGGTCTTGATCTGCCAATTGTTGATAAATCGAAAAGGCTTCCGCCAACCGGCCCCGGTCATTCAAGTCACAGGCATACTGAAACAGGGTTTCGCTATTGGCGCTGGAAGGCGGCGGTTGTTGTGTGTGTTCCGGTTGCGCGTTGTGCTTTTGATGAGGCTGTGGCTCGGCTGCTTTGCCGGTTTCATGGACGTGCGCTTTTTCGCTTTGGCGTTTAGCCTTGGCTTTGGCTTCTTGCTCTCGAATCCAGGCATTATGTCCTTCGCGCTTAACCGGATCTATTAATACGGCATAGGACCTGTTTACCAGCTTGATGACTCTCTCTGCTTCTTCGCGGTTGCCTTGGAATTTATCAGGATGAAAAGTTTGACAGAGAGCTTTATACGCGGCCTTGATGACGCTGGCGGGGGCGTCTCTGGTAACTTTAAGGTTGTCGTAATGGGTACGTATGATGTTATCCATAGAACTTGTTTATTGGTTTACCGTGAACAAAAAATCCCGGCAATTATAACCGGTTCTGTCGAATTAACTGCAAAAACGCACGCTTCGGCTATACAAATTAGGATAGTTTCAAACCGGGCGGATTTACTCGGTAATAGCCGGGATTTATCTGCGATGTGCCTGTTGACGCTGCGTTTAAGGGACAAGGTTGCAATCGCGCCAGTATCCAAAAAGTTATTTTAAAGTTAGCCGGCGTACATAAGACCAGAGGGTTTTCGCGTATAAGCAATTATAAGCTTGCGCCAATAACCTTAACCGTAGCGCAAAAGACAGGGTTGAATCGTGTTTAGTTATTAACTGATGTTACGCATTCAGTCGAATTTAAATTTAAGGCGTCGCTAACGCGACAGTTTATTTGAACCGGGTTCTCGCACCCGAGGGCGAGATACTTTTCTTTGCTCCGCCAAAGAAAAGTATCCAAAAGAAAGGCGGCCCGGTTGCCGCTTGTGTCCTGCGCTCCTCGCTTTTGCCGAGGGTCGGCAGAAGGGGCTCCTGCCCCTCTGCCAACGTGCGGCCTCCCTGCCGCACCCCTCACGGGCCATTCTCGGCAAAAGCTCCGGTGCTCGGCGCGGCAAACGGGAGATGTACATCCTGTGGGTAACATCAGTTATTAAGCGGTTTTCCGAGGAGGAGATCATGGCAACTGTAGAAAGCAACCTGACGGATCAAGATCCAAACTATTGCGCTAATCCGGCCTGTAACTGCAAAGTAAAGCCGGACGATAAATACTGTAGCGTTAGCTGCGAAAAAAAGTCGAACGGCGGCCCGTGCGTCTGCGGACATCTGGACTGCCAATTCGAGCAAGAAGAGGATTCGCTATGAACACCGTTAGCGATTTTCTGGTGCAGCGTTTATCCGACTGGGGGGTAAAACGTATTTTCGGTTATCCGGGGGACGGCATTAACGGCATTATGGGGGCGTTAAACCGTGGCTCCGACAAGCTTGAGTTTATTCAGGTACGCCATGAAGAGATCGCGGCTTTTATGGCTTGCGCGCATGCCAAGTTTACCGGCGAAGTCGGCGTTTGCGTGGCGACTTCCGGCCCCGGCGCGATCCATTTGCTGAACGGCTTGTATGACGCAAAACTCGACCATCAGCCGGTTGTCGCTATCGTCGGGCAACAAAAGCGGGCCGCGCTGGGCGGCAATTTTCTGCAAGAAGTCGATCTTGTCTCCTTATTTAAAGATGTTGCGCATGAATATGTGCATATGGCAACTACCCCGGCGCAAATGCGCCATTTGATCGACCGCGCGATGCGCATTGCCCAATCCGAACGCACCGTGTGCTGCATCATTGTGCCTAACGATATTCAGGAAATGGAGGAGGAGACGCCGCCCCACGAGCATGGCACCCTGCATTCAGGAATAGGCTACCAGGCGCCTCGCACAGTGCCGCATAGCGAAGATTTGCAGCGTGCGGCCGAGGTGCTTAACGCGGGCGATAAAGTCGCCATGCTGATCGGTGCCGGGGCGCTGCATGCTACGGCTGAGGTGCTGGAAGTCGCCGAACTGCTCGGCGCCGGCATTGCCAAGGCCTTGCTCGGTAAAGCGGCGGTACCCGATGATATTCCGTTTGTGACCGGTTCTATCGGCTTGCTGGGCACCAAACCCAGCTATGAGATGATGATGAATTGCGATACCTTGCTGATGGTCGGATCGGGCTTTCCGTATTCCGAGTTCTTGCCGGAAGAGGGGCAGGCGCGCGGCGTGCAAATCGACATCAATGGCCGCATGCTCGGCATCCGCTACCCGATGGAAGTGAACCTGATCGGCGATAGCGCTCAAACTTTAAAGTCCCTGATTCCGTTGCTGGACAAAAAGGAAGACCGCAGCTGGCAACATACCGTTAAAAAACAAGTGGCCGAGTGGTGGCAAACCTTGGAAGCAAGAGCCATGGAAGCGGCTGAACCGGTCAATCCTCAACGGGTGTTTTGGGAGCTTTCTCCGCGCCTGCCCGACAATTGCATTATCAGCTGCGATTCCGGCTCGGCGGCCAACTGGTATGCGCGTGACCTGAAAATCCGCCCCGGCATGATGGCGTCGTTATCGGGCGGTCTGGCTACAATGGGACCGGCTGTGCCTTATGCGATTGCGGCCAAATTCGCCTATCCGGAACGGGTGGCGATCGCTTTGGTCGGCGATGGCGCGATGCAAATGAACGGTATCAATGAGCTGATCACCATCGGCAAATACTGGCAGCGCTGGAGCGATCCGCGTTTGGTTGTTATGGTCCTGAACAACCGGGATTTGAATCAGGTAACCTGGGAGCAGCGCGCGATGGTAGGCGATCCGAAGTTTGAAGCCTCGCAAGATCTACCTAATTTTCCTTATGCGCGGTTTGCGGAAATGATCGGCTTGCAAGGCTTGTGCATTGATCGGCCGGAACAACTCGCCGAAGCCTGGGACCGTGCGCTCAGTGCTGACAGGCCGATGGTGCTGGAAGTCTACACCGACCCGAATGTGCCGCCGCTGCCGCCGCATATCACTTTCGATCAGGCGAGAGCGTATACCTCGGCGATATTGCAGGGCGACCCGGATTCGGCGGCTATTCTCCAGGCATCCTTTAAACAGCTCTTTACCTAGCTGCACAGAGCGTAGGGTACGCATCGCGTACCATTTCCAATTATCACGCTCGATAAAGGTACGCGATGCGTACCCTACGTTGAGTTGTGGAAATAAAAAACCTGACTGTCAGAGTAGATTCAAGTTGGGAGATTTCGTCATGAACAACCAAAATTTGAAAGGAGATAACAGCACGGGCAGGGGAGCGCAAGCCGTTGTTATAACCGGTGCCGGTGCGGGAGTCGGCCGCAAAGCCATTTTTTTGGCGAGCCGTCACAAACGCCGCGAAGTCTCTGTTGGCTTGCCGACCTGCAAAGCAATAGTGACTAGCCAAGGGATATTCAGCCGCCAGCCCTTTCTGTTCGCCAAAATTAAATGCAAACAGCCGGTTCTTATCGCTCCGGCATCAGTCCGTATTTGCCGTACAAGCTACCCTGATGCCGTTAAACGCCTCTACCTTGAATGACTCGCAGCAAAATTACAATGATTGCGATAACCAGGAGAACGTGAATGAATCCGCCCAGGGTGTACGAGGACACTAAGCCCATTATCCATAGAATAATTAAAACGATCGCTAAGGTTTCAAGCATGAGTAATTCTCCATCAGAAAGAGGCCGTTAAATAGCGGCGATAAAATTAAAGACAAACATAGGCAATGGCCGAAGGACAACGCGGTACGTGTTCATAGGCCGGCAAGTTTGATGTTCATCTCTCGCGAGAAAATAATTGACCATGCTTTGTTGCTGCCGTGCAGTGTCGGTCTACCCTTGATGCAACGGCACAATTCAGCAGTGTGCGTTTAGTGGGCTTTCCTTAAATCACCAACTCCTTCTGTCTTGTTTACGTTCTTTAGGGCTTTTTCTTCTATCGGTGTGCCCTTTGCGATCCAATATTATCCCAGTGGCTTCCTTGGCTTTATCTTTGGCTTCTTCGACTCGATTTTTTACTTGATCTTTGTTCATGAGTGTCTCCTTATAGTTAATTAGGCGTGACTGGGTGGTATGACCAAAGCGTAAAACAATATTCTTTACCGTCCACTAAAAGGGTATATGCAAAGCTGAGCTTGGTCGGTGCGGTAACAAACATATACACAAACAGATACAGATTAAGTCTAAATGTTCGGTTGATTCTCAAAGTATTCCCAATTTTAATTGGCAACAAAATACGGGAGAGTTTTTTCCGGAAGCCGGGAATCGGGTATCAGTTGTTGCCGGTGCGGCCTTAAAACGGCAACTTGTACCGGAGCGGTCGGCTTTTGCAAACGGCGCTTTGGGCTTGATCCGCGCTACCGATTGACGCCGGCAACCGCTAATTCGGTCGCCTGCCGTTCAACGGTTTGCTGCCGAATCAGCATTCGCCGCTTAGCTGCGCCCGCCGCTTTTTTCGCCAAGCGGCGGGACAGATTGCGTTTAAGAGCCGCAGTTTTGACGAGTACTTCAGCCATTTTCCAGGCGGCGGTTTCTTCTGCGATGGCTACTTGCTGTTTGGCCAGGTAGGCCAGATGGTCGACGAAGTCGTCGCTGGCATGTTCGCAGAAGGCGTGATCCGCCTTGTTCAGATATTCGCCGGCAATCTTCAATTCAAGCGCGGCCAGACGGGTAACCTTGGGGTTGGCTCTTGCACTGTCGTAACTGTTTTGTGCTTCTGCGAGAGGTGAGTTCTGCGGCATCGAACCGCAACCGGAACCAATCACGGCGGCGAGCAGGGTCATGGGAAAATAGAGATTATTTTGCATGATCAACTCCTATTGGGCGTTGCGTTCGATTTCTTGTTGCAGTGCGCGGTTATCTTCCTGCAACTGGTATGCGGTCTTTTGCGCCTTGGCTGAACGCGCCGACAATGCGGCGAGTTGCGCATCGACCTGTGCTTGTTCCGCCAATTGCCAGGCGAGCAAATAATCTTCGTCGGCCATGGCCCGTTCGGCGGCATTCATCTTCGCCATCGCAATCTGGAGCTGTTGCGGCGCAAATTCATTGCTCCCCGCATTGATGGCATCGCTAACTGCTGTCTTGGAAACGGCCATCTGTGCCGTAGGCGCCGGAATATTTGCGCAACCGCTTAGAATGATTGCAACGGCTACGCCAAGGCTGCGCACCACGCGTACCATTGGATAGGGTCTGAGGTGGCAAAGTTTGCTCATGATTTTTATCCTTTGAGTTAAATGTCGCGCAACTATCGCAATGCATAGCTATTGTGGCGGTAACGATCTCCAACTTTCTTGCCGAAATCGGGATAAGTTATTAAGTCCCGGTTCCGAGAAACAGCAACGATAAAATGCCTCCAGATACCGTGGCCGTTCAAAGGTTTGTGCGCCGCTCATGTGTTTAGCGGCAGCCTTGCCCTATATTTGGCTTTAGATTAGCCATGTTTTTTGTGGTTGTTAATTAGCGTGTTTACGTAGATTGATGTTGCAGCATCGTTATCGGGGTAAGGATCTGTTTTACCGGAAGTCATTTTTTGTTATTTCATGCAGAAAAAGGTCTTGACTGAAATAGGGGGTGTTGTCAGTTCGGTAGCCCACGTAAAGCGCTGGCGATGATTTGAAACAGCGAATGAAAATGCACGCCGTGACGATTGCTTAAATGATCCGCATTCAGCAATGCTGCGCCTTGCAGGGTTTTTTAATGCCTATTTTTTCTTTCTGACAGAGTTCTTTGGCAATCAAAAAATCATTCGAGATTTAGATGAAATTTAGCGGTGTTTCGCTCAATAGTAGCTACAGTTGCTAGGTAATGGCACTTATTGATAGAAGATAAGTAACTATCTATCCTGACGGTTACTCATACAAAACCAACCGATATTTAGGTTAATAGAGATGTCCGATTTTAACTCGCAAATATGGTGTTGCTTATGACTGATCCGAATAGCCCTTGGCAAAACCACCTTCTCAACTCTCTGGCTGTATCGAAATATGAACACTTTTTTCCCCATTTAGAACTGATTGAAATGCCGCTGGGCGATGTTCTTTACGAGTCAGGGGACGAGGTACGGTATGCTTATTTTCCAACCACTTGCATTGTTTCACTGGTTTACGTGATGGAGAGCGGCGCGCCGGCCGAAATTGCCGTAGTCGGCGATGACGGGATGATTGGCGTTTCCCTGTTCATGGGCGGAGGCACCATGCCTAACCGGGCCGTCGTACGTAGCGCGGGCTATGCCTATCGTCTACGCGCGGCTCTGCTGATGCAGGAGTTCAATCGCTTTGGAGGCTATCGCAATGGAGCGCTGCATGATTTGTTGCTGCGATATACTCAGACCCTGCTCACTCAAATAGCGCAGACGGCGGCCTGTAACAGGCATCACTTCGTGGACCAGCAACTCTGCCGCTGGCTGTTGCTAAGCCTCGACCGGCTCCATTCGAACGAGTTGATCACGACCCAGGAATTGATTGCTAATATGCTCGGCGTGCGCCGTGAGGGTATCACAGAGGCCGCCGGAAAATTGCAGCAAGCGCATTTGATTAATTGCCGCCGTGGCCGCATCACTGTCCTTGATCGAAAGGGACTGGAGGAGCGGGCCTGCGAGTGCTATCAAGTGATTAAAGCGGAAGCCGATCGCCTACTTCCTTCTACCCAGCCTATTTCATCGGCAACACATTTTCCCGTACAAAAATGCGAACTTGTTAAAAGGCATTCATCAAACAGCTTTCGTGAATAGACGGGATAAGCCTGAAGCCGCATTCAAGGTGTGCCGGCAGTTCATTGGAATAGTATTGATTCAATAGTATTTACACACAACAACAATCAGTCACTTAGCGTTGCTTTTGAATGAACCGTAAAAGACAGGGTAGGTAACTGTAAGTTATTGATAATGTAAAGTAATTGTTTTGTTGTGTTTTTGTACAATTTAACAAAACACCAATAAAAACCGCAGCTAAGAGATGAATAGAACAATCAATCCACAGAGTTATCCACAGGTTTTGTGAATAACTATTGGGCAGGGGCCTTATCAGCTAATAACAGCAATTGATCGAGAATGGCTTTATAACTCTGCTAGTAAAGATGATAACTCATCAAAATTCAACGGCTTGAGCAAGTGATGATTAAATCCTGCCGAATGTCCCTGGTTTTCAGACTGCGCGTAGCCGGTTAAGGCGATCAAGGTCGCATCCTTGGTTTCCGGCAATGCGCGCAGTTGCTTGGCGGTCTCATAACCATCTATATCGGGAAGACCGATATCAAGCAGCACAACTTGCGGACGGAAAACCTGGGCCTTCTCTATGGCTTTCATGCCGCAATCGGCTGTTTCGACTTCATGCCCTTTTGCCTGCAACAGCATCATCAGGCTTTCGGCCGCATCGGCATAGTCATCCACAATCAGAATGCGAAATTTAGGCGTCGGTGATTCACATTTTTTTAGCGCGGATTTGGCGGTAGGCGATTCTCCCGGCGATATGGGCAGTCGTACCGTAAATGTGCTGCCTTGGCCAATGCCTCCGCTCGTTGCGGTGACCTTGCCGCCGTGAGCTTCTACCAGTTGATGCACCAGCGTCAAGCCAATCCCCAGTCCACCCTGAGAATGAGCCAAAGTATGGTCAGCCTGAGAGAAGAGATCGAATACCTGAGGCAGAATGTCAGGGGCGATGCCGATACCGGTGTCCTTGACCTCGATGACGGCATCGGAATCTTCTTGCATTATATTTAGCATGATTTTACCTCCTTCATGGGTGTACTTGGCGGCGTTGTTGAGTAAATTAGACAGCACTTGCGCCAGCCTGACGCGATCGCCTAGCAACCATTGCGGCGGAGCAGATTGGGAAATAGTCAGTTCCTGCCTACGCGACTCAATCAGCGGACGGCTGGTTTCTAGCGCATTATTGATAATGTCGTTAAGCTCGAAACGCTCGATCTCCAACCTGATTTTGCCTTGCATGATGCGGGCGACATCCAGCAAGTCGTCAAGCAGATGCACCATATGCGTCACTTGCCGGTCAATGACCTGATAACTCCATGCCAGCTTGGGATCAATCACCTCCTGTATTTTCAGCAGTTGCACGGCATTACGAATGGGGGCCAGCGGATTGCGCAGCTCGTGGGCCAGCATCGCCAGAAATTCATCTTTACGGCGGTCCGCCAAGCGCAGTGCTTCTGCGGCGCGCTTGCGATCGGTAATGTCGGTCGCGACGACGAGCACTTTGTCGCACTTATCGTCGTCGATCAGCGGAATCTTGACTGTGTTATACCAATGTACAGAGCCATCGGCATGGGTGACTTTGACTTCCGGGATAACTTTGGAGTTGCCGGTGTTTATCACATCGAGGTCATTTCGATAGAAGTAAGCCACTTCATCGGTGTTGGGATTGAAGTTCTTCTCTGTCAGACCGACCAAACTTTCAGTGCTAGTGCCGTAGGATTGGGCCAAAGCCTCATTCCCTAAAAGAAATCGCCCCTCCCGGTCTCTGACAAAAATCACGCTGGGCACCGCATCGATGACTTGCCTGAGGAAGGCCCGTTCATGTTGCAATGCTTCCTGGCTGCTTTTGATGTCGGTAATGTCTTCAGTGGTTCCGAAAGCGTCGAGCAGTATTCCCTGCTCGTCAAATTCCAGCTCAGCCAACTCGCGCACCCATTTGACCTTCCGGTCTACGATAATCCTGTGTTCGATATCGTAGGGTTTGCCGGTCAGGGCGTCTTTCCACGTAGTTTTGACCAACTCCCGGTCGGCAGGGTGGACAAGTTCAAGAAAGGACTGATACGTTATCGGGGCGCCTTTAGGTAGGCCAAAAATTCGAAATTTTTCATCGGACCATTTCAGGAGATTATTGTGGACGTCCAGGCGCCAACTGCCGACATGGGCGACTTCCTGGGCGCGGTTCAGGTCCCGCTGGCTTTCTCGCAAAGCCTTCTCGGCCCGTTTGCGTTCGGTGATGTTGACGCTCACCGTGCCCAAGCCGCTGATTTTGCCGTTTGCGTTCTTCAACGTGAAAGCGTTATAGATCATCCAAATCGCTTCGCCGGTTTTAAAATGCCGGAAGCGGATTTCGATCTCGCCACGGCCGTTTTGTAACGCCGCAGGAAAAAGCTCGTTCATGATGAATCCTTGATCTTCGGGGAAAAAGAATTCCTTGACGGGGGTTTTAAGGGCCTGTTCGAAACTATCAATTCCTACCAGGCGCAGTCCGGCATCGTTGATGAAAAAGGGCATGCCTTCCGTATCGCACATGCCGATGAACTCGGTGCTGCTTTTGGCGAGCAGGATATATAAATCCCGCTCCGCTTGCGTCCGATTGCGCTCGGCGATCTCCTGCTTAAGCTGATTCTCCCGTTCCAAGGCCGTATTTAAGGCTCGTTTTTCCTGATCGTGTAAGCGTGCAATGAACAAGCTAAATATGGCGCCTATGCCGGTCAAAAACACGAGGCGTAGTATTTCGGCACTATGAGCGATATAAAAAGAGCCATAAGGCTCGATTAAAAAATAATCGCTTGCCGCTGTGCTTAATACTGTAGCGAAAAGCCCGGCTTTGTATCCCCCGCACCAGGAAGCAAAAGCAATCACGACTAAAAACAGCAATAGCGGTGACGAGCTCACGAAAATAAATTGGAGATATTTAAGAAGAAACAAGATAGCCGCAATCCCCAGTATTGAGGCTATATAGGCATTACTGAAAAAATGTTTAATGTGAACCTCTAATTTAGCTCTTTCCATGGACTAATGCGGGTTGCCAGGCATTATTCCAAAATTGATTAAAGGATTCCGGTCAAAGATTCGGCAAATATTGGGGCAGGTGCTGACGGATGTCGGCGGCACTTAAGGTAGTGATTTCTTTGTCGAGTTCGAAACGAACCAGTCTTTTTATCTGTTCCGGCAGATTGCTGCGCAGCAAGCCGAGAAAAGTGGGGCCGGCAACGATTAGCAGTTGTTCAAACCGGTTTGCGTTGTGGGCATCTTCCAGATACTGGGCAATAGTATGTGCAAAAGCTTCGGCTTCGTATTTCTTGGGATCGGTAGGTTGCTCATAAGCGTGTCCGCCTCCGCCGACGCTTTTGATCTTTCCCGGCAGGTCGGAGGTTATTTCCCGGTCATGCAGACGGCTTTTCGAATGGGATAAATCTTCGATTTCCTCTAAAGGAGAAGAAGGGGTGTCAGCAGTGAAAATGCGGGCGCGAGTGGTATCAGCTACAAGTATCCAGGTTAGTTTCATGATTCTTCCCTCTGTGGCGATTTTGTTTAAACGCTGCTTGCAAAAAACATGGTGTTTCATACTGCTGCGAGTTTTTAGAATAGAGAAGTTAGAGTTTTGAATCAATAAGTAGTAATACTAGGACTACAAGGTGTGCAGGGGGGCTTTAATAGTTGGCCTCTAGTTACTCAGTCAAATTTATAATGTCGAGTGAGAAGGCTATGGTGGGAGCGGCTTTAGCCGCTCCCACAGTTAAACTATCAGCAGACAAAAACAAGATTGACTGAGTACTAGGTCAGACTAAATTGTTCAGACAGGGTAAAATAGGCCGCTCACACATCATCAAGTAGCGAATCAACTTTCTAATCCGATGCAGCCGGCATTTGTCCATTTAAGACTCCACACCGAATTTTCCCTGGTAGACGGGATCGTCAAAATCAAGCCTCTGGTCAAGCGTTTGGCCGAGTTAAACATGCCGGCCATTGCGATTACCGAGCACGCCAACTTGTTCTCCTTGGTCAAGTTCTATAAAGCGTCGCTAGGGCAGGGCATCAAGGCAATAGCCGGCGCCGATGTGTTGATCTTTAATCCCGACGATCCCGCCACGCCGTACCGCTTGACCTTGCTGGTCAATAATCACGCCGGTTACATCACGTTGACCGAGTTGATCTCAAAAGCCTATCAGGAAGGCCAGCATCAAGGCGTGCCGATGCTCCGGCAGGAGTGGATAGTGGCTAACCATAACGGCCTGATTGCGTTGTCCGGCGCAATGAGCGGGGAGATAGGCAAGGCGCTGCTGGCCGAAAACCATGAGGCGGCCAAACGGTTGGCCGAGTTTTGGGGCGGACTGTTCGAGCAAAGCTTTTACCTGGAATTGCAGCGGGTCGGCAAGCCGGATGAAGAGCGTTATATCGCCGCCGCCGTCGAGCTGGCCTTGGCGACCGGCTTGCCGGTGGTAGCGACCAACGATGTGCGCTTTGTCCATCAACGGGACTTTGCCGCGCATGAAGTGCGGGTCTGCATTAACCAGGGGCGAGTGCTGGACGATACGCGCCGTCCCAAGGATTACACCGACCAGCAATATTTACGCAGCGTCGAGGAGATGCAAGCGCTGTTTGCCGATATACCCGAGGCTCTGGAAAACACCGTAGAAATTGCCAAACGCTGCAATTTGAAACTGACACTGGGCAAAAATTTCTTGCCGGATTTTCCGGTGCCCGAAGGCATGAACCTGGGCGAGTTTATGGCCGAGGAGTCGATGAAAGGCCTGGAAGAGCGTTTGCAGCATCATCCGGCGGTGGGCAAGGGGACGGACGAGGAAAACCGGCGCGTTTATTACGAACGTCTGGATTTCGAGCTGAAAATGATTACCCAGATGGGTTTCCCCGGCTATTTCATGATTGTTGCGGACTTTATCCAGTGGGCGAAAAACAATTTAATTCCGGTAGGTCCTGGGCGGGGTTCGGGTGCGGGTTCGTTGGTGGCTTATGCGCTTAAAATTACCGATCTTGACCCTATCGAATTCGACCTGCTGTTTGAGCGGTTTTTGAATCCCGAGCGGGTTTCGATGCCCGACTTCGACGTGGACTTTTGCATGGATCGCCGGGATGAGGTGATCGATTACGTCGCCCGCAATTACGGCCGGGATCATGTCGCGCAGATCATCACCTACGGTTCGATGGCGGCCAAAGCGGTTATCCGCGATGTCGGCCGGGTGCTGGGTTTCGGGTACGGTTTCGTCGATCGGCTGGCCAAGCTGATCCCGTTTGAAATCGGCATGACGCTGACTAAAGCGCTAAGCGACAGCCCCGAGCTGAAGCAGCTTTATGACACCGAGGAGGAAGTCAAGGCGCTGATCGATATGGCGCTGTCGCTGGAAGGTACGTCCAGAAACGCCGGTAAACATGCCGGGGGCGTGGTGATTTCGCCGACCAAGCTGACCGATTTTACGCCGCTGTATTGCGATCAGGACGGCAATAACCTGGTCACCCAGTTCGACAAGGATGACGTGGAAGCGGTCGGTCTGGTCAAGTTCGACTTTTTGGGACTGCGTACGCTGACCATTATCGACTGGGCCTTGCAGGACATTAACGCCAAGCAACAAAAACTGGGCAAACCGCCTGTCGATATAACGACCATTCCCAGGGATGATCCGGCTTCCTACAAACTGCTAACCGCCGCCCAGACCACGGCCGTGTTCCAGCTCGAATCACGCGGTATGAAAGAGCTGATCAAAAAGCTCAAGCCCGACTGTTTCGACGACATTATCGCGCTGGTGGCGCTGTTCCGTCCGGGGCCTTTGGAATCGGGCATGGTGGACGACTACATCAACGTCAAGCACGGGGCCCAAGCCTCGTACGCGCATCCGTTGCTGGAACCGATTTTAAAACCGACCAACGGCGTTATTTTGTACCAGGAGCAGGTGATGCAAATCGCCCGTGAAATGGCGCTGTACACCTTGGGCGGCGCGGATATGCTGCGCCGGGCGATGGGCAAGAAAAAGCCGGAGGAAATGGCCAAGGAGCGGGATAAATTCATGTCCGGCTCGGTGCAAAATCAGGTCGAGGCAGAAACCGCCACTTACGTGTTCGACTTGATGGAGAAATTCGCCGGTTACGGTTTCAATAAATCGCATTCCGCCGCTTATGCGCTGGTCGCCTATCAAACTGCCTGGCTGAAAGCCCATTATCAGCCCGAGTTCATGGCTGCGGTGATGTCCGCCGATATGGATAACACCGATAAGGTGGTGATCTTGATCGAAGAATGTCGGCAAATGAAGCTGGAAATTCTTCCGCCGACTATCAATGTTTCAAAATACAAGTTCACTGTTAATGACGAAGGCCAGATCGTCTATGGCTTGGGTGCGCTAAAAGGAGTAGGCGAGGCGGCCATTGAAGAAATGCTGGTCGAGCGGGAAGCGAACGGGCCGTTTTCCGGCTTATACGATTTATGCAAGCGGGTGGATTTACGCAAATTCAACCGGCGAGTGCTGGAAGCCTTGATACGCGCCGGAGCCTTCGATGAGTTCGACGATAACCGGGCCGGTCATTTGGCAGAATTGCCGACCGCATTAAAAGTCGCCGAACAGCACGGCAAAAATGCGCAAACCGGCCAGAACGATTTGTTCGGCCTGGCTGTTAATGTCGAAAATATCGACGATGCCCATGCTTATGCCACTGTGGTTGAGCCTTGGTCGGAAAATGAACGGCTGGCTGCTGAAAAGCTGGTTCTGGGTTTGTTTTTAACCGGGCATCCGATAAACCAATACGAGGCTGAGTTAAGGCAGTTTACCAATGGAACCATAGAATCGCTGCTGTCCAATGTGGAGCGATCCAAAAGCAGGAAAATGGAAGCCCGAACAGCCGGTTTAGTCGTTGAGGTGCGCACCCGCCAGACCAAGAGCGGTAAGACCATGGGCTTTGCAACGATTGATGACCGAACCGGCAGGCTTGAAATTGCGGCTTTTGGTGAGGTTTATGAAAAATATCGGGGCATTTTCTCTCGCGACAGTCTGTTGATTGCCGAAGGGGCAGTGGGTGTTGACGATTACTTGGGAACGTTACGCTTAACGGTCGAAAAGCTCTATAACATGGAGCAGGCTAGGGAAGTTTTTGCCAGGAGCATCCGGCTGGTGTGGAGTGCGGCAGACGATGAGCCTGGATACCTTGGTTTTGTGACGAAGTTGATTGCGGTTCTGGAGCCTTTTAAGGGCGGTGGCTGTCCGGTGGGTATCGGATATACATCAAAGGTTGCGAAAGCCGATCTACAACTGGGTGATGAGTGGCGCGTCCATCCCACCGATGAATTGGTGGCGCGGTTGAGAATGTTATTGGGAAAGGATGCTGTAGAGGTTAAGTATAGGTAGAAGCATTTAAAAGTAATTCGCCGCGAAGACACGAAGTTTTAACTTCTTCGTGTCTTCGCGGCGAAAGATTTTAAGCTGATGCGACCAGTTATTCCGTTTCTTGTCTTACCGCTTCAACTGGTTTTGGTGCCGCTTCAACCGGCTTTGGCGCTGGTTCAGCGGGAGTAGCCGGTTTTCTAGCTTCCGAATCCTGATGGCTTACAGGGTTGGCCTGGCTGGAATTATCAGCCTGAGGCTCCGGGCGCTCTGTTCTTTCCGCTCTTTCCGCAAAGTCATTGTCATAAGAACGGGGGGCTGGGCGCGATTCATCATTGCTTGCGCCAGTTGCTTCATGCGAATTATTTGAATCGCCTTCTGTTTCAGGTTTTTTGTAGTTCGGGTTACGCGGTCTTCTACGATTCGGCCCTCTTCTGGCATTGTTTCTTTTGGGGTGTTCGCGTTCTCCGGCAACCGCAGTAGTAATTGCTTCCGGCGCAGTTGAAATAACCTCAACAGCTTCGACCGCTTCACTCTTAACTTCTTCGGTTTTCGTTGCGGGTATATTGCCCGGTTCTAGGTTGCGCTTTACGTTTCTGCCTTGGCCGCGCGGAGGGCGGTTTTGACGAGGCGACTCTGCATTTTGTTCCGGTTTTGGTTTTGGTGCTTGTCCTTGTCCTTGTTCCAGTGTTTGAACTTGCTCTTTATGACCGTTTTGGCCGCGTCCACGGCCACGGCCGCGTCCACGTCCTCTTTCCTGGTTTTGTACCTGACCTTGTCTGTTGTCTCGGCTTTTGGCCTGTTGGCCCTCGTCAGTCGGCCTGGTCCTTTCAGTGGTCTGCACTGCCGTTGCGTTTGGCGTTGCGCTGGAACCTACCAGTTTATGCCAGAAGCGTTGAATCAGGCTGGCTGATTCGCTTTTGTTTTGTACCGGCGCAGGAGAGTCATGCAGGAATTCCTTGACTGCCGCTTTTGTTGCGCTCGGTTTTACCTGCTGGGCAAATTCAGGAATAGTGATGTCTTCCGCTTTGATCTGTAAGTAGCTGGCTTTGCCGTTCTCGCCAGCCTCTTTTTCCTTGATGCGTTCAATGTCGTAGGCTGGTGTTTCCAAATGCTTGCTGGGCAGGATCACGATGCCGACTTTCAGCCTGTTTTCAATCTGCTCAATGGCGCTGCGTTTTTCGTTTAACAGAAAGGTCGCACACTCAATCGGCAAGTGGGCAATCACTTTTTCCGTGCCTTTTTTCATCGCTTCTTCTTCGAGAATGCGCAGTACGGAAAGTGCGACCGATTCTACATTGCGAATCGTGCCTTGGCCTTTGCAGCGCGGGCAGGGCAGTTGAGTCGAGTCGCCCAACGAAGGACGCATTCTTTGCCTGGACATTTCCAGCAGGCCGAAACGCGAAATGCGGCTGGTCTGAATGCGGGCGCGGTCGATTTTAAGCGCGTCGCGCAGATGATTTTCAACGGCTTTCTGGTTCTTGTTAGACATCATGTCAATGAAGTCGATAACAAACAGGCCGCCCAAATCGCGCAGTCTCAGTTGGCGGGCAATTTCATCGGCCGCTTCCAGGTTGGTATTCAGCGCGGTTTCTTCAATGTCGCTGCCTTTGGTGGCGCGTGCGGAGTTGATGTCGATTGAGGTCAACGCTTCGGTGTGGTCGATGACGATCGAGCCGCCTGACGGCAGTGAAACTTCACGACCGTAAGCCACTTCAATTTGGGATTCAATCTGGTAACGGTTAAACAGGGGAACGGCATCCTGATACAGTTTTGCCTTGGGCAAAAAGTGCGGCATGACTTGCTTCAAGAAATTTTGCACCAGTTTGAAGGCGTCTTCGCTGTCGATCAGAATCTCGTCAATATTGCCGCGTAAATGGTCGCGCAAAGCCCTGATGATAACGTTACTTTCCTGAAAGACCAGGAACGGCGCTGCATGCTCTTCGGCAGAGCGTTCTATGGCTTCCCAGAGTTGCAGCAAATAATTCAAGTCCCATTGCAATTCTTCAACGTTTTTGCCGCATCCGGCCGTTCTAACAATGAGTCCCATGCTTTCAGGGATTTCAAGTGCCGCCATGACTTCGCGCAGGTCGCTGCGGGTATCGCCTTCTATGCGCCGCGAAATACCGCCGGCTTTAGGGTTGTTGGGCATCAACACCAGATAGGTGCCGGCCAAACTGATATAGGTGGTTAAAGCTGCGCCTTTATTGCCGCGTTCTTCTTTTTCAATCTGAACAACGATTTCCTGGCCTTCTTTAATCAGGTCTTTGATGGCAGGGCGACGGCCATCGTTTTCGACGCCATCTTGTAGTTGACGGTAGAGCGGAGAGATTTCTTTGAAAGGTAAAAAGCCGTGTTTTTCAGCGCCGTAGTTTACAAAGGCGGCCTCTAAGCTGGGTTCTACGTGGGTTACTATCCCTTTGTAAATGTTTGACTTTTTTTGTTCTTTCGAAGGTACTTCTATGTCAAAATCATATAGTTTTTGACCGTCTACCAAAGCGACTCGCAGTTCTTCAGGCTGCGTAGCGTTGATAAGCATTCTTTTCATTCAATATTCCTTGTTGTGTCCTGCTCCATGGCCAGATTTTACTGAACAGACTGGTTTGGGTCATCGTGTTTGTGTAGGGCTACTAAAGCACTTCTACATATCTTAGTTTTTACGGTTTTGTGTTCCGTTTCTGCGTGTTGTTATTGGTATCCCGCTCTTTACTTAGGCGAAGATCAGGGATAGCTGCACGGGCAGAGTCTAAGCAAATAAATATTCTTTTTCAGTCTTGGTTGTAAATTCCGTCTTAAACAGGAGTTATAAATCGTTCGTCTAGGGTCGAACGATGAACCCGAAAATCTTACAATGATGAGTCAGCCTGGTGATCCAGCGCCGTTTTAATCATCATCGAGTAGTGCTCAAGGCAGTCTCGTTAGCGAAAACAGCAGAGCAAAAGCATGTTTTTTTATATTAAAAACTTACTTAATATAGCAACCTTATTGCTATACATCAATTTAAAGAATCAATCATAAGCAGATGCTGGTATTATTTACACTATGAATAGTGAAGAAAAAACCGTAACCCCCAAAGTTCAACTGATAGAAATTACCGAAGAGAATTGCGATCAACGATTGGACAACTTTTTAATTGCCCGCTTAAAGGGCGTGCCTAAAAGCCGAATTTACCGGATCGTCCGTAAAGGCGAGGTAAGGGTCAATAAAGGCCGCGTCGATGTCAAATACCGCCTGGCTACAGGCGATATCGTCAGAATTCCTCCGGTCAGAGTGGCCGAACGCAGCGAAGAATCGTATGTGCCTCAGGGTTTGCAAGCGGCATTGCAGCAGGGGATTTTATTTGAAGACGAGGGCTTTTTGATCGTCAACAAGCCGGCCGGTTATGCCGTGCATGGCGGCAGCGGCGTCAGTTCCGGCATTATCGAAGGGTTGCGCTTGCTAAGACCCGAGGCGCGCTTTTTAGAGCTGGTGCATCGACTCGACAAAGATACCTCCGGCTGCCTGATGATTGCTAAAAAACGTAGCACTTTGAAACTCTTGCATGAGCTGTTTCGCGACGATGACATCCACAAAACTTATCTGGCCTTGCTGGCCGGGCAATGGGCCAGGAAAAAATTGATAGTCAACGCGCCCTTGCTAAAAAATGTCAGCAAAGGCGGTGAGCGTATGGTTGTGATCAGCCAATCCGGCAAAGAGGCGGAGACGCTGTTTCGGCGCTTGAAGTTATTTAACGATTCGACGTTGGTTGAGGCTTCGCCCAAGACCGGACGCACCCATCAAATCCGCGTTCACGCCGCCAGTCTTGGGCATCCGATCGTCGGCGACGAGCGTTATGGACTGGATGAAATTAACCGCAAATTTAAAACCCGAGGCTATAAGCGGATGTTCCTGCATGCGGAAAAGTTGAAATTTCAGCACCCGGTTACCGGCGTGCAGCTAACCATTTTGGCGCCATTGCCACAACAATTGGAAGATTTGTTAAAAAATGAAGAACAGGTTTGATTTAATCATATTCGATTGGGACGGGACCCTGATCGACTCGATAGACTGGATCGCACATTGCCTTCAAACGGCAGGGAAACAATGCGGATGCGGCATTCCGGAAACTCAGGCTGCGAAAGATGTCATCGGCTTGAGCATCAGAAACGCTTGTGCCAAGCTGTTTCCCGGCGCCGACGAGCAAACGCTGACGCAATTAACCGATTGTTATCAGCAAACTTATTTATCAAGACAGCTCAGCCGCGAAGACTTGTTTCCCGGCGTTTACGAGATGCTGGTGGAATTGAAACAAACAGGCTATCGACTGGCTGTTGCTACCGGCAAAACCAGGACGGGCTTGCAGGAAGCATTACAGGCGACCGGTACCGAAGAGCTGTTCTGCATAACCCGTTGTTCCGATGAAACCGCGTCTAAACCGGATCCGTTGATGCTGCATCAGATCATGCAGCATACCAATGCGGCAAACGACCGTAGTTTAATGGTAGGGGATTCCACTCATGACTTGCAAATGGCGATGAATGCCCAAATATCATCCATAGCGGTGTCGTGCGGAGCTCATCCGGAGGACATATTGCAGCAATATAGCCCGTTGATGTGCTTACAGCAGCCTGCGGAATTATTGAATATTATTAGAGGTTAATAAGGTATGGATAATCAGAACAAACCAGAAGTTACACAGCAATCCGGCTGGGAACGCGAGGTTATTGAAAAGTTGGCTCTGGCGGCCGTTACCGAGCAAACCAGGGCAAGGCGTTGGAGCGTTTTTTTTAAGAGCCTGATGTTTGCGTATTTGATCGTCGTGCTCGGCTTGGCGATGTATCCAAAGTTTAGCCAGAATATTGGCGTTGACAGTAAAGATCACACCGCTGTTATCGATGTGGTCGGCATGATTGCCGAAGGCAAAGATGCCAACGCCGACAGCATTATCGAAAGCTTGAGAAATGCCGTCAAAGACAAGCACACCAAGGGTATTATCCTGCATGCCAATTCGCCTGGCGGCAGTCCTGTGCAGTCGTCTTATGTGTATGAGGAAATCAAGAAAATTAAAAAAGAACATCCTGACTTGCCGGTTTATGCCGTAGTCAGCGATATTTGCGCATCAGGTTGTTATTTTATCGTTTCGGCCAGCGACAAAATTTTTGTCAATCCTTCCAGTCTGGTAGGTTCTATAGGCGTATTGATGGATGGCTTTGGTTTTGTGGACGGCATGCAAAAACTGGGCGTAGAGCGTCGGCTATTTACGGCAGGCGAGCATAAAGCCATGCTTGATCCTTTTTCGCCCTCCAAAAAAGAGGAAGCGCATTATGTACAAAGTCTGTTGAATCAAGTGCATCAGCAATTTATCAGCGCGGTTAAAGCCGGCCGCGGCGACAGGCTTAAGGAAGATCCCGATATGTTTTCAGGTTTGGTTTGGACAGGCGAAGAAGGCGTGAAATTGGGCATCGTTGACGGCGTCGGCAATCAGGATTATGTCGCCAAGGAATTGATTGGCGCCGAAACCCTGGTTGATTTCAGTCGGCAGGAACAGCTGCTCGATAAAATCGCAGGCAAATTGGGAGCTTCTTTCGGGCAAGCGATCAGCAGCCTGGTTCAGGGCGCGTCGTTACGCTAAAGATTCAGTGTTGATTCAGGGGGATGGGTTAAAATTTTTGTCGCTCGATAGATTAGAAAGATGAATTTCCGCTAGTTAGCGAAGCGTTCGAACGAGCCGGAAAAAGCATAAACTTTGCGGTAAATGGAAAGTTAAAAATTTGGTTAATTGCCCCAGGCTCTGGATTGTCCATGAGAAATTTGATTAGAGTAGTTATAGTTGCCTTGTTGTTTTCCACTAGCTGTTTTGCAGAGAACAACCAGCTGGCATACATCAATTTGGACGAAGCAACCAAACAAATAATCGACGGCACCTACAATAAGGTGCTGGGCGCGCAAACAGAAATCATTGATGGCAGAGAGGTACACGTCATCAAAGTGCTGACGCCTGATGGGCGTATCCAATATTTCAAAATTGACGCGGAAACAGGTCAGTTAGTCAGTTAATCTCACGCATAAACAGATAAAAACATGCGCATTCTAGTTGTAGAAGATGAAGTAAAACTTTGCGAACAAATTCAGCAGTTCTTTGCCGATAAAGGCTTTGCCGTTGATACTGCACATACCGGCCAAGACGGCTATTACATGGGCAAGGAATATCCGATTGATGCGGCCGTAATCGACATTGGCCTGCCGGATTTTTCCGGCATCGAACTGATCAAGCGCCTGCGCAAAGACAAGGTAACTGTCCCTATCCTGATTTTAACCGCCCGCAGCCGCTGGCAGGAAAAAGTAGAGGGTTTGGAAGCCGGGGCGGATGATTATCTGGTTAAGCCGTTTCATTATGAAGAGTTGCAGGCCAGGATTAACGCCCTGATAAGGCGCTCGGCCGGGGTGGCTCATCCGGTCTTAACCCACGACAACATTGAACTGGATACCGTCGCTCAGGAAGTCACCGTGTCCGGCGTCAAACAGGAACTAACGGCTTACGAATACAAGGTGCTGGAATACCTGATGTTTCGAAAAGGCGAGGTGGTTTCAAAGTCCGTTTTGACCGCGCATATTTACGATGAAGACTTTGACCGGGACAGCAATGTTCTGGAGGTTTTTATCGGCCGATTGAGAAAAAAACTTGATCCCGACGGTACGCGCAAGCCTATTGAAACCTTACGTGGTCGAGGCTACCTGATTCCTGCCAAACACGATTGATTCGATTCTCGAATAATGTTTCTTATTAATGAAAGCAAGGCTTTTGCTGAGTGTTTATTAAGAAACTTATGATCCCCAAACTCTTCCTACAGGCTTTGAATGCAGGTTAAATCATTAAGCGTTCGATTACTGCTTTCAGCCGGACTGGTGCTTGCCGCATTTTTTGCGCTGGCTTCGGTGGTGCTTGAGCAGGGCTTCCGAGAAAGTGCCGAACAAGCCTTAAAGGAAAAGCTGCAAGTTCATGTGTATTCGCTGCTATCGGCCGCAGAGCTAAAAAATTCCGGTGATCTCAGCATGCCGAATGGTTTGCCCGAGCCCCGTTTCGCAACGCCGGGTTCCGGCCTTTACGGCTTTATCCATTCGACAAAAAAAAATCCTGTCTGGCGTTCGCCATCGGCCATAGGGCTGAATGTAACGCCGCCACCGGAATTAAGCGCTGGCAATTCCGCATTTTTGATGGCTGAGCACGAGCGTTACGCGCTGCATTACGCGGTCATCTGGAAAAATGTCGTCGGTGTCGAGCGCGAATACGTTTTTACCGTAACTGAAGATGCCCAGTTTGTCAGTAGTCAGGTGGAGCAGTTTAGAAAAACCTTAAGAGTCTGGTTATTGGCTCTGGGCTTGGTGTTGATATTGATTCAGTTGATTTTGTTGCGTTGGGGCATAAAGCCTTTACGGGTTATCGTAAAAGACCTGGCGGCGATAGAAAAAGGACGCAAAACTCATTTGGACGGGGACTATGCAACGGAACTGGAAGGTCTGGCCGGCAATCTCAACGCTTTCATAAACAGTGAGCGGGCGCATCTGGAGCGTTACCGTAACGCTTTGGCGGACCTGGCGCACAGCCTGAAAACACCGCTGTCGATATTACGCGGCTGCGCCGATTCTTTTAGCGCTAATAAGGATACTGTAAAAGAGCAGATTTTGCGTATGGATGAAATCGTCGAGTATCAATTACAGCGAGCTGCCGCAAAGGGCGAGCATAAAACCGTCGGAGCGGTGGATTTATCTGCAATTATAGAAAAAACCGCCGCATCGCTGGGTAAAGTGTATATCGATAAGAATATAACTTTCGATATAACCGTGCCGAAACAAAGTCTGGTTTATTGCGACGAAGGCGACCTGTACGAAATAGCCGGAAACCTGATGGATAACGCCTGCAAGTGGTGCGGTAGTGCCGTTAAAGTCAATGTTTTCCTGAATCAGAGCAAAGGCAGGCAGAATTTTGCGGTGTTGCTTGAGATTGAAGACGACGGGCCGGGAATACCTGCCGGGAAGCTGGCCGAGATTTTAAAAAGAGGCGTCCGCGCCGATGAAAATATTCATGGGCACGGTATCGGCATGGCTGTTGTTAACGAATTGGTCGGGCTGCTGGGCGGGCTGTTGGAAGGCAAACAGAGCGAAACGCTGTACGGCATGAAATGGAGTGTTTATTTACCTTAAAGGCTTAAAAGGCTTAGTTTTTTTATCGCTATAAAATCTTCACTAACGTAGCAACGGCCCCTATTGCAACAACCATTAACCCGCCTAATTTAATAATCATGCGTTGTTCAAGTTGAAGCAATCGTGCTTCCAGTCTTTCATTTAATCGTTCTTCCATGTGTTTTAGGTCTTCACGAGTAGCAATTTCGTTCAAATTCAGCTCAAAAACTTCGGCTAACGCTTCCGCTTCAGCCTCGGCTACCTTTGGCTCGGCGCCCGCTGCCTTTAGTCTATTTGCATATTTCAAAGTATCAAACGTAATTGCCGCCATAGTTCGGTTTTCCTTTTGTTAAATCTGGCCGAAGTATAACACAACAAAAACTCACTGCTTTTCGGCAACAGAGCTTTTTAACAGTCATTTTTAAAATGTATTCCATTAGTCTCATAGATACGCATCGTGTACCATTTGCACTGCATTGCAAAAATCCGGCAGCAAGAAGCCTGCTTTCAATTTAGTCAGGTTGATTAATAATGAATGCTGCCTTTTGAAATGACTCAGTGATATGCATTTTCCTGCGCAATACTTCGTCTGGATCTTTGCTAATAAAAGCCATTCGGCTTGTATGAAATGTTTTGATAACTTCAATGTTGCGAGAACTTACCACTTCTTTTATTTTTTCAGGTAAATAATCCCATGCTTTATGGGCAGCATTCCCATGCAACATTACGACACGGAGGTTTTTCAACATGGTCAGCAAATGGGATATAGTTTCAGATCCCGCCTTAAGCTGTGAGGAGGATGGTTCTTTATTTATATACCAAGGATACGCATTCCAAGGAACAACATCGACAGCAGATATATCAGCCGCTTTGTAATAGTTGTATAGAGCCTCGGCTGTCTGATCATCATTTTCCATGCAAATAAAGCCGCTTCCTTTGTCATTATTTTGTGTTTTAGGTCCAGGATCACGAAGAATACTTAGAAGCTTTGCATTTATACCGCCATATAGTGGCGCAACATATGGAATCCACCTCTTTGACGACAAATGATCTATATACTGATTTATAGGAGCTATATGGGTATCGTAGCGACGATCCCATTGCTGCTTTTTGAACTCTTTATCCGCCATTAATCTAGCCATTACCACATCCTTAACAATTAACAAAAGAACAATGTTTCGCACTTATGGAAGGGATTTGCAACTTGTTTCCAATGTTCAGAAAGCGAACTTACGACGCCTGTTTCAACATTCCCAATCCGTTAGGCTTTTTGACCACCTGTAGCTGGGCTTTAAAGCGTTTTTGAACGCCTTCGACATGGGAAATAACGCCGACGGTTTTTCCGTGGGTATGCAGGCCTTCAAGAGTGCTGATGACGGTATAAAGCGTTTCCGAGTCCAGGTTGCCAAAGCCTTCATCGAGAAATAGCGAATCCACGGACTTGCCGTTATTGGCTAATTCCGAAAGCCCCAGCGCCAGCGCCAAGCTCACCACAAAACTCTCTCCGCCGGACAGCGTCCTGGGTAGTCGGCGGACATTGCCTTGGTAAGTATCTTCAATTTCCAATGCCAAGCCCTGCTCACTGGGTATTTGCCGCAAATAATAACGGCCGCTGACTTTTTCCAGTACGGCATTGGTTTGGGACAGCAGCCGATCGGCTATCCGTTGTTGAACCCGGCGACGAAAAGCCATGCCGCTTTCCTCGGCTATTTGAGCGGCTTCCGCGTTACACAGGCGGACAATTTCTTGTTGATCCTGCAATTGGGCCAGAATCGTATCGGCCTTTTCTCTAAATTGTTTTTGTTCGTTCAACAGCCGTTCCAGACGTTGGATTTCAAGATTGGCTATCGCCAGTTTTTCGGTTACGCTTTTCAGTTGGGCGGCGAGTTGTTCCGGACTTGATTCAGTTGCAACCAGCATACTGTCTGCCGCCAGTTCGAGCCGGCTCTTTTCCAGTTCTATGGCTTTTGCATCAATTTCCTGTTCCAGTTCTGCCAGGTGCCGTTCCAGTTCCGGTTGGTGCTGCAACAGCTCCAGCGTTTGAGTTAGCTCATGCAGGCTGGTAAATGGCGTTCCCTGCATCTTGTCTTGCAATAACCGCTTTAATACGTCGAGCTCGGCTTCCTGTCTGCTGATAATCTGTTCCTTGTCGGCAATCAGTTTTTGCTTTTCAATCAAGGCTAAATGCAGGCCGACGATTTCCTCGTTTTGTAATTGTCGGTTGTAACGCGCAAGTTTTTCATCATATGCGGCTATTTCAACCTGGCAATGGTCTGCTTTTGCCTTCAATGCTTCCAGTTCCTCGGTTAAGCTTTTTTGACGGAAAACATAGCTTTGATAATCCTGGCGGCGCGCATTCAGCCGGTCAAACAAGGCATCTTCTTTGCCTTTGGCCGGCATTTTTTCGCCCAGCAAGGCTAATTGCGCAACGACCTCGTCGGCCAGTTGTTGCTCTTCCTGCTGGCGGGCAATCAATGCGGCATCGTAATCGATCTCTTCCTTAGGACGGTCCCGCCGTTCGGCATCCAGTTGCCGGGAGTTTAGCTGCAAGCGTTCAGCAGTGGCTTCGCCCTTGGCGATTAAGGCTTCCAGCTGCTCGATACCGGCCTGTTTTTTTCGATAATCGGCAATGATGCCGGTAATGGTTTTTAATTCGCTGATTTCGGTGCTTAGCCGATGTTGCAGCAAGCGCAATTTATCGATTCTCAGGTCTTCGCTGGCCGTATTAAGCCGGTTGCACAAAGTTTGCCATTGAGACTTGATCTTGATCTGCTCTGTCTGGTTGGCTTGGTTTTTTTCGGACTGTTTTTGCGTGACTTTAAGCTGTTGTTCCAGCTTGCCGGACGCTGCCATTAAAGCTTTTATTTTCGCTTTCTGATCCGTTAACGCCTGTTGGGAATTGCCCACTCTCGGCGGATACTGGACATAGGGATGCTTTGGGGAGCCGCATAAAAAACAAGGCTCGCCGTCAACAAGATGCTGCCGGTCCGGGGCCATTTTGCGCAGTAACGATTCACGGAAAACAGCCATTTCCAGGGTGAGCTTAATATTCTCTTCCCGGCTTACTTCCTGTTTTAGTGCGGCAAGTTCAGACTCTAGCACCTCAACATCATGATTCGGCTGCTCTTTGCGGCCAAAGATGCGGAGGAATCCAAAACCGCTTTTGGTCAGTTTTTGGTAAGTGACAGCCAGATTGTAAAGTGCCCGAAAGTCATTAACCCGTTCTTGCTGCTCTTGACGAAACTCTTCAAGTTCAGCCAGATTTCTGCCTTGCGCCAGCTCTTCCAGGGCCTTTTTTGCCAACGGTAGTTTGTGTTTTAATTCGGCAATTCTTTTATTTTCCTGCGCAATAGCCGATTCGTTGTTTTTCAGCGATGCCGCAGCATTATTGGACCACTTGGCGAATGATTTTTGTTTTTCTTTCAGTTCGACCAGTTCAGCCCGGAGCTTTTTTAATCGGCCTGTTTCGGGAAAACTTGCCAGCAAAGATTCATCGGCGACATGCTCTTCCAGCCATTTGGACACATTGGCGAGATTGGCTGTTTTATCATCAATCTGCACGTCTAAAGATTGCCATAAGTCTGATTCCGACTGCCGCTGAGCAGTAATCTGGCCTATTTGGGCTTTGATTTCGGATATGGCTTGCCCTTGTTCCTCGGCTGATTTATGCGGCAATCCATCCGGAGTCGTCTTATCTGCGCCGACATGGTCTTGTATCTGCTTAAGTTCGCTACGAAAGTCTTCCAGTGTTTCTTTACCCTGATGAATTTCGTGCTTTTTTTCCTTAATCGCCAGCACATCATCTTGAAACAGCCGTGCATCCTGGACCGTGGTCAGCTGATCCAGCTTTTGCTGCTCGCTTTCTGACAGCGTTTTGATTTGTTGCAGACTTTTTTCCTGGTCGGCAATCCGGTTTTGCAGAGTTAGCGCATCTTGCAACGAGTCCAACTGCTGCTTCAGATTGCTTTGCTCCTCCTTCAGCTCGGTTGTTTGGTCAATGAAATCGATCAGGTCATGTTCGCAGGCTTCCAGTTTTCCCGGTTCGATGATGGGTATAACCGATAGATCCTGGTTTAAATAGTCCAGGCGTTGCTGCGCGTCGGCGGCTTTTTTATCAACTTCGCTTTTATAGTCCGCGTAAATGTCAGTGCTGATGATTTTTTCCAGAATGTCCATGCGCTCACTGTCCAGCGCGTTCAGGAATGCGTCAAAATCGCCCTGTGCCAACAATATTGAGCGGGTAAAGTTGCGGAAATTCATCCCGGTGATTTCAGTGATGCGTGCGCATACCTGTTGGGGGGTGGTCGCCAGAACCTCATCGTCGCTCAAGCGGGTCAGCTTCATTTCAGGCGACGTTAACTCGCCCTCAGGATCCGCATCTTGCCGTTGCGCATGCCAACTGGACCGGTATTTCACCTTGTCCAGGGCAAATTCAATTTCCGAAAAACACTCGACCGTGTGTTTGGTCATTACATGTCCGGCAGGACGGTCGAAACGGAAAGTCTCGCCATACAAGCCCAGTGTAATGGCATCTAAAATGCTGGATTTTCCCGATCCGTTAGGGCCGGTAATGGCAAAAACCCCGGTATCTGAAAAAGGCGATTGTTCAAAATCGATCCGGCTCTCGCCTTCCAATGAGTTGATATTTTTAAAATGAATATTAAGTATTTTCATTGGCTGACGAATTTGCTCTGCAACAGCTGGAGATTTTCAAATAAGGCATTATAACGCCGTCTGTCGATTTTTTCCCAACCTATGCGATAGGCCGTAATAACCGGCAAATATAATGCTCAAAACAAAGCGGCACAACCTGAATCTTTTGAAAAATTGGATGAAAGCCATGTTCGGTAAAATCCGGAAATTGAAATATTCGTTTATAGCCGAGCGGTAAGTACATGCATAAGAAACATCTGCTAAAATGAAGCAAGGAGGAAATTTAATGCTGAAAAAAACTTTACGTTGGCTGCTGACCTTGATTTACAAGGTTGAAGTTAGAGGGCTGGATAACTATAAAAAAGCCGGAAAACGTGTCCTGATCATATCCAATCACACATCCTTTCTGGACCCGTTACTGTTGGGTGTATTTCTACCCGATGACATCACTTTTGCGATCAATACCCAGATTTCCGAGCGCTGGTGGCTAAAGCCTTTTTTAAGGTTATCCCGCGTCTTTCCAATGGATCCGACCCATCCTTTGTCACTGAAGGATTTGATTCATCATCTGCAGAAAGATACCCGTACTGTTATTTTTCCTGAAGGCCGCATTACCGTGACCGGCTCGTTGATGAAAATCTACGACGGCACCGGCATGGTCGCCGATAAATCTGAAGCGGCCATATTGCCGGTACGCATTGAAGGGGCCGAATACACGCATTTTTCCAGATTGCGCAATATCGTACGCCTGCGCTTATTTCCCAAAATCACGATCCAGATTTTGCCTCATACCTTCGTTACGCATCCTGAAGGCTTAACAGGCAAGAACCGCCGTAAATACAGCGGACATGTCCTGGCCGATATTATGACCGAGATGATGTTTGCGACCAGTCATTACCGGCAGACCATTTTCGCCAGCCTGCTTGAAGCACGCAAAATCCATGGCGGCAAACATAGGGTTGCCAACGATATGGAGCGCAAGCCGTTATGTTATGACGATTTAATCACCCGCTCGATCATTATCGGCAATGTTTTAAAGAAGACGACAGCCGAGCGGGAAAATGTCGGGGTTTTCTTGCCCAATTCGACCAAAACCCTGGCGGTTATTTTGGGCTTGCAGCTTTATGGCCGGGTACCGACCATGCTGAATTTTTCGACCGGCTCGGCTGGCATGATTTCCGCTTGTAATACCGCACAAGTCAAAACCGTTTTGACATCCCGTCGTTTTATAGAAATGGCTAAGTTAACCGACGATGCCGAGCACTTGGGCGAACAGGTTCAACTGGTTTATCTGGAAGACTTGGCCGGACGTCTGTCGGCATGGGATAAATTTCAGGGCTTGGTGCAATGCAAAACCGCCAATATCTGGTACAAACACACCCAATACAGTCCAGATAGCCCGGCGGTGGTTTTATTTACTTCCGGTTCTGAAGGCATGCCCAAAGGGGTTGTGCTGTCCCATGCCAATATCTTATCCAACCTTAAACAATTGGAAGCGCGGATCAACTTTAATGCGCGCGATGTGGTGCTCAACTTTTTGCCGATGTTTCATTCGTTCGGCTTTACCGTCGGCACGATGCTGCCGATACTGCATGGCATGACCACCTTTTTCTATCCAACCCCTCTGCATTTTGCGGTGATTCCTGAAATCGCTTATGAAACCAGCGCCACCATCATGTTCGGTACCAATACCTTTTTAGCCGGTTATGCTAAAAAAGCCCACGCCTATGATTTTTTCAATATGCGTTATGTTGTTGCCGGAGCCGAAAAGTTGCAGGAAACCACCCGGCAGCTTTGGATGGACAAATTTGGCATACGCATTCTGGAAGGTTACGGTGTCACCGAAACGACACCTATTGTCTCTGTGAATACGCCGATCGACTATAAAGCCGGTACTGTAGGGCGGTTTATGCCGTCTATGGAATACAAATTGGAGCCGGTTGATGGCATTGACGATGCAGGAAGGCTTCATCTAGCCGGGCCCAATATCATGCGGGGTTACCTGCTGCCAGAGAATCCGGGAAAACTGGTGCCGCCCAAATCAATCTACGGCGAGGGCTGGCACGATACCGGCGATATTGTGCATGTCGATAATGAAGGCTTTCTTAGCATACGCGGCCGCAGCAAACGTTTTGCCAAGGTCAGCGGTGAGATGGTTTCATTAACCGCCGTAGAACAGATGGCGACCAATGCCTGGCCGGATGCGCACCATGCCGTAATCAGCTTGCCTGATCCAAAAAAAGGCGAGCAGGTTATCTTGGTCACCACTCAAAAGCAGGCGACGCTTCATGACTTGGCGGCGGCATCTAAAGGCGTGGCTCATATCCTGATGCCCAAGAAGATTTTGATTGTTGATGCGATTCCGGTGATGGCGTCCGGCAAGACCAATTACATAGCGGTTGCTGAGCTGGCGGCCGGCAAAGTGTAGGGTACGCACCGCGTACCATTTCCAAAGTGTTGAGGCTCAATAAAACCCAATAGGGTACGCGGTGCGTACCCTACGCGACTGAATTACTACCCTGCATGAACAAACAACTCTACCCGTTACTGATCGCCCAGTTCTTATCCGCATTTGCCGATAACGCTATTTTATTCACAGTGATTGCGATAGTGATGCAGTCTGCGCAGCTGACAAGCTGGTATGTTCCGGCCTTGCAGAGCGCGTTTTTGGTTGCTTTCGTGATACTGGCTCCGTGGGTGGGCGGGTTTGCCGATAGTCATCCCAAAGCCCGGGTGTTAATTATCGGCAACCTGATCAAAGCGGTGGGCGCGGCATTATTGCTGTGTCATGTAGAGCCGTTGCTTGCTTACTGTGTGGTCGGCGTGGGCGCTGCCATTTATAGTCCGGCAAAATACGGCATTCTGCCGGAACTGGCGGGGCACGAAATGCTGGTTAAAGCGAACAGTTGGATTGAAGGCTCCACTATTCTGGCTATCCTGCTGGGCATGATGGTAGGCGCGAAAGTGGCCGATTATTCGATAGCCTGGGCGTTAACCGGGACCATCGTCACTTTTATCATCTCCGCATTGACTACTTTATTTTTACCGGCGGGCATCGTCAGAAAAACGGCTTCGGGTTCGACACTGCTGATGTTTTGGCGGGAAATAACACTGTTTTTTACCACGCCACGATCACGCTTTGCGATCCTTGGCGGTTCTTTATTCTGGGCCGCAGCAGCAACGTTAAGAGTGATTATCGTGGCCTGGGCGCCGCTGATTTTATTGTCAAAAAATGCGTCCGAAATTGCTGAACTGACATTATTTATCGCTATCGGCATCATAGCCGGATCGGCCTTGGCGCCTGGGTTAATTCCGCTGGAGCATTTACGCCGCGCGAGAATCCCCGCTTATTTAATGGCTTTATTTATTTTCGGACTGAGTCTGACAGACAGCATCTGGCCGGCCCGGTTTGCGCTGTTTTTTACCGGAGCCATGGGCGGCATGTTTATCGTTCCCGTTAATGCGGCGTTGCAGGAACTGGGGCAGCAGAGCATCGGCAGCGGCAGTGCGGTTGCTTTGCAAGGTTTTTTTCAGAATCTGACCATGCTGGCCGCGGTCGGCAGCTACACCTATGCCGCATCGCAAAATGTTGATCCTGTTTTAGCGATGCTGAGTTTGGCTATGCTGGTTTTTCTGGCTACTTTTCTGGTATCGCTGCATTTGCCGGATAATCAGGCCGGGAAGCTCGGCCGAATCTGAAATTGGTTCTTGCGGCTGAAGCGGTTTTTCCTGAATTAACCTGCCTTATTCAGTATTACGCCCGATCTGATTGCGGCGGCTTTACCTCTGCTTTCGTTGACCTTGAGCAGCAAAACCAGGCCAACGATGAAAAACGATAAAGTCGACAGCAATGACATCCGGTGGTTGCCATGGCTCCAGTAATTTATCAGGCCGTAGCTCAACGGGCCTATTATGGCCGATAAGCGATTGACCAAACCCCATAACCCTAAAAATTCTCCCGCCCGCTCAGTCGGTGAAAATTTACTGACCAAAGCACGCCCGACAGCCTGGCTTGCTCCCATGGCCAGACCGATAATATTTCCGGCTATCCACATATGCGCGGGCTTGTCGGCAATTAACGCCACTAACACCGCAACAATCCAGATAAGCAGGGTAATGGTCAGCGTAGGAACCGAGCCTATTCGGTCTTGTAAGTGCCCGCAAATCAAAGCACCGACGGCGGCAGTCACATTAACGACCATAATCAGCATAATCAACGATTGGGTATCAAAGCCCATGACTTCCCGCGCATAAACGGCGGATAGAACCACCACGGTGCTAACACCCGACTGGTAGATACCGAGTGTTATCAAAAACCAGAGCAAGTCGCGAAAGCGGATCGCTTCTTTAAAAGTATGCGTCAGCCGGGCATAACTTATCTGTAGATTTGACAGTCCCTGGGTCAGCGCAACGGGTATTGCCCGTTCTCGTAGCCAAAGAAAAGTAGGGGCGGCCGTCAATGCAAAGATTACAGCGGTAATCAGTAAGGTAACAGGAACAAAATGAGTTTCGGGCAGCCCGCGTTGCCTGGCCCAGGTAATGTAGGCAAGACAAATCCCTAATGTCAGAAGGCCGCCAAAATAGCCCAGACTCCAACCATAACCGGACATTTTGCCCATGTTTTTCTCAGGCACAATCTCCGGCAGAAACGCGGCAATCAGGTTTTCGCCGAAGGCAAACATGACGGCTGATAGGGTAACCAGCGCCATTCCAAGGCCTATATCGCCGGGACCGACCAATGCCAGTAAGGCTGTCGATAAGATGCAGCCCACAGAGGAAATCAGCAGGAAGCGTTTCTTCCAAGCCCGATGATCGGCAATGGCGCCTATCAGCGGTCCGCCGATCATGACTATCAAATTAGCCATGCCGATGGACAGAGACCAAAGCAGGGTTGATAAACCGGGGGCGACGCCTTGCGCGGCGCCGGCGACCACACCCACAAAGTAGGCGCTGAAGATAGTGGTTTGCACCACCGTGGTATAACCGGAGTTGGCAAAATCATATAAAGCCCAGGCCAGCAATTCCTTGCGGCTTGCATGGCCAATTAACCGGCTATCTTGGTCAGTAAACGGTTTATTTTGATCGCTGTTCATATCCGAAGCCTGCCACAATCGTCATTTTTATCGCCCTTCAATATTAGGAGAGTAGTGTTTTTTAATTAAAGTGTATCAGCTTCATACCTGTGGATGGTAGATTGGGCTTTCGCGTCGACCTTTACCCCGGCATGAAAGAGGCGATATGTGAAGCGCTCTTTCGCCGACGCCGGGTTACAGGAATTCAGGCGGAAGAACATCCATTTTGTAAGTCTTTTTTTAAATCCTGTTATGCTATTGATGGTAGACAGTTATACTTTATACATTCGGTTGCCGTAAAAAATTAGACCTTGTGCCGGAATGCTTAAGCTGAGTTTGCATGCGCCCGGAGTTGGTTTTTAAAGCATTTGTATCAGTCGGATAATCAGGAAATACAAAAACGGCTAACGATTATAAGCAAGCTTTAAACTAGAATAATAATGAGGAACCTATAGAAATGAAGCTATTTGAACTCGGAAAAATTACCATGACGCCATCGGCTATTTCAATTATAGCCAGCTATAAAGTAGCTGTTGGAGACCTGCTGGACAGGCATGAAAAAGGTGATTACGGGGATGTATCAGAGGTGGATTGGCGTGAGAATACGTTTGCGTTATTACCTCAATCGATTGAAAGAATAATGTCGGTCTATAGTATTAAAAACGAAAAAATATGGGTTATCACCGACCCGGACAGAAAAGTAACAACGCTATTAACGGAAGAGGATTTTTAACGAGTTAATCGGGCTATCGAATAAAAGCTGTTTGCTTAATGAGTAACAGCGAGACCGGCTGTATTCATAGGCCGGGTCAAATGCTTTACCATTAATTCAATAAATTGGAGCTCAATGCCGGGTTGCAGAAGGATGCAGCCTGCTAAGAATCCGTAGCAAGGGAAAATAATAATAATGATAAGTTTCCACCAGCTTGCGACGCCGCTAAAGCAACTCGGCGTAGCCGCACTTTATGCGTTGCTAGGTTTGACTATCCTTGACTGTTGTTCAGGCAACGGTGTTATCAGCATTATCTGGCTGCCAGCAGGGCTGGCGCTGTCGGTTTTGTTGTTAGGCGGAAACAAGTATGCCTGCGGGATATTTCTTGGCGCTCTCGTAGCCAACGTAATGACAGTAAACTCCTCTGGGCTGGCTATAGCCATCGCCATAGCCAGCACGCTGGAAGCGCTTTTGGCAAGCTTGCTGCTGAAGCGCTACGAAATTTTTAATCAACCCTCCCTATCGACTCGCACCTATTTGCAACTGCTTATAGCCGGCGGTATTGCCAGCGTTGTGGCCGCATTGCTCGGAACCTCAGCGTTGGTTTTTTTCGGGTTCGTAACCGAAGAAACGTTTTTTCAGCACCTGACATATTGGTGGCGGGGGGATATGCTGGGTATCGCCTTGGTTACCCCGATGATTTTGATTTGGCGGCAAGCGCCTGACGACTGGCTTAGGCCGAATCGGTTGATTGAGCTTATTTTGTTGATGGGGTTGGCTTTTTTGGCCGGCCAGATGATTTTTATAGGATGGCTGTACGAAGAAGCCGGCAGTATCGCCAAGGCCTACTGGGTATTTCTGTTTATGACTTGGGCGGCGGTCCGTATGGGGCCTCATGCGTTGGTCATGATCCTTATTATGACGGCAATTCAAGGGTTTTTAGGCGCCCGACAGGGAACCGGCTTTTTCGCAGAGGATATTACCAAAACCTATTTGACCAGTTATTGGTTCTTTATGATGATACTGTCCGTGACAGGTACGGCGCTGGCTACCCATTTCGTCGCGCGTAGCCGGGCCGAACAGACGCTGGCAGCGAGTGAAGGCTATCAACGCGCTATCTTCAATGCCACGCCGGATGCCATGTTGATTAGCGACAAGCAGGGCATTATTACCCAGGTCAACCGCCAGGCCGAGCTACTGCTGGGCTATAAGCTTGGAGAACTGATTGGTCAGTCGATTGAAGTTTTGGTGCCGGAAGGCTTTCGCCCAAGGCATCCTGAGTTCCACGCCAAATATGTTGCCGCACCGGTAGCCAGGCCGATGGGAGTCGGGCGAACAGTACAGGCGCGGCGCAAAGACGGCAGAACTTTCGACGTGGATATTAGCATAAGCCCGATTAAAACGGATCAAGGCTTGTTTTTCGCCTGCGCATTACGAGACGTCACTTCACGTAAGCAAGCGGATGCGCATCTTCGCATTGCCGCCATTGCTTTCGAGTCGAATGAACCGATGGTTATCACCGATGCCAATAATATTATTTTACAAGTTAACCAAGCGTTTACTAAATCCACCGGCTACACAAAAGAAGAGGCCGTCGGCCAGAAGGTAAATTTACTTAAGTCCGGCCGTCATGGCGAGGCCTTTTATAAAGCCATGTGGGAAACCATCGAGCTCACCGGGACATGGCAGGGAGAAATTTGGGATCGGCGCAAGAATGGCGAAATTTATCCCAAATGGCTGATCATCTCGGTTGTTAGAGGGGATGATGGTGCGGTTACCCATTATGTCGGAACCCATATCGACATTACTGAGCGCAAGGCTGCCGAGGAGCAGATCAAACAGCTGGCTTTTTATGATCCGCTGACCCAATTGCCCAATCGCCGGCTGTTGCAGGAACGCTTGAAACACGGCATTGATGTGGAACGGCGTGGCGGCAAACAGCTGGCACTGCTGATGCTCGATTTGGATCGATTTAAGTCGGTAAACGACAGCATGGGACATCTGGTGGGCGACGAGTTGCTACAGCAAGTCGCTAAAAGAATCACAAGCCGGTTGCGCGAAGTCGACATGGTGGCCCGTTTGGGAGGCGACGAGTTCATTGTGTTGCTGGAAGATATCGCACATCCCGAAGATGCCGCACGAGTGGCTGAAGATATCATCGCTGACTTAAGCAAGCCTTTTTGCGTGGATCAGGGCGAGGAAATACAAATCAGCGCCAGCATCGGCATTAGTTTGTATCCGCAACATGGGGGCAATCCTGAGCTACTGATGGACCATGCCGATACGGCGTTGTATCAGGCCAAAGATGCGGGGCGTAGCTGCTTCGCTTATTTCTCGGAAGACTTTACGATTGCGGCTCGCGAGCGCATTGCGCTGGAATCGCGTCTACGGCGGGCGATTGAGCAACAGGATCTGTGTGTTTTTTACCAGCCGCAGGTGGATATTGCCAGCGGCCGCATCGTTGGCGCAGAGGCATTGGTGCGCTGGCTGGATCCGGCTGAGGGGCTGATTCCGCCGATCCGCTTTATTCCTATTGCCGAGGAAACCGGCCTGATCATCGCGATTGGCGAATGGGTGCTGCGGGAAACCTGCCGGCAAGGCCGACAGTGGCTGGATGCGGGGTTGCCACGGTTAAACTTGGCGGTCAATGTGTCACCCCAGCAGTTCCGGCGCAGCGATATTTGCGGCTTGGTTGCCAAGGTGTTGAAAGATACCGGTTTTCCGGCCAGCCTACTGGAACTGGAAATAACAGAAAGCGGATTGATGGAAAATCAGACTAACGCGACAGAGATTCTCAACTGCCTGCGCGGTCAGGGTATTCGGCTGGCTATTGACGACTTCGGCACCGGCTATTCATCGCTTGCTTACCTTAAGCACTTCCCATTGGACATGTTAAAAATCGATAAGAGCTTTATCGATGACATTCCTCATTTGCAATACGACATGGAAATTGCATCTACGATTATTGCGATGGGGCATATTTTGGGCTTTAAAGTCTTGGCCGAAGGCGTGGAAACGCCGGAGCAGCTGGACTTCTTGCGGGAAAAAGGCTGTGACATGTATCAGGGCTATATCAAAAGCCGCCCCCTACCGGCGGAAGAGTTTGCAAAATTATTGGGTAAACCGACTGCGACCTTGATTAGTCGCCAAGAGATGCCGCAACTGTAATCTGCTCCGTGCATAAAGGGCGGCCGGCTACCCAGCCGCCTATAAAGCTTTTCACCAGCAGTACAACCGCGTCTTCAACATCTTTAATCGCCATTGCGTCGAGTTCGCGGGCCAGGGATAAGCTACAGATTCCGTGGACACCGCTCCAGAGCGCCTGGGCTGCCTGTTTGCCTTGTTGCGCCGAGCAGTCCGGCGCAAGTTGCGCAAACTGCGCCTCTACCAGGCTAAACATCTGCCTGATCTTCTCTTGATACCATTCAGGAGGCTCTGCGTCCCTGGCAAAAATCAGGCTCCACCGGTTAAAGTTTCGGCTGGCAAACGCTACGTAAGTCTTGGCCAAATCCGCAATATATTGCTCGGGAGAACACTTGGGCACTTGGTGCATCTGCTCAGTAAGGTCATCGACAGTGCTTGCGTTGATATGCATAACCAAGTCGGCCATATTGGCGAACACCATATAGATGCTGCCGACCGTATAGCCGATTTCCATGGCAATCCGGCGCGCTGTTAACGCCGTATAGCCTTCATTGACGATGATGGTTTCCGCCGCATCCGACACCATTTCCCTTATTTCGTCCAGACTGTGTTTGTTGCGTCTTGCCATGTTGTGCGCCTTTAGAAGATGAGTTTCAGATTACTGGGAGTCTGTTGTGTTGTGCAAAGTATTTGATTAAAAAATCCACAAACGTTGCCAATTTGGCCGGCAGAAAGCGTCTTTGCAGATAGGTGGCATAAATTTCCAGCGACGGTATGCGAAAATCCGGCAAAATCTCCACCAGCTTGCCCTGTTCCAAATAATTCATCACCGATAACTCAGGCGCCTGGGTTATGCCCATGCCCAACGCGGCCGCCTGACACAGCGCCCGGCCATTGTTTGAGGCAAAGTGCCAGTTTGCCCTGATTTTAACCTCTTCGCCACCGTCATTAAATATCCAGTAATCTCTATGTGGGGTATCCATGTAATGCAGGCAGCGATGCGCGCTTAACTCATCAATAGTTTGCGGTTCGCCGTATTCGGCAAGATAACCGGGGGATGCATAAGTACACAATCGGGTTTGGGCGATTTTTCGGGCGACCACGCCCAAATCAAGCGTATCGGTCACCAGAATGGACAGGTCGAAATGGCCTTCGCTTAAATTAACTTCGCTGTTATGTAAGGTCATCAAAACCCTGACGCCGGGATAGGTGCGTTGATACGCGTCAATGACAGGCACCATATAGAGTCCGCCAAAATCGATCGGCGCGCTGACTTTTAACGTCCCTTTTACCTGATGCCCCAGCTGCGAAGTGTATTCTTCCAACTCCGAGAAGTCGTCCAGCAGCTGTTTACTGCGTTGATAATAGATTTTCCCCGCCTCTGTCATGCTTAGCCGCCGGGTTGTCCTGTTTAACAAGGCAACGCCTAAAGATTCCTCCAGCTGAGCCATATATTTGCTGATCATCATTGCCGAAAGATTCATTTCGCGCGCGACTGCCGCAAAAGTGCCCAACTCAACAATCCGGCAGAAGACTTGTGTGTTGTTTAATTTAGCCATAGCCGCCTCTTTATAAACTTTAAGTTTATATTGTATAACCCCGACAGCTATTTGAAACCTTGATTTATTAGAGTAGACTTTGAGGCGGAGATAGTTCTTGCTGCCGCTTGGTCTTTATCATTCCCCTTAGTGATCAAGAGCGAGCGGTTTTTTTTGCCCGACAATTATAATAAGAGGTGCTTATGAGTAAAATTCGTAATGAGGTTTTAGCAGCAAACAGAGACTATGTGAATGATTTCGGCGACAAAGGCGCACTGCCGATGCCGCCCGGAAGACACTTTGCTATCCTGACCTGTATGGATGCCCGATTGGACCCTGCCAAATACGCCGGTTTGGCCGAAGGCGATGCCCATGTTATCCGCAATGCCGGCGGCCGCGCCAGCGACGATGCGATTCGTTCTCTTGTTATCTCCTATAAATTATTAGGAACCCGGGAATGGTTTGTGATCCATCACACCGACTGCGGCATGGAAACGTTTACCGATGACATCATGCGCGGCCTGTTGGGCAGCAGCTTAAAAACCGCCTCTGTCGATGCCGACGGCTGGCACGATTGCTGCGAAGGCCCAGGATCTGCTGAAGGCAAATATATCGACTGGCTGACCATCAAGGATCAGGAAGAAAGCGTTCTGGAAGATGTAACCCGCATCAGGAAGCATCCGCTGGTTCCTGCCAATATCCCTGTTTACGGTTATATTTACGACGTTAAATCAGGCCGGTTAATTGAAGTACCCGCTGCAACACAAGCAGGCAGAGCTGCCTAATAACTGCTCAAGCATGCTCGCATCCTAGGGTGCGGGCATGGCCTACATCGCCCGCCGTATCCGTAAAGTGCATGAACTGTGCTTGCGTCCCCTTCATAAAAGTCTAAAATTCGCTTTCCTGCTAATTGTGGCCGAAGTTTTACGCTTCCCGCTAACGACTTACCTTAACTGATGAACACCGAACTACTCGCCGTCGTTGACGAAAACGACCGCATTATTGACACCTGCGCACGTCATATCATCCATGCGACAGGCCTTAGGCACCGTGCAGTGCACATTCTGGTTTTTAGTGAGCAAGGGCAGTTGTTCCTGCAAAAACGCTCGATGAAAAAAGATCTCAATGGCGGCCTTTGGGACACCTCGGCGGCCGGTCATGTTGACGCTGGTGAAGATTACGATATCAGCGCCGCCAGGGAAATTGAAGAAGAGCTGGGCATCAGTGCTGCACACATGCTGGAACCGTTGTTTAAATTGCCGGCTACAGCGGCTATCGGCATGGAATTTATTCAGGTCTACCGCTGCATCCATAACGGCCCATTCAATCTGGCGCCCGACGAAATTGACGAAGGCGACTGGTTTAGCGTTACTGAAATATCAAAACGCATCGAGGCGGATGACCCGCTTCTGACCGAAGCCTTTAAAACCATTTGGCGACACTTTGAGGCATTGGCAATATGATCAGCCGAGCACACCTCAATGACTATTATCAGGCGCTGCTTCGTCCCGAAACCTATGCCGACTATTGTCCTAACGGCCTGCAAATAGAAGGCGCTGAGCGCATTGAACGCATCGCTTTTGCTGTGTCGGCAACCCGCGATTCCATTCAGCAGGCTGTCGAAAACAAGGCCGATGCATTGGTTGTGCATCACGGCCTGTTCTGGACATTTCACGGCGCAAAATCGTTGACAGGGACTTTCGCCCGGCGAGTTTTTCCGCTGGTAAAAAACAACATCAACCTGTTCGGCTATCATCTGCCGCTCGACGGACACCCGGACATAGGCAACGCCGCGACCTTGGGGGAAATGATCGATTGTAGGCAGCAACAGCCCTTCGGCGATTACAAAGGCTCTGCGACCGGCATTAAAGGCGTGTTCGATCAGCCGCTGACCGCCATCGAGTTGCAGCAGAAATTGGCAACCGTGCTCAAGCACAACGTCATCCTGGCAACGCCCGATAAAAATGCGTTGATCAGGTCGGTCGGCATCATCACCGGCGGCGCAAACAGCGAGTGGCGCTTAGCCGAAAAAGAACAGCTGGATGCCTATATTACCGGTGAAATCAGCGAGCATGACTGGCACGAAAGCCAGGAGGCGGGCATACATATGTTTGCAGGGGGGCATTATGCCACCGAGCAGTTCGGCATCCGGGCGCTCATGGAAAAAACCCGGCAGCAGTTTGCCGTGGAATGCTTTTTTATTGATAGCGAAAATCCTGCTTAACGAATCCATTCGTATCAATTTTAAGTGATTAATTCACTACGAAGACACGAAGAAAAGCCCGATATGCCGATGTTTCCGGCAAATACTGTTCAAGTTCATCGGAAACGCCACCTCGGGTGATCTTGTTCCAGACAACGCTTACGGAAAGCATTAGTTTCGGGAACGAAATTTCTTTAAATCTTCGTGTTCTTCGTGTCTTCGTGGTGAAAATTCTTTATCTATTGTTAACATCAGAACTTAAACTAAAGCACCGTCGCACTTTGTCAGGCTGAAACGATGACCGATTCCCGCCCCACAACCGAAAACATCATTGTCGCACTGAGCCTGCTCGGTATCGGCGGCTATCTGGTGTTGCACTATGCGCTTGATATTGGGCATGAAGTTTATACGTTATCATTAAACGCAGCTTTAACTTCGGCTGCTGCCGAACTGTATCAAGGGCAATTTGTTTTCCCTATTGAGCTAGTGTCTGTGCCGCTGCTTGCCGTGCTGGCGTTGGGCGGTATTCCGCTGGTTTACCAACTCGGCGTGAAACTGGGACAGGGCGATTGGGGCGCTGATTTGCTGGCCGGCATGTCCATCGTAACAGCGGTTTTGCTGGATGAATACCTGGCCGGCAGTCTGGTGGTGCTGATGCTGTCCGGCGGCGTGGTGCTGGAATCCTACGCAGTGCGCAAGGCTTCTTCAGTGCTTGAGGCATTGGCCAAGCGGATGCCGTCGGTTGCGCATAGAAAATCGGGCGATCAGCTAGCCGACATCAGCACTGAGCAGGTCAATATCGGCGACACCCTGTTGATATTGCCGCATGAAATCTGCCCCGTTGACGGCACGGTGCTGGAAGGTTCCGGCACTATGGACGAATCCTATCTGACCGGCGAACCGTATATGATGTCGAAAGTCAGCGGTTCCCAGGTTCTTTCCGGTGCGATCAACGGCGATTCGGCTTTAACGATTCGAGCGGACAAGCTGGCTGTCGATTCACGCTACGCCAAGATCATGGAAGTGATGCAATCGTCCGGACAGTATCGCCCGAATATCAGGCGGCTGGGCGATCAGCTGGGCGCGCTGTACACGCCGCTGGCCGTGATCATTGCATTGACTGCCTGGGCGGTCAGCGGCGACGTGATCCGTTTCCTGGCCGTGCTGGTCATCGCCACGCCGTGCCCGTTGCTGATCGGCATCCCGGTCACGGTGATCAGTTCCATTTCGCTGGCCGCGCGCAGGGAAATCATCATCAAGAATCCGGCCATTTTGGAAACCATCGGCGCCTGCCGCACGGCAATTTTCGACAAGACCGGCACTCTGACTTATGGCCGCCCGTCGCTGACGGCGCTGGTTCCCGGCGAAAGGCATAGTGAGCGGGATGTGTTGCTGCTGGTCGCCAGCCTGGAGCGCTATTCCAAGCATCCGTTATCCCGCGCCATTATTGCAGCGGCGGAAAAATCGGCATTATCGTTATTAAGCGTGACCAATATCACAGAGCTGCCGGGGGAGGGGCTTAAGGGCAATGTGGCAGGGAAATGGATTCAGGTTACCAGCCGCAAAAAGTTCGTCGATCATGCCCCGGGTGCCGCCGAGATGTTACCGCCTGTTACCGGCGGTTTGGAGTGCGTAGTGTTGATTGACGATGCCTATGCGGCGACCCTGCAATTCCGGGATGAAGTGCGCAACGACAGCTCATCATTCATTAACCACCTGCGGCCCAGCCATATGTTCGACAAGGTGATGCTGGTGTCCGGGGACCGGGAATCGGAAGTACGTTTTCTGGCCGACCAGGTCGGCATTGAGCACGTTTATTTTAGCCAAAGCCCCGAGCAGAAACTGGAACTGGTGCGTAATGAAACAAAATCGGCCAAAACCGTGTTCCTGGGCGACGGCATCAACGATGCGCCGGCGCTGACGGCTGCGACCATCGGTATAGCTTTCGGCCAGAACAGCGACATCACCGGCGAATCGGCCGACGCAGTGATCATGGACAGTTCCTTGTTAAAAGTCGATGAGCTGTTTCATATCGGCGAGCGGATGCGTAAAATTGCGCTGCAAAGCGCGGTGGGCGGCATGGCGCTGAGTTTGATAGGCATGGTGTTTGCCGGGGTGGGTTATTTGACCCCGGTGGCCGGAGCCATAATCCAGGAAGTCATTGATGTGCTCGCGGTATTGAATGCCTTACGGGCGGCCATTGTGCCGAAAACGCTGTCGGATTTTTAAAAAGGAGTTCCCCATGCTGTTATATCATCGCGAAACACACAAGACCCATCGCGTCGGCTGGCTGCGTGCGGCTGTGCTGGGCGCGAACGACGGCATCGTGTCCACGGCCAGTTTGATCGTCGGCATTGCCGCTTCCCATGCCGCGCATGACGATATCGTCCTGGCCGGTGTTGCCGGCCTGGTCGCCGGGGCCATGTCGATGGCGGCGGGCGAATACGTCTCGGTCAGCTCGCAAGCCGATACCGAACAAGCTGACTTAAGGCGGGAGCGCAGAGAACTGGCTGAAGACGGCGAGCATGAGAAAAAAGAGCTGGCCGCCATTTATATATTGCGAGGGCTCGATCCGTTGCTGGCCGGGCAGGTTGCAGAGCAATTGATGAAACATGATGCCTTGGGCGCTCATGCCCGCGACGAACTCGGCATATCGGAAACGGGCAGCGCAAGGCCCGTTCAGGCGGCGCTAACGTCGGCCGCCACGTTTGCCGTCGGCGCGGTGTTGCCTTTGTTGATAGTTCTGTTAGCTCCCGATACTGATTTAATCGTACCTGTATCGTCCGCCTCCCTGCTGTTTTTGACATTGCTGGGCATGCTGGCGGCCTATAGCGGCGGAGCAAGCATCATGAAAGGCGCTTTTCGCGTTGCGTTCTGGGGCGCATTGGCTATGGGCCTGACCGCAGCCGTTGGCTCGGCTTTTGGAACGGTCGTCTGACACTGTGAATTGGCAGGTCTACATCATCCTTTGCACCGACGACTCGCTTTATACTGGTATCACCAATGATGTTGCCCGGCGTTTTAATCAGCATGCGGACAAGCAGGGCGCTAAATATTTTCGCGGCAGGCAGCCCAAACAGTTGGTGTATGTCGAAACCGGCCATGACCGCAGCTCTGCCAGTAAACGGGAAAGTGCCATAAAAAAGCTGCCCAGGCTTGAGAAGTTGCAGTTGTTGGATTCCGATATTAATCAAGTAATTGATTTCCTGATTTAAACTATTCACCACGAAGAACACGAAGAACACGAAGAAAGACGAGTCAGAAAGATAGATCGTGGATGACACGAATAAACATGAAGCGTGACGGGATTTGTAATAACCGGCTGTAATTCGGTGAGGCGAACTGTAACGTGTTTGTCTGAATCGCAAAGCTCTACTGGTATTAGACGCAAAGTCCACAATGAAAAGGCAGGGCAAAAGCTTCGTGATCTTCGTGTCTTCGTGGTGAATTCTCGCTGGTTCCCAAGTTAGCACTTGGGCGCCAGAAAACCCCACAAACCGGCATTAATAAACTATGTATTCAAAACAAGTATTCGATCAAGATTGCAGGCAGTGCCAACGGCTGGATAACTTCCTGTGTGAAGTTAAACAAAAGCACCCCGATTACCATGCGCGTCCGGTTGCGCCTTTTGGCGATAGCAACGCCCAATTGCTGATCGTCGGCCTGGCTCCCGGCATGCATGGCGCCAACGCCACAGGCAGGCCGTTTACCGGCGATTATGCAGGGCTATTGCTTTATGAGGCGCTTTACGAGTTCGGCTACAGTAATCAAATAAAGTCCGAGTCACTGACCGACGGCTTGACGCTTAAAAACTGCCGTATCACCAATGCCGTTAAATGCTTACCGCCGCAAAACAAGCCGACAGGCGACGAAATTAACCAGTGTAATGCTTATCTGTCCGCCGAATTAAAAACCTTGCCGGAGCAGGCGGTCATCCTGGCGTTGGGTTCGATTGCCCATCAGGCGGTGTTAAAAGCCTACGGGTTGAAATTGAGCAGCGCCAAATTTGCTCATAATGCCCAGCATGCCTTGCCGGATGGCCGCACACTGGTTGATTCTTATCACAGCAGCCGATATAACGTGCAGACCAAACGGCTGACAAAAGAGATGTTTGCCGACGTTTTCAGGACAATTGAACTGCAAAGTCCGAAAATCGCGCAGCCCTGAGTTGGCATTACAAAGCTCCGTATTCCGCAAGGCTTAGCCCCGTTCTAACGATGCGATGTTGCCAGACAATAGTAATTTTAAGTCAAGCCGTTTTCGGTCGCAATTGCCTATAAAACACCCGAATTGATAGGTATTGGTACGAGTATTTCTGGTTCCAATCGCATGTTATAAATTTTTCGATGCGAACATATTCGGCTCAGGAATCTCTCATTGATTCTCGCAGATACTCGATATAGCGATAAAGGCAATTATCAGTTCCTACTTTTTCGTTGGAAAGGTTCTATGCAACAGGGGGACAGCATGGCAAAAATTCTCGTTCTTTACTACAGCATGTACGGGCACGTAGAAACCATGGCTAAATCGGTGGCTGAAGGTGCGGGTAGTGTCGAAGGCACTGAAGTCATCATCAAGCGCGTACCCGATCTGGTGCCGGAGGACGTGGCACGCAAGGCTGGCGCCAAGCTCGATCAGGCGGCGCCGATCGCGACGGTAGATGAGTTGCCGGAATACGACGCCATTATTTTTGGCACGCCGACGCGCTTCGGCAACATGTGCGCGCAGATGCGCAATTTTCTCGACCGGACCGGCAAGTTATGGGTAAACGGCAGCTTGATAGGCAAGGTCGGCAGCGTGTTCACCTGTACGTCTACGCAGCACGGCGGACAGGAAACCACGATCACCTCGTTTCATTCCACATTGTTGCATCATGGCATGATCATTGTCGGCGTTCCCTATTCGTGCCAGGAAATCCTGAATATGAACGAAATCACCGGCGGCTCGCCCTATGGGGCGGGTGCCCTTGCTGGAGCCGATAACAGCCGCCAACCGTCGGAGAACGAATTAAAAATCGCCCGTTTCCAGGGAGCCCACGTTGCCAATGTGGCTAAAAAGCAATCGGCCTGACAAGTGCCTGGACAGGGACGAATTACTTAAATGAAGGGTTCAACATCCGGATGCCGTTTCAATTGCATAGTGTTGTTATGTGGCCTTGCCGCTACGCCGGGCTTTGCCGCATCGGCGGAAAACCGGATCGCTCCGCTTAACTATTTTTTGCATAGTTACGGCCCGGCTTCAACGCCTACGATGCATTTGGGATGGGTGTTGACGGCGATTTTGGCGGTCATTTTCGCCATCATCACGCTGTTCCTGGCCGGAGCTGTTTTTCATAAACGCTCCCCGGAAGATTCCCGTTCAATGGGCCGGGAAGAGCAAGGAATATTGTGGGTTTATATCGGAACCGGCATATCCACATGCATTTTATTGGCGATGACTATCTACATGTTGATTACGCTTAATAAAGTTGCAAAGCCGACGCATGCTCCGGCACTAACGCTGACGGTTACAGGCTACGATTGGTGGTGGAAGGTTGACTATGAAGACGATGATTCTTCGCGCCGCTTTGTGACCGCAAACGAGATCCATATTCCGGTCGGGCAGCCGGTCCTGATCAAATTGAAAAGCGCGGATGTTATCCACGCCTTCTGGGTGCCGGTGCTGGCCGGAAAAACGCAAATGATTCCGGGGTTGACCAATCAGCAATGGATCGAAGCCGATGCCGAAGGAATCTACTTGGGGCAATGCACGCAATATTGCGGACTTCAGCATGCCCATATGGGTCTTGAGGTCGTGGCGCAAAGCGAAGCTGAATTTGCAACATGGCAAGACGCCCAGCGTAAAAAAGCCGTAACGGTTTTGACAGGCGATATCGATGCAGGATGGAAAGTTTTTCTGGATCAGTGCGCTGGATGCCATGCAGTCCGTGGCACCGAAGCCGCGGGCATCCATGGTCCCGATTTAACGCATTTGAATTCGCGCCGCCTGATTGCTGCCGGATTATTAACCAATACCCCGGATAATTTGGAGCGATGGATTACCCATACCCAGGAACTCAAGCCGGGCGCGCGCATGCCCAGCATGGCGTTAACGGCGGCAGAGATTAGCACGCTGTCAGCATTTTTATCGACACTCAACTAGGAACGCCGACCATGACAGATGTTGCTCAAGATGCGCCCAACCTTAATCTTACCCGTGTACCCGAGATCGGCTCAGCCACGATCGGATCGGCTGCCGAAAAACATCTTGCCGAACTGTGGGAGTCGGCTTCCGGCTGGCGCGGCTGGCTGTCGACGGTTGACCATAAAACCATAGGCATACGTTATCTGGTTACGGCGTTCATTTTTCTGCTGATGGGCGGCGTCGAAGCGTTGATCATGCGAGTGCAGCTCGCACGGCCCGACCAAACTCTGCTGACGCCGGAACAGTACAACCAGCTGTTTACAATGCATGGCATTACGATGATTTTTTTGTATTCGCTGCCGGTACTGTCGGGTTTTTCCAATTATTTATGGCCGCTGATGCTGGGGTCGCGGGACATGGCGTTTCCGCGCCTTAACGCGCTTTCATACTGGATTTTTCTGTTTGCCGGTATCTTCTTGTATGCCAGTTTCCCTCTCGGAGAAGCGCCGAACGCAGGCTGGTTCAACTACGTGCCGTTTGCGGAACTGCATTACAACACCGGCCCCAATATCGATGTCTACGCGCTCGGCATGGTGTTGCTGGGGATTTCCACGACCGTTGGCTCCATCAATTTCATTGTTACGTTATTCCGGATGCGCGCTCCCGGTATGTCGATCGGCCGTGTGCCGATCCTGGTCTGGGGCACGCTGACCGCATCGGTCGCCAATGTTTTTGCGGTTCCTTCGGTCAGTCTGGCCTTTTTTTTATTGTGGCTGGATCGGCAAATGGGCACGCATTTTTTCGATGTGCTGAATGGCGGCAAGCCGCTGCTTTGGCAGCATTTGTTCTGGATGTTCGGGCATCCCTGGGTCTATGCGGTCGTGCTTCCGGCCATGGGCATTGTTTCCGACGCGCTGCCTACGTTTTGCCGGCGTCCCCTGATCGGTTACTCGGCGGTCGCGCTGTCGACCATGGCAACCATGCTGCTCGGCTTTGGCGTCTGGATACATCATATGTTCGCCACCGGCTTGCCGCCGCTCGCCTTGTCGTTTTTCGGCGCAACCAGCATGGTGATTTCCATCCCCAGCGGCGTCGCCGTGTTTGCATGGATAGCGACCATTTGGCTGGGGCGCCCGGTGTTCAATACGCCGTTCCTGTTTTTCGCCGGTTTTGTGATCTTGTTCGTGATCGGCGGATTCTCAGGCGTCATGGTTGCAGCCGTGCCCCTGGATTTACAGCTCAATGAAACCTACTTCATTGTCGCGCACCTGCATTACGTGTTGCTGGGCATCAATGTGTTTCCTGTCGTTGGCGGCATCTATTACTGGTTTCCCAAGTTCTTCGGCCGCATGATGAATGAAACCTTGGGCAAATGGAGTTTTTGGGTCATGTTCATCGGCTTTAACCTGGGTTTTTTTCCTATGCATGTGGCAGGCCTGCTGGGCATGCCGAGGCGCATCTATACTTATGCGCCGCACATGGGCTGGAGTTCCGTCAACATGGTCACAACGATCGGATCGTTCGTTTTTGCCGCCGGCATTTTGATATTTCTGGTCAATATTCTGGTCAGTTTGAAGCGCGGCGCAGCCGCTACGGCCAATCCCTGGGATGCGCCGACGCTCGAATGGGCAGTGGCCTCGCCGGCGCCCGTTTACAATTTTGCGGTCATTCCGTTTATCGCCAGCCGCCATCCGTTATGGGAAGACCGGCTTGACGAAGGCGCGGGCCGCTCCAGCCTTGAACAGGGTTATTTATTGATGGAAGGGCGGGAAACCATCGGCACGACCCCGCTTGATGCGATGCCCGACGTTATTCTGAAAATGCCGGACGATTCGTTTACGCCGTTTTTTCTCGGGCTGTTCAGCGCATTGGCTTTCGTGGGCTTGCTGCTGCATTCGCGGGATTTTACGCTGTTGATGGCTCTGGCTTGCAGCCTGACGCTGATGGCATGGCTATGGCCGAGAAAAGCCCTGATCCAGCGCGTGCCTGATGTTGAATACGATAAAGGAGTCGCTCATGGCTGAAACGATGCCACTGCAACAACCGCTGCCGGTCGGCAGCGAAAGCAAACGCTCCGGCGGCTGGTGGGGTATGCTGGCATTGATTGCCACTGAAGGTTCCTTGTTCGCCTATCTGCTGTTTGCCTATTTTTATCTGGCATCTCAAACTGAACAGCACTGGCCGCCCGAGGGCTTGCCTGTTCTGTTCATGCCGGGCATAAACACCCTGATATTGCTCGCCAGCAGTGTATGCGTCTGGGCCAGTGAGCGCTGCATTCGGTTCAGGCAATCTTACCGGGCGCTTGCAGCGATGGCGTCGGCGCTTATTTTGGGCGTGTGCTTCGTTGCCATTCAGCTTAATGAGTGGAGCAAACTCACCTACGATATGGCAACGCACCTGTATGGATCGCTGTATTTCACGATCACCGGATTCCATATGCTGCATGTCATTGTAGGGTTGGTCATCCTGATGGCGCTTTTAGTTTGGATGGCGCTTGGATATTTTGACCACAGACGCTACGCGGCCGTAACGATTGGCGGGCTGTACTGGCATTTTGTCGATGCGGTCTGGCTGTTTGTATTCACAACTTTTTACCTGTTGCCCTACCTTTACTAACGTGAATATGAATTTTTCTTCTAACCGCGATTCATCCGTTTTCGCTACTGTTTCTCATCACAACCGGATGAGCATGGTGCTGCTATGGCTGGGTTTACTCGGCGCGCCGTCGGCGTGGACGGCACAGCTACTTTTGAGCGAACCGATTACGGCTTATACCTGTTATCCCTACCGGGTTCCCCTGCCTGCGCCGATGTGGAACGGACTGCCGGTCATGCTGGCAACGATCAGCGCTTTATGTTTGGCGGCCGCTCTGTTGTCCGGGTTTGCGGCATGGATATCCTGGCGGCAGTTTGTGCAAGGCCGTGCCGCCAGCGCTGTCGATAATAGAAACCGGTTTTTAGCCAAGTTAAGTGCGGTGTCGAGCTTCATCTTCATTGTTGCGATTGTATTCAACATCTGTGCAGTTTTGTTGGTGCCGCCGTGCAGTTCATGGTTTTAATCGTCATGCTATGCAGGATCTTTAATAGAACGGTCATTAAAGCTTTAATCCTCATGTGCCCGGCGTTTTTGTTGGGCTCGGCCCTGGCGCAACCTACCGACTCCGGTATTAGCCGTGGAGCCTATCTGGCCAGGGTAGGGGATTGCGTAGCCTGCCATACGGCCGGGCCGCAATCTCCGCCGTTTGCGGGTGGGCTGCCGCTCAATTCCCCTTTCGGAGTCATTTATTCGTCGAACATTACACCCGATCCGGTCAATGGTATCGGCCGTTACACGTTGTCTGCATTTATCCGTGCCGTTAGGGAAGGTGTCGACAATGACGGCAACCGACTCTATCCGGCGATGCCTTATCCGTCGTTTGCAAAGATGACCGACGAGGATATACGCGCCCTCTATGATTATTTTATGAATGAGGTGCAGCCTTCCGATTACAAGCCGCCCGAAACGAAGCTGCCTTTCCCGTTCAATATCCGCTGGAACCTGACGTTTTGGGATGCTCTGTTTGTCGACAATGAACGATATAAGCCGCGCAAGGACCGCGATGCGTTGTGGAACCGTGGCGCTTATCTGGTGCAGTCCCTAGGTCATTGCGGCACTTGCCATACGCCTCGCGGTATCGCTTTCCAGGAAAAAGCTTACACGGAATCGTCCCCGATGTATTTAAAAGGAGCTGTGATAGACAATTGGTTTGCGTCCAATCTCAGGGGAGATATCGCTTCCGGATTGGGCCGCTGGTCTGAAGCCGATATCGTCGGCTTTTTGGCGACAGGTCACGGTGGACAGATATATGCATTCGGCAGCATGGTCAGCGTCGTTGAAAACAGCACCCAATATTTCCATAAGGATGATCTTAATGCGATCGCGCATTACCTGAAGTCTCTTCCCGCCGGTGATGAAAGAGCCAGGTATCAGCCGGATTTACCTAGCGTTGCAATGGAATTGTCGGCAATGGCAAGCGGTGAAGTCGAGCGGCCCGGTGCGGGCCTTTACCAATCTTTTTGCATTAAGTGCCACAAGCAAACCGGAGTTGGCGAACCGGGTAAATTCCCGGAACTTGCCGGAAATTCAAGCGTTCTTTCCGAAAACGTTACTTCACTGATTCATCTGCTATTGGAAGGTAGTACGACCGCACAAACAAAAGCAGGGCCATGGCCTCAGGACATGCCCGCTTTTGCGGGAAAATTTTCCGACCGGCAAATCGCTGAGGTGCTGAGCTTTATTCGTAATAGCTGGGGTAATAAAGCGCCTCCGGTGACACTGCGTGAGGTGGTAATGTTGCGACGTGCGCTGCAAAAGAAGCCTTAACGCAGAGGCCCGGAATCATATCCAATTGCCACTGTTTTTCAGGGTTGCAGCTGATCTGCGCCAACATCAACGCTATGCAAAGAAATCGCAGGCTTCGTGTTACCAATAGTCCGGTATGCATCTGACAGATTCAATAAATGACCGGTTCAACCCGGTTAGCTACGGTTTAAAAAGTCCGCTATCGAAATCCTCAATGGCTTGCCGGATTTCTTCCTCGGTATTCATTACAAACGGTCCATAACCGGCTAACGGCTCATTGATCGGTTCGCCGTTCATGGCCAGCATAGTCGTGTCTTTAAATGCAGTCAGGGTAATCGTTTTGCCTTTTTGTTCAAAAAACGCCAACTCGGCGTCGCTCATTGTTACTGAGTTATTGATTTTTACATTGCCTTTCAACGCAAACAGCATTGTGGTGTAGTTTTCGGGAAAATTAAGCTCAACAGTTTGCCCGGCCGGCAGGCGCAGCTCCCATAAATTAATCGGGGTATAGGTGTTTGCCGGGCCTTTAACGCCTTGATAATCGCCTGCGATAATTCGCATGATGCTGCCTTGCTCATCCAGCGTTACTGCCGGAATTTGGCTGTTGGAGATAGACTGATAGTGCGGATCGACCATCTTGTATTTTGCCGGCAGGTTGACCCAAAGCTGGATCGCTTCAAAGGTTCCGCCTCGCTGAGTAAACGCGGTGGAATGCATCTCTTCATGCAGAAGGCCCTTGGCCGCTGTCATCCATTGCACGTCGCCGGGACAGAGCCGACCGCCATTGCCGGCGGTATCAAGATGCTCGACTTCACCTTGATAAACAAGGGTAACGGTTTCAAATCCCCGGTGCGGATGAAAGCCTACGCCTCTTGGTTTCGATGCCGGCGGAAATTCGGCGGGCCCGGCATAGTCCAGCATCAGGAACGGGCTCACTTCGGCATCCGGCGTATTGTAGGAAAACAGCGTGCGAACCGGAAAGCCGTCCCCGACCCAATGAGAATGATCGGCGCGGGTGATTCGATGTAATTGTTTCATCGTTTTAGTCCTTATCGTTGATCAGCGAGATTCTTTATCGTTCCTACGCTTCTGAGACTGTGAAAGTATTATAAAAATCCACCTTAAAAACCTTTTAACTATTTTTAAGTTATTGATTTTTTGTTAAGTGCCGGAGTACAAACCTAGGTTTGTACTCCAAATTATTAATACTTTCACAGCCTCTTCTGCGTGGGAATGCCGTTCCAGACGCTCTGCATTCATGCCACCCCTATAGGCTATTCCCTGCGAAAGCTCCGGTACTCGGCGCGGCATGCGGGATTAAATTCATACCGCCGGCCGGTTGCCTCCATTTTTGCACAGCATTTATTTACCTTAGCTGCCACGCGTCGCGTGGGAGTGTAACCCCGGCCCGGCGTTACAAACCTCGTCCGAAACGTTTAATACGGCTATCATTAAAACCTGCTTATTAATCCGGGCAGCAGGTTAATGCCTGAACTTGGCCGCTTCTTCGGAGCCGCCGGTGGTATCGCCTTCGCTGTAGGAATGAGCGCCGACTCCGGCCAATTTGCCGGCATCGACGATCAGGTATTCATCGCGGATCGGCCTGCCTTCGAACCAGCATTCCAGTACCTCCCGGACACCGGCAGCATAGCGGGCTTGCGCGGACAGGCTGGTGCCGGAAATATGCGGCGTCATGCCATGATGCGGCATGGTCCGCCACGGGTGATCTTGCGGCGCCGGTTGCGGGAACCAGACATCGCCCGCATAACCCGACAGTCGGCCGTCTTCCAAGGCGCGGGCGATCGCGTCACGGTCGCAGATTTTGCCGCGGGCGGTGTTGACGATATAAGCACCGCGTTTCATCTTGTCCAGCAACGCATCGTCGAACATGTGTTCGGTTTCCGGGTGTAACGGGCAATTAATCGTTACGACATCGCAAACCCGCACCATCAATTCAACACTGGGATGCCAGATCAGGTTTAGTTCCTGCTCGATCTCAGGCGGCAAGCGGTGACGGTCGGTGTAATGCAGTTTGACGTCGAACGGTTTTAAGCGCCGCAGCACCGCCAGACCGATACGGCCGGCAGCGACGGTGCCGACTTCCATGCATTCCAGGTCGTAAGAGCGCGCCACACAGTCGGCGATATTCCAACCGCCTTTGACAACCCACTGATAGGATGGAATGTAATTGCGTACCAGGCTTAGAATCATCATCACTACATGCTCGGCGACACTGATACTGTTGCAGTAGGTGATTTCGGCGACAGTAATGTTGTGATCCATCGCCGCCTGCAAGTCGATATGGTCGGAACCGATGCCTGCGGTGAGCGCCAGTTTTAGTTTCGGCGCTTTGGCGATGCGTTCGGCGGTTAGATAGGCCGGCCAGAACGGTTGCGATATGACAATGTCGGCATCGTGCAGCTCTTGATCGAAGCGCGAGTTATCGCCATCTTTATCGGAAGTCACCACCAGCGTATGGCCCAGGCTTGCCAGATAACTTCTTAAACCCAGTGCGCCGGAAACACTGCCAAGCATCTGGCCGGGAATGAAATCGATGGACTTGGGCGTAGGGGCGGTTTGGCCGTCGGGATAAGACTTGATCTTGGGTATCGAGTCGCGAGGATAGGATTGCGGGTAACCATCAATCGGATCGTCGTAAAGTACGCAAACAATTTTTGCCATTTTTCTGCCTCAGATGGTTTTATCCTAGCCAACAGTTGGCATGGAAATGCCGTTACAGGTTAGAAAAAACAAGGCATTCGTACAATATGCAAGAGTACTTACAGGTGTTTGGCCGGGCAGCGGAAAGCGTTTTGAAAAGCGGCGAAATTATGTCTGCTGAAAGTCAACAGCTGTCGGCGCCCATGGCCTCCAGTGGTTGAGCGATGATCGGATCGCGCGTTTTGGTTTTTCGTTGCTGGCGCGCTCAGCGGTGAACCGGGGGCGGTTCCGATGCCGTTTCTAAGTGCCCGGTTTTCACTTAGCGCAGACACTTAGCGCAGACAATCGCAGCGTGTCGAGACTCATGAACCGAAAGATGATGCAGGAACCAGCCGCAGATCAGTTTTGCTTCTTCGAACAGGTGAGCCACGCCGGAAATGATCTCCAGTCGATGTTTAACCGGCAGTTGCTCGGCCGCCTGTTGATTAAGCTCGAGCGCGACTTTGTCTTCCATGCCCAGAATCAACAGCGTAGGCGCTTTGATCCTTGCAAGATGCGACAGGGCCTGATCCGGTTGCTTGCCGCGCGACACCACCGCAGCCACCTTGTCGGCATGTGCGGTGGCGGCACCCAGCGCCGCTGCCGCGTTGGTGCTGGCTCCGAACAATCCGAGCGGCAGCGCGGCTGTTGCTGTTTGCCGGCTCAGCCAGTCAATTACGCCGATCAGCCTCTCGGTTAACAACTCGATATCGAAGCGAAATTCACGGTTGCGTTGATCGAGGTCTTCTTCCTCCGGCGTCAACAGGTCGAATAGTAAGGTGGCAATCCCGGCCTCGTTCAGGATTTCGGCGACGAAGCGATTGCGCCGGCTGAACCGGCTGCTGCCGCTCCCGTGGGCGAACACCACCAGCCCTTTCGTAGGTTTGGGAGTAATGAGAAGGCCGGCCAGGGAGAAGCCTTCAAACGCTATGCTGACATCGACAAACGTAGGGGGTCTGGAACAAATCATAATTTTTTCCGTTATTATATTTAGGTGGGGTAGGGTTCTTTGTCCAAGCTTGCGCACCAGTATGATGCTTCGAGTGACCGCCAATCCCATCGATACATCTCCCAAGAGCAGGGCGGTGGTCACATTCGGAAGCCGTGCATGTGCCCAGTCAGCGCCTGTTCCCGCAAGCACCGGCCTGGACTCGGCTTTAATAAATAGCAGATTCAAGATGTTTTTCTTGTTCATTCTCCGTAATTTTAGATGAATCATATGCCGACCAATTTATTTAATGAATAGATATAAATACTTATATCGGCTTAAAAAACACTTAAAAATCCTTATGGTACTAAGTTTAAAAGCGTAGGCCGCACGTCGGTTTTATAGAGTAGCTTTACGAACCCGGCGCTTTACAATCGGTAGCGTTACTGGTCAAGCTAAATTCAATCGCTTGCCGAAGATGGCATATCGCGGCCGGCAGGAGGCAAAAATGAATTCAGTGCGACAAGCCCAAACGCCACCTCGCGGCTACGCTTGGATGGCCTTACCCCGACCTGCTCAAAAGGCGCGTAACCTACTATTTACTAGCTTTTCGTGCCTTTTGTGGGCGACGCTTTTTCTATCCTCTGCCCACGTAACATCAGTGTCCGATAAATCCGCTACTTGGAAATTGAAGTCGTTCAAGTCTTTATGTGTGATGCCGGACAGACCCGCCGTGCCTATCTGACTATGATGAATTATGCGGCTTTTAAAACGCATACATGACTTAACAAAAACCGTTAAGAAATTTCAATCTTATCAAGCTCAAGAGGAACCGGTTCCTTAATTGAAGCCAAGCGGCTGCCTAACAATCGCATATCTGTAGTCTGGGTCGGCTTTTGCTCATGGCGGCTTCCGCTTTTCCAGTCCTGACTACAGCGGTTAATTGAAGATAACGAGCCCCTAAAGTTTGCGTTGTCCTTATTGAGCGCACCATCGGTTTTTTCATAGAAGTTCAATTCCTATCCAGAGGAGATTAACAATGGCACTTAATATTTTTGAAGATCGGGGAATCTCGATCGATAAACAACTTTTGACTTGGCGGGATATGGTTCAGGTTCCGATCAGCAAGCTCGATGACGATGCCTTTACTCGGGTAATGATTATCTTAATGAACGGCATCGAGCTTGAATCGATCCAGTTTTCCAGGGCCTGCGCGCGAATGAATAAACACCTTCAGCTGCCTTTGGCTCAGCTTCGGCGAATAGATCAGCAGCAAGCGACCACGATTAACTGGATGCTCGGCGCCGATCACTCTCCGCTTGAAACTACCATCGCCTATGAGCAGGTCGCCATCGAAGTGACTGCGGCTGTCGCGCAAACCGAACCGGACCCGTATCTGGCCCAGGTTTACCGCTTTGGCCTGTTGGAGGATTTTGATCATATGTACCGCTATTCGGCTTTGTTGGATCGTCTCGAAGGCAAAGACTCAAATAATATTTTGCAAAGTTACACCGACGTGCTGCCGGGCAGGCCGACTATTTACGAGCATCGCGCTCCGGAAGACGACTTGCGCGAATGCTACGATCGCCACAACGCCCAGCCACTGACAAAAATGCATGCGCTGACGATCACGTCTGCCGAGCAGCAGACCTGGAATTACTATATGAATATCGGGCCACTGTTTAGCGACCCGCTGGCCCGGCAACTCTATGCGGAAATTGCCCATATCGAAGAACAGCACGTGACTCAATATCAATGCATCATGGATCCCAGCGAGTCGTGGCTTGAAAAGTGGCTGCTGCACAAGGCCAACGAAGTTTATAACTACTATGGCTGTGTCCAGCAGGAAAAAAATTCCCGCATTAAAGCTATCTGGGAGCAGTTTTTAGATTACGAGCTTGGCCAGTTCCATGTCGTGCGCGATCTTTTCGAGCAACATGAAAACCGAGATGCTCAAAGCGTTGTTCCGGCAATGCTGCCTGAACCGATTGCTTTTGAGAGCCAACGGGATTTTGTCCGCGAAGTTTTGCGCAAGGAAGTCAATTTACGTACCAAAGGCACAGCCTTTGTCGATATATCGGAAGAAAGCGAAGCTTCGAGAATCTATCGGCAACGAATAAACGCCGATGGCGTGCCATCCGAAATCGTTGCGCTTAATTATATGTGGATACCGGGAGGCGAGGTTAACAAGCTCCAGCATCCTATGAATGTCAGTCACCTTCAACACTGAGGAAAAAGCTATGAAAGACGCTGCTGAATTTGGTATGAACAAAACACCGACTCAACTTCATCCGGTTATGACCCAGGCAATGATTGAAGGTTATGAAGAATTTCCGCCGCATGCCGAAGACACGGCATGCGATGCCTTTATGATGCGGAGAAGCTATATTCAAGACTCGGAGCAACTAGGCGCAGTCCCTCTTCCCAGTACGCTTCGTGGCGCTGTCAGTACAGGCGTACAAGCTATCCAGGGCAATAGTCCGTCTGTGTTGATTGATAAGCTTGGCGAACGCATGGCTTTTGAGCGTAGCGGTATTCGGCTTTACGATGCCCTCATCACAAAATGCAAAGCTGCCGAGCCTGATTTAGATGTTGATACGCTTGAGCAATTCCGCAACGATGAAGCGGAGCATTTTTCTTTAGTGCGGGATTGTATCGCGTCAATGGGCGGAGATCCGACCGCACAAACCCCTTGCGCCGATTCGGCAGGAATGGCCGCCATGGGCTTGATGCAGGTTCTTAATGATCCCCGCAGTTCTATTCCGCAATGCGTGGAAGCCATTTTAATGGCTGAGTTAGCGGATGCGGCCGCATGGGAATTGCTTATTGTACTTGCGGACGAAGCAGGTCTTAGCGATTATGTCGACAGGTTTCAGAGTGCAAAACGCACTGAAGACCATCACATGCATATGATCAAGAGATGGCTTGAACAACTGACTTTAAATAATGAGCTCAGAGCGGTGGATTAAATTGAAGCCGCAAATTGATCAGCAAGCTTTTTGTATGGTAAATCACAGGATAGGTGAAATACGGCTTGATCCATCGTCAGACAAATGAACTTTGAAGCGGTCGGTCTTTCTATATCATCGCCCAATATTAGCGGACCGAAATTGGGCGATGATGATCTTTTAAAATTGCGCTTCCAATAGCTGAACCGCTCGCGCTACTCCGTCGTGGCTTTGCAGGGCTCGGCTTGCCTGCTTGGCGTTGTCTTGCAGTGATGTTGACTCCAATACTGTCCGTATGCCTTTGGACAAAGCAATGGCGGTGACTTTTTTTGCCGGTAAAGGCTTTCCTGCCAAACCCAGCAATTGCAATTGCCCGGCCCAGAATAACTGCTCATCCATAAACGGCACCACGACGGATGGGCAGCCTGATAAAGTGGCGGCATGGGTTGTGCCTGCTCCGCCGTGATGAACAATGGCCGCACAGCGTTTAAACAAGGGCTGATGCGGATGCCTGCCAATGAAATAAACCTGACCGCTCTGGCTGCCGTCAGGGTAATGCTCGGAACTGGTCTGGATAATCGCCCGGCACCCGGCCAAGTTCACCGCTTCCAAAAACAGTTCCATACTCCAGTCGGGCACTGCCTGTTGCAGGCTGCCGAAAGTCATATAGACCGGTGCTTCGCCAGCATCAAGAAACTCAGCCAGTTTGGCCGGAATTGCCCAATGCCGGTTATCTTCCGTTAGATTCAGAAAGCCGCAGACTTGATGGTACGGTTGCAGATTATCAAATGAACTGCAAAACCACGGGTCGACTGCTATCAAGTTAAGTTGCTGCGAGGTCAGCAGTTCGGTCAGCACGTTAGCGGGTGGTGTTTGACCGGCTTCAAGCCATAAACGGGTCAACGGTTTTTTCAATGCCCAATTGAATACCCTGTCTAACAGCCGCCAGCTAAGCTTATTGATATGGCTGCCCAGGTCAGGAAAGCTGAAAGGTGCGACTGCGGGATTGGGTATCGCGGCATGGCACAAGGTTACGCTGAAAAAAGGTTTCTGTTGTTGCAGCGCTGCCAATTTTAGAGGGTATAGAAAATGATGGCCGATCACAGCGTCGTTATCCGCGACTAATTGTTGCGCAGCTTGATACAGGGTCTGCTCGTAAGGAAAAAACGCTTCATCAAGCAATGCCCGCAGCCATTGCAAAGCATTCATCCGAAACGAACGCTGGGCAAAACCCTGCATATCGAAATCAATAAACTCCGGCACTTGCCGGTAGGTTATCTCTAATTGTTCGCAGATTTCGTGATAACTGTGGTTATCGATACTGCTTGCTACCAGCGTTACTGAGTGACCGGCTTTTTTCAAGCCGTCGGCCAATGCCAGCATCGGACGAATGTCACCGTTAGAGCCCCAGGTTTGTATGCCTATCTTCATGCGTTTTAATCAAACAAATTATTTTAACAGAGCGGATTTATAGCTACTTAATGACTTACGGTCAATTTTGAAGCTTTTCAGTAGTAAGTTCTTAACGTCAACGGCTATAGATCGGCGGCATGCAAAAATAATAGCTCGAAAGCCTGCGTTGGTTCACGCAGAACTTCGACTGACAGGGACACTGGCTGCGTTTGGCTTGCTGTATATGTGTGATATCGGACAGACGCGCATAGCGCAGCTATTTAGCATAAGTTATGCGACTTTGTAGCCGCATGTAGCACTTAACAGAAACTGTTAGGAAATTTCAGTCCGATCAAACTCAAGAGGAATCGATATGAAATATTCAATCTCATTACGCTCAAGAGGAACTGTTATGAAACATTTAATGCCTTTGGTTTTGGTAGTTGGAGTGCTCTCGTTAAGCCCATGGAAAGAAGGGCATGCACAGACTGGAAGCGAAGAAGGGAGCACGGAGTCTGCCGGCATGACAGGCACTGAAGGTAGAGAAAGCGGCACCCGAAGCCGAGAAGATGCCGGTGATGTCGGCACGATGGGCACAGAAGGCAGTGAAAGCGGTACCCGAAGCCAGGGAGATACCGGTTCTTCCGGTGTGACAGGCTCTGAAAGCAGCACCCGAAAACCAAGCAATAAAGGTGGTACGGGCAGCGAAGGTAAAAGCGGTTCAGGTTCAGGCACTGGTACGAGATCTGGAACCGGATCCGGGGCTGGAACGGGTGGCAAACCCCGTTCTCCAGAATAAGCCGGCATTCGGCTGATGCGGGACGGAAGGTTTGGTTCTGATTGCAAAAGTACCGACAGAGCCGCCGTTTGAAAAGGCCGGCGGATTTTCAACAAGCCAACCATTGCGGATGGCGGCGCTAAGTAGGGTCATCCAGGCTTTCCTGTGTTTCTGCAAACGTTAATACAGGATGTTTCATATAGAGTGCCGGTCTTGTGGCACTCTATAACTCAATACCGGCTTTGTCCCAAGGCTTTGGATAGTCGAGGTCGCCAGACTGCGGATGATCTCTCGCTGCCGATGCTGCAACTTGTGGCTCCTGATCATAATGTCCTGCTGCATTTGCCAAGCTGAGAATCCTGAATCCCGGTTAACCTGTTCGCTCTTACCGCGCTATTGAAGAACGCCCTTGGCAACTGCCGTCCAGGGCTGAGATAAACCGGTTTATCCCCGTATTTACCCTTGCGTTGAAATCAAAACTTCGACTTGAAGACCGCTGCGAACGCTTAGAAGAAACATAAGCTACCGAAATCCCTGCCAAATTGTCGGTTTGTAAGCCAATAGCTAATGCCGATATGGGTAGTAATGCGTATATTACTGATTTTATTGATATGTTATAAATCATTCCGCTCCGACATATCGTCAGGGGCGCGAGTCATCACTTAAGTTTATGAATGAGCAGCTCATGGCCGACCCCGCAGATCGATAGATGTCATGTTGGTTATGAAGCAAGTTCTTACCGTTGGGCGGCTATCACGGTTAAAAATGATTCACGTAACCGTCAACTTTTAGCCTGAAAAGCAGTGAGTCCATGAAAACCATTTGGTGGGCCGACATTGGGGTGACACAAAAGCGTGGAAATGTTTAACCCGCTTTATAAGTCATTGTCCAAAGGGCGAGTGCTTTGAGTCCGGTGCGGATAGTGGTTTATTGGCTGTGTTTTGGATAAGCCGCCGGTTTTAGTTCAAGGACGAATAGCAGAAAGACCGAAAACGATAGAACGTTTTTGTTGCCTTGATCCCGTAATTCAAGCGTTGATTTGGAAACTCAAGAGGAGAAACCCATATGAAAATCGATAAAGTATTGGTAGGCGAGGCCCTGGTCGGCGAAGGCAAGGAAGTAGCCCATATTGACCTGATCATGGGGCCGCGAGGCAGTTCCGCGGAAATTGCATTTTGCATTACGCTGACTAACCAAAAGCGGGGCGATAACTCCTTATTGGCGCTGGTCGCTCCTAATCTTATGGCTAAGCCTAATACCGTAATGTTCAATAAAGTCGAAATCAAGGACGAGAAACAGGCAACCCAAATGTTCGGACCGGCCGAACGGGGTGTGGCCAAGGCGGTGGTCGATTGCGTTAAAGAGGGTGTCATACCCATGGAAGAAGCCAGCGATGTTTTTATCTGTGTAGGTGTATTTATCCACTGGGATGCCAATGACAACGATAAAATCCAGGACTGGAATTATGAGGCCACCAAGCTCGCGATTAAGCGTGCTGTGGCAGGGGAACCAACTCTATCCGAAGTGATTGCTCAGGAAGACGTGAAGCATCATCCGCTTGCCGCGCATGATTAAAAGTAAAGCTGTAGGCCATGAATTTCAAGAGGGCAAAAAAGTTGCATGAACAAAGAAGATGATTGGAGAGGGGATTCAGTCTTATTTGAGTGATTTGTGGTTGTAGTAGCGCATCAATGAATGTTGGGCTCCGGATTCAATGGTGCAAATTATAAGAGCCTGATCTTTGATATGGTCTCGCTAATAGCCGGATCGATCAAAACCAAATGGACAGTTTAAATTCTATTTCATCTTAGTATCTGACGAATGCAACCATTGATTAATATTTTTGATATTGAAAACCTCATGCCTCATGGCTATTGCTTGTCTTGGAGCCCGATATTACTTTGGCTGCACGTCATCGCGGACCTGCTGATTGCTGTTGCTTACTATTCCATTCCGCCGGTTCTCATTTATTTTATCGGGCGGCGCAAGGATTTTCCTTATCCGTGGCTTGTTTTCATGTTTGCGGTGTTTGTCATTGCTTGCGGCACCACGCATTTAATGTCGGCTATCACCGTCTGGATGCCTTTATATTGGCTGGACGGCGCGCTTAAAATAATTACTGCGGTTGTTTCGCTCGCCACCGCGATGCTGATGATATGGATTGTTCCCCGCGCCTTGTCTGTGCCTACCGTCGAACAATTGCAAGCGGAAATACAACAAAGAAAAACGGCGGAAGATGCGTTTCGGGAAAGTGAAAATAAACTCGCCGCTATTCTCGATAGCGTCGAAGCTTTTATTTACATCAAGGATTGCGATTATCGATACCGGTATGTCAATCAGCCGGTGCGGCAAGTGTTCGGCAAAACGTTGAACAATATCATCGGTCAATCGGACAATGCCTTTTTCGATGAGGCTACGGCGGCAAAATTGCGTGAATATGATCGCCGTGTCATTGAGCTGGGTGAGCGTGTAACTACCGAGAGCATTTGTATCGATAAGGATAACAACATTGCCCACGCCTACTTTACCGTTAATCACCCGCTGCGCCATGAAGACGGCAGCATTTACGGCTTGTGCGGTATTTCTACGGATATCAGTGAGCGGAAAAACCGGGAACAGCAAGACAGGAAACATCTGGACGAGTTAGCCCATGTCACCCGCCTTGGGCTGATGGGCGAAATGGCGTCCGGCATTGCGCATGAAGTCAATCAGCCCTTGGCTGCGATCTCCAGCTATACGCAAGTCAGCTTGAATCTGATCAATATTGAAAGTCCCGATATGGTAAAGCTTACCGATGTACTGCACAAAACCCAGCAGCAGGCTTTAAGGGCAGGAAGGATCATCCATCGGATGAGGGATTTTGTAAGAACCCACTCAAAACACCGTACCAGCACCGATATTAATGTTTTGGTACATGATGCTGTCGGTTTGTGTATTGCTGAACTCAAACAAAACGGCATAAAGGTGACATTTGAGCTGGAAAACAACCTTTCGCCGGTCTATGTGGATCAGATACAAATTGAGCAGGTCATCATAAATCTGATCAGGAACAGCATTGAAGCTTTGCAAAACCTGCCCGCAAAACAGCAGCGCCAGTTGGTCATCAGTACTCGTTTGACGCTCAATAACAGCATACAGGTCAGTGTGACGGACAATGGGCCGGGGCTTGATGCCGACGAACAACAAAAAATATTAACCCCTTTTTATACCACCAAAGCGGACGGCATGGGCATGGGTTTATCCATCAGTCGCTCGCTTATCGATGCTCATGAAGGGAGCTTGGGTTTTAACGGCGAACCAGGAAAAGGCGCCACGTTTTACTTTTCTCTGCCGATACAGAAAAAATCTGATAAGTGCTAAAACTTAAAATGTTTAGCCTGTTATGAAGCAATAAATTCGTAGTGCTGAATATTGGTTTTTTAGGTTTGGTGAGCTGCATGGCTGTCGGTTGCGATCTGCGCACTCATATCCTACGGCTGACTTAAACTGATGTTATGCAAGCCCCACAAAACTACGAAGACCAGAAGAATGAATCAAAACTTCGGGATCTTCGCAGCCTTAGTGGCAATAAAACTATTATTTGTCTATTTTAATCGCCAGGAATACCGGATTGCCCTGACGCTGTATTAAAACAGCGACTGATTTACCGGCCGGTAGCTTTTTAACGGTTTTCTCAAAATCATCGGCATCACTGATTACATTGTTCTGAAGGCGTAAAATCACGTCGCCGCGTTGAATTCCCGCTTCCTTGGCGGTGCCTTTGCCAACATCCTGAACTAACACGCCGTTTTTAGGGATCTGCAAGGTTTCTCTTTGCAGTTCGGTCAAATCGGTGACACTAATACCTAGTCGATTGTGGGCGGGCTTTGGTGTCGGCGCTTTAGCATCTGCCAATTTATCGACTTCGTCCGGCAAAAGCCCTACTGTAAAATCGATAGTTTTAGTCTCGCCTTGCCGGATGATTTTTAACTTAGCCTTGTTGTTGATAGGCGTAATGCCCACCATGGGCGGCAAATCACCTGAAGCTTCAACGGGCTGACCGTTAAACTCGGTAATAATATCGCCAATCTGCAAACCGGCTTTTTCGGCAGGACTGTTGGGCAACACTTTTGAAACCAATGCCCCTTGCGGTTTTTTCATGCCGAACGATTCGGCCAGGGGCCGCGTTACATCCTGTATCTGTACGCCCAACCAGCCATGCGCCGCTTTGCCGGTAGCTTTTATTTGATCGACGACATTCATCACGACATCCATCGGGATGGCGAATGACAGCCCCATAAAACCGCCGGTACGGCTGTAAATCTGCGAGTTTATGCCGACGACCTTGCCTTCCATATTAAATAATGGCCCGCCTGAATTACCCGGATTTATCGCTACATCTGTCTGTATGAACGGTACGTAGTTCCCGCCGGGCAAGCTGCGGCCTTTGGCGCTGACGATGCCGGCCGTTACCGATTGCTCAAAGCCAAAAGGCGACCCTATCGCCAGTACCCACTCGCCGACCTGTAGCTTGTTCGGTTCACCAATGGTAACGGCCGGCAAGTCTTTAGCCTCGACCTTTAATAGCGCAACATCGGTGCGCGCATCGCTGCCGATCACTTTGGCTAGAAGTTCCCTACGATCGGATAGTTTAACCACGATTTCATCGGCATCTTTTACTACATGACTATTGGTTAACACGTAACCATCCGGGGAAATAACAAAGCCCGAGCCCAATGACGTAGTATCCCTTGGCACATACCCGCCACCCTGTTCATCCAGGAAGCGCTTAAAAAATTCTTCCATTTCGGGAGGCATTCCCTCCGGTAGCTGCGGCTGTTCGGGAGCGTCTTCAGCCTCAGGCGGCGCTTTTTGCGTGGTGCTGATGTTGACCACGGCAACGCCGTTGGTCTTTACCATCTCGGTAAAATCCGGTAGTTGTGCTAATGCGCTTTGATTAAATAAAACTATCAGGAAAAAACACCACTTAATTTTCTTGAACATAAAAACCTCCATTTAATATCATTAATAAAATAACCAATGTTAAAAATAACAACCAAGATAATAGGTATAAGCTTTCCAGAAAAATTTCGCCCTATTTTTAAGGCTGCAACACTCTCTAGCCTTGATAGTAACAGAGACAAAATATATCTGGATAGCGATATAAAAAAAATTGCTATCATGTTAAAAAGCTATATTATCCATTAACTACTTTTAAGCATCTTAACACCAAAACTTTATCTCATTTACTCTGCTCACTACCCTTACCTGATGCCTTATTCCCAAAATTACGATGTCCTTATTATTGGCAGCGGCGGTGCGGGCTTAAGCCTGGCGCTTAAGCTGGCGAATCATTCAATGCGTATTGCCGTTTTGTCAAAGTTCGCCTTGACGGCGGGTAGCACTTACTATGCGCAAGGCGGTATATCCGCTGTTTTCGGCGCTGATGATTCCATCGAGTCGCACATTGAAGATACGCTGGATGCCGGTGCCGGACTCTGCGATCCTGAAATAGTGAGATTGACCGTAACGCATGGTAAAAGCTCTATAGACTGGCTGAGGGAACAAGGTGTTGTTTTTACCGAGGAGCAGACCGCATCTGGGGAAATAAAGCTGCATTTAAACAAGGAGGGTGGCCATTCTCACCGCCGTATTGTGCACACCGCCGATGCTACGGGTAAGGCGGTGTCCTTATCGCTGATTGAACGCGCTCGGGAACACGTCAATATCGAGCTGTTCGAACACCATAATGTGGTGGAGTTAATTACCAGTGCCAAGGATGCGGGAAAACGTATTTTGGGCGCTTATGTGCTCGATTCAAAAAGGCAGCAGGTCAAAACCATAGCGGCTCGCGCCGTGGTTCTGGCAACCGGAGGCGCAAGCAAGGCCTATCTTTACAGTACCAACCCGCAAAGCGCAACCGGCGATGGCATAGCCCTGGCTTGGCGTGCCGGTTGCCGCGTCAGCAATATGGAATTCATGCAATTCCATCCGACTTGCCTGTATCATCCGCATGCACAGTCGTTCCTTATCAGCGAGGCGGTAAGAGGCGAGGGCGGTAAGTTGATCTTGCCGGATGGCTCATCTTTTATGCATCATTTTGATTCGAGAGAGGAGTTGGCGCCTAGGGATATTGTCGCCCGGGCCATCGATCATGAAATGAAAAAACGCGGCATAGACTGCGTTTATCTTGATATCAGCCACAAGCCGGAGCAGTTTATACGCGAGCACTTTCCTACCATTTATCAGCAGTGCCTTGAGTTTGATATAGACATCACCAAGCAGCCTATTCCCGTCGTTCCGGCCGCGCATTACACCTGCGGCGGCGTGTTGACCGACAGTTATGCGCGCACGGATATTACCAACCTTTATGCGATAGGGGAGGTTGCCTGTACCGGCCTGCACGGCGCCAATCGCATGGCCAGCAACTCGTTACTGGAATGTCTGGTGTTTGCAGAACGGGCCAGCGAGGATATTTTGCAGAAACTGCCCGGCATTCTACCGCCACCGCCTATCCCGGATTGGGATGAATCGCAAGTCAGCGATTCCGATGAAGAAGTGGTCGTTTCCCACAATTGGGATGAATTGCGCCGCTTTATGTGGGACTATGTCGGCATCGTCAGAACCGACAAGCGCTTAAGCCGGGCAATGAGTCGTGTGGAATTGCTTAAAAAGGAAATCGCCGAATATTACAGTAACTTCCGTGTTACCAGCGATTTGCTGGAGCTACGCAATCTGGTCATTGCCGCCGAACTCATCATTCGCTGCGCACAGCAACGCAAAGAAAGCCGTGGTTTGCATTACACGCTCGATTATCCTGACACCGATAACAGCAAACCTGCGCAAAATACTGTTTTGACGCCAGGGACGACCAACCACCGTTGATGCGCTAAAAGGTCAGCATCGGCTTGATAGCCATTGCTGCTTGCTCGCAATCTATGGCTGATTTTTCAACCCGTTGACGCAAAAAAAACCCGCTGCTTAAGCCATCAATATCACGAGAAACATATTCGTTAAGATCAGCGCAGACCCGTTGCATATGCTGCTCAGCCTGCATTAAGGTCTCAGGATTTTTTGCTTCCTCATTTTCCAGCAACATCATGACCTCGCTGGTCATTTGATTTTGTAGCCGGAAAATCTCTTCTACATGGCGCTCAAATTCTTCAAGTGACTGGCCATTTGCGCCATAACCACCAAAAAACGGAACAGCACAGCCGGATATTAACGCGGCAATTGCAAGCGCCGCAAAGCTTCGAAGAACAATCAGACTCGTCACCTTCATCATTTTATTTTTTAAACCACATTTACAAAGCTCATTAATTAACGCCCAATATTACTATAAACCCACTTAATTTGAGTATGAAAAAGAACAATATTTACTGAACATTTTTTTATTTTACAGCAATAAAACAGCTTTGTTTTTCCCCTTGTTTTTTTGCATTACTCTTCCATTCTGGGTGTATACTTCGCTACCCTCTTATTGAAAATTCCAACGAATAAGGTGTCAAACTGATGACTGAAAAGACAGTGAGCAAATACCTGCTTAACCTTGAAAAACAATTCGCCGCAGATAATCCGGTATTATTGAAAGCATCAAGAACCTTTCAGGAACTCGATCAGATTGAATTCGATTTGGGGCTTATCGAAATGGATGAAACGACTGCCAGTAAAAGCTCATGGTGGCCTATTATCAGCCTGATTGGCGGTAATTCAACAGCCAAAGCCAGATTCATTAATCATTATTTAGGCTTGGATAATTTATTTTCAGGGGTTCAAACATCCAGCCACAAGTTTACCGTCTTATTGCATAACAATCAGTCCGTCCCGGCGACTCTGCCTGGCACAGCGCTGGACGTAGACCACCGCTTCCCGTTTTATCAAATCAGCGGCAAAATCGAGCAGCAGCAAAAAGGCGAAGGGGATCGCATTAACTCCTATTTGGAATTAAAAACACTCGATAGCGATCACCTGAAAAGCAAGCTTTTCATCGATGCACCAAACATCAGCGCCGCTCCAGCAAATCCGGTCACGTCCTTATTAGTAAAATATACCATTGAGAACTCCGATCTGGCTTTGATTTTTACCGATATCTTTGATTCAACATCGCCGCTGGTTGATGAAATAATAGAAAGCATCATTCTCCACCAGGACACCAATAAATTTGTTTATCTGATAGATAGGCCGGCAACAATGCTGAGTTCGACTACCAACAGCGAGATCATCTCTTCATGGCAAAGAAAGCTTGCCGGATTGGGGTTAAATACCGGCCAGTTTATTGTTCTGTCCAGCCAGGAAGACAGCGTTACGCCTCAATCTTCGGCGGACTTTACCTTAATAGACCAGCGCATAGCTAATGTCGGGTATAACCGTACTTATCGCGTGTTGGATTCGCTGGAAAAAAATGTTCGTGAAATTAACAACGTAGTGATTCCGGAAGTGAAAAAAGCTATCGGGCAATGGAAAGATCGATCAGCCTTTTCCAGTCTGATTGTCCTTGGATTTATTGCTACGCTCGCCATTTTTGCTGAAATACAATTCGGCATTCTGGAACTCTTGATAGACCCGATTATCGGGCCGGTAATCATTGTTGTGCTGTTGATTGTTATGACACCGCTGCATATCCTTTTCAGTAAACTCCAGGCGAAAGTAACAATAGGCCAACTTAATGAGCGACAAAAAGAGCTTCATTTAATGGAAAATTTAGCCGGTAATTTTGAAAAAAGCCTGACTTTCGGCCGTATGTTACTGCCGATTTCCGAACCCGTCGGCTGGAATAAAAAAACCAAACTCCGTCTGGCTCAGATTTCCAGTAAAACCAAAGAACTGGTTCAGTTGCTGAATGACAATTTCAGTACCTATGATGGACAGCCTTCAACCAGCCTTTCCGATTCGTCGGATTTTAAATAATATTCATATGTCCACAGTAATTGGCCGTTGCGGTTATGAATAGATTGTAAAATAAACTCTGGGTAACTATGGATGTTTTAAAACAATACTTGCCACTATGCTGGCTAAGACATAACCCGCTAGAGCTACCTAGATCAATCGATTTTTTCAAACAAAATCTGCTGTTTTATTTTGTTATTGAATATTTCATGCAGGCCAATATGACTGACGACCCGATAGAATCATTTACCGAGGTCAGTATAGAGACATTGTTAACGCTTATGTTTATAGGCGTTATGTTATTTTTTAACAGGACGTTATACGCCTATGTGCAAGTAACAACAGCCGTCATATTTTGCGGGAATATTGTCGCTGTGTGCGTCGTGCCGGTCTTGATTTGGCTGACCATTAGCGAAGAGCCTTTAAGTTATTACCTTTTGACCCTGCTTTTGTTATGGGATTACACATTGGTAACCTACATTATCAGACAGGTTCTATCGGTCAATATCTTGGCCAGTATTGTTTTGTCTTTGGTGTACTTTATAGTTACTTATTTTGGCGCGTTTGCGCTGGGACAATTGATATAGTTCCCGGCAAACAAGCCGGTTGCAGAAAATGCCTGGCGCGAGCAAAATCCATTTGATACCCAAAGCAGGCCTACAGCCTAGCCAAGGCTGGGGCAACTAGCTGAACAGATACTAACGCTGTTCATCCAGTTGCTAAACGCCGCTGGCGTTATAGAGAAATCCGGGAAATTCCGACAGCTTTGCGTAATTCCTTGATAAACGGCACGCTGACTGCGCGCGCTTTTTCAGCACCTTCCTGCAATTGTTGTTCGATATGTTCCGGTGCCTGTATCAATGCTTCATACCGTTCTCTTGCCGGAGTGATGTGCTCATTAATATGCTCAAACAGCACCTGCTTCATTTCACCCCACGCGATGCCGTCTGCGTAGCGTTGCCGCACTTCAGCCACTTCTGCCGGGGTGGCAAAAGCCTGATAAATACTGAATAAAGTGCACCCTTCGGGGTCTTTGGGTTCGCCGGGTTCCAATGAGTTGGTTTTAATCTTGTTAATGAGTTTTCTCAGTTTTTTTTCAGACTCGAATAATGGAATCGTATTATTGTAGCTTTTGCTCATCTTGCGTCCGTCCAGGCCCGCTAACGTTGATGCATGTTCTTCAATAACCGCCTCCGGCAGTACAAAATGTTCGCCGTAAATGTGATTAAAGCGCCCCGCCATATCCCTGGCCATTTCAATGTGCTGAATCTGATCCTTGCCGACCGGTACTTTATTGGCATTAAACATCAGGATATCGGCCGCCATTAAGATCGGGTAGCTGAACAAGCCCATGGTGATGCCCTTATCGGCATCGCTCTCGCCGCCCTGCTCATTTTCGGCAACCGCCGCCTTATAAGCATGGGCACGGTTCATCAGACCTTTCGCCGCGACGCAGGTCAACATCCAGGATAGTTCCAAAATTTCAGGCACGTCCGATTGCCGATAGAAAACCGCATTGGATGTGTCCAGTCCTAGAGCCAGCCATGTTGCGGCAATTTCAAGGCTCGATTGCCTGACTCTTTCCGGCTCCTGGCATTTAATCAGCGCGTGATAGTCGGCCAGAAAGTAAAAAGGCGCAACATTCGCGTCTTTGCTGGCTGCAATGGCCGGTCTGACGGCGCCGACATAATTGCCCAAATGCGGAGTGCCTGTAGTTGTAATGCCGGTTAGAACGATCGCTTTAGTCATTAGGTGATACTCGGAAGTCTGTTTAGTTAAGATGTGAAAATTGGCGTCATATTACATAAATTCAGGCTAATATCCAGCGGAATAGCTCAATTGATGGCGCCGTTGCAATTCATGCCCATTTATTGTGCTTTTTATAGTAAACTTTGCAGTTAAGGCTATGCGGCTCGCAACAATTGCAAACTTGACTGGAGAAATAGCATGTTGGAATATGATGAAAAGCGCAATTATATTCGAATGGAAATAGACTGCGACGTTACCTATAGGCTTGCGGATTCAGCTGAATTGCACCATGGGCGATGCTCATCAATCAGCGGCGCCGGTGTTTCATTTATTGCCGACCGTGCTTTTGATCCCGGCAAAGCGATGGAAATCAACGTGATTCCGCAAAATACACTGACTCCGTCAATGACCGCTTTTATCGAGGTTATCAGAAGTACCCAGCAAGGCAATGGCAACTATGAGATTGCCGCCACCATAAAAAGCATAAAAGGGGACTGATGATTCCTCTCCTGCCGGCCTCCATGTAGCGACGCTCCTTATTTGAATTGCTCGAACTGCTTATATTTTTATTATGTATACGATTACCAAAGAGGTGTATTTCTGTTACGGACACCGACTAATGAATCACCCCGGAAAATGCCGGAATTTGCACGGACATAGCGTTAAGGCCTCGATTTCCATAGAGCAGGAACAACTCAACGACCAAGGCATGGTCTGCGATTTTTCCGATATTAGAGACTGTGTTGACGCCTACATTGACCAGCACCTTGATCATAATTTCCTGCTGCATAAGGACGACCCGATCATCCCTATGCTTACAGCAAATCAGGAGCGCTTCCTTGCTCTTGACGAACACCCCACCGCGGAAGTCCTGAGTAAAATGATTTATCAGCATCTGAAACAATCCGGCTTTAACGTTGCCCAGGTGGTGTTATGGGAAACCTCCAGCGCCCACGCCTGTTACCGGGAAAATTGATATCGGTTATGAGTTTTGTAAATCCGGTCAACAAATCAATCTGCCTCGAACAAGTCTGCGAATCAAACTATCAAAAATTGTTAAAGCTAATTCCGGATTTAATGGCGTTTAAGGAAGCCGCCATCGGGCATGCCCCTCACCATACCACGCTGCATCTTGAGATCATCGAACGCACGCCTTATACCATGACCGTGGAGCTTAGCCATTGCTTCAGCAGAAATCAGGACGAATTTCTGGAACCGGCTGTAAGAATAAGAATATACCTGGATGCGCATCTGGCGGAAGTACTAAGCGACCATGCCCGTGCCGGTGTTGCACAGGTTTTTAAAGATCCCGGTTTGAGCCGCGAAATTATGAATTACAAATGGCGATTAAACTATTTTCTGCAAAAATGGCTGGATCACTGTTTAAAAAAGGATTATTTATTCAGCTCCTATGCCGGGCAAGCGGAAATAGTGATTTAACCTGTTCGAAAGCAAATGCCGTATAGGCTGGCGAGCGAAAAAGCCTAGATCTCACGGCACCTTGTTGTCTTTTTATACTCAGTTTTTTTCTTAAAGTCCACTATTAATGCGCAGAAAATCATCCCTGCCAGGCCTGCTTAGATTGCTGTTGGGATTATTCCGCTTAAGCCGCAAGCATCCCGTGTTGCTGATAATTGTTGCCGGGCTGAGTTTGGGCGGGTATGGCTATGAAGTTAAAATCGCCCGCCCCGCGCTACTTTATCAAGGCGCACCGCAACCCCGTGACGGCAAGGATTTTAATACCTGGTTTCGCATACTGCGCAATCATGGCTTTATTCTGGGTTACTCGGATTTACGGGGTAATCCGCTATGGGTCGAATATGCGTTGACCTTTGCGGAAAATACCCCGTCATTGATACGCCCCAACCGCTTTGAAACCGACTGGCGAGGCATTAACCGTGTCAGCCACGACAGTTTTAAAAAAAGCGATTACGACCGTGGACATATGGCACCAAATTACGCGATGAGCCATCTTTACGGTAGGGAAGGCCAGGCAGACAGTTTTTTGATGACCAACATCACGCCGCAAAAAGCCAAACTCAATCAGCAGTTGTGGCAGCGTTTGGAGGAAACGGAAATCAAGCATTTTGCCAAGGTATTCGGCAAAGTCTGGGTCTTCACCGGGCCGGTTTTTAGCGGTACGGTTGAGCGGTTAAGTTCTGATTGGACAGTGGAAATACCGGATGCCTTTTTCAAAATCTATATTACCGAAGCGGCTCCCGGCAAACCGCTTATGGCGCTGGCTTTTTTAGTGCCGCAAACGGTTAACGGCCACGAACCGTTGACCCAGTTCGTAACCAGTATCGACAACATAGAAATGCAAACCGGCATTGATTTTTTTGCCGGATTGGATGACCGCACTGAAGCCCGGGTGGAAGCGGCTATTGAGCCTCAGCCATGGAATTTACCGGCTGCCAACAAGCTGTTGGCACACCATTAAAGGCAGGTTTGCCTTAACCCCAGCCCTTAACTTTCGGCTTAGAACTCGATAAAGAAACATTTGTTGATCTGGCTCAATTTTTTTATTCCGCACTTTGCTTAAATAGCCACGCGTTGATGCAAATCAATTGTTTTCCTTAATCAATTAGTTGGAGAATTACTATGAGTGAAGCACAAGAAAAAGATAATTTCTGGCCTATCGTGATTGGTGCTGTTTTATCTGTGATTGTTACAGTAGTCTTGATTAAAAGCAGTGAGCATGACAAATTTGAATCTACAGCAAAAGCGATTGCTGAAGATCCAGCCAATTCAGCGTATAGAAAATAAAGGCTCCTCCTCTTAGCCGGATTTTTCGTTTTACCGTACCAGCAACGCTGTTTAAAGCCTTCCTCCTTTGACTTGCTGAGTACGATAGTTTTAATTAAATCCTCATTCCGGGCTGCTTAGCGACTAAAATGTGTGGAAGCTAAGCAGCTCTTTTTTATTGGTTATTTTTAACTGCTTGGATTTAACTTCAATCAGTTTCCGCGCTTGCAGCAGATGAATGATTCGGCTGACTGTTTCATGCGTTATACCCAGATAATTTCCTATTTCTTCCCGTGACATGCTCAGCCGGAATTCCAGTTCGGAGTAGCCTCGCAGTCTCAAGCGTTCTGAAATATGCAGAATAAAGCAAGCCACGCGTTCTTCAGCAGACCGGCGTCCTAGCATCATCTTTTGTACTTGGGCATCAAATTGGTTACAGGATCTTTGCAGCAGCACTTGGCTTAAGCCGGGAGTGTTAATTGCCAATATCTCGATTTTGTAAGCTGGCAAATGGCAATAATTCACTGTTTCTAATGCGATGGCGGTACAGTTATGGATTTGCGACGACAAGCCGTCAAATCCAAGTAATTCTCCTGGGAAAATGAAATCAACGAGCAGCTCATTGCCATTTTGGTCAAAGCTCAGTAATTTCGCACTGCCGGAACGCAAGGCAATTATTCCTCTGAATGGGCTGCCGGCATGATAAATAGTCTCGCCTTTTTGGCGTATGTTATTTCGATTGACCAGTAACGCGAGCTCACCCACTTCCGACCGGGACAATCCCTTAGGAATGCACAAGTTATCCAGGTTACAGTTAGTGCAGGTGACTGCGGTTTTGGTTGTTGATGAGGTGGACGGTGTTGAATCTAGCATTGTTTTGAAAATGAGAAAGAGAGAGCTTGGGTAAAAAATAACATTATCAAAGGCTTAAATTGGTCGTAAGAAATCCGCGACTACTATCTGATGCCAACTGATCAGAATGAGCCATTGTCTCACTTAAAAGGACATAAATTAAAGGGTATTTATTTTATTTGAGACATCGCGCGGCCAGTGATGCGAGCATCATTCGGATACTTTTCGATTAAGCGACTATTCTGGCCGAATAGTGGTCCTTAATGGCTATCAACGTCTTATCCAATGGCGAGTTTTGTAAGGACTTTAGCCAAGGGCAGGCATTTTGAATTGCGAGCCGGTATTTCCTACCGGCTGTTTTTTTGCATTGCCGCTTCAATTTGCTTGCATAAGGTTTTTAATATCTTGATGCGAGCAAAGTTTTTGTCATTGGCTTCTATCAGCGTCCAAGGTGCAATCTCCGTGCTGGTGCGGTCTACCATATCGCATACTGCATGCTCATACTCATCCCACTTGTTGCGGTTGCGCCAGTCTTCTTCGGTAATTTTAAAGCGTTTAAAGCTGATTCTTTCGCGTTCTTTAAAGCGCTCCAGTTGCTCTTCCTTGCTAATGGCAAGCCAGAATTTGACCACGACAATGTTATGGCGGACCAATTGCGCTTCAAAATCATTGATCTCGCTGTAAGCACGCATCCAATCTGTTTTTGAGCAAAACTCTTCGACACGCTCGACCAATACGCGGCCATACCAGGAGCGGTCGAAAATCGTTAGCCGTCCGCGTCTGGGAATGTGCCGCCAAAAACGCCACAAATAAGGCTGGGCACGTTCTTCCTCGGTAGGTGCGGCAACCGGAATAATAGTGTAGCAACGCGCATCCAGCGCACCGGTGATGCGGCGAATCGCGCCGCCTTTGCCGGCGGCATCATTGCCTTCGAACAAGGCTATGACGGTGATGTCCTTAAACCGGTCTTCGCGAGTCAGCAAAGCGAGCTTGCCCTGATATTTTTCCAGCTCAGTCTTAAATTTTTTCTTGTCGATCTTCTGGCTGAGATCCAGCGTTTTCAGAATATCGAGTTGGTCAATCGAGGGTAGCTGGGGAGGTGGCGCATGATCCGTCGTGGTTTTGATGTCGGCATCATTCAGACGCCTGCGTATGGCTTCAAGAATCACCTTGCCCACGGTCAAGTTGCGATAATTTGAATCGTAGCCTTCGACGATAGTCCACGGAGCCTCAGTGGTGCTAGTGTGCCGTATTACGCGTTCATGCACGGCGCGGTACTTGCCGTATTGCTTGAAGTGCTTCCAATCCCGATGAGTTACGCGCCAGCGGGTTTTCGGATTTTTCTCAAGCATTTCCAGGCGCTTTTTCTGTTTATCCTTGGATAAATGCATCCAGAATTTGAGAATCAGCGCGCCTTCATCGGCCAGCATCTTTTCCAGGCGTTTAGCGCGTTCCAAGCTTTGGTCAAGTTCAGCCTGTTTGGTTCGGCCGGTCACATGATTGAGAATCGGCCAGGTATACCAGGAGCCGAGAAACACCCCTATCTTGCCTTTGGGGGGGAGCTCACGCCAGAAACGCCACATCATCGGGCGATCAAGTTCCTCGTCCGAAGGTTTGCCCATGCCGTGAGTTTGGATAAAGCGCGGATCCATCCATTCATTGAGCAAGTTGACGGTTTCTCCCCGTCCAGCCCCATCCAGGCCGCTAATTAAAATAATAACCGGGAATTTGGATGATTTGGCCAAGCTCATTTGCGCTTCCAGCAGAGCCTCGCGCAATTTGGGTGCTTCGATATCGTAGATGGCTTTGTCTATTTGGTGTCCAAGCTCTGCCGATTCAAACATGATGACCTCTGTGCAGGTTTATCTTAGAAAAATACTAAGGTTATAAATGATGAATGTTAGGTTTGTCGGCAATAAAAGCTAAGGCTCCGGGTTGCTTTTTTCATGGTTATGCCGCGCTGGTACGCGGCCAACCAGTGCGGCTAAAAGGCCCAATCAAAACCGGCTTCTATCCGCGATAATATTTCTTCAATTGGGTAAACCCTTTATAATGACTCGATTATACAAGGACTATAGGGCATGTACCCATTCTATGACTAATTTGAATAACGCGCTTTTAACACGGTTGGAACGACTGAATGCAAACGGCCATCAGCAACTGCTTTGCGGCGGACTTAAAGGGATTGAAAAAGAAAGCCTGCGTATATCCAAAGACGGATTCATTGCCCAAACACCGCATCCTAAAGCACTAGGCTCCGCACTGACGCATCCGTATATCACCACGGATTATTCCGAAGCCCTAATCGAACTAATTACCCCGCCGTTTAGCGATATAAAGGATACGCTGGATTATTTGCATAACATCCACCAGTTTGTTTACGAGCATCTTGATAATGAAATTTTGCTGAGCGCAAGCATGCCTTGCGGGATTGATGGCGATGAAAGCATCCCCATTGCTGAATACGGTTCATCCAATATAGGGCGGATGAAGCATGTTTACCGGCACGGTTTATGGCACCGTTACGGCAGGACCATGCAGTCCATTGCCGGTATCCATTTTAATTATTCGGTGCCTGAAGCCCTCTGGCCTGCTTTGCATAAAGAAAAAAATAGCCGGCTAAACCTGGAACAGTTCAAAGACGACGCTTACTTCGGTTTAATCAGGAACTTCCAGCGCATGGGCTGGTTAATCCTGTATTTATTTGGCGCATCGCCTGCCATCTGCAAAAGCTTTTTCAACAGCCGCCCGGCATTGGCGATGCAATTTGAAGAGTTCGACAATGGCACGCTTTATCATCCGTATGCGACGTCGTTGCGCATGAGCGACATCGGCTACAAGAGTAAGAATCAGGCTAGCCTGAAAATCGATTACAACTCGATAGACGGATATGTCAGCAGCTTGAGTGCGGCTATTAACACGCCTTATCCGGAGTATGAAAAAATCGGCACCCTGGTTGATGGCGAATACCGTCAATTGAACATTAATATTTTGCAGATCGAAAACGAGTTTTACAGCACCATACGGCCTAAACAAATTGCCCAGTCCGGTGAAAAACCGACCCTGGCACTTAAACGTCGGGGGGTTCGTTATATAGAAATGCGCTCATTGGATCTGGATTTGTTTAATCCACTCGGCATTGATGAAGATAAGGCCCGTTTCATTGAAGCGCTGCTGCTGACTTGCCTGTTGCAGGACAGCCCGAAAACTTCAGATCAGGAACAACAGATTAACAATGCCAACCAATTGGCGGTTGCCAATTTCGGCAGAAAACCGGGGTTGGAACTTAATAAAAATAACCAAAAAATTCTGTTAAAGGATTGGGCGACTGAAATCCTTGAGTCCATGAAACCGGTGTGCGCGGTTCTTGATCAGGACGATGCTAAAAAAACCTACAGTTGTGCTTTGGAAAAACAGCAGTTGGCAGTCGAAAACCCGGATTTAACCGCATCTGCCCGAACCTTGGAACAGATGACGCAGCTTGGGCAGCCGTATTCCCGTTTCGCATTAAATACGTCTATTGAGCATGGGCAGTATTTTAAAGTCAATAAGCTGGATAAGGTCAAGCAGCAGCAGTTTAACGAGATGGCGGCGCTATCTCACGACAAACAGCAGGAAATTGAAAATAAAGAGCAAATGCCTTTTGACGATTTTTTAAAGCTATATTTTTTACAAGCGTAATTTAACAATTCGCGTTTATTCATTAAGTTGATACCGATTGTCGGCAAGCGAGCTTGCTCCGATATAAGTTAGTGGCACAAGCGCAGGAAAACACATTATGAATACATTTGATATAGAGCAACTACAAGCCGAGCTGGACCAAAAAAATCCGCGCGTCATCCTGAAAAAAGCGCTGGAACTGTTTGATAATATCGCCATTTCATTCAGTGGTGCGGAAGATGTAGTGCTGATCGATATGGCGGTGGCTATCAGAAAGGATATACAGGTTTTTTCCCTGGATACCGGACGCTTGCATCCTGAAACCTATCGTTTTATAGAAAAGGTCAGGAAGCATTATCAAATCGATATTGAATTGTTGACACCTGACCGGGACGTGCTGGACAGTTTCGTTAAAAAGAAAGGCCTGTTTAGCTTTTATGAAGAGGGTCATCAGGAGTGTTGCGGCATTCGCAAGGTTGAGCCATTAAAACGCAAACTGGCGCATTTGGATGCCTGGATTACCGGCCAACGCAAAGATCAAAGCCTGGATACCCGGCAGGATATTCCCGAAGTGCAGATAGACACGGCATTTTCCACCGCCGAGCATCAGCTGGTTAAATTCAATCCCTTGCTCAACTGGAGTTCTGCGCAAGTCTGGGATTATATTGAAGCCTATCAGGTTCCTTATAACGAATTGCACGAAAAAGGCTTCATCAGCATAGGCTGTGAACCCTGTACCCGTGCCGTGCTGCCTAATCAACATGAAAGGGCAGGCCGTTGGTGGTGGGAGTCAGGGGCTAAAAAAGAATGCGGACTGCATGCCGGAAACTTGAAAAAGTAATCTAATCCAGGTCACACAGGAACAAGTCCTCAATCAGCTTTCTTTCTTCTTGCGTTAGTAAAACCGGGGAATATTTTTTTTCGGAGCGGCTTTGTTCGCTAAGCGATAGTTGCCGACGCTCAACCGCACGTCTTTCATCGCTGCGTCTGCTCATGGCGCGGCGGTCCGATATTGGCCAAGCCAGATAATGGTTTTTTATATTTTCCACCCACTCTGGCGACCCGAATGGATGGGGAATTTCTCGTCTGTCATCAATGCGCCGGGTCATTATTGCCCGGCGCGGTTTGCGTCGATAATCATAGAGGTTCATGTTTCGTTCCTCCCGGCGATGAGCGGGATTAGTTGTGCAAGCAATGAGCATAAATACGATATTATCTGTTCCTTGATGGCTTCAGTCTATAGGCATTCGTACTTATGACTGTCAAAAGACTTTATGGATCAAAGACGCGGAACGGGCTTAGTGACGCCTTTGTCTGAGCTCTTAACAGCTTATTTGCCCGCCCAGCCTCATCATTAAAGCGGCATATGATGGCGAAAAGCCAAGGGCAGTGCAGCGTGATTATTGGCCGTCATCGAATTCTGTTGATGATGAGAGCGGTATTTGCACTGTCTCCGATTTATCCAGATCGGTAACCCAGCCCCGCCAGATCGACATCAGTATTGCCAGGAGTGTAGGCCCTAAAAATAAATCCCGTAAGCCGGAAGTTTCCATGCCACCGAAAATTCCCAACAGCGTCCAGATAAAAGGCAGCTTGACTGCACCGCCGATTAATTATCGGGCGAACATAATTATCTGCCACCAAGGTAAGAATCATGCCATACGCAAACAGTCCTGCGCCCGCTGCTACGTGTCCCTCAGCTACCAAAACCAGCGAACAAGCGCCAAAAATGAGTTTGGCGGCGAACGGAATCGTCGCAAAAATACCCGGTTATTCAGCCCAGTAGGGCGGGGTGACTTAATCCGGCTAATGCATAACTCACCCCCATCAATACCAATTTACGCTGCTGACTTTGCGGTTATCTGGCGACCTTCACATAGCGCAGTAATCAGCATATATAAAAGCATTAATGTACTGGCTAATAGCCAAGGCTGCCAATCGAGAATCATCAATAAGTGTTGGTGAGCAAAATACAAGCCGATGCCCAGGCCGATATAACCGATCAGACGTTTAACATCGTATTTCACCGGGTAATATTTTTGCCCCAACAGATACGAAACGATAGCCATGCTGCCGTAACAGGCCAAGGTCGCCCACGCTGAACCCACATAGCCGAACAGCGGTATCCACCAGACATTGAGCGCGATAGTCAGCGCCGCTCCGGCTATAGATACCAAGGCGCCCATTAAGGTGCGGTCGGTCAATTTATACCAGATGGACAAGTTAACATAAATACCCAGGCACAGATTAGCCAGCAGCAGAATCGGCACGACTTCAAGGCCTGCGCGGAACTCGTCGCCGACAAAATATTTAAAGAAATCGATAAACAGTGTCACCAGCAGGAAGATGAAGACGCAGAAAATGACAAAAAACTTGAGCACGACCGCGTAAACTTGGCGGGCATCGCTTTTGTCCGCGTAAGCAAAGAAGAACGGCTCGGCGGCATAGCGAAAGGCTTGAATGAACAACGACATCAAAATCGACAGTTTGTAACAGGCGCTGTAGATTCCCAGCATTTTCATGTTGGTCAGGTTGTCGTAGGGCAGCAGGTACTTTAGCAGAACTCGGTCGAGCATTTCGTTGATAATCCCAGCGAAACCGATGACTACCATCGGCAACGAATAGCGCACCATGCGGCCGAATAAGGCCCGGTCAAATCCCCATGCCAGACCGGATAGCTGGGGCGCAAGCAGCAAAAACTTAAAGCCGCTGGCTATTAAATTGGCGATAAAAATATAACCTACGCCTATGGCGGGATTATAGATCGGCGCTATCCAAGATTCGGGGTTTTGCGCATAGACTTTGGGACAATAGACAATGAAAAACAAGCTTAGCAGCACGGTTACCAGTATCTCGAATATCTTTATGCCGGCGAACAGGAATGCCTTGTTTTCCGCTCGTAGCCGGGCAAACGGAATGGCGGCGATAGCATCCAGAAATAAAATCATGCTAAACCACAATACATATTCAGGATGATTGGCATAGTTTAGCGCCGCCGAAAGGCGCGTGTTGACCAGCAGTATCAGTGCAAAGAAACCTAGATTAACCAGCGCCACAAACAGCAGCGCCGTGGAATAGGCGACGTCGCGTCCGGGATGGTCCTTGTCGCGAAAGCGGAAATAGCCGGTTTCAAACCCGAACAGCAGCAACACCGAAAAAAATCCGGCGTAGGCATAAAATTCCGACACCACCCCGTATTCCGCTGCTGTGAAATGGTAGGTATATAGCGGTACCAGCAAATAGTTGAGGAAGCGGCCGAAAATACTGCTGAGGCCGTAGACTGCGGTTTGAGAGGCAAGTTTTTTTATAATACTCATGAGCGAAATTATACATGAACCGAGTAAAAGAGCGGCGTTTACGCCCGTTCGAATAACACACCCTGAAAACGCGAGAGACGTGCTGTGGATTTTCTGCTTGAGTCGGCGCTTCGTATGAATAACACCGGCATCAAGCCGATTGATGCTTATCCGTAAAGGGCGGCTGAATTTCCTACAGCAGCATGGCTACTATGGATCAGTCTTTATCCTTGGCGTAAAACCACATCTGATAAATACTAAGCAGGATTTGCATTCCCATCGAAATCCCCATTAAAGCGCCGCTGGCCACAACCACGTAGGCGAATGAAGGAATGGATTTGGTAATAAACCAAGACAGCACGTCCAAGAGCATCGCGGCAAAAGGAATGGCTACAGCAACTCTTTTTACAATGACATTGATGTCGCAAAGCAGAAAAATCTTGCCGATAAAAAATAAAATAAACGCAATGCCAAATAAATGGATATGAGACACCCTGATTAAGCGCGGATAAGATACGCCGCCGCTATGGGCTACTTCGGATACGCTTGCATAATTGGTCAAGTCGGGGAGGGAAGGATTGATTGCAGGCGTATGGCACTTGATGCAATCGCGGTTTAAGATAGAGGCGATTTTTTGGTCATAATCCGGTTCATCGGCGCCGTCTTGTATCCATTTTAAAATAATTTCCTTATCGTTTTTATAGGTCAAGTTAGGCTCCATGATGCCGGTAATGGCAGAGCCTAAACGTGTTTGATCGTTTGAGCCATGATAGTTAATAGTTACATCGGCAATGGATAGGCCGGCGACGCCGTCATGGCCTTGATGAGTGTAATACAGGTTGCCCAGGGCAACGAGATAGCCGAGTCCTATGGTTAGCAAAAACACGGTGTTTAAAATTCTTTCGCTGACGGATATATCGCGAAAGCGGGTATAAGACTCGGACATGATGGTTTTAGGGCTATGCGTAATAGGGCAATGGTTGATTTCAGGATCAGTAACGTCCGACAATTGCATTAATTGTAACGTTGCAATTAATTGGTGTAAAAAGTTTAATCAAGAGTAAACGGAAGTGATTGCCGGATAACAAGCTTCCTTTCAATTACCATTGTTGCTCTTGAGTAGTTATAATTGACGGTACATAATGTTGGTCATTTAGGCGGGTTTTAACTCCAGGCTTTCAATCGGGCACCGCTATGCAATGCTCCCGCATTGCCGAGGACCGGACTGGCCATGAGTATAGGCAGATTCGGGCTCGTCACATAGGCTCTTGCAGGTCTAGAATTCCACTGAAAAAGAGATGTAATTATTTTGATACTAATACTGAAGGCAGAATGCTTGAGTAATTCCGTAATTAAACACTCCGGAATTCGTTTTGAGGCTAATGTCCGGTAATGAAAATGCATAAACAAGCGCTTTCAAGGTTACTGCTGCTTTATGTTTTGATCGGATGTGTCGTCATCGGCATCGCGGTTACCACGCTGGTAAAAAAAGAGGTGCGAACCTCCAAATATCAGGCGCGGTACCTATCCGCAATAAGCAAGCAGTTGAGTTCCGAGCTCAAGCCGGGACATAGTTCGGCAATACGTTATCCTGATCACGGCCCTTACGATCAGCGCTTGGGCTATACGATGCTTTCTGATGAGATTGAGCGCCTTGAGAAGTCAGGCTATAGCGTTACCACGCAGGCATCTATTTCCCCAATGATGACGCGGTTGGTCGATGACTACGGCCTGTTTCCCATTTATCAAGAGAAAACCCGAACCGGGCTTCGCATTGTCGACCAAGCCGATCAAACCATATTTAACGCTGTCTATCCTACCCACGGTTATTCAGATTTTAATGCCATTCCGCCGCTGGTGTTGAACACCTTGCTGTTTATAGAAAACCGGGAACTGCTTGACGAAAACCACAAAAATATCAATCCGGCGGTGGAATGGGATCGCTTGGGCTTTGCCGCACTGCAAATGATGGCGCGAAAACTGGGCGCCGATATCAACGTGCCTGGCGGCAGCACCTTGGCCACTCAGATGGAAAAGTACCGGCATTCTCCGGATGGCTATACCGAGTCAATGGTCGAAAAGCTTCGCCAAATGGCCAGCGCATCAATACGCGCTTATTTACTGGGGCCTGATACGCGTGCGATGAGACGGCAAATAGCCCTGACTTATTTAAATTCCATGCCGTTGGCCGCAACGGCAAAATTAGGCGAAGTGCATGGCTTGGGGGATGGACTGTTTGCCTGGTTCGGCGCCGATTTTAAAACCGTTAACCAACTGCTCAGCTCGATAGCGATGGATGGCGGAAATGTCGCGGCCGGTAAAGGAGCGATCAGAGCAAGGGCAAGCAATTCAATTGAGCGGGTTACTCCGCAACAGGCTCTAGCTTATAGGCAGGTGCTGAGTATCCTGTTGTCGCAAAGACGGCCTTCCTATCTTTTAGGGCCGGGCTATAACGCGCTGCAAAATCTTACCGACAGTTACTTGCGCATTTTGGCGGAACAAGGCGTTATTTCAGCATCGTTGCGGGATGCTGCCTTGAAAGCATCTACAGTCAGACTTCCCAAAACGGATCAAATGCCGGTCAAGTTTATGTCTGAACAAAAGACCCAGAATGTGTTGCGTACCCGACTTGCCAGGACGCTGGGCGTGAAATCCAACTATGAGCTGGATCGTCTGGATTTAACCGTTAAAACCACGCTTGATTACGGCACCCAGCAGGCAGTCACTCACGCATTGCGCGAATTGAGCAAACCGGATAAAGCCCGCGCCGCAGGCATACTGGGATTTAGAATGCTCAATGAGGATATCAATCTTGCTCCGATTGTTTATAGCTTGATGCTGTTTGAACGCGGCGAAAAGGGCAATCTGCTGCGCATCCAGACCGATAATTATGATCAGCCGCTCGATATTAACGAAGGCATACGGCTTGATCTGGGTTCAACCGCCAAGTTGCGGACTATGGTGCATTACCTGGAACTTGTAACCGAGACATATCAGCAATATAAGAACCTGTCGATTCAGGAGCTGAACCGGGTTGAATTACACCCGCGTGATTATCTATCGGCATGGGTTATCGATCAGCTGCGTGCGAATCGGCAAATAAACCTGGAGGGTTTGCTTAATCAGGCTCTTGATCGGCGTTATTCGGCCAGTCCTTATGAGGGTTTTTATACCGGCGGAGGCGTGCATACTTTTAGTAACTTTACCCCGGATGAGAACTCCAAAATCATGTCGGTCCGGGATGCATTGCGCGATTCGGTGAATCTGGTGTTCATTCGTCTAATGCGTGAACTGGTTTATCATCATCTTTATAAACCGGAAGGCATTGCAAGATGGCTGGAAATTCCTGACGACCCGAGGCGCATGGAATACCTGAAACGCTTTGCCGATAAGGAGGGCCTGGTTTACTTAAGGCGGTTTTACGACAAGTATCACGGTAAGCCGACCGATGAAATCGTGGAATTGCTTACCCAGAGGGTTTACGCCAAGCCATCGCGCCTGACCATGCTTTATCAGGCCGTCTACCCGGATGCAGACACTCATGCTCTGAGCGGTTATTTGAATGCTCACTTACCAGTCACCGTCTTAGATGCCGAAGATATTGAGCAGCTTCATCAGAAATATTCACCGGCAAAATTTGATTTGCAAGACCAGGGCTATATCACCAAAGTTCATCCCCTTGAATTATGGCTGGTCAGTTATCTGGTGCAACACCCCAATGCCACGCGCGCTGAAGTGATCGACGCCAGTACCGAACAACGGCAGAATGTCTACCGGTGGCTGTTTAAAAGCAGCAGAAAAAATGCCCAACAGCGGCGCATTATGACTTTGCTGGAGGATGAGGCTTTTAAACAGATTCATACCGCATGGGATCGATTGGGATATCCGTTCGGATCGTTAACGCCATCTTATGCAACCTCCATCGGCGCGTCGGGCGATCGCCCTGCGGCATTGGCCGAGCTGATGGGTATTTTACGCAATGACGGCTTACGCTTGCCGACAGTCCGGTTTGACAGCCTGCATTACGCCAAGGCGACGCCTTATGAGACCGTGTTGGAAAAGTTGCCAGAACAAGGCCAGCAGGTACTTGCCCCCGAAGTGGCGAAAGCGGCGCGCGGCGCATTGATCGGCGTAGTCGAGGCGGGCACGGCAGGGCGCCTTCGGGGCATATACAAAAGCGCCGACGGCAAGCCCTTGTCTGTGGGCGGCAAAACCGGAACCGGCGATCATCGCCGGGAAATATGGGGTGCTGGAGGGCGCTTGATTGATTCGGTATTCATTAGCCGAGCTGCGGTCTTTACGTTTTTTCTCGGAGATCGGTTTTTCGGTGTCATTACCGCTTATGTGGCAGGACCGGAAGCCGAACGTTACCACTTTACCAGTTCGTTGCCGGTGCAAATCATCAAGTTCTTAGAACCCACGCTGGCGCCGTTGTTAAACACATCATCGAAAAGTAAAACGTTGGGTGTGTTGGCTAATTTGCAAACGGCAGCAACAGGCAAGGGGAATAATAATGGCTCGGCTGTCGTATCACCGCCTTAGGGCATAAATGTTCACAAGGAAGGCATCTGGTATGAGGTAAATTTTATCGGGTTAAGTCAAATTAGCTATAGCAATGATGGAGGATACGGTTAAACCCAACGACCAGAACATGAATCGATCCATACGATCAGCAATAGGAGTTAAATGCTTATCCACCTCTTCAAAACGCTTATCGATTTGCTCGAAGCGCTTATCCATCATCTTAAAACCCTGCATCATCAACTCGCGTTGAAGTTGGGACTCCTCTTCAACACGAGAACAATGCGCTCACGAATATCTATAGCAATTATTTGTTACTCAAGGTCAAGCCTATTGTTAGATTATTAGCGCTTAGTAGTTACCAAGTTCCCCCGACCACATGCACAGAAAGCTGATCGACGGTTTGCGGCGAGTCCTGCTGGAACCTTATGAGGCTGCCATGGCAGAATAATTATCGAACAGTCCGTCAATGATATTGAAAGAACGGCAAAGTTGGTTAGAAAACAAACAGTCTATGACCATCTCGTTTCGACTATTGATAAGTTCCTTCGCCAACAATTGGGCTATCGCTATAAAAAACGTTTTCGCCAGGAACAGAAGCGCGAGGATGTTGTCGCCGCGCGTGAGCGATGGTAAGTCTAGCAAAGCCTACGATGTCTCCACCCAGGTTTTCTGAATGAAACCGGGCTGTCTATCAACATGATCCGTTGTTATGGTTGTGCTTTAGTAGGCGCTCGCTGAATACCAGTAAATGTTGGGGGCCAGATATCATCTTCCAATAACACTTTGATACTCTTTACTTGTCAAAATTCGGTTTTGGCGTGGAACAAAAATATTGTGGGAGCGGCTAAATTTGATGCGCGATGAGTATTAACCAGTGCATTAAAAGAACCGCCCCGGTTTGCCAAGGGCGGTTTAGTTAGGGTTTGCCGCGTGGGCGCGAACAGCAAGCGTCCGCTTGGTTAATCAACATATGTTGGGATGCCAAAATTCGACAACCCAACCCCCACAGCTAGGGACTCATGGTACAAACACCGCTGTTTGATTTTGTAACGGTTACAGCTTTATTTGCGGAAATCGTGTAACTTTGTGAGCAGGTATTGCCTCCACTAAGCGTTGCCGCAACGGTATAGGTCCCTGCTATCAAGCCCGAGCAAGAGCCGCCGTTACAAGTACTAGATGTAACAGACCCACTACCATTGGCTGCTGCCACAGTAATTGAGTAGGTTGGGATCACGGTGCAAGACTGATTGGTATAAGTACCCGACAAAGCGCCATTGATGCAATAGCGTGTTTCACTGGTGCAAGTGCTTGGCGAAAACACACTGGGTGTCAAATATGCAGCCACCGAGCCGCCACTGGCAACACTTGTTGACCAAGGGGTCGTACAGACAGGGCCGGTACACATCGGGAAGGCTATGGTCGCCGTGGTTGCAGTCGGTGATGCCACAACCACACTGGCTGTTACAGTTGTCGGCGAGCCGCTGCATGTGCCTGCTGCGGTCAATGTGCCGATCCACGCGTTGTCTACTGTACAGGTCATACCCACACAAGTTGCGCCTGTTCCGCTAACACTAACGCCCGAAACGGATCCTGTACCGGTTGTTGTGGTCGATACAGATATATCACGAGTAGATTGAGTGGAGCAAGCGCCATAATTGCCGCTGCCGCTCAAGATACCGTTCGTGCAAGTACGGGTATGGGAAGAGCAAGTAAATCCATAAGGTACAGATGAAGTGTCATAGGCAGTTACACTGTTTCCATTCGTAACAGCCGCTCCCCAGGGCGCCGTACAGTCAGCCGTTGCAGCAATACTGCAAGTTTGATTGGTGTAACTGCCGGACAAAGTACCCGTCGTACAGGTGCGGGTTTCAGCGTCATGGCAAGTATTAGGCGAAACAGCAACATTGCCGAAAGGCTCGGCTTCGCTCAGATAAGCGGTTACACTGCTCCCATTGGTAACAGCATCGCCCCATGGCGCTGTGCAATCATTGGATGGCTCGGCGGTTGCTGTAAAATTCGCCAGCCAATGGCAGGTAGTCGCGTCCGTTTTTGTGCACGAAGCGAATACCGCAGGGCTAAGAGCCGGATATTGATTACTGCCACCTTTAATATCTATGCTCGTAGTACCGAATGGTACGGCGCACGCATAAGCAGTGGCATCTGCTCCAGAGCTGTTATTGTTAAGATAACAGTTTCCCAGGTCCGGAATGATCAATTTTAAGTTGGTTCTGCTCCCCGTTACATTTCCGGTCAATGTTTTAGCGGTTCCGGCAGCGCCGGCATAGTCTGTTTCCGCTAGAGCAGTGTTATCTACACTTTCATTCAGTGTTTTAAAAATCTCCCTGGGTGCCAGCTGTAAGGGGGAGTAACCCGTATAAGGGGTGGCGGCTTTTAGGTTGCATATTTGGTTGGCAGTAGCACCAGTGCCTCTTGAGACAACCAAGAAATTATGATTAGTATAGGAATGGTTAATACCTTCTGATTTTTGATCGTTAATCGAGCCATTACGTTTTATTCTTCGTGCGGAATAAAAGCGTTTAGTCACGGAGTACAGATAGTCTTCATTTAAAACTGCGCCGCCACTCGCTGTTAATAAAGGACTGGTTGCCGGATCCACGGTATCCTCAAGAAAACAAACCTGCTCCCTATCGCCGCCTTGATCGTCGACGCCCAGTAACCCCACATCACCGTACTCGCCTCCGGGACCGACGTTCTTAGCGAGAATCTGTTCATCGGTGACGCCGTATTTGCAGCCATTGACATTATCGGTTGCATCACAGTTTCCTGCATAAACACATTCATAAGGCATGGTTCGGTATTGGCTGGTACCTGATGTATGAATATTCGTCACCGGACCGTTATAGCAAGCACTAACCGAGCTTGACGTCCAGGCAACCCTAATGTTGGTAAAACCGTTTGAGCTTGTTGAATGGACGGTGCCTTTAATGCGGTGAACCACGCCGCCAAAGTGGTTCTGGACATGTGTGCATTTATTATCGTCGCCGCAGAGAAAGACCGCAATGACGCCTTCTTCTATAGAGCTTAATGTGCTATTGGTAGCGGTGTAATAATGCGACTCAGGAGCCACCTGGTATATTGTTATCGTTTGACCGCCTGCGCCGGGAGTTGTTACCTGTACCATATCATCGACACCAGCGCTGCCGGTTGTTGCAGGAACAAGGTCGATTATTTCCATGCCTGTTCCAATTACATTTTCGGCTGCCGCATCTTCAGAAGCATTCTGTCTGGGGCTTGCCACCGACGAAGTGCCACCGCTGCCGTTTGACGCTGCGTACAGGGATGCTTTTGCCGGATCATTCCAGGCAAGTTCAGTTACGACATTGACTATCTCGTCTGCATCGGTAGAGTCTCCATCGCCGTTTCCATCCCAGCCTACCTGCACCGATATTTTTTTTCGATTCGGAGCATCTGTTGTAAACGGTGCGACATCGGTAATCGTCCAGTTTCGGGTAAAACTGGCATTCGTACCGGCGATCGGATTGAGCGGGTCGGCGACAGGAACATCAGGATCGGTATTTGCAACAAGCGCAGTGTTATAACCGTCATTCGTAACATTATTTCTCAGCGATTCCAGCTTTTGTTCTGCAAGCACCAAAGCCTCTGAGCGCGTTTTGCTCTCGCCGCTGCTGGAAACAAACGTACCCTGTAAAGAAGCGACCGCAAGCAAGCCTACGGCAACTACAACGGTAGTGATTAACACCTCAATCAGGCCAATGCCTTTTTGGGGTTTTATTATTGAATGTTTCATAGCCAAAGCCTTCTATATAAGCAAAAAATTATGGAGATTACCAATCACGCCACGAACCTCCAATCACGGTAGTCAAGCCGATCATTGGATTGGTTGTGCCTGACTCAATACTTTGCCAGAAAACCAGACTTATGGTGCCGGTACCGTTAACAATGGGAGCGGTTGCCGGCAATCCTGTAGCCAGGTTGGTTCCTTCTACAACATTAGTACCTATAACCTGGGGAGTACCGCTTATCGTGTATTTGCCAGCGACGTATAGAACACCGAATATGGTAGCGCCGCCACCAATGGTAAAATCGCCATTAATTATCACTATGGCTGGTGCAGTAATACTGCCGATAGTGCCACCGTTCATTGATTGATTCCCTTCAACCCAAATAAGCCCTGATTTGACCGGGGTAGTAACGGCATCGCTGATAGAGGTATAGGATTGGCCGGCAGCGGCAGCCATGGCTTTAAGTTGTGCACGCGAATCGACGTTAAAGAAATTCTTAAAAAAATCCAAACCGATCAAGGTGCCTAAGGAAGGATCTTTATCAATAATATCCAGGCCGTTGCCTAAATTTCTGTTTGAAACCAGTTGGGTGTTATTGTCTTCGTCTGTATCCAGTAATTGGGCCTGGGTTAGTGTCCCCGCTGCGGGATTTTTAATATATGTTTCCATCGCCGATGAACTGCCGATAGAAACATCATCACCCGACCATATAGTGGTATTGGTATACCGGTTAATAATTCTGGCATTTCCTGTTAATGCAACATTGCCCTGAGCAACCAGAGGCTGATCAGGGCCGTCATCTTTCAGTAAATCTAAAGTGCCAACGCATTGGCTGATGGTTCGGCTCGCTAAACCGTCATCACTCAAGCCCGTGGCTGTGATCAGCCCTTTTTTCATGCTTGGAGCCGTTCCAGTCGGTACGCACCGGGTACCCACAGCATTGTTAAAGGTCAGCGTTGCGGTAGTTGTTTGATTACTGTCGGCGGATGTCAGGTCAGGCACTGCAACACTATCAACAATACAGTCATGACCATTGGCGGTATCAGCTGTACAGCCAGCGATAGCGGTTCCGCTTGCGTTAATGGCTTGATCGAATCCGCCGTTATCAAAATAAGAAACCCCGTAATCCATCGCATAATTAGCTGCCGCAACCGCCTGAGTCGTTCTGTAGTTATCAGCGGCGGTTTGGGTTTCAACCAGAACCGTTTTTGAGGTTGTCAGTGTCACCAAAGTTATGCCGAGCAATATCATCACTGCGGTAAACAAAGTGGCCGCGCCACGCTGGCTGTTTAAATCCGGCTGTATTATTGTTTTCATTATCGAGCCACTTAAAGTTGAATAACTACTGAGTAAAAATACGATCGTTTCTTACTTTTACGGTGCCGTTGAGTGTCTTTGTGACGGTTTGGTCGTTAACTAGTCGCCCGGCCAAAACAATATTAATCTGACGGGATTCAATGGCTTTATTTCCCGTAGCTAGGTTTGCCGCAGCAACTGCCGCACACGTTGTGTTATAGGAAAGAGCGGTCGTAACATTCAAGCATTGATATGACGTAGTAAATGTTAACTCTGTAACGTTGACACTCTCTGTAACAGTGAGGGCGCTCCATCCAGTGCCGGTACAATCAGTCGTAGCCTCTGCCGTATCCGAAGAGCGCATGCTTATCGCCTCATTCTGGAGTTTAAAGCCGTAATATTCGCCGTTATTAGGAGTCCCGTCGTTATTGGCATCGTATGAATATAAAATGCATCTTACGGGTGGAGTTGTTGAAGTTTGTATAATTTGTATGTTGCCAGTACTCGTTGTAAATGGATTGGCCGAACTGTCGGCGCCATCAACAGCCCCCCCCCAATACCCCGCTCTTCTAATGTCATTGACCATCAATAACATCACCGAATCAAGGTCATAATTCAGTCTTGCAGAATTAATAGTATCTGTACTGCCTTTAATAGTGCTGATATAGATTGTTATGGCTGCCGCAACAATAACTAAGCCAATCAAAAGGGCAATCATGATCTCTATTAGTGTATAGCCTTTTTGTTTTTTCATTGTTTTGTCTCAAAAAGTTAACAGGCGGGGTAGCTAGAGATACCGGTTTTTCCGGAAACTGTAGGCGTACAGACTCTGACTCGCCCGACATCGCTGAAAACGACTCTCGCAGCATATTTGCTTGTACTGAAGGTGACACCGTTACTACCGATAGTGCCTCGTGTAAATCTAAAAGTGCCGTTATTAACACCATCGCTGGGAGTATCCATATTGACAATAGAGCTAAAATTATTTCCCGATATTGTCTTGACTGCGCATGAGCCAGCTGTTGTACATGTACAGTTGGCTCCGACATTTAAACCATAACACCATCCGCCTGCATTTCCGGGTGACCTTGAAACGTGAATGTCTTGGCTGCGTTTTATTGCCTCGGTGCGCGCAAATTGCATGTCGGATTTTAATCCTTCAACAGCCTCTTTCAGGCGATTACGCTCAAGCATATCTTGATAAGAAGGTATGGCTATCCCTGCGAGAACACCCATTATGGCAACGACCATCATTAGCTCTAGCAAAGTAAAACCGGCGTTTTTGTGTTTGTTCATGTCTTTCCACCTTCTAGTTCCCTTTACACTCTTTAGGTATATGCGGGTATTTGCATTGATAAATTATAGATTAGTATTTTTTAAGATGTGTTAGCTGGTCTACGTTTTGCTTATTAATTTTAAGCATTATCTGAGTCATCTTGGTTAATTATTATTTATGCTATATTTGCTTCAATAAGATAACTTTAACCAAGGCGAAATAATGTACGCATTTAAAAGATTTTCAGGTTTTACTCTAATAGAATTAATGATTGTAGTGGCTATTATCGGGATTTTGGCAGGGGTTGCTTATCCTGCTTATACGGATTATGTGCTACGGGCTAACCGCGCGGACGGCAAAGCGGGCTTATTAAACTTGCAGGTGGCGCAAGAGAAATATCGGGCAGATTGCCCTCAGTATGCCGATGGTATTCATGCCACGGCACGCACTTGCGCTTCTGGAGGTACGCATAATCTGGTTTCCAGTACTTCTTCGCCGAACGGAAAATATACGCTTGCGATAACTGCCGGCTCGGCAACATCTTACACGCTTACCGCCACGCCGACTTTCACCGATGCCAAATGCGATGTACTTAGCATCAATCAAGCGGGAACCAAAACCGAAAATGGTACCGATACGGTTGCAAATTGCTGGGGTAAATAGTCTCACAGATCTTTAAATATAAAGCTTATAGCCATTAAGTTGCGAGACAATGGTTGCCAGCATTTACCTAGGTTTAAGTTTTTACCGCTGACAATTACTGCAGAATACCGTTGAGCGGTTAGCTATTCTGATTTCTGTTAGCGATTGACCGCATCCGACGCACGGCAACCCCGCCCGGCCATAAACTCTAAGTTGTTGCTGAAAATAGCCGGGTTTCCCGGCTTCATTAACAAAATCCCTCAGCGTTGTCCCGCCTTGCTGAATGGCTTGTTGCAAAACCACGCGAATACACTCAGCCAGTTTTTGATATCGCGCTAAAGAAATCTTACCGGCTTGGCGCGTAGGCTGTATGCCAGCCATAAACAAGGCTTCATTGGCATAAATGTTTCCAACGCCCACAACGACATGGCTGTCCATAATGAACGACTTTACCGGTATTCTGCGATTTTTGGACAGAGAGTAAAGTAGCTCTCCATTGAAACCGGACTGTAACGGTTCGGGCCCTAGATTTTTCAGTAATTGATGTTCGGCAGCGGGTTCGGTTGTCCATAACACCGCGCCAAAACGGCGTGGATCATTAAAGCGCAGTATCGTTTCATTATTAAAAATAAAATCGATATGGTCGTGTTTACCGGCTGTTTGACCTGGAGACATAATCCGCAAACTACCGGACATACCTAAGTGCAGAAGCATTGTGCCGGAAGCCGTGGAAAACAGCAGGTATTTTGCTCTTCTGGAAACTGATTGAATGCTGAGTCCTGTCAAAATTTGATGAAGCGTTTCCGGCACAGGCCAGCGCAGTTGCGGTTGGCGGATGATGACCTGTTTAACAATTTGTCCTTCAATATGCGGCGCGATGCCTCGGCAGGTGGTTTCAACTTCGGGTAATTCAGGCATAAGGTGGTTTTGAATCAGGACTGCGTTTGGATTTGTGTTCCAAAGTTTAACATGTAAATTTCAGGGTGCTTCATCAAGTCTTTTAATCATTAAGGGCGCTGATTCAGATCACATTTTTATAAAATAGATTAATTAGTTTTTGTAATGTTATGTTTTTTAAGTGAAACATTATTTTAATTAAGCGCCTTTAATCATAAAAAATGGATTATAATTGGCCTGTGTTTAGCTGAAAGTTTGATTTTTCATACTTTATTTTTAACAAGTTTCCACTTAGCCCGCTATATGCTTTGGAGCGGCACTGAGTTTATTTTTACAATATTTATTTATTACAAGAACGCTATGAGTAGTATGTGGGCGATAGGCAATCATGTAAAAGTTCAGGGTATGTCTAATGATTTTAAGATACTTTCTTATAATTTTATTTTTGGCGGCAGTGTTGAAATGATTTTAGAGTCGGCTGAAGGTTATAGATTCTTTTTAAAGCGTAGGAAATCCCAAATCTCCAATATTGAAGATGAGTATGATTTTAATGCCGGCTCTGACAGTAAGAATTACAGTTATTAGTGCGCTTTTAGCGAACTCTCGCGATGGAGAGATTTGTAGTGCAAGGCACAAAAATTGTTAGCGGATGAATCTTATGAAGATTGATAAGGAAGACGGTAATACAAGTTCTACTTATTGATAAAACAATACACGTATCTTGTGGTAATAATGTTTAAGTTAGAGAGTGTTCTCAATCATATTTAGCAGAACGGTTAAAAAGGTTAAAATAAAATATTTTATTAGGTACTTAGCCGGAAACTTATGACACGTACTGTTCTGAGAGATGACCAATGGGAGCGAATAAA